>BNJU01003405.1_pt1 | contig 257287 bp, 367 predicted proteins | sample 8539281 | NCBI WGS metagenome assembly BNJU01 (sample SAMD00202456, study PRJDB9452) | human saliva metagenome | isolation source: human saliva | place: Japan
CTGCTCGCGCCTCGTCTCATCGGGGCGGCGGGCTGCTCGCAGACAGGCAGCCTGGGACAGTACTGACGGACGCTCTTGACCCATGCGTACGGTGCGCTGCGGGTCGCCGAAAGTCCGCTGACGCATCGCATGGGGTCTATGCAGGCAGATGAAAAGCCGCGCGGAAAGAGGCACTCCTCCACGTGATCCTTGGGACTTCAGGGAGGGAGGACAGCACAGTGAAACAGCGTGTTTTTCGCACGAGCCGTTGGAGCACTCGCTGCGGTTGTCGTTCTGTCTCTGTGCTCAGGACAGTATGACATCAGTGCGGAGTACATCGTCGCGTACTTCGCTCATGCCGTGGGACTGCCCATCCTTCCGCATATCGTTCTCACACCGGAACAGGAGGCGGTTCTCCTGCACATCCGTCTGCCGCGCACGCTCGTCGGCCTGATGGTTGGCGCCGGGCTGGGCATATCGGGGCGGTGCTCAGGGATCTTCAGCAATCCGCTTGCAGATCAGCATCATCGGCGTGTCGAGCGGGGCATCGGTCGGTGCCGTGCTTGCCATCGGCCTCAGCGCCGGTGCGTCGAGGCGTGCTCCTGCTCCCTGCCTTTGCTCGATCAGGGGCGATGCTCGCCGTGGGGCTGACCGTATCCCTCTCCATGCGCCACGGACGAATCCCAGTCATGACATTGCTCCTCTCGGGCGTTGTGGTGGGGATGTTCCTCGCCGCGTGTACGGCGGCCATCCTCACGGTTCTCAACGAACAGAAGATGCAGCAGTACCTCTTCTGGACGATCGGCGGTCTGGATTATCGCCGCTGGGATCATGTTCTCTTGGGGATTGGGCCGATCAGGGGTCGGCGCGTCGGTGATGCTGCTCCTCGCGCGCCATCTCGAATCTCCTCGCCTTCGGCGAGGTGGAAACGCTACGGCGGGGATGTCTGTGACGCCGTTCCGCCTGCTGTTCCTCGTAGCTTGCGGCGCTCACCACGGCGACGGGGGTCTGTCAGCGGCAACATCGGATTCGTTGGACTGGTTGTCCCACGCGATGCGCTTGCTCGTCGGACCCGATCATCGGCGCTGCTTCCTGCGAGCCTTCTTGCGGGGCGACATTTCTCGTGCTCTGCGACTCATCGGGCGGATTCTTCTCCCCGGGATGGAGATTCGCGTCGGCATCATGACGGCATTTATCGGTACGCCGTACTTTGTATCTGCTGCGTGCGTCGTGACGAACTGGAGGGGTGAAATGGATACGGTAATGGAGGAAAAACGGGGACATACACCGCACTCAGCCTGTCACTGGCTTTTGCATGTGATTCTCCTCTTGGCGGCAGGGGGCATTGGGACTGTTCTCGATCGCCGTGCCGCAGACGGGGATACGCCCGTGGAGGTCACGACTCTACGATGCGGGATCGCCCGCTGCGGCTGCCGCATGGTGATTCGACCCCGGCTCCGGCAGTGCGCGCGGTGAGCGACGTCGTGATCGTCGATAAGACATTGCCGCTCGAAACGCCGCAGGAGACACCGAAGCAGACGAGCAATCCCCAAACATCTGCCACATCGTCAAAACCGTCAGACGGGACGCAGACGGGGACGGTGGGCAACAGCGGCAGCAGCAGCGGCAGTGACACAGCGGGGACAGGGACGAAGGGCGGAACATCCGGCACATCGGGCGGCGGAGATGCAACTCCCGCCGCTCCGTCCGCACCGCCGGCAGAGCGCGTCGCGGCGAGCCTGCGGGCAGAGGCCACACCTGAGTATCCCGCAGGAACTCATCGAGGATGACGTCGAGGGCTCGGTGACGGTCAAGATTCTCGTTACCGCAGACGGCTCGGTCGAGTCCGTCAAGCTCGTCTCCTCCTCCGGCTACAGTGCGATGGATCGCGCGGCGATTGCGGCGGGGTATCGCTTTCAGTTCAACCAGGGGACAATGGACGCAGGGGCGTTTGGACGAAAGACATTTCGGTTCCAGTTGGAATAGGAATTGAAACATAGGAATTGCTATCTTTTTGGGGAGATATTATCATGAGACGATGGAACAAGAAAATATTGACGACGGCAGTCCTGCTCTCCGCACTGACGGGGGCAGGTCTATGCGGAGGAGCCCGCGGCGGCACAGACGATCACACGCTCGGTGAGACCATCGTCACGGCGACGCGGACGACGAAAGCGTGATGTCGATGTGCCGGCTGCGACGACCACCATTACGGCAGAGGAGATCGCACGGGCAGCGCGGCAACGGCATCGGACGTGCTGGCAAAGGCGGATGGGTTTACGTATACCTCCTTTGGACCGAACGGCGCGGCGATGGCCAGCATGACGAACGAGCTGAACATCCGCGGCCTGAAGAGCGGTGCGCTCGTCCTCATGAACGGCAATCCGATTGCATGGCGCAGCAAGTACAATCTGGATCAGATCCCTGCGAGCACGATCGAGGCGCGTCGAGATCGTCAAGGGCAGCGGCTCCGTTCTCTACGGCGGTGATGCAGTGAGCGGCGTCGTCAATATCATCACGAAAAACAATGCCCAACGAGGTGCATGTCGGCGTCGGCAACTATGGACAGCGCAGCTATGGCGTGAGCGTTGGCGATGAGAAATTCGGTTTCTACTATAACTACGATAAGTGGGGGCGGCAGGCAGCGTCACCGATACGGACTATACCGTTCCCGATTTTCATGGGTCGTCGCGGACGGATATCAGCGATGTCATCAAGCGCAATACGGGACTGACCTACCGCATCAATCGCGCTTGGATTTCCAGCTCGGCTATTACGAGACAGAGGACGTATGCGCGCCCTCACCGCCGTTGACCCAGCGCATAGCACCTATCACATCCAGGTGGGCGATCCGATGAATCGCCGCACGTACGAGACGAAACGGTACATCACGCAGCTGAACTACCACGACCGTGCGTGGAAGGCGAATCTGTTCTTCAACACAGGGACGCTGGATTATGCCGGCGTTGTTCATTTCCTTGAGTCGTTTTCCAACGCACACCCAATAAAACCCTATCACACGCGTGAAAAGAATACGACGTATGGGGTCGATGTACAGCGTACATGGAAGATCCATCCGAGAGCCACGGCGGTCGTCGGCATGGATCTCGCGCATGAGATATATGCGAAGCTGCCGACACCTGCCAGCGCGGAGGACAAGCGCTATGCACGCAACAACTGGGGACTGTTCGGGCAGTGGGAGCAGCGCTTTGATGCAAAGAATACGGGGATATTCGGTCTGCGCGAGACGTGGACGACAGGGGCGGCACGCAGTCAGGACTACAGCAACCTCAGCGCCTCGGCACAGTGGCTGCATAAGCTCGACGCGCAGAGCAGCGCCTATCTGAACATCACGCAGTCCTTTGTCATGCCGACGTTCTCCCAGATGTATACGGATAACGGCCGAGCAGGCAAAGCACCCGATCTGCGGCCGCAGAAGGGGATCAACTATGAGATCGGCTGGAAGAAGACGCACGGCGGGCATGCGTGGAAGGCTGCACTGTTCCACATGGATGTCACGGACAATATCACGGCACACCTACTTCGGTCGGGGCAGTATCAGTATACCAATGAGGACTTTCGCAATACAGGAATTGAACTCTCGGATCGCATCCAAGCCAAGAATGGACTTTCCTATCGCTGGGGCGTGACCCTGCAGAACCCTCAGGTGAAGAACACCGATAAGAATCTCGGCCTGGGGAACGAAGCTTCGGGCGGGTTCAGCTCACGGGCGGGATCTCCTATCAACGCGGGAAATGGACGTCCGATCTCTCCGCATCCTATCTGGCGGAACGCGTCCAGCTGCCATCCAAAAACCTGCCTATGAGACGAAACCGTGCCTGCTCACAACGTGGAATACGGTCTATGCCCGACGAGAACAGTGAGATCCGTCTGCGCATCGACAACGTCCTCGATCGGCATGACAGCGTCCCATGCCGGGTCGGAGTACTATACGGCGCCGTTCAACTTCCTCCTGAGCTATGGCTACAAGTTCTAATGCCCTACTGCGCCATGGCAGGAACGGCGTGCAGGCATCGTGACAGCACAGCACGAGACGAATACAACAATCATGAAATCACTTCGCCCATGGATTTGGGCGGTGATCATAAATATAGTCACAATCTTATGGATGTGACTGATGGATGTGGCTTATCAGTGTTTTTCTTTAAAGAAGGAGAATGGTAATGCAAATGTGGAACAAACAACTTTTGGCGGCAGGATTGCACTTTCTGCAACGACGGGACAGGTCTATGCGGCAGAGACGGTGGATGCCGATGTGTCCCGCTGGCGAGGAGGTCGACGACGCATGCCCTCGGTGAGACCGTGGTGACAGCGACACGGACGAAGAAGCGTGACCTCGATGTACCTGCTGCGACGACAATTATCACGGCGCAGGAAATCAAGACAGTGGAGCAGCAAACGCATCAGATGTGCTTGCGAAGGCGAATGGCTTCATCTACAAGTCCTTCGGTCCCTGCTGGTGCGGCACGAGGGGGCGATGACGAGATGAACTGAACGTACGCGGTGTGAGAAGCGGTGTGCTCGTGCTGATGAACGGCAATCCGATTGCATGGCGCAGCAAGTACAATCTCGATGCAATCCCGCAGAGAGGCATCGAGCGCATCGAGATCGTGAAGGCAGCGGCTCCGTACTCTATGGCGGCGATGCGATGGCGGGCGTTGTCAATATCATCACCAAGAAGACGATGGCGAACGAGGTACATGCGGGCTTCGGCAACTACGAGCAGCGCAGCTATGGTGTCAGCGTTGGGGATGAGCGCTTTGGCCTCTATTACAATTTTGATCAGTTTGGGCGCGAGGGATGGGCTCTACTACGATGAAGAGACGAGGAAAAGGAAGGTCGGTTTAGTCTATGTTCCGCAATTCAAAGGCGAGCAGCGTACCGATATTCACGACATCAAACAGGAAAGTATGGGCTTGACCTACCATGTCAACCCGCGCCTCGACTTCCTCCTAAATTATTATGAAAGTGAGGTGCGCTATACCCGCACATTCACACAGGTTGATCTCAGTACGGCGGGGACTCAGACCTGGAGATCCTATAACTCGCGTAAATATATGACAAATCGTTATACAACACAGCTGAATTATAAGGATCGGGACTGGAAGGGCAGCCTGTATTTCAACACAGGGGCATCGGAGGGAACCGGTACTACCTATATGAGTAGGGTAGGTGCGAAAAAACCGGCCGAGTACCATACCCGCGAGAAAAACAGTACGTTTGGCTTGGTTTGCAGCGTACATGGCGCATTGGAGGAAAGTCTACCGCGATTGCGGGCATTAAGGGGAGCATGAAATTTATGATGTGACGGTGGCAGCGGATAGTAAAACAGGACGTTTTGTACGCAATAATTGGGGCGTATACGGGCAGTGGGAGCAGCACTTCGATGCGAAGAACACAGGCATCTTCGGTCTGCGTGAGACGTGGACGACGGGTGCTGCACGGGGGCAGAACTACAGCGACCTCAGTGCATCGGCACAGTGGCTGCACAAGCTGACCCCGGCAGCAGCCTCTATCTGAATGTCAGTCAGTCCTTTGTCATGCCGACCTTCTCCCAGATGTACCCCAAAAATGATATGCAATTGCCTACGCCAAATCTGAAGCCGCAGAAGGGCATCAATATGAAATCGGATGGAAGAAAAAGAAACCATGGCGGGCACACATGGAAAGCGGCGCTCTTCCATATTGATATCAAGGATAATATTTCGGCATCTGTGGACAAAGATTCCGGAACCGTCCAGTATATCTATGTGAACGAGGATTTCCGCAATACGGGAGTTGAGCTGTCCAATGAGATTCGCGGGAAAAACGGACTCTCCTACAACTGGGGGCATCACATGGCAGAATCCCCAGACGAAGAACTCCGACCGACCGGGCGGATGGTACCGCAATTTTGGTAAGCTGCAGCTGACGGGCGGCGTGACCTATCGAGAAGGACAAGTGGACCTCCTCACTCACGGCGACCTATTTGGGAAGCCGCGTGGTTCTTCCGTCGAAAGAGCTGCCGTATGCGGTCAAACCCTATCTGCTCACGACATGGAACACAACGTATGCGCCGGATGAGAACAATGAGATCAGTCTGCGTATTGACAACGTGCTCGACCGTGATGCACGACGATGCACACCGGTCTTCGTTACCACAGCGCACCGATCAACTACCTCCTGAGCTACAGTTACAAGTTCTAACCATGCTTACCTTAACCAATCTCTCCAACGCGGACTGCGATGTGGAGCATATCCTTCACGGCGATACTGGATGCTCTTCCTGCCATCCTGCAGGGAACTGGGAGCTTTGACGGCATCGAGTTCATGCTCTGTGCGCCATGGGATCGCACGCTGTTTCCGCCCGCGTACATCAGGGCGTACATCTCCTGTTTTGGCCGACGTGGGTTGATTTTTGGCGTGGGGATCGTTCTGCTCTCATGGCGGAGTTCAGCAGTGAGGACAATGTCCGTGGTTACTACGGCTCGTTGGATGTTGCCGACTGGGTGGAGGGCTGGCGGGAGAATCTGCGGCGGGCGGCAGAATGTCAGCCGCAGTATCTCGTCTTCCACGTTGCACATAACTGCACATCGGAGATGTATACGCGCACGTTTTCTGCCACGGATGAGGAAGTCATTCGCGCGGCCATCGAGCTCGTCAATGCGATTGCCGGCGAGATACCGAGGGACTGTAAACTCCTCTTTGAAAAATCTCTGGTGGCCGGGGCTGACCTTTCAAAACCGCAGCTCGCCGCGGAGCTCTTGGAGCGCGTCAGCTATCCCGACACGGGCTTTATGCTCGACACGGGACATCTGATGAACACGAACTTGGATCTGCAGAGCGAGGCGGAGGGCGCGGCCTACGTGCAAAAGATCTACCACGAGCTTGGAGAATTGGGAAAGCGCGTGTATGGCATTCACTTGCACCAGTCCCTCTCAGGGGACATATACGCGGGAGATGATGCGTCGGCATGCGGGGGCAAGAGCACCCCTCGACTGGCGAGCGGCGATGGACTCACGTCATGCATGTCGATCGGCATCAGCCGTTTCATACCGAAGCGGCACGCCGTATCGTAGAGACCATCCAGCCAATGTATCTCGTTCACGAGTTTCAGCATCGTTCCCGTGATGATCTGGTGAGTAGTGCACATGCAGCGCGCGCAGCGCATACCGATAGATTCAGGCTGTTGCGAATCTAAAATTCTCGTGCACGCCCTCGTGCCCCTTCCACCCGCTCAGCGGTCCCCTTCCCGCCATAACGGGGAGGCTTCGGAGTAACGGATAGCTTCCCCGTCTGCGGAGGGAGGTGGCAGGCGTAGCAGCCGATGAGGGCGTGCAACACCATTTTTCCTTTTATCGAGCACTGCTTTGTTATGTGTTCGTAGTGCTTGATATCTGGGGATTAGTGTTGTTAGCATATTTTCACTTGACAAGACGATAAATTCGTATTATAGTACGATAGGTTGAAATTACTGGAAAACTGAATATTGTCGAATTAGGTGTCAAAGACTTAATAGAGAATTCGGTGAAGGATGTATGGCCGTATGCCATGCAGACCGATGCCGAAGCGGTCCCGCCACTGTATCAGCGAGTGAGCCTGCAGGGCGTGCAGAGATGATCTGCCGTCCCGATTTGCCACTGGAGGAATATCCTCTGGGAAGGCGCAGGTGAACGATGACCTGGAGCCAGGAGAACTGCCTGGTTATGAATCACTGCTTGTACCCTGCGAGTGACGGGGAAGGGATTCTATCGCGAGCGTATATTGTTGCGCCCGAATCATGCCTTTTCGTGAGTCTATCCCTTTCTGTATCGCAGGAAGGGGATTTTTATTTCCGTGATTCATGCCCTGCATCAAAAGATGTAGAGTGAATATGCTTTTCTCTGACTGACGAAGTGCATCCCTTCGCAGCAGATGAATAGATGTGTACAGCCTTGCAGTAATGTGTAATGTTTTTAGGAGGAGATTACGAGATGAAGAGATTGGGCTCAAGGAAGAAGCTAGGAGCAGCACTGACAGCAGCCCTCAGTGTAGGCGTGCTGTCGCTGGGCGGGCATGCATTCGCAGCCGATGCGAGTGATACGGCAGATGAACATGCTCTGGGGGAGACGGTCGTCACGGCGACAAGAACCCCGAACAAGGAACTCAAGACGGATGCAAATATCACGGTGATTACAGGCAAGGACATCGAGCGCCGTCACTACACCGACCTCACGCAGGCGCTGCGCGATGTGCCGGGCGTTACGGTCAATGCGTATGCACCGGCGGGATATAACAACAGCAATAAATTCTACATCAACGGGTCGGAGGACGTCGTCCTCCTGATCGATGGAGTCCGCCAGAACTATGCAGGGGGCTATTCGGCCTCTTTGGCATCTGCGATGAAGGATCTCGGCGGCATCGACCGCATCGAGGTACTGCACGGCTCGGCGTCGACGCTCTACGGCTCGGATGCGAAGGGCGGCGTTATCAACATCATCACGAAGAAGGCATCGGGGATGAAGACGACGCTCGGCATCGGCTACGGCAGCTATGGACGTCAGCAGTACAGCATCGCGAATGCGGGCGGTGAGCGCGGATGGGACTGGCGCATCAAAGTACCAGAAGGATAAGAGCGGAGACTTCAAGGATGGGCACGGCAATACGGTGCCGTCTCATCTGGATGCGGATTCGGTCAATCTTCACCTCGGCAAGGATCTGAGCAAGGCGTCCTATCTTGCCTTCAATCTGCGCTCGTACAAGGACTCGGATCGCTATCGGGCACTCTATGAAAAGCAGCAGGGACTCAATGTCAATCGTGGGAACTATGATTATTTGGATGGCGATTTGATTTGGAATGTGAAAATCAATGACACGACCAAGAACCAGATGAGTATCTCGCGCAGTAAATATGATTATGATACTTTCACCCATGGCATGTGGACGCCTGCGGGATCCAGTTATGATTTTTAGTGTTTCGACATGGAGATTCAGCGACCAATTCGACAAGAAGCTCGGCTACCATCTGCTGACGGCCGGCTTCGAGTTCACAAAGGATGATACGACGATCAAGAAGAGGCATTGTGAGCATCGATGATCGCACGCTCATCAACCGCTCCTTCTATTTGCAGGATCAGTGGAGCATCCTTCCAACGCTGAAACTCACGGCAGGCATTCGTCATGACAGCAACTCGTCCTTTGGCAGTCACAACAGCCCGAGTGTCAGCCTCGGCTATGACATTGACCCGATGACGCACGCCTATGCTTCTTACAGTGCGTACTTCCTGACGCCGACGCCGAATCAGCTTTATGCGCCGACATACGGCAATCCAAACCTCAAGCCCGAGTCCGGCAACACGAAGGAGATCGGTATTGCCCGTGACTTTGGCAAGGGGCTCAGTCTTACGGCGAGCTACTTCAAGCGCCACTCGAAGGATCGTATCGGTTACGATCCTGTGACATACGTGAACATCAATGTCGGCGATGAGGATGCCCATGGCTGGTCGCTGCAGCTCGCGAAGCGCGTTGACTCGCATCTGCGCGCGCGCCTCGGCTATACACGGACGCATGTCGGCAAGACGGAGCGAGAGGCGTGAATGTAGACGGCTACCTGCCCTGATGATCAGTGGAACATCGGTGTCGATTACCGCAACCGTGCATTCGATGCGTCGCTGCTTGCGCGCTGGGATCGTTGGACGTCAGGACCGGTACGCGGTGCTTTCCCGACGGATAATTACTGGGTCGTCGATCTTGCGATGAACTACCAGATTGCCGATGCAACAAAGGTATATCTCAGGCAAACAACATCTTCAACCAGTTCTATGCCGAGCATTCCGAATGTCAAGTGGGGGCAGCCGGAGAGTGGTGGACGGCACCCGGACGCAACTTCGCGATCGGCGTAGAGCAGAGTTTCTAAGAATAGGTCATTTCCCTCCGGCGCATCCCGCGTGGTGCGCCGCCAAAGGACTATCATAACTTTATCGCACCGTAACCCTTTCTGCGCTGTAGAGGGGAGTTTCAATCAATGGGGAAAGTTTTCGAGAGGTCTAAAAAGGAGTTGTGGAACGATGAGCAGATGGCTGCGTGCAGTGATGCTGCTGTGCATATTCATACTGTTATTCTCTTTGACGGGCTGTGGTATTTTCGGATAGGCAGAACCAGACCAGCTACAATGTTACTGATGCGGATGGGACGGTTGTGTCTATTTTGCATAAGCCCCAACGGATCCTGACGATTGGCGCGAGCAGTGATGAGATGATAGCTTGACCTTGTGGAGCCAAAGCGCATGGTTGCCATCAATGAGACTCTTGCCAATACAGAGGATACAGAATATTCCATGGGTACGTGAAAAATCTCAAACGTTATTTCTCGCAACCCATCGGTGGAAGAAATCGCTGCTTTGCAGCGGATCTCGTTGCTGTTCCGGAATGGCTGCCCGAAAGGAGAATGTCGATGCAATACGGGACCTGAATATACCAGTCGTTGTCTTTTAGGGTCAGCAGCCACCATCGACGATATCCATGAAAAACATACGCTTGCTTGCTGCGGCTGTTGGAGAATCAGAGCGCGGGGAGAAGCTCATTAAGAAAAATGGAAGACAAACTTGCTGAGCTCCAAGAAGATACTTGGTGCCGGAGGAGAAGAAACACAAGAGTATTGCGCTTATTTCCATTATGCCAAATTATGGCGGCCTGAGGGTCTACCTTTTGATGAGCTCTGTCGTTATACAGAGTCCATCAATGCAAAGGCTGCAGGGAAATCATATGGGAGAGGAGATGACAAAAGAGCAGCTCATTGCTGCGAATCCTGACTACCTCTTCTTCCCGAGCCACGAAAAATGCGGGGGTCACGGGAAGAAGGGTTTGGCAAGCAGTACTTAGAAGATCCTTCGCTGGCGCAGATGACGACCATACAGGGAAAAAGCATTGGGCATCCGTGGGCACGATATGCCTACAATAGTTTCTCAAGATATTGTATGGCATACAGGAGACTGCATGGATTCTTTATGGCGATGAATTCCGACCGTCGCGACACGAGTTTTTGACGGCTGTGGAGTAAAATCTACGCCGATCTGGCGCGTGTCGTTTTTATCCATGATTCCTTCATTTCCTTTTTCGGACAGATAACTCCCTCGGGCAGTCGCTTTGGGGGAGTTTTTATTGTATGGTAGAATATAGGCGAGTTGCAGGAGGTACCTGAAAAAGATCCGATGCGCTCTTTTTCATGGCAGAACGCAGGAGAATGATGCGGATTCCCGTGCGGCAAAGAGCGCGAATTTATTGACAGCACAAGGGCGATTGAAATATAATACAAAAGACGGCTATTTATGCAGCCGCACTATGCTATGGAATGGATGAGTTTATGAATTTTGATATGAATCTCGTGGTCAATTCGTTCCCGCTCCTGCTTATCGGTGCGGGGGTGACGATTCAGATCACGGTGCTCTCGACGGCGATCGGTTTTTGTGATCGGTCTGGTCGTGGGTGTTGCGCGCATCTCGCATCTGCGCCCACTGCGCCTGCTCGCGGAGGTCTATGTGGAGTTTTTCCGCGGCACGCCGCTGCTCGTGCAGATTTTCCTCTTTTACTTTGCCCTTCCTGTGATTACGGGACAGCGCATTGATCCGTTCATCGCGGCGATCTCCGCCTGCGGCATCAACTCCGGCGCGTATGTGGCGGAGATTTTTCGTGCGGGAATTCAGTCCGTGGATGAGGGGCAGATGGAGGCAGGGTCGTTCGCTCGGTATGACGTGGCTGCAGACGATGCGCTACATCATCGTACCGCAGGCGTTCAGCGCGTCATTCCACCGCTCGGCAACGAGTTCATCGCGATGCTGAAGGATTCGTCCCTTGTCTCCGTTATCGGCTTTTGAGGAGCTGACGCGGCGCGGGCAGCTCATTATCGCAAAGACCTATGGGTCGTTTGAAATCTGGATGAGCGTCGCCGTGATCTATCTCGTGATGACGCTGACGATCTCGCGCTTTGTCGCGTATCTGGAACGGAGGTGCCGCGTCCATGATTGAGATTAAAGGACTGTGCAAGTCGTTCGGCGCGGATGAGGTGCTGAAGGGGATTGATCTCTCCATTGCGGAGAAGGAGGTCGTCGTTATCATCGGTCCCTCGGGGTCAGGCAAGAGCACGCTTCTGCGCTGCATGAATCATCTTGAGGAGCCGACGGCGGGCGAGGTCACCATTGATGGGATTACACTTTCGGGCGAAGCAAATATCAATAAGGTGCGCGAAGAGGTTGGCATGGTGTTCCAGCGGTTCAACCTATTCCCGCACATGACGGTGCTCGATAACATCATGCTCGCCCCGATGAAGGTGAAGCATATCGCACGCGCCGATGCTGAGAAAACGGCGCGTGAGCTGCTTGCCCGTGTGGGGCTGGCGGAGAAGGCGGATGCCTATCCCGACAATCTCTCGGGCGACAGCAGCAGCGTGTTGCCATTGCGCGTGCCCTCGCGATGCATCCGAAGGTGATGCTCTTCGATGAGCCGACGTCGGCACTCGACCCCGAGATGGTCGGCGAGGTGCTCGATGTCATGCGTGCCCTCGCCAATGAGGGGATGACGATGGTCATTGTGACACATGAGATGGGCTTGCCGGGAAGTCGGCGATCGTCTGCTGTTTCGTGGACGAGGGCCGCATCATTGAGTCAGGGTCCGCCGCGCGAGATTTTTCGAACATCCGCAGGAGGAGCGTACACGCAGCTTCCTGTCGAAGGTGCTCTGAGGTGCGTCTGCGCGGGAGTTTGATGCTGCTGGCAGCGGCGTTCTTCTGGGGAACGACGTTCGTCGCACAGATTCTCGGAATGGAAGGGCTTGGCCCCTATACCTATGCGGCATCGCGCTTTGCCCTCGGCACCCTGTTCATGACGGTGCTCTGGCTGCTGTATCGTGGAAAACGCACGGTGCAGCGGCAGGCAGGACGTTTCGTTCGGGCTTTCGCGCCGGCATTCCCTGTCGGTCTGGCGATGTTCGTCGGTGTGACGTTGCAGCAGGTGGCGCTTCTCTCGACGACAGCGGGTAAGACGGCGTTTATCACGACGCTCTACATCGTGTTGGTGCCGCTTGCGGCAGTGCTGCTTGGTCACCGTATCCGAGCGGTGCAGTGGGGCGGCGCTCCTTGCCTTTCTGGGCGTCTACTTTCTCCGCTTACGGGGAAACGACGCTGAACCAAGGCGATGTGCTGGTCTTTATCTGTGCGTTCTTCTGGATGGCGCAGATTCTGCTCATTGACCGCTTTGCCCGCATGGTGGATGCCATCGAGCTGTGTCTCATGGAGATGCTGATCTGCACGCTCGGCAGCGCGTTGCTCGCCGTATGCTTTGAGACCTGCACGTGGGCGGCGCTCTCGGCCGCCGCGCTCCCGATCGGCTATGCGGGCATCCTCTCCTGCGGTGTCGCATACACCTGTCAGATTTTGGGGCAGGCGCATGTCGAGCCGACGCAGGCGGCGATTCTCATGTCGATGGAGGCCGTATTTGCCGCCGTGGCAGGCTGGGCAGTCCTAGGTGAGACGATGAGCGCCGTGCAGGTGCTGGGCTGCGCGCTGCTGCTCGCGGGCGCGGTCATGGCACAGGCGACACCGAAAGCGTGTAGAGAATAAGGAGGCGCGATATGCCGACTGAGGGAATTATTCAGGCGAAAATTACCATCAAGGTGGTCGGCGTGGGCGGCGGCGGCGGGAATATCCTGCGCAGTGTGCGTGAGAACTACGATCTCGATATGACCCTCGTCGGGCTCAACTCGGATCTTCGCCAGCTGCATGCACTCGAAAAACAGGGGATCACCGTGCTGCCCATCGGTGAAAAACTGACGCAGGGACGCGGCACGGGCGGCAGAGTCGAGGTCGGTGAGGAGGCAGCGCGCAGCGAGGAAAAGGCGATTCGTCAGATGCTTGAGGGGACGGATCTCGTCATCATCACGGCGACGATGGGCGGCGGCCTCGGCACGGGGGCGGCACCTGTTGTGGCGGAGATCGCACACGATATGGGGATCCTCTCCATCGGTGTGGTGACGACGCCGTTCCACTTCGAGATGCCGCGCAAGATGCAGACCGCACAGGCGGGGATCGCACGGATGCAGGGCATGACGGATGCCTTCATCACGATGCGCAACGACAACCTCCTGAAGATCGCCCCCGACCGCAAGATGTCGTTTGTCGATGCGTTCGCCCTTGCCGATGAGGTGCTGCGGCAGACCGTTGGCTGCGTGGCAGAGCTGATTTTGACCACGGGGGTCATCAACGTTGATTTTGCCGATGTGACGACGATCTTTCGTCAGAGTGCATCGAGCGAAACCCTGCTCGCCATCGGTACCGATGAGACGCCGCAGAAGGCGGTGCGAAAGGCGATGGAGAGTCCGCTGCTCGACCGCAGTACGGCGGGCGCACGCGGCGTTGTCCTCAATCTCACGGGAGGTCCCGCGATGAGCCTGCGTGATGTAGATGAGGCCGTACGCTATATCCATGGGCACGCACATCCTGCGGTCAATATCATTGCAGGACTGGTCGTGCAGGAGAGTATGGCGGGCAAGGTGCAGGCGACGCTGGTCGCGACGGACTTTGACGAGAGCTATGTTCCGCCCGAGGAGGGCTGAGTGGGGCGATGTATGTGAAAGGAGGAACGCAGATGGAAAAACTCCTGCATGAAATGCACACATGGATGAATGCCTATATGCGCTCCTTTCGTACCAATGACCCCGAGGTGATGCGCGGATTCAGCTCAAGGAGATTCATACCGGCTATGTGACGGCGCATGCCCGCGCACTTGCCAAGCACCTTGGGTGCTATGCGCACGATATGGCTATTGCTGAGATCATCGGACTCTTTCACGATGTGGGACGCTTTCGCCAGTATGCCCGCTATCGGACGTTCAACGACGCTGCGTCGGAGGATCATGCGGAACTCGGACTCACGGTGCTCGCAGAGGAGAATATCCTCGCGCCGCTGAGTGATGCAGATGCAGAGGTGGTGCGCTTTGCGATCAAGTACCACAACAAGAAGGAGATCGCAGAGACAGACGATGAGCGCAAAGCTGTTTTTTGCCCAAGTGATCCGTGATGCGGACAAAGCTGACATCTACCGCGTTCTCCTTCCGTTCCTCACGCCGGAGGGCGCGGAGCAGGCACCGAACTTCGTCCCGTCGGACGCGGCGCAGGAGGTCAGCCCCGATTTCGTGGCGGACTTTCGCGGCGGGACGACAGGCGGACTACTACCGTCTGCGCACGCACGGCGACCGCAAGATTGTGCGGCTCATGTGGATCTATGACATCAACTTTATGGGACGCTGCGCCGCATTGTGGAACGCGGCTATGTGGATGCCTTTATTGCGAGCCTTCCTGCGCAGGAGGGATTGCCGAGGGGTCGCACGTCTGCGCGCCTATATCGAACGACGCTGCGCACAGAACGATTGATTGGAATTATACGGATAGAGGGATAGGAACATGGCGGACGTAAAGACATCGAATTTTTATCCGAAATATCATCGACGAAGATCTGCGCGAAGGCCGGCATGCGGCAGGTATTCACACGCGGTTTCCGCCCGAGCCGAACGGCTATCTGCACATTGGACACGCAAAGTCCATCTGCCTCAATTTCGGCGTTGCCGAGGACTACAATGGACCTCTGCAATCTGCGCTGACGATACGAATCCGACGAAGGAGGATGTCGAGTATGTGGACTCCATTCAGGAGGACATCCGCTGGCTCGGCTTCTCGTGGGAGATCGGCGATCTATGCCTCGGACTATTTCGAGCGGCTGTATGAATATGCAGTCGAGCTGATTAAGAAGGGCTTGCCTATGTGGATGATCTCACGGCGGAGGAGATCCGTGCCTACTGCGGTACGCTGACCGAGCCCGGTGGAGAGTCCGCATCGCGGACGTTCGATCGAGGAGAATCTGGATCTCTTCACGCGCATGCGTGCGGGGAGTTTCCGGACGGAGCGCGCGTTTTGCGCGCCAAGATCGATATGGCGTCGCCGAATCTCGTCATGCGCGATCCCGTGATCTACCGCATTGCCCATGTGCCGCATCATCGGACGGGCGATGCGTGGTGCATCTATCCGATGTACGACTTTGCCCATCCGCTCGGATGCGATTGAGGGCATTACGCACTCGCTCTGTACGCTGGAGTTCGAGGAGCATCGCCCGTTCTACGACTGGCTGCTCGAATCTCTGGGCTTCCCGGCGGGGGAGCGGCCGCGTCAGATCGAGTTCGCACGTCTGAATCTCTCGGGGGCGATCACGAGCAAGCGCAAGCTGCGCCAGCTCGTTGAGGAGGGGCATGTGCGCGGGTGGGACGATCCGCGTATGCCGACGATCTCGGGGATGCGGCGACGCGGTTATCCGCCCGCAGCGGTTCGTGCGTTCTGTGAGGAGATCGGCGTTGCCAAGAGCAACAGCACGGTGGACAGCGCAATGCTCGAGCACTGTGTACGCGACGAGCTGAACCGCAACGCGCCGCGCATCATGGCGGTACTGCATCCGCTGAAACTCGTCATTACCAACTATCCCGAAGGCGAGACAGAGTATCTGCTCGCCGAGAACAGCCCGACGCACGGTGGGCAGCGGTACGTTCCCTTTGGACGCGAACTCTACATCGACCGCGAGGACTTTATGGAGGATGCGCCGAAGAAATTCTTCCGCCTGAAGCCGGGCGGCGAGGTGCGCCTCAAGCATGCCTATATCATCCGCTGTGAGGAAGTCGTAAAGGATGCGGCGGGCGAGATCACGGAGCTGCGCTGTACCTACGCGCCTGAGACGCGCAGCGGCGGTACGGCGGCGAACCGCAAGGTGAAAGGGGACGATCCAGTGGGTCGCGGCAGAGCACGCGCTCACGGCGGAGGTGCGTCTCTATGACAGCCTTCTGCGTACGGCAGAGGAGGGCGAGGAGGAGCCGGCGGACTTCATCGCGGCGCTCAACCCGCACTCGCTTGAGGTGCTGACCGACGCGAAGGTGGAGCCGAGCGTCCGTCTCACGGCGGCAGGGACGCGCTATCAGTTCCTGCGCGTCGGTTACTTTGTTGTTGACCCGGACACCACGCCGGATCATATAGTGTTCAACCGCATCGTCGGGCTGAAGGGATACGTGGAGCAAAATCAAGTAGCGCATTCTTTTTTTCTCGATGTGTTATGTGCCACGGACGGCGGAGGAGGTTTGCTGTGGCAAAGATACCAAAAGATTTGTCCGACAAGGATATGATGCAGGGGCACGAGGCAGAGGAAACTCGCCGAGACCATGCTGCGTCAGGAGCGGCAGGCAGAGGAACGTGCCCGTGCGGCAGCGGCAAAGGAGCCGCCCGCCGATCTCGCGCATGCGGGACTCAGTGCCGCGCAGGCAGAAGAACTCGGCAAGGCTCTGCTGGAGCTGAAGCTGGCACTCGCACAGGAGGGTGAGACGAACGCCAGTTGAAGATCCGCCGCAGCGGCCGACAGGTAATCATCACGGCGACGTGATGGCGTTCTCATAACGAGAAGTAAGCGATGTGTAATGATGGAAACAGCAACGATTGTGGCGATTGTCATATTCGTCGTCGCATACGCGCTCATCATCTCCGAAAAGGTGCACCGCACCATCGTGGGACTCTTTGGCGCGATGCTCGCGATACTCTTCGGGATCATCGATCAGGAAGTCGCAGTTCACCATATTGACTTCAATACGCTCGGACTGCTCACGGGCATGATGATCATCGTCAATATTACGAGTGAGACGGGGCTATTCAACTTCCTCGCGATATGGGCGGCGCAGAAGGTCAAGGCGCAGCCGATCGCGCCCTCGTCGTTCTCTCGACCATTACGATGGTCTGCTCGGCTCTCTCGACAACGTCACGACGGTTCTGCTTACCGTGCCAATCACGTTCAGCATCACGTCGCAGCTCAAGGTCGATGTCATGCCATATCTCATCTCACAGATTTTGGCGTCGAACATCGGCGGTACTGGCAACGCTCATCGGCGACCCACCGAACATCATGATCGGCAGTGCAGTCGGACTCGACTTCATGGCGTTCGTTGAAAACCTCACGTTGATCTCAATAATTATCTTTATCTTGGTACAATTCATTCTTATCGGCCTCTACCATAAGGGGCTGCATACCCAGCCGGAGCTGCAGGATAAGATCATGCGTCTCGCTGCGGGGCGCAGATCACGGATCATGCCTTCTGCGCAAGTGCCTTGTCGTTATCTTCCTCACGATTACGTTCTTTGTCCTGCACGGCAGTCTCGGCCTTGAGTCTGCAACGGTCGCGCTCTCGGGCGCAGGTCTCCTCCTCCTTCTCACGGCGACGCGCGATGAGGGCGCGATCGTCAAGGTGCTCTCAAAAATTGAGTGGCCTGCGATCTTCTTCTTCGGCGGACTCTTCATCCTCGTCGGTGCACTTGTGGAGACGGGCGTCATCCGTATGCTCGCGGCTGAGGCGATCAAGGCAACGGGCGGCAATGTCGAGGCAACTGCGATCCTCATTCTGTGGATGAGTGCCTTTGCCTCTGCCTTTATCGACAACATCCCGTTCGTCGCCACGCTGATTCCGCTGATTCAGGATATGGGACAGATGGGGCTCAGCAACCTCGATCCGATGTGGTGGTCGCTTGCCCTCGGCGCGTGCCTCGGCGGCAACGGAACGCTGATCGGCGCGAGCGCGAACGTCGTCGTCGCGTCGATGTCGGCAGCAGCGCGGCCGTCCGATCTCCTTCCTTGGGTTCATGAAGGTCGCGTTCCCCGTCATGGTGTTCACAATCATCGTCTCGAACATCTACGTCTATATTCGTTATCTCTAAGAGTATGTAGAATACCGTCCCCGACTGCTCCTGCGGTCGGGGATTTTTCTTTTTCTCCGATTCGTGTTATCCTGTGAAAAGGGAGGAGGCACGATGATACTCAACACAGGGCAGCGCACGGATATTCCGGCGTTCTATGCGCCGTGGCTGGTGCATCGGCTGCGTGCGGGCGAGGTCTGTGTCCGTAATCCCTACGATATACAGCAGGTGACGCGCTATCGCCTTGACCCGCGCGTGGTTGACCTCATCGGCTTCTGCACGAAGAATCCCGCACCGATGCTTCCCTATATGGATCTCCTCACGCCGTTCGGGCAGTTCTGGTACGTCACCATCACGCCCTATGGCAGGGATATTGAGCCCAATGTGCCGCCATGGGAGGAGGTTGTGCGTTCCTTTCATCAGCTCTCGGCGGCTCTCGGAACGCGCGCCGTCGGGTGGCGTTACGACCCGATCATCCTTGACGCACATCATACGCTGGCGTGGCACAGGACGATGTTCGCCGCAATGGCAGAGCGGCTGGCAGGCCAGACGGAGATGGTCGTCATCAGCTTCCTCACGCGCTATGCCAAGACGCGCCGCAACTTTCCCGAGGGACGTGATGTCACGCACGCAGAGCGCATGGAGCTCGGTGCATTTATCGTTGAGACGGCACGACAGTATGGCATGACCGTCTATCCGTGCGGCGGCGGTGATGCACTCGCTCCATACGGGGCGGATACGGGCGGCTGTATGACCCCTCGCATCTATGAGCGGGCACTCGGGCGGCGCATTCACTTCCCGCACTATCAGCCACAGCGCAGGGAGTGTCAATGCTATCTCGGCGCAGACATCGGCGCATACGACAGCTGCCCGCATCTCTGCCGCTACTGTTACGCCAACACGCATCCTGCGCGCGTGCGCCGCAGCCGCCTCGCTCACGATCCTGCCTCTCCGTTTCTCATCGGCCATGCGCAGGAAGGCGACCGCATCCATGAGGCGCGGCAGGAAAAGCTGGCTCGATGCGAGAATTTATCGTGACAGAGGGAGACGAGATTTGCGCATCTCCCGTTTCGATAGGACTGATATGGTAACCATCTTGACGATGCCCGACTGGCGGAAAATTCACAGAGCACCACTTGCGTCGGTTTTCCACCCCGTTCGACGAAAAAATCGCCAATCTGCAGACTCATTTTATCAGTAGAAAATATGGTCGTCTGTATCCGCGTCACTCGCGAGGAGTGCGCCGGTCACGGCGATCGATGCGGAGCTTTGTAGGTGATGTTGTTTGCCGTGCATTTCACCTGTAGAATGGGCGGAAGTCTGCCTGTGCGGCAGGATCAGCAGGTACGGCAGGTGCCGCTGCGTCCTGCATCGGGGCAGCAGGTGCAGGCTGTGCCTGTTGTCCCCTCTGCTCCCGATCCCCGTGCTTTCCTTTTTGTGCCCTTTGCGGTCGTGGTCACGATCGCCGTCGTGATCTCTCATTTTCAGTTCGAGTGGGCGGAAGGTCAGCTCTGCCTCAGATTTTCCGATGGAGTCGGCGGCAATCGACCGCACCTTGTCCTCATCGAGCAGAACGATGTTCCGCTGTGCTGCCTGCGCAGCGATCATTTCCGAGCGAGCCTGCCGCTTCATGAGGGATTGTGCCTCGGCCTGCTGATAGTGGAAGTAGGCTGTGCCGGCGGTGGCAACGCCGACGAGAACGGCGAGAGCGGCGGCCTTCTTCAGATGTGCGGGACTGAATACGCCCTGACCTGCTCTTTGATTTTCTGTGCTTCCATGATGAAATCCTCCTTTTGTTCGTCACATTTTTGCTGACAGGTATATCCTATCGGAGAAAGTTAAACAAAGTGTAAACACGCGTAAAACTTTTTCAAAAATCGACGGACAGCGCGGATTTTTTCTGCTGAATCCATTATAATGGCATCATGAAAGTGAGGTGTCGCTATGCACCTGCGTGATTTGTCGCTGAAAACAAAGCTCCTGCTGACCAATGCGCTGATGGTTGTCATACCGATCTGCGTCCTCGTCGCCATCGGTGCGGCGCTTCTGGCGGACTGCGCCATGCAGGAACGCTGCAGCAGCAGGCGCTTGAACTGCTCTGGCCGGAGAAGGGGAACGAATCTTCTGTTCCCCTTGCACTGAGTTCACTGCGTGCTGCCGCAGAGCGGAAACAGTTCAAATGGAATCACGTTGAACGTGATGTTCATCTGCTGGAGTCGGCGGGCGTCCGCGTCTCTATCGTGCAGGATGGGCTCCTCTATCTGACCGATGGAGCCGATGCCGACGTTATTCGGTATGCGGTCATGCGTGCATGTGGGGCGCGCGGCTCCGCACTGACATGGAACGATGCGGGGCTGTTTTTTCGCTATGAGGGCGAGCGCAGCGGCATTGTTTTCATGGGGGCAGGCGCTGTTCCGATGATGCGGCATCACGATGAGATGCGCATTTCGCCGCCGATGCGGGAGACGGTGATCAACGCGGTGTTTATTTTCTTCATCGTCATCACCTCGGCAGGGATTTTCCTGCTCGGGCGTTATCTTGCCCGCCTCCTTTCGGCGCAGATTCTTGCACCGCTTGCTGCGATACGTGATGCCGCTGGCGCGATGCAGCATGGTGATTTCGACCATGTCCTGCCTCCGATGGGCAGTGATGAGGTGGGGGCGACCTGCCGTGCTTTTGATGCCATGCGCAGCGATCTGCGGCGCGCACGCCTGCGGGAGGAACAGGAGGAGGCACGGCGGCGGGAATTTCTCATCGGTGTACTTCATGACATCGCAACGCCGTTGACTGCCGTCAAGGGATATGCGAGCGGCCTGATCGACGGGATCGCTGCGACGCCGGAGAAGCAGCGTGCCTATGCCGAGCGCATCGCCCGTGCAGCGGCGACGATGGAGGGCTGACCACACAGCTGCGCGCTTTTTGCGCACGGAGACAGGTGAGGTGTCGCTTACATGGGAGGTCGTTGAGGCGCGGACGTGGCTCACAGCATTCATTGATGCGCATGCGGCGGACGTTCGCGAGCGTGGCATCGAGCTGTCGATGGCGGAAGGCGGGGGACAGACGTATATCCGCATTGACCGCAGTGCATTTGCCCGCGTGCTCGAAAAATCTGTGGGAAAACAGCGGGAAGTACCGCCGTGGGAGAACGAGCGCACGTCTCATGTCGCTTTCCCTATGAGGGAAGATTTTCTCGCCATCCGCTGCGACGACGACGGCGTTGGTGTGCGTGAAGAGGAGCGGGAGCGGCTGTTTGACCTCTTTTATCGCACGGATGCGGCGCGTACCCATGTTGCTGACGGCAGCGGGCTGGGGCTGGCGATCGTGCGCCGGATCGATGACGACGTTCGGCGGCACGGTGCGCGCCGAGGAGTCCCCGCAGGGGGCTGCGCATCGTCCCTGCTGCTGCCGATTCAGAAAAAAAGGAGGACACGCATGAAGAAGATACTGCTGGTCGAGGATGACGCTGCCATTGCCGAGCTGGAGCGTGACTATCTCGAAGCGGATGGCTTTACTGTCGATATTTCTGCGGACGGCGATGCGGGGAAGCGCCTCGCTATGACGGGGGACTATGATCTTCTCTGCTGGATGTGATGCTGCCGGGGCGGATGGATTTTGCCATCTGCCGCGATGTTCGAAAGCATACGATATCCCCATCCTCATGGTCTCGGCGCGCCTTGAGGATGTCGATAAAATACGCGCACTCGGACTGGGGGCGGATGATTATATCATCAAACCGTTCAGTCCGAGTGAGCTGGTGGCACGCGTCAAGGCGACATCTCGCACGCTATGAGCGCCTCAAGGGCAGTACGGGGGATCCTGCCGTCCTGTGTTTTGATACGCTTGAGATTCAGCCACAGACGCGGCGCGTATTTCTTGGGGGAAACGAGGTGATTCTTGCGGCACGCGAGTTTGACCTCTTGCTCTTTCTCGCACAGCATCCGCAGGTCGTCTTCAGCAAGGAGACGCTGTATGACCGCGTCTGGGAGCTGGATGCCGCGGGCAGTACGGCGACCGTCTCCGTCCATATCAATCGGCTGCGCGAAAAGATTGAACGCGATCCTGCTCATCCACAGTGGCTGCAGACGGTCTGGGGGGCAGGGTACCGCTTTAATGATGAAACGTAAAAGGGCGATGAAGACATGACAGCCCTACCATCCGAACGGCAATAAAAAATGCTTGCACTTCATGAAAAATGACTGTATAATACAGAGCGTTGAAATCCGTTCCTCAAGTCCTGATCGTCGTTCAATGAACGAGTGAAGCACTGTTTATATATGCAGTGCTTGCCCGAACCATAATCTCAGTGAACGCTTTCCGAGTGTGGCGAATGGAGAGTCAAAATTATTTTTTTCAAGGGAGATTGAGGAAGAATGGCTTTTGAAGACAAAACCCTCGTATGCAAAAGAGTGCGGCAAGGACTTCGTGTTCACCGCAGGTGAGCAGGAGTTCTACGCAGAGAAAGGCTTTGAGAATGAGCCTGCGCGCTGCCGTGACTGCCGCGACAAGCGCCGCCGCAGCCGTGACGATCAGAATCATGGCGAGCGTCAGATGTTCCATGTGGTCTGCGCCGAGTGCGGCAAGGACACGGAAGTCCCGTTCGAGCCGAAGACGGATCGTCCGGTTTACTGCCGCGACTGCTTCAATGCAAAGCGTGCAGCACGTTTCTAAAACGATTTAGATTTCATGGGGGGATAGCAGCACAGACGGTGCGGCGTCCCCCTTTGTTTTTAGGAATCACAGATAAAACAGTCCGTCGGACTAGCAATCATGTGGCTGCGTTTATCTGTGTGTCCTTTATCTTTTGAGGAGGTTTCCGCATGAAGCTGAAGAAATTAGCACTCGTGCTGACGGGCACTCGTGAGCCTTTCCCTGCTCGGATGCGGTGCAGGCGGCGATCAGGCGAAGCAGGCAAGCAAGCTCCGCGTCGGCGCCTCGATCGACTTTGCTCCGTTTGAGTTCCAAGACGAGGGACAGAAGGACTATCAGGGCTTTGATATGGATCTCATCCGTGCCGTTGCCAGCGAGATGGGCAGCGAAGCGGAGATCCAGAACATCGGCTTCGACGGTCTCGATTCCCTGCCCTGCAGGCGAAGAACATCGACGTGATCATCAGTGGTATGACGATCAACGACGAGCGCAAGGAGAAGGTCGCGTTCTCTGATCCCCTACTATCAGTCCGGCCTGACGATGGTCGTGCGCAGTGATGAGGAGAACATCAAGACGTTCAGCGATCTGAAGGGCATAAGGTCGCCGCTCAGATCGGCACGACGGGTGCCAAGATGGCAAAAGGAGATGGAGGGCGTCACCGTCAGCGAGCTGAATACGCCGGCGGACTGCTTCATGGAGCTGAAGGCAGGCGGCGTGGATGCTGTGGTCAACGATCGTCCGGTCAATGACTACTACATCAATCAGGCACAGGCAACCGGTGTGAAGACCCTCGCAGATCGCCTCTCCGCTGAGGACTCATGGCATCGCCATGGCGAAGGACAACACCGAGCTCCAGCAGAAGATCAATGCGGCGCTCAGAAGCTGCATGATAACGGCGAGTACGATAAGATCTATCAGAAGTGGTTCGGTGCGAATAAGTAGATTCGGATCGAGCATAGAAAACCCCGCAGATGCAATTTTCATCTGCGGGGTTTTTGTCTCATGGATGGACGAGGCACGCAGCGATCTGCGCCATGTCCATAGGGAGGGGGCAGTCGAGGAGAGCGTTTCCTTTGGTGCGCGGATGCACGAGGGTGAGATGCGCAGAGTGGAGCGCGTGCCGTGCGATTGGCTCCGTCGTTCCGCCATAGAGATCGTCGCCGAGCAGCGGATGTCCGCAATGGGCGAGATGGACGCGGATCTGATGCGTGCGCCCCGTGTCAAGCTCACAGGCGCAGGAGGCTGTATTGGCCGTTCGTATGCTGCGTTTCATAATGGGTGCGTGCGGGCTTGCCGTCCTCTGCCACGCAGCGGAGGATGATGCTCGGCAGGGCACGCGCAATCGGTGCATCAATACAGCCCGCAGGGGGGATGAGCGTGCCTTCGATCAGGGTGAGGTACTCGCGCCGCAGCGCGTTCTGGCGCATGATCTGGTACTGCACCTCGGGATGCTTTTGCGATGAGGAGCAGCCCGCTCGTATTGCGGTCGAGGCGGTGGCAGGGTGAACGTCGAGATGGACGCCGCAGGCGGCATAGTATCCGCGCACGGCGTTCGCGATGGTGCCGCGCGTTTCCTTTGTTGTCGGATGGACGAGCTGTCCTGCGGGTTTATCGAGGACGAGCAGATCGTCGTCCTCATAGACAATCGAGAGCGGCAGCACTTCGGGAACGACGGTGCTGACGATGGGCAGATCGTACGTGATGCGGTCGCCGTCCCTTCACCATCGTGCGTGCAGCGATCGCAGGGGCTGCCGTTCAGCGCGAATGCACCATGGTGTTTAATGCGTTTCCACAGGCTGCCCGAGATGCCGTGCACACGCATGAGGTATGCCTTGACGGGACACATTTCTCCTGCGGGGAGATCAACGCGGAGCTCTGTCATTTTCGCGCGGCGGCATCCTTGCGCCGCAGAGCGAGGATGATGCGGAAGGAGATGGAGAGGATGATGGCGATCACGGTGGCAAGCGACATTCCTCGCAGGGTCACCGTTCCGATGGTGATGCTGGCGGTCGATACGCCGACACCCATGACGATGGAGGTCAGGAGAAGGTTCATCGGATTGTTGTAGTCCACCTTTGCCTCGACGAGGATGCGGATGCCCGAGGCGGCGATGACGCCGAAGAGCAGCATGGAGACGCCGCCCATGACGGGGGTCGGGATGCTCTGGATGAGTGCGGCAAGTTTACCGAGGCAGGAGAGCAGGATGGCAAAGATCGCTGCGCCGCCGATGACCCATGTCGAGTAGACCTTGGTGATGGCGAGGACGCCGATGTTCTCGCCGTAGGTGGTGTTCGGTGGAACCGAAGAAGCCCGAGAAGATGGTCGAGATGCTGTTGCTCGAGGAGGGAGCGGTCAAGCCCCGGATCCTTGGCGAGGTTGCGTCCGACGATGTTGCCCGTCACGATGAGGTGCCCGATGTGCTCGACGATGACGACGATGGCGGCAGGCAGGATGATGAGGACGGCATTCAGCTCGAAGGTCGGCGTTAGATGGTCGGGAGAGGCAGCCACGGCGCGGCGGCGACGTTCGAGAGATCGACGATGCCGACGGCACAGGCAATGAGATAGCCCGCGATGACGCCGATGAGGATGGGGATGATGAGAGAAAGCCCCTGAAATGCCATGGAGGCAAAGATCGTGATGGCGAGCGTTGCGATGGAGACAAAGACGACGGTCGGGTCGACCTTCTCCCGCTGTCAGACCTGCCATCTCCCGCCGCCGTCGGCATCAGCTCCAGTCCAATGACGGCGACGATTGCGCCCATTGATGCGGGTGGAAAGATCACGTCGATCCAGCTCGTTCCGATGGTATGAACGATGAGGCTGACCAGACAGAAGACGATGCCGACGATGATGAAGCCGCCGAGTGCCGCCTCATAGCTGTATTCAGACAGGACGATGAAGACGGGGAGAGGAAGGCAAAAGCTCGAGCCGAGATAGGCGGGATTTTTCCCCTTTGCACAATATGAGGTAGAAGAGTGTGCCGATGCCGTTGAAGAGCAGCACGGTCGCAGGATTAACGTGAAAGAGAATCGGAACGAGCACCGTTGAGCCGAACATGGCGAAGAGGTGCTGCAGGAAAGCGGGATGGTTCGCCGAAGCGGCGGACGTCTCGTGGTGTCGATCTTGGTTTGAGACATGGAAATCACCTTTAGCGTTCCTATGATACCATAGAGGCGAATGGGGGACAATCGGGACTTTTTGAAGGAGTAGGGGTCATGGGGAAATTCAGGGAATCGACGGACAGCGAAAATCTTTTTCCTTGAAGATTTCAGAGGGCTTGCAAGATATTATAAAGGAGGAATTGCCGATGCATGAGCCGATGAAACTGACTGCTCCGCTGAAGGACTATCTCTGGGCGGGACGCGTCTGCGAGACGAGTACGGCAAGCACACGGATGCTGAGGTGGCAGAGAGCTGGGAACTCGCCTGTCACCGTGACGGAAAGAGCGTCATTGCCAGCGGCACGGCGGCAGGAGACGCTCGAGGCGTGGCTGACACGCGCGGGGGCAGAGGCACTCGGCACACGGGCGGCGCAGTTTCAGTATTTCCCGCTCCTCATCAAAGCTGATCGATGCACACGACAATCTCTCGTGCAGGTGCATCCGAGCGATGACTATGCCCTGCGCGTGGAAGGGGAGTACGGCAAGACGGAGCTCTGGTACTGTCGTCGATGCCGCCCCAGGGGCGGAGATTCTCTACGGTTTTGCGCATGCGATCACAAAAGATGAATTTCGCAGGCGCATAGCGGACAATACACTCCCTTGAGGTCGTACGTCATGTGCCGGTGCAGAAGGGGATGCGTTCTTCATTCCCTGCCGGTACGCTCCATGCTATCGGCAAGGGTTTGCTTATCTGTGAGATTCAGCAGAGCTCCAACGCGACGTATCGCGTCTACGACTATGGGCGCATCGGCACCGATGGAAAGCCGCGCGACCTGCATGTCGAAAAAGGCTCTCGATGGACGTCACTCGTGCCCATTTCGCTGCGTGCAGAGCAGCTTCCCTGCGATGGATGAATTTCGTGGCGCTGAGGTGCGCCTGCTCGCCGCATGCCCGTATTTTACCGCCTATCATCTGCGTGTTGACGGCATGTGGAGAGCACGGCGGGCAGACTCTTCACTGTCTGACGATCCTTGCAGGGGATGTTGACGCTGACGTGGGCGGGCGGGGAGCTCTCCGCCGTCAAGGGGAGAGTGTCTTTCATCCCCGCGCATCTTGGACAATATATGCTGCACGGGACGGGGGAACTGATCCTCAGCAAGGGTGTGACTGCCGCAGACGGTTTTCATGGGGCTTGACGCCTTTTGTTATAATGAAAACACGATGCTTTAGTTATCAGTGCTTCCGATGGGAGGTTTAGGATGATCGATTTTCGACCATTGAAAAAGAAGACAAGCCATTGTTGGATCGATATTTTCATGCGAACTACTATGAAAAACTCGCATTTTAATTTTTACGAATCTCTATATGTGCGCGCGCCGTTCTTCGTGCATATTGCCGAAGAGGATGATGTGCTCTATGTGGCGAGCGAGTGGAAGGGATTCTTTCGCTGCTGCAGCCCTTCTGCGACCCTGCGCACTACCCCGCGGCGACGAAGAAGCTGATCGCCCTACTTTTGAGGAAGCGGGGCAGCCGCTGCATCTTACGATATGGAGCGCGGCTATGCAGACCACCTGCGCAGCTGTGATTTTGCAGACTTTGACGTGGTCGCCGACCGCGACAACTATGACTATGTGTATCTCTCGGAGAAGCTCATCAGCCTTGCGGGGCGCAAGCTGCACTCGAAGAAGAACCACCTGAATGCGTTCCGCAAGGAGCACCCTGAGGCGGAGTATCTGCCCATCACAGAGGATGTCGTCACGCAGTGTAAGCTGGAGCTCAATAGCTGGTACAAGCAGCATATCCGCGAGGATGGCACGATCGACCCGTTCATTGAGTACGAGCGCACGGCAATCTCGAGGTGCTGAACGATTTTGACTACTTTGGTCTGCAGTGAGGGGCTGTCCGCTTGGGCGGGCGCATCGTCGCCTTTACCTTCGGCGAGCAGCTCAACACGGATACGGCTCGTCATCCATGTGGAGAAGGCGGATCCCGAGGTGCGAGGGGCATATCCCGCGATCAATCAGGGATTCGTGGAGCACGCATGGAGCCATCTCACCTACATCAACCGCGAGGAGGATATGGGCATCGAGGGGCTGCGCAAGGCAAAGGAATCCTATAAAACCCGAGAAGCTGATCGAGAAGTTCAACGCGCGGCTGCGCTGACAAAAATACGTAGATGGGGAAGTCACCATGATGAATTATCAGAAATATACGAAGGGCTACTTTATGCCGCCGGAGATCCGCATGGACTGGCTGAAAAAGGATGCACCCGATCATGCGCCGCTCTGGTGCTCGGTCGATCTGCGCGACGGCAATCAGGCACTCATCGTTCCGATGAGCCTCGATGAGAAACTCGCTTTCTTTGATCTCCCTCGTGCGCGTCGGGTTCAAGGAGATCGAAGTCGGCTTCCCGCAGCATCGGATACGGAGGCGAGTTCTGCGCCGTCTCGGTGGAGGACAACCTCATCCCCGATGATGGACCGTGACAGGTTCCTGACGCAGGCGCGTGAACACATCATCCGCAAGACGTTCGATGCACTGCGCGGCGTGAAGAACGCCATCGTGCACGTCTACAATCCCACCTCGGCGGCACAGCGCGAGCAGGTCTTTGCGCGCTCCAAGGAGGAGATTCTGAAGATCGCCGTGGACGGTGCAAAGCTCCTCAAGGAACTGACGGAGGAGGCGGGGGCGAAGTATCGCTTTGAGTACTCGCCTGAGAGCTTTACGGGCACGGAGCCGGAGTATGCCCTTGAGGTCTGCAACGCTGTGCTCGACGTGTGGCAGCCGACGCCTGACCGCAAGGCGATCATCAATCTGCCTTCGACGGTGCAGATGTCGATGCCGCATGTCTACGGGATGCAGATTGCCCTATAGTGAACGATCATCTGAAGTATCGCGACGCGGTCTTGCTCTCACTCCATCCGCACAACGACCGCGGCTGCGGCGTTTCGGATACGGAGATGGGTCTCTTGGCGGGGGCGGATCGCGTCGAGGGGACGCTCTTTGGCAACGGGAGCGCACGGGCAACGTGGACATCATCACGGTGGCGATGAATATGTTCGCTCTCGGCGTGGATCCGAGCTCGATTTCTCCACTGCCGCATCTCGTCGAGGTCTATGAGAAGGGTGACGGATGTAGGTCAACCCGCGCCAGCCGTATTCGGGCGCGCTCGTCTTTGCGGCGTTCTCCGGCTCACATCAGGATGCGATCGCGAGGGATGCACTACGGGCGGAGAAGCATCCGCACTGGTGCCCGCCGTATCTCTATATCGATCCGAAGGACATCGGGCGTACCACGACGGCGATGTGATCCGCATCAACAGCCAGTCGGGGCGCGGCGGCGTCGGCTTCGTCATGGAGCAGCAGTATGGCATCGATATGCCGAAGAAGATGCGTGAGGATCTCAGCTACCGCGTCAAGGCGGTCTCCGATGTCGGGCACAGGGAGCTGCAGCCGGATGAGATCTAGCAAAGGTGTTTATGGACACCTACGTCAACGTCGTATTCCCTACGAACGGCGGACTCTCTGCCTGAACAAGCAGCCGGACGGCACGCGGCGCGGCGACCTGCATCTGCGCGTGGACGGCGAGGATCGCACCTGCGAGGCGCACGGCAACGGACGTCTGGATGCCGTGTCGAATGCGCTGCAGGAAAACCTCGATCTCTCCTACGCGAATCTGACCTACAGTGAGCACGCCTTGAGCTAGGGCAGAGCTCGCGCGCGATTTCCTATATCAGCATCACCGGCGAGGACGGAAAAGGTGTACTGGGGCGCGGGGATGGATACGGACATCATCACCTCGTCCATCTTGGCACTTTTTCCGCGATCAACCGCATGAAGGCAGGGGCTCTGATGTGACCGACCTTGTTGCAGAAAAACCGAAGCTGTTGCCGGACAGCCCGGGCGTCTATATCATGAAGGACGACCACGGAAAGATCATCTACGTGGGCAAGGCAATTGTCCTCAAGAACCGCGTCCGGCAGTATTTTTCAGAGCAGCCGCAATCACACGCCGAAGGTGCGCGCGATGGTCTCACGATATCGCCGACGTTGAGACGATCATGACGGCGAACGAGGTGGAGTCGCTGATCCTTGAGGCGAACCTGATCAAGAAGCATCGGCCGCGTTATAATATACGGCTGAAGGACGATAAGAGTTACCCTATGCGTCCAGGTGACGGTGCAGGAGGATTTTCCGCGCGTCTTTATCACGCGGCGTGGCGTGCGATGACGGCGCGCGCTACTTCGGCCCCTATACGAATGCTGACGGCGCTGCAGGACAGCTAAAGCTCCTGCGGCGTCTTTTTCCTCTGCGCACCTGCCGCACGATGCCCGAGCGTCCCTGTCTCGAGTATCATCAAACGCTGCCTTTTGCCCCGTGTATTGGCAAGGTGGAGGCGGAGGACTACCGTGCCATGATTCGCGCCGTGCTCCTCTTCCTCGAGGGCAGGACGGATGACGTCGAGCGTGAACTGGAGCAGCGCATGAATGCGGCGGCAGAGGCGTATCACTTTGAGACGGCGGCGCGGCTTCGCGATCAGCTGAGTGCCGTGCGCACGGCGGCGGAGCGGCAGAACATCGTGACAGGGGCGGGCGATCAGATGCTGTCGGCATGGCGCGCTCGGCGGCGGGCGTCTGCGTGCAGATCTTCTTCATCCGCGGCGGCAAGATGATCGGGCGCGAGCACTTCCTCCCGCGTGGCAGCGAGGAGGAGAGTGATGCGGATATCCTGCGCGCCTTCTTGGAGCAGTACTACAATCAGGCGACCTTCGTTCCGCGTGAGGTGCTGCTGCGTGCGATTGAGGCAGCGGCGCAGGCGACCATCGAGGCATGGCTTTGCCGCACGCAGAGGGCGGCAAGGTCGCCCTCACACCGCAGCGCGCGGCACGAAGCACGATATTGTGCAGATGGCGACGGGCAACGCCGCAAAATTCCTCGCAGACGAGGAGACGCGGCGCAGTCTCTGATGAGCAGACGCTTGGTGCCGTGGAGGAACTCGGGCGATACTCGGGCTGAAGCATCCGCCGCGGCGCATGGAGTGCTTCGATATCTCGCACAATCAAGGCAGGAGACCGTCGCCTCGATGGTTGTCTTTGAGATGGCGCACCGAAGAAATCGGACTATCGCCGCTTTAAGATCCGCTAGCACGGAGGGCAAGCCTGACGACTTCTCCATGCGCGAAGTGACGACGCCGCTATGTAGAGTTTGCCCGAGGAAGAGCGCCCTGATCTGCATCATCATCGACGGCGGCAGGGCAGCTCTCCTCCGCCCTTGAGATCATCCGCCACGCGGCAGGGCAGCAGGATGTCCCCGTCGTCGGCCTCGCGAAACAGTTTGAGCTCGTTTTTACGGAGGGAATTCAGAGCCGGTTGAACTGCCGCGCCGCAGTCAGGCCCTCTATCTCATCCAGCGCATTCGCGACGAGGCACACCGTTTTGCCATCACGTTTCATCGAAAAACTGCGCGGCAAGCGCAATCTCGTCTCCGTCCTCGACCATATCGTCGGCATCGGCCCCAAACGGCGGCAGAGCCTGCGCACCCACTTCGGATCGCTGGAAAAAATCAAGGAGGCGTCCGTGGAGGAACTCGCTGCCGCTCCCGGCATGAATCGCACTTCTGCCGAGGCCGTGCGCCATTTCTTCGATGCACAGCAGGAACTGCGTGGGAAACAATAACAGAATAGGATTATCACACCAAAATGATGAACTGTACGATTGAATTGCAGTTCTGATTATTGTAGAATTATCAAAAAGATTTGAAATTGATGACATCTCATTTAGGAGGTGTCGCACGATGCTCATCTTTCAACGTATGCAGATATTGTGTGCGGCACTTCTCCTCGGCGTGAGTTCTGTTCTCGTCGGATGTGGGTCTGCTCGTCAGGCTCCTGCGGACGATGAAAATCTGGTCGTGGTCTATAACTGCGGCGCAGAGGATTGGACAGACCCCATTGCCAAGGAGTTTCAGGAGGAGACGGGAATCCGCGTCCAGTTGGTGGACGGTGCATCCGATACCCTCATGCACACGCATCATTCGTACGGAACAGGAAAATCCGCGCGGTGATGTCCTGTGGGGCGGTGTGGAAGATGTCTACCTATCCCTCACGTCCTATCTGGCATCCCTACGACTGCCCGGAGGAAGGTGCCCTGCGCAGTGACTATGTTGGTGGGGACAAGGCCTTTTTACCCTATGACAGAGGATCCCTAGTGCTGGCTTTATAACACGGATCTCGTCGATGCCGAGGACGCGCCGACCGGATGGAGCGATCTTTTCAAATCACGTTTTCGCGGGCGCATTGCGCTTGCTGACCCGACTAAATCACTGGTCTCATACGATGTACTCATGACGATGATGATGCTGGCGGTGATAACGCCAGCGATCTCCCGCATGGAAGATCAGCTGGATGGGCACATGGTCTCTGCTTCGGCAGAGCAGGTCAAGGCTGTTGTGAGTGGTGCGTATGCGGTCACGGCGACAGCGGACAGCCAGTTCTGCGGTCTCGGTCGGCGGGAGCACATATCGAGGTTGTCTATCCGCGGGAAGGGACACGCGTTTCCGCCACCGGGGTTGCGATCATAAAGAGTGCTCCGCATATAGAGAATGCAAAAATTCCTTTGATTTTGTTATGAGCCGTCGTGTTCATGAACGTCTCGGCGTATATGAACGACGCTCCACGCGTGCCGATGTCACGGCACCGCCGAATCTCCCAACGCTTGCGGAGTCATTCCACACGGTTTGATGTCGGCATGCCGCCGCGTTCAGAGATGAGTTTTTGAGCGAATGGCGTGCTGCGGTTATCAAACAAATCCCATTTCCCCCATCCCCCATTCCCATATTTTCCCCTTCCAAGACCGTCACTCGTGTGGCGGTTTTCCTTTTCTATTGTTCACGACATAGAATGAAAATCCTTACAAAATGATAATTTCACTTTGACAGAAAGACGATTTATCCTTATTCTTTCATATAGTCTGAAGATTGAGGAACATAATGTATTTTTACACATTCTTATAGTTGTTATGACGCGGTGAGATCTTTGTTTTTGACGTATGGGAAAGGCGGAGGATACAGAAATGGAGTGGTATACGATCAGTTATCGAAGCGACTGTTCGCATACCTTCTTAGGCGGCATCCTTCTCTCCTGATCGTCTCGACGATTATCCTATGCTGCGGATCGTGCCTATGAGAGTACACAGGAAAAGGCCGGGCACGCTGAGGTGCAGCGCATCTCCCGTGAGATCGACAATCTTGCACTTGCTTATCAGCGGCTGATGATGCCGTTTTTCATGCGGGATGATGTCATGGCGTATATGCACGGGGAGCCGACGGATACGACGCATCTCATGCCGATCTCTATGGTGTCCCTCTCCGGGCGTACGGGGAGCGGCAGTCTATCTGCTTCCGGCGGACGGGCGGCGTGCGATTGCCACGGACGATGTGCCGCGTGACCATCGTCTCCCCGACGAATCTCCACTGGGGCGTGATCGGTCAGGCGGTGCAGCAAGATGGCTGGGCGTTGATTGCGGCTGACCGCACGGCTCCTGACCAGCAGAATACCGTTTTTCGATGGCGCATGCCATTCGCCAAAATGCCGCGCTTGCTCGGTGCCGTGGTGGTCGATATTCGCCGCGAGGCTCTCGTTCCGCTCATTCAGCGGGTGCAGGACGGCAACGAGGGCAGATCATCCTGACCGATCGCTACCGCTACGTGATGATGGATTTGCTCGATCACCACGGCGAGGGGTTCTCCGCCCTCTTTGCTTCGGCGGCGGAGGATGAAACGTCAGCGTCCGTTTTCCGCGACTTCGTGAACAGCTCTGCCGTGACGGGGATCGCCGTGCATCTGCGCCAGCGGACGGATGGGACACCGGTGGAAGAGCTGATACGCCTCATCCTGCCGTAGATGCCGCCGCGCTTGCCGTGACGCGCATACTCGCGTGGCGGCTCAGCCGCCGTCTCTGGCATCCGCTCCACATCCCGACGCAGGCAATGCGCCGTGTACGGAGCTCAGATGATTTTTCGACGCAGCTGGAGGCGCATCGCCGCGATGAGATCGGAGAACCTCGCACGACGTCTCAATGGCCTGATTGCGCACATACGGACGACTCCTAGCGGAGAACCGTGCGCGAGAGCGACGCCTGCGCATCGCGGAGGTCGAAGTCTACTGACCGAGATGACGCGCCCGCATTTTTATCTACAATACGCTGAACCCTCATCAAGTGAGTGCAAAGCTCAGCGACGCGGGAGGGCGCGGCAGATATTGCCGTCCAGCTCGGCAAGATCCTGCGTGCTTCGGTGAGCATGAAGGAATTCGTGACGGTGGCCGAGGAACTATCCTTCCGCGCACCTATCTGAAAAATCCAACAACGGCGCTTCGAGGGGCGTCTGAAGGTGACACTGGATGTGGACAGCCGCATCATCGGATGCTATGTGCCGAAGCTCATCCTTCAGCCACTGGTCGAGAACGCGATTCAACATGGACTTGAGAGTGTGGAGAGCGGCGGGCGCATCCTCATCGTCGGCAGGCGCGACGGCGATCATATTCATCTTTGCGTGAAGGACGACGGGCAGGGGATGTCCAGCGCGCCAGCAGGAAGTGCTCGCGCGGCAGGATGATAATCACTTTGGCCTCTATAACGTCCACATGCGCGCTATGCTGAACGGGGATGCGGGCTGCGGAATTGATCTCTCCAGTGCGGAGGGAAGGGTACAGAGGTGCGGTTGACGTTGAAGTACATGAGGAGGCTCCGCGCGATGATTAAAGCGCTTGTGATTGATGATGAGCCGCGCGCGGCAGGGCATCGACAGCTGACCCCGTGGGCAGGATTTCCTGGTGCGGAGGTGGTCGGTGCATCTCCGGCGGGATGGAGGGCATCCTCATGGCGCGGGAACACCATCCCGATGTGCTGATCGTGGACATCAAGATGCCGGGAATGACGGGGCCTGATGTCATTGCCAGCCTGCGCGAGGAGATCGATGCCGAGTACATTATCCTGTCGGGATTCGGGGAGTTTGAGTATGCACAGCAGGCGATTTCTCAGCGTATGTGCCTACCTCCCCGCCGCTGGATGATGAGGAGCTTGCGGTCGCGATCAAACTCGCCGCTGGGCATATCAGCGACGCCGTCATGGCGTACACTGCGATGATGACGATCTGGCGTACGGGAGCCCTGACACTTCCCGCGGAAGAGCCCGTGCGCGGCTATCTTCTGCACGCTGTACGGCACATAGAGGCGCACATGGCAGAACCGATCACCGTCCGCGAGGTTGCAGGGGAGCTGGGGCTGAGCGTCAGCTATCTCCACAAACCTTTGGTGCGGTGCGGCACCCTCTTCAGCTCCTGACCTGACGGAATGCCGCCTGCCGTCATGCAGGACACATGCTGCGTGAGAGCGATGCCAAGATCTATGCGGTCGTTGCCGCCTGCGGCTATCAGGATACACGCTATTTCAGCAAGGTTTTTCAGAAACACATGGGCATGAAGCCGACAGAATATCGCTACGGAAAAATGGATAAAAATTTTGCGCAGGGTATGGACAAAAAAGAGAAAATGCTTTATTATAATAATAGTTATTGGTTAATAAAAGAAAGAACCAGTATCATCTACTGAAACTGTGTATGATTATAGGAGGAATTTGTTATGAAGACATGGGTTTGCTCGGTTTGCGGCTGGGTGTATGACGAGGCAAAGGGAGATCCGACTACGATCTCGCTCCGGGCGTGGCATTTGACGATCTGCCCGACGATTTTGTCTGCCCGCTCTGTGGCGTGGATAAGAGTATGTTTGAGCTGCGAGGAGTAACTTAAAGGAAGCACTGGACGATACAGCCCCGCGTAAGCGGGTTTTTATCTTTGGGAAAAATCTGTCCAATCCGGCAGGCTACATTTTATCGGCGATTCCTGCAAATATTTTTGCTTTTTCCGCCGAGAATCCCGTATAATGTACTAGATATTATAGTGTTAGGAGATTTTTTGTTGGCAGAGCGGATTGAGATCAGTGTTATTTTTCTTGTTTATATGCTCCTGATGATGGGCATTGGCGTCTACTACTATCGACGGACGCGCAATATGAGCGATTACTTCCTCGGAAATCGAAAGCTCGGCGCATGGGTGACCTCGATGAGTGCCGAGGCGTCGGATATGTCGGGGTGGATGCTGATGGGGCTGCCCGGCTTTGCCTATACGGCAGGGCTCAATGCCGGCTGGATTGCACTCGGCCCGGCGCTCGGCACATGGGCAAACTGGCAGTTCATCGCGGCGCGCCTGCGCGTCTATACAGAGCTGGCGCACAACTCGCTGACGCTGCCGGATTTCTTTGAAAATCGTTTTTGCCACGTCGGGGCGCTGCGAATTGTACCCGCGATCTTCATTCTCATCTTTTATCCTCTATACGTCATCGGGATTCGTGGCGGCGGGCGCCTCTTTGAGACGATTTTTCAGCTGCCGTATCTGACGGCGCTGCTCTTTGGTGCCGTGGTCGTGGTGTTTTATACGCTCGTCGGCGGTTTTCTCGCTGTGTCTCGAACGGATTTTCATCCAAGGCGTGATGATGTTCTTTGCCATTCTCGTGGTTCCTGTGGGGGCGGCATTGATGCTGGGCGGCTTTTTCGGCGACGGCAGATCTGATCCATGCGCAGCATGCGGAATTTTCGCGCCGCTGACCAGCTTTTCAGACGGCAGTACGCTTGGTTTTATCGAGTTCATTTCCCTCATGGCTGGGGCTCGGCTACTTCGGACAGCCGCATATCCTCGTGCGCTTTATGGCGATCCGCCATGCAGAGGAGTTGCCCAGGCGACGCGCATCGCCATGTCGTGGGTGGTGATCTCCCTCTCGGCGGCGATTCTCGTCGGCATGGTGAGGGCGGTGTATCTAAGACACCGCTGGCCGGAACGGCAACGGAGACGGTGTTCCTCACGATGGCAGGCGAGCTTTTCCCGCCGGTCGTCGCAGGGGCTGATCCTCGCGGCGGTACTGGCGGCGATCATGAGCACGGCGTCGGCACAGCTCCTTGTGGCTGCCCTCGGCATTTGCGCAGGATATCTATCGGCGCAGTTTTTCGTCCCCGAAGCACAGCAGGGGAGCTGAGTCTGGGTGAGCCGTCTGTCTGTCCTCGTGATTGCAGCGGCGGCGATCTATCTCGGGCCCAGCCCCGACAACTTTATCCTCGATATGGTGGCGTATGCGTGGCGGCTTCGGTGCCGCCTTCGGCCCAGCACTCCTCATGCGCTCTTTTTGGCGGCGAACGACGGAGCGCGGCGTGCTCGCAGGGATTGTGACGGGCGGCGTAACGGTGCTCGCTCTGGAAGCAGTTTGCGCTCTTTGGGCCTATGAGATCAGTGCGGGCTTTCTGCTGGCACTGCCGCCATCTATGTGGTGAGCCTGCTCGATGCAGAGCCTCCTGCGGCCGTGACGAGCTCTTTTGACCGCGTGGATCGACAGTAGGGAGCCGTCGGTGATGCGCTTATGAGGAGGACGGCATTTTCCGATATACACAAAGTATTATCAATGATTCCTTAATGGGGAGGACATTATGGCGTTTAATTTTACGCATGTGAATTTCAATGTGCTCGATCTGGACGCAGCATGGCGTTCTATGAGAAGGCGTTTGGCTTCCATGAGAAGCGGCGCTCTAGAGGCGGAGGGCTTTACCCTCGTCTATTTGACGGACGGTACGACGGATTTTGAGTTGAACTGACCCTATCTGGACGCGCGAACTGAACCGTACAATCTCGGGGAAAAGAGTTCCATCTCGCGCTCCATACGGATGACTATGCCGCAGCGCATGCACTGCATACGGAGATGGGGATCATCTGCTACGAGAATGCGGAAATGGGTATCTATTTCGTGGAGGATCCTGACGGCTACTGGATTGAAGTTCTCCCAAAAAATATGTGACGAACAGCCCTTTTTTGTGTATAATAGAATTAGAATAAAATGTTCGTGGCAGAGGGGAGAGAATGGAAAAGCTGCGGTACTGATCGTGGACGACTCCAAGATCAGCCGCGTGATGATTGCTGAACATCTAAGGGAAACGGATTTCGAGGTCTGTGGGATGGCAGCAGATGCCGTGGAGGCATTGAAGCTCTACGAAGAGCTGCGGCCGGACTTCGTAACGATGGATATGAACCCGCCGGACACAAACGGCCCTCGAGTGCAGCAGACGTATCCTTGCGCTGGATGCGGATGCAGGATTCTGATGATCAGTGCGATGAAGGATCCGAAGCTCATCACACGGGGAAGGCTGTCGCGTGCGTGCGTTCCTTCAAAAGCCGGTCTCGCAGGCGGATCTGGTGGATACGCTGTACCTGATCGGGCAGGTATCTGCCACACAGGAGACGGAGTTTCGGGAACTCTATGCAAAGCTGTTTGCATCGTGCCCTCAGCAGGGCGTGTCGGGGCTTCTCAACATGGAGGAGAGCCGGAGATTGCACCTTATGAGTCGCGCACACTCGATGTGAGCGGTGCGGCGGTGATCATCGGCATCACGGGCTATACGACAGGACGTGATCCTCTATGCAGAGGAATCTGTAGTTCAGCTCTTCGCCATGCACATGCTGATATTCGACCGTAGAAGAGCCTGCGGAGAACGAGGCACCAGATGCCGTGGAGGAAGCCGCAAATATCATCGCAGGGCGAGCCGTTTCAAAGATCAACAATGTCCTGGATGGGGAAGGAACTGCGCTGACGCCTCCGGGGACGATCTCGGGCGCGCAGGTGCATATTGTAAGTCCCTACGCACGACGTTCTGTATCAGCATGCAGCTGCTGATCGGAACCGTCCGGATCAATGTGGGCTTTGCAGAAGGAGAGTAATCGATGGATGCAAAACTGATCAATCTCTTTGTGGACGCCTTTATGACGGTGATGCCGATGCTGGGATTCCCGAGCCGACGCGGACGAAGCTCTATGCGGCGAAGTCGCGCGTCAAAGAGCCCTCGGTGTTTCGATGCTGGTCGGCTTTACCGACAGATTCGCGGAAATGTCAGTCTACAATATGAGTGAGGAGACGGCCAAGTTTAGCGCGTCGCAGATGATGATGGGGGATGCCGGTCGAGACCTTCGACGAGATGGCGCGAGCGCGATCTCAGAGCTGGAGCAATATGCTGACGGCTCGCACGGGCGACGAATATCACGGCCTTGGAACTGGATGTCGATATCTCCACGCCGTCACCGACGGTGGGGCAGACTTCGAGGTGAAGGTCTGCGATGGACAGTACCGTCGTCGCAATGGATCTGAGCGGCAAACTCATCGAGCTGGATATTGCCGTTGACCAGGTATAAAGGAATTTCCGATCAATACAGCGCGGCTATCTCAGCGCATCTTTTTGCCGATACGATGACGCAACTCAGCGCATCCGAGGCTGCTTTTATCAGTGATTCCAGAATAACGCGTCGAGCATGACCGATGTCGTACTCCCGCTGCACGGAACACTTTTTATCGGAGGAGGTTTCATGAAGGGTGCGGAGCAGGTGTGTCTTTCTCGGCGAAGACAGGTGGATGCTGCGGGCGAGGAGAGCTGCATTACGCTGTCCGTGATAGGACGGCGTTTTTGCGTGGAGAGAGCCGCTAGCGTGAGCTGGCGATGATGCAGAGCTGATCGAGGGCGCGATTGTCCCGACGATTCGACGCCATCGGTGCGGACGATGCGCGCGCAGCGGCGCGGCGTCGTCCGCTGTACGCAGAACTTCGTCCCGGGCAGGAACGGCGCGGCGACTCACCGCACGCCGTACGGGCGGTTCTCGCTGTCCACGCTGACGCGGACGCCTGCGCGTGCGCAGCTTTCCCCGGACGGGTGGAGGAAGCGTATTTTCATACGCTCTATGGACGGGATGCGTCAGAGCGACAACACGATGGAAATACGAATTGAGCCAATGCAAGGAGATCAAATCAAGGTGGAGATCAAACAGCAGATTGAGCAGGCACTGCTTCGTGCCGTGGAGGCCGCTGCAGCGGCGGGCGAGAGTTGCCGGAGGGCGGCGCACTTCCCCATTCTTCTGGAGGAGCCGCCGGATAAGGCGTTGGGCGATTTCGCTCGAACTTTGCGATGCAGTCGGCGCGCGTCTTTCGTCAGCCGCCGAAGAAGATCAGGAGGCGCCCGTGCCCATCTGACGGGCGCATGGCTCGATCATGCGGAGGTGGCAGGGACCGGCTTCCTCAATTTCTATCTCAAAAAGATGTGATGGCGGATACACCGCTGGGATTCTGCGTGGGGAGAACCACGGTACACTGGCGCCGAAGGATGCGGCGCCGATCCAGGTGGAGTACGTCAGCGCGAACGACGGGACCGCTGCACGTCGGACACGGGCGCGGTGCGGCGGTCGGCTCGGCGCTGGCGTGACGCTGCTGCGGACGGCAGGCTATACGGTGGAGAGCGAGTACTACTGTCAACGATGCGGGCAACCAGAGGCATCTTGCTGCCGTATCGGTGAATGCACGCTATCTGGAACTCCTCGGACGGAGGGTACTGTCCTGAGAACGGCCACCACGGTGCGGATATCGTGGAGACGGCACAGCGCATCATCGACCGTGCATGGGGATCGCTATCTCGCTCTGTCCGAGGAGGAGCGTCTGGAACAGTTCAGCGACATTGCCTATCGCGAGAAACTCGCCGCACTTCGCGAGGATCTCGCAGATTTCGGTGTGACGTTCGATGCGTGGTTCAGTGAGCGCACACCCATCGGCAGCCGCGCCGCGTCGCTCGATGTGCTGCTCTGAACGCGGCGCGCCTACGAGAAGGATGGTGCGGTCTGGCTGCGCTCGACGGACTACGGGATGACAAGGATCGCGGATCTTCCGCGACAACGGCGTACCGACGTATCTGCCGCGGATATCGCCTATCATGACAACAAGTATGCGCGCGGCTTCGGCAGGCTCGTCAACATCTGGGGCGGATCATCACGGCTATGTCGCCCGTGTCATGGCGGCGAGCGGCACTCAGGCACGATCCCAGCAGCTTACGCGTGCTCTCCTGCAGATGGTGAGTCTCTCATCGTGACGGTGAGGTCGTCAGCTGAGCAAGCGCACGGGGAGACGGTGACGCTGTCGGAATTGATGGAGGAGGTCGGCGTCGATGCGGCGCGGTATTTCTTCCCGATGCGCTCCCTCGACAGCCAATTGGATTTTCGATCTCGATCTCGCAAAAAGAGAGAACGAATGAAAATCCTGTCTACCACATCCAGTATGCGGCATGCACGCATTTCCAGCATCTTCCGTCAGGCGGAGGAGTCGAAAATTGTCCCTGCGGATGGGCGGAGCTGGAACGCCTGACGGATGAGACGGAGACGGCACTCATCGAAGAAGCTCGCTGCCTATCCTGAGGAGATCGAGCGCTGCAGCGGAATACGCCTCAGCGATCGCACGCTACAGCCATACGAGCTCGCGGCCGCATTTCGCATGCGTCTTTACAATAAATGCCGCATTGTTGGACAGGAGCCCGCACTTGCCTTCTGCCCGCCTCGCCCTCGTCATGGCGACCGGGCGGTGATTCGCCACAGCCTTGGTATTCTGGGCGTTTCGCGCCGGAGAAGATGGGCGCTTCACGGGAGACAGTCATCCGATTGGTGCAGATGTTTCGCGCGAGTGGAAAGTACACCAAGATGATGGTGTTGAATGGATCCGTGAACCATCATGCAACGTCCTATTGAAAGGAGCCTATCCATGGATTATACACAGATGTCGGAAGTCGACGCGCCTATCATATTCCTCGCAGAGAAGAGGGAGACGATGACTATAAGGATCTGATCCGAGGTCATCGAGGCGACGCATCGTCCTGTGCAGTCGCCGCCATGGCGATCTGGAGATCTATACGATGACTCACTGATGGACAGCCGTTTCCACTACGAGGGCGAGAGCCGCTGGGGGCTGACTGAGTGGGTGCTGCCCGAGGTCAAGCGCTCTCGTCACGCGCGTCCTCCGGCACCGAAGACCGCGATTACGAAGGAAGCTACGCAGAAGAAGCTCGGCATTCAGAACTGATAGGATACGGCGGAGGCACATGGCAAAGTATATATTCGTCACGGGCGGCGCGGTTTCTTCCCTCGGCAAGGGCATTACGGCGGCTTTCGCTCGGACGACCGCTCAAGAACCGCGGCATCAAGGTGACGATTCAGAAGTTCGATCCGTACATCAATATTGATCCCGGCACGATGAGCCCTATCAGCACGGGTGAGGTGTTCGTCACTGACGATGGTGCGGAGACGGATCTCGATCTCGGTCACTATGAGCGCTTCATTGATATCAATCTGACGAAGCGGCTGAATATCGACAACGGGAAAAGGTCTATGCATCCGTCCTGAACAAGGAGCGTCACGGCGACTACCGGCCTCGACGGTACAGGTCATTCCGCATATCACGAACGAGATCAAGCAGCGTGTCTACGATGTGGCAAAGGCGGATAACGCCGATGTCGTCATCACGAAACCCGGCGGTATACGCGTCAGCGATATCGAGAGCCTCCCTCCTTGAGGCGATCCGCCAAGTCAAAAAGGAAGCGGGAAAGAATGATGCGCTTTACATCCATGTGACACTGCTCCTTTCATATCACAGCGGCGGGGAGCTCAAGACGAAGCCAACCCAGCACAGCGTCAAGGAGCTGCGCGCCATCGATCCAGCCCGATATTCTCGTCTCGCCGAACGGAGCAGCCGATCCGCGCGAGATGAAGGAGAAAATCTGCGCTCTTCTGCGATGTTGACGCTGATGCGGTCATCGAGAACCGCACGGCCTCGACGATCTCACGAGGCCGCTGATGATGCAGCAAGGCCTCGACCGCATTGTCCTCGAATGGCGATGGATTTTTGACCCTCCAACATGGAGGCATGGGTGGGAAGATGGTCTTTAAGATCAACCATCCCGCAAGAAGGTAAAAATCGCCGTCGTCGGCAAGTACGTTGCGCTGCCTGATGCCTCATATGTCGGTGACGGAGGCACTCAATCACGGCGGCATCGAGAACGATGCGCAGGTGAAGATCGCATGGATCAATGCGGAGGAACTGGAGGATCCGAATGCAGATCTCGACGGATCTTCGTCGGCTGTAAGGCATCCTTGTACCGGGCGGTCTGGCGATCGCGGCGTTGAGGGAAAGATCCGCGCGATCCAGTATGCGCGCGAGAACAAGATCCGTTCCTCGGGCTCTGCCTTTGGCATGCAGTGCGCCGTGATCGAGTTTGCGCGCCATGCGGCAGGTCTTCTGCGCGCACAGCACGGAGTTCGTGCCTGAGACACCGCATCCCGTCATCGCTCTGATGGAGGATCAGCAGGGGCGTGGAGGAGAAGGGCGGCACGATGCGTCTGGGGCGTATCCCCTGCGTCCTCGCGGGGAGACTCTGCTCGCGCGAGGCGTGCGGAACGCCTGGAGATCGAAGCGAGCGGCACCGCCATCGCTTTGAGTTCAACAATGCCTATCGCGCCCGAGTTGAGGAAAAGGGGATGCGCATCGCAGGAACAAGCCCCGATGACCAGCTCGTGGAGATCGTGGAGATCGAGGATCATCCGTGGTTTGTCGCTCACAGTTCCATCCGGAGCCGAAAGTCGCGTCCGAACCATCCGCACCCGCTCTTTGCCGGCTTTATCCGCGCGGCTCTTGCCGCATCCAAATGAATACACTCTTTTCGCTTCGCGGATGATCCCGCCCTCCGTCAGCTGACGGAGGTATTTGCGCAGCCGCAGCGCAGACCATGCCGCACGGTGCCGCAGGGCATTGAAGCATGCCGCCGTCGCCGCCGCCTATGATGCAACGCCGCGCCCGCTCGCCATTGTGACGGCGGACGGGATGCGCTGCGCGCGTGGCAGGAGGATCTCACAGCTCCTGCCCGAGGCGGATGTCTCATGAGCTGCCTGAGCTGGACCGCATTGACTTTGCTGCACCCGGTGCGGCAGAAGGAGCTGGAGCGCTCGGCACAGCGCATGAACATCATGGCGCGTCTCCCGTCGCGAGCCGATCATCGTGCTGGCGGACATCGGTGCGGCGGCGCAGAAGGGCTCAGCACGACGGAATTCTCCCGTGCCGCACTGTCGCTGCGTCTGGGGCAGGAGCTCCCGCGTGAGACGCTGATGGAGCGGCTGTCGGCGCTCGGCTACGAACATGTGCCGGAGGTGGAGAACGTCGGGCAGTTCAGCGTGCGCGGCGGCATTGTGGATGTGTTTCCCATCAATGCGCTCTCGCCCATCCGTGTGGAGTTCTTCGATACGGAGATCGACCCCATGCGCGAGTACGATCCTCTGACCAGCGCTCATCAAAATAGTCGGAACGGCCTCCGATCATGCCTCTGCGCGCCGCAGACGACAATGGGGAGGCCTGTTTTTGAGCCATCTCGGCGCAGCCGGGACAAGTGTCTTTGACGAGCCGTCGCGCCTGATGGCGGCGCTGGAGGACGGCGTACGGGAGGATGCCGTGCGCGCGCGGTGTTTCGTGGGCAGAGATGACCGCCGCCGGTATGGAGGGGCATGAGGTGTTCATATCCCTCATGAATCGCGCTGTCCGACGTGTACGCCGCAGACGCTCATCAGCGTGCAGATGGTGCCCATGACGGCGTTTCAGCGGCAGTTTTCGCTTCTGAGCGAGCTGCATCGCTATCTGGGAGAGGGGATGCGCGTCCTCATCCTGGCGGGCGGGGCGGAGCAGGCCGCGCGAATGCGCGAGATGCTCACGCTCTGGAAGCTCCCGACGGTTATCTCACGCGGCGCAGATGCACCGCCGAACATGCCGTTACCATTTCGCCCGGCACCCTGCGTGGCTTTGAGCTGAGCGCGTCTCGCACAGCCGTCCTGACCGAACAGGATCATCTCGGCCGATCATAAGGCCCGGTTGCTGCTGTACGGCGTCAGCGCGGGGAGCGCATCCGTCACTTTCGCGAGATTGCGCCCGGCGACTACGTGGTGCAGCATCTCCCACGGCATCGGGAAATATCTGGGCGTGGAGACTATCGAGGTCGCCGGTGTTCACCGCGACCATCTGCACATCCAGTACGGCGGGATGACAAGCTTTTCGTTCCGACCGATCAGGCCGTCCCGCAAAAAGTATATCGGCGAAGGCGCTGCGCCGCGCCCTGCACTCGCATGGGGACTGGCGGACTGGGCACGCGCACAGCCAAGGCGCAGAAATCCGTCGAGGATATCGCCGACCATCTGATTGAGCTCTTTACGCTGCGCGGCGCAGCAAAGGGACTGCCTCTTTCACGGATGATGCGGACAGCGCGAGTTCGAGGAGGCATTTCCGTATCAGGGAGACGGACGATCAGCTGCGCGCTATTGCCGAGATCAAGCACGATGCGGGAGAGCGAAAAGCCGATGGATCGCCTGCTCTGCGGTGATGTGGCTCGGCAAGACGGAGGTTGCGATTCGCGCGGCGTACAAGGCGGCGATGGATTTGGCTATCAGGGTCGCCGTGCTCGTGCTGACGACAGTTCTGCCCAGCAGCACTATCAGACCTTTGCGGCTCGCTTTTGCGGACTTTGCCCCGAAGGTGGACGTCGTCTGCCGCTTTCCGCACGCTGCGGGAACAGGCGGCGACGCTGCGCGATGTGGCGCGTGGTCGAGCGGACATCCTCATCGGAACACATGCGATTCTCAATCGGAAAGCGCGCGATTTCAGAAGCTGGGCCTGCTCATCGTGGACGAGGAGCAGCGTTTTGGCGTGACGCAGAAGGAAAAGATCAGGAGTTCGCGACGGGCGTCGATGTACTGACGCTCTCCGCGACGCCGATTCCGCGCACGCTGCACATGCGTCGCTCGCGGGGCGCGTGATATGAGTGTCATCGAGACGCCGCCCGCCGAGCGCCTCCTGTGCAGTCCTACCGTGGTGGAGAGAAGCGATGCCATGATGCGCGGCGCAATCGAGCGTGAGCCGTCGCGCGGCGGGCAGATCTACTTTATCTATAACCGCGTGGAGAGCATCGACTGATGCGCGAGCACCTGCTGCAGATTGTAGCCGCAGGCACGTATTGCCTCCGCGCACGGACAGATGAGCGAGGATATTCTGGAGCAGGTCATGATGGACTTTTACGAGGGACATTATGACATCCCTGCTTGCGACGAGCATCATCGAGAATGGCATCGATGTCGCTAATGCGAATACGATCATCATCTACGATGCCGACCGCTTTGGGCTCTCGCAGCTCTATCAGATGCGCGGACGCGTCGGCCGCTCGGCGAAGATGGCGTTTGCCTACTTCACGTATCGGCGCGATAAGGTGCTCAGCGAAACGGCGGAGAAAGCGCCTGCAGGCGATGAAGGAGTTTGCACGTCTTGGCTCGGGCTTTAAGATCGCGATGCGTGATCTCGAGATCCGCGGCGCGGAAGCCTTCTCGGTGCGCAGCAGCATGGGCATATCGCAGGCGTCGGCTTTGAGATGTGTGTGAAGCTGCTCGAGGAGGCTGTGGCGCGAAAAAGGGCGAGAAGCCTGCGCCGCCGCCGTGCAGACCGTCATCGACCTCCCCGTGGAGGCGTATCTGGATGGCGGCTACATCGAGGACGCCATGTACAAGATCGAGGTCTATCAGAAGATCGCGGCGGTGCAGACAGATGAGGATCTCGATGCACTGCTCGATGAGCTGATCGACCGGTTCGGCGAGCCGACAGCGCCCGTCCCCGTTTGCTCGATATCGCGCGCATCAAAAATGCGGCGCGGATCTCTCATGCACGGAGCATTGCGCTGAAGGGAAAATGCGCTCGATATCGCCCTGCCGGCGGATGAGCGTTGCCGCCCCGGCACTCTGCGTGCCTCGACCGCGCCTTTGGGCGGCGCGTCGGTCCTCTGCCCGAGGGGAAGCGGTTATCGCATCCCGCCTTTCGGCGCGTGAATGCAGGGAAATGTATTGGATACGGTGCTGGAGATTGGTGCAGCTGATCACAGGAGAGCAGCATGAATGACCATCGATTGACCGTTGCGGGGCTCGGCCCCGGTGACGCGACTGATTACGCGCGAGACATGGACGCAGATCGAGCAGGCGGAGCAGATCGTGCGCACGCGCATCCACCCCAGTGTATCGGCACTGGATGATGTCAGATTGCCTATGAGACATAGCCGATCCCCTCTATGAGGAGATGGGGGACTTCGATGCGCTCTACGCGGCGATTGTCGCGGATCTCTGTGCGCGTCCGCACGGGGTCTGTCCTCTATCTCGTTCCCGGAAGCCCGCACGTCGCGGAGCGTACGGTACAGCTCCTGCGCCCTGCGGCAGAGCGCGAGAGATACCGCTCGACATCCCTGTCCGGGATGAGTTTTTGGATCCGCTTTTTGCGGCGGCGGGCATCGATCCCGTGAACGGGCTCTCCATTCTCGACGCGCTGAATGAGGAGCAGATCCGTGCTGCGCCGACGCAGGACCCGCATCATCACGCAGATATATTCGCGTGCGATTGCCTCTGATGTCAAAACTGCTCCTGATGGAGCACTGCGACGATGCATGGGGAGGTGCTCTATCTGCATCACCTCAGTCTGCCCTGAACAGGACGTGCGGCGTATGCCACTCTACGCACTTCGATCGGCAGGGAGGATGGATCATCTGACCTCCATTTTTGTCCCCTTTATATGCCGACTTTTTGGGAAAATCTGCACGGGAGTTTTTGGGAGAAAAATCATCTTTTTAATTTTTCCCTTGATTTTTCGGGGTAATTCCTGTTAAATTCTCTCATGTCAGTGCGACACTATGCGGTCGCGAGGAAAATGGAAAATATCTTAAAGGAGGATGCTACTGAACAAGCGGAATTGGTCGCAAAACGTAGCAGAGCGAGGCAAAGTCTCACGAAGAAGGACGCAGAGAAGGCAGTCAATGCTGTTTTTGAGACGATCAAGGGCGCACTTTCCGAGGGTGACAAGATTCAGCTGATCGGATTTGGCACGTCTCGAGGTGAAGGATCGTGCGGCACGCAGAGGGCGCAACCCCAGACGGGCAAGGAAATCGAGATCGCGGCTTCGCGTAATCCTGTGTTCAAGGCCGGCAAGGCTCTGAAGGATGCTGTGAACTGATTTTGCAGTGTGACCGGACTTCCGACGGGAGTCCGGTTTTTCTGCGTTGTGGGGCGGATATGAGCAAAACGATCTTTGCACCGGATGCGTTCGCGGGAAAATCCGTGCTGATCTCAGGCGGCACCTCGGGCATCGGATACGCGGCGGCGGCGATGTTTCTGTCGAGCGGCGCGCGCGTTGTGCTCATGGGGCGTGACCAGATGCGGGGCAAGGGCGCAGAGGAACAGCTCTCTGCCACAGGGCGTGTGCTCTTCTGTGCCGGCGATGTACGGTCTCTGACCGACTGCGGCCGCGTTGTCGCGGAGGCAATCCGCTGCTATGGTACGCTCGACGTTCTCGTCAATGCCGCAGGCATCTACCACGAGGGCGCGCTGGATGCGCTTTCGGAGGAGGAGCTCGACGCTCTGCTCGATACGAACATCAAGGGGACGATCCATCTGTCACAGGCGGCATTGCCCCCATTTGCGGCAGGGCGCGTGGAAATATCGTGAATATCGCTTCAGACGCAGGGCTGCATGGAAATTATTTTTGTGCAGCGTAGTGCGGCGACGAAGGGTGCTGTCGTTGCACTAACGCGCTCACTCGCCCGCGAGACAGCCTCGCGATGGTGGCGCGTGAATGCCGTTGCACCTGCCGATATTCTCACGCCGATGACGGAGCGCCAGCTCGCGGCGGATCTGCCGCGTGAGGATCAGCTGCGGGAGATGGCGTCGCTCTATCCGCTCGGGCGCATCGGCACGGCAGATGAGGCCGCTGCCGCCGTCGTCTTTCTCGCCTCTCCTGCGGCAGCATGCGTGCGGGCAGCATCTATATGGTGGATGGCGGGCTGACGGCCTAGGAAAGCGCTGATAGATATCAGCACCGTCGTCTTAGTACATCTTTTTCGCCCTGTCGTGTCGTAGAATCCTCCACATAGCCTCTGCTATGCGTCCGGTTTGTCTCCCTTGACAGGACAAAAAATCTGCACCAATCCGACGGACTTCATTTTATCAGCGTTCCTCGTGAAACCATATCGTCCAGTCATTTGCCATTGTCAAAATTATGTTAAAATAAGATTGTGCATGAGGAGGTGGCTGATGGGACATGCCCGCATTCTCATTCTGACCGCCTCCATCGGTGCAGGGCACACGCGGGCGGCAGAGGCCATTCGCGCGGCACTGAAGGCGCAGCCGGGAGCGGCGGAGCAGCGGATCGATGTCGTGGACTTCATGTCGCGAGAGGTGTCCATCATCCACTATCTCATGAGCGTATTTATCTGAGCGATGCTGCGCTTTGTGCCGAATCTACGATGTCTTCTTCCACATTGCGGGAAAAGAAGGCGGGCGGGGATGCGGTGCGTGCCGCCTTTGCTTGGGTGATGGTGTGCGACGATGGGACGGATCATTCGGACGTATCAGCCCGACCTTGTCGTCGCCACCCACCCTTTCCCGAGGGGCGGCGGCACTCTGGCGCGAGCAGCATGGCGGCTCCTTCGCGCTGGCGGCACTTCTCACGGACTACGCTCTCCACGCGATCTGGTTTCGTGCGCAACGTGGATGCCTATTTTCGTTGCAACAGAGACGATGGCGGATGAGATGGCGCGTGTGGCTTCTGATCGGAAGTGCATCCATGCGACGGGTATACCGATTACGCTCATGGCGAGCCGCTTGGCACGCCGCGAGGCATGGGTACAGGCAGGACTCTCTGGAGATCGGCCGACCGTTCTTCTCATGGGCGGCGGTCTGGGGCTCGGCGATATGGATGCGACCCTTGCGGCATTGGAGCAAGTACAGCTGTGCCTCTCCGTTCTCGTCGTGGCGGGACATAATGCTGCACTGGAGGAGCGTGCGCGTGTGCGCGCGGCACATTCACATCATGCGATCTCCGTGCGCGGCTATACCCACGATGTACCGGTACTGATGCGCGCGGCGGATCTGCTCATCACGAAGCTCCGGTGCGCTCACAGTCAGTGAGGCATTCGCTGCAGGGCTGCTGCTCCTCCTGCATGACCCGATTCCGGGGCCGGAGACGGAGAACGCCGTCTATGCGACGCGATGTGGAGCGGCCGTATGGCTGCACCCGGGCGAGCGTATGGCACCGGCGGTGGAGGACATACTTACGCATCGCCTGCCTGCCATGCGCAGGGCAGCGCGTGACTGTGCCCGCGAGGAGGCGGCACAGCGCGTGGCGGAGATTCTGACAGAGATGCTTCAGCGAAAGTGAGGGAGACGGATGGCACGGAGAAAGAATGCACGGCGGCCGCGCTGGTTTGTTGTGACGGTTCTTCTGATCCTTGGTTACTTTGGTACGATGATCGTATCACAGGGAATCTATCTCTTTCACGTGCGTGCGGAGCAGCGTGCGGCATCCGAGCGGCTGACGGCCGCACAGGAGGAGAATGACCGTTTGCAGGCGGAGAAAACGCATCTTGGGGAATTGCCGTACATTGAGAAATTGGCGCGTGAGGAGCTCGGTATGACGAGGGGAAGGGAACTTCCCTCGGCACCGGGAAAGCGTGGAAACGGCAACCGACTGGGCTATGTATTTTCTTGACAGAAACGGGCGTCCGCCCTGTATATAATTATGTCTCGACAGTGGGGAGACCCCGATGGTTTATCGTTGAAGGGAAGATTTGTTTTTGGCCAATAGTCGGCAGCGTAGTAGAGGTGTTGTCACGGGCATCACGAATTTTGGTGCTTTGTCGAACTCCCGGAAGGGAAGACGGGCTGATCCACATCTCGGAGGTTGCCGACGTCTCACGTGAGCGATGTGCATGATTTTTCTAAAAGAGCATGACAAGGTCAAGGTCAAGGTACTGACCGTGGATGATCGTGGGAAAGATCGGGCTGTCGATCAAGGCTCTGCAGGATAAATCGTCCGCTGCGCAGTCCGTTGCTGCGCCGGCATCCGCCGCGTCCGCCGCGCGATATGCGCCGTACGGCGGCATCACGTCAGATCGGCTCGCCGTCCTTTGAGGACAAGCTGTCGCGCTTCCTCGCGACAGCGATGAACGGTTGACCGATCTGCGCCGCAAGACGGATTCAAAGCGTGGCGGACGCGGCTCACGCCGTGGCTGAGCACGTATGCTGCGACTAGGATATGAGGAGAAAGAGGACATCCATGCGAGTGCCTTTTTGTGGAAAGCACTGATCACGTGATTTTCATCGAACCGGTGTATGATGGTCTGCGCGGAGATAATTCTGAGCGGGCAGTGACGCGTGCACCACGCGATGGACGCATGGGTCAGTGCTTCCTTTATCGGGAGATCACGTGAAACGACAGGTGGCAGACATTCTTCGGACGCATGGATTTTTGCGCCCGATCGCCGTGTGCTCGCCGCCTGTTCGGGCGGGACGGACTCTCGGTTCTGCTGGACATTCTCAGAGATTTACATGCGGCGGGCGGCCCGCAGATCATCTGCGCACACTACGAGGCATGGCATTCGCGGAGCAGCGTCGCGTGCGGACGCAGATGCCGTGGCGGCATACTGTGCGGCGCGCGATATTCCCCGCATCATTGAGGCAGGCGATGTACCGCGCTATGCGCGGACGCATAAGCTTTCGCTTGAGACGGCGGCACGCATCTGTCGCTATGATTTTCTCCATCGGCTGCAGGAGCAGGAACACTGCGATGCGATAGCGCTCGCCCATCATGCGGATGATTTGGCGGAGACCGTGCTCATGCGTATTCTGCGCGGTACAGGACCTGCAGGGCTTGCCGCCATGCGTGAGTGGGACGGCGTTCACCTGCGCCCGCTGCTCCATACGGCACGCACGGAGATTGAGAGATATATTCGGGCGCATGAGCTTCACCCGTGCCAGCGACCGGACGAACGATCAGCAGGGATGCGCAGCGCAATCGGATTCGCCACACGCTCTGCCGACCCTCTGCACCTACGGCAATCGAAATATCCGCGATGCACTCGTGCGCCTCAGTGCGCTCGCGGGTGAGGGAGGATGATTTCACGCAGCGTGCTGGCTGGCAGAACTGGGCGCGCGCATCTCCGGCGGCGGCCTCTCCGTCGAGCGTGCTGAATACGCTGCACACGGCGATGGTGCGGCGCGTCCTGCGTCTCTTCTGGGAACGCGTGACGGACGGCCAGCAGGATCTTTCCTACGAGCATGAGGAACGGATGCGCCGTCTCCTCACGCGAGCGGGAACGTCACAGTGCGCTGCCGCACGGATGGCGTGCGCGTCTGCGCTATGGCGTACTCAGCCTTCAGCGCGAAGAAACACGGACAACACAGCAGGGAAAGGAAGAAGAAATTTTTCCTTCCTTGACCCACTAGATATGATATAATAAATTTCCAGGAAGATTATTTTCCATGCGTCGGATGGACGTCGTGACGGATGAGGAGTTAGCAGAAGGCAGTGGACGGAAGGCTGTCATGCTGATGCGGCGGGCTGCCGCTTGTCCTGCGTACACGGCGTCCCGGAGACTATATGCGGCTCCATCGGACGCAAAAACTCAAGGATATTATGATCGACGATAAGGTTTCCGCGTGACGTGCGGGACGGCATTCCGCCGCTTGCCGCTGTAGCAGCAGGAGATCTGGATGGTCGGGGAAGGCGCAGCATCTTGGCACCGTGACGGAACATTGTGTTGTTTTTGCCATTGCCTGGGAAAAGGAGAGTACAGCATCATGATGAGCGATGATATTGAGCGCATATCGTTCTCCGGAGAGGAGATATGCGCGTGCAGTGCGGACGCGCCAGAATAACACGGGACTACCGCGATGCACAGGAGAAGGTATACTGCGTCGGCATTTGAAGGGGGCTGCCGTCTTCTTCACCGATCTATGACGTGCCATCGATCGCCCGGTCAACTTCGATTTTATGATTGTCTCCGCTATGGCGACGCGGCCGTCTCCAGCGGACAGGTTAAGATTTTGAAAAGATCTTGATTTTTCCATCGAGAACCAACATCGTCATCATCGTGGAGGACATCATCGACTCGGGGACGACCATGCACTATCTGAAAACGTTGCTGCAGGGGCGTCATCCGAAGAGCATCCGCCTCTGTGCGTTCCTCTCCAAGCCTTCGCGCGCCGTGACGCCGGTCGAGATCGACTATCTCGGACATGAGGTTCCGATGATTTCTTGTGGGCTGTGGCTGGACTCATGCGGAGAAATATCGGAATCCGCTACATCGGGGTGCTGCGGCGTTCCGTTTATGGTGAGGAGGCGCCTTTTTGAATCATTCAATTCTGCGAAATCTCGCGTTCTATGCGCTCATAAGTTCTTCGTCGTCTCGACGGTCGCCGACTCACATGTCGGGCAGCCATCGAGACGCGCACAGGCAACGGCGCTGGGATACAGTGATTTTACCGAAAAAGTAACGGCTGGAGACGTGGACAAGGTCGTCATTGTCCAGAACAACATCCGCGGTACGCTGAAGGATGGGACGGAGTTCGACGATTGCGCCGGATGCTCCGAGCAACGATCGCGACCTCTATACGCGCCTCTCGGGAAAAGGGCGTGACGATCTCGGCGGAAACCGCCCGAGCCGCCGTGGTGGCAGACGCTCCTCACCTCGCTGATCCTCGGATTGCGCTCCTGATCGGCTTTGGTTCTTCATCATGCAGCAGTCCAGATGGGCGGCGGGCGCATGATGAACTTTCTGGCTAAAAGTCGCGCGTGCGCCTCATGGTGAGCGATAAGAAAAGGTGACCTTTGCCGATGGCAGGGGCGGACGAAGCAAAACAGGAGCTCGAGGAAGTCGTCGAGTTCCTCAAGACCCCGACAAGTTCAACGAGCTCGGCGCACGCATCCGGGCAGGCGGCTGCTCTTCGACCCTCCGGGCACGGGCAAGACGCTTCGCGAAGGCGGTCGCCGGCGAGGCGGGCGTTCAGTTCTTCACGATCAGCGGCTCCGACTTCGTCGAGATGTTCGTCCGGCGTCGGTGCATCCGTGTGCGAGACCTCTTGAGCAGGCTAGGCGGCTCCGTGCATCGTCTTTATCGACGAGATTGATGCCGTTGGGCGTCAGCGCGGCTGCGGGGACTGGGCGGCGGACACGATGAGCGTGAACGAGACGCTCAGTCAGCCTCTGTGTCGAGATGGATGGCTTTGCCTCAAATGAGGGGATCATCATCATCGCGGCGACCAACCGCCCTGATGTGCTTGATCCCTGCGCCCTGCGCCCCGGCCGCTTCGATCGTCAGATCGTGGTGGATAAGCCCCGACGTGCGCGGACGTGAGGCCATCCTGAAGGTACATACAAAGGGCAGCCGGTCGCCGACGACGTTGATCTGGACGTCCTCCGCGGCGCACGCCCGGCTTTACGGGAGCGGATCTGAGCAACCTCGTCAACGAGGCGGCACTCCTGCCGCGCGCCGTGACAGAAGAAGATCACGAGTGGCGGAGATGGAGGAGGCGATTGAGCGTGTCCTCGCAGGTCAGAGCGCAAAGTCCGCATGTCGCTGACGGATGAGGAAAAGCGTCTCACGGCATACTCGCGAGGGCGGACATACGCTCGTGGGACTTCTGCTCGAGCACGCCGATCCCGTGCACAAGGTAACAATCATCCCGCGCGGACGTGCGGGCGGCTATATGCTCTCCCTGCCGAAGGAGGATCGTTCCTATCGGACGCGCTCCGAGCTCATCGACCGCATCAAGGTCGCGCTCGGCGGACGCGTGGCCGAGGAGGTTGTAGCCCGCGAGATCAGCACGGGCGCATCCAGCGATATCCAGCAGGCGACGCGTATCATCCGCAGCATGATCATGGAATACGGCATGAGTGAGTGCGATCGGTCCGAGTTTGCTATGGCGAGGAGAACCATCAGGTCTTCCTGGGCGCGATCTCAATCGTGAGCGCAACTATCTCGAAGAGATTGTGGGTGAGATCGACCGTGAGGTACGCGCCGCTACATCGAGGAAGCGTATGAGGCTTGCCGCACGATCATCGTGAGAATCGCGACAAACTCGACCTAATCGCAAAGGAACTTCTCGAGCGTGAAACGCTGAGTGCGGCAGAGCTTGAGGAACTGATGACGAAGGGCGCGATCAGCGAAAAGGACAAGCAGAATGACGATACGGATGATACGGAAACCCGCACCGATTCCCGTCGATGTCGTGGATCGACGACTACACAGACCAGCGAGGAGGCAGGCGCGCCGCTGAAAAGCGTCCCGCACCTGTCGCTGCGCCGGAACCGAAAGTTCAACGTAACCCGAGTGGGATAAATAATGGAAAGGCATTGCTCGCAAGGAAAGATGAGCGGCAGTGCCTTTTCTTAGCTTATGCAAGATTTTTCCGATAGTTATCATATAGAAATATCACCCAGCAGGGAGACAGAGAGAGGTTTGTATGCGAGTGGTATGAGGAGATCATGCACAGCACTGAAGCTGTGGACTACATCGGCAGTACGCTTTCCACGGATGGCAGCATGGAAGAACCGAGCGCGTCAGGTGTTGACGGATTTTGCTGCGGCGATGGACGGGAGTTGCTGGAGCGCTTATCCCAGGAGAAGGGGACGCTCATGGAAAAGTGTCGTCGCTATGCGCTGAATGCTGCGTGGAGTGGACAGAAAGCGTTGGCTGCGGAAGACGCACGAGCTGCGTGAAGTATTTTTCTACTGAGTGCGGCCACTCTTTTTGGATCTGCGTTATCAGTTGGATCTGGAATACCTTTGTTCTGCAGCATCCGGAAGTACAGGATGCCTATCTGGCGCAGACGATTGCGGCATTTTGGAGGCAGCGCGGAAGAGGCCGCGTCGGACGGACTTCGCATACCGCGTGCTCGATCATCGTCCCCGCTCACAACGAAAGTAGAGTATCTCGCGTTGGCCATCGACAGTCTCTTCGCTCATACGGACTTTCACATCGGAGATATTGAACTCATTACGATCAACGATGGCTCGTCGGATGGAACGGAGGCGTATTTTAACAGCCTGCCTCACGAGAAGAAAATCAATCTGAAGTACAACGTGTATAATCACCTCGGTGGGGATAGCCCGTCATATCGCAGTGATGAGGGCGACGTCGTCCCATTTCTCCAACGATGCCGTCGCCACACCGCATTGGCTGGAAAAATCTCCTCGCCGTGCACCAGGCGGAGAAGGATGTCTTCTGGGTCGTTCCCATACTGCAATGAGAACTGCATTTCCAATCGCCAAGGAATTCCGGTAGACTATGAGAAAATCGGTTTGAGGCAATGCCGGAAATGGAGGCGTTTGCCGCAGTGCATAGTGTCGAACCCACTCCTCTGGGAGGAACAGGGCTGTTCTTATGCCCTTTGTAGAGCGTTGTGCCGAATCTTTTTGATGTGCCCGAGATTCGTGCAGACTATCGCTATGTCCTCTGTGATTTTGAGGACGATGATTTTTCTCACACTACGCCGGTCAGGTTTCGCCAAATTCTCGCCAAGGATACCTTTTGTCCATCATTTCGGGGGCGTAACTGAAACGAGGTGCGCACAAAGCGCGGGAATTATAAGAGCATTATAGCCATGCGTCCGGTCTTTCAAAGCAAATGGAGCGTCGATCCGTGGGAGTCACGCGGTCATCTGCCTTTTTGGATCAATTGATCAAAAACATTCCTGCGGGTGAAGTTCCTGCGAGGATTCTTTTCGTCGAACCAATGTTTGGTGAGAGCCTTTTGACCATTCGCAAACTACTTCCGTCGTCTTCAGAAGAAGGTTGTGATCGATGCTGTTGTCTGCAATGAAGGTGTTTGACCGAAGCGAAGTATATAGCGAGACACAGTTCTGCGACTGACGGCTCTTTGACAATCTGTCGGATGAAGTGAAAAGAGACCTATGATGCCATCATCTTTGGGAACATTTCTCAATGTGTTGCCCATTTCAGAGATTGTCCCATTCTTCGTACAAACACATGAGATCTTGAAATCTAATGGATTTATTTATGCAACTCTGCTCAATTACAACAGCTTTGAACATGTAATGGAGAATCTCCCAAATGATATACCACATTTCATCTATGACAGCATTCTGTCGCTAAATGGAGGACGTGTTTTTCCCATTCCGCGCCTTATCTATGCATTGAAAGAGCAGTTCTCCGCTGAACGTGTACGTGTCGGCTATTGGACGTGTGCTCATTATTTTGAGGCTATAACTAATTTTGAGCAGATGGTGACACAGATTCTCGGGGCATCAAGCGATCTGCATTATTTATTGGCAGGAGATGTCGTCGTGCTATATGTCCGATAATGTATAAGTGAGACGCATCAGGCATACGAGGGGAGTGTGAGGCGCTGTGAGAGCAGCTGCGGCCGATGGTATGGTTTGCATTGTAGACTCGGATGAGAAAGAGCCTATCGTTTATGGAGATGTATTAAATCCCTATGCGAAACCGTGAGAAGAATATGGAGACGATCGCCGAAACGGATGATCCTCTTGTCAGTATTTATTTTTCAGGCATACAATCATCTGGAGGACTATACAAAACCAGCGATTGAGGCGCTTTTTCGCTATACGAAGGATATTGATTATGAGCTGATCTTGGTGGATAACGGATCGACCGATGGAACCTTTGAATATTTCAAAAGTCTCGATCACCCAAGAAAACGCATCTATCGCATTACAAAAAATATTGGTGCTCTATACGGGTATTTTGGTGCAAAAAATGCGACATGCGGACGCTTTATCCGCGGAAAATATTTTGTCGGTGTGCCGAATGATATTTTGGTTACCGAAAACTGGCTGAAAAACATGCTGATCTGTGCGGAGTCTGATGAACGTATTGGATTTATTGTCCCCATGTCGGATCATGTATCAAACTTTCAGGATGTGGATTTGGGGTATACTGATTTTGAAGATATGCAAAAAAAGGCGGCGCAGTTCAATCAATCCGATCCATCCAAATGGTATGACCGTATACGTCTGATTCCGACGGTTTGTATGATTCGCGCATCTTTGCGTGAATTTTTATGAAGCAGACTATGCCTTTTTACTATAATTTTGCCGATGATGATATTTCGTTTGCCTATCGTCGGCTCGGCTACCGCAACGTGCTCTGCAGGGATGTGTTTGTTCATCATGAAGGGAGTACGGTTGTCGGTGCTGATCCTGTGAAGCAGAGCAGAAGACCTGGCGAGAGGACGCAGACTATTTCAGCAAAAGTATTGTGGGATTGACGCTTGGTCTGATGTAGTTAATTATGAAGAGTCTATGCTGGATGTACTCTTTCAAGAGTCGGAGCTGCTTCGACAGAATTCTCCACACTATACTAGGGTTGATGTGCGGTGCGGCACACCACTTCTCGAAGTGAAGAATATGCTGCGGTCACGAGGACATCGGATGCTTCCTTAGCTGCCTATACAACCGCACAAAGTATTGGCAGGATCTGATTATGTCTGCAGAAGGAAAGTATTCTGCGGCGATGTGGATCGTGAAGAACAAAGCAGGCGGACACACATATGATGCCATTATCTTGGAGAATTTCGGATACCTATGAGAATCCGATTGCACTGATACGAGATCTTACGGATCTGCTTTCCGATGGTGGTGTTTTTGGCATTAAAAGTCAGGTATTACGATGTATCGGATGATTTGCAGGAAATCGTAAATGCGACTGCAGAACACTCCCTCCAAAGTTTCATGGACGTGGATGCATTGATTCCCCTGTTGGAGCAGATGAACTACGAGATTCGTCTGTTTCCCTATATGGAATTTCTCTGCCGAGGTGAAACAGGCTTTCTTTGATCAACTGGCATCGATAGAGGAATATCATACGGATGTACGATGAGGGCACGGTATTCGGAAGAGCGGTTTGATACATTGATGACGAAGTATGTCATTCTGCTGAGGAAAACGCAATGAAGCATTTTGGAGACAGTGAGTCCGTGAGCCGTTTCTTTGCGGAGAAGCCGAGAGTCGGCAGTGTTGGCGGATTTTCTGCATGGAAGGAATCCAAGATACTGCTCTATGGGGCGGGCAATCTCGGCAGAAAGCCGTATGCGTGCCTCATGGAAAATGGTGTGCAGCCGATCTGCTTTTATTGATCGGAATGCTGCTGCTTGCAGTACGCCTATATCGGCGTTTTATTCGACAGCAAAGGAACTGGAACCTTATCATGAGGATGCGGTTGTCATCTTGGCAGGACTGTTCGGGCGGACGCAGGATGCCATGATACGGCAATGCCTCAGGGAGGAGGGATTTCGCCATATATATGCCCTTCATGAGATCAACTGGCAGACCATCGAAAGTCAATCCTTTCTGTCACATCTGTTTATCGGATCCTATGATCCTGCCAATCTCGCACGTGATGAACAGCAGATAAAGGCAGCGTGCGCACTGTTCTCGACGGAGGAGGAGCGGGCGTTTTTTCTCGCCGTCCTCACAGCATACCGTGCAGGTGATGTCACACGATTTCCCATGCCGCTTCCTATAGAGGGGCAGTATCTTGCGGAAGATGTCCCGGAACAGATGGACTATCGGCGTATGATTGACTGCGGTGCATACGATGGTGATACTCTGCGAAGTCTGCTTCATCATGGGCAGAGAAATCGAGGCGTATGCTGCATTTGAACCTGCAGAGATCTTTTAGTGGGACTACAGTCCTTCGTTCAGCAGCGAAATGATATTCCCTGAGTCATATATCTCCGTTGGGGAGTATCGGATTATTATGAGCAGCTGCGCTTACCGAGACGGCAGATGGACGATCTGCGGCAAAAGGCAGATCCATCCGGGACAGCCGTTCTCCAATGTGTGCCGCTCGACGGCGTATTGCGTGGCTTTTGCCCCGACGATGATCAAGATGGATATCGAGGGGATGGAGCCGCGCGCGCTGAGGTGCTGCACAGCTGATACGTCAGTATCATCCCGCAGCTTGCCATCTGTGTTTATCACGATATTTCGCATCTGTGGGAGATCCCTCTGCAGATCAAGTCGCTGTATGACGGATATCGCATTTATATCCGCAACTATCAATTTATGGGGCTGGAAACGGTCGTGTATGCCGTTCCATGACCGCGTGGCGAAGGATCGCCGCTAGGAGAGAGAAGAGCAATGGCAGAGATTAAGCCAAACTACGATACGAAGAGGAAGAAGCTCGCGGAGATTATCCGCTTGCACATCCGTTCACCGTTTATATTGAACAGACAAAGTACTGTAATTTCAGTGCTTTACTGTATCCACTCCACACGTGACGAGGCGGACGGGGAGTTCCGCGCACTCGGACACCGTATGCAGCACATCGACGATAGTTTTTCGAGAAGATCATCCGAGTTGAAAGAATTTCCCGCAGGGCGGATCAAACGAATCGTATTTTTCGGGGCTTGGTGAGCCTCTGACGAATCCACGTCTGCCGGACTATGTGCGTATGACCGTCGAGGCGGGGATCGCAGGGCGCGTCGAGTGATCACCAATGGACTCTCTTGACGCCGGAAAAGAGCCATGCACTCGTCGAGGCGGGCATCACCAATATCAATATCTCTGTGCAGGGCCTGGACGCCGAGGGCTATCAGAAAACCTGCGGCGTCCTGATTGATTTTGATCGCTATTTGGAGAATTTGAAATATCTTTATGAACATAAGGGAAACGTACAAATCTACATCAAGGCGATTGACGCGACGCTCAAAAACAAAAGAAAACGAGGAAAAATTCTTCCAGATTTTCAGTCCCTTTGCCGATCGCATCTACATTGAGCATCTCGTTGTCATGCAGCAGCAAATGGACGGACTGCGCGAGATCGTTGACGGCACGAAGAATTTCTATGGTGAAGAACTTGATGTCAACCGCAAGGTCTGTGCACAGTCCTTCTACTTTATGCAGATTGGCTGCGAGGGGGATATTTTTCCTTGTCCCGTCCCGGGGCTTGGCAAGAATCTCTCGATGGGCAATGCGAAGGAACATACCCTCATGGAGATATGGAACGGCAGCCGGCGCAGAGGATTTCTGCGCAAGATGCTGAAGAAGGAGAAAGATCAGATTCCGGACTGTGCAACGTGTACCTGCTTTAATGCGATCAACAATCCGATGGAACAGCTGGATGACGATGCAGAGCGGCTCTTGCCGCTTTTTGCCGACTAGGAAGGAGGAATTATGGCATCAGAGATTAAACCTATCTACGGGACGGATCGTGTCCAGCTTGCCTCTGTACTTCCTCTTGCTGCGCCATACAGTGCGTTCGTCTTTCCAACGACTTTCTGCAATTTCAAATGTGCCTACTGCGGACACTCCCTTGGCTTTGCTGAGATGAAGAAACAGTATGACTTTACGCCTGAGCACATGACGATGGAGACCTATGTAAAGACCATCGATCAGCTTGCCGAGTTTCCGCATAAAGCTCAAAATGCTGTCGCTCACAGGCCAAGGGGAACCTCTGCTCAATCCTCATATTGCCGATATGGTGCGCATTGCCAAGGAGAAGAATGTCGCGGAGCGCATTGAGATCATCTCGAATGCATCGCTGCTTCGTCCTGCTCTTGCTGATGCGTTGATCGATGCGGGACTGGATACGCTTCGTGTCTCTTTGCAGGGGCTCTCTTCGAAGAAATATGAAGATATCTGCCGGGCAAAGGTGGATTTTGATGAATTCGTCGAAAATATTCGTTACTTTTTATGCACATAAGAAGCAGACCAATCTTTTCCTTAAGGTGATGGATGTCGCACTGGACGAAGGAGAGGAGGAGCAGTTCTATCGGCTCTTTGGTGACTGCACTGATCGGATGTATATCGAGCACATGCTGCCGGCCTACGACGGTGTCGAAATGACGAAGGACATGGTGATCGAAACAGACCGCAACGGTGTGAAGACCGACCGCATTTATCAGGTGTGCCCGCTTGCGTTCTATATGCTTGGGGTGTTTCCAAACGGCGATGTCGAACCATGCGATACCATCTATAAACCCATCGTGCTCGGCAACGTCCATCATGGGCGTATTCTGGATATGGGCATGGTGAAAAAGATGCATGAGTTTTTGGCGGATGCAGCTGGAAGGCCGCCGCAGTGAGAATATACGCTGTGCGAACTGCTGTGCACCGAATGACGTAGCACACCCGGAGGATCATCTCGATGACGCAGCACAGGAGATCCTGTCACGTCTTGCGGAGGTGCGTCGATGAAAGCACAGCGAATCGACGGACAGACCCCGGGAGGAAAACGCACTCGTCTCGCTGACGTGCTGCCGCTTTCCACGCCTTTTTCTGTGCAAATATTTCCAGTGTATGGTGCAATCTTGCCTCGCATACTGCATTCACTCTGTTCCAACGGAGCAGCGCGGATTTGTTGCGGGCAAGGTTATGCTGGACTACGCGCTCTATCGGAAATGTATTGATGGGCTGATGGAGTTTCCGCATCCATTGAAGATGCTCCGATTTGCCGGGACAGGCGAGCCGCTGCTTCATCCACGTATCGCCGATATGGTTGCTTATGCTGCAGAACGTGGTGTTGCCGATACCATCGATATCGTGACGAACGGGCTTGCCCTTTACGGAGGAACTTTCGCGTGCGCTTATTGCAGCGACATCTTGGACGCATTCGCATCTCGATCCAGGGGCTTGATGACGAGGCGTATGCGCATACACGCCGGCGCGGCGTCTTTCAAGATCTGGTGGAAAAAATTCGTTTTTTCTACGAGCATCGCAGAGAGACGAAGATCTATGTAAAGATCATCGACTGTGCACTCAAAGAGGGCGAGGAAGAGCATTTTTGGAGATATTCGGTGATATTTCGGACTTTATTGCCGTGGAGCATCTCATCCCCTGCCGTATCACAGATCGACTATGACAGCCTTGGCGGTGCTGCAGACGTGACGCAGAATGGTGCCGCCGTCGGACACGCTGCTGTCTGTCCGCAGCCATTCTATATGATGCAGCTAAATCCGGACGGTATGATCGTGCCCTGCTGTTCGATGGAGACACCGTATATTCTGGGAGATCTTGCTAAAGAATCGATGCGGGATATATGGCGGGGAAGAAGATAGAACGTTTCGCGCGCACAACTGGAACTTCATAAGGAACAGTATCCGATTTGTGCGAAATGCCAACAGTATCAGTATGCCATGTTCGAGGAAGATGTCCTCGACGAGTATGCAGCAGAACTGTTGGTGCGTGGTGTGATCGCATAGGAGATATTCTGGACGGATCTGCTGATAATCATCTGAGGAGCACTTTTGTTGAATTATTTACTGGTAATGCTTCGCTTTTGTTGACAAAGCCGATGAATGGTATCAGCTCCCTGCCGGGTATTCCCCTATGTATCCTACTGATGAAGGCGACAGAGTTGAGAGTATATATGGTCAACGATGAACCATGAGGAGGGAATGTTGCCGAGACGGTGTAGGCATATAGAAGAAGTACAACATAGGAATGGTTCTATATCACCATATATTGGATCTGATTCAATCCACTGAGGAGTGAGGCGGCATAGTTGAAGGAATGGATGTCTTTGCTGAGCTGCGCGGGCGGACCATGTGCTCTGGGGGACAGGGCGTGGCACGTGCGTTTTATCGAAAATACTGTGCAGAGCGGAAAATGCTGCAGAAACCTCTTTATTACTGTGATAATGCAGATAGCAGGGAACAACGATTGACGGCATTGCAGTGCGATCGTCGGAACAAATCTTCGAGCTTTGTCGTCGGTATTATTTGACGGATCAACCCGCTTGTCATTATCGTTGGGAGTTACCGGCATCAATCTGCTGCAAATTATCTCTCAGTTGGAGAAACAGGAAGTAAAAGCGGATATACGCTCTGCTGTCCAGATCGATGCGTCATGTTACTTTGCAGAGCATGAGCAGGACATTGATACGATCTGTGCCTCTTTTGCCGATGAGAAATCACGCCGACTCTATCGCCGCCTGATCGATAATATGGTCCATGGTCGACCGGTCGATTTCTCTGTGGAAGTCAATCAATATTTTGCCAATGATGATTCCTGTGCTGCGTGATGACGATGTGCTTGTGGATGCGGGAGCATGCGGCGGCGAGGAGATCGACAAGGCACTCGCTATGAATCCAGGTTCGTGTATGCCTTTTGAGCCAGATGGGGACAGAGCTCGGATCTGCTCAAGATATGCAGATCGTTCTCAGGTCGTCCTCTGCCCTATGCTCTTTTGGAAATGTGGAGGAGAAGCTCGTTTTCAGGAAATCAGGCGACCCCATCAGCTTCTCGCTTGGAGCTTTGACGGAGATGGGAATGGGAGCAGATCATGCGATTCCCTTGATTCAGTTATGACGAAGTGCCGACGTTGATTAAAATGGACATCGAGGGAGCGGGAGTACAATGCCCTCCTTGGTGCGGAGCGAGACAACACGTGAGTCTCATCCCAAGCTTGCTATCTGCGTTTACTCACAGCCTGAGGATTATATCCGTATACCGCTGTTGATTCAGTCATTTTTTATGATGGATATCGTTTCTATTTCCGTCACCACAGTGTGACAAGCGGAGAGTCTGTATTTTACGCAATTTGAATATAATTGTGCCTGGAAGAGGTCAAATGTGAAAATCTCACGCAGGGACGCTTTGTGCCATCTGGATCAAGCCCGTGCTCTCAACAATGGCGGATGGATTTCCCATTCGCTTGCCGTAGGAACGGCGGCGGAGCGTATCGCCGTCCATATCGAGAGAACTGGATGCGGAACGTGCCTTTGTTCTTGGCGTTCTGCACGATATTGGCCGCAGATTTGGCGAGATGGGGATGAATCATGTGATCCTAGGCTATCGCTTTTTGCTGGCAGAGGGCGATGCAGAGGCGGCAGAAATATGTCTGACCCATTCCTTTCCCGTGCAGGATATTACGGCAGTTAACGGAGGATGGGATCTGAGCTGCGGGGATTATGCGTTCCCTAGAACATTTCCTTCAGAAGCGAACCTCACACTGTATGATCAGCTCATCCAGCTCTGCGATGCGATGGCGACTCATGAGGATCGTGGCGATTGAACGGCGTATCGATGGACATTATGCTTCGCTGTGGTGTGGATCATACTCAATGCCGCGCTGGCGGAAGCTGCTTTGCTATGAGGGAATTCGAGCAGAATGGGACGATCGGTGAGTCCCGTGCTCGGTCTATGTACTGCTGTGTCGCTGTGAGGAGGTGTAAATATGTTTGATGCAGAGGAGACCTCGCTGCCCGGATGCCCTGAGAATTTGCCCCATCGTGCGCAGATCGGCGCGGCACATTTGTCAAGACGTTTCACGTTGAGGAGTTTCGGCAGTGGGGCTTCCAACGTCCTTTGCTGAAGAATATTTTTTCCGTTTCTCAGCGTGGCGTCTTGCGTGGGCTCTTCACTTTCAGATCCCACCAATGGAACATGAAAAGCATCGTATATTGTCACAGGGGGAAGTCCTGACGCGGTTGTCGATCTGCGCCGTGGCTCACCGACGTATGGACGGCATGAGCTCTTTCATCTATGCGCGGAAGAGGGGACAATGATCTATATCCCAAAGGGATGGCGCATGGGTTTTAGTGCTCAGTGAAAAACGCATTGATGATGTATCAGGTAACGAGGTGTCTATGCACCGACTGTGATGCAGGTGTGCAGATGGGATTCGGCAGGAATTCCGTGAACGCTGCCCATCCTATTCTGTCGGAACGGGACACGTTATTTCCCTCGCTGATGAATTTGCCAGCCCGTTTGTGTTTGAGGAAGGAGACTTCTGCGCGCCGAAGTACCGCATATTACAACACTGGGCGGCGGTGTCGGCAAGGTGCTCTCGGGCGTTGCTCGTATGCGGCACGCACTAAACGCCCCGTATCGGCATCGCATATTGCTGCTGGAGCAGCCGCAAAAGACGAACTTTATTGACGTTTGCCGTGCCGATGGGGTGGAGATTCTTTGTGCACCGAGCAGAAAGGAAATTGAGGCAGCCGTTCGTGCTGCGGATGTTGTGCAGATCGAATGGTGGCACCATCCGCTCATGGCGGCTTTTTCGGCGGATTTTCCACAGATACGGATGCGTCTGGCCCTCTGGGCTCATGTCTCCGGCTGTTGGTATCCGTATATTTCGCCTGCGTTCCCTGCATGTGCCGCAGCGTTTCATTTTCACATCGCCGTATTCGCTGGATAACCCCTTATTGAATGAAAGCAGAGCGCACATGGGCACGTACACTACATCGGTAATTCATAGTTCGCGGACTTTGATGCGATCCGTTCACATGAGCTGTACATGCGTGACGATCACTTTGTCGTCGGCTATATTGGCACACAGTCCCGGTGCGAAGATGAATCGAGACTTTGTGAAATACCGTGCAGCAGCAGACATTCCTAGGATTGAGTTTGTTTTGGTCGGTGATCTGACCAATGTGGATCGGATTCGTGCGGAAGCAGCCGCTCTTTGGTATAGAGGAAAAGTTTCGCTTTGTTGACTATGTGCGGGATGTGAGTGCGGAGCTTGCCAAATGGACGTGTTCGGCTATCTGCTCAGCCCGCGCCATTTCGAACGACAGAGAATGCACTTTGGAGGCGATGGCGGCAGGGCTTCCTGTGATTGCACCAGACCAGTGCTAGAAAAGTATCTCATCACGCATAATGAAACAGGGATACTGATTAGTAAATAGGGACGATTACCGCCGCGCCATTGCGCTGCTTTTTACGCATCCGAGGAGCGTACGCTGGGGAAATGCAGCGCGGGAAAAAGGTCCTGCGTGATTTTTCCGTTGCCCATACCGTGTCAGCTCCATGCGCCTATGACAAAATGCTCCAAGAGGACAAGCATCAATATTGTTTTTTTGTGAGGCCATTGGCGCGTGCCGCACGAGTTTTTCTTGTATGGTCTGCCCGATGAACTTCGACTATTTTTACCGCGCAAAAGCCGATGACAGGATATAAGCTGCCGCCGATTCTCAGGGAAGAGAGCAAAAGCTCATTGCCGCATTTTGCACGTGTCTTTTCCCGCAGATGTTCAGCTCCGGCAATGGCGGAATGATTTTTGTGGGGAGAACCATGAAGTATAGGGCTTTGATTACGGGCGCCACGAGTTTTGTCGGAGGATATGCGGCGGAGTGCCTGCATGCAGCGGGTGGCATGTTTCGGCTATTGTGCGCTCAACGTCGCGGCGTGATCTTCTGCCGCCGACAGTGCGGGATAATGTGCAGTTTTGATGATGCAGATCAAATGCCGCTGTCGGAGATTGTAGGCGCTGCTGCGCCGGATGTTGTCTTTCATCTCGCCACGTACTCATACGACGGTACATTCCCGGAGGAAATCGATGCACCGATTGCCGCCAATATCACATTTCGGCACAAAGCTCCTCGATGGCATGGCACAGCATGGCGTACAGAATTTTGTCTGCGCACGTTCCTCTGGCAGTCACTATCATGGCGATGGCGGCGAGCCGGTGAATCTGGGTATGCGGCATCCAAAGAGGCATTTGATGCGATGGTTCGATTCTGATGAATCTGCGTATGATCTGCATACTATTCGCTTCGACGCTCTTGACACATACGGCGAGAATGACCGCAGAAAACAAGCTTCTTGCCGTTTTACCGACACTTGCTGCGCAGGGGAAACGGCCGCTCTGTCAACAGGGAGAACAGCGTGGATTTTGTCCATGTCAAGGATGCCGCAAGAGCTTTTTCTGTTGGCAGGACAGTATCTTGCAGAAGGGCAGTATTGAGCAATGCGGAAACTATGTCGTGTCGTCAGGACATACCATTACACTGAAGGAGTTGGTTCATCGCCATGAGAACCTTTTGGCGTGAAATTTCCCGTGGACTGGGGAGAAAAACGTATCGGACGCGTGGAGGTGATGATGCCGTGGCGCGGAGGAAGGATTCTGCCGGTGGGAGCGAATGACAAAGAATTGATGTGAGTAGTGCAGGAGCAGCTGATGCAGGTCTGTTTGCGGCAGAGGGGAGAATCTGTAGGAAGGTCGTGATTTTAGCAGGTGGACGCGGCACGCGAATCAGCGAAGAGTCTGTGTCCAGACCAAAGCCGATGATTGGAAATCGGGGGAAACCGATCCTCGGCATATTATGAAGATCTACTCCCACTACGGCTTTTCACGACTGTCATTTGCCTTGGTTATAAAGGCTATAGGATCAAGGAATACTTTGCTGACTACTATTTGCACACGTCGGACGTCACCTTCGATTTTACACAGGGCAATCGCATGACGGTGCACAACAATGTATCAGAACCGTGGAAAGTGACACTCGTGGATACAGGGGCTGATGCGCAGACAGGCGCACGCATCAAGCGCGTACAGAAATATATTGGCAATGAGCCGTTTATGCTGACTTATGGCGATGGTGTCAGTGATGTCGATATTCGCGACTCTGATCGATACGCATAAAAGCAAGCCGGGAAAAGCAGTGGTGACGATGACAGCAAATCCAGCTCTGGCGCGCAGATTTGGCGTTGGATATTGACTATACACAAATGACTCAATCGTCTCGTCGAAAAGGCAAAAGAAGACGGCGGATGGATCAACGGCGGATTTATGGTTGCTGAGCCGGCAGTATTTGCATCATCTGCGGATGATGATCTGTGTGTGTTTGAGACGACACCGCTTGAGAGCATTGCACGGGAGGGCGGCTGCATGCCTATAAACACAACGGCTTTTGGCAGGGCGGATACCCAGCGAGATAAGCTGCGGCTGAAATGATATGTGGAATAAGAACAGTGCCCTGTGGAAGCTATGGGCATAGCGGAGATTGTCAGAGGTAATCAGGTGGCAAAATTAGCATTATCCTTCCGGTTTACAAACATGCGGGAACATCTGGAACGCTGCTCTTTTTCTGTACGAAATACGGTGCGATTCCGTGCATGAAGTGATCGTTGTCGATGATGGTTCGTCGGCAGATGAGCAGGTTTTTACGTCTGATGACATAGACCATGTTCGCATCCTCCACAGTGAGAAACATCACGGCTATGCTACATGCGGTGAATGAGGGATTCGGGCCTCAGAGGGGAGGTTCTTCTTCCTTCATGCAGATGTGATGCTCGCGCCGCATACGGTGGAGGATATGCTGGATGCTGATTGCGGATCCAAACGTTGAGCAGTGACCGCCGTTGCCCCTGTGGCATATCGGAGGGCGCAGCTGATCCCGCCGAACGACTATCTCTCGTGGGATGACTAGTGCATGTGGCGGAGGAGATTCGTGTGCAGGGAATCCGCCTCGTCCGGAAATCTTTGCGGAGATGTTTGCGCTGATGGCGGGAGAGATGCCGTATCGGCGGCAGGATATCTCGATGAGCGGTACGCTCTTCCCGCACTCGCGTCCTATGATTTCACGGTGAGTATGACACGGGCGGGCTATGGAATAGCGTCCTTGCCGAGCACCTATGTGCATCGTGATGGAGAAAATCCCGATACGACGTCGGACAGCTATCGACGGGAATGCGATTTCTTCCATGAAAAATGGGGCGTTTCACTCGACTATTCATTTTTCCCGCGCAGGGATCTTATGTCTTTGATGGACTCTCAAAAAGCTGGTTTGCGTGTCCTAGAGATCGGCCAGCTCAGAGCAACACTGCGGGAAATCGGTGCACGAAGTCCATCAGCACGTCTTACGGTGTGGAACTGAACGAAAAGGCGGCAGGAATTGCGGCGCCGTATGCGACGATTCTTTCGATGGATGTAGAGAGCCTTGATCCATCACAAGTTGCCGAACGCTTCGACTATATCGTCATGGGCGATGTCATTGAGCACTTACAGAATCCATGGAAAGCAATCGAGAATATGCGGGAGCTGCTCGCTCCCGGCGGAGAAGTTATCGCGAGTATCCCCAATGTGGCCCATATTAGCACGTTTTTATGGTCTTCTTTCCGGTTGTTGGACCCTACGAAGATATGGGGACTATTAGATCGTACTACTCTCCGTTTTTACGAAAAAGAGATTATCAAGCTCTTTCAGGAAGCCCAATTTGATATCCAGGACATGAGATGCTTAACAGTTCCATGTCCTGACATAGGGAAGCGGCTGCGCGAGGAACTTCTGTCACTCCAAACGATCTCTGTGGATGCCGAGGATCTCGATGCCTTCAGTGGCTTGTTCGCGAAGCGTGTAGAGATCTGATGTATCGTTCAATCGTTTTTGTAGGTGGCAAAGTGATCTGCTGTATAATGGAGCAGATCACTTTTTGGTTTGAGGTGCGGTGATGCGGAGCGATGTGTTGAGCTGCTGCGAGGCAGGGGCTGTATTTCGGCGAGAAGATCGCGGAGCGGCTCGGTGACGCGGGCGGCGGTGTGGAAGAAGATCGCGGCACTGCGTGAGGCGGGCTATGATATTGCAAGCGCACCGCGCAGCGGATACGTTCTGCGCTCTGCTCCGGATCGGCTGATCGAGGCGGAGATCGCGAAGGATCTGAACGCACCTGTCGGGAAAGATCATCGTTATGCACGCCGTGGACTCGACGAATCTGGTGCTGAGCAGCCGGGCACATGAGGGCGCAGAGGATGGTACGGTCGTTGTTGCCGACCGTCAGAACGGGTCGCGGCCGCATGGAGCGTCCCTTTTCTCCCCGCCCGCCAAGGGGATTTGGGTGAGCATTCTCCTGCGTCCGACGTTTTTGCCCGCAGGACGCGCCAAAAGTGTACGCTGATGGCGGCGGTCGCTGTCGCACGTGCGATGGAGTGCATGGCCTGCGCGCCTTACCGCGGCCGAACGATATTATCCACGAAGGACGCAAGTTGGTCGGTATCCCGACGGAGATGAGCGCGAGATGGATCGCGTGAACTATGTCGATCGGTGATTTGACGGCATCACTGTGAACATTGCACGCGAGGATTTCCCGGAGGAGCTGCGGGACACGGCGACATCGCCGATGCTGATGGATGAGCGCGCCGCAGGTCGCTGCATTTTTGCAGCCCTGCGTGCAAGGCTCGATGCGCTCTACCGGGAGGTACAGATGCACGGCTCGCCCTGCAGCTCGCGGCGTGGCGGACGCCGCCGTGACGCTCGCGTGACGTAGACGGGCGTCATCGGGCCCTGGCAGGGTGAGGAGTCTCGAGTGGCGTTGCATGGCGTGATATTGACGCCGATGGTGCGCCTTTGTCGATACAGCGACGGGGCGGCGGCGCGTGCTCGCTGAGCGTTTCTGATTCGCCCGGTGAAATGAGTTATTACGCTGGCATGGCGCTGAGCAGCTGACAATGAAACTGTACCGGCAGAGGAAAGAACGCTGCTGTACTGAGATGCCGCATATCAGCGCACATTGTGATGGTGTGCCGTGACGGAGCGAAGCCCTGCGGCATTGAGCTGCATTTTCGACGGACCGTCAGTAAGACGACGAGTACGGCATCCTGATCAATGAGCTCTTTTCGCCATCAAGGGCCGTCTCTGCCTGGATATTCAGGCGATCTATCTCATCGGTTGTGCCGCCGCTGGTCGTCCCCTGCGCAAGATGTGCGCGAGCGATGTCTGTCATCTCGCCGCCTATCATCGTCGGCCCCGGATACGGACGGGACTCGGCTGACCATGAGAACTGGGCGCGATCCATCGCGCAGACCGTATTGTCACCGTCACGTGCAATGAGCAGTACGTGGCGCCCGCCGATCGTGAATCGAGCATTGGGACGGGCGACGACATTTGACATTGTGGGCAGAGAAACGGCGACTTTCGGCGGCGTGATTTGCACCGGGCTGGGCCCGAGTGCTGAGGCACTCTTTTCAGCGGGCGGCGCAGCCTGCGCATCGAGCTTGCGGTACCGCCCAAGACGGTGGTCTGCCGCAGCGATGACTCAGGGCATGCAGGCGGCATCATCTACGGCCACGTGCAGATTGATGCAATCAGCACCGCATCAAGGTCTGAGCCTCGCGATGGAGATGGCGTCGCCACGGGCGGGCTTTGCCCGCATGGTGGCAAAAGGAGTCCCAGACCACGACAAGGCCGATCACTTCTGACGCCATGACGGGCTGCGCGTATCGGCGAGGAGAGAACCTGCCGTGAACCTGCGATGAAATCTCGGCGCGTTTTACCTGCCGATCCGATCTTCTCTGCGCCGATGGCGGGCGCGTCACGATACCGCCACCGCGATCGCATATGGCATGGGCCGTCCGCCTCGCCTCGCGGAGATGGTCAGCAGCCGAGGGCGGCCACTACGCAACGAGCACTACGATGAATATGCTGCGCACGGAGCCGGAGGAGCGTCCGACGGCGACGGAGCTTTCGCTAAGTCGAGCTGGCGGCGGTAGGCGGCGGCGTCGTATCGAGGCGCGGAAACGGCGTGGATATCCTCGATCACATGCGGATGTCCCGCACGAAGGTCGTCAAGAACGGCGCGAAGGCTCAGCCCCTGATGCGTGACCCGGGGCGGGCGGAGGAGTCGTGACGGCGATCGGCCGCGCGACGCGTCTGCCGCGTCTACGGTCAAGATGCGGTCTCGGTGGGATGATGTCGCGCAACGCAGTGGAAATCGCACGCATGGCGGAGGCAGTCGGCGTGGATGCCGTCGCCGCGCACGGACGGACGCGCGAGTAGGGTTCTACAGCGGCAACGCGGACTATGCAGCGATTGCCGTCGTGAAGCGTGCGGTCGGGATTCCGCCACCGTGGAGCGATGTCCGCCGTCCTGTCGATCCCAAACGCGCCTGGAGGCCAGCGGGGGCGGATGAGTGGTGATGATCGGGCGCGGTGCGCAGAATCCATGGACTTCCCCGCAGCTGATCTCACCGGCTGCATACGGAGAGGAGCGCCGCCGCTGACGCTGGCGGAGCGCGGCAGGTGATTCTGCGTCATCTCGATCTCTGGTCGGGCACGGGCGAGTACATCGATCCGCGAGAGCGCAAGCATGCGGCATGGTACACGCGCGACTGGAAAGGGCACGCGCTAGAGCTGCGTGAGCGATTTAACCGTCGGGCGCCGGTGACAGAGCAGATTCTATGCGCACTGGGGCGAGGCAGAAAGGCACGATTATGAGCGACGATAAAAAAGTCTGTTTGACGGGCTATTGCAGAGGAACGGGCGGCGGTGGATGCGCGCACGAGCGTATTGATTTTCTCTCGACTGCAAGACGGAGCGCGAGAGTGGTAGGAGGTGCGCACTGCTGAGGCGGCGGGCTACCGCGATCTGGCGGACATTATCGCTGAGGGACGCAGCTCCGCGCGGGGGACAAGTGTCTACGCCGTCAACATGGCGAGGCGATTGTGCTTCTTTCATATCGGGACAGAGCCGATGGAGAAACGGCATGAATATCCTCGGCGCGCATATCGACACATGCCGCCTTGATGTGAAGCAGAATCCGCTCTAGCGAGGACGGCGGCTGGCGTACTTTTGGATACGCACCACTACGGCGGCACTCGGGCATACCAGTGGTGACGATTCCGCTCGCCGCACTGGTGTCGTCGCCAAGAAAGGACGGCAATACAACAGTCACCGACTCACGCTCGGGGAGAAGGCGGACGACCCCGTGTTCTTATGTCACTGATCTCTCGTCCATCTCTCGCAGGAGCAGCTGGAGAAAAGGGCAAAGGTGATCGAGGGCGAGAAACTCGATGTGTTGATCGGCGGAATCCTCGTTAAGTGAGGAAAAGGAGTCCGTCATGACGGCGTAATTGCACTATCCGGGAGACGTACGGCACAGAGGAGGACTTGTGTCGGTGGAGCTGACGTCGTCCCGCAGGCTGTGCGCGAGCTGATTTGACCGCAGCATGGTGCTCGGGTTACGACAGGATGACCGCGTTCTGTTTTATACGGCCCTCTGCTCCATGCAGAGACAGCGGATGGGCAACAATGGCGTGCTGTCTCCTCGTTGACAAGGAGGAGATCGGCGATGTCGGTGCGATGGGAATGCAGCGCTTTTGAGAACATGGTCGCCGAGGTACTCTCTGCCTGCGGCCAGTATACGGAGCTCGCCCTGCGCCGCACGCTCGCACACCACGGATGCTCTCCTCGGATGTTTCGAGCGCCTATGACGCGCCTCTATGCGACGCATTTGAGAAGAAGAACGTCGCTCATCTCGGACGCGGCATGGTGTTCAACAGTTCACTGGCTCGCGCGGCAAGTCCGGCTCCAGTGATGCGAGCAGAGTATTCGGGCGAACTGCGTCGCATGATGGCTGAAACGGCGTCCGCTATCAGCGGAGCTTCGGGCGCGCCGATCTCGGCGGCGGCGAAACCATCGCCTACATCATGGCGCGCTACGGATGAACGTGATTGACAACGCAGGCGTTGCGGTGATGAGCATGCATGCGCCGTGGAGGTTACGAGCAAGCGCGGACATCGCGAGATGAAAAAGGACAATGGCTCGCGGAATGCGCAATTATCGATATCGAGGCGCGCATGGGAGACCATTGCGCGCTTTTTTGTTTCATGAAAGCTGTGAGAGTGCAACTCAATGTGTAGTATTTTTCGTCAATACATAGAATAGCATCTGTTTTCACACATGGGGGAGGAGTACGATGGTCTCAGAGGAAAATGTATGTGCTCGTACGAAAAGTCCACGATTCGCACGATTTTGAGTTTGGACAGAAGCGCGCGGCAGAGGTCGAAAAATGTCTTTGATTTCAGCTCGGCAATCCGGAATGCGCCTGCGCCGGACTTTATTCGGGATGCGGCGGTCGACATCCTCGCGCACGGCGACCCGACCGAGGTGCACGGTTACGATTGCACCGAAAGCCTGCCGTGCGCGAGGTGCTTGCTGCCGATCCGAAGCGTCGCTTGGCATGGAGGTCACGGGGAAAATCTGTTTATGACGGCGGTGCGGCGTATGTCGGCATTACCACGCCCAAGGCACTCACCGAGCTGTGACGAGTTTGGTCACCTTTGCACCATTCTTCCCGGAGTATCGCGTCTTGTTGAGTATGCGGCGGCAAGCGCCTGTCACGTTCCCGGCCAAGACGGACGATTTTCAGATTGACCACGGCATTCTGAGCGGGTGCAAGGACCCGCAGACCAAGGCGGTCATTGTCAACTCGCCGAACAACTGAGCGGTGCGGTTCACGAGACGACCATTCGCCGCCTTGCTGATCTTCTCCGCGCGAAGGAGCAGGAGGTCGTATCCGATCTTCATCGTCGCAGATGAAGCCATATCGTGAGATCGTCTATGACGGTGCCTCCGTCCCGCATTCCTCTCTTTACGACAATACGATTGTCCATATTCCTATAGCAAGTCCTCCTGCCCGGGAGCGCATCGGCTATATCGTCGCCGGACAGCGGCGGACTCTGCGCGCATCTACGGCGCGATCGCGGGGCGCGCGTGTTCCTCACACGTCAATGCGCCTCACCTGCGCTCGTCGCTCTAACGCTGTGCCGGGGAAAGCCGCCGATCCGCGCACCTACGCAAAGAACGCCGCACCGCGATCGGGCCTGACGGCACTCGGCTTTTTCCTGTGTGCGTTCGCAGGGCATTCTATCTCTTCCCCGCAGCACCTGGTTTACGATGTGCATTCTGTCGCCGCGCACAGGAATACATCTCCTGCTTGTGCCGGGGCGGAGACTTCGGCTGTCCTGCGGCTACTCCGTGCGGCATAATTGTGTTTCAACGAAAACATCGAAAAATCGCCGCCACGCTTCGAAGCACTCGCAAAATCATATAAATCAATAAGTGAATAAATCTATTTAGATCACCACAAGAATATTGACAATCACTTTCCTTGGAGAGATATAATTTCAGAATCGATTCAAATATGATGGGTTTCCATTCTCCATGTGGTAAAAATGACTTTTCCTACTTGGCTTGAGAAGATAAGGATGGTGTTTGGTGACCAGGCAGAACTATTTGGAAAAGGCGGTCCGGTTATGTACCCAAGGTTCTGGAAGCCTGCTGACGGTGGCGGCGATTGCGAGACCGCTTCCTGCTCTATCGGCGTGCATCGCAGGGCAGGCGCGGAACTTGAGGCGACGGTTGCTGAGTCGTTCGCGAAGCATAAGATGGCTGCGCGCCCGCCGTTGAGGCAAGGACAACATGGTCGCCCATCTTGTGAAAAGTGCACCGGATGCCCGCAAGGCAGGGAGGATGTCCCGATGACGCCTGAGGCAACGGCGGCGAGGCGGCGATGCTCCGCGTGCACGTCTCAACTATCTCCTCGATGATCGTTACGCCCGCACCGCTCCTTGGACTGGGAATGATCTCGGGCATGATCCAGTCGTTCGAAGACCAACCTGCAGGCAGGTCAGCCCATGGCAATCACGGGCGGCATCGGTGAGGCGCTGGTCGCGACGGCGACAGTGACTTTTCGTCGCGATCTTTCTCGCTCGTCGTGCAGTACCTACTTTGCACAGCGTCTGATGGATGCTGACGCCCTCGAAAAAGACAATGAATACGGTCTTGCAGGCTCGCAGTGGCGGACGGAGGGCGCGTCGTAATTTTCATGATGCGCGAGCCGCTCGTCACATCGTCCCGATGATCGACACTATGCTCTTCCTCTTGGTGTTCTTCATGCCGAGCACGATGCGGTGAACGCGAGCACGGTGGCTCAGCTCACGCGGTGCGGCGAGCGCACAGCAGATTACACGTCCGCACATCGTCTCCATTACGGTGACGGAGGCTATAAGGTGCTCTTTGACCGTGATGATGAGCCATGTGAGCTGACCTCACGCGTGCCGGGCGAAACAGCTCAACAGCGATCCGGATACGGTGTTTGTCGCGCGGCGACAAGAAGGCGGATCATCAATTTGTCGTCGCGTCTTTGATGCACTGAAGGAAAGCGACACGTCACGTCCATCGCGACGGAGACGCAAAGTTCGATGCGCTATCAGACACATTGGGCGGCTTGCCTTTCGTCGCGTTCTTCTTCCACATCATCGCATGGCTTTTTTCTGGATGGTGCTGATCCCGCACGTCTTTAAGTTAACATCGAGCAGCCGCCAGATGAGCCGATGGAGGTGGAGTCGCTGACGACGATGGGCTGCTCGAGGCGAGCAGCCAGCCGGAACACTGCCCCTCCGCCACCACCACCGCCTGAGCCTGTGGAGGCAGAGAGGAAGAGCCCGCAGTCGTTGAGGCGGGATCTCGAGGAGGCGACGATTTGGCATCATGCTCAAGGAGGCCGAGGATTCGCGGATAAGCCTGAGGAAGAACACGTTCGAACCGGCGACGGGAAAGCAGATCGGGGCAGCCCAAAGATTTTCCACGCCAGAGCAGCCGGCCTACGGGTGCGATTCCGTTCAAGGGTCGCATCGCTGTGTCAGCCCATATCGGCACGGATGGACGTCGCGTGGACGAAGATCCAGGTCAGCTCGGGGAATCTCGTCTGCGACCGTCTGGCACGGCGCATTGTCGAGAAGCAGGGAAATTGAGCCGCCAAGGATATGAACGGGCAGCTGATGGAATCGAATATGCAGTGCCCTGTGTATTTCAATATGAAAACCGGCACGTAATATTAAATGATCGAGGAAAGGAACGCAGACAACCAATGGAGAAAGCTGTTTGCATTCATTATAATTTTCTGTTCTTCCTGCTGGCGGCGTCGACGAATGCCGCGATAGCGGCAGCAGATTCACGACCATATCGCGACGAAGACGGCGCTCCATGCCATCATCAGCTTGGGATGCAGAGCAGTAGCAAAGGATGCCGTCAACAATATCTACTACGGCATCTATGAGAAAGACGGTTCGAGAGCGCTGTGCGCAGCAGCATCTCCTCCAAGAGCGCGAACTCACGGAGTATCAGTCGGCTATCGCCGAAAAAGGCCACCGGTGCACCGCAGTCGGAGGTTGAGGCCGAGGGCGCAAAAGCCCGATATGGTACAGGACCGAGTGCATGCAGCCGAGACAAAGCGGGCGCTCAGTCGGTATGGGGGTACGTTCCTCCAGGCGTTCTCATCCTGCGCGAGGGTGTTGAGGCGATCCTGTTCGTCGGCATCATCGCTCATCTCGGTCGCGCCGGTCACAGAAGGAGCTCGACCGTCTACAACCGGGCGATCGCAGGCATTGTCTGCAGCTTCATCAGCGCCTATCTTTGCCGAGGCCCGACACGACGACAACGACGGTGCGAGCCGCGAGATGATCGAAGATTCACAGCACTTTTTGCCGTCCTTGTCCTTCTCGGAATGTCGGCGGATGGGCAAGTCCGGTGCAAAGGCATGGAAGAGCTACATCGACAGCCAGGTCAAGATCACGCTCTCTCAACGGGCAAGTCCCGCGTTGGTTTTTGCCGCATTCCTCGGCGGTCTACCGCGAGGCGAGGTCATCCTCTATCAGCGCTCAATGCCGTCGGCGATACCGACATGATCTGGGCGGGCTTTGTTGCTGCGTGCAGTGCCGCACTCATCTTCTCATCCAGCGCGGTGCGCTGCGCATCCCCATCGGGCCGTTCTTCATGTCACGAGTATCTTGCGTTCGTGCAAGCTCGCGGTTACCTTCTTGCGGCGGCCTGAAGCGATGCAGGACGGATACCATCTCCACCACGGTCATTGAGGTTATCCCCATTCCGAGCATCGATCTGTTTCGGTTTTATCTCCACTTATGAAACCATTGTCCGCAGCTCCTCTTGGTTCGCGGCAATCGCAATGGTATCATATAAAAAATGCCTGCTGCGGCAGAAGCGTAAGGAACTGATAAAATGAAGTCCTCAGATTGGCGTAGATTTTTCGTCCGAACGAGGTGAAAACTGGACGCATAGCAAAGGCTATGTGGGAGGATTTTTCGCCGAAGCGCGGACAAAAGATGTCAAGATGAGGGGGTTAGACTTATCAGCCTGCAAAGTCAGGTTCTTCTTCAAGAGGAGGAATCAATTATCTTCAAAGGAGGATATTCCATGAAGAAATCCAATCTCAGCATGCTCAAGAAGGTTCGCCGGCGCGGTCGCGTTCTCCATGTTCGCGATCAACGCACGTCAGCGAAGCTGCGTTCGAGGAGCCCTGATCGGCGATGAGATCGAGATACGACGAACCACTCTGCTGTGGCGCTCGTCTACTTCCAGCCGGTGACGCCGATGGAGCCCGGCATGAGCCTTCCGGCAGACCAGGCAGCAGACATCCGCCATCGAGACGGGATATCCATGCAACCGAGGCACCGAGGTACTTCGGTGTCGGCGAGGATCCTGAACCTGACGGTGCACTACAAGTTCACGAAGCGTGAGACGGGCGAGAGCACGAGGGCGCGTGTTCATGCCGATGAGCGCAGATGATGGCCCGACTATGGCGCAATGTCAAGATGCTCGGCGCAGGCACGTACGACTGCGACTTCGATCGACAGCCCTGCACGTCAGAACTACCTCCTCCACACGGACAAGCGAGACGGGTGTCCCGGGTCATCGGACGGAGCGTCAAGATGCACTGGGTTCAACTACGTTCCGCGCAAGCGGTAATTTGGCGAAAGTGCTGAGTTTATCAGTGCTTTTCAACCTCGTATGGGCAGCAAGGGCATACGTTTGTTCTTCGTGCCCTCCCAATCACAGATCGGCTGTTGCCCCGGGGACGGCGGCTTTTCCTCATAGAAAGGGTTCACATGTTACAGGCATTTTCAACAGCTGCGCCGGCACTGGAGGAGAGTATTGCTTCGCCGTGCCGCTCGGTATTTCGCTTGCAATCATTTTGCCACGCCCGACCGTATACGGCGTACCTTTTGCCAATGCGTGCTCAAATGGCTTCTTCCTTCCCGCTCTTATGACGGCGGTGCGTGTCGGCATCGAAGTCGGCGGTCAACCGCGAGATCTTTCGAGAGCATGGCAATTTTCAATATCGATATCATCGTGCGATTCTTCTGTGCAATTTTTCCAGCAGTCTCCATCGGGGAATGGTCGCCGCAGGAGGAGCGGTCTTCCGTTTCGGCACGGGGGCATTGACGCTGGGGCTGTGCCTTTATCACGGGCTGAACTCTGGCTGATTCCCGTCGGTACCGTACAGGTCGCGATGGGAACTATTTGACGTTGATATTTCTCGTCAAGATGCTCGGCTTTTTCGGCGGCATATTTCTTCGGCTTCCTCCTCGGGCTATCTGGCGTATAAAGCGGCGGCGGCGTCAATCACGGCGCCTTCGTCTTTTTGTGTTCATCAGGCGACCGCCATTCAGCAGGTGATCTTCGTTCTGACGGTGCTGATGGCGCGGCAGATGTTCGGTGCGGAGAACTCATTCCGCACATGCGCATGGTTTTATTGACAATCAGGCAAGGTCATCATGCGATTCACTCGTCTCTGTGCTCGTCCCCTTTACGCTGTTTCTTCAGCCGCGGCCTGAGCGTCCTGTGGGCAAACCCTGCGCAGTATCGCCAGATCGTCTCGAGCGCAACCGCCGCAAGCGGTGGGCTCGGGGCTGCTCGCAATGCTCATTGTGACATCCCCTACCGAGTGTCGGCGGCTGGTATGCGAATAAAAAAGAGCAGCTGGAAAATGGCGGTTGATGTCAAGGCGGAGAATGGGCTCGCAGCATCCTGCTGGAGCAGGTTCCGACGGCATCTCCATCGCTATGCCTTCCACGCGTCTGGCGATTTGCCGCGCGTCATTATCGTGCAGAAGGGCGGCTCCGCATTCGGTGTCGGTCTCGATGCTCGCGATGTTCAGGCGCGACGGGTTATTACGAACGCGACGGCAGATCGTCTGCCGTCTTGCGATGTCGTCATGAACAAGGCGACGATTGGTCTGTCGGTGGTGCAAATCGATTCCCGTGGAGTACCACGCAGAACGCGGTGCAGATCTCTGCTGATGTACTGAAGCGGCGCGGGATCTATCGCCAGATGGCAGGATGGCGAAAGAGGAGGTGTCATGTTTGGCAATGGTAAAGGCGCTCATCCGCCAGCGCGGAGGTTCATCCGCTGCGCTGACGGTCGTTCTCGGTGTCTCGCTTGCGACTGCCATGCTGAACGTCGCGTTTGACATCGGCGAGAAGGTGAACTGTGAACTTAAGGCATCTGGTGCGAACATCACGGTGACGCCGCGCAACTCGATGGTTCTGAAGGATCTCATTAAGTAGAGACGACGAAGAGCGACAATCGCGAGTATCTGATCGAGGCGGATCTCAACATCAAGACGATTTTCTGACGAACAACATCGTTGCTTTTGCGCCATCGCTGACGACGGTGACGCTCGGAGATTGTGAGAGTGCGCTGTTCTTCGGTACGTGGTTCGAGCATACGCTCAAACCGCCGACGGACGAGCCTCTACACGACGGGCGTAAACTGGCGAATGTGGTGGCAGGTGGACGGCGATCGGGCGGACGACACGCACACGGATGAGGTGCCTGTCGAACAAAGCTCGCACAGAAGCTCGGCAGGCCCTGCTGCCACCCACCCATCAGAAGCCGGACGGCACGCAGGGCGAGCTGTCACGGGCACGGTCCGGCGGCGGCGACGAGGAGAACCAGCTGGTCGAGCCCGCTTCCGCGCTCGCAATAGAAATCCTCGCAGGCGTACAGGGCGAAAGATCGACAGGGTGGAGTCAGCAATGACGACACCGGAGAACGACCATACCGCAGGCGGCAGAGAACCGAAGTCGCTCGCAGGCGGAGGCGATATCAGTACTGCACGAGCTACGCCGGATCGATTACCATCAGATCGGAGGAGGTCATGCACAATGCGGCGGCGCACCCCGTGCGTCAGATCGCGGAGTCCGAGGCAAACTCGACAAGACGCAGCTCCTCATGCTGCTGATCACGGTGCTGTCCCCGCTCATCGAGCCTCGGCGTCAGCAACCCCATCACGCGAACATCATGGAGCGCAGCCGTGAGATCGGCCTTTGAAGAGTCGGCGACCAATCTCGCCGTCGTTCTCTGTCCTCGCGAGATCTTTATCGCGGGTATTCCTTTGGCGGCATCCTTATTATGTCGTGGGAATTGGGTTCGCCCAGCCCATTGGGGAGAACGTTTTCGTTCCGGCATTGCGGTCAACCCATGTCATTCCGATTATTGCCGTTTTGATGTCGTCGCTGATCATCGGGAGCGTGCCCGGTGATTCGCATGCCGCCGTCGCTGCAGCCGGCAGAGGTCTCCATGGCAGGTGATAAAATGACAGTCGCCATAAAATGTTTTATCATGGTCGCCAACCTTTGTTGCGCCGCGTACGCATGGCGGTCACCGCCGTCGCCGTCGGTGCGACGATTATCCGGGATGATTACTGCGTATGGGCGAAGTCCCGACAGATGGGATGCGTTCGGTGCTTATGGCGCAAACCTCCTCATCCTGCCGGGAAGGATGGTGCGTGATTCACGAGGAAGATGTCAGTGCGGTCAGCAAGGCACTCGGACTATGAGGTGATCGGCATTACGCCGTTCCTCTACGACACACTGCTCATCAATCATCAGACCGTCATGGCGCGGCACAGACTTTGCTGTCCTGCAGGAGGTCATCCCTACTGGCAGGTGCGTGGCCGACGCTGGAGAAGGAACTGCTCGGCGCGGAGTTCGCGCCGAAAACTGCGCGTGAATCCGGGATACGATCGCGTCTCGGCGGTGAGGCTCGATTGTGAGCGACTACCGCGTTCCGGCATCGTGCGCACGTGGGCGGCAACGAGGAGAATTTCGTCTTCGTCAGCCTGCCCGATCTACAGCGCATCATAAGGCGCGCCGAAGAACCGAGCCTCGGCAGATCTCCTGCTGTGGCGGACAGGATAGCTGACGCGCCAGAGATGAAGATCCGCGCAGGTACCGACGGTGGAGCGCAGCTCGTCAAGCAGATCGCGAAATCGGATACAGTGCTCGGAAAACTGCAGGCACTTGTCCTCATCGTGACCATTGTCGTAATTTGTGTTGACGCTGATTCAGTTCGACGACGATGATGGCGATCGTGACGGAGCGCCGTCGTGAGATCGGGCTCAAGAAGGCAATTCGGTGACAACCGTCACATTGTCGCAGAGTTCTTCGGCGAGGGCTGTCTCCTCGGCGCACTCGGCGGTATTCTAGGTCAGGATTCGCTATCTTCGCCCAGAGCGTCAGTATGAACGTCTTTGGGCGCGGCATCGAGCCCGCCGACGATCGTCGTCGTGGCCTCGGCCGTCCATCCTGGTGACCGACCGGCCTCGCTGCTGCCCGTACGTACGGTGACCAATGTAGATCCCGCGATCATCCTGCGCGGCGAACAGAGAGAACGAAGCAATGAGTTTGCTTGAACTGGTGCCATCGTCCTGGGCGTATGAACGAAAAGGTGTTTTGCCCTGAATGATGTCAACCTGAACGCTGAAAAACAAGAGCGGCTGCGTCGCGGGTCCCTCCGGCTCTCGCGTCGACGCTGATGAACATCATCGGCTGCATGGACAGCCCGACGAGCGGTGAGAGGTCATCCTCGACGGCGATAAAAGGACGAATGCTACGCGCGAGGAGCTGATGCGCTCGCCGTGACAAGATCGGCATCGTATTCCAGCAGTTCCACATGATCCCTACTTGGACGGCGGTCGAGAACATCATGGTTGCGCAGTACTACCACAGCATGCCTGACCGCAACGAGGCGATGGCGGCACTCGAACGCGTCGGCCTCGCCGACCGTGCGAGCCATCTGCCGAGTCAGCTCGGTGGCGGCAGCAGCGTCTTGCATTGCGCGTGCGCTGATCAACTATTCTGTCCTCATCCTCGCGGATGAGCCGACGGGCAACCTCGATGAGAAGAAGAACCAGAATCTTGTCGTGAAAATCTTCCATGAGCTCCACGACGAGGGGCATACGATCCTGACAGTCACACACCCGCCGAAGTCGGCGACGAGGCGGAGCGCTGTGTTATCATTGAGCATGGACACATGCGGGAAAGGACGGCATAACAATGAAGAAAAAGTTCACCGGTATTGCACTTTACCGGTGTCTCTTGTCCGCTGCGGCTGCGGTGAGGAGAAACAGGCACCGAAGGAGCAGTTGCAGAAAACCGCCGCGCTCGATATGACGTGGCGTCAAGGACGCACCTATGCGGTGACAGCAGTGAGAACGAAAAAGCTCGGACATTCGCACGTGGAGTCACATCGCGAACGCAGTGATCGAGAAGGCCGTTCACACGAGCATTGACAAAGAGGGCAAGCAGAAGGACGAGCACTACGGCGAGGGGAAGGAGCCAGCGCAGAAGAAGGCACAGAACGCCTGCTGGGCGATTAGAAGTCTCTCATTTCATGAGCAGCTCACCGCGTCCAAGGATCCGCAAAGGTGGATGCTGTTCAGGAAAGACTGTCGCTATGCACCAGTTCAAGGAAAGGGTCACGAAGGCGGCAGAGAGCAGTATGAAGAAGTAAAAGAGACGAATATGGTGACAGGGCTATTGCACGAAGTTTGTCACTTCTCATGCAGCAGCCCCATTTTTTTGCATTCTGTGTTATAACAGGAAGGAATATTGATGGAGAATTAAGATGATGATGCAAAGCTGCTGGAAAAGGTCATTTCGAGTTCGAGGCACTGACATATCCCGCGTCCTCGGGCACGAGAAGGCAGTCATGACTACCTGAAAACACTTTGAGGAGATTACGCACGGTGACGCAGGATGAGCACTTCAATATCGCGGAGCTTCCAGCAGACGGTAGAAGGGGGAAGTGAGAGCCGCACCGCGCACGATCCTGCAGGGACACATGGACATGGTCTGTGTGGCTGGTCGCGTTTTATGACCCGCTGACCGACCTGATCAAGATGCGCGGACGGCGATATCACGGCGGATGGGACGAGCTTTGGCGGAGACGATGGCATCGGCGTAGCGGAGATCCTGACGGCAATGCAGCACGGCGGAATATGGTCCGCTGCGCGCCATCATCACGGTGGATGAGGAACAGGTATGACGGGGGCGCGACATCTTTCGGCAGATCATCTGAAGAATGCACAGTACCCGATCAACTGCGACCGGAGGACCATCACATCATGACGGTCGGCAGTGCGGCAGTGTCAATCTCGACTATACGCGTGCGCTGACGCGAAAGGAATTCGATCTGCCCGCCTATCGCATTACGGCTGAGGATCGCGCGGCGGCCGCTCGGGCGAGCGCATCGGCGACGGCGCGGCAATGCGATTCGCACGCTGGCACTGCACTTCCGCGCGCTGGGCACAGAGGGGGACGTGGAACTGCTCTTCCTCACGGCGGAACGGCGCAACGCGATCCGCTGACGGCAGAGGCAATCGTCCGCACGGTACGGATGAGCGCAGCATTGCCCGGCTAAGGCGGCGATGAAAAACGCTTTCATGCCACTTCTCCACGGCGAGGCCGACCAGATGAAATTTTACGCGCATCCCGCATGAGGCGGGCGTGTCATCGGTGCGCAGGAACAGCGCGCCCTCATCGACCTCCTCGCCTCCCGCACGGGGGTCTGGCGCTACGACACACACGCAGACGGGCGGAGGAGACCCGGCAACCGGCGTTGTCCGCATGGATGAGAACGAGGTGCGCGCCTTCCCGCGCTCCTCGGTCAACGAGCGGCCGGATGATCGTCTGCGAGGCGGAGACGCTGGCGGCACTGACGGGTCACCGTCGTTGGAACGATTCCCCGTACGGCGTGAGAACCAAAGAGCAAACTGCGGACGATCGGCGGAAGTCTATGCGGCACAGAACGGCGTACACCGATGAAGACGAGAGCATCCATGCGGGGCTTGAGACGAGTTACACGACATCGAAGAACCCTGTGTTCGATGAGGTGTCCACGGTAATGGCATACAACCATGGCCTGAGGAGCGTGAATGAGATTTCCGCACGATCGTTCCTGAGTGCAAAGTTCGCGGAGACGCTGCGCCGCCGCATCGCGGAGTGATGTCTGTGTGTTGACACAACGGATGAACAGGACACAGATTTACACGTTATGTAGAGAAAATAAAAAGAGGGGTGATGCCCTCGTGGGGTTATCCGAGGGATCGCATACGTCACGTTTGGCGTACGGAAGCCTTTCGGCTGTATGGTTTATCGGCGATCTGTTTCGCTGAGCATGAGTAATGTTATCTGGGACAGTTGGAGAAAGGGCGAGGGATGAGGCAGCAAAGAGGGGATTGCGGTTATCATGGAGTCTCCATGCATTTTTAAAAACTCACTCTGTCATATCCTCGTGCATTTGAAAATGCTATATTGTGAGAATTCCACGGAGACCTCGTAGTTGTGAAGATTGAAGAGGACACAATTCGCTTGGGTGGGATAGAAATAACGTTCTAGGTTAGAGAGAAGCTAAGTCTTTGTATAATATTCGCATCTCATTCAACAATACCATCTTTTGTTTTGATTTTATGTTCAAAACGATACGCAGCAACTTTTTTTACCGATTGAAAGAAATTTTCTCTTTTCATGTGTTTTGGGGTCATATACCCAACCTCATGAAGTATCTCCAAAACCCTTTGGTTGTCATAGTTTTCAAAAGTTTTCTTTAAGTCAAATGCGTATTGATCACAAAGTTCATGATATCTTTCTACAAAATTAATCTTGTTTAGAATTTCTACTACCTGCTTATCCATGGATTATTCCCCCATATCTAAGTTCAATTCCATATTTGTCTCTTGCCAGAGTTTCATATTCTTATCTCATACATCCCAAAAACGAACGACATGCCTGATTCTCCTGTTCGTTTGAAATAAAACGCCAAAATTGCTTTTTGGTTGATTCACTATAATGTTTAACAGAAGGCATTTTCGAGAGATAAGGTGATGTCTCCTATGGCAGAAAAAGTGGCTTTACTACTTTGATGCCGTGGACAGCTTTTGTGTTCAATTTTACTCTCTCATCATATAAGCTGTTATCATCATTTTCCTACACTAAATGGCTTGGTACTATCCATGGGATATACATATTCGGAAGCTAAAATACTTTTTTGCTCTTGAAGAAATTCCATGGCGTTTGAATCACAAGATAGTATGGCGCTTTTTCTTTTTCGTTTATTTTAATTTTCTTCCAATCCTATCCATATCGTTGCTCTCCTTTCCACCTTATTACAGAGACTGTTCTTTAGTATACTGGATATAAATTCAAAGTCGTTCATATATATATAGCCTCCGTACTCGTCATATCCTTTTCTCGCTTTGGAGTATCTTTGAATCGTTGAATTTATCAGTGCTTCCTTTGGTGTCAAGTGGAGATGTTTTTTCCTCGCTACAAGGGAGCTCCTTTCATGTCATTGATACATGCATAAGAAAAACTCATCTTCATAAACTATGGTAAAAACTCGCGCACTGTGACATACTATTCTCATTGATTGTGATAATACATTGTGACCCACTTGGTGGATCGAGGGGAAGAGATACGGCAGAGACATATACCATGGAAGACCTGAAGAAGCGCCCGCAGGTGACACAGCGCAAGATGACGCCGCCGCAGCGGCAGACAAGCAGGTCATTTCCGGATCATCTGAGCGAGCATCTGAGCGCGAGAAGATCTATGATATTCTGCGCGGACGGAGTCGGAGATCGGACCGCGACGCACCATCGCAGTCTGGAGATTCTGGTCCGCTCGGCATTCCCAGAAGATCGAGTTCGGCAAGGAGTTCGACAAGCGCAACAAGGGCTCGTATCTTGGCCGGTTGAATCGATCGACCCGAACCAGCACTTCCATCATCATCTCATTCCAGTAACGGAGCAAGGAGATCTCGGAGTTCGAGGAGGATATGTCGATCATCTGGAACAGGATATTCTCGAAAAGAGGGCTTCGGTGGAGAATCAGGCGTAGTTCTTCATCTGCGCGAAGTGCCGGAGAAGCAGAAAAGCGAAAATACGATCGCTCACCATCAATCATCCCAGCGAGGTCATCGTCACAGTATGAGGTGCTGAACCTCTTCAAGGTGGAGACGTCGAAAGGTAAAGCAGGAGGTGATTACGCCCAGCTGTCGGTGGTGAACCGGCCGTCGGGCAGTGAGCCGCCTTCCGTTATGACGGAGGTCTTGCTTTATGCGCTGGACGGCGCTGTGAGCGCCTTTCGCTTCCTTCAGGCGGACGGATGAACTGCCGCGCAGCGGTGCACCCGCACGATCATGGAATCTCTACGAGTTCTTCCGTGTTCGTTTTGTTTGCCGCCTGCCCGTGGGGCATCCCACGGGGTACGTCCGACGAAGATTGTAGCACCGCTGGTTGCGGGGCGGCATGACGCCGACGCTGCCGTGCAGCGATTGCAGGAGTGATTATTTCAGCGCAGAAGGCACGTTTCGGCGGAGGTCGCCGCGCGTCAGCTGTGCCGTTTCGCGCATGAGGATGCGCGACGGTGGGGTCTACGTCGCATTCCGTTCTGCCTTTCGCGCTGCCTCTCTACTGTTCCTTTCCTTCGCATCTCCTGCCGGGGGAGAATATGCGTGCATTTATGGATGTGTGCTCGCGCGATCTTGCTGCTGCCGCAGAGGATGCGCACACCGGGGCTGACTGTCGGGTGCATCTACATCGGGGAGGGACGCCGACGAGCCTGCCCGATGTTTTTTTGCCGAAATGCTCAAATGTGTTATAATGTTTATGGATCTTCTGTCCGTGAGTTCACGGTGGAGGCAGGACGTCCCGACAGCATGAGCGCGAAGATCACAGCGATGAAGGCATATCGGGTGACGCGCGTCGCGTCAATCCGCAGTCGATGCAGGAGCGGACGCTTGAGCGCATCGGACGGCATCATACGCCGTCCGACAGCGCGTATGGTGCAGGACATCCGTGCGTCGGGCTGACGCACATCAATATGATGACCGGTCCGCCGGGCGAAACGGCAGAGGATGTCCAGTGACGATGACGGCGGTGGTGACGGCCTCCGCCCGGACGACATGCCCACGCACTTGCGCTGAAGCGCGGCTCGCGGCTGCGCTCTCATGATGGAGATTTGGAGCACGCCGCGCTGCCGTCCGATGCGAGACGATGCGCATGAGTGCGGCGGAGACGGCTGCCGTCCGTGCGGCGGGCTGTCACCATCCCTACTATCTCTATCGGCAGGGCCATATGAGCGGCGATCTGAGAACGTCGGCCATGCCCGTCCCGGTGCGGAGAGCATCTATAACATCCGCATCATGAGGAGCGGCAGACGGATCATCGGTACGCGTGCTGCCGCGATTAAAGGTGATCGGCGTAGCAGCGGACGCCCGGCAATTTGCCTTCATGCAAAGGATCTCGTGACCTTATCTGGTGCCGATATTGACGTCTATATTGAAAACGCCGTGCGCTTGCGCGGAATACGAGAGAAACAGCACTGATGCTGACGAACAGCCGCGCGGCACGAAGGATACATCGCCCGACGCGGTCGGTGCGTGGACACATGTCGAGCATGATCCGCGATCTCTGTGCCTTGCGGCTACGAAACTGCACGCCGATGTTCACATATCACGGAGCTCTTTTCAGCGTGATCGGCGACGGTACGGATGTCGTGACAAGGAGATGATACCTTCTCCGATCAAGGCGACCGCAGTCTGACGCTGCGTCTCTGAGAACACGGCAGCATCTGCCGTGCGCGCCTATTCAAAACAAACCTATGCGGATTTGCGCCTGCAGGTTTTCTACATCGGATCGATAAGTTACGCGACCGCCCACAGGCAGGGCGATGCGTGAGTTTCATCAGTTCGGCGAGGCACTCGGCGAGGAGAGCTCCCGCGTCGATGCTGAGGTCATCCTCCTCGCGTATGATTTTCTGACGGCACTTGGCTGATCGACCGGATGCTGAAGCCGAACTCCGTCGGCCGCCCCGCCTGTCGCCCTGTCTATCGGGGAGCGTCAGGCGGCTTGGCGAGCATCTGCTCCGCGCTCAGATGACTGCATGATCGCTATACAGCCCAAGCGGATCCTCGACTGCAAGCGGATGCGGAGCAGCCGTTTATGGTGGGGCTCCCCGCGATTACAGACTGCTTGGTGCTCCTGCGTGTACCGAGCACTTTGAGGTACAGCAGCATTTGACGGCAGCAGGGCGTTTTGCGAGCTCGATCCGCGTCTTGTGCGGGGCTCGACTACTACACGCGACGGCGTTCGAGATTGTCATCTGCCGCTCGGTACAGAGTGCCGTGGCGGGGCGGACGTTATGACGGACTGGTCGAGGAGCTGAGGAATCCCACCCCCGCCGTCGAAGTTTTGCGGCATTGAGCGGCCCTGCTCTCGCACTGAGTGAAAGAGAATTCCTGCCGGCACAGCCGCTGCTAGCGGATGTATTCCTCATCGCGCTCGGCGATGCGGCGGCAAAGGCGGCGTTCCCTGCTGCATGAGCTGTGGTGCAGGAAAAGTGCCCTCATGGACTATGCGACGCAGCATGAAGGCACAGATGAAGCAGGCGAATCGATCCGGTGCGCGTTATGCCATCATCTCGGCGAGGATGAGCTGGCAGCGCATACAGTCGTGCGCGATATGGCGGAGAGAGCAGGAGACCTGTGCGCTTGACCGTTTGGTAGAAAAGATGATTTCTGAGTGTGAAGGTCTGAGATGGAAACGATGCAGGGAATGAAACGGACATGGCTGCGGCACACTGCGCGCAAGGAGCAGGTGGGTGCAGAGGTAACGCTGTGCGGTTGGTGTCGCGCCGCCGACCACGGCGGCTGATCTTTGTCGATATGCGACCGCTCGGGACGGTGCAGATCGTCTTCGATGAGGCGGCAATGGCAGAGGGGACGTTCCACGAGGCGGAGACGCTGCGCTCGAGTTCGTCGCCCCTGTGTGCGCGGCACGGTGCGCGCACGCAGTACGGAGACGGTCAATCCGGAACATGGCAACAGGGAGATCGAGATCGTCGTCAGCGAGCTGCGGATTCTCAACAAGGCAAAGACGCCGCCGTTCTATATTCAGGATGGCGTCGATGGACGAGATGATCCGTCTGCGCTATCGCTACCTCGATCTGCGCCGTCCCGGAGATGCAGGCGATTATGATCCTGCGTCATCGCGTGACGAAGATCATGCGCGATTTTACCGCAACGATTTCTTGAGATCGAGACGCCGATGTTTGCAAGAGCACGCCTGAGGGGGCACGCGACTTTCGTACCGAGCTGTCTCAATCCGGGCGAGTTCTATGCCGCAGTCCCTGCAGATCTTCAAGCAGCTGCTCATGGTCTCGGGCTTTGAGAAATACTTCCAGATCGTGCGCTGCTTCCGCGACGAGGATCTGCGCGCCGATCGTCAGCCTGAGTTCACGCAGCTCGATATCGAGATGTCCTTTATGGATCAGGACAGCATCCTCACGCTCATGGAGGGATGGTCAAAGAGCGTTTGAAAAGAGCATCGGCGAAGATCGAGACGCCCTTCCAGCATGTCGTGGATGAGGCGATGGATCGCTTTTGGCTCTCGGACAAGCCCGATCCAGGCTTCGGCATGAGCCGCAGGACATTACGGACTGCGTCGGCGGCTCGACTTCATGTTCAACGTCATGGGAGGCGGGCGGCCGCGTGAAGGTCATCAACGTCGAGGGCTATGCGAATATCCCGCGTCGTGAGCTGACGGCCTCGTCTCCACGTGCAGGGCTACGGCGCAAGGGACTGGCGTGGACCCAGTACACGGAGGGGAGGGCGTAAAGTCGCCCTTCAAGAAGTTCTACCTGACGACCTTTGAGACGATCAAGAATGCCGTCGGGGCAAAGACGGGAGATCTGTTCTCGTCGTCGCCGACCAGCCGCTCGTCGTGCATGGCACTCGGCGAGCTGCGCCTTGAGATGGGACGCCGCCGTGGATTGATCGATCCCGATGCGCTGCGGTTCCTCTGGGTCGTGGACTTCTGATGTTCGAGTACAGTGCGGAGGAGAAGGCGCGATGCACCATCCGTTCACCGCGCCGCGATGAGGACGTGCCGTTCCTGAAGTCCGATCTCGGCCGCGTCAGCGGCAAATGCCTATGACATGGTGCTGTCGATCGGCGGCGGCAGTCTGCGGCTTGCTGCAGCGATTCGGTGAACAGGTCTTTTGAGCACTGGTCACGTGGAGGAGGCATGCACGCCGGGTTTTTAAGATGAATGCTTTGAGTATGGCACCCTGCCGCACGGTAGACTCGTTTTCGTGGCCCTCGATCGTCTCGGGTGATGCTGATAGCAAAGCGTCACCTATCCGTGACGTGATTGCCTTTCCCGAACATTGGCCAGAGCTATCGGATGATGAGCGAAGCACCTGCGACCGTTGATGAGAAGCAGCTGCGTGAGTTTATATCCGCACGGCTGTGCCGAAGAAGAAGGCAGACGAAGCTGCACGGCAAAACGGTACGACGAAGTTATTTGAGGGCGTCCCATGCGACGCCTCTTCGCGAGACATAAGGAGGAATTGCGCTGGCAGAGCGGGTGAATATCCTGGGGTCGATGTCACGTCACGATGGCGGAGGCTGTCGATGTCGCGCGCCATGGACACGCGTGGGCGTTATGGCTGCGACGAATGCCGATGTTGATGCGACGCATGATGAGGAGCCGCGCTGCATCCTGAATGCGTCGGTACCGTTGTGCCCGATGGGCAGGACGGTCTGGGCGGCACGGGCACCTCGGGCACGCGATGCCCGAGCGCGTCGCGGCCACGATTCGGCGCAGGAGTTGCTGCGCTGAGCCTCGCCGAGGGGCGGCGCGTCTACTTCTTCGGCTCAGCGCCGCGTTGCGGAGAAGGCAAAGGCGAAAGCGAGCAGCTTATCCGGCATCGGGAGATCGTGGGGTGCGCAACGGGTTCTTTCCCTGCGGACAATGCGGCATCATCGCGAGATTCGCGCAGCACGTCCCGACCTCCCTGCTCGTCGCGCTCGGCGTGCTGGAAGCAGGAGATGGACGTCGCGCATCTGCAGAGCTCGACGTCCCTGTCGCCATCGGTGTTTGGCGGGACGCTCGACGTCATGGCGGGCGTGATGAAGCGCACCGTACTGGGATGCAGAGGGCAAACTGAATGGCTCTTCCGGCGGCCTGATGCACCGGAACGTGCAGGTCGTCCATAAGTACTGCCGGAAATTGTCCTGAAAGTGCACGCATCGCGAAAATAAGAGCCATATTCAGGACAGTAGGGTCATTATAATGTGAGAGAAAAAGGAGGTGTTCAGGTGGTCATTAATAAAAGAGGGCTATAAGTTTATCGGCGCCGCACTCGCTTTGGCGGTTATTTTTGACACTTTGCGCATCCGTATGCTGCGCTTCCGTTCGTCGTGCTGGCGTTATTTTGCCTATTTCTTCCGGCAGCCCGACGTACGATCGCCGAAACGAACATCATATTCTGTCGCTCGCCGACGGCACGGTGACGGAGATCTCCTCTGTGGGCGTGGATGATTGTCGAGCCGTGCAACAAGACTCGTCATCTTCATGTCGGTTTTAATGTGCACGTCAACCGCAGTCCGATCAATGGGGAAATCAAACCGCAGAAATATTACTGCGGTCGTTTTCGTCCCGCCTATGACGAGGTCGGCTTTTGAAAATGAACACCATCTGATTGGTGATGACCGCGGCGATCTGCGCATCACGGTAAAGCAGACTGCGGGAATCTCGCGCGGCGCATCGTTCGTGTGACGCTCGACGACCGCATGAAGCAGGAGACATCTACGGCATGATCCGCTTGGCCCTGCCTGAGATCGTGATGCCCGGGAGCGGGCGCAGATCCGTGCGGAAGGCGAAAAGGTGCAGGCGGCAGGACTGTCCCGGGGAGGCTTGAAGAATGAATTGACGATTTGCCGAATCTGTACGGCGATGAATCTGTTCTTGGTATGTGTTCCATCCCAACAACGCAGTATATTATCCACCGGGCGGCGATCTTCATTTCCGTCATGCTGGTCGCGGACGGTACGGACGGACGCGTGCGCGTGCGCTCGGCGTCTCCAGAAAGAGTTCGGCAAGGAGATGGACTGCCCAGACCTCGGTCTATCTGGCATCGCCCCGCGCTGCTTGCGTAGCTGGCACTCCTCCACGGGCCTGTCGGCAGCGGCGGCGATCTACGGCTCCCTCGTGATGGGCGTCTCACGCGCCCAATGAAATGCCGTGGCGCACGGCTACTTTATGGCTCAATATTCCTGCGGGCGGGAACTGCCGCTGTCGGCGTGGTTTTTCTCTCGCTCGGCATCAACCCTGCTGACTATGGGGCTTTATCCCGCCGCGGTCGCCGTGACGGCCATCTGATGGTCAGTCACGTCCACTACCCGACGGCGGGGGCGGAGAACGGATTTATTTTGTATCGAAGCTCGTTGCACTCATTGTGTTCGCTGGCATCCTACGTCGGACGGACGGCCGTCGGCTCGCCGTCTTACGGCGATTTTTGTGGCGTATGCGCTTTGGCATCGTCAACCACGTGACTGCGCTGATGTACGGACGAGGGACAGCGATATGACAGAGATCTTTCACGCACTTCGCCCTATCTACGGTAAGCACACGTCTTTTGACATCATTATGGTGCCGATGCAGATCCTCCTCCTGCTCTTTACGCTGCATTTTTTCTTCATCGGCTTTGCTGCCCGGCGGCATGGGAGAAAAATTCTGACGCCGTGGAGAAGACGTTTGTCGTCGTCGCCGCGCACAACGAGGCGGCGGTCATCGGGCAGCCTATCGAAAATCTGCAGCGGCTCACTATCCCAAGGAACTGGTAATATCTATGTCATTGCAGGACAACCGTACGGACGATACGGGAAGATCGCGGCGAAGGCGGCGCTATTGGCCCGGTACCGCGCGCACGCATCCGGACGAAGAAGCAAGGGTTTCACCCTGAGGATGTTTGATAGCTCTTGCGATGGATAAGGAGCATGATGCCGTCGCCATTCCCGATGCGGACAACCCTCGTACACCCGAATTTTCTCAAGGAGATGAAACCGTCTCCTCAAGGGCGACAAGGTCATTCAGGAGTTATTTGGATGCGAAGAATCCATACGACATGGTGGCCGGGACGTTTGCCATCGCGTTCTGGGTCATCGACCATTCGCATCTCGCAAAGACGAACATCGGACTCGGCGTGTCTCGGCGGTACGGGTATGTGCATTACGACGGACGTGCTGAAGCGGCACGGCTGGCGTAAGACCGCTCATCGAGGACATGGAGTTCACGATGAAGCCTTGCCGAGGGCATCAAGACGACGTGGGCACATGACGCCGTGGTCTACGATGAGAAGCCGCTCACGTTCGCGAGGGCGTGGAACCAGCGCGCAGACGCTGGGCACAGGGACAGTTTGACGGCGCACCGTTTTATTCCGACGATGATCCGCGAGGGCTGGAAACGCCAGACATACGCATTCGATGGCTGCATCTATTCGCAGCCGCATTTCCTCATGATCTCATCGACGCTCTTATTATCATCAGCTATAAAGCAGCTGGCGTTCCGCCGTTTTATACGAGCATCTAAATTCCTCGCCGTCGCAGCTGATGACGGCGATCATGATCGGGCAGCATTCTGCCCATGATTATCCTCATCACAGGTACGTGCCAAGCTGAAGGCATGGTTCTATTTGTTCTCTATCCCAGAAACAATTTATTCGTGATACCGATCATCTTCTCGGGTTCATCCATCGAAATGAGCATGAGGAGCTTACACAAGCATACGCGCGCCATGAGCATGGACGAAGTGATGAGCGATGAAATAATGGCATCGCACAAGTAACTTTCTATCGGCTCGTTGCCGCTACTTCCGTTAGCGGGGAAGCTTACAGCGTTGTTATTTCTGTGCTTCGTTATCACGGGAAGGGGGTAACGCGCGGTGGAAGGGCATAAAGAAGGGGCGTTGTATAGTCTTGCTTGCACAACAGCCCCTTTGACAAAACGAAGGAGAAAGCAGAATGTACACTGCGCGTTGAAGGCATCTGAGGGCACCGCGTTACGGGCATCCCGAAATGCGACCGCCTGCACGGGAAGAGCAACTGTCGCTCGAGGCAGCGTTTCGCGGTACGGAGCCTGATCTCGGAATGACGATCGACTTAAGATTTGGAAGGCCGCGCTGATGGCGGTATTGATGAATTGGACCATCGCCATGTCGAATGAACTTCCGCCGCCCACGCCAGTGAATCCGACGCGGAGGACCCGGCGCTTTAACCATTTTTGAGCGCCTTTGCCGCGTCCTGAGGTTACGGCACAGCGGCATCCGTTGCACTGACCGTCTGGGAGACGCCAAAATCATCTGTCACGTACGAGAGGGACTGAAATGAACGAGAATATCATCGAGATTTTCTCGACGGTTCAGGGCGAGGCGCACGTCGGCTGCCGGCAGGTGTTCCTGCGCCTTGAGGGCTGTAATCTTCACCGCATACCGCGATGGACAGCGCGGTCGGGATGCACCTGATCTGTGTCGTGGAGGAGGCGTGACGCATCATCCGTGCCCTATCCGAATCCCATCCGCCGCAGCGTGCGGCAGAGCTGGTGGAGATCGCAGCGGCGGGCGTACTGCATCAGGCGCTCAGCATTACGGGCGGCGAGTCGCCGCTGCATGCAAAGCGTTCATTCGCGCACTGGCGCCGCGCCGCAGTTGCCGATTTATCTGGAGACGAACGGAACGCCCATGAGGAACTGAAAGAAGTGTGTTGACCGTAGCAGGCATCAGCATGGACACTGTTGCCCTTCTGACGACGCATCCTGTCTGGGATGCGCATGTGCGCCGGAGATTGCAAAGGCGAAGGATACGTGGGTCAAGATTGTCGTCGCGGCGGAGTAGCCCTGACAGCGAAGTCGATATCGATTCGGCTCGTGGCGATACCGCCCGAGACGATGCTGATTTGGTAGCCCGTGACGCCCTACGGCGGATGTGTACGAAGCCCGCCCGAGCAGCTGCTCGCACAGGAGAACGCGCTGCGGCGCTCGCATGTGCGTGTGATCCCGCAGACCCATCGGATGATGGATATGCTTTAGGGACGCACGGATAAAGACCTTGGTGCATGATTCCACAAAAACTATTGACGGATATGGTAAACCAAAACAAACGATCACAGAAATTATGAGCACTGAATAGTGATTTCTTTTGAGGAAGAACAACAGACGATGAAGATTATTGACGCCTATCTGCACTATGGCAGAGGGGAGTATTTTGATACCGTCGCACGTGCGGCGGGGCACGAGAATACGGAGGAGGTTTGCGGCGTGACTGCCGTGCGGCGGGATTGTCCACGGCGTTATCAAGGCACCTCCTGGAGGAGCTCGCGCGAACTATCCCGATCTCTTTCACTACTGTGTCGGGATCGCGGGCGACGGCGGGCAGATGGAGATGCTGCGCGCATTGAGCAGCTCCTCCCCTGCCCCAGATCAGCATCTTCGAGCGAGCGCTGCGTCGGCATCAAGCTCTATCCCGCCAATTATTTCTATATCTATGACGATATGTTTGCCCCCGTTTACGAACCGCGGCACGGTATAGCCCGTCGCACACGGGACTGACGGCGACGGAGAAGGCGTTGTTGAAGTATGCGCATCCGAATGTCATGGATGAGGCGGCGACGAAGTTCCGCCAGGTACTGTCATGTGTCATCTGGGGAGCCGTATTTCGTCGATGCCATTGCGGTGATGGAGAACCAGAATGTCATCGCTGATCTCTCGGGGATGCTTGAGGAAAGATTGTGATTTTGGACCGCTTCTGTGCGCAGAAGATTTATACGAGCAGCTGCGCGGCTGGTTTGCGTACCTGAATGCGCGATCGGCTGGATGTTCGGCACGGAATACCGCTGGCAAACTTCGGCGACTATGTTAGATTCACCAAGCTCCTCATTCTGAGGAGCACGGATGCTGTGTTTTATGAGAGAATGCGGTGATCTATCATTTGTTTGACATGAGGAATACTATGGCGATATTGACATCAAGAAGGCGGGGATCCCGTCCTGAAACAGACGGCGGAGCGGATCGAACGCCTCACGAAGCGGCATCGGCAGCTGCTCGACGATATGGCGGAAACGATGGCGCTGCCGACGGCGTGGGTCTTGAAAGGCGCCGCAGGTAAAGCTCGGCACGTTGTGATCACGTGCAGGATGGCACGGGCTCTTGACAAGTCAATCCCGTCATCACCATGCGCGAGGAAGCGATGAGTCGAGGTGCCTTCTCCGTGCCAAAGGTCTATACGGTGATGGGGAGGCGCGGAGCGTGACTGTGGAGTACCACTGCCGCAGCCGCCGCCGCACACAGCGGAGGCTGGCGCATTCAGCATGAGTGCGGATCATCTGGAGGGCGTCATCGATATTGCCGCGCCTGCGCAAGGGAGGAAGAGGAATGACGCCGATGCGTACCGTCTTTATGTGGGGACGCCGGATTGCCGTGGCGATTCTGCGGCGATGGGCAGAGCGGCGCGATCTCACGGATATCGCCGTTACGCAGCCGGATCGCCCGCGCGGGCGTTGGAAGAAACTCAGCCCCTTCCATTGCGCGGGCCCTGTCAACATGATATTCCTGTTCTCCAGCCTGCACGCGCGCACGTGATGCGGCATTTGCCGAAGAGCTGCGCGCCCTCCGTCCCGATGTGGCGGTAGGCGCATTTGGGCAGATCCTGACGCAGGAGATTCTGGATATCCCCGCGGCCGCATCAATGCACGCGTCCTCACCCTGCTCTATCGCGGTGTGCTGCACCGATTCAGCACGCGGTGATGGACGGGTGCCGCAGTGACGGGGATTACGACCATGCAGATGGACGCGACTGACAGGATATGCTCTGCGGCGCGAGGCCCATCCATAGGGATACGACGTACGAACGCTCCACGATGCTCTGATGGAGACGGGGCGCGCCTCGTGGAGACGCTGGAGCAGCTTTGCCGCAGGTGCTCACGCGTACGCCGCAGACGGGGAGAGTAGCCATGCCGCACGCATTACGCGAGACGCACAGATCGACTGGTCGCGCACGGCACGGGAGCTGATGCTCGTGCGCGGGCTGAACCCTGTGCCCACGCAGACGCATCTGGGGACACCTTGTATAAGATCGGTATGTGCTGTCCTCGCGGCGAGGACAGATGCGCCGCACGGCACCATTCTCACGGCAGATCGGCGGGCAGGGCTGCGCGTCGCAGCAGGCGATGATCGTGCAGGTGACGAGATCAGGCACTGGGAAACGGATGATGGCGGTATCTGACTTTTTGAACGGTTGTGCACTGACCGCAGGGAGCATGCTTTACATCATGAGTACGGAGACATTGACGGTCAACGGCGGCAAGGCGGGGAGAAGAAGACGATTCTCCTGCCCTCACGACCAAAGAAGCGGCTCTTCATCGCATGCTCCTGCTCGTGACTTGCTCGCCGTGCTCCTCTTGGCATTTGGCATTGGCGTGCCGGGGCTTGAGCGCATCCAGCCGTTTCTTGCCGTGGGCGATCGGCGTTTGCTGACAGGCGCGGTACCTGTCCTTTTCGGCATCTTCAACATGGTGTTGCCGTTGCGGGCTGCCGTATCTCCCGTGGATGAAGCGGCAGACTTATGAGTTGATCAGAATTGTTTTTCCTGCTGCCGTGCGCCTGAGCGCCTCTTTTTGGCGTCAAGTTGCCGTCGGTTGGAGGGTTTCGTTTATCGCGGTCAGCAATCTGTTTTCACCGCATGCACATCCGCGTGCCCGCCGAACGCCTGCTCGTCGTGACACTGCACTGCCTGCATGCAGCTCGCGAGCTGCCCGCACAAGGTGACGCGCGATCAACAACTGCAGAGCTGCGTGGCGGCTGCAACATCGGCGATCTCGTTACGCCTTTCCTGAGGAGATGCCGGGGTTCTATTTCTTTGTCGCGACAGGCGGGACACTGGCGCGGCAGGTCGTCTACAACACGCGGCCGAAGGCGGTGCTCGCGATTGCGTGTGAGCGCGATTTGATGAGTGATCCAAGACGTTTTTCCGCTTCCCGCCGTCGGGGGTGCTCTGCACATCCGCCCGAACGGCCCCTGCTACAATACGAGTGTGGATATGGCGGAGGCACGCCGCCAGCTCTCGAAGAGATTATTGAACCCAACCCAAAGGACACATAGATGCCAAAGCAGTACGATGAGTAGTGATCGACCGTATCCGTGAGCGTGCGCGATGCAGGTACTTCCCCAGCGTGCACAGCGAGGGCGCATACGCGAATGTCGCTCGCCGATGAAGGTGCGGTGCGGAGATGGCGGAGTTGAACGCTTTTCGACAGAGCTGGTCTATTGGGCACGGTGAAGGCGGGCGACGCTCCGACGTCGCGATTCACCGCTATGTCGCCGACCCAAAAGCGCACAGCCGCCCATACGAGAGCCGGCGCCTTGGCTTTTACCAGATTTTCTTCATGGATAAACCCGTCGTCCGCCGCTTCCGCTGGTACAGCGGTGGAGCTCGCGAAAAACACGGCGGAAAGGGCGCGTGGCGTCCTTGTCAACGAAAGTCCGTGGACGAGCTGCGCGAGCCACAGCGTGCGCTCTGCAAAGGGGCGGATGCACGCTCGCTTGCGCTGCGGATGCAGCATCCCGTGGATGGTGGAGCGGTGGCTGCGCCGACTACGGCCATGAAGAGGCAGGAGTGCTGTGCCGCTGTGACACGAAAGCAACACGCTGCGGACGAACACCCTGCGTACGAGCCGCATCGTTGCCTCTCATGGAGCGACGGATGGCGGCAGGCGTTCGCGCGAGGCGTCGCTGCGTTCCCGAGGGCATCCTCCTGCGCACACACGGGCATTTCCGACGTGCTTGCGCTGGGCTGCGTGAGGGCCTGGCAGGTGCAGGACGAGAGTTCGATGCTCGTGGCGCGTATCTCGGCGCCTGAGCCACAGGTGAATTCGCGCGGTCGATCGATGCCTGCAGCCGCGCCCGGGCGGCAAGACGACGCATATCGCCCAGCGGATGGAAAATCGCGGGCGCATTTGCGTTTGACATCTATGAGAAAACTGGGCATCATGCGCAACGCAGAGCGCTCGGCATCTACCGGTCAGAGACGCAGCCCTCGATGCGCGAGACGCGTTCATGGTGTGCTGACCGTGTCCTCGTGATGCTGTCAGCTCGCGTCCTGCGGCGCAAGCCCGATGCACGCTGGCGCAAAAGCTCGTCGGATGCGAAGATCTTTGCTGCCGCTGCAGCTTGCGATCAAGAGTGCGGCGGACGGTGAAGCAGGGCGGCGTCCTCGTTCACAGTACCTGCACGATGGAGCGTAGCAGAATGCCGCCGGTGGAGGTAAGCCAGTGGGCATGAGGACTGTCCGGAGGAGACGGGGGTATTTTTGCCGGAGCAAAACAGATCGCATGGTACAGATCGCGCCGGAGACGGGCGGGCCGGACGGCTTTTATCGCCCGTATGAGACGCCGATGAATATTTTTGATGGACGTAATATTGAGCTTGCCGATGCCCTTCGCGCCGAGGGGGGGATTCCCCGCCTGCCGATCGATCACCGCTGATGTATCAGCGCGGCGCGGTCTCTTTGATGTCATGGACAATTGTCGAAGGTGCTGCGCGCGCAGCTGGCGGAACGCTTTCCATTGAGCGGCCACAGGTCGGTGCGCGCCCGGACGTCAAACGGCAGACGGCGCGACGATCGCTGCTCATGCGTTTGCCGACGGGGTGACGGCGGAGATGCAGCCATGCGCCGTCCCTACGGCAACAGCAAATTGTGTCTCGACGCAGGCGGGCTGCCGCATGGCTGTGCATTCTATGCGTCACGCCGTACGGTCTGGCGCGCACCTGACCGTGGGGAGATCGCCGCGCAGTGATCGGCATGGCGATTACCTGCGGCAGGAGGGCGCGTCACCGTCGCCGCGGCTCGGGCGAGCCGATGGAGAACTACGATAACGGGATCGGCGCGCTGCGCCTTTTGCACGCGGAGGAGACCATCGGGCTCAGCTATCGCGGGATGACGCTCGACCCGGGATTGTCCCGTGATTTGTCGCGGGAGGAGGGGCCTGATCCGTTTCTCCATTTCGCTTCATGCCGACGGAGGAACTGCGTTCGCCGATGCCCGTCAACCGCATGTACCCCGGCGGCGGAGGCGGGCGGCAGAGCTCTATGGCGGGCAGACGAAGCGGCGTGTGACCTACGAGTACATCCTCATCTGTGATAATGACGGCGTGCGCGAGCAGATGCAGCTTGCGCGCCTCCTGCGCGGACAGCCGGCAAGCGTCAATCATCCCGATCAACCCGTTGCCGAGCGGCATTCTTTCGCCCGCCGCGCGAGACAGTGCTCGCTTTCAGCGGATTCTCGAGGCGCATCGCGTCACGGCGACCGTGCGCCGCGAGATGGGGCGGATATTCAGGCGGCTCGCGGACGCTGCGCAGCCGTCTCATGGAAGCAGGACTATAATTTTTTCAAGATTTATGCTGGCGATATAGGGGCTGCTTTTGGTATTTGTATGAAGCGTGGATTTTTCGCGAGGGACCAAAGGAGAGCGATGCACGATGATGGATCGCGCGAATCGTTTCTGGGGATCGCACTGCCAACCGCAAGTCACCGGAACCCCGTGAACTGACTCAAGGGGCTGGAAAAGAGGCGGGCGTCAGAACAGCGCCTCTGCCAATGCGTATGTCATCTTCTCGGACGAGTGACTATCAGCGGTTTGCTCCCACCGTGGATGACAAACGGCACCAAGCGCTGTATCATCCGGGAGGTGATCTCTGAGTATGGGCGCGTTCATTTCGTTTGACGTTGACGCGTCCGCGGGTTCACACCGCCCGGTGGGGCGGATGCAGAAGATCACGTACTGAGCTGAAGACGCTGTTCCGCATGACACGCCTGCGCAGACCATCAGGCTTGAGCATTCCATCCCCGCGCGACGGACGTTGTCTCGATCTGTCGCCCGAGCATGAGTCGCGGAGTCACGTACCAGCGGGCGGCTGAGGGCAGATGTTGCTCGGCGAGCGCAAGATCTATGGGCGATGCCGCGTAATGAGTTCATCCCGACGGACAGCAATATTTCCTGCGCATGCGTGGTTTCTACGAGCGGCATCGGCGTACTTCATAGATGCGCAGGAGTCGCAACGCTTTATCAACGGAGAGCGGAGAGATGCAAAATGGCGAGATCCACTTGGGACGACAGCACTCCGCTGGCAGGTGCGCTGATGCCGGCACTAGTTCTGAAAGCACTGTTGTCCGAATATGCAGCCGTCGGCTCGTCTATGCCGTCGGTATCTTGGGCGGTAGATGTTCACGGCGCTGCGTGCCGATATACGCGCACCGCACACGCCGGCGCAGACTGCCGGGGCGGCGGCACTTGTCGTGCTTGCTGGCGAGGCCGGAGGGGCGGCGTTATCCCGTGGGGCATGAGCCCATCGGGCGCAGTCCGACAATATCGTTCTTGACGCACAGCTTGTCCGCATCATCGGGCGTCCTGATTTATCAGCGCGAGAAACCGCGTATATCGCAGAGAACCCCGGTGCCGGAATCACACGTATCTGAACCGACGGCCCGCCCAGCGGCGCGCCTATCTGGTGCGCGTGATGTCCTGCGCATCGGCGTCGCTGCGCCGGATATGCGCAAATACATGATCGAGGGCCGAAGCGTATCGACATCGGACGCGTGCGACATCGAACGAGGACATGCGGCGCTCGCCCGTTCACGTCGTGGCGGATGGCCCGGCGGACACGCGGCAGGCGAGGTGGCAAGTCACCGTTAATGCCAAGCAAAATATGGCAAATGCCGGAGAGCCCATGACACGGCAGTGCTCAAGAGTGCCGTCCTGCGCAATCGCAGGTGCTGGATGCTGCCAAGAACTCGCTTGCGAGGGATGGGCTGACGGGCGACAGTGCTCGCACGACGAGGAGGCGCAGATTGCGGTTATGCGCACGTCGGTGACAGCCGTTCCCTATCTCCTGCGCGCCGCGCAGGATTTCGCGCGATCCACCACGGAGGAATTACGTTCGTAAATCGAGCGAGGCGAGCACAGCATCATCGCGCAAGAACTATCGCTGCGTGCCGTCGGCCGAGGATGCCTGCACGGGATGGAGATACGTTCCTGAGCGGCAGGAGACCGCTTCCTCCTCGCCACGGACCAACCAATATGGTGGAGGATGCGGATTTGTGCGCTGCTCGCGGAATCCTGACGATGCAGCGCGGCAGATGGTGGAGCGTGCCTCGATGCGCGGACGACACGTACGCACGGTCATCGCCTCGTGATCCGCTCGCGATGCTCAAGACGATCGCCCTGCTGCGGCCTCCGGTGGGCTTGGTGTTTCCCGCGAAGCATGGGGCACGCCGGGTGCATTTTGACTGGCAAAGAGATCTGCTTATCTGCCCGATCTTGGCGTCTCGGTTTCTGCGGTGCGGCGGTACATCTGGCGGCGCGGCGTCATTCCGGATACGGCACGCTGTCTTTGCTCATTAATTTTTGCTGTGGGGCTCATCGAGGGCGCGCCCGATCTCTTGCCGCACAGCTGCGCTGGCATGTGTCGGCACCGCCGCGGATGCTGGTGTTCTTTTGGGCACGGCTGCGTCGGATGCCGCCTATCCCTTTATGTGCTCGGGTGCAGCGACGACCATCGTTCTGTCTCTGCCGCTGCTCTTGGTGTTTCCATTGGCGCACAACCGCATTCACGCATTTTCCGTGCAGCCTCGGAGTTCGGAAAATCCTTCTGCATTCTTCCTCGCGGCTCATCTTTGCCGATCATCATGCCGTGCTGACCCCGCCGGCGCGTTGCCTTTCATTCGTCGCGCTATCGCGCCGCTGTGGCAATTATGGGGGTTCGCGCTACCGTTTACTGGTTGCATTACACCTCGGCGCGGCGCCTCTTTTTCTCGCGCGGTCATGACCTGCTATGGGGACGGGGCAGTCGGCGTGTTCCTCGCCGGCGTATTCATTCTGGCCGCGGCGCACTCAGCTATATGCTCTTGGGCACGCGCGTGCGCTTTATTACCTGATACCCAGGCAGATCCCAACGATGTCGCATCAGATCGTCCATCCTCTGCCATCGGGCAGCGGCGGCATCTGCACAGGCTTCAGGTCATCCCGGCTCATCCCCAGGTGCAATAATCGATTTATCTTTTCGGCGATTGCCGAAGAATTTAACGATCGGCGCCGCTTTTGTCCTCATGGCGCGGCGCGCTGCCCGGCGGCATTCGGATCGTTTGCATGCGGATGCGGAGGACGCCGTCGTTGCGGGGCTGCGGTCGCGCTCTGGCGGCGTTCATCATCGTGCGGCGTCACGAAGCTCCTGCCCTGACGGGCATTACCCGCTTGTCAGCTACGGGGCAGCTCGATGGCGAGCTTTTGTATTCTCGGGATTCTGATCGTTTTCACCCGCGCGAGGCGGCATCGACGGATGGAAAATGCGCCGCCATATCGCCGCGGTGCAGCCTGCCCTTGTCCTCATCGCCGTCCAGACTTCTATCTGGGTCAAGATTTCCGTGGGACGGCGCGTCGTCAGCTGCGCATCCGCTCATTATGCGCCTGTCTCCTCATGAGGAGGATACATGGCGCGGGCGCATCCGATCATACGGGGCGCGTTCGCGGAGATGATGCCCGCAGGAAACTGCCTTGTCCTTATGGCGCTGTCGTTTCCCGTGACGTGCGTACTGCACGGATCGCCACGGGCGACGGGCATCGAACAGATGAGGGGACGCCGCCAGCGGCGTGGACGAACGATGTCGCGGCATGGGGCTGCTGCGCAATCTCGCTCCGCGCCGATGCAGGCTGGCGATGTCCGCCTCAACGCCCGATGAGTTTCGGTGACCGCATACCGTGCCCTCGGCGAGCACCGTAGCGTCGTCGTGATGGGATGCAGACGGGCGCCCTAGCGATGTAGTGAGTACGCCGTCCTTTGACCCGTCTGTGACCGAGCGCTCGGCGGGATACGCTCGTCGCGTGCGGACAGCCCGGTTTCAAATTCGCGCTGCGCAGGCTCTACCCGCCCGGATCGACCTTCAAGACATTGGTCGCCGATGCGGCACGGCTACGGCGTCGACGACGGACGCAGATCTTCGATCAGCCTGCGAGCTTCGCGATCGGTGACTATACCTGCATGAGCCGCAATGGCGAGGCCATGTCTGGTGTTCATGATGCCCTGCGCGAATCGTGCAACATCACCTTGGCGACCGCCATGCGCATGGGGGACAAGGGGCTCAGCGATGCCCAATCGCTCGGATCGGGCAGAGCTGAACGCCGGAGGTTTGCATGGCGGCGGTATATCATCGTTCCCAGACTCTGCGTGCCGGAGTGATGGGAGATCGCTCAGCTCGGCTGGGCAGGCAGCTGCTCGTCACGCCGCTGCAGATGGTACCGTTGCCGATGCCCGCCAACGGCGGGCGCATCATGCACCCACCGAGTGGATGCCATCTGACGACGGGCGGAATCGCAATTTATGACATCCAGCCCAAAGGTGGCGAGGACGGCGACGACACCCGAGCGCGGCATCATCGACGGGACATGGCGTTGTCGCCCGGGACAGGTACGCGCGGATGTCGCGGGCGTGCGTGACGGGCAAGACCGGTACGGCGAACGCCACCGGTACGGATCACGTATGGTTTATCGGCTCGGCAGAGCGCGGTGGACGCAAGATCGTCCTCCGTCCTCGCCGTGGAGGAGGGCGGCTGGCGGCGGAGCCGCGGCACGCCCGGTCGATCATACGTACATATTTCGAGGGCTGACGCCCCTTGCGAATCGAGCTCTATACAGGCAGAGGCGATAGGAGGAACAAACATGGTCGAGCCGTGTCTGATGGACGCTACGCACTGGAGATGCCTGTAGGCGCGCGGCATGGCAGATGTCTATCGGGCGAAAGATCAGCCCTGGAGCGCACTGTCGCGCAAAGATTCTGTATCAGCAGTGGCGAGCACGACACGGAGTTCATCGGACGCCCAGCGCGAGGCAAGGCAGCGGCGCGCATTACGCATCCCAACATCGTCAATGTCTACGATGTCGGCGTCGCCGAAGGCCACCACATCGTCAGCGGAATATGTGCCGGGACGTACCTGAAGCGAAGCATCAAGCGAAGAGGGCGCGCTGCCTGTACAGGCACCAATATGCAAAACAGACCGTTGCGTTTCCGCACAGGCGCACGCGAACAATCCGTGTGCACTGCGACATCAAGCCGCATCCTCGTCATGCCCGAGGAAATGTCAAGGTGGCGATTTCGGCACGCGCGGTCACCGAGTCCACCATGACCACAACGACAACATCAAGGCTCAGTGCACTTACCCCTCGAGCAGGCGGCACGATCATCGCCGGTCCGACGTACCGGTTGTCCTCTGGCGAGATGCTCTCAGGCATATTCCCTTGACGGAAATACGGCGGTGGAGCATGGTGTGCAAGACATCTCGAGGAGGAGTTGCAGCCCCTTCTTCTCGCCTCGTGCCCGGTATTCCGTTGAGGCTCGGCACGCATGATGGCGAAGGATCCCGCACAGCGGCCGGACAGCAGCACCCTTGCGGCGGATATCGCCAGTTGCCGGAGCAGCTGTTGCGCAGCGATCAGACGACTGTCATCCCGCCTTTGGATCCGATGCGACGTGCGTCTCAGCCGCAGGAGGCACAGGAATCGCTGTGCCGCCGGTGGAGGATGATGCGGAACCCGTATCGGTGAATGAGCGGCCGTTCTATCAGAAAGAAGTTTAAGTTCGGCATTGTCCTCGTTCTTCTTGGGCTTTTTCACCGATTTTCCTCAGCTTCGGCAAGTTTTGGAGCTCGCCGAGTCATCGCCCGATGACGGGAAAACAGCCGGACACTCGCACGTCAGATCCCGCAGGAGGATCAGCGGATCTGCGCACGGCGGAGACCTGCGCGTCTGTGCCCGTCGGCAATGGTCGTTTCAGACCCCGAGGCGGGCATGACGCCGGTGAAGAGCGCAGTCACCATCTACGCCAGCAAGGTGGCGAGATTGAGATGCCGAACCTGGGTGGGGACCAAAAGGAAGACGCCATCAGCAAGCTCGAAAGATGGGGCTGCGCCTGGTCAGCAGGCGAGACGTATTCCGGATGAGGATAGCGGTACGGTCATTTTCGTATCCGCAGCGGGTCGCGCATCAGCAAGGGACAGAGTGTCGATATCACCGCCAGCAAGGGCAGAAGGTCAAGAAGGCTGCGGTTCCCGATAGCAGTGGGCGCCTGCTCACCGCGCACGCATCGATGCCGGAGGGCAGCGGCCTGAAGGTCGGCGGCACGTCGGAGGAAACGAGCACGCAGGCAGAGGGAACGGTCATCCGTCGTCGCCCGCAGCGGAGCCGAGACAGAGGCCGGCACAGCCGTGCGCCCGACCGTTTCGATGGGCAAGGGCGCTGAGACGAAGAGCAGCGGGAAAACAGCGAACCGGAAGAAGGGCGAAAGACTTGCGGGACGACGCATCTAGACTGAAAAGAGGAGGGAGGCGGCTGCATCGCACGGACGGATTCTGGAAGGTTCACAACAGTGTCGTCCACGTCTCTGTGGATGGTACGGAGATGTTTCAAAGCTGGCGCGGCAAGAGCATGCGCGGGCGGGATGCCGGTTTCGGCGATGTTGTAGCGCGTAGCGTGCGGCAGACGGTGAAGGCGTGATCGAGGGCAGCCGCGTACGTCCCTTCCTCAGTGCCCGCGCGTGGCGAACCTCACGCAGCAGATCGTCATCACTGTGGCGGCGGCGTCACCCGACCCGGCATCCACCTCGTCGTCAGCCGCTTTCTCGTGCCTGCCGCCGAGCACAGCGCGGCATACGCAAGCATCGTGCTCTAGATCAATAAGATCGACCTGATCGACGGGGAGGCAGCAGCACGCCCGTGCGCCGTACGAAGCGGCGGGGTATCCTGTCCTTCCCCGTTCGGCAGCGGAGACGGGCCTTGCGCACTGCGGGAAAGACTGAGCGGCGAGATCACCGTCTTTGCGGGGCCGTCGGGCGCAGGAAAACTTCTTGCTCAATGCGTGATGGATTTGTCCTCGGTCTGGCGGTGGGCGCAGTCAGAGAAATCGGACGCGGACGGCGCCGACGCGCCGCGCCGAACCCTTCCCTAGGCGGCTATGTCGTCGATACGCCGCTTTTACTCAGCAGGAACCGACGGGAATCGCAGTGATGACTCCGCGGATCAAGCTTTCCTGAGTTCCCAGATTTTCGGGCTGCCGCTCACGCCGTGCAGCCACAGTCATGAGCCGGACTGTGCCGTCAAGGCGGCGGCAGAGGAGGGGCGGTTTCGCGTGAGCGATACGACGCCTACATCGCGCTGCTCAAAGAACCGGTCGGCTAAGGAAAATAGGAGACAGATCCATACATGAACGAATACGAAGAAGATCATGGAGGAAGAGGAAACACATCCACGTTGAGCGTCCAACGATTGTTGCCGTCCATCCTCGGCGGATTTTTGCGAATCCGGGCAGAGGTGCGCTGCGTCGAGGAGGCGGGGGCGGAGATCCATTACTGACGTGATGGATGACGTTTGTGCCGAATATCACGATGGTGCATGTGTGGTTGAGAGCCCGCAAGCAAAGTCCATGGACTTTGACGCATCTGATGGTCGAGCACCCGAGACGGCACATCGAGAGCTTGCGCGCGGGGCGGACATCATCACCTTTCATGTCGAGGCGACGCGTCACGCACCGCGTCATCCAGCAGATCAAGGCGGCGGGCTGCCGTGCGGGCATCGCGCTGAATCCCGGCACCCATCTACACGCTCGAGGAGCTGATCGATGTCGAGACATGGTGCTCTCATGACGCAGAACCCCGGCTTTGGCGGCAAAAGTCATCGAGAACACGCTCGAAGATCCATGCCCTCTACCATACGATTGAGGGAATGAACTGGATGTCGACATCGAGGTCGATGGCGGCATCAATGCAGAGACGGCGGAGTCCGTCCGTTTGCGGGAGCGAATGTGCTCGTTGCCGATCGTATATCTACGGTGCGGCAGATGGTCTGCTGCCATCGCGTAGTTGCGCGGCTGATTGAGAGAGGATGACGGTATGGAGAACGCGCGGTCATCGCGGAGCCCGGCGACTGGACAGCTGCGTACCTGCATGGCGATCGCCCATGCGGCGATGGTGAGCTCTATCCGATCAGCTTTAACTACCATCAGCGCCACAGTCGAGCCGGATGCGGCATATTGCCGCTCACTTCATGGCAGAGCATCTCGTCATCGAACGCGGACGCCATCGGCGGCTCGGCGTTGACCGACAGTGCCATTGATGTTCCGCAGGGCGACGCGGAGCGGACAGATACCCGTCACGTATGTGCCCGCCCGCAACCTCATCTTTCAGCTATGCCATCGGTTATGCGGAGCGCGTCGGTGCCGCGTCTACATCGGCGTGAACTCTGTGGGACTACTCGCTATCCCGACTGCCGTCCGGCATTTATTGCGGCGTTTCAGCGCGCGGCCGATGTGCATGACGGCAGCATCGGCAGAGGACGGACGCGCATCGTTATCGAGACGCCGCTCCAACTTCCGCGGGAGATTATCCGCCGCGGCGCATGAACTCGATAACCCTACGCCTGACGACGAGCTGCTATCGGGGGAGATATGCGTGCGGCGTCTGTGACAGCTGCTTCCCAGGCTGCGCGGCTTTGCTGAGGCAGGCCTGCACGACCCCATTCCGTATGCTGAGGGGAAGAACTGATGCAGGACGTACAGAGCAGGAGGACGGGCGCGGCACGCCATTCAGCGCGTCGGGGCCGGCGACGTACGTCCCTTTCTCATAAAAAACAGGTGGCGGCTGGTCAGCGGCGCGGCAACGATTACCTTCACCGTCTCCCCTGCTGATGGAGTTCAAGGGACGCACATGAGCCGTTTCTTGAGATCCTGCTTCCGTGGCGTGAGAAGCTCTCGTCGAGGAGGAGATGGATGTAATGGCTCACGAGGCACTCGATCGCCCATCGCCGAGGCGGCAGAGGTGCGCGGTCGCATTACCTACTCTCGAAAAGAGTGTGCCCGTCGTTGACGCACCTCCTCCTCGATGTAGATGCGTCCTTTATGGACGCAAACGAAGCGGGATGCCGATGGAGCGGCGCTGGGGCCGTCCATGCCGTTCACCTCGCTTTGCTCCGTGCAGCAAGGAGATTCTCCATGGGCACACAATCAGCGCTTCGCGGGCATGTGTGCGGTTACTTCCATGAGGGCGTGCCGTGCATCTATTATCGAGGATCTGGCGAAGCTTCTTTGAGCAGCAGGGTTTGCGCCCATCTATCCGCTGCTGAAGCGCGCCGACGAGAAATACGTCACAGAGGAAGCCTACGAGCATCCGAAATTAAGTCGAGGATATTCTCAGCGATACAGTCCTGCGTTGCGACAGCTGCCGGGGCTTGCGTACTCGCTCGCATGAGAATGAGGAGTTCATCCACAGCCACAATGCCTTTGCGGCACATGAAGAGTATTTGATTAGAAGAAAGGGAGGAGAGGCAGACGATGCGCAAATTCACGACGCTCCTCCTTTCATTCTTTGTTAGCCGTATATTCCCACCGCCGTCATCTACACGATGGTGACATCACGCTGCAGAATCTGGAACCAATTCCAGCCGTGGTCGCTCGCCCTCGCGCTCTTGCGCCATCGCGCTCGGCATGTTCCTTGATTTGGCCGCCTGATGCACCTCGTCCGCATCTCAAACGAACGATTACGCTCTATCAGCGGCAGGTGATCTTTGCAACTATTTTCGCCCTTCTGACGCCCGGTGCGACGGGCGCCGCACAGGTCATGTTCCTGCGCTATGGGGTGCTTACGGAAAGCGCGGCCGTGTCATCGTACGCACGCTGCTCTCGGGATTTTCTTTCGGCACTGTGCATGCCGCTGATCTTCCTGCACGATGAGGTATTGTCCCGGGATATCAAATGATGTTCTCATGGTGATTACCCTTACCGCGTTTGTCGGCATCATCCTCATCGTCGTCGGCGCACGCGCGGCTATCTGGACTATCTCGTCACGCCTTGCACGCCGTCTATGCGACCATCGCCGGCGCGTTTTGCCTTCTATCGCGACACGAAAAGCGCGATTTCTCTCTGCTCGACGCGCCGCACCAGGAGCGCCGTATTCGCCGAGTCAGACTTGATCTCCAGCATCTACGCCGTCGTGCCATGTCTTGCTGGGCTCGCGTCACGAATGCCGATTGGTACACTGTCATGGGGCGCATGATCTTTTCTCATGCTCCTCTTACTCAGTCCGACGCCGGGCGGCTCGGCATCGCAGAGGGCGGCTTTGTCCTCTTTTCTCCGTCGTCCCTGCGGGACGGTCGGCATCGTTGCCGTCTGCTGGCGTCTCATCGCCGAGTATCTGCCGTCTCATCGCTTTACTACACCGTCACCGTCTTTGGTCGAGTTTTTGCGGCGATATTGAGTATTGCACGACATCTGCTCGTGCGTTTGCGGTGAAAATGTGAGGACGATTCAGTTTATGACACATATTTTATATTGTTTTTTTACGATTACGTAATGACAGTGAAGAGTTTATTCACTTTCGCTTCAACTAAAAATGTGCATCCATTAGGTGGATGAGCTGAACATAATTTATAAGAATAAAATAATCATCTTTACAGCAGGATAAAATGAGGATATATCACAGTTAACCTAATAAAATAAAGGCAATGGAGCTGATATGGAATGAGGCTTCGGTGTTTGGACCGGCGCTGCATCATTCATCTTAAGGAAGTATTCAAATGGGACTAGAACCAAATCTGTCTTGTTTTTGATCTGTGTGTGGTGCTGATTCAAACAATGGCACTGATCGATGGGAGAGTGCCAACAGCGGTTTTAACTGTTCGCAGACACAGGCAGTATCAAAGTCAAGCTGATCTTTGAAAACATGGATGTCCGCTACCCGGGGATTGGTCGCCGCAGGACGGCAAGCTCTATATGGGCGATCACTGCTGGCGACAATCAGGAGGTTGCCGATAAACCGGCGAGATCTGTCAGGCTACGTCACCTCTTTTGCGCAGGATGTCTCGTGTTTCAACGAATTCAGAAGGCGAACGGCGAACGCAACGTCGGCAATAACAGCAGCGCAGAGGTCACCGATAGTGTCACTGGCATACAACAGCGGTTCGTGACGATCGACGGCGCGTCGACTATCTGGGGGCGTACGGCAATTTGCGGAATGCGAGCGGTCAGGCGATCGGAATGCTCTTCGTCGGCAATGGTCAGGCGTGATGATGATGTGCGCCATCAGTTTCTCACGGTTACGGTCGTCGCCTCCATCCTCGTCATTCTCATCTTGAGTGTGTTTCTCCAGGCAATCGGCAGATCACTGAAGCCTACGAGGAACTCAACGAGAGCCTGGGAAGGATTGCAAAGGGCGATCTTCGCGTTGCTGATCTGGACGAATCCCGCGGCGACGAGATCGGTATTTGCACACAGTAAAGCGATGAAGAACCGTTTGCGTGAGGTCATGTCACGATCGTCTCCTCGCCCGCTGAAACGGTGGCAGCTTCCCAGAGCAGCTGACAGCGAGCACGCAGGAGACGCTGAGTCCATTACATGTCGCATGAACACCACCGCTTGCCGAGGGGCGGCAGAACAGACAGATATGATCGACCGCTCACGCCAATGCCGATGAGATGTCGGATAAAATGAATCAGCTCGCTGGAGCAGACGGACAGTGTCTAAGGCAAGCTCTCGCAGGATGGACAGGGAGAGTACGGCAAACGGGCAGAAATAGGTGGACGATGCCGTGAACCGGATTCAGGCATCGCAGATCAGGCTATGCTGCCGCAGGGCCGTCGCGTTTGGGCAAGCGCCTGATGAGATCGGCTCACCGTTACACCATATCGGGGATCTCCGAGCAGACGAATCTCCTCGCGCTCAATGCGGCCATCGAGGCAGCACGCGCCGGTGAGGCAGGACGCGGATTCGCTGCTGTCGCAGAGGAAGTCCGCAAGTCGCAGAGCAGTCGGCGAGTTTAAAGAACATTGCCGACCCCATTCGCCCTCATTCAGAAGGATACGGCGATGCCGTCGCGGCCATTCGGCAGAAATGAGAACGTCGATGCAGGGAGCCTGGTTGTCGCGTCCCGGCGAGGTGCATTCCGCACCGTGGCGGAGAACTTCACGGAGCTAAGGGAACATCAGCCTTTGCTTCGGATGCCGTCGATGCTGCGTCGGCAAGGCAAAGGATAATATGATTGAGTCGCTGCAGCGCGTTGAGGCCATCACGCGCAAGTCGCAGGACGATACGCAGATCGATCTGCGCCGCCGAGGAGCAGGCGCAGGCAATGCATCAGATGTCGGATGCAAGTACACACTTGCGACGCTGGCACAGGAACCCAGAACGAGGTGCAGAAGCCCCATCTTTGCTCGACAAAACTTCCTGCTGTGGAAACGATTCCATGGCAGTGTTTTTTTGTCGCCGGTCAGGTGCGATAAAACCTCAGTTCAACTGGGGTAGAGAAAAAATCTTATAGAAAAGGAATGCGCCTTATGCTAACCAGAAGTGGCCTGACAACCACAAAATGGTTAGAGTATAGAGGCGCTGTCAATGAACGACGTAAAAAGTTTATCACACAGTAAATGGAGATGTAAATATATCGTGTTTGCCCTGAAATATCGACGGCAAGTAATCTACAACCAAATTAAGGTCGACATCGAAAGATCCACGCGAGAACTGTGTGAACGCAAAGGTGTAAATCTTGAGGCAGAGGTTGCTCAGACCATCCATGCTGCAACCATACCATGCATATGAGTGCATCTGGGTTTATGGGCTACTTGAAAGTAAAGCAGCTTGATGGTGTTTGACCGACACGCGAACCTGAAGTACAAATACGGAATCGACATTTTTGGTGTCGCGGATATTATGTCGATACGTGTTGGGAAATATGAAAATGCAACTGGCGTACTATATCAAGAATCTGCTACAGGTGAGTGATATTGGTGGCAGACCAACCAAGCCTAAAGGAGTTTCGTTGGACCCGTTTGGCGGTGCAGCAGGCAGGAGAAAGGCAATAAAATGCGCGTGAGCCGCCCATGATAGTGTGGTTGTCTGAACCCATTCGATGCACCTTTAAGGTGCTACCACTTTTTTTGTTTGTTGGGGGTGTGGTGGGTTTTGTGGAGCCGGTGCTTTTCAAACACCGGCTTCCTGGCGTAAAATATGAGTATGCAACAAATTTCACATAAGGATTTATACATCCACGGAGGACATGCTCAACCCAGCCTCCTCAACTTTGAATTATCAAACTCAAGAAGGACGATCCCGTTCGTCTCCTGCTCCACCGCATCCACCAAATGATCTACGCCGCTGTACAGGAGTCCGGCGTGCCGAGCGGAATCTCGTATCACCGCATCAGCTGCTTGCCATCCCTCATCTAGCTTATTGCTGATGAATCAAATCTACAGTTCGCCGCATCGAGGCTGCGTGCGCCTGTGCGAGCGTCCACTCTGGTGTATTTACTGTGCAGTGCGACCCGCACCGGACGTCACACAACCACAGCCCGCTCTTTCGCAGGGATCACTATGCGCGCCAAGCGAGGACTGGCATGTGCCACAGTTTCGCATCCGTTGGAGCCATCTCTGTCGGAGAACCCTTTGTCGACGGCAATAAAGATCGAAGCAGTTGCGGGCAAGCACACCTCTCGTTTGGTGAAAAAGGCGTTGCAAAGAACCGTGCATCAAACCTATGGAGAAACTCGACGCCTTTATCGCGGGCGCAGAAAAGAGTTCGGCGATCCACCTGCGCCGTGGCCCGAGATCCGCCTCCACTCATCTGGAAACGCCCTGCGCCGACGTTTCTGAAACGCATCCAAAGAGAGCAGCATCGTCCCTCGTTTACGGAAGTGGAACGAAAGACCGTGCTCCAGCGTACCATAGAGACACGACGCGTACACCAGCTGTCCGAAGGACCATACCACAAAGAAGCGCACATCTAGCGGGATCGCACAGCTCTGTAAGTGACAGATTGAAGCACGTGATGAAACGAAGATGCTAAGGAACGGGCAGTTATGAATCACTGATAGCATGAGGTCTGCCAGATTGGCGTAGATCGTCCGAACGAGGTGGAAACCGACGCAGAGTGGTGCTCAGGAGGATTTTCGCCGAGGTGCGGGCAGATGCGTCAAGATGGTTGTGCTGAATTTATCAGTGCTTCCTTAAAGCCGGTACATAATCTGCAATATGGCGTGGGAGGCATCTCTTTATCGTATGGGGCGGGTGTTTACCCGAACCCGACAGATACACGGACACCATCCCGTTTTGGAGGATTTTCATGCACACATCGGAAAAGGAGCTGGAAACCGTCAAGCCGATGCAGGATGAGGAGTGAGGAGAACTACCTGTATTTGAGGGAAAAGGGACAGGACTCCTACATCGGGCCGAACAACTACGAAGTGAGCAAAGAAGCGCAAATGGGAAGCAGGATATCGGGCGGCATGGGAGAATATGAACTACCTTGCGGCGGAGGATGTCTACCAGTCGCTGAGGGGCGGCGACTCGCTGTGACTGACGCGCACGCAGGACAAAAGAGTACGCGAGCGGGTATGTGAGCGAAAAAGACCATCTACACACGTGTACAGACTGTAACGGCATGCGAAAGAAAGAAGCGGTAGCATCCATGGCAACCACAGCAGATACCAATGGAGAACGAACCAAGAGATTGGGAGGTTGCCAAGGTCTTTCAACGAGAGCGTGCAAAGAACCCAGAGCGGATCAAGAGCACAGGAAGGCATCGTCGCAAGTGGATGAAACTCGCAGCATCGAGGGCAGAGGGTAAGGCCTTTTGCACAGACTGGCGGGGAGCATCTCGTTCGCCGCTGTCTTACGAGAGGCGTGCGAATGTCTTGGTGAGACCATTTCTGCTGGCACTGGCGCACAACGTCTTCAAACTGCACCAAAAGATACAGAGCGGCGCTTGGAGCGCAAGCATCTGTGTCATTGAGAGAAGCGGCATAGAAGACGTCTGAAAAAGAAACCAATATAGGCAACACGAATAAGGGCGAGGCGGTGCAATCGTCCGTATTCATTGCCCTATTTCTGTAGAGGTGCAAAGTTTTTCGTCACCGTTGTTACAGTCGATCTAGTTCTCTATACGAAAGAAGGGACTGTTGCACAAAGATGATCTACCTTCGTGCAGCGGTCCCTGCGATTAATTATTGATAAAAGAGAAGAAGAAACGTATATAGTACTAAATAGAAAAGTCTTTAGATATGGAATATTAATGACGATATAATTAGGGATGTTCTGCATGAAGGAGAATTGGCAGTAGTTTGGATACCATCAATCAGGGAAGGTAGTGTTAGCGATGGGTCTTAGAACAAAAATCGGTGCTGTTTTTGACATCTGTGTCATTGTTGTCTGTGTTTGTACGGCACTGATCGGCTGGAAGAGTGCGAACAGTGGCTTCGACAGTGCACTGCAGTCACAGGCGCGTTCGAGTGCACAGCTGCTCGAGGAGAACATGAATGCACTCTATCCGGGGAATGGCACGTAGAGGACGGCAAACTCTACAAGGGGGATCACCGCTTTGGCGACAATCAGGAGGTTGCCGACAAGCTCGGTGAGATCTGTCAGGGGTATGTCACCTTCTTCGCAGGGGACACGCGCGTCTCGACGAACCTGAAGAATGCGAGCGGGGAGCGTATCCTCGGAACAAAGGCGAGTGCCGAGGTGACCGATACCGTCCTGAAGGGGAATAAGGCGTTTTCCGGCAGCGTTAGTGATCAATGACATCGAGTATGAGCGCCTACCTTCCTCTCCGTGATGGGGGCGGGAAGTCGATCGGCATCCCTTTTTGTCGGTGTCGGCTCTACGTCATGGATGATGTGCGCATCAGTTCCTCATGGTCACTGCGATTGCGGCAGTTCTCATCATCCTTCGGCTAAGTGTGTTCTCCTATGTGGCGATCGGCAAGGCACTGAAGCCCATCGAGGATCTCACGGAAGGTCTTGGGAAAATCGCAAAGGGAGATCTCCGCGTTGCCGATCTGGATGATACACGCAGTGATGAGCTCGGGATACTTGCGCGCAGTGCAAATGACATGAAGAACCGCCTGCGTGAAGTCATGTCGAATGTCTCGCGCTCGGCAGAGACTGTTGCAGCGTCGTCAGAGCAGCTGACGGCGAGCACACAGGAGACCCTCGAATCCATTACGCATGTTGCACAGAACACCACCTCGCTTGCAGAGGGCGCGGCAGAACAGACGGATATGATCGATCGCCTCGCTGCCAATGCCGATGAGATGTCGGATAAAGATGACCAGCTCTCCGAGCAGACGGACAGTGTCTACAAGCTCTCGCAGAATGGGCAGGAGAGTACGGCAAACGGGCAGAAACCAGGTAGACGATGCCGTTGAATCGAATTCAGAGCATTGCCGAGCAGGTCAGCGCTGCGGCAGGGCTTGTCGAGGCACTTGGAAAAGCGCTCTGATGAGATCGGATCGATCGTTGACACCATCTCGGGGATCTCCGAGCAGACGAATCTCCTCGCGCTCAACGCCGCCATCGAGGCGGCACGCGCCGGTGAGGCAGGACGCGGATTCGCTGTCGTCGCGGAGGAAGTCCGCAAGCTCGCGGAGCAGTCGGGCGAGTCGGCAAAGAACATCGCCGACCTCATTCGCCTCATTCAGAAGGATACGGCAGATGCCGTTGCCGCCATCCGTCAGGGGAATGAGAACGTCGATGAGGGGCCTCTGTCGTCGCGTCCTCGGGCGAGGCGTTCCGCACTGTTGCCGAGAAACTTTGACGGAACTGAGTAGGAACATCCGCCTTGCTTCTGACGCCGTCGGTATTGTGCAGTAAGACAAAGGGATGACATGATCGAATCGCTGAAGCGCGTCGAGGACATCTCGCGCAAGGCAGCGGATGATACGCAGACCATCTCGGCAGCTGCGGAGGAGCAGGCTGCTGCGATGCACGAGATGGCGGATGCAAGCAATACGCTTGCGACGCTTGCAGGAACTCAGAACGAGGTGCAAAGTTCCATGTAAAAACTGATCGAGAGAAATGATGCCGCAGGGCGTCAACGTGACGCCCTGCGGCATCGTTTTAGGAAACACTGATAAATTCAGCATCGCAGTCTTAGTACATCTTTTTCGCCCTGTCGTGCCCGAGATCTGCACATAGCTCTGCTATGCGTCCGGTTTGTCTCTGACAGGACAAAAATCTGCACCAATCAGGGACTGTTTTATCAGGATTCGAGATATATTTGACAAAAAAATCAAAAAGTCAAATATAATAATATCAAATATGCAAAAGAACACAAAGAAGGTGGTATGATGAGCAACATTGCCGATATGATAGAATCCTATATCCTGCGCCAGCTGGCCGCCCGTCAGGACGGGAAGGTCGAACTGCGCAGGACGGATATTGCCGATGAGATTTCGTGTGCACCGTCTCAGATCAGCTATGTGCTCTCAACGCGGTTTACGCAGGATAAGGGCTTCGTGGTGGAGTCACGGCGCGGCCTAGGCGGGTTCATCCGCATTGTGCAGGTGCCGCTGCGTGATCTGGTCTACCGCGATATGATGTCGAAGATCGACGAGAATACGGACTGCGAGTCCGTACAGTCCATGCTGCGCTATCTCATGCAGCATGGGATGATTGAGACACGCGAGGCAGCATTGATGCTGCAGATGGTAACAGGGCTCTTTCATGCGGAGTCACTCGATGCGAAGGAGCGCGTCCAAATGTTAAAGACGATGTTTTTGACACTGGAGAAATTTACGTAGCCGTTCGATAACATAGATAGAAGACTGCGGAGACCATTGGGAAGGACACATTGATGATCTGTGAGGAATGCGGCCGCAACGAGGCGATTGTGCACATCGTGCAGATCGGGCCGGGCGGCAAGAGTGAAAAGAATATATGTATGAGCTGCGCCGCGCGCTACGGTGCGTCGATCCTTCGTGCGCAGCAGGAGAATGTTTCGGCGGATGACTTCCTGAAGGGACTGTTTGGCAGCAATCAGGAGGAGAACGCGGAGGAGGAGGATGCACCGCGCATTACCTGTCCGAACTGCGGGATGCACTTTGACGATCTCTCGAAGACGGGGCAGATCGGCTGCTCGGTCTGCTATGAGACGTTTCATCATGAGCTCGCGCCGCTCCTGCGGCGCATCCACGGAGCGAGCATTCACCGCGGAAAGATTCCGCGCCGCTCGGGCAGCGGGATCATGCTGCGCCGTGAGGCGGAGCAGCTCCGCACGCGCCTGAAGGAAGCCGTCGCCCATGAGGAGTATGAAAAGGCGGCAGAGCTGCGCGACCGGATTCGCTCGCTGGAGCAGCGAGATGGAGGAGAGCAGTCATGGCGCTTGAGGATCTCCTGCGCGCGGAGCGGCTTCCGTGGTTTGCTGCGGGGGGACAGGATGCCGATGTCGTGCTCTCGAGCCGCGTACGCCTTGCCCGCAACCTCCTGCGCCTGCCGTTTCCGGGGCGTGCCGACGAGGCTCAGCTAGCGGAGATACGGCGCATCCCTGGATGAGGCGTTGGCGGATATCAGCACGGCGTTCGGGCAGCCGTTTGAGCGCATCGCTGTCGATGCGCTGACGGATGTGGAGCGGGCGGTGCTGATCGAAAAGCGGCTCATCAGTGAGAAGTTCGCTGCGGGGCAGCCGCAGCGCGCAGCCTACATCAGTGCCGATCTGGGGATCAGTATTCTCATCAATGAGGACGATCATCTCAAGATACAGGTGATGACGCCCGGTCTGTCCGTTGCGCAGGCATTTCGCACGGCGGCGAAGGTGGACGACTTTATTGAGGCGAAGCTGGATCTTGCCTTTGATGAGCGCATGGGCTATCTGACGGCACAGCCGACGAATCTCGGCACGGGACTGCGCGCCTCGGTCGTCGTTCATCTGCCGGGGCTGGTCTACACGCGCAACATCGAGAACATCAGTCATTCGTTTCCACAACTCGGCCTTGCCGTTCAGCCGCTTTATGGGGGCGGTGAGGGCGCGCATCTCTATAAAATTTCCAATCAGCTCACGCTCGGTTATGCAGAGGCAGAGATCATCGAGAATCTGCGTGCTGCCGTGGGAGAGATCGCCGCACACGAGCGGCGTGCACGCAAGGCACTCTCCTACGTCGGAAAGGATAGTGTTGAGGATGGCGTTTGGCGTGCATTCGGAATTCTTTCGTATGCAAGGTCGCTGACAGAGGAGGAAACACTTGACCTGCTCTCGCGTGTGCGTTATGGTATAGACCGTGGGATCATCACCGGGGTGTCGGGGGACTGCTACGGTGAGATCATGGTTGCGGCGCGCGATGCCTATCTTCGGTATATGGCAGGCGGGGCGGAACAGACCGCGGGGGAGATCGCCGGCATGCGCGCAGCGCGTGTGCGCGCGATTTTAGATCGATACAGAACACAGGGGTAAGGAGGGGAACAGCTTGAACTACCGTCAATTTTTTACGCAGACGGCGATTAAGGCCGTGGAGTTTTCGCAGTATATTGCACAGCGGCGCGGCAAGGGGTATATCGGTACCGGCCAGCTGCTGCTCGGTATTCTGCACATGCGCGATACGATTGCCGCCGAGACACTGGATAAATTCGGCGTGGACTACGACAGCGCAGAGCAGGTGATTCGGGAGGGGGACGGTTTTCAAGACGTCCTGACCCCGGAGGAGACGCCCTACTACACGCGGCGCGCACAGCGCGTCATGCAGGGGGCGATTGATACGGCGCGTGAAGCGCGTTCCTTCGTGACGACGGAGCACATTTTGCTCAGCCTGCTCTCCGAAGGTGAGGGGACTGCTGTCCGCACACTGGAGGATCTCGACGTCGATATCGAGGCACTGCAGAGTGAGGTGAGTGCCAAGATGGACGACACGGAGGACGAGGTCAAAGAAAAGTCTGCGCGACGCAAGAGCGGCAAGGAAACGCGCAAGGGTCTGCCCGCCTCACTGAAAAAGTTTGGCACGGATCTGACCGCAGCGGCCGGTGCGGGAAGTCTTGACCCCGTGATTGGCCGTACGGCGGAGATTGATCGCGTGATTCAGATTCTGGCACGGCGGACGAAGAACAATCCGCTCCTGCTCGGCGAGGCGGGGTCGGCAAGACGGCCATCGCCGAAGGTCTGGCACGCCGCATTGCTGCCGGAGAGGTGCCCTTTCTGCTGGAGGACAAGCACATTGTGACGCTGTCGATGACGGCACTCGTCGCGGGCACGAAGTACCGCGGTGAGTTTGAGGAGCGCCTGAAGAATGTGGTGGATGATGTCATCAAGGCGAAGAATATCATCCTCTTCATCGATGAAATTCACACGCTTATCCGTGCGGGCGGTGCCGAGGGCGCACTCGATGCGGCAAACATCCTGAAGCCCGCTCTTGCGCGCGGTCAGATGCAGATTATCGGGGCGACGACGCTCAGCGAGTACAAGAAGTACTTTGCAAAAGATGGTGCGCTCGCACGGCGGTTTCAGTCGGTGACGGTCGATGAGCCGGATGCTGCGGATGCGGAGCAGATTCTCTTCGGCCTGCGCAGCCGCTACGAGGAGTTCCATCATGCGCGCATCGAGGATACGGCGATTACGGCGGCCGTGCGACTCTCGAAGCGGTACCTGACGGATCGCTTCCTGCCGGACAAGGCGATTGATCTGATGGATGAGGCATCCTCCCATGTGCGCATGAAGAGCGCGGGTGGGACGGATCGCCTGGTCGGTCTGCGCCGTGAAATCGCAGGGGTGGTCAGGAGAAGGACGCCGCTGTCAGCAAGCAGGACTATGAGGCGGCAGCGCACCTGCGCGACCGCGAGAAGGATCTGCGCGCGAAGCTCGATGCGTCCCGCAAGGGCGAGGATGCACGCATGGAGATCCGCGTGACGGAGGACGATATTGCGGCTGTGGTGGCACAGTGGACGGGCATTCCCGTGCAGCGCATCGCGGTCAAGGAATCCGACCGCCTGTTGGCGCTGAGTCGCAGATCGGCCGCCGCGTCATCGGGCAGGACGAAGCGGTGCATGCTGTGGCGCGTGCTGTCCGTCGCGCGCGTGCCGGGGTCAGGATCCGCGCCGTCCCGATCGGCTCGTTCCTCTTCCTCGGGGCGACGGGCGTCGGCAAGACGGAACTGGCGCGGGCACTCGCGGAGTCGGTGTTTGGCACTGAGGATGCGATCATCCGCTTCGATATGTCGGAATACATGGAAAAAGCATACGACGGCACGTCTGGTCGGCGCGCCTCCGGGCTATGTCGGCTATGAGGAGGGCGGTCAGCTGACCGACGCCGTGCGGCGCAAGCCCTTTTCCATCATTCTCTTCGATGAGGTGGAAAAAGCTCACCCCGATGTCTTCCACATGCTGCTGCAGGTGCTGGAGGACGGCCGCCTGACGGACGGACAGGGGCGCGTTACGGATTTCCGCAATACCATCATCATCATGACCTCGAATGCGGGGGCAGATCACCTGCGCTCGACCCGCGGAACCATCGGCTTTGCCGTCGGCGGGACGGCAGGATCCGACGAGGAACAGGCGAAGAAGCGCGTCCTCGATGAGGTGCGACGGATCTTCCGCCCCTGAGTTCCTCAACCGCGTGGACGATATGATCGTCTTCAATGCGCTCGGCGAGCCGGAGCTGACGAAGATTGTGGACATTCTCCTGCGCGATGTGAAGCTGCGTCTCGCGGAGCAGGAGATCAACATGGAGGTCAGCCCGTCGGCGAAGCGTGTGCTCATCACGAAGGGGACGGATGTCAAGTTCGGCGCGCGTCCGCTGCGGCGCGCCATCCAGAAAGAACCTCGAGGATGCACTTGCGGAGCGCCTGCTCGCCCGTGATTTTGCGGCGGGGGATGTCATCTCCGTGCGAAAGCTCGGGGATGGGCTGGACTTCGTGAAGAAGGACAAGACGCACAATCGACGGACGAAGAAGGATAATAAGAAGGAACCATGCCATGAAACGTGAGGGGCGCAACGTACTTGCGCCGCACTCGCGGATTGGATGTTGGGGGACTTTTCTCCTCAACTTTCGCATGGTCGCTGTTCTGGCTCGCACGGTCAGTGCGGCGGATGATTTTGCTGCGGTGAGTGGGGGCTGCTGCACGAGCGAGACTTCGTGCGACAGCCCCGTCTTTGTCAGTGCTGCCCTTCCACCGCTTGCGCGGTCCCCTCTCCCGTGGTGCACGGGAGGGCTGAGGATAACGCCATAGTAGCTTCCCCCGCTTGCGGGGAAGTATAGCATAGCGAGCCGATGGAGGAACAGTCCCTTTTTCGTGTTCTTTCGATGGAGATCTTATGGCAAAGAAGAAAAAGACGATGTACGTCTGTCAGAACTGCGGCTACGACAATACGCGATGGATGGGCAAATGTCCGGGCTGCGGTGCGTGGAATACGATGGTGGAGGAGGTCGTTGCTCCGCCGGCGGAGGAGCGGCGCGGAACCGCCTCGTCAGGTGAGCCGCCGCAGCCGATTGCGGAGATCCGCGCAGAGGATCTGCCGCGCTTTTCGACGGGCTCGGGGGAGCTCGACCGCGTTCTCGGCGGCGGTGTGATACCGGGAGCGATGGTGCTCGTCGTCGGTGATCCCGGCGTCGGGAAATCGAGCCTTACCCCTGCGCGCATCGGCGGATATAGCGCGGGCAGGGACGCCGCGTCCTCTATGTGACGGGGGAGGAAAGCGCACGGCAGATCCGCATGCGTGCCGATCGTCTGCAGGCCGTCGCCGATGAGCTGCTCGTCGTCAGCGAGACGAACCTCGATGCGATCTGCGCACATGTAGAAAATGTAAAGCCTGCGCTCTTTATCATCGACTCCATCCAGACGATGTACCGTCCCGACATTGAGAGCGCACCCGGCAGCGTCTCGCAGGTGCGTGAGTGCGCCATGGAGCTGATGCGCGTCGCAAAGACGGCGGGGATTGCCGTCTTCGTCATCGGTCATGTAACGAAGGAAGGCAGCCTGGCGGGCCCGCGTGTCCTCGAGCATATCGTCGATACGGTGCTCTACTTTGAGGGAGAGCGAAATGCGGAGTACCGCGTGCTGCGCGCCGTAAAAAATCGCTTTGGCAGCACGAACGAGCTGGGACTCTTTGAGATGCGGGATGTCGGACTGGTCGATGTCCCCGATGCGTCGAAGCTGTTTCTCTCCGAGCGCGCCCCCGAGAGTGGCTCGGTCATCGTGCCGACGGTGGAGGGGACGCGCCCTCTGCTCGTCGAGGTACAGGCGCTGGTTGCCCCGACGCCCTATCAGCCGCCGCGCCGTACGGCGGACTCCGTGGATGTCAAGCGTATCCAGCTGCTCCTCGCCGTCCTCGAAAAACGCGTGCGCCTGCCGATCGGTGCCGCAGACGTCTATGTGAAAGTCGCGGGCGGTATCCGTCTCGATGAGCCGGCGGCGGATCTCGCTCTCTGTGTTGCCATGGCATCGAGCTTTGCAGGACGACTGCCGCGTCCGCAGATGGTCGTCTGCGGCGAGGTGGGGCTTTCGGGGGAGGTGCGCGCCGTCTCACAGGCGGAGCAGAGAATCATCGAGGCGCAGCGGCTCGGTTTTCACGCCGCTGTGCTCCCCATGAAGAACTACCGTCAGCTAAAAGGAAAGTTCACAGGGATGGAGCTCTTTGGTGCAGAGACGATTGGCGATGCCTTTGAAAGTGTGCGATGCCAAAAAAATATTTAAGAAAAGATAAGATTTCCACGATAAAAGAGATTGAAGAGGTGATGTGTAGATGAATGCCGGAAATCTTATGGCGGTATCGACCACGGACGGCGCATCGGCGGCAGCGGGCGTGCAGGGAGCGCGCAGCGCAGCGGCGGGCAGCCGTACGCAGACAACCTCAGGGAAGAATACGTTCAGCGATACGATGGGCGCACTGCAGAAAAAAGGGTATGAGTGCAGATGCGACCAAGATCCAGACCGGTGATCCTTCATCGTCTGCCGTACAGGATAAGCCCTGCGGCGACGGGGACGGACAGGGACGGCGCAGAACGCACAGGATGTGAAAAAAACAGCGTCCATGCCTGCGGCAAAAGGGCAAAGCGACGCCTTGAAGGACGTGTCCGCCGAGGACACAGCCATAGCCTCCGCAGCGGCGGCAACAGTGCTCGCAGCACTCCTGCCGGCGGATGTGGAGCAGGTTCCCGTGGAGAGCACTCCGGCGGAGGGGGAACTGCCGCCAGCTCTGGCGGATATCCTCGAACGCTATGGGCTGACCGCTGAGCAGCTGCGTGATACGAAGCTGCAGACGGCGGTCGAACATCTGCTGCAGCAGATGCCGCAGACCGATGAGAAGGGGAATTCGCTTCTCCGTGCCCTGCCGGTGAACCACTGACGCAGGAGACAGCGAATACCGCTGTCATGCGGGCACAGACGGATGCACCTGCCGCTGCGGCGGCGCGTCTCGCAGCGCTCGATGCGGCAATGCCCGCACAGCTGCGTGCGGCACTTCAGGCAGCAGCACTGCCGTCTGCGGAGAATGCAGAGGGCGAGCGGTGACGGATGAGACACCCGATGCAGCCCGTCGCAGGCGGAACCCGTTCCCGCAGCACCTGCAGAGCAGGCGTACTGTCGACAGCAGATGTCGTACTGCAGCCCGCTGCGCAGCCGACGGTTGTGCAGCAGCCCTGCAGCACAGCAGCGGCCGTGTCTGCGATGCAGAGAGCAGCAGCCCTGCCGCAGGGGAAGAGTGCGCTGCGCTGGTCGGAAGAAACTGACCGAGGAAACGCAGCCCTGCACCGAGTCCCGCTCGATGTTCTCGCACAGCGTACGATGCGTCACGATGCAATGCAGCGTGACATGAGCGGAGAAAGCGCGGAGCAGAACCAGCAGCCGATGCAGAGCAGCACGCCCCAGCCCTGCACCGACGCATGAGAACGTCTCCCTTTGAGACGACGGTGCGTACGGCAGAGACGCCCGTTCAGACTGCCTCCATGCAGACGGGGACACCCCAATCCAGACAGAGCAGGCAGCACCTGCGGCAGAGGTGCCGCAGCGCCCGCAGACCGACTATGAGATCCGCGTCAGATTGTCGAGCAGGCACGTCTTCTGCGTACCCTGAACGACACGCAGATGATCATTCGCCTGAAGCCGGAGCATCTCGGCGAGCTGACCCTGCGTGTCGCCGTCGGCTCGGACGGTGCCGTGCAGGCGTCCTTCCACAGCGACAATGCTCACGTGCGCAGCGTGATTGAGAACTCTCTTGTCCAGCTGCGGCAGGAGCTGAACACGCAGGGGATCAAGGTGGATCGCGTCGGTGTCTATACGGGACTTGCCGATGGGCAGATGCCGCAGGGACAAGGGCAGGAAGCCTGGCAGCAGCATCAGGCAGGTCACAGTGAGACACAGGTCTACGCACGCGGTGATGCCGATGACTATCTCGACGGGGAAATCGTCGATGATGGCGTTACCACTGTATCGACACAGGAAAGTGTTGGCGGTGTAACGGCAGACGGTGTGGACTATCGCGTCTGACCATGTGAGGAGGAAGCAACGTGGCAAGTACAAACCCACTGAATACCATCAATGTCGGTGGCGTCATCCAGAAGGTCTCCGACTATGAGGAGGCACAGAACCAGGCAAAGGCCGCCAAAGCAAGGAGAACAGTGCACTTGGCAAAGGATGCGTTTCTGCAGCTGCTCGTAACGCAGATGCGCTATCAGGATCCGCTCAATCCGCAGGACAATGCCGAGTATCTCTCGCAGCTGGCGCAGTTCTCCGCGCTCGAGCAGATGACGAAACGTCTCAAGGGACTCGAGAACGTCAGCAAGATCGTCGACAACATTGATTCCTCTGTGCTGATCGGACAGCTCAGCTCGATGATCGGGCAGCCGATCCAGTGGATGTCTGAGACGAAGGGCGAGGACGGTGCCGCATCCAAGACCAGCTTTGAGGGCAAGGTCATCGGTGTCAGCATCACGGACGGTGCGCCGAGCATCATCGCCGACGTCAATGGACAGTCGCACAAGGTACAGATCTCCGAGGTCGTTCGCGTCGGACGTCTCACGGCCTCAGCAACATAACCGGCAGAATAAAGGGCAGTTGACCGTAAAATCGGTATCGTACCGCCCTTTTTCTTCTTGCATAATGCGTATCCATCGCTTATAATGGGGCGTAACATCCCAAAGGAGTATGGGATGGAGAGAAGGAATGGAGGGATCCATAATGGCTATATCAGCCATGGAGGAGGCTTTGGTTCGAGCCTGTTTCCAACAATCAAACCGTGAAATTCATCAGCGTTGGTGGAGAAGCAACGCAGGCCAAGATGAACGAGGTCAAGGCGGTTACCGGCGACTCGAAAGTTCGGTTCGAGCACGAAAGCAGGGTACAAGTGAGTTCCAGCAGACACAGCGGACAGTGATTCGCGTGGCGGGCAGAGCACCTCGCGTGCAGCGCAGCAGTCAGAACGCAATATGGATCCTGCGATGCTCGGAACGAGTGCGTTCCAGAAGTCGAACCGCTCGGCACAGCAGATGGGTGCACAGGCGACGCAGGCCAAGATGGACGAGGTCAAAGCGGTCACGAGTGACTCGAAGTTCGGTTCGGGCACGAAGGCGGGGACGAGTGAGTTCCAGCAGACGCAGCGGACGGTCATCCGCACGGCAGAGCAGGTTGCTTCGCGCGCCACGCAGCAGGCGGCGCAGAACATGGATCCTGCGATGCTGGGCACGAGCCGCTTCCAGAAGTCCCTTCGCGAAGCACAGCAGTATGGTGCCCAGGCGACGAGCCAGCGCATGGAGCAGGCAAAGGCGGCCTATGCGAGTCAGCCCGCGCGCTCCGCAGCATGTCGGAAGCAATCTCGATATCAAAGGCATAAAATGATAATGGACTGTCTACGGAATCCTGCGGTTTCGTAGAGCAGTCCTTATTTTCTGTCTTGACAAGCGTGAATCCATCTGTTAATATAACATCTGTCGCAGAGAAAGCGTGAAGTGAATATGGAGTGGTACTCAAGAGGCTGAAGAGGACGGTTTGCTAAATCGTTAGAGTGGGTAACCGCTGCGAGAGTTCGAATCTCTCCCACTCCGCCATTTTTTATTACCCGGTCTGCGTCGGGTTTTTTTAATTTAAGGAGATGCTTCTATGGAGATGCAGAGCACGCCGCCGTCCTTTGTCGAACGATTTTTTAAAGTGCGGGAAAAGGGCTCGACCGTGCGCACGGAATTACTCGCGGGCATGACGACATTCATTGCCATGGCGTATATTCTCTTCGTCAATCCAAATATACTTGCGGATGCCGGCATCCCGAAGGAGGCAGCGATTGCCTCGACGATTTGGATTGCCGCACTCGCGTCGCTCGCAATGGGCATTTTTGCGAACTATCCCGTCGCGCTCGCACCGGGCATGGGGCTGAATGCGTTCTTTGCCTACTATGTCTGCGGCGTTCTCGGACTGCACTGGACCGTAGCACTCGGTGCCGTGTTCTTCTCAGGTGTGCTCTTCCTGATTTTGACAGTCGGCGGAATCCGACAGGCCATCATCAATGCTGTCCCGCGTGATCTGAAATACGCCATCAGTGTGGGCATCGGACTCTTTATCGCGTTCATCGGCCTGAAGGGGACGGGACTGATCGTCGAGAACTCTGCGACGTATGTCTCCCTTGGTCATGTCACCGCACCGACGACGCTGCTCTCTCTCTTCGGACTGCTTCTCACGGCGGCGCTGATGGCGCGCAACGTGCACGGCTCGATCCTCATCGGCATCTTTGTGACGACCATCCTCGCCATGATCCTCGGGATGACGCCGGCACCGAAGGGAATCACGGATATCGTGAGCACCTCGCTCCCGCACATGGGGGAGACGTTCGGTCAGCTCGATCTCGCGGGTGCATGGCACTACGGCCTCATTTCGATCATCTTCACGTTCACCGTGGTGGAACTATTCGATAATATGGGCACCTTGATCGGTCTGACGACAAAGGCAAAGATGGTGCGCCCCGACGGACACATCGAGAACATCGATAAGGCACTGACCACGGATGCAGTCGGGACGATGGTCTCCGCCATGTTCGGTACGTCGACGGTCACCTCCTATATCGAGAGCGCGGCCGGTATTGCCGCCGGCGGACGGACGGGGCTGACTGCCGTTGCAGCGGGCGTGCTCTTCCTAGCGGCACTGCTCTTTACGCCGCTGATCGGGCTCGTGCCGGCATTTGCTACCGCGCCTGCCCTCATCCTGGTCGGAGCACTGCTCATGTCCGAGGTCGGAAAGATTGACTTCTCCGACTTCACGAACGCTCTGCCGGTTTTCCTTACGATCATCATGATGCCGCTCACGTCGAGTATTGCCAATGGCTTTGCCTTTGGCTTTATCAGCTACACGGTCATGAAGCTCTGTGCGGGCCAGTATAAGAAGGTCAGCTGGATCATGTATCTCGTCTCGATTGCCTTCCTGATCAATCTGGCACTTCGTTCGTAGGAGGCTGACGTGCAGATGAAACACCGCATGGCATTTCTCGTGAGTCTTTTGTTCCTGCTCTCCGCGCTCTTTGGCGGGTGTGCAGGAGGAGCATCGCATGAGACATCCACGACAGCACCCGTGCAGCAGGCACTCACGGTCAAGATGCTCGATGTCGGGCAGGGGACGCCATCCTCATTCAGACCGCAGAGCAGAACGTCCTCATTGATACGGGCGATCTGGACGAGCGGGATAAGCTCCGCGCCGAACTGGACAAGGCAGGGGTCAAAAAACTCGATGCAGTGATCCTGACCCATCCCCATGCCGATCACATCGGCGGGATGGAGATGCTGATCGATAAGTATCCGATCGGCATGGTCTATGACAACGGGATGCCGTCAACGTCGCGCGTCTACATCGGCTATATGAAACAGCTGAAGGCGAAGGGGATTGCGCGCAAGGGACTCTGTACGGGGGATCGCGTGGATCTCGGCGGCGGGGCTGTCTTTGAGGTGCTCGCCCCGTCGGCATCACTGGTCCAGCAGGGCAGCGTCAAGGGCTACAAGCACGATCCGAACAACGAGTCCGTCGTCGGACGGCTGGTCTTTGGCGATTTCTCCATGATGTTTACGGGCGACGCAGAAAAGAAAGAGGAGCAGGACATCCTTGCGGGGGCGCAGGGCGCGGTGCAGAGCACCGTCCTCAAGGCAGGCCATCATGGCAGCAAGACCTCCTCCTCGGCAGATTTCCTGCGCGCCGTCCATCCTGCGGCGGCACTCATCTCCTGCGGTGTAAACAACGACTATGGACATCCGCATAAGGAGACGATGAAGAAGTACCATGCCATGAATCTGGACATCTATGTGACGGCGGAGAATGGCACGATCACCCTTACGAGCGATGGCAAGGACTACCATATCACACCGGAGAGAGGGGAGAAACAATGATTTCTGCGTATCTGGATCGATTTGAAGGAGATCTTGCCGTGCTTCTCCTCGGAGATGCCATGGTCAAGGTGAATTTTCCCGCGCGTTCCTGCCCAAAGATGTGGCAGAGGGCGACTATCTGAAGCTGACGATAGAGCGCGATGCGGCGGCGACGGATGCCGCTGAGGATGAGGCACTGGAGCTGCTGAAAGGCTGAATGGGGGCGAGATTGGCATTGACGATCAAGAACAGGGTTCATCTGTGGATGCGACCGCTGCTTGCCGCAGCGGTTTTTGTCTGCCTGCTGCTTCTCCTCGGTGGAGCGGGAGAAGCAGCAGGCACCATCCATCGCATTACGGGCATTGACAGCCATGCGGTGGAGGTGGACGGGCGCGCGGCGCAGCGCATAGAGATCACCGTTAAGAAGGCGGGGCTGCACTACGCTCTGTCGGAGCGGTACCATGCGGACAATCAGCTGCTGGTCGAGCTGGAGGATGTTGCGCTGGATGAGCATCTTCCCCATGAGATCGCTCTCGATGGAGCGGTGCTGCAGCGGCTTGTCGTTATCCCACGCGAGAATCATCGTGCGGCACTGCGGATCTATGCAGGGCATGATCTTCGCAGTGCGGATGCCTATCGCATGTATACCGTCCCGGGGACGGGACGTGAGAAGAATACCGAGCGGCTCGTGATTGAGATCTTTGCGGATGGCGGAGACGCACTCAGCAAGGCGGTCATGGGGCATACGGTGGTCATTGATCCCGGGCATGGAGGCAGCGATACGGGGGCGATCGGCCCCTCGGGCGCATGCGAAAAGGATGTCGCCCTTGCCGTCTCCCTGCGTACGCGTGACCTCCTGACCAAGGCGGGGGCGCATGTCGTCATGACGCGGACGGACGATGTGGACGTCGCGTATGCGGGCAGTTCGGCTTCCCGCGAACTGCAGGCGCGTGTGGATGCTGCGGCGGCATGAGGAGGCGGAACTCTTCCTCTCCGTGCACTGCAATTCCTTTAGCAATCCGGATGCACACGGGATGGAGACCTACTATTATCCCAAGACGGATGCGGATGAACGCTTCGCCACGCTGCTGAACGAGGAACTTGCTGCGGCGGGCGGACTCTATAATCGCGGGGTCAAGTATGCGCTTCTACGTCCTGAAGCATTCGGATATTCCCGCCTCCCTTGCGGAACTGGGGTTTATCTCGAATCCCGAGGAGGAGCAGATGCTCACGGATCCTGCCTATCAGGAGATACTGGCACAAGCACTCTTTCGTGCGATTGCACGCTATTTTGAGGAATGAGGAGAGAATCGAAATGTTCCAACACGCGCAACATATCACACGTCTGCTGGGCGCACCGCTCTGCGCAGCACTTCTGCTCACGGCGGGCTGTGCAGATGAAAAGACGTCTGCCCCGCCTGCCGCAGAGTCACAGCAGACACAGACGAAGGCTGCGGCTGCGGACGACACAGCGGCAAAGGACAAAGAGGTCAAGGTGAATGTCTACTATCCGAAGAATGACGGCATGGGTCTTGTGGCGGACAGCCGTACGGTAAAACTCGGCGGCGAGGATAAGTATACGGCAGCGCTGAAGTCCCTGCTCGCAGGCACGACGGAGAAGGGGCAGACGAATGTCTTCCCGAAACACGTGAAGCTGCGCAGCGTCAAGGTTCAGGATGGTGTCGCCACGGTGGATTTCTCCAAGGAGCTGCAGAAGAACTTTCAACGGCGGGTCGACGGGGGAAGAGATGCTCGTCGGATCAATCGTCAACACGCTCACGGATTTCCCCGAGGTGAAAAAGGTGCGCATCCGCATTGAGGGGAGGATGTGGAAACCCTCTCGGGGCACATGGATCTCTCTGAGCCGCTGCCGCGCATGACAGAGCTGCTGAAATAGCCGTGCTTGTCATTTTGGCTGTTTTGTGATAGGATACAAGTAGAATGGCGGGAATGCTCTCTTTGTATGCCCGCAAATCGGAGGTGCATGCGCCCCCAATGGAAAAAGAAAGCAGGAGGTTGTTTCATACAATGAAGGTTACGGCAGAGCATGGGGAGAACCGTGAGGTCACTCTGACGATTGAAGTGGATCAGGACAAGCTGGAGCAGGCGACGGACGGCGCGGCAAAGCGTCTTGCGGGACGCGTGAATATCCCGGGCTTCCGCAAGGGAAAGGCACCGCGCAAGATCGTCGAGAATTTTGTCGGCAAGGAGGCCATCCTTCAGGAGGCATTCGAGAGCGTTGCACAGAAGGCGTTCGATGAAGCGCTGACCGAGCAGAACATGGAGCCTGTGACGCGCCCCGAGATCGACATCGTGACCCTCGAGGAGGGCAAGGATGTCGTATTTACGGCAAAGTTCACGCAGCGTCCCGAGGTCACACTCGGCGAATATAAGGGACTCAAGGTCGAGAAACCTGCCGTCTCGGTTTCCGAGGAGGACATCGATCGTCAGATCGAGGGGATGCGCCAGCATCAGGGCACGCTCATCGACGCCCCTGCCGATGCCGCGGTCAAGAAGGACGACTTCATTACGCTTGATTTTGAGGGCTTTGTGGACGGGACACCGTTCGAGGGCGGCAAGGGCGAAGACTATCCGCTCCAGATCGGCTCGGGCTCGTTCATTCCGGGCTTTGAAGATCAGCTCATCGGTGCGAAGGTCGGCGAGGAGCGCGAGGTGAACGTCACGTTCCCCGAGGACTACCACGCGGAGAACCTCAAGGGAAAGGCGGCTGTCTTCAAGTGCACGGTGCGCAGCATCAAGTCGCGCGAGCTGCCTGAGCTGGACGATGCGTTTGCCAAGAAGGCAAGCAAGTTCGAGACGCTCGCAGAGCTGCGCGAGGACATCCGCAAGAACCTCCGGGAGGGCGCGGAGCGTCAGGCAGAGAATGAGCGCCGCACAAAGGCAATCGACATGGCGACGGACAACTGCACGATGGAGATTCCGCCCGTGATGGTCGAGAACCGCATTACGGCGATGATCCAGGAAATGGCGATGCGTCTTGAGCAGCAGGGAATGAGCCTTGAGCAGTATCTCCAGTACGCAGGGCTCGACATGGCGCGCATCCGCGACGAGTACCGCGAGACGGCGGAGAAGAACGTGCGCACCGATCTCATGCTCGAGGAGGTTGCCAAGGCAGAGGACATCAAGGTCGAGGGAAGGGATCTCGATCAGGAAGTCTACGCAATGGCTCTGTCCTATGGTGCGACGCCGAAGCAGGTTCAGAAGATCATCAAGGAGCAGGGGCGCGTCAGCGATCTTGCAGCGACGGTGCTGCGCAAGAAGACGGCGCAGTTCATCGTGGACAATATCACGGAGTAAGAAAGCTCCTGCGGGGAGGAACGTATGAGTTACTATGTACCGATGGTGGTGGAGACCTCCGGACGCGGGGAGCGTGCCTATGACATTTACTCCCGCCTGCTGAAGGAGCGCATCATCTTCCTCGGTGGACCGATTGACGACAGCGTCGCCAACGTCGTTGTGGCACAGATGCTCTTTTTGGAGTCGGAGGATCCCGATAAGGATATCCATCTCTACATCAACAGCCCCGGCGGCGTTGTGACGGCAGGACTTGCCATCTATGATACCATGCAGTACATCAAGCCGGATGTCTCCACGATCTGTGTTGGACAGGCGGCGAGCATGGGCTCGATTCTTTTGACGGCGGGTGCAAAGGGAAAACGCTATGCCCTCCCGCATGCCCGTATTATGATTCATCAGCCGCTTGGCGGCGCACAGGGACAGTCGACCGACATCCAGATCCAGGCGAAGGAGATCCTGCGCCTGCGTGAGGTCGGCAACGAAATCCTCGCGCACCACACGGGGCAGGATACAGAGAAGATCAACGTTGATACGGAACGCGACAACTTCATGTCGGCGGAGGAGGCAAAAGAATACGGCCTCATTGATGAGGTTGTCCTCCGACCAAAGGATACATCTGCTGACAGCAAGGCCTGAGGGGGTGTCATGCGATGAAATTTGGGGCGGACGACAAGGGTCAGCTCAAGTGCTCGTTCTGCGGCAAGACGCAGGAGCAGGTAAGAAAGCTCGTGGCGGGTCCCGGCGTCTATATCTGCGATGAGTGCATCGAACTCTGCAATGAGATCATTGCGGAGGAACTTGGCGACGATATTGATGTCGGGCTCAAGGATATTCCGAAGCCAAAGGAGATCCGCCGCATTCTCGACCAATATGTCATTGGTCAGGATGAGGCGAAAAAATCGCTTTCCGTGGCGGTCTACAATCACTACAAGCGTATTCATGCCGGTCAGGGAAAGAACGAGGATGTGGAGCTGCGCAAGTCGAACGTCCTCATGATCGGCCCCACGGGCAGCGGCAAGACGCTGCTGGCGCAGACGCTGGCACGCATCCTGAATGTGCCGTTTGCCATCGCTGATGCGACCTCTCTCACGGAGGCCGGCTATGTCGGCGAGGATGTCGAGAACATCCTGCTGAAGCTGATTCAGGCGGCGGACTACGACATCGAGAAGGCACAGCGCGGCATCATCTACATCGACGAGATCGATAAGATTGCGCGTAAATCGGAGAACCCCTCCATCACACGAGATGTCTCAGGGGAGGGCGTTCAGCAGGGGTTGCTCAAGATTCTTGAGGGGACAACGGCATCCGTGCCGCCGCAGGGCGGACGCAAGCATCCGCAGCAGGAACTCCTGCAGATCGATACGACGAACATCCTCTTTATCTGCGGCGGTTCGTTTGATGGACTTGAGGAGATCATCGAGTCGCGCCTTGGAAAAAAGCAGATGGGCTTTGGTGCCGAGGTGCGCTCGAAGCGCCGCGTTACGGTGGGGCTTCGCTCAGCAAGATCATCCCCGAGTTTGATGAAGAATGGGCTGATTCCCGAGTTCATCGGGCGTCTGCCTGTCGTCGTCACGCTGAACTCCCTCGATGAGGAGCGCTCGTTCGCATTCTGACAGAGCCGAAGAACGCTCTTGTCAAGCAGTTCCAAAAGCTGCTCGAACTGGACGGTGTGCGTCTGACGTTTGAGGAGGATGCACTGCACCTGATCGCGAAGGAAGCGCTGACGCATAAGACGGGCGCGCGTGGTCTGCGTGCCATCGTCGAGGGGATCATGCGCAACGTCATGTACGAGGTGCCGTCGATCCATGGCGTGACAGCATGTCAGGTCACGAAGGACGTCATCGTCAACCACAGCGACCCGATCCTCACCATCGACGGTGCGGGCGCACAGAAGATGGCAGCCGCTAATTAAGGATGCACGGATAGGAGTTTCTGTCCCCATGCTTCCTTAGGCACACATATCGACATATCAATGAAAGGAGCCTGCAGCGTGCGGTGCTCCTTTTTTCTATAGATGGAAGGAACGCGACCATGTCTGAGAAAACAAACACTGCCGCTGCTTCCCCTGCGGGGACTTGTGGTCTATCCCCACATGATGGTCAACATCGACGTGGGACGCGATCGCTCTGTTGCCGCCATCGAGGCTGCGATTGCAGGAGACAGTCGGATTCTCGTCGTTTCACAGAAGGATCCGGAACTGGATGACCCGACGGCGGCAGATCTCTATGATGTCGGTGCCGTTGCGGAGATCCGTCAGTTTCTGCGCCTGCCCGAGGGCGTGCTGCGGATCCTCGTGGATGGACAGCAGCGCGCGGAGATCATGGAGATCCGCGAGGGGGAGACGTACGCGGAGGCGGATGTCCATGTGATTGACGAGGCGTGTGGAAACGCCCTCCACAAAGGATATGGAGCACTCGTTCACGGGGTAACGAGCAAATTCGAGGAGTGGGTGAAGCTCTCTCATAAGATTCCACCCGAGGCGCTGGTGTCGATCTCGATCATGGAGGACATGGGGCGTCTGGCGGATATTATCGCGAGCCATTTGAGCCTGAAGCATGAGGTGCGGCAGGATATCCTTGCCACCATTGATGTGCGCGCACGCCTGCACCGTCTCTATGAGGTGCTCGTCTATGAGCTGGACATCATGGGGATCGAGCAGAAGATCAACCGTCGTGTCCGTAAGCAGATGGACAAGGTTCAGCGCGATTTTTATCTGCGTGAACAGATCAAGGCAATCCATCAGGAGCTCGGCGACGATGCGGATAAGTCCGCCGATGTGGATCGTTATCGCACGGCTCTCGCGGAGGGGACGTACCCCGATGCCGTACGCGAGACCATCGAGCGTGAGATTCACCGCCTCGACGTCAGCCCTGCGATGAGTGCCGAGGTCGGTGTGATCCGCAGCTATCTGGACTGTCTGATCGAACTGCCGTGGATGCACACGACCAAAGAGACGGTCGATATGAATGCTGCGCGCGCTGTGCTCGAACGCGATCACTACGGACTCGAAAAGATCAAGGAACGCATCCTCGACTACCTTGCCGTGCGTCAGCTGGCACCGGAGCAGAATGCCCCCATCCTCTGCCTCGTCGGTGCACCCGGTGTCGGCAAGACGTCGCTCGGCGCGTCGATTGCCCGTGCGATGGGGCGGGAGTTCATCCGTATCTCGCTCGGCGGCATCCGTGATGAGGCGGAGATACGCGGGCATCGCCGCACCTATGTCGGCGCGATGCCGGGCCGCATCATCGAGGGGATTCGCCGTGCCGGTACGAAGAACCCCGTTTTTCTCTTAGATGAGGTGGACAAGATTGCCATGGACTTTCATGGCGATCCTTCCGCTGCGCTTCTTGAGGTTCTTGACCCTGCACAGAACTGCACGTTCAGCGATCACTTCGTGGAGCTGCCGTTTGACCTCTCGCAGGTGTTCTGGATCGTCACGGCAAATCACCCCGCGCGCATTCCTGCGCCGCTGCGTGACCGCATGGAGATCCTGAATCTCTCGAGCTATACGGAGATGGAGAAGGTCGAGATCGCACGGCGGCATCTCCTGCCGCGTCAGCGCATACAGAACGGGCTGAAGGCAAAGGACATCCGCATCAGTGCAGGCGTCTATCCTGTGCTCATCCGCTCCTATACGCGCGAGGCGGGGGTGCGCGAGCTGGAGCGCGTCGTGGGACAGCTCTGCCGCAAGACAGCGCGGCGCATCGTCGAAGGGGAGACGCCGCCCATCGCCGTGACGAAGGCGAAACCTTACGGAGTTTCTGGAACGTCCGAAGTATCATCCGGCGCGGCAGGGAGAAGAAGCCACTCGTCGGCGTCGTTACGGGGCTCGCGTGGACGGAGGTCGGCGGCGACGTGCTGCGGACGGAGGTCAACATCCTGCGCGGGAAGGGCAAACTCATCCTCACGGGGCAGCTCGGTGACGTGATGCAGGAATCGGCACAGGCGGCGCTCTCCTACGTGCGCAGCCGTGCGGATGCGCTCCATCTGGCAGAGAACTTCTACGAGACGGACGACATCACATCCATCTGCCCGAGGGAGCGATTCCGAAGGACGGTCCATCGGCGGGCATCACCATGGCGACGGCGATGATCTCGGCACTCACGGGGCGCAAGGTGCGCGCCGATGTCGCCATGACGGGGGAGATCACGCTGCGCGGAAATGTGCTGCCGATCGGCGGGCTGAAGGAGAAGACCCTCGCTGCCTATCGCGAGGGTGTGCATACCATCGTCCTGCCGCAGGAAAACGAACGCGATATCGAGGATATTCCCGATGCGGTGCGTGCGTCGCTTGAGTTTGTACCCGTAGCGCACATGGACGAGGTACTGAAGGTCGCGCTGTATAATTAGGAGGTGCAGTATGTCTGAGCCGGTTGTCATTACAAAGGCTGCCTATCTTGCCTCTGCGGTACGGCGCGACCAGTACCCCGAGGAACAGCATCCTGCGGTCGCCTTTATCGGACGCTCCAATGTCGGGAAGTCGTCCTCATCAACTCCCTGACACGCATTCGCCAGCTCGCCCATGTCTCGGGGAAACCGGGAAGACACAGACGATCAACTTCTATGAGCTGCTCATGCGCATCGACGGTGGGGAAGAACGCCATCCCCGTACACCTGGTCGATCTGCCGGGCTATGGTTATGCCAAGGCGGCGCGTGAGAGCCGAAAGACATGGGCAAAGTTTATCGAGGAGTACTTCCTCCATGCAGAGAATCTGCACTTTGTCTGTCTCCTGCTCGATATTCGTCATGAACCTATGTCCTCCGACAGAAAGATGTTTGACTGGCTCGTATCGCATGATATACCCGTGCTGGTTGTCGCCACGAAGGCGGATAAGCTCGGGCGCACGGCACGGCAAAAACAGCTGTCACTGATGCGCAAGACGCTCGGCGTTCCCGATCTTTCGATTCTGCCATACTCCGTGCCGAAAAATGAAGGGCGTACGGAACTCCTTGACGTAATGAAGGAATATCTGTTAGAATAGGCACGTAAAGAAGTGAATCGCATTCATTTTTGTACCTGTATCCTATGATACGATTGTCCATGAGCAAGACGATCCGATACCGGTGCATGAAGATGGTGCACGGTATATGGGAGAGACTTCAATGGCAGAACTGACAGAATTTGACAAACGGCTGCTGAATCTCCTGCAGGGCAACCTGCCGGTGTGTTCGCGGCCGTTTGCGCGTCTCGCCGAGATGCTCGAGACGACGGAAGAGCATGTGCTTGAGCGGCTGGACGCCCTGAAGACGGACGGATTTTTGCGTCGCATTGGGACATTTTTCAACTCGGAACGCCTTGGTTATCAGGGGACGCTGATCGCGCTGTGTGTGACACCGGAGCAGCTTTCGTCTGTCGCACAGGCGGTCAAATCGCTATACGGGCGTGACGCACAACTATGAGCGCGAGGGAAGATATAACCTATGGTTTACGCTCATGACACCGTCGCAGGCGACGGAGGAGAAGATCATCGGGGAGATCAAGGCACTGCTCGGGGTGGAGCGTCTGATGAGCCTGAAAGCGAATAAGAAATATAAGATCAACGTGCAGTTTAAGCTGAACTGATGCGGGAAGGAAGGCATATCTATGAGCGAAGCAATCGAGGTCGATGCTCTCGACCGTAAGATCATCCGCCTCCTGCAGGGGCAGTTTCCGCTTGTCGCCGAGCCGTACAAGGCACTCGCGGCGAAAATCGGCATCAGCGAGGAGGAGTTTCTGCAGCGTGTGGAGCGTATGATTGCAGAAAAGAAGATCCGCAAGATGGGGGCGGTTCTCCGTCACCGTGAGGTCGGCTTTACGTCCAACTGTCTCTGCGTTTGGAATGTCCCCGACGCGCGCGTGGACGAAGTGGCGCGGCGGATGGCGCAGCACGAGCGCGTCTCCCATTGCTACGACCGCAACCGTACGGCGGATTGGCGCTATAATGTCTATACGATGATCCACGGTTTCAGTCGTGAGGAGTGCGAGAAGATTGCAGAAGAACTCGCAGCCGCGACGGGTATCGAGGATCGCGCGATGCTCTACACCAAGAAAGAGTGGAAGAAGACATCGATGCAGTACTTTGTGGAAGAGTGATATGGATAAAAAAGCCCCCGAAGGCTTCTATCTTGGGGGCTTCGAGGGTTTTTATATTTTTCTAGAGTGCAATCACCTGATCGTGGAGTGCCTTGAGCTGCTCCTCGGACGGAACGTAGAGGATACGCACCTTGTCCATGGCGATCTCGCAGCCGCCCGCCTTTCAGCTCGTCCTCGATCTGCTGTATGCTCTGCCCGCCCCAGCCATAGGAGCCAAAGGCGAAAGCCTTACGTCCCTTCGGTGCGAGCCCCCGCATATAGCAGAGAAACCGCCGATGGTCGGGAGCATCGTGTTGTTGAGCGTCGGTGAACCGACGGCGAGATAGCGGCTCGTGAGGATATCCGTCATGATGTCCGCATGGGAGTTCTTCTTGATGTCATAGTAGCCGACGGAGTACCCCTTGTCGATGAACGCCTCAGCAATCGTGTGCGCCATCGCCTCAGTGGAGTGCCACATGCTGTCGAAAACGATGACGGCGCGCTCCTCTGTCTCGCCGCTCGACCACTGTTTGTAGCGCTCGATGATCTCAGGGATATGGGAACGCCAGATAATGCCATGTCCCGTGGCGATCATCTCCATGTCGAGCCCGTGCAGTGCCTTGAGTGCCGCCTTTGCCTGTGCTCCGTATGGGAAGAGAATGTTGGCGTAGTATTTTTTCGCCTCCTCGCAGAGGATAGCGAGGTCATTCTCGTCGTCGAAGCGCTTGCCCGATGCCAGATGCTGCCCGAACGCGTCGTTCGAGAAGAGAATCTTCTCCTCAGGGCAGTAGGTGACCATGCTGTCGGGCCAGTGCAGCATCGGGGTCGGGATGAACTGCAGGGTGCGCTTGCCGAGCGAGATGCTGTCGCCTGCCTTGACGGTCTCATAGGGGAGCTCTCCATAGTAGGCGCGCAGCCCCTTCAGTCCGTTCGGCGCACTCGTGACGATCTTTGCGCTCGGCGCGAGGGAGGAGATGAGGGAGACGCCGTAGGAGTGATCTGGCTCCACGTGATTGGAGATGACGCAGTTGATCTGCGACGGATCGATCACGGAGGAAATGCGCGCGAGCATCTCCTCCTCAAAGCCGTGTTTGACCGTATCAATCAGAGTGATCGTATCGTCGATGATGAGGTAGGCGTTGTATGATGAGCCGCGCTGTGTATCGTAGCCGTGGAAGCTGCGCATGGACCAGTCGATGGCACCGACCCAGTAGATGTTGTCACGGAGTTTGATGGCGTTCATAAAAGACTCCTTTCAATCATAAATTATATTAACGGAGAATAGAATTAAGCTATAGAAATAGTCTATATATTATAAAAAGTATTCTAACGCAATTTACGAGCTTTTTGCAACTGTAATTTCGTCCCTGCACGCACTGTTGTAAGCATGTGTGTGGCGTACTTTCTTGACAGATGATTCAGTCTGCAGTATAATTAATAAGACGAAAGCTATATACAAATAGGATAAAATGACTGGAAAAGAGGGTTTTTCGCACGTGGAAAAAAAATTCTGGTCTTTGATACTGAGACGACTGGCTTTCGCAGTGACGATGAAGTGCTGACTCTCGCTGTCGTGAACGGCGTGGGTGAAACAATGGTCGACAGCATGTACGCGCCCGCGCGTAAGGCGGAGTGGCCGGATGCCGAGCGTATCAACCGCATATCGCCGACAATGGTTGCGGACTGTGACCCCATTCTTGCACATCGTGAGGAACTAGAGCAACTTTTCAACGCGCCGGATACCTTACTTGTCGGTTATAACATTGAGTTTGACATTCGCCTTCTGGCGCAGTCAGGGATCCGTATTACGAATTCGAACCGACATGATGTGATGCTTGCGTTTTCAGCATTCCGCAAGGTCCCCGATGCACGGCGCGGCGGCTATCGATGGTGGAAGCTGACGGAGTGCGCGGACTATTACCGCTATGACTGGGGAAACACGGTGGCACATGGCGCACTTGCAGATACACTGGCGACCCTCTTCTGTTATCAGAGGATGAAAGAGCCAGTCTATGAGGAGCAGAGTTTATTTGACTAAACCCTTTGCAAGAAATGAAAGGGGAGGCAGTTATTATGGCTGTAAAAAAGGATCCACAGCAAGAAAAGACACCGGCTCAGCTGATGCGTGAGCGCAAACAGAAAGCGTTAGCGGAGCGTATCCAGCGTGTGCGTAAGATGCGCAGTTCCTATCAGCGCAAGATTATCGGCGGAATCGTGGTCGCTTTTATCCTTCTTATCATTGCTTGTGCGTTGCTTCCTTCCAGTGACCAATCCTATGACGGCAGATGGAACAAGGATATCAATGCGGGGCAGGCGGGCATTTTGCAGAGTTTGCGGAACAGTTTTAAATAAGTCTTGCTATTTTTTCAAAACTGCGTATCCTTATAGAAGGTACGCGGTTTTTTGTTGGAGGGGTTGTTTGCATGAAATTTCAAGAGGTTATCCTCACACTGCAGGAGTTCTGGTCTGGGCAGGGCTGTATTCTCGCCCAGCCCTATGACGTAGAAAAGGGCGCAGGGACAATGAGCCCGTGGACGTTCCTGCGCGTTCTGGGGCCTGAGCCGTGGAATGTCGCCTACGTGGAGCCCTCGCGCCGCCCGGCGGACGGACGCTATGGAGACAACCCGAATCGTCTCTATCAGCATCATCAGTTCCAGGTGATCATGAAGCCGTCGCCGGACAATATCCAGGAACTTTACCTTGAGAGCCTTGCCCGCCTCGGCATTCACGCGGAGGAGCATGACATCCGCTTTGTCGAGGACAACTGGGAGTCGCCGACGCTGGGCGCGTGGGGGCTTGGCTGGGAGGTCTGGCTGGACGGGATGGAGATCACGCAGTTCACGTACTTCCAGCAGGTCGGCGGTCAGGATGTAAAGCCCGTCTCCGTGGAGATCACCTATGGGCTGGAGCGTCTTGCCATGTATATTCAGGGCGTGGAGAACGTCTATGACATCGCGTGGACGGATGATGTGACCTATGGCGATGTGTTCCACCAGAATGAGTTTGAGCAGTCTTCGTATGCGTTCGATCTCTCGGACGAGAAGCTGCTCTTTGACCTGTTCGACAAGTACGAGGCGGAGGCGGTGCGCGTCATCGAGGCAGGCTATGTGCATCCGGCGCATGACTACGTGCTGAAATGCTCGCATACGTTCAATCTGCTCGACGCACGCGGGGCGATCAGTGTCTCCCAGCGGACGGCGTTCATCGGGCGCGTGCGCAAACTCGCGCGTCTCTGCGCGGAGGCGTATCTCGCCCAGCGTGAGGAACTGGGGTATCCGCTGTTGAAAAAGGAGGGGAAGGCATGAAGCGGGATCTGTTATTTGAAATTGGAACGGAGGAGATTCCGGCACATGTGATGCCGCACCTCCTGGAGGATTTGGCGCAGCTGGCAGAGACGATGCTGAAGGAGCACCGCCTTTCCTATGAGAAGGTGCGCACGCTCGGCACGCCGCGCCGTGCCGCCCTCATTGTGACGGGGCTCGCAGAGCGGCAGGAAGACGTCAATACGGAGACGCGCGGCCCATCCGTCGCCATTGCCTTTGATGCGGACGGAAACCCGACGAAGGCGGGCGCGGGGTTTGCGCGCGGACAGGGCGTCGATCCGTCCGCCCTCATTCAGCGTGACGGCTATGTCTATGCCTCCGTGCATGAGAGCGGTGCAGCGACGGCCGAGCTTCTGACCTCGCTCCTGCCTGACCTTGTGCGTGCGATTCCACTGCCGAACAGTATGCGGTGGGGGGATCTGGACTTCCGCTTCATCCGCCCGATTCGCTGGTTCGTGGCACTCTACGGGACAGAGATCGTGCCCTTTACCCTTGCCGGAGTGACGAGCGGGAATCACTCGCGCGGGCATCGGACGCTCGCCCCGGCGGACTTCGTGATCACGTCGGCGGCGGACTACGAGGCGGCGTGCGAGAAGGCGTATATCATCGTCGATCCCGAGCGGCGGCGCGCCATGATCTGTGAACAGATCACAGAGACGGCAAAGGCGTGCGGCGGCACGGCGGAGATCACGCCCGACCTCCTCGAGGAGGTGCTCTATCTCGTGGAGTATCCGACCGCACTCAGCGGCTCGTTCGAGGAGAAATATCTGGCGCTCCCCGCCGAGGCGGTGATTACGCCGATGCGCGACCATCAGCGCTATTTCCCCGTCAAGGCGGCGGACGGCAGTCTCCTGCCCGCCTTTATTACGGTGCGCAACGGTGGGAAGGCACATCTTGATGTCGTGGCACACGGCAACGAGCGCGTGCTGCGGGCACGTCTTGCCGATGCGCAGTTCTTCTTCGATGAGGATCGTAAGAAATCCCTCGCAGAGCATCGGGAAAAGCTAAAGACGGTCGTGTTCCAGCGGGGGCTCGGCTCGATGTACGAAAAGACGGAGCGCCTCATGGCACTCACGACGGCGATTGTCGAGGAGATGGCAGCGGGTGATGCGGATGGCACAGCCCTCGCCGATGCGCGGCGTGCCGCCGAGCTCTCGAAGGCCGATCTCGTGACGGGCATGGTGACGGAGTTCACGGAGCTGCAGGGGATCATGGGACGTGAGTACGCCCTGCTCGATGGGGAGAGCCCCGCTGTTGCGCGTGCCATTGACGAGCAGTATATGCCGCGCTTTGCGGGGGATGAACTGCCGCAGACGCCGCTCGGCGTTGCCCTCAGCGTAGCAGATAAGATCGACAATATTGTCGGGACGTTCAGCCAAGGCAGGATTCCGACGGGCTCACAGGATCCCTTCGGGCTGCGCCGCCAGGCGCTCGGGCTCGTTCTCATGCTGATCGAGCAGGAGAGCACGATGCTCCTCTCCGACCTTGTCGATGAGGCGTGTGATCTCTACGACCTTGAAGAATTTCGGGATAAGATGCAGGTCTATGTGGCGGACTTTATCCGTCTGCGCCTGAAGAACGTCCTCAGCGAGCGCGGTGTGCGCTACGATGTGCAGGAGGCGGTGCTGGGCGATGTGGATCTTGTCGCAGATGTCCCCGTGCGCGCCGCCTATGTGGAGCGTCTGCTCGCATCGGAGGGGGGCGAGGCGCTCGTGCAGTCCTTTGTCCGTGTCGGGAACATCGCCCGCAGTGTGACGGGCGGTACGGTGGATCCCGCGCTGTTCAAGGCAGAGGAGGAGGGCGCGCTGCTCTCCGCCTATCAGGCCGCGGCGGCTGCACGCGCGGAGGGCGAGGACACGCTTCCCGCCGAGCAGGCACTCGGGAGGGCGATCGACACATTCTTCGATGCGGTCATGGTCATGGACAAGGACGCGCGCGTCAAGGAGAATCGCCTGTCGCTCCTCAAGATGATCGACGACTATCTGCTGGAGACGGCAGATTACAGCAAAATTGTGCTGAACTAACAAGTAAAGCTGCTGTACGAAGGCCTTTCTATCTTCGTACAGCAGTTTTTTTATCGGAGGGTGATGGTATGCGGGTGAAGATGTGCGGCATGCAGACCGCAGCAGCGGCACGTGCGGCAGAGGAGGCGGGAGCGGACTACATCGGGTTTGTCTTCGCGCCGGGCAGCCGCCGCTATGTCACGCCGGAGACGGCGCGCGAGATCGCGCGGGAAATGCAGCACGTGAAGAAGGTCGGCGTCTTTGTCGATGCGCCGATGGCGGAGGTGAATCGGATTGCCGCTGCCGTTGGGCTGGACTATGTGCAGCTCCACGGCCATGAGACGGCAGAGATGGCACGCATGGCAGAGCGTCCTGTCATCAAGGCGTACCGCTATGGCGACGACTTCGATGCAGAGGCGGCGAACGCCTATCCTGCGGAGATCGTTCTCGTAGACAGCTACGTGAGGGGCGCGGCAGGCGGTACGGGGCAGACGTTTCGCTGGCAGGAAGCGGCACAGGAGATCGCACGCGTCACGAAGCCCGTGCTGATCGCGGGCGGCATCACGGCGGCGAATGTCGGGGAAGTCATGGATACCTTTCAGCCATTCGGCATTGACGTATCGGGAGGGCTTGAGGAGGACGGCGTGAAATCTGAGGCGAAAATTGCGGCGTTTATGGCGGCGGTACGCACATCCCGATGATCTATTTGCCCCCGCGTGAACGCGAGCGACACACGGCTCATGTACGTCGCTCTCATTGACAAATGCCGCATTCTCCTCTAAGATAGACAAATACGCCGAAAGGCGCAGAATGAATCATTTGAAGGAGGTGCACAATGCGCGACATACTTGCTGAAATTGTGGCGAAGAAGCGCGGCATTGTTGCGGCGGCGAAGGAGGCCGTGCCGCTCGATGTACTGAAACGGGATCTGTCCTGTGGGACGTTCCGCATGGCGGAGCACTTCCGATGGCATGGCTGGGGGCTGATCGCCGAGTGCAAGCTGCAGTCGCCCGCCAAGGGACGGCTGACGACGGCGCACACGGTCACGGAACTCGCCGATATCTATACGGCAGCAGGCGCGGCCGTGCTCTCTGTGCACACCGATCCGCATTTTCTCGGCAGTAACGCGGACTTTTCCGCTGTGCGTGCGCGTGTGAATACACCGCTTCTGCGCAAGGATTTTATCATCGACCCTTATCAGGTCTACGAGGCGCGTGCGCTGGGCGCGGATGCTGTCCTGCTGATCGTGCGCATTCTCACGCTGGAGCAGCTGAAAGAGCTGCTTTACCTGACGTGGAGTCTCGGGATGGATGCCCTCGTGGAGGTGCATGACCGCCGTGATTTGGAGATTGCGCAGCAAACGTCGGCAGAATTCATCGGCATCAACAACCGCAATCTCGTGACCTTTGAGACAAGCGTCGAGACGACGCTTGCCCTCCTGCCCTATGCGGATAAGAACCGTACGCTCATCAGCGAGAGCGGCATCTTTGCCCGTGCGGATGCGGAGCGCGTCCGTGCGGCAGGGTGCAAAGGCGTGCTGGTCGGAGAGGGACTGGTGCGCGCGGCGGATGTCGGGGCGTTTGCAAGAGAACTGGTTGATGTTGGGACGAAGGAGCAATAATATATGAGCAAGAAGGGACGATTCGGCGACTATGGCGGGCAGTATGTGCCCGAGATCGTGATGCCGGCACTGAATGAGCTGGAAGAGGCATATCTGAAATACCGTGACGATGCGGCGTTTCAGGCGGAGTATCGCAGCTACCTCAAGGAGTATGCAGGGCGTCCGACGAATCTTTACTTTGCCGAGCGGCTGACGAAGCACTACGGCAAGGCGGACATCTATCTCAAGCGCGAGGATCTTCTCCATACGGGGGCGCATAAGATCAACAATGCGCTCGGTCAGGCACTCCTCGCACACCGCATGGGCAAGAAGCGCATCATCGCAGAGACGGGCGCAGGACAGCACGGTGTCGCGACGGCGACGGTGGCGGCACTCTTTGGGATGGAATGCCGCATCTTCATGGGGGCGCTGGACGTAGAGCGTCAGAAGCTCAACGTGTTCCGTATGCGTCTGCTCGGCGCGACGGTCGTCCCCGTATCGAGCGGTACGGGAACGCTGAAGGATGCGACGAGTGAGGCGATCCGCTACTGGGCGACGAACATCACAGATACCTACTATGTCATCGGCTCCGCCGTTGGTCCGCATCCCTATCCGATGATGGTGCGCGACTTCCAGAAGGTCATCGGTGAGGAGATCCGCGCACAGGCAGAGGAGAAATTCCACGCGAAACCCGACTACCTCGTTGCCTGCATCGGCGGCGGGAGCAACGCCATCGGTACGATCTATGATTTCCGCAACGATGCCGACGTGAAGAAGTTCTGCGTCGAGGGCGGCGGCCGCAGCGATGCGGACGGCGACAATGCCAAGACGCTCAGCGGCGGCGGCACGCCGGGCATCCTGCACGGGGCGTACAGCAACCTCCTGCAGAATGAGGACGGGCAGGTCATTGAGGCCTACAGCATCTCGGCAGGGCTTGACTACCCCGGGGTCGGTCCGGAGCATTCCTATTTTAAGGACGAGGGCATCGTCACCTATGTCTCCGTGACGGACAGAGAGGCACTCGACGCATTCCAGCGTCTCTCGCGCATCGAGGGGATCATTCCCGCGCTCGAGAGCTCGCACGCACTGGCGTATCTGGAGACGCTGATGCCACAGACCAAGGCAGGCGAGCGCGTTGTCGTCTGCCTCTCAGGACGCGGCGACAAGGACGTGCAGATGGTGGCAAAGGAGCTGGGGGAGGACATCGCATGAGCAAGCGGATGAATGAAAGACTCGCAAAGCTCCGCGCCGACGGACGGACAGGGCTTTACATCTACGTGACGGCAGGCTGCCCCAGTGCGGAGGCAACCGTGGACATCGTACGCCGTGCCGAGGAGGCGGGCGCCGATCTCATCGAGCTCGGCCTGCCGTTCTCCGATCCCATGGCGGATGGCCCCGTGATTCAGGCGGCAAGTGTCGAGGCACTGAAGAACGGCATGACGATGAAGAAGGCACTTGAGATCGTCAAGGAGATCCGCAAACACTCCGAGATCCCCATCGTCGGCATGGGCTACATCAACATGGTGAATCACTATGGGTTTGAGCGCTTTGTCACGGACTTCAAGGAAGCGGGGATGGACGGCGTGATCCTGCCCGATGTCCCACACGAGGAATCGGAGGAAATGCGCCGCATCTGCGCCGCGCACGACTTTTACCCTGACGGAGTTCATCACGCCGGGAACGACGGAGGCGCGCATGGCGGAGACGTGCCGTCATGCGGCGGGCTTCGTCTACTGCGTCTCGAACTACGGCGTCACGGGCGTCAAGGAGATCGACTACAGCATCATCGGAAAGGTCTGCTCTGCCGCACGCCGCTACACGGATATCCCGCTTGCCATCGGTTTCGGCATCGGTACGCCCGAGGCTGCCGCACGCGCCGCAAAGCAGGCAGACGGGGTGATCGTCGGCAGTGCGGTCGTCAAGCACATTCTCGACGGTGATATCGACGGCGGCATCCAGCTGATCGCTGCGATGCGCAAAGCACTCGATGCTTAAACCATATTGCCCACCGCTGTGAAGTCGGTGGGCTTTACCATGTGAAAGGAGATCCTATACCATGAAGTATCTGATTGATTCGGCAAATCTCGATGAGATTCGTGCGCTTTCGGAATATCTGCCGATCGCCGGGGTGACCAGCAATCCGAGCATCGTCAAGAAGGAGGAAGTGTCCCGTTCTTTGCCCACATGCGGGAGATTCGCTCCATCATCGGCAATCTTCGCCCCCTGCATATCCAAGTGACGGCGACGGACTATGACGGGATGATGCGCGACGCAGAGGCGGTGTTCCGTCATGTCGATGAGAAGGTGTTTATCAAGGTTCCCGTCAACTTTGAAGGGGTCAAGGTCATCAAAGCCCTCCGTCGCCAGGGGGCAAACGTGACGGCGACGGCCGTCTACGGGATGGATCAGGCATTCATGGCACTGGAGGCGGGGGCGGACTGCATCGCCCCGTACTATAACCGCATGGAGGCGCTCGGCGTCGATGCGGCGTCTGTGATCGGGAACATTGCCGGCATTATTGCCCACTATGGCTATGAGACAGAGATTCTTGCGGCGAGTTTCAAGCAGCCCGCCCAGATCGATCGTGCAATTCTCGCAGGTGCGCATTCCGTCACCGTGGCGCCTGATGTTCTGCGCGGCATCTTTGCCAAGCAGGTCGTTGCGGATGCGGTGCAGGCATTCTCCGACGATTGGACGGGACTCTATGGCGGGAAGACGCTTGCGGAGCTGGCAGACGAATGAGATCGTACCAATAAGGCAAAGAAGAGCGGCTGCACGAGGATCGTTTTCCTCGTGCAGCCGCTCTTGTCCAATGGACTGCTTACGCAGGCGGTTCATCGTATTTCTCATACTCCTCGTACTGTGCCGCATGACGCAGCTCTGCGCGCGCGGTGGCGGCATGGAGGGTATTGAGCGCCGCAAATGGGGCGAACTGCCCCGCACGGTCGTGCCGTGACATGGGCGGATGGGTGCGGGAGATCGGCCGCGCAAGATGGATGATGTCATCGTAGTCATGGATATTTCGCTGCATGGTCGTGCCTCCTTTCATCCGTGCGTGCGCTATGCTTTGTGTCCGCCGATCTGTCCGTTGCGCTGGCGCATGGTTGCACCGTCGATAAAGTTTGCCCCGCGCAGGATGGCATTCTTCCCATAGGCCTGCTTGATGGCAACAACGGCGGCATGAAGTGCCTTTTTCCTTTTCCTGTGCACGACGCTCCTCCGCCGTCAGAAGAGTGCCCGCGGCCTCGTCGGCAGAGAATAGATCCAGCTGCTCCGCATCGGCGTTGTGCTGCTCGATTGTCCGAAGGTGCTGCGCAGAAATCGTGATGCGTCGGATGAGCAGATGCGGGTTCACAATCGTATCATAGAGATGGGTCAGGGCATTCATCAATGCACGCGGCGGTGCACCGCGCTCCACGGTGCAGTGTCCATGTGAGGGCCACGGGACACTGCGGCCATATCGATCCGTCCGAATCCGGCCATGGTAGAGAGAACGGATCTCCGGGCGCGTGAGGGACTCCACATCGTAGCCGATGGTTAGCTCAATGCGGTCACAGGTGAGGTGCTTTACGGCGAGATCGTGCGCGAGCGCATCCGTCATCTCCCACACGACGAGGCGCGCCTTGTCGGTGGTGTACGGCATTTGCAGCACCTGTCCGTGGTGGATGCTGCGCGACTTGGGACGATAGTGCTTGATGTCCTCCATGCGCGTCGTCTCGATACCCCAAGCGTGGTCGATGAGCAGCTCTGCCTGTACGCCAAAGAGACGATAGAGCAGATCCTCGTTATAGTGCTCAGACGCCTTGCCGAGGGAACAGCGTGCAATATCGCCCATGGTATAGAGGCCGTTTGCCTCGAGCTTTGCAGCGTAGCCCCTGCCGATGCGCCAGAAGTCCGTGAGCGGGCGATGCGCCCAGAGCGCCTGCCGATAGCTCAGTTCATCCAGCTGTGCCACACGTACCCCGTCCGCATCGGGTTCATGCGCTTGGCGACGATGTCCATGGCGATCTTTGCTAGGTAGAGGTTCGTCCCGATGCCGGCAGTCGCGGTGACGCCGGTCTCCTGCAGCACCTCGCGGATGAGGCGCAGGGCAAAGTCGTGTGCGGAGATATGCAGGGTGTCCAGATAGCTCGTCGCGTCGATGAACACCTCGTCGATGGAGTAGATGTGGATGTCCGCCGGCGCGATATGCCGCAGATAGACCTCATAGACGCGCACGCTGTATGCGACGTAGAGTGCCATGCGCGGCGGGGCAATGTGGTAGGCGATGCCGAGGTGCGGAGATGCGGCGAGCTCTGTCGCATCCGTTGTCTCACCCGTGAGCCTGTGCTGCGGCGCACGGTATTTCCGCTTGGCGTTTGCGTCCCGCACGGCGCGGACGACCTCAAAGAGGCGCGGACGTCCGCCGATGCCGTGCATTTTGAGCGCAGGGGATACGGCAAGGCAGATCGTCTTCGTCGTGCGGCTTTCGTCTGCGACGACGAGATGCGTCGTCAGCGGATTCAGACCGCGCTCGATGCATTCCACCGAGGCATAGAAGGATTTTAGATCGATCGCGATGTAGGTGCGGTTCGTCATGCGGTATCCCTCCTTAGGGAAGCACTGATAAATTCGGCACAACCATCTTGACGCATCTTTTTGCCCGTACTTCGGCGGAAAATCCTCCACAGAGCACCACTCTGCGTCCGGTTTTCCACCTCGTTCGGACGAAAAAATCTACGCCAATCTGGCAGACCTCATTTTATCAGTGATTCCTTAGCTCTATCATAGCACATGCGTTTGCTGTTTGTAAATCGGGAAAGAAGGGAAAACGTGAGGTGCGTCGAAAATAAAAGAGGATATAGAAAGATGCGGAGGAATCAGCTATGAAGATGATCGTTACGGGCGGCGCAGGATTTATCGGTGCCAATTTTGTCTACTATGAACTGCGTGAGCATCCGGAGGATCAGATCGTCTGCTATGACGCTCTGACCCTATGCGGGGAATATTGCGACCCTTGCCGAGGCAAAGGAAGTCATCGCAGTTCACCTTTGTACGCGGCGACATTGCCGACCGCGCGGCGGTCTATGCACTCTTTGCGCGCGAGAAACCCGATGTGGTCGTGAACTTCGCGGCGGAGTCACATGTGGATCGCTCGATTGAGACGCCCGAGATTTTCCTTCAGACGAATATCATCGGCACGAGCATCCTGCTCGACGCGTGCCGCAAATATGGCATCAAACGCTATCATCAGGTATCGACGGACGAGGTATATGGCGATCTTCCGCTGGATCGCCCCGATCTCCTCTTTACGGAGGAGACGCCGCTGCACACGTCCAGTCCCTACTCCTCCTCCAAGGCGTCGGCAGATCTGCTCGTGCAGGCGTATGCGCGTACCCTATGGTGTTCCCGTGACGATCTCGCGCTGCTCCAATAATTACGGTGCGTTCCAGTTCCCCGAAAAATTGATCCCGCTCATGGTCATCCGCGCCATGAAGGGAGAACAGCTCCCCGTCTACGGCGATGGAAAGAATGTCCGTGACTGGCTGCATGTGGACGATCACTGCAGTGCCATTGATGCGATTGTACGCCGTGGGGCGGAAGGCTCTGTCTATAACGTCGGCGGGCACAATGAGCGCTCCAATATCGATGTCGTCCGTACGATCCTGCGCGTTCTGGGCAGGGGAGAGGAACAGATCTCCTACGTCACGGATCGCAAGGGGCACGATCGCCGCTATGCCATCGATCCGACCAAGATCGGACGGGAACTCGGCTGGCAGCCGCAGACGAAATTCGATGACGGCATTGAGGCGGTTGTTGCGTGGTATCGTGAGCATACGTCGTGGTGGGAGGACATCCTCAGCGGTGTCTATGAGAAACGAAATGCCGAAGCATGACGCAGTGGCAGCTCCTCTGTGCGGATGCAGGCGTCATGCCCGGCGTACATAGGAGGAAAATGCGTGCTCTCTTTTAAGGATGTCTCTGTGGACTACGGGTGCGGGGACGATACGGTCCATGCGCTCGCGGATGTGTCCGTCCAGCTGGATCGCAGCACGGTGCTCGCCCTGATCGGTGCATCGGGCTGCGGCAAGTCGACGCTCCTGCGCGTTGGTGCAGGGCTTCTTCATCCGACCTCGGGGCAGGTGACCTGCGGCGGTGCGCCCATGATCCGCGTACCCTGCGGATCGGGTTTCTCCCGCAGAACTATGGGCTCCTTGCATGGAAAACCGTACGCGAGAATATCCTGCTTGCGGCAGAGATCAAGGGCATCCGCCGCGATGAAGATGCGGAGCGGCTGGACGCATTGGTCGATGAGCTGGGCCTGAAAGACTTGCTGACGCGCTATCCGCATGAGCTGTCGGGCGGACAGCAGCAGCGCGTCGGACTGGCGCGCGTATTCTTTCTTGCTCCCGACCTGCTCCTGATGGATGAGCCTTTTTCCGCGCTCGACGCGATTACGCGCGAGGCGATGCAGGAGGTGTTCCTCTCCCTCCGCAGGAAGTATGCGGTGACAACCCTGCTCGTGACGCATTACGTGGAGGAAGCACTGATGCTGGCCGACCGCATTGCCGTCATGCGCGGAAAACCCGGCCGTATCGTCGAGGTGATCGACAACGCGTTTGTCGGCGATACCGCACGCCGTGGGTCTCCGGCGTTCTCCGCCATGGGGCAGACATTGCGCGAAAAGATCGCTGGGGAGGGGGCATGATGGAGAAACTCTCACTGCGGATGATCGCCGTCGGGATGCTCGTCTGTATTCTCCTTTGGGCGGGCGCGGCGGAGCTCTTTCAAAAAGCCTGTGATCCCATCGCCCGTGCAGGTGTTTTTTTCCGATTGACGGCGACATTCACAGGGACGATTGCCATTCACGCGGCGTACAGCCTGATGCGGATTGCTGTGGGCGTGCTTGCCGCCGTTGCCGTCGGCTATCCGCTCGGCATCCTGATGGGCTATTTTCGGCGTGTCAATCATCTCCTCGCACCGATCCTCTATCTGACCTATCCCATCCCGAAGATCGCCCTCCTGCCCGTCGTCATGCTGCTCTTTGGCGTCGGGGAGACGAGCAAGCTGCTGCTGGTCTTTCTCATCATCGTCTTTCAGGTGATCGTCACGGTACGCGATGCCGTCGCCGCGATTCCGCCGGCTACATATTTCCCGCTGCGCGTGCTCGGCGCGTCGTTCGGACAGATGGTGCGGCACATTATCGTGCCCGCCTCGCTGCCGAAGTTCATCACGGCTGTGCGCGTGGCGATGGCAACGGCGATCTCCGTCCTCTTCTTTACGGAGACATTCGGCACACAGTACGGCATCGGCTACTACATCATGGACGCGTGGCTGCGCGTGAACTACCTCGATATGTACGCCGGCATCGTCGTGCTGAGTGCAATCGGGCTGCTGCTCTTCATCCTGCTCGATCTGGCAGAGCGTCGGCTGTGCGCGTGGAATCGGCAGTAGACGGTATTAGGAAAGTATTAAGCCGGTGAATACATCTCTCAATCGCTTTACAATCCACGCTGAAAAAAATGGTAAGATGGGCGCGTGGTTTTACCGCGTGGACGGGAGAACCTGTTCGGTATCTTCTAGGAAAAGGATGGTATGCATGATGAATGAACTTCTCTACAAAATTCCTGCCCATACACCGCGTGAGGAAATTGTCGCCCAGCTGAAAGCGCATCCCGAGGTGCGATTCGTCTCACTCGTCGGCATTGATATGGCGGGAAATGATACGGATGAGAAGATTCCGGTACAAATTTTTCTCGACGATATCGACGCTTTCTACAATGGTACGGCCGTGCAGACGGACGGCTCCTCGGTTGTTCTGCCGAAGATCGCAACGATCGAGAACGCCAAGGTGGATCTCCCCGTTGACCCCTCTGTCAATTGGTTTGTGGACTATAACCCTGAGAGCTCGGATGAGGAGACGGGGCTGCCGATCGGCACGCTGCGCATCCCGTCCTTTGTCGTGCATGAGGGAAAGCGCGTCGACCCCCGCGCGGTGCTCACGGACACGCTTGTCTACGTAAAGAAGGAACTGCTGAAGTTCTTCCATGAGAATCCGAAGATCTCCGCGGCGCCGAGCCTGAACGGTGCGGACATCGAGGATATCGTATTCACCTCCGCGACGGAGCTCGAGTTCTGGGTCAAGACGCCGCTCGACGACAATGCCTCGATCGAGGAGATGTCGGCGTCGCAGGTGATGAACGAGCAGTACTGGGAGCGGACGCATGGTGCCGTGCGCTCGGCGCTTGAGGAGTGCCTGATCCAGCTCGAAAAATATGGATTCCACATGGAGATGGGGCATAAAGAGGTCGGCGGCGTGAAGGCGCAGATCGACGATACCGGCCGCATGACCCATGTCTGCGAGCAGATCGAGATCGACTGGAAATATGACGATGCGGTACAGGCGGCGGACAACGAGCTCTTCATCCGTACCTTTGTCCGCGAGATCTTCCGCCTCTATGGGCTTGAGGTGAACTTCAAGGCAAAGCCGCTCATCGGACTGGCGGGAAATGGCGAGCATACCCATCTGAGCCTCGCGGCCATCACGAAGGACGGCAAACGCCACAATCTCTTTGCGGCAGATGATCAGAATGCACACTATATGAGTGCCGTCGGCTATGGCGCACTCATGGGGACTTCTGCGCAACTACGAGGTCATCAATCCGTTCGTATCGGCGACCAATGACGCATTCAACCGCCTGAAGCCGGGCTTTGAGGCGCCGGTCTGCATCGTTACGTCCTTTGGCGCGACGCCTGCGATCCCCGCGCGCAACCGCACGGTGCTCGTGAGCCTCATCCGCGACATCAAGAATCCGCTGGCTACGCGCTTTGAGCTGCGTGCAACGAATCCGTACTCGAATACGTACTTCGTCCTCGCCGCCTCGTATCTCGCCATCCTCGACGGCGTTTTGCACACGAAGGGGCGCACGGCAGAGGAACTGCTCGCCGAGCTTTCCAAGCAGCCGGGTGAGCAGGGGCTCTACCTCGAGACAGACCGCGCCTATCGGAGCGAGGAGGATGTCTTTGAGCACTATACGGCGGAGGAGCGCGATGCGCGCTTTGGTAAGCCGCCCGCGACGGTCTGGGAGAACATGCTCGGCTTTGAGCACAACGAGAAGAAGCTCGCGGTCATCACGGCGGGCGGAACGCTGACGCCGCGCATCATTGACTCGTTCCGTACCGGTGCTCTCCTGCGCTGGAAGATCGAGCTGATCAGCCGCATCATTCCGGAGAACCGCGATATCGTTCGCCGTATGACGGAGATCAAGAGCGATTTCGTGACGGATCAGGATGCCTATATGTGGAACAAGATTCGTGACCTGCGCGTCTACCTCGCGAAGGATACGATTGACGACAAGGCGCTCTTTACCCTGCTGATCAAGGCACTGAATGACGGCGATGATGCAACGGCATCGGCGCTGCAGCTCGAGATGTACGCGAAGATGGAGGAACTGAAGAGCCTCTATGACATCTACAAGAAGAATATGATCTAGAGAATCGCTGATAAAATGAGGTATGCCAGATTGGCGTAGATTTTTTGTCCGATTGAGGCAGCAAACCGGACGCATAGCAAGAGCTATGTGGAGGATTTGCTAACGAAAAGCGGGCGAAAAAGATGCGTCAAGATGGTCGTACAGAATTTATCAGTGCTTCCCTAAATATCTAGAAATGGACTCTGCCGCATGTCGGCAGAGTTTTTTAGATTAAATGTCAAAAAAATCAAAAATTTCTATTTGACTTTTTGACTTTATCTGTTATAATAGAACCATCAAACAGGAAAACAGTGGAGGGATACCTATGGAACAGGATAAATATACTGCGCGGACGCTGGCTGCGCTCCAATCGGCACAGCAGATTGCGGCAATGCGCTATCATCAGGAAATCACGTCGGCACATGTGCTGCTCGCACTTGCCAAAGAGCCCGAGGGACTGCTCGCAACGATCTTTGAGGTCTGCGGTGTGGATCTGCCGATGCTCAAGGCTCGTCTGGAGAAGGAGCTCGCCTCCATCCCGAGCGTGCACGGCTCAAACCGCCTCGGCATGGGGATGGATATGGTGCGCGTGCTCGGACGTGCCGAGGAGCTCGCAAAGTCCATGAAGGACGACTACGTATCGACGGAGCATCTGCTGCTCGCCATCGTGACGGACGGCAGCGAGGAGGTACAGGCGATTGCGCGCGAGTTCGGTCTGACGAAGAGCAGCGTGCAGGATGCCATCCAGAAGAACCGCAAGCAAAACGTGACGAGCGACAACCCCGAGGAGGGCTATCAGTCGCTTGAGAAATACGGGCGCGACCTCACGGCAGCAGCGCGTGCGAACAAGCTCGACCCCGTGATCGGCCGCGACGAGGAGATTCGCCGCACGATCGAGATTCTCTCGCGCCGTACCAAGAACAACCCCGTGCTCATCGGTGAGCCGGGCGTCGGTAAGACGGCGATTGTCGAGGGGCTGGCACGCCGCATTGTGGCGGGCGATGTCCCCGAGTCGCTGAAGAACAAGACGCTCTACTCGCTCGATATGGGCGCGCTCGTCGCGGGGGCAAAGTTCCGCGGTGAGTTCGAGGAGCGCCTCAAGGGCGTCCTCAACGAGATCGCAAAGTCCGAGGGGCAGATCCTTCTCTTCATCGACGAGGTGCACACGGTCGTCGGCGCAGGAGCTGCCGAGGGGGCAATGGATGCGGGCAACCTCCTAAAGCCGCTCCTCGCGCGCGGGGAACTGCGCTGCATCGGTGCTACGACACTGAACGAGTACCGCAAGTACATCGAGAAGGACACGGCACTTGAGCGCCGCTTCCAGCCCGTCATGGTCGGCGAGCCGACGGTGGAGGACACCATCTCCATCCTGCGCGGACTGAAGGATCGCTACGAGGTGCATCACGGCGTGCGCATCCGCGACGCGGCACTCGTCGCTGCGGCGACACTCTCTGACCGCTATATTTCCGATCGATTCCCTGCCCGACAAGGCGATTGACCTCGTCGATGAGGCAGCGGCAAAGCTGCGCACGGAGATTGAGTCCATGCCCGCACCGCTCGATGAGATTCGGCGCAAGATTCTCCAGCTCGACATCGAGGAGGAGGCGCTGAAAAAGGAGACGGACGAGGACTCGAAGGAAAAACTCGCGGCACTTGTCGCCGAGAAGGAAAGCCTTCACGCACAGGAGCAGAAGCTCCAAGAGAAGTGGGAAGGTGAAAAAGCAGGCAATCCTGCGCGTACGTGCCATCAAAAAGGAGATGGACGAGGTACGCGGTGAGATGGAGGCAGCTGAGCGCGCCCAGAACCTCGCCCGTGCATCGGAGCTGAAATACGGCAAGATGCCGGAGCTTGAGAAGAAGCTCGCCGACGAGGAAGCGGCACTCACTGCAAAGGCGGACGGTGAACAGATGCTCAGGAGGAGGTCGGCGAGGAGGATATAGCCCGCGTCGTCAGCCGCTGGACGGGCATCCCCGTCACGAAGATGATGACGGGTGAGCGCGAGAAGCTGCTCCGTCTGGAGGATGTGCTCCATGAGCGCGTTGTCGGACAGGATGAGGCGGTGACCGCTGTCAGCGAGGCGATTCTGCGTGCACGTGCCGGCATCAAGGATCCGAACCGTCCGATCGGCTCGTTTATCTTCCTTGGCCCGACGGGTGTCGGCAAGACAGAGCTCGCCAAGACCCTTGCGGAGTCGCTCTTTGACGATGAGCGGAGCATGATCCGCATCGATATGAGCGAGTACATGGAGAAGCACAGTGTCTCGCGTCTCATCGGCGCGCCTCCGGGATACGTCGGCTATGACGAGGGCGGTCAGCTCACTGAGGCAGTGCGCCGTCGTCCGTACAGCGTCATTCTGCTCGATGAGATCGAAAAGGCGCATCGCGACGTGTTCAACGTGCTGCTTCAGATCCTCGACGACGGACGCCTGACGGACGGCAAGGGACGTGTGGTGAACTTTAAGAACACCGTCATCATCATGACGAGCAATCTCGGCTCGCATGAGATCCTCAGCAAGGACTATGCGGAGGCAACGGCGGCGGTGAAGGCACTGCTCAAGGAGTACTTCCGCCCCGAGTTCCTGAATCGCGTCGACGATACCATCGTCTTTAAGGGACTCACGCAGGAGGATGTCAAGCGCATTGCGGCGATCATGCTGAAGTCGCTCAGCAAACGCCTTGAGCGTCAGGTGGACATCGCGCTCGCGTGGACGGATGATGCACTGGAGGCACTCGCGAAGGAGGGCTTTGATCCCGACTTTGGCGCACGTCCGCTGCGGCGTCTCCTCACGCATAAGATCGAGACGGCGCTCTCGAAGAAGATCATCGCAGGCGACGTGCGCGGCGGTGACACGGTCGAGCTTGGCTTCGACGGCACGGCGTTTACGTTTAAGACGCTGTAAGCGAGAGTCACGATTGGCGCGCTGCTTCCCTCGTTGTGACGGGGGAAGCGCATATACCGTAATCCCAAGGCCTGCCCCGCTTGCGGGGAAGGGGGACCGCGAAGCGGTGGAAGGGGCACAACAGGGAGCAACATGAAGGAGTATTTTCCTTCATGTTGCTCCCTATTTAATTTCCGTACCAACGGTTACAGCATTTCTTCACCGTCCTGCGTTATAATTGTCACATCAAGGTGAAAATTATAATTGATATAAAGGGGCTTTCATTATGGAAAAGACACTGGATCTGAAGAAGAGCGTTGCCGAACTGGTGGAGGAGTATCCCGAGGTGCGGGAGATCATGGCGGAGGTCGGCTTCAAGGAGATCATGAGTCCCGTCGCGCTCAACGTGATGGGACGCATCATGACGATCCCGCGCGGTGCGGCGGTGAAGGGCATTGATCTCGCAAAGGTGATTGCCGCCTTCGAGGAGCACGGTTATACTGTGCTCAGTGACGACGCACAGTCGCGGCAGGGACGTCTGCGCGGCTTTTATCGAGCGCCTGTCGGATGGGGAGGAACTGGACTCCGTCCGCAAGGATTTTGTCAAGGAGTTCAGCCACGTCGAAGCCCATGAGATCATGGATGCAGAGCAGTCCCTCATCAAGGAGGGATGCCGGTCAGTGAGGTGCAGCGTCTCTGTGACGTGCATTCGGCACTCTTTCATGGGACGGCGTCCGCTCCGCCCGCAGGTGCGCTTTCGCACGATGAGATTCACGCACAGGCGGCATCGGTCGACCCGAATGATATGGACGCACTGTCCGAGGGACACCCGCTGACGATTTTGCGCGCGGAGAATCACGCCCTTGAACAGCTGCTCGATACGATTACGGCGGAGCTGGACGGCGCGAAGCGCATGGATGTCATGCTGACGCACATGCTTTCCCTCGGCGATCTGCGGATGCACTACATCAAGAAGGAAGAGCTGCTGATGCCGGTGCTCTATGACTACGGCGTCACGGGGCCGTCGCAGGTGATGTGGGGCATTGACGATGAGATGAAGCGCGAGCTCAGCATGATCATCAAGGCACTCAAGGCGGATGCAGAGACACTGCCGCTGTACGAGTCGCGCATTCGCGATCTCGTGCAGCGCGTGCGCGAGATGACCTTTAAGGAGGAGCGCATCCTGTTCCCGCTCAGCCTGCGGTACTTCACACAGATGGAGTGGTACCGTGCCTATCACGATCTCGTGACGATGGGATCGTCCTTCGGCGTCGATCTTCCCGCGTGGCCGGAGGCACAGGCATGGCTCGATCAGGAAGCGGCGCGCGTGGCTGATGCGCCGTCCGGGGGAGCACTGCAATTCCCTACGGGTACGCTTACGATGGAGCAGCTGACGACGATCTTTAAGCTCCTGCCCGTCGACATCACCTTCATCGACAAGGACGATGTCGTCCGCTTCTTTACCAACGAGGGCAGGTCTTCACGCGTCCCATGTCCGCGCTTGGGCGTGATGTAATGAACTGCCATCCGCCCGAGATCATTCCCGTCGTGCGCAATCTGATCGCAGACTTCAAGGCGAAGAAGCGCACGCAGATGGTCGTCTATCGCCGCATCCGCGAGCAGCCCATCCGCGTGCAGTATCAGGCGATGTACGATGCGGCCGGCGAGTATCTCGGCACGGTCGAGTTCGTGACCGATCACGCCGAGGCACTCGAGAAATTTCGTCGCTGAAATGTGACAAAAGGATATGACAATATAATAATGGAATCTTAGGCATGAACGGGAACGAAACCGCTTCATGCCTTTTTTGATGGAACTTTCATTCTTGACATTGTTTGTCAAAGTAGATAGTATTATGTTAGAATCAAAATGAGGAGGAGCAGAAATGAACAAACGGGAAGCCTATGGAAAGCTTGTAGAAGATGCGCGGAAGTTCTATCAGGAACAGGATGAATCTTCTTTTCTGATGCCGCTTGATGAGACCTTTGGTGTTTGTAAAGAAATCAATCTTTATACCTATTGGCAGGGCAGAGGATATGCCGAAACGACACCGGAAATCAAATACCTGTTGGTTGGACAGGACTGGGGCAATCCATATTTCTGCGCCGAAGACGTTTCAAGATAGGATCAGACAGATTATCAGCGGAAAAGACTTACCGTATATCAGTGACGAAAAGAAAATGGACAGTGGGTTTCAAACGGATAAAAACTTGATTGAGCTCTTTCGTCATTTGGGTTATGAAATTGCACAACAGCAGTACGATGAGCTTTTCTTTACGAATTTTTGCTTGGGCTACCGGCGTAAAGAAAGCAGCTGGGGCATGAAGAAGGAGCTCATGAATAAGGACAGGGAGCGTTTTCGGGAGTTATGTATCATATTGCAGCCAAAGAATATTTTGTGCTTGGGACGCATGAGCTTTGAATGTGTTTATAAGGCACTTGTAAAAGGATCCAGAATACCATATAAGGGCTATATGAAATACATCGAAGAACATCCACAGATCAACGCGGATCTTGTGTATGGCGACGGGGTGATATATCCGCTGGCACATTGCGGCGGTCTTGGGATAAGGAATCGACCATTGGAGCAGCAAATTAAAGATTGGAAGTGGGTCGGGAAGACCTCCAGGCAATAAGATGAAAAGGAGGGGCTGCGATGTCTCGGCAGGAACGCAGACGAATTGCGGAAGAAACCATACGGGTCACGCACCAAGGCAGGTATCAAAAGCATGGAAAAACAATAGCTCTTCCCAAAGAGGACTATAGCGCAGCAATTCTCATAGATGCCAAAGAGGCAAAGACGCTGTGGAGAAGTTGTAAAAAGTGGCTGCTCTATATCAGATACTCCTGATATCTATGTCTTGGATGCAGATTCTTTTGCCTGTGCCGAGGGAATGGAGAACGTCCTCGTAATGAATTTCGCCAATGCACATGTACCCGGCGGCGGTTTTCGAAACGGCGCAAATGCACAGGAAGAATGTTTGTGCAGAGAGAGTACGCTCTATCACTCCATAGGCAGCGATGCGGCATACGAGATGTATGACTATAACAATCGCCGAAAAATGCCTGTGATTCCGACTACATGATACTATCACCCCATGTATGCGTCTTTCGGGATCTTCATGATGATTTTTTGGATGAGCCATTTCTGACCTCTGTCATTACGATTCCTGCGCCGAACCGCAACGGCGCGGCGCGGGAGGTTTCTCCTGCTGTGATGTCGCGTGTAATGAAATCGAGGCTAAGGAAAATGTTTGCCGTTGCCGCAGCGCATGGATATTCGTCACTCGTTCTTGGAGCATGGGGATGCGGTGCATTTGGGCACGATCCCGTATAGCGTTGCAAAGTATTTTTATGATATTCTTATGGATGAAGAATATCATAAATGCTTTCGAACGATAGCATTTTGCCATTATTGATAGAGGTGAAAAGAAAAATTTTTCACGCATTTGCAGATGTATTTCAGAACGTTGGAACAATATGCACCAATGATACATCTGAAACAGTGACATTAGTACCGGGATTTTTATCAAACAAATCATCCGTTCATCACATACAACTTTTTCGCAGGGAAAAACATTTCGCCTGAGAATAAAGGGTATTCTTATGGCACAACGAAGAACGGAATTCCCTTTATGGCAGAAATCTGGGAGCAGACCGATGGCGATCGGGCTGTGGCATTCTATCTTCCTGTTATAGAAGACTTCATGAAGCTGAGGGCGTGCCGCTTGCCAATGAAGCAAACCCTGATACGAAGACATTTTTTGTTCAAAAAGCCAGTCAAGGCGTTTCATGCTTTGTGTGTCGGGCATGGCGGATGGCGGCATGGTGGACGATTTAAGCGTTCTGTTTGCTTATGTCAGGTTTTTGGAAGAATATAATTTGCTTGCATTTTCCACCGACCTCAAAATGCATATGCATTTCTTTTGACGGATGTGACAGGGCATGATCTGATTGCGATTACAATATCGCTCACCATAGAGGGGGAGACGATGGCTTCGACACCGCTTTCATGGATTTCCGTTCCACCATCTGTCCCCCAAAGAGAACCCATCTGCGTTTGGTGTAGTGCATTCCAAAAGGCTCATGGAAGTACATTGAGCGAAGCCTGTCCAAGAAAAATACTTGACAGGTTCTTTGTTTTCCGCTATACTTGCACAAGTGTCTCCCACAATAGCCTGCCCCGCCTGCGAGAAGGGGATCACGCAGCGCGTGGTGGAAGGGAGGAACGGATTGGATCAGCTCTACTATCGAGCGAAGCTCTACGATCTCTACGGAGGTCTCCTTACGGGCAAGCAGCGCGAGTGCCTGCATCTGCATATTGCAGAGGATTTCTCGCTCGCGGAGATCGGCGAAGAGCTCGGCATCACGCGGCAGGCGGCACATGACAATATCCGCCGTGCAGAGCGTGCACTGGCGGAGATGGAGGAGACGCTGGGACTCTTTGCTCGTCAACAGGAGCAGGGCGGGCGATCGCTGCCGTCTGTGCGGAGCTGCGTGCGCTCCGTGAGGCGATTGGGCGCGCGGATGTCCGCCGCATCGCGGACGACTCGAGCGACATACATCACAGAATGAGATATAAAGACTGCAGATAAAAAGGAGGTGAGGAAATGCTCTTTCGAGAATCTGTCCGACCGTCTGCAGGGGAATATTCAGAGCTGCGCGGGCACGGCAAGCTGACCGAGGACGACGTGAATGATGCGATGCGCGAGGTGCGCATGGCGCTGCTGGAGGCGGACGTCAATTTCAAGGTCGTCAAGGACTTTCGTGAAGCGCGTCAAGGAGCGAGCCGTCGGGCAGGAGGTGCTCGATACGCTCACGGCGGCACAGGCCGTTGTCAAGATCGTCGATGAGGAACTCACCGCGTTGATGTGGTGGGACGGAGAGCCGTCTCAACATTAGCCCTCAACCCGCCGACCGTCATCATGCTCTCGTCGGACTGCAGGGGCTCAGGTAAGACGACCTCGGCGAGGCAAGCTCGCGCTCATGCTGAAAAGCAGGGCAAGCGTCCGCTGCTCGTTGCCGATGATATCTATCGTCCCTGCTGCCATCAAGCAGCTTGAGGGTTATCGGCGGCAAGGTCGATGTGCCCGTCTTTTCGCAGGGGCAGGAGGACGCCGTCGCCATTGCGCGTGCGGCAATCGCACACTCCGCCTCCCATGCCAACGATGTTGTCATCATTGATACGGCAGGGCGTCTGCAGATTGATGAGACGCTCATGCAGGAGCTGCGCGACATCAAGGCGGAAGTAGCCGCATGAGATCCTCCTCGTCGTGGATGCCATGACAGGGACAGGAAGCCGTGAACGTCGCCGAGGCGTTCGACGCCTCGCTCGGTCTGGATGGCGTCATCATGACGAAGCTGGACGGCGATAGCGCGCGGCGGCGCGCACTCTCCATCAAGGCGGTGACGGGCTGCCCGCTGAAATTCGTCGGTATGGGCGAAAAGCTCGAGCCGCTCGAGGTGTTTCATCCCGACCGTATGGCGTCGCGCATCCTCGGCATGGGCGACGTGCTCTCCCTCGTGGAAAGGCACAGGAGAACTTCGATCCGAGAACGCGAAGAAGATGGAGGAGAAGCTCCGCCGCAACGACTTCACGCTCGATGATTTCCTCGATCCAGATGCAGCGGGTCAAAAAGCTGGCTCGCTCAGCAACATCCTCGGCATGATTCCGGGAATGGGCGGTCTGAAGAAGAAACTCGGCGATCAGGAGTTTGACCTCGATGGAAAAGAGATGCGCCAGCTTGAAGCGATCATCCGCGCGATGACGCCGAAGGAGCGCGCAGACATCACGATCATCAACGGCAGTCGGCGCAAGCGTATTGCCGCCGGCAGCGGGACGCGCGTGCAGGACGTCAACAAACTGCTCAAAGCAGTTCGCCGAAATGCGCAAGATGATGAAAAAGATGAAGAAAATGAAGGGGAAGGGTGAATGCCCGCCATGCCGTCCATGGGCGGTAGGGACTCCCCAAGATGCCGTTCTTTCGGTAGTGCGGTACAATATCCAACGAAAGGTGGTGAAATTATGGCAGTCAAGATTCGTTTGAACCGTATGGGCGCGAAGAAGAACCCTTCTATCGCATTGTGGTCGCTGACTCGCGTGCACCGCGCGATGGGCGATTCATCGAGATCGCTGGGAACTACGATCCGTCGAAGCAGCCCGCACTCGTCAACATCGACGAGGAGAAGGCGATCGATTGATGAAGAAGGGCGCACAGCCGACGGATACCGTCAAGAACATTCTGAGCAAGAATGGCACGATGGCGAAGTTCGCTGAGGCAAAGCGTCAGAAGGACTGATGCGTGACGCGCGATTCGATGGGGATCTCCTCTCACGCAGAGGACTTCCGTCGCGTGCGCACACGGCGATGAGGAGAGACGACGCGCATGAAAAGAGATAGTCGAGGGTTATTGCGAAATCCTTGGTAGATCATCCGGAGGCTGTCGTCGTTGACGAAACACAGGATGATCAGGAGATCATTTTAAGACTTCGCGTGGCGGAGGATGACATGGGAAAGGTCATTGGCAGCAGGGGCGGATCGCAAAGGCGCTGCGCAGTGTTGTCAAGGCCGCTGCCACGAAGGAGAATAAGCGGGCGACAGTCGAGATCGGCTGAGTTGGGCGAGACGGCGTGCGTCATGGACGGTCGCCGTTTTTGTATAGGAGAGATATAGAGTGGATTCAATTTCAATCAAGGTGCCAGTCACTGTCAAGGCGAAGCTCACAGAGAAGCTTTCGTGCAAAAGATGCTCAAGGAGATGGAGGAAGGTCTCAGCCGTGCAGAGCTTGAGCTGCAGCAGCTCGGCATACAGGAGAAGCGCGTGATGCAGGAGGCGGAGCAGGGCGAGCTCACACCTCAGGCGATCCAGCACATCAACACGATCCGTCAAGAGCGTCAGCGCCGCGTCGACTACGTCGAGGAGACGCGCGCCATCAGGAGGAGCTGCAGAAGTTCGCCGAGGGTGCGGAGATCGTGCAGGAACGCTTGAGCGTCAGGTTGAGGCGAAGATCGGCGACGATATGCGTGAGCTGATGAACGTCGAGATTCTGGTGGAGGATGATAAGATTGTCGCGATCCGTTCCTGATGACCGCATCGTCATCGGCCGCATCGGCGCACCGCACGGCGTGCGCGGCGATCTGCGCATTATCCCCTGACGGATTTCCCTGAGCGCTTTGCGCAGATGCGGGAGGTGATGGCAGGGGATGAACTCCTTCATATCACTGCCGTTAAGCCGCAGGGGCGGAATATTCTCATGCATTTTCGGGAATACGATGTGCGTGAGACGGCGCAGCGTCTCACGGGACGTGTGTTGACGGTGCCGCGTACGGAGGCGGCACCGCTTGACGAGGGCGAGTATTATGTGTTCGACATCGTCGGGCTCACCGTTCGCGATGAGGACGGTAACGAACTCGGTACGGTGACGGATGTTCTGCGGACGGGCAGCAACGATGTCTATGCGGTACGGGATGCCGAGGGTCACGAACTCCTTGTACCCGCACTGCGCACCGTGGTACAGAAGATTGACGCTAGCGGGCGGCTGCATGACCGTGCGCTCTGCGGAATAGCGGACGAGGACGATCTCTGTCCGCGTTTTCTTTGCGCAATTTCCTGTGTCATGCTATAATAGTAAGAACTAGACCGTCGCTATCATAAGGGGACGAACTATGCTCACTTGTGTTACGCATTCACCGGAAGAGACAGCGCATTTAGCGGGACAATCGGCAAAATCATCCGTGAGGAACGGTCATCTGCCCGATGGAGAACTCGGCGTAGGCAAGACCCTCTTTTGGTAGCGGGCCCTCGCCCGCACCCTCGGCGTGGAGAGCGATGTGACCAGTCCGACCTTCAACCTCACTGAGACATCTATGAGGGCAGCGTGCCCGATCGTGCACTTCGATCTCTATCGGATCACGTCGGAGGAGGAGCTGGAGGACATCGGCTTCTATGAGTACGCAGAGGCGACGGAGGGAATTGTGCTGATCGAGTGGGCGGAGAAGTTTCCCTGATGCCATCCCGCAGATCATCTCTGTGCGCATTGAGCGCTGAACGATGAGGAGCGGCAGTTTCATTTCGTCGCCAGGGAAAAGAGCAGGCGCTCTTGGAGGAGTTGAAACGCATTGTTGATCGTGAGCCTTGATGCGTCTCGCAGGTATCGAGCGTGGCGGTGTTCTCTGAGGAGCGTGTCGCTGCTGAGGTGAGTATGCAGGGCGCATTGACGCACTCCGAGACACTCATGCCGCATATCGAGCTGGCTCTGCAGATGGCGCGTGCCAAGAAAACGGAACTCGATGGCATTGCCGTCAGTATCGGTCTGGGGTCCTTCACGGGGCTGCGCATCGGCCTTGCGGCGGCAAAGATGATGGCGTACGCACTGAACATCCCCCATGATCTGCGTGACCGACACTGGGGCACTTGCCGTCACTATGTCGGGTTCTGTGAGGCTGCATCCTCCCGATGATGGATGCGCAGAAAAGGCAACGTCTACGTGCAGGAATTCGGGTGGCGTCCCGAAGGGGAGGGCGTGCGCCTTTCTGAGGAGCATCCTCTCCATCCTGCCGCTGACCGAGGTGCTCGACGCACTCCCGTGGGAACGGAGCTGCCCGCTGTTTTGCTGGTGATGCCACGCGGCGGAACGATTTCCTGCGCTTCCTGCCAATGTCGGGATAGCTCCCACCATCTGCGCATGCCGCGTGCGGCGATGTGTGGAGACTGGCGGGCGCCTGCGCGGCTGCAGCAGGGGAGACAGACGACCCCGTGACACGCGGTCCCGCTCTATCTGCGCACGCAGTGAGGCAGAGGTGCTGTGGGGCAGCGGCATGGCGGAGCGGCGGCATCATGATCTCCTTTCGTCCGCTTGCTCCGGAGGATGCAGACGCCGTGGCGTGCATCGAGCGAGAGCTCTCGACACCGTGGTCGCGCGAGGATTTTTGGCGCGAGGCGTCGAATGACTTTGCCTGTTATATTGTTGCGCTGACGGGCACGGCAGTGATCGGCTTTGCCGGCTGCTGGATCTCCTTTGAGGAGGCACAGGTCACGAATATCGCGCTGACAGCGATGCAGCGCGGCAGGGGCCATGGACATCTGCTCATGTGGCGCGTTGATGCGCGGCAGCGGCGACGCGGCGTCGAGCGCATGACCCTCGAGGTGCGCCCGTCGAATCTGCCGCCCGCCGTCTTTATGAGCGGCTGGGATTCGTGGAGATCGGTATCACGCAAGGGGCTACTATCAGGACAACAACGAAGATGCCATTCTCACGTGGAATACGAAAATTAAAGGGATGACACTGTCTGATGAAAGATGTGCAAGAGACTGACGCTCAGGATTGAGACAAGCTGCGATGAGACATCGGCAGCCGTACTTCGTGGGACACGCGAACTTCGTCCTGCGTGATTTCAACGCAGATACCGATTCATCAGAAATACGGCGGCGTTGTTCCCTGATTGCTTCACGCAACCCATATCCTGAGCATTCTGCCCGTCGTCCAGCGAGGCACTCGACGAGGCGAAAGCGGAGCTTGCGGCGATGGATCAGATCGCTGTTACATACGGCCCCCGGACTCGTGGGGGCGCTGCTTGTCGGTGTGTCGGCGGCAAAGGCGACTGGCGTTTTTCGCTCGACGTGCCCGCTCATCAGTGTGAATCATCTCGAGGAGCATATCTGCGAATTTCTGAGACGCCCTGATCTCGTGCCGCCCCTTTATCGCGCTTGTCGTGCTCAGGCGGGCATACGGCACTCGTCGATGTGGCGGACTATGAGACGTTCGCGCCTGATGGGCAGTACGCGCGATGATGCGGCAGGGTGAGGCGTTTGATAAGGTTGCGCGCGTGCTCGGCCTTCCTATCCGGGCGGCCTGAGATCGATCGACTCCGCACGCGCGGGAGATCCGCAGGGCGATTGACTTTTCCGCGTGCGCTCGCGCAGGAGGGCAACTATGAGTTCCAGCTCAGCGGGCTGAAATCCGCCGTGTTGAACTACATCAACGGTCAGCGCATGAAGGGCGAGAACTCACGCGGCGGATATCGCGGCATCGTTTCAGGCAGCCGTCACGGGGTGCTCGTTCACAGAGGCGTTCGAGGCGATTCATGCGGCGGGCGGGATACCCGCTGTCCTTGCCGGCGGCGTTGCGGCAAACTGCTGCCCTCGAGCAGCAGCTGCGTGCGCGGGCAGGCAGGAGGGCATCCGCTACTCTATCCTATCGCTGCGTCTCTGTACGGATAACGCCGCCATGATTGCCTGCCGCGGTGCCTATCAGGCGGCGGCAGGGAAAGTACAACGATCTCTATCTGAACGCTGTGCCGGGACTGGACTTTGTCTAATTTGTGTATTGGGGAGCTGATGTGCCATGTGCATCGGCTCTTTTTATTGTCCGCTAGCCCTTCGTGACAAAGGGCAAAAAGGTCTTTCGTTGCAATGATGAATCCCATTCGTTGTATAATGAGGTCTATCAGGGGCGAGAGGGGGCGGTCACATGGAACTAACGGAACGTATGCGGACGATCTGTCTCTGCTTCTTGCCGCGTCCGGCTATGTGACTGCCGAACATATCGCCGCAGAGCTCGATGTCAGCGCACGTACTGTGACGCGCGGATGCACAGGATCGAGACGGCACTGGAGCCCCTATGGCGTGATGCTCCTTCCGGCGCACGGGTGCAGGGATTCATGCTCAGTGGGGATGCCGCAGCGCTGGGCATCTGCGCACGGAGCTTTCTTTGGCGGATGTGCAGCACACTGACCCCCGATCAGCGGCGTTCCATCCTGATCACACGTCTCCTCATGGCGGATGAGCCGCTCAAAAGCTCTTTGCTCTGGCGCATCTTCTGCATCGTGACCGACAGTACCAGTCAGTCATGATCTCGATCGTCTGCAGCCGTGGCTTGCCGCACAGCGGATCACGCTCGTGCGCCGTCCGGACTCGGCGTCTACGTCGAAAGGGCGGAGCGGGATATCCACCGTGCACTGGTTCGCATCATCCACGATTATGTGGATGAAAAGGAACTCCTTGCCCTCATCGGGGATGATGCGGCTGAGGAGGGACGGCGTACGCGGCGAGATCGTGCCCCTGCTCGGCCTCGTTGATCCCGCGCGAGATCCGCCGCATTGATGACGCTGTTGCAGCGGAGACGCAGGATCGTAACATCCCGGACAGCGCACGCGTCGGGCATCGTCCATCTCGCGCTCGCCGTGCGGCGGCTGCAGCAGGGTGATACGATTGCGATGGATGCGGGGACGCTGGAGGGAGCTGCGGCAGACAGAAAGAAATTTTTCTGTGGCAGAGACGATTGCGGCGCGGATGGGGAGGTGTTCTCCATTTCCATCCCTGCAGCGGAGATCGGCTACATCACCATGCATCTGCTCGGTGCACGCGGCACGACGCTCCCCTCGGGGGCGGGCGCGTGGATAATTTTCGGCTGGTGCAGATCGCGCAGTCGATCATGCGGCGCGCTCCGAAAAGAGCGGTGCGCCGCTCATGTGCGCAGCCGTACGCTGCTCACGGGCCTCGTGAATCACCTTGCCCCGGCACTGCATCGTCTGAAACTCACATGGATATCCGCAATCCTCTGCTCGCGCAGATGGAGGAGAACATCCGGGCTCATGGAGATCGCACGGCATGCGATTCTGATGATGGAGGAGGCAGAGGATGCCCGGTGCCCGATGATGAGGTTGCCTATATTGCCATTCACATCGGTGCGGCGTTGACGGAGACGGGCGAGGGATCGCCCGCCGCACGCGTTCTGGTCGCCCTGTCCGAGCAGGTCTTGGACGAGCCGCCTGCTTGCGAGCCGTCTCGCGCCGATCCTACCGAGCGGATTCGTGTGGTCGGTGTCGTCTCCTCGCTTGCCCTTACCGCGCAGGAAATTCTGCGGCGTTCGGCGGACTTTTGTGGTCTCCACGGTACCGCTCGCCGCTTCCTGTTCCGGTCGTTGTTGTCAGTGTGTTTTTGACGGCAGCAGATCGGGCACAGATCGATGCCGTTCTTGCCGGCTGCACGGCGTACATCATACGGAGGTCGGCGGATCCCGCACCGCTGCCGTTTCCCAGCAGTGATGGCGGAGATTCATCGCCGCAGCAGGTTGATCTGCGATCTGCTCACGGACTTTCACCTGCGGGACAATGTATCGGCGGTATCCATTGAGCAGCTTGCCGATGCGGCGGCGCATCTTCCTCGAAGAGGATGCGGCAGCGGAAGGGTTGCTGCCGAGCTCCTGCGGCGGAGAACATCGGCTCAAGCGTGGGCTGCACCGCAGATGATTCTTCTCCGTGGGTGTTTTGCACGGCAGGGAAGGCGCGCGCTGGCGTTATGCGTCTTGCGCATCCGCTCCCTTATGGAGGGGATGCTGCCTGCAGACGCGTTGGTCATGCTCGCGCCGGCAGGAGGCGGAGATGGAACGACGGAGATACTCGGGCATATCGCGGCACGGATCGCATGAACCGCCCGACGTTGCCTGCCGACATCCTCGCGCACGGGGATGCGGCAGGGATACGCCGCGAGCTCGAATACGTTTTTGGAAAACATTTTTCGGGAACATCTCGAACAGCTCTTGTAAAGGAACGCTGATAAACACAGTGCTTCCTTAACTAGCGGGGCTAAGATGCTCCATATTGTCTGTTTTTTACAAAGGGGATTTTTATGAGTCAGCAAGGCGGAGGGCACGAGGAGGCCATGCAGAAGTTTGCCGCTTCCTGTCCGGCATGGTGATGCCGAACATCAGCGCATTTATCGCATGGGGGTTCTTGAACGGCACTCTTTATTCCGACGGGATGGATGCCAAACAGAGTATCTGGCTGGGTCGGCGGTCCGATGAGCAGTGGCTTATCCGCTGCTGATCGGCTACGGCGGCGCAGCGGTCTACGGACACCGTGGCGGCGTCATGGCGGCGATTGCACATCGGGCATCATCGCCGGCTCGGAATTCCGATGTTCCTCGAGCGCCATGATTATGGGACCTCTGGGTGCTATCTGATCAAGAAGTTTGACAATGCCGTACGTGACGCAGCATCCCAGGAGGATTCGAGATGCTCGTCAACAACTTCTCGCTCGGCATCTTCGGCGGTATCCTCGCAATGATTGCCTTTGCTGTGGTCGGCCCCGGTGGTCAGCTGGCGCAAACAGTATCCTGCGCACGCGGCGACTGGAGGCGATTGTCGCGGCAGGACTTCTGCCGCTGGCATCCATCATCATTGAGCCCGCAAAGTGCTCTTCCTCAACAATGCACTGAATCATGGCGTGCTCAGCCCCCTCGGCATTCAGCAGGCGCAGGAATACAGCAGAGTCCATGTTCTTCCTGCTCGAGGCGAACCCCGGGCCGGCTTTGGTATTCTGCTCGCCCACTACTGGATGTTCCCGGCAAGGCATGGCTAAGTCGTCCTCGCCGGGAGCCATGATTATCCACGTACTCGGCGGTATTCACGAGATCTACTTCCGTCACATCCTCATGAAGCCGATCCTCACTCATCGCCGCGATCGCGGGCGGCGTGTCCGGCGTCTTTGCGCTCGGCCTCCCTCGGCGGCGGTCTGATTGCTCCGTCCTCGCGGGCTCGATCTTTCGCGATTATCGCATATGTGTACCTCGGCACTCGTTGCCAACCTTTCGGCATTTGCCGTAGCGACGTGGTATCCTGCGCGGTTGCTTCTGTCTTTATCAAGATGTCGAAGGATGTCGAAGACGACTCGCTGGAGTCGGCGCGTGAGGACATGGCAGAGCGCAGAGAATCGCGGCGAGGAGCTCGCCCGCAGAGAAGAAGGTTGCGGGCAGGATCTGAAGGTCATCGTCTACGCGCCTGTGATGCGGGCATGGGCTCGTCGGCACTCGGTGCGGCAGCACTGCGCAGAAGCTCAAGAAGGACGGCTACAAGGATATCTCCGTGACGAACTGCGCCATCGTTACGCAATCCCGCAGGAAGCGCAGCTGGTCATCTCGCATGAAACTCGCCGAGCGTGCCCTTGCGGATTCGCGCCGCAGGCGAGAGCATATCTGGGTGCGCGCGATCACGCAGAACAACGTCTATGAGATCGTTACGGCGCGCCTGAAAGAGGCTGCGTGAGACCTCTGCACGGCCGCAGGCGCACAGGAAAGAGGCGGCAGAGACGGTGAGCGCGGATGTTCTGCGTCAGGAAAACGTAAGATCGGACTCCCCGTCGGTCAGCCGTGAGGAAGCGATGCACGGCGGCGAGGCAGATGCTCGTCGCAGCGGCTACGTTGATGAGGGCTACGTACGGGGCATGCTCAACCGCGAGCATGATCTTTCCACCTACATCGGCAAGGCATTGCCATCCCGCACGGAGAAAAACGCAGTCAGAGGACACGATCAAGAAGACGGGCATCGTCGTCTGCCAGTACCCGACAGGGGTGAAGTTTCGGCGATGAGACGGCATATCTCGTGATCGGTATCGCGGGCGTCGGCAACGATCATCTTGCGATCCTTGCCAGTATCGCAGCGATGGTCGGCGACTACACGGATGAGCAGCTCGAGCAGCTCTTCAAGACGAGAGTGCTGATGAACTCTATCACGTCTTTACGAAAGCGGAGTTGAAAGGACATGACCATGAAACAGGCAATCCATTTCGGCGGCGGCAATATCGGCCCGCGGCTTTTATCGAGGAACTGCTCGTGCGCTCGGGCTATGAGGTCACCTTTGTCGATGTGGCGGATGCTCTGGTGGATGAGATCAATGCACGTCGTTCCTAGTGATATCGAGGTGGTCGGCGATACACGATCCACGTCGACCACGTCAAGGCGATCAACAGCAACAAGATCTCGAGGCTCTGCTCGCTGCGTTCGTCACGGCGGACATTGTCACCACGGCGATCGGGCCGAATATCCTGAAAATTCATTGCACCGAACATTGCCAGGATTGCGCGGCGCCTGCGAAAAGACGGATGCGCCGCTCGAACATTATCGCGTGTGAGAATATGGTCGGCGGCTCGACGGTGCGAAGAACTTTGTCTATGAGCACCTCGCTGACGATATCAGGAGAAAAGCCGCACGCTGTATCGGATTCCCCGATGCGGCGGTTGACCACATCGTGCCGATCCAGCACAATGAGGATCCGCTGCTCGTCAAGGTTGAGCCGTTCTGCGAGTGGGATGTGGATCGCACGGGCGTCGTCGGCGCAGAGCCGCAGATCGAGGGGCTGACATGGGTGGACAACCTGAAAGCCTACATCGAGCGCAAGTTGTTCTCCGTCAATACGGGACACGCCTCATTGCCCACCATGGCATACCTCGAAGGATTGAGGGACATCGCACTCGGCGATGCGGGACGAGATTGTCGCGTTTGTCCGCCGCGTCTGGGCGGAGACGAGTGAACTCTGATCGAGAAATACGGCTTTGACCGTGAAACGCATGCAAAATACATCCGTACGGCAGAGTCGCGGTTCAAGAATCCGCATCTCCGACGCTGACGCGCGTCGCACGCGGGCCGAAGCGCAAGCTTGGCGCGAAGGGATCGCCTCGTCTCGCCCGCCAATCAGCTCGTCGCACGCGGAGAAAAGACCCGAAGGCGCTTGCGACGGTCATCGCCGCTGCCCTCCATTTCGACTCACGCGGAGGATCCTGAGGGCAGTCGAGGTGCTGAACGTATCTCAAGGAGCACGGCTTCGAAGGCACTCACGCACTTCACGGAGTTCCGGCAGGGCTCAGAGCTGTTCAAGCTCTTGTGCAGAGAAAGAATGCAGCGCTGAAAAGAGGTCAAGATTCCATCGGTGAGACAATCGATGATTATCAGATGCTTGTCATTATCAAAAGGATTTCTTGACGTGATACGGATGACTGATACGTGCATCGAGGGCTTTCGTCCTATATCAGTATTGTATCCATGTGATTTCGCAGAAGTGTGATAACGGAGTACGTACTTCGGCATCTGTGGGATCGTTTCGCGGATACCGTACACTGAATTACCGTGTGGGAATCTCACGGTCTCATCTGTTGGGCTTGGCTGCATGGGGATGAGCCAGAGCTATGGTGCGCCGCCGATAAGGAAGGAGATGCGTGACGGATCGCCGCTGCTGTAGATATGGGCATCACGCTCTTTGACACGGCGGAGGTATACGGTACACCGATGATCACGCTGACAATGAGCTGGTCGGGCGGCACTGCGCCCTATCGGGACAGGTCGTCCTCGCGGCAAAGTTCGAGGATCCATTTCAATATGAGCCTGCTGAAAGAAGACAAAGCCGCCATCGTCCCCCGATGCACGCCCTGCGGTGATCCGTGCATCGGTGGATGCCTCTCTGCAGAGACTGGGGACGATCACATAGATCTCTTCTATCAGCACCGCGTCGATCCGAAAGATCCCGGCCGAGGGAGGTCGCGGGCGTGATGGCAAGCCCTGATAAAGGAGTTCTTCACTGGGGGTCTCGAGGCTTCGGAGGAGGATATTCACGATGCGCACGCCATTTGTCCGCTGACTGCCGTGCAGAATCGTTACTCCATGATGGCGCGTACGCATGAGCGGATTTTCCCGTTCTCGAGAACTGGGGATCGGCTTTTGTCGCGTTTTCGCCCTTTTGCCAACGGCGTGTTGACCGGGGCGTATGACGGGACGTCGGTCTTTGCAGAGGGGGATAATGCGTGGCGTATGCCGCAGTTCAGCGCCCGCGGCGATGGCGGAGAACGCGGAAGCTCGCACTCCTGCGTACTCTTGCGGAGGCGAGGGGCGACGAGCGGACAGATTGCACTCGCGTGGATCGCCTGCAAAAAGCCGTATATTGTGCCAGATCCGGGAACGCGCAAGCGAGCGGCTGGTGGAGAATGCAGGAGCCGCCGATATCCGGCTTTTCGGCGGAAGGAGTGTTGCTGCCATTGATGCGAGCTTGACCGGATGCCCATGTCTCGCCGTCTTTGAATGCGTAGCAAAATAAAGTGAGAGACGTAAAGAAGGTCATCGCATGTGTGAGATAAATATTATATATTGTTGAAAATGAGAAGAAGTATTCGGAACGTGATGAGAAGCGTTCGGATACTTCTTTCTTCAATAATCACGCGATATGAACTGAATTCATTTTTGAAATAGTCTACACATAAAATATTTTATACAAAAGGTATTTCATATTCTATTCAGATACGTGTTAAAATAAATCAAAAGTTATGGAAGGAATGAATATGGTTGAAATCTTCGCTTTTAATCAGTGAGTCACAGCTTCGGATCACGAAATTCTGCGGCAGCTGACATGTTCCTTTCATGGCGGCGTCATTACCTCCGTTGCAGGGAATGGAGCGGCAAAGTCGACGCTGCTCCGTCTCGCCGGTCGTCTGATCCTTCCAACGAGTGGAAGATTGAGACGACACTGGATGGCAGTCGATCTGTGGAGCGGACTATCGCGCATTCTCGCGATAGCGACACGCGAGATGGAGCTATACCCGCCTTCGCGCAAGTCGTGAAATCTGACCTTCTTTCTCTCCGCACGCAGGGATCTGCCCAGCGGATGGATTGCTGGAGGGACTCTTGGGCGTGTGGGACTGCCGTCCGAGGTGCTGCCGCGATGGCGGGGAACTCTCGACGGGCGTGCGTCGCGTGTACGACCTCGCCGTTCTCCTCGGAGCAGACGCACCCATCTGGCTCCTCGATGAGCCGGGACTTGCCCTCGATGTGCACGGACGGAACTGCTCACTGCGGAGGCGCGGCGTGCAGCTGAGCGCGGACGCCCTCATCCTGTGGGCGACGAATGAACCGGAGGAAAAGGCGGCGGATGCGTGCATCGATCTTACCGATAGTTCTGCACGTTGCCGCCAAGGGAACTGCGTGACGGCGTACGCCACCGTGCGGGCTATGTCGCGATGGGGATGTTCGCACTCACGGTGATCGCGTTCATGAGTATGTCGCTTGCGTGGGGACGATGGATGTCCGTCTTGCCGCAGCGCTGTTCTGGATTGTCCTGTTCTTTTGCAGCGACGCTGCGGAGGAGAACGACTTTTGCCGAGGAGGAGGCCGCGAGGAACTGCTTTTCCTTCGGATCTATGTTCGTTCGAGCACAGGTCGTACTCTTCGGCAAGATGGCTAGCGCATCTCGTCACACTCATCTTGCTCTGTCATTACTCGCCTCTTGTGATCATTTTGATGGATGCACCGCTTGTCCTCAATACCGTTTTCTCGGGACACTGCTTCGGGGACTTTGGGCATGGCGGCGCGGATGCGCGCTCGCGGCGGTCGCCGCAGAGCAAAGCGTACGCAGTGGGCTCGTTCCCGTGCTCCTGCTTCCGTCGATGCTGCCGGTTCTCCCCTGCCTGCGATCTCTCTCTCGGCGAGTGGAGAGCGGCACTCCTTGGCTACCGCACTCTACGATATGATGCTCACGGTGGGGGCATCGATGCTGCTCTGATTCTCTCTGGATCGAGAGTTGGGATAGAGTCTTCATGCTTGTCTGTGATTGCCGTGCTGACACTCGCATCGCTCGGTGCTGTGTTCTTCATCGTTCCGCCCGCCGAAGGGCTGGGGAACTATGTGCGCATCGCATCTTTCACATTCCAACAGCATGGGTCGCCGTCGTCGCATTTTTGCGCTGCCTACTGGGGCGCACGCTATCTGAAAGACACGGGAGCTCGCTATGATGCAAAGAGCGCCGCTCTGCTATCCTCGGTCTGATCTTCACCCCTGCAGCGACGCGGTGAGCGGGCGGTTTTTTCTAAGCTGACATGGGGTGCCTACTGGAACTGGGATCCCCGGCAGACGACGATCTTCGTCCTCCTGCTGATCACGCCGCATACGTGACACCGCATGACGATGCGGGACGACGTGCCCGCGCATCCTCCTCGCCGTAGTGCGCTCTTCTCCTTTATCGCTGTTTCCTTTTCTGGTCTTTATCCTGCTGCGGATGTTCTCTCCATCCATCACCCGTCCTCAGCCATGAGACAGAGACGCATCGACATGGATGCAGTGATGCTCAGGACACTCGTGCTTTCATTGATTGATATGACACTGATTCATTTGGCTGATGAAACGGGGGAACAATGCAGTAAATATTTTTCCTCATTCTGATTCTGGGATTTATCGGCTATGCCGGCTTTCACTCTGCCGACTCGGTCACGCCGTACGTCGAGTGTCGCAGATGCGCGCGCCGCACAGCGCAATGTGCGGGTCGACGTTCCCCGACGACACGGTTGCCGCACTGGAGGACGGACATTTTGTCTTTTCCATCGCCGATGTGAGGAGACGGGAGAGCGATGTCAGTCGAGTACAAAGGAGCAAAGCCGGATACGTTCGACGACATATCGTTGTCGCCATCGAAAATATACGGGCGATGCCTTTGCAGCGGATAAGCTGCTCATCAAATGCCCGTCCAAATATGAGGAAGAAAAAGGAAAGGCTCGCGCATGATCGGTACGGTACTCTTAGGTTTTGTTCTTCTCTTTGCACTCAGTGCAGTGTTCTTTTGATGCCAAGGGTGAGTGATCGCGGCGGCCGCATCTCTGCCATCCTCGCAGGACTTACTGCCGTCCGGTGCGTCAGCCGTTCTCTTTGCCATCATCCGTCCAATGAGTTTCAGCTACTCCTATGTGGCAAGCTGCTCTCCATCGATCTGCCGCTGATCTACAAGATCTCGGCATTCTGGGCGGCAGGCAGCAGGGCTCGTTCCTCCTCTGGCTCCTCATTCACGCACTTGTTGGTACGTATATGGTCTGCACCAACCGTCTGACGGCGACGGGCGGATCATCTATCATCTCCTGACGGCGATGCTGTCATTCTCGTATTCATCAAGAGTCCCTTTTACCGCCGAGCATATTATGCCCGACGGGTACGGGATGAACCCGCTGCTGCAGGATCCGTGGATGGCCGTGCATCCGCCGATCATCTTCATCGGCTGGCGCACCTCGCCGTTCCCTTTGTTTACTCGCTTGAGAGCATGATGCGCAGCCCCGCAGGCGGGGGCTTTCATCACCGATGCGCCGCTGGACGCTCATCGCGTGGTCGTTTTCTCGGCGCAGGCATCTTCATCGGCGGCTACTGGGCGCACAAGGGTGCTCGGCTGGGGCGGCTACTGCTGGATCCCGTGGAGAACTCCTCGCTCGTACCGTGGCTGCTCTCCTGCATCCTGCTCATCTGATCGCCGTCGCACGTACGCGGCGCGGCGCATTCTATCTCGTCCATCTCGCGGCGGTCTTCTCATGCGTTCGTTCTCTGTCTGGACGTTCCTGACCCGCAGCGGTATCCTCGAGACTTCTCCGTACATCCTTTGCGGGTCGGACATCGGCTTTTTACATTGCCCTCGCGGAATGGCATTATCCTGCTCTTGACGCATCGTCCTTGTGCGTCAGATGGATCGTCTTCCGCAGGGGCGGTCTACAGCGAACACCGCAGCCGCAGCTTCCTCATTCTGCTCGGCATGCTGCTCCTCGTCTTCATCACGGTTCTTGTCTTCTTCGGTATCGTCGATGCCGCTGATCTCGGGGCTCATGCGGGTGAGAGTGCGGCGAGTGGATACGAGCTACTACGTGCGGACGACCCCTGCCGATTGCCATTGTGCTTGCCCTACGATGGGGCTCAGCTCGCTCATGTCGTGGAACGGAACGATGGGGAAGCGTCCCTACTGGATCTTCGCTCTCACCGTTCTTGGCGGTGTTGCAGCGGGGCGGTCGGCGTCACGGACATCCCCTCCGTCCTTCTGGCATCCTTTGCGCTCTTTTGCGGCAGCAGCGGCTGCTGAGACCCATCGTCGGCATCGCAGATCGGTGTTGGCGGACTGCTGGCGCTCACGTCGAGCCACAGGCATGGCGCTTCTCCGCCTTTATCCTCTCGAGGCAGTGGCAGTCAGACGACCTCCCAGTTGATTCTGACGCCGGATGTTCCGCAGGAGGTCTACGGACACGGTGGTCTATCACGCGGACAGGACTTTGCCGAAATAGCAAGGAAAAAGTCCTAGTCGCTACGAGGTGGACGGAACGCCCACCGAGGCGGTCACGGGAAACTGCGCGGGAGCGGCGAGGATGCGGCACGTAGCCCGCGATCGCCAGAAGTCTTGCGGCGATCTCTACATCGCTCCAACGCCGACGACGGCAGAGCATGACGAGATGATCCTGCGTCGCGGCAGGACGGTCATGGGCATCAACGACTACGCCTACCGCATGCAGGGCATATCGCTTTGAACCGCAGGGCGGCGGAAAAGACCCTCGTCACAGCGCAGATCGAGCTGACGGACGGAGAGGCAGTGGATACGGTCGAACCAGCGATACTTGCCACCGATACGGGGGAACATCCCGCCCGATCGATGTGATGGATGGCAATTCCGCATACGCCTCACGGGGCGTATCTGCGGATGAGCGTGATATACGGCTGGAGATTCTGCCCCCTTGGCGAGAGGAGATGGCGATGCCGGTGACGGCTTCCATCAGCACGAAGCCCGGTATGTCGCTCCTGTGGCTCGCCCGTGTGCTCGTGACAATCGGCGGTCTCGTCGCGGCACGGCAGACGGTAAGTCCTGCCAAGGGGTGACGCGGAAGATCCGCTCGGTAAGAAATCATAGAAGGAGGAAGGACACATGAATTTGAAGGAGTTCGTGCAGCAGAACACACTCCCGCTGCGTCATCGGCGCATTTGTTCTGGGCATCATCGTCGTTGCGGGCGGTATGGTCATGGACAAGGCGTCGGCATCACCGAAAATTCTGCGGAACCTGTCACGCCATGAAGCACGGAAGCGGCGACATGCCATGTCGACCCATGCAGAATGTTGCTCTGTGGAGTGCCATCTGCCGCACGAGAGTGTCGCCATTTACTACATGGAAAAAGGGCAGACCGGTATGCACGATACGCTGCATCAGGTGCTGAACGACTACCCTGTGCACATCAAGATCTCGGATCATGGGCGGGATATCGTCAGCAGCAACTGCCTGCGCTGTCACAGCTCGACAATGGGCAATGTATGCGTGGATAAGGGCAGGACGGAAGTGCGACCTGCACGAAGTGTCACAGCCGGATTCCACATGGTTCCAACTCCTTTAGAAGGGGGATAAGAGCTGAGTAACAGAAAGAAAATCATTGCGGGTGTTGCCGGCGTCTGTGCCCTGTTCTTTGGATTCGTTGCCGTTCGTATCGGTGCGCGAGCCGAATGACGACAGCGTAAGCTGGTCGCCATCCAAGGCGGGACGGAAGCCAAGATCGGCAAAGAGGCGTACAGGATGCCTATCCGCTCCAGTACAATTCCTTCATGAAGAACACGAGGAAGCCCCGTCGCCCACGGGCTACGGCGGCAGCATGGAGGGTAACTCAATCTCGAACACCAGCCGAGATGCTCGAGAACTTGCAAGGGATACAAGTTCGCCATCCAGTACGACGATGACCGCTGGGCATACGTATGCGGGCTACGATCTCCTGCATACGAAGAGGCTTCCGGGACAGAAGGGGAGTTGTCTACAGTGCAAGGGTTCGTATGTTTATGCGTGCGCACTTCAAAGAGAGTGGATGGGCGTATGCATCGGGAAGCCGTTTGATGAAGTTGCGGCTCCCATCACCGACGATGAGTGGTTCGGCTGCTCGACATGCCACGATCCCGATACGATGCAGCCGCGCGTCTATCAGCAGGGCTTCATCAGAGGCAATGGCACGCCGTGGTGTCGATGTGAATGCCGCACACACATAATGATATGCGCGCTTCGTCTGTGCGCGATGCCATGCGGAGTACTCACTTCACTGCTGAGGACGGACGTGTGAACCACCTGCACGACAACGGCCTCGATGCCGGGTCCGAGTACAAGTTCCATCAGACCGGGCAGGCGGGCGGATTCAAGGGCGACTGGGTGCACCCGACTCCAAGACGATGATGCTCAAGGCGCAGCATCCGGAATTCGAGACGTGGGCGACGAGCGTCCATGCGATGCCGGTGTTACCTGGGTGGACCGCCACATGCCCTATATGCGTGACGGCGGAAAGAAGTCACACATCGCACTGGATGTCGAGTCCGCTGAAGTACACGAAGGAAGCATGTCTGAAGTGTCATGATGAGAGCGAGGAGACTCGGTCGCCCGCGTCAAGACCATCCATGACAATACCTTTGAGGTTCAGCGCATCGCGGGACAGTCGGTCGCAAAGGCACATCTTACGGTCAAGGCTGCAATGGAGGCAGGCGTGCCCGACGCATCGCTCGAAGATGCACGTGCGAAGCTCCGCGAAGCACAGTGGTATTGGGATTGGGTCGCTGCCGAGAACGGCATGGGCTTCCCAACCCCGACAAGATCATGGCGCACCTCGGTCTCGATTGACCTGGCACATCAGGCAGTCGAGTCCGCACAGGCTGCACAGTATGGGATCAAGCCAATTTAAGTTTGCTTCCTGAAAACAGTAAAGCCAGCCGTATGAAGGTATTGCTTTCATGCGGCTGTCTTTTTATGCGGACAAACTATGTTTGTTTTGCTGTTTACAGTTCAGGAAATGCGACGACGAGGATCATCTTGAACGGTACATCCTTTGCCGCATAGACGGAATGCGGGTGGTTGGCGGGCATGACGATGCTCTCACCGGCGTGGAGTTCGTACTTCTCACCGTCGATGGTGATGATGCCCGTGCCGTCGAGCGCTGTGACGAACGCGTCTCCCTTGGATTCGTGCGTGCTGATGCCCTCGCCCTTGGCGAAGGCAAAGAGTGTGATGCCGAGACCTTTATTCTGGACGAGCGTCTTGCTGACAACCTGTCCATCTGCATAGGCGACCTGATCCTTGAGCGTGAGCACCTCTGCGTGTGCAATATTGTTTAAGATTGACATGGGAATCCCTCCTTTGTTGGTGACAGTATAGCATTTATTTCGTCAAAAAGTCAAACAAAGGAAAAGAATAATATTTATTCTCACATAGAGAAAGCAATACTATTTCTCTATTGCGCATTTTCGGTTGTCAAACGGCGTGTCATGCCCTATAATAGCGAATAGGATTGTATTTGAAAAACTGATGGGAGGAGATTATGGCGCTTGAGTCGCGAGGAAGTTATCGCAGAGGTCAAGAAGCTGGCAGAGGCACCGTCGGTCTATGCGGGGCTGAAGGAGAAGGCAGAACATTTTCTCCGCGCAGCGGAACTGCAGAGGAGCACGCTTCCTTCCACAAGCTGGTCGAGGAATTGAGCGGCGATGTGCTGACGATTGATCAGGTCATCGGATTTATGGATTCACCGGAGGGCGTCAAGGTCTTTGGTGAAAAGAAAGCGCAGGAACTGCAGCTGCGAAGAAGGCAAAAGAGCAGGGCGAGGATACCTGTATCACTGCCCCGCCTGCCAGGCGAGCAGGCGATTCTCGCCAATCAGGCGGTCATTGGCTAATCAGACGAACGGGAGGAAAGGAGCTGCTGCACGGATGTGTTCGTGTGACGGCTTTTTTGCGGAAAAAGGGGAAGGCATGACGGTTGCCGATGTCTATGTCAACATTCCCGTTAAGAGTATTGCTACGGCGTTTACCTATGTCGTGCCGGATGCGCTGCCGCAGATCGATGTGAGATGGCGTGTCTTCGTTCCGTTTGGCAAGGTGCGTGTCGAGGATTCGTCGTCGCCGTACGCCCATACGATGCGGCCCATGATGGCGGCCATCGTTTGCGCGCGATTCTTGAGCCCGTGGATGAGGAGGCGTGGTTTACGCCGCAGCTGCTTAGCCGCGGCACAGGAGCTGGCGGCATTTTTATCTCTGTTCTGCGGCGGAGATGATGCGGCTCTTTATGCCAGGGTAGAGCGGACTGCGTATCCGCCTATGTGCCGGCGGAGGATGTGGATGAAACGCATCCCATCCTCGCGGATGCGGCAGCACGCGCTGTTTACGACTGTCTCTGCGCGCATGGCGAGCAGCGCGGGGCACAGCTGCGGGCGGCTTTGCCGGCGTGCGATGTGGATGGGGCGTTGGAAAAGCTCCTCCGCTATGGTCTTATACGCAAGGAATACCGGGCCGATCGGCGTGACAAGGCAAAAGTATGAAATACTATACCGCGGCGAGATTACGGAGGAACTGCTCCTGCATTCACGCGAGGCCGGCGCAGCGGCGCGCATTGAGCTCTTTTGACGGCGCGCGAGCACACGCTCGCAGAACTGAAGCAGGCAGGGATTACGACAGCGACCATCCGACATCTGACCGATGCGCATATCCTCACGGAGCACCTGCACCGTCAGGTGCGTGACAGCTATGCGGCAGGGCCGCGTGAGACGCACGGGAGACGCTGACGGAGGCGCAGCAGCGTGCCGTCGCCGCGCTGCAGGCGGGCGCTGTCGCGGAGACGTTTCACGGCTATCTCCTTCATGGGGTGACAGGGAGCGGCAAGACGCGCGTCTACGATGGAGGCGGCGCGTGCGGTACGGCGCGCGGGGCGGCAGGTGATCGTACTCGTGCCGGAAATTGCGCTCACGGGTCAGCTCATCACGGCGTTTCAGGAGGGTTTGCCGGAGATATTGTCTGTTCTGCACAGTCGCCTTTCGCTCGCCGAGCGCAACGATGCCATCTTCCGGGTACGGCGCGGCGAGGGGGGTCATCATCGGCGCACGGTCTGCGCTCTTTACACCAGCTGGAATGTCGGCTGCATCATCCTCGATGAGGAACAGGATATGTCCTATAAGCAGGATGAGTCCCCGCGCTATCACGCACGCGTTGTCGCAGAGATCGCGCACGTCGGCATGGGGCGATCCTCGTTATGGGGAGCGCAACGCCCTCGCTTGAGACGTATGCGCGGGCGCTTTCCGGGGAACTGACGCTCCTCCGCATGCCGGAGCGCATCGGTGCGCAGCCCCTGCCGCGCGTGCGTGCCGTCGATATGCGCGCAGAGCTGCGTCGCGGGCGGCGCACGATCTCTCCAACGATCTGCGTGATCTCCTGACGGAGACGCTGGCGCGCGGTGAGCAGGCGATCATCATGCTGAATCGGCGCGGCTATTCGACGTTTGTCCTTTGCCGTGCCTGTGGCCTCGTACTCTCCCGCCATGCGTGCGGGCAGCCGCTGGTCTACCATGCCAATGGGTACCCTCGTCTGTCATCACTGTGATCTGCGCGCTGATGTACCTGCGGTCTGCCCCCAAAATGCGGCAGCCGCTGCATCAAATATTTCGGGGCGGGCACGGGAAAAAGCTCGAGGCAGAGTTGGCACAGCTGCTCCCACAGGCTCGTGTGATCCGCATGGATCGTGATACGACAGGGACGCAAACACGCCCATGAGGAGATCCTTGCGCATTTTCGTCGACGCGATTACGACATCCTCCTCGGCACACAGATGGTGGCAAAGGGCACGACCTGCCCGGCGTTCAGACAGTCGGCATCATCAGTGCGGATGCGAGCCTCAATCTTCCGGATTTTTCGTGCGGCAGAACGATGTTTCGTGCTCATCACGCAGACGGCGGGACGCGCAGGAGCGCCATGGTGCGCGCGGCGAGGTCATTGTCCAGACGTACAATCCGGAGCACTATGTGGTGCAATCTGCCCTGCGGCAGGACTACGAGCGTTTTACGCACAGGAGATCGTGCTGCGGCGGGAGCTGTTCTATCCGCCGCTAAGCCGCCTCGTCAAACTCCTCTTTCACCACATGGATCGGCAGCGTGTATGGGATGCAGCAGCTGCATTCGTGGACGTGTTTCAGAAGGCGTTTCATGGGCGACAGGGATATATGGTGGTTGGGCCTTCCCCGGCACTCATCGCACAGGAACGTGGGAGTATCGTTTTGTCGTACTCATCAAGGCAGCCGACTTGGTTCCTGTGCAGGACTTCCTGCGGGAACAGAGGATGCATCTGCGCGATGATGTTGCCACAGATATCGATCCAATTACTATTTTTTAATTGGAAACTATTGAATATAATTCAAAAATCCTGCTAATCTGAGAGAAGAAGGAGTTCGTGACGTTATGGTGCAAATCCTCTGCACAATGGAAGAAGGTCTGCCGATGGTGACGGTAAATGGGTATGCGAAGATCAACTTGCTGCTCGACATTCTCGGGCAGCGTGAGGACGGCTACCACGAAATCGCGACGGTGATGCAGTCCCTCGCACTCGCCGATACGCTGACGCTCACCAAGCAGGAGACGGGGATCACGCTGACGGTTGACCTGCCCGGGACTCGAGGCAGACGAGCGAAATCTTGCCTATCGCGCAGCGGCACTCCTCATGCGGGAGTGCGGCGTACGACGGCGTTCATATCCGCATCGACAAGAGGATTCCCGTTGCCGCCGCGACTTGCGGCGGGAGTGCAGACGCAGCAGCTGCGCTGCGCGTGTGAATGAGCTCTATGCGCTCGGACAATCCGATGCAGAACTTTGCCGACTCGGGGCGCAGATCGGCTCGGACGTACCGTTCTCCCTGATGGGAGGGACGGCGCTTGCCACGGGACGCGGCGAGGTGCTCGAGCATCTGCCCGCCGCATTCGATCTGCCGGTCGTCTCGCAAAAGCCGCCCGTGGCGGTCTCAACCCCATGGGCGTACCGCTCTATGATGCGAATCCGCCGGCGCAGCATCCGGATCGTGCGGCATTTCTGCGTGCGCTCGTGCAGGAGATACGGCGGCGTGCCTGCGTATGGCAGCAAACGTGCTCGAGCCCATAACGGAGGCGGCACATCCCGTCGTCGGCGACTATCGCGCGCGCCTGCGTGCGGCAGGGGCGGCCTGTGCGATGATGTCGGGCAGCGGCCCCACGGTATTCGGCATATTTACTGGATGCAGGTGATGCAGCGCGTGCGGCAGAGATGATGCGGCAGGAGACAGATGCTGACGTACATCTGACGCATACGATGGGGCAGATGTGAGGGGTCAGCAGTAAGCAGAGGATGTAGCTATGCAAGGAAAAATTATCGCCGGTTGTGGTCAACAGTTATCAGCCGCCGCGCGAGATCGTCTGTGAGGTGCTGCGCGATGCAATTCGCGGCGGCATTCTGAAGCCGGGCGAGTGGCTGAAGGAAAAACGATCTTGCCGATGAACTGCTCGTTAGTCGTACCCCCGTGCGCGAGGCGATTCGCAAGCTGGAACAGGAAGGCTACGTCGTCACCGTCCCACGGCGCGGCGCCTACGTGGCGAGTGTCTCCATCCGTGACATCAACGAGATCTTCGAGATCCGTGCCGCACTTGAGGTGCTGGCGTGAGCTGGCGGCAGAGCGCATCACGGAGGAGGAGCAGGCGGCTGGAACGCCTCCTGGTCGCCATCGGACGCGCGATCGAGGCACGATATGGGAGCGTATCGTGCAGACGGACATTGAGTTTCACGAGCTGCTCTATCAGGCAGCGCGCAACGAGCGCCTGCTCGCGATCATCGGCAATCTGCGCGAGCAGCTGACGCGTTTTCGCACGATTTCCATGTCGTATCCCGGGCGTCTCAAGGCGACACTGGAGGAGCACCGCTCTCTTGTCGATGCCATCGGTTCGGGCGATGCCCGCCGTGCGCGCAAAATGGCGGCGAAGCACATGGAGAACTCGGGCAGACGCTGCTCTGTGCGATTGAGGAACAGGAAAGAAGACGGGGACGCCCTTGCTCAAGCGGCGCTCTAAACGGAATGGCAGCGATGCCGAATAGGCAGCGATGGAAAAAGGAGGCGTGTCATGTTGATTTTATAACGGTGATACTGGCAGCAGGCAAGGAACGCGCATGAAATCGAAAGCTGCCGAAGGTGCTGCACCGCGCAGCAGGAAAACCGATGCTGCAGCATGTCATTGATGCAGCAGATGCGGCGGGCGCACGCCGCAATATTGTCGTCACGGGATTTGGCGGCGACACGGTGCGCAGGGCGATCGGGGACAGTGTGGAGTACGTTGAGCAGAAAGAACAGCTCGGGACAGGGCATGCCGTTCTGCAGACGAAGCTGCTCCTCGGCAGGGAGCACGGGACGATCATGCGTGCTCTGTGGCGATACTCCGCTCCTTACGGCAGAGCTCTTGGCACGGTTCCACGAGGAACATGTCCATGCGGGGGCGAAGGCGAGTGTGCTCACAGCCATCATGCCGAACGCCAGGGGCTACGGGCGTGTTGTACGCCGTGAAAACGGCGAGGTCCTGAAGATAGTCGAGCACAAGGATGCGACAGAGGAGGAACGTCAGATTCACGAAGTCAATGCCGGGATCTACTGCTTTGATGCACAGGCACTCTTTCGGCGTTGACTCAAGGTGACGAATGACAACGCACAGGGGAGTACTATCTGCCCGATGTGCTCAGCATCCCTGCGCGACGCGGGCGAGAAGATCTGGGCGGTTACATCGGACGACTACGAGAGCACACTCGGCATCAATTCATCGCAGCCAGCTCGCCATCGCCGAGCGTATTCTGCGGAGACGCAAGACGGAGGAACTGATGGCGGACGGGGTGACGATTATCGATCCGCATACGACCTTCGTGGACGCCGATGTCCGTGTTGGTATGGACACCGTGATCTATCCATTTACCTGCCTCGAGGGCGATACGGTGATCGGCGAGGACTGCTGTATCGGCCCCCATGTACGCTTTCAGAATGCCGTGATCGGCAGTGGTGTTAAGGCCCACTATGTCTATGTGCATGATGCACAGATCGACGACCATGTGGATCTTGGGCAGTTCAATCACATCCGTCCCGACAGTCATATTTCTGCGGACGTTAAGCTTGGCAATTTCGTCGAGGTCAAAAACTCTGACATCGGCATGGGAACAAAACTGCCGCATCTCTCCTACATCGGCGACTGTGATATGGGCGCGCACGTCAACATGGGCTGCGGCACGATCACGGTGAACTACGATGGGAAGAAAAAGTACCGCACGGTGGTCGGAGATCATGCTTTCGTCGGGTGTAACTCCAACCTCGTTGCTCCTGTGACGGTTGGAAATAATGCCTACGTTGCTGCAGGATCGACCATCACGCATGACGTACCGCCTGACACGCTTTCTGTCGCACGTGCGCGCCAGAAGGAGATCGAGGGATGGAACGACAAACGAAAATGAGAGCTCCTCTCTCTTAGAAGACGGTGAAAAAGACCTTCTGTGACTCTTCCCAAACGATAGTGTGCGTGTATACTATATATGAATCATTGGATTCAGTGACAGCCGTATGTCCGGTATTTGGGAGGAACAGAGAGTGAGTTTTCCGGCCGATAATGTATGCATCTTGACGGGAAATGCGAATCCACAGTTGGCACAGGCCATTGCGGACCGCATCGGTATCCCGCTCTGCGAGGCGTTTGTCGGACATTTCAACAATGGTGAGATTCAAGTGATGATTGAAGAGAGTATCCGCGGGAAGGATATTTTCATCATTCAGCCGACCAGCTATCCTGTGAACGATAATCCTGCATGGAATTGCTGATCATGACCGATGCATGCAAACGAGCGTCAGCACACAGCATCACGGCAGTTGTTCCCTACTATGCGTATGCACGACAAGATCGAAAGACACGCGGGCGCGAGCCAATCTCGGCGAAACTCATCGCAGATTTGATGACAACGGCAGGCGTGACGCGCGTTGTTACGGTCGATCTTCACGCGGGACAGATTCAGGGATTTTTTGATATTCCTGTGGATCACCTCGCTGCGGCACCGGTACTCGCGAATTACTCCGTGAGCAGGCTATCGAAGATCTTGTCGTTGTTTCGCCGGATCTGGGCGGTGTGACGCGTGCGCGTATCATGGCGGACTTCCTCCATGCGCCGATTGCCATTATCGAAAAGCGGCGTCCGTGCCCTGGTTGTGCCGAGGTCATGAACCTCATCGGTGATGTCGAGGGGAAGACAGCACTCCTGATTGATGATATTGTCGACACAGCAGGCTCTCTGTGAAGGAGCAAAGGCTCTTGCTGCACGCGGTGCAAAGCGTGTACTTGCGGCATGCTCCCCATGCGATTTTTAACCGATCCGGCGATGGAGCGCATCAATGCATCTGTGATCGATCAACTGGTCATTACAGATTCGGTTCCTCTCGCACCGGAGAAGGAGTCCGAGAAACTTGTTGTACTCTCACTTGCACAATCGCTTGCTGATGTCATTGTGCGTATTCAGAGTCATCGTTCAGTGAGCTTGTTATTTAACCATCACTGAGCCTGTTTTTCAGATATGGCAGGGAAGAAAGGGCGTCCGTGGTGGCGCTCTTTCTTCGTTTAAGAAGGGCAGAAGGGGGCCAGACATGCGGCACGAGAATCCAAAGACATCGTTTTCAGGACTATATAGGACGATTTGATCTTTGGCAGCCTTTGACAGATGACCAACGCATACTTTTTGATTGAGCATACACATTATAAGTATTGTCTTAAGGGGAGATCGTTCATCGTGGTGCTCTTGGGCATCTTGGCACCCCGCACATTGTATCCGTGTACTGCGTGTCTACGTTGTCACGGATGAGGGCGTGAACTGACGCTTTGCCTCATGCGGGCTGGTGAGGTCGCACTCTGTCAAGTGCGGCTTTTCTCGGCAGCATGTCCTGTGAGGTTGCTATTGAGGTGGCAGAAAAACACGGAATTGTTCAGTTCAGAGACGGGGATCTGTCATAGAATTTTAGATGCAAAACATGAATGTACGGATGCTGGCGTACGAGAGTGCCGTTCATCGTCTCTCTGAGATGCTGTGGCGGTTTCAGCAGATGCTCTTCACCCCCGCCGACCAACGTTTGGCAAAATTTCTGCTGGCAGAGACCGAGCGCACCGCAGGAAGTGAGATTCGCCTGACCCATGAACAGACGGCACAGGCGCTTGGTACGGCACGTGAGGTCGTCAGTCGTCTGATTGGTGAGTTGCGCAGGAGGGCATGGTGCGTGCCTCACGCGGCTGTATTCACATTCTGACCGTGCGGCACTCCGCCGCCGTGCCGATGAAGGTGTGGGGATCGTAAGCGATGCTGATCTATGCTCTTGTCGTCCTTGTCCTGCTGCTGCTCATACTCACTGTTCCGCTATCTGCCGCATCGGATCTTTTATTGTCTTTGTCGCGCTCGCTGCAGTACTCTGTGCCATCGTTGTCCACATGCAGCTGCCGGAGCGCGCCCTGCTCCCTCTGACGCAGGAGCAGCGCGCCGCAATCGCACGGGATCAGGATTACTCTGCCGTGGTGGGCGGCGTATCGAAGCCATTGCAGAACTTGACCGCAACTGGACGAGCTACCATCAGATTCTTACTGATGCCAAGGGAGGGAAATACTCGCCTTCGGTGACGTACGAACGCCTTGTGGCACTAGAGAAATCCATGCAGGATTTGCGTAGCCGCATTGAAAAAGAATGCACCGCCAATTGAGCTTTCAGATGCCGTCTGCGATCATCTTGCGGCTATTCTCAGCGCGACAGATGACTATGCGCAGCAGCACAGCAAAAGGCGATTACGCTGACGGCGCTGCGGCTGACCCTGCCACCATCAGGAGAAAAGATCCCTGCACAGCAGGGGCGTCTCTGGAGCTCGTCATGCTGCGCGAATCGCCTGTAGCCCTCTTCATCGAAGACGATATAGCTGCCATACGTGACTATTTTTGCACCCATTTCGCCGGCACATCATGCTCGATGGTGCAGATGATAATACTGAGACGGGCGAAAAATATCGACAAACTAGATTCTTTTGCGATATAATGCGCTATGTATTGTGCGCTCGTAGTCCAGTGGATAGGACGTTAGCCTCCGGAGCTGAAAGCGTGGGTTCGACTCCCGCCGAGCGCACCATGGTGAATGAGTTGCCCTGCGGGATGCCGTGGGGCTTTTTTCGTTCTCGAGAGAAAAGGATTTTTCTGGAATACGAAGAATATTTACAAGAAGAAGATTTTTGCTTTTTCGTTAGGAGATGAATCAATGGCGCGAAAAGAGGTGCAGGCAACGGCGCGTCCGGTGCTCATGCGCAGCTTACATTTAAAAAAGGACACATTCCGGCAGTTCTTTTATGAGAGTTCGCTTCGCTTCGGCAGACAGATTGGCAATGATATTGCTGAACTCAAAGATGAGACTGCATCGATTGTCAACAAGAGTATAGTTCTCCCTCGGAATGGAAACGAGCGGCGCGCAGAGCTTCCTGAAATGGATTTCAGATGAGTTTAACGCCGAGGATGTCTCGCATGAGCAGGAGGAGCGTCTGCGCCGTCTGGTGGCAGAGTATCCCAAAATTCGTGCTATATTCGCATCGAGGAAGATCAGCTCATCTTTGACCATGAGCGTTTTTGCAGAGGATGTTGTGGCGGGGCGTTTCAGGGAGACGATCTCGGCATTACCTTCGATATTCAGAGCGTCATTGAAACGGCAATCAACTCAGGGTCGGTCGCCCCTCGATTTTCCCCATCGAACCGTTCAAAAATCTCTTCTTTATACGGACTATGTCCGTGCGAATATCCAGCCCTATGCAGATCGCATCTTGACAGATATGAGTCTTGGCCATTGGGATCTCTACGAGGAACCGACAGATGAGGGCGGAAACAGTGTCTGTCTTCGTTTGCCGCCGACAGATTTTTCTCGTGGCTCGTCCGCCGCAGATGGATGTCATCATGAACGGAACCTGTGCGATCGACTTTGGTACGCGCAGTACGGTCGTTGTCTGCCGTGACCGCGAGGCACGTCTCCTGCGCATCGGCAAGGGTGACCATTCCAACGAGCCGACGATTCAGGACTATGAGAACTCGACGGCGATTGAGCTGATCGATACGAAAAGTTCAAACAGCTCTACCGTGCGCGCGAGGGACGTCCCTACACGGAGTGGGCACAGGTGACTGCATCCCATCAGGCGGCGGATGCCATCTTTGAGCGTCAGTCGACGGAGGGGATTGCCGTCTATTACTCTGTGTTCAGCGAACTGAAACGCTGGACGCGCGACACAGCAAACTCTCCGATCCTGAAGGATCGGCATGGCTACATACAGGAAGTCAAGCCTTTACGCAGAGACGCAGCCACTTGATGCAGGGCGGCTTCGACCCCATTGAGATCTATGCCTACTATCTCGGACTTTACATCAACAACATGCATCGCAATATCTATCTTGACTATATCCTCTCCTTCCCCGTGGGATATGAAAAGAGTGTACGTGAGCACATTCGCCTGAGTTTTGAGCGCGGACTCAGAAAGACATTGCCGAAGGCTCTCCTCGACGATGCGGATATGATGCGCCGTTTTCCGCGTGTACGACGGGGCAAACGAGCCCGCTGCGTACGCAATCGGTGCCCTTGAGGCGTATGGGCTGAGCCGAAGCGCGCGGGCGAGGAGGTCGCCTACGGTGTGTTTGACTTCGGCGGCGGCACGACAGACTTCGACTTCGGCGTGGAGTCTGTGCCGGAGAACGGGCGGCGTAAAGTTCATCATTGAGCAGTTTGGCTTCGGCAGCGATATGTATCTCGGCGGAGAGAACATTCTCGAGCTGCTTGCCTACGAGGTGTTCAGCGACAATCTGCCTGAGATGCGCCAGCATAAGATCACGTTTGCGCTCCCTCCCTGAGAGTGAGACCTTTGCGGGGGCGGAGGCGCTCGTGCGCAGACGCGTGATGCAGCATCACATCTCAACAATAAGATCCTCGCCGAGCGGCTGCGACCCTTCTGGGAGCGTGGTGCAGGATTTGAGGAGTTTGCAGCAGGAGATTCGTTTGATACAGAAATAACCCCTGTTCTCGTCGGAGAAGACAGGGAATGCAGGAAATCGTGCAGACGTCTGCCTCGCACATCGATGTGAAAAAACTTGAGCGGACACTTGAAAACCGTATACGGCGCGGTGTGATAACTTTCTTCCAGGCGATGGCGGCGGCGTTCAAAGGGCGTGATATACGGCAGTGCATATCTTCCTTGCGGGAAACCCCTGTAAGGCACCGATGGTTCGCAAGCTGTTCGATGAGTACATTGCCCGTCAGATTAACTCTCTGCAGCAGTTGACAAAGCCTTTGCGTGAAAAACAGGATGGAAAAAGCAAGATGCGTCGAAGTCCACATATGGCACAGGAGCGATGCACCGTTTCTGCTTTATCTTCCGCTCGGTATGGAGGATGAGGATACGAAGCGGGCAAAAAGGGTGCTGGACGGATTTGATCGTCTTCGTACAGGAAAAGACTGGCGTGGCTTTTGGTCTGCTCCGCTGCCGCAAAGGTGGAAAGGATGTCAAGATCATCAACAAGAATGTCGATGAACATGACGAACTTCTTTCCGTATTTCCTCGGCAGCCTGAATGAGCATGGCTGTTTCCATGTGGATATTGATGCACGCATCGACTACGGCGTATGGACCTACTTTACGTATGCGGATGAAGATGAGTTTGAGCTTTACTATACGCAGGAGCCCTCACGTGCGCTCAAAGGGGCACGTAGAAAGGCAGCTGAGGTGCGCATGGTGCGGTGTATGATCGACGACAGCGATGTGAGCGACGACGACGATGTCGGTGTATATCCGCAAGAGATCGCCAAACACGATCGAATATACTGTTGCCTCAGAGCACGTGCTTGCGGCAAAGAATTACAAGGGTACGATTTATACGGTTCGTCTGGGCTGATGCTCTTCGGGGAGGGACGATGACGATGGACCACCTGCCATTTAAGAACTACTATGGAAGATGCAGTCGGATATATGTTGGCATAATTGGCACCTCAGTATCCTGATATCTGTATGTGTGACCGCTGTAAAACGGATATGATGATGATTGCATTGAACAATCTGCCGCCGCGCTATGTATCGACGCATAAGGGAGATGTTCTTAAGCGCATTGAGGGCATGGAGCCGCAATATGAAGTAGAGGTGCTTGCAGAAACACTGCGCGCAATGCAGATCGTCGATGGGCAGCCGCATCATGGCCGTGATGAGGAGGGGCTCTGAGCGTGCCGACCGCTGCAAGAAAACACTCGCGGGGCGTGGCTCTGCGGGTGTTTTCTTGCAGTTGCGCGGCAGCTTCTTTTTTGATAAAATAGAAAGACACGGCAAAAAACTTCGATGTTATCCGTGTTGTTTTTTGTGTTTATCACAGAGAGGATTCTTTCATGTTCGCACAGATCAGGCGCGATATTCGCGTCGTTTTTGAGCGTGACCCGGCGGCGCAGAGCGTGATCGAGGTGGTGCTCTGCTACGGCGGGCTGCATGCCATCTGGCTGCACCGTATCGCCCACGCACTTTTGTGCGCGGCTGGTGCTGATCCCGCGCCTGATCTCGAACTCGGGCGCTTCCTGACGGGGATTGAGATCCATCCGGAGCGACCATCGGCGAGGACTCTTTATCGACCACGGGACAGGCTTGTCATCGGGGAGACAGCGGAGATCGGGCGGAACGTCACACTCTACCAGGGGTGACCCTCGGCGGAACGGGCAAAGAAAAGGGGAAGCGCCATCCGACGCTCGGCAACAACGTCGTCGTGGCATCGGGCGCCAAGGTGCTTGGCTCGTTCACGGTGGGCGACCACGCCAAGATCGGTGCGGGCTCTGTCGTCCTGCGTCCCGTTCCTGCACATGCCACCGTGGTCGGCATCCCGGGACGCATTGTTGTGATGAAGGGACAGCGTGTCCGCACAGAGGCAGAGCTGCTGAGGGCACGCGCCTACTCCATGGACTGTGAGGAGAGTGCCGAGGAGATCGCGAGTGAGCTGGATGTCGACCTCGATCATGACATGCTGCCCGATCCCGAGGCGGAGATGATCGAACAGATGCGTCAGGAGATCGCCGCACTGAAGGCGCGGCTGGATGTCCTTGAAAAGCGTGAATAAGGAGATACGATGATTACTGTTTACAATACAATGACCCGTAAAAAGGAAGAATTTCACCCGCTGCGTGAGGGCGAGGTCAGCATTTACTGCTGCGGTGTAACTCTCATAATGACCCGCACATCGGAAATGCACGTCCCTTTGTGACGTGGGATGTCATACGCCGCTATCTCGCACACAAGGGCTATCGCGTGCGCTACATCCAGAACTTCACCGACGTGGATGATAAGATCATCAATGCGGCGAACCGCGAGGGCGTGACGTGGAAGGAGATCTCAGACCGCTATATCGCCGCCTACTTCACGGCGATGGATGCGCTGAATGTGCATCGTGCCGATGTATTTCCGCGCGTCTCCGAGACGATGGACGACATCATCCGCATGATCGAGACGCTGATCGAGCGCGGCTATGCCTATGTTACGGAGGCGGGCGACGTCTACTACAGCGTCGAGGCATTTGCTCCGTACGGATGCCTCAGCGGACGCAGTCTTGACGACATGGAGGCAGGTGCGCGCGTCGAGGTCAACGAGACGAAGCATCATCCGATGGACTTTGCTCTGTGGAAGGCGGCAAAGCCAGGCGAGCCGTCGTGGGACAGCCCATGGGGAAGGGTCGTCCGGGCTGGCACATCGAGTGCTCGGCGATGTCTGTGAAGTATCTCGGTGAGGCGTTTGACTTCCACGGCGGCGGCAGTGATCTGATTTTCCCGCATCATGAGAATGAGATTGCACAGGCGGATCCATGCATCGACGCTGACGTGAAATTTGCGCGCTATTGGCTCCACAATGGCTTTATCACCATCGACAACGAGAAAATGTCGAAGTCGAAGAATAACTTCTTCACAGTCAAGGACATTCTGCAGGAATATCCGGGCGAGGTGATTCGCTTCTTCATCCTCCAGACCCATTACCGCAGCTCCACTCGATTTTCAGCGACGAGCGGCTGAAGGAGCACAGGCGGCTCGCGCGTCTGAAAGGCGCGAATGACGTGATCGACGAACTCCTGAAGCGTGAGGGGACAGCGGACACTGCGGCGGAGCTTGCCACTCAGGCGGAGGCCTTTCTGCGCGACTTTGATGCGGCGATGGACGACGATTTCAACACGGCACTGGCGATCAGCCAGATGTTTGGGCTCGCAAAGGAGATCAATCGCTATCATCAGGAGGTCGAGCACGGCACGGCGTTTGATGCAGCGCATTTTCGGATGGCAGCCGAGGCATATCGCAAAATGGCGGGGAATCATCGGCATCTTCGAGCAGGATGAGACGGCTCCCCGCAGACGATGGGCCTGACCAATGCCGTCATGGACTTTGTTATCTCCCTGCGGCAGGGAAGCGCGCGCAGAGAAGAACTGGGCGCTTGCGGATAAGATTCGCGACGGGCTGAAAGGAGGCGGGCGTTCTCATCGAGGACACGCCGACCGGTGTGCGTTGGAAGCGGGCGTAACACGCGCATGAAGTTTGAACGCTTTCAGCAGCTTGTCCGCACGATGTTCCTGCCGGATGGCGACGGGAATCCGCCGTGCGCTATGACCATGTGGATGCTGCCCAGGTGCATCCGCTCGTGCTTGCCTACATTGGCGACGCATATTTTTCATCTCTATGTGCGCATGCGTCTCCTCTCGTACGAACAGGCGCAGGTGCAGGGCTGCACGCATTCAGTGCCCAGATCGTCTCGGCGGTCTGGCAGGGCACGCGCCTATCGCGGCATCGCCGCTATGCTGACTCGAGGAGGAGCAGACGATCTACCGCCGTGCACGGAATACGAAAAGCCATGCGCCGCGCAGTGCATCGGTCGCGGATTACCATGCGAGTACAGGCTTTGAGGCGCTTCTCGGCAGCCTCTACATCCGCCATGAGACAGAGCGTCTCGAGGAGATTACGGAAGCGGCATTTCAGATCATTGCCAAGGCGATGATGGAGGAGATGCAGGGGGAAAAAAAGCATGGAAATTAAACTGATCTCGAAGACGCCGAATTACCTCAAAACCTGCTGGACAGCGGCACGCACCTGCTACAGCGCGGATTCGCCCATCGAACTGCTCACGGAGGAAAAGACGGAGGAGGAGATGCTGCGCCTCCTCACGCGCATTATGACGAGCAAACATCTCTGTCGTCGAGCATTGCTCCACGACATTTGCTGTCAAGGATGTATCGCGTACGCTTCTCGCCCAGTACAGCCGTCATCGCATCGGCGTTTCCCTGAGCGTACAGAGCCAGCGCTATGTCTCGGAGCAGTCCGCCAAGCAGACGGATGGTCTCTTTGGGCACGTCGTCCCGCAGACCGTGGCAGAAAACGCAGAGGCGTATGCACGCTATATGGCTTGTATGCAGGAGATCCAAACGACATACGACGAACTTCTCGCGCTCGGTGTCGCGAAGCAGGATGCGCGCTTTTGTCCCTGCCGGGCGGGCGTGCACGAATTTCGTCACGACACTCAATCTGCGCTCCTTTATGGACGTCTATGAAAAGCGTGTCATAACGCCCGGGGCACAGTGGGAAATCAAAGAGATGATGCTGCGGATGCGCGATCTCATCGTCGCAAAGGAGCCGTGGCTTGAAGCGTTTATCCGCGCAGCTGATGGTGCAGAAGGTGAATCCGATGAAAGAAAAGCATGCACAGCGCAATGCTGTGCCGCAGGAGGAAAAAGACCCCGCCCATCTTGGCGGGACGGCATGCCATCATCGAGGCGATCAAGGCAGGGCGCGGCATCAACCGCATTCTGCTCGCCGACGGCGTACGCGGCAGCGGCGTCAACGAACTGCGGGATCTCGCACGTGAGCATGGCATCACGGTGGACACGGTCGGACGCAGCAAGCTCGATGCCCTCGTTCCGCAGGATGTACGGCATCAGGGGCAGTCGCCTATGTTGCGCCCGTCGCCTACGCTGCAGTGGAGGAGATCATCGCGGGCGCGCGGGCGCGCGGAGGATCCGCTCCTCCTGCTCCTCGACGGCATCGAGGATCCGCAGAATCTCGGCGCACTGACTCCGTACGGCGGATGCAGCCGGCGTCCACGGGATTTCTTCTCCCGCGCCGTCACAGCGTCCCCTGACGGAAACCGTCGCGCGCGTTTCGGCGGGGCACTCGAATACGTGCCCGTTGCGCGCATCGGCAATATCGCACAGACCATGCGTGCGCTGAAGGAACAGGGCTTTTTGGATTGCGGGTGCGATATGAGCGGCGAGGAGACCTATGACCATGCCAATCTTACAGGGGCTCTCGTCCTCGTCATCGGCAGCGAGGGACGCGGCATGAGCCGCCTCACGCGTGACCTCTGTGACTTTACCGTACGCCTGCCCATGGTGGGGAAGATCAACTCCCTCAATGCCTCCGTCGCGGGGGCGATCCTCATGTACGAGGCACAGCGGCAGCGCAGACAAAAGGCTGCGGTGTGACATGGCAGCGCAGCGGGAGCCCGCGTACTACCTCATCGACGGCTACAATGTCATCAACGCGTGGCCGGAGCTCATTCGCCTGCGCAGCAACCTCGATGAGGCGCGTGATGTCCTCATCCGTATTTTTGACGGAGTACGGTGCGTTTGAGAACTACGAGATGACCGTCGTCTTTGATGCCTTTGCTACGGACGAAGAGGAGCATACGCTGGAGATCAGCAGTCGTATGCGCGTCATCTATACGGCGACGGGCGAGACGGCGGACAGCTGCATCGAGCGGCTCGCCTATACAGCGGTGCGCATGGGCCGCGAGGCACGTCGTCACGTCGGATGGAGCGGAGCAGAGCCTCATCCTCGGGGCAGGCGCGTATCGCATTACCTCACCCGAACTGCGGCGTTCGGTAAAAAGGCAAAAAAATTGATGCGCGCGGAGTACATCAGCACTCACACGAAACCGCTCGGGCGTATCGAGGTGCATGAACGGATTGACCAAGTGACACTGGCGCGGCTCGAAGAGCTGCGGCGTAAAAAATAGGGACTGTCAGCGTAGCTGTTTCGCTGGACAGTCCCTATTTTTTACCACCGATGCGTCCTGCGCCAGAACGACGGCTGCAGGAGAATGAGCAGGGTGAAGATCTCAAGGCGGCCGAGGAGCATTGTGAGGCAGAGAATCGCCTTTTGAGAAGTCGGAGAGCGGTGCATAGGTAGAGGTCGCACTCACGATCCCGAACGCGGGACCGATGTTGCCGATGGTTGTGATGGCGACGGCGACAGCGTCGAACGGGAGGAGGCCGTCCATCGCGAGCAGGAATGCCGTGACGAAGATGACGGCGAGGTAGAGAAAGAAAAATGTTCCGACGCGCAGCAGCATTGCGCCGTCCACATGTGCGCCTGTGAGCGTAATGTCCACCACGCGGTTCGGATTCAGCTTTTTTGGAGGACGACCGCACGTGCGTTGCGCACGAGGAGGATGAGGCGAGCCACCTTGATGCCGCTTGCCGTCGAGCCCGCGCAGCCCGCCGATCACCATGAGAAGGAGCAGCACCATCTTGGAGAAGGTCGGCCACGTCTCAAAGTCCGCCGACACGAATCCCGTCGTCGACAGCGAGGTCACCTGAAATACTGCGACGCGTGCCGCCATGTCGCCGTCCATCCCCATCGAAAGGATGAGGTTGAGCGCGATGAGGAGCATCGCCGCGAGTACGATGCCGAGATAGGTGCGAAACTCCGCGTTGCGCAGAATGACCGCAGGGTCCCTTGACATAGGCACGGTAGTAGAGTGAGAAACTGCCGCCTGCGAGGAACATGAAAGAGCGCCGTCCACAGCTCGAATGGGAGATTGTGAAAGTGCATCGTGCTGTCGTCGTAGGTGGAGAAACCACAGGTTCCGATGGTGGACATTGCATGGGCAAGAGCAATACTGAAATCGACACCGCACACCATAAAAATAGCCGTTGTTATGACGGTGAAGATCAGATAGATCTTAAAGAGCGCGACGGTCATCTCATGCAGGCGCGGCATGACACGGTCGAGCGTCGGACCGCTGCCCTCGGCACTGTACATATAGATCGTGCTTGCCCCGGACTGCGGGAGCAGCGCGATAAAGATCACGATGATGCCGAGTCCGCCGATCCACGCTGTCATCATGCGCCAGAAGAGGATGCTGTACGGCAGCCCGTCGAGCGTGACAAAGACCGTCCCGCCCGTACCGGTAAAGCCCGAGATGCTCTCAAAGAGTGCGTCGAGAAAGCCGAGGTAGTGTCCGAGAAGGTAGGGAAGCATCCCGAGAAATGTCCCCGTAAACCAACCAAACGCTGTAATGGCGATCCCCTCGCGCGGGGTCAGATCGTCGGAGGGGCTCCCGTAGCGGCGAAAGGCGATGCCGAAAAAGATGCTGACGAAGACGGACAGCATGAACGCCTCGCGGCTTGCCTCCTTGCCGATGATGGCGAGGACAAGGGGGATCGCGAGTGCCGCCGCCATCGCAAAGGAAAGGCGTGACAGAATATAGTTGACCGTATAGATATTCATAGCATCCTACCAGTTATGCCCTGTGTCCTTGAACAGCGCACCGACGAAGAGGAAAAAGGCAAAAGATCTCGATGCGTCCGAGGATCATGAGAAAGGCACAGATGATCTTTGTCCATGCCGGGAGTGCCGCTGCTGTGTCCATGTGTACCAGCCCAGCGACACCGCCCGTCGTTGTGAGACAGGAGACTGTCAGGGCAATCGTCTCGATGGGGGCGAGGTTCGCCAGAGAGATGAGGAGACTGCTGACCGAAAAGACGGCGGCGAAGAAAAAAGAGAGGACGAGCACCCGTCCGACCGAGTGGATGGGGATCGGCATTCCCCCCTGCCGCACGGCGAATACCATGCGCGGGTGGAGGGTGCGCTGCAGCTCTGTCCACGAGAGCGAGAGCAGTACGAGCAGGCGCGAAATGCGGAAACCGCCCGCCGCCGAGCCCATGCAGCCGCCGATGATGGCGAGGAGTGTCAGGAGCAGTACGGCACCGCCGTGGTCAGGGATCGCTCCCGCGAGCAGCAGCCCGTTCGTGGAGAGAAAGGAAATGGCGTAGAAAAAAATCCGTAGGCAAATGGCATCGATGGGGGAGGATGTACCGCGCAGCAGGGGCGGCATGGTGAGCGCCAACCCCGCAGAGAGAAAGAGCAGGCAAAAGGCGTGCAGCTCCGTGTGGCGCAGCACGTCCACCTCACCGCGTCGGCGCAGGAGCTGTCGGATCGTGAGAAGCGGCAGTGCTGAGAGCAGTGCGCTGAGACCGCCCGCGAGCATCAGGGATGGTGTCGGCAGGGAGGTCACCCAGCCATCGGCCCCTGCCCCCGAGGCAATCGTATAGAGGGCGAGCAGCAGAGCAGAGAAGACCGTGTCGCCCGCCGCGAGATAGAGGAGAGCCGCAGCAATCGTGATGGCGATATAGAGCAGCGTCATCTCGTGCATAGGGCGCGTCATACGATTCCAGAGCGGACTGAATAGCCGCTCCTGCCGCACCGAAAAGTCCACGCCGAAGCAGCCGCCGACAACGGGCTGCACCGTCACGAGGATGACGACAAAGAGCAGACCACCGAACCAGCTCATCAGTCCACGCCAGAGGAGGAGCGCAGGCGGCAGATCCTCGGGCAGTGCCGTCAGACCCGTTGTCGTGAGCGCTGAGATACATTCAAAGAAGGTGTTGATTGGCGAGAGATGCAGCCCCGCCAGATGGAAGGGCAGCATGCCGAGCAGCGCGAGGAAAAACCACACAACGAGCAGAAAGAGCATCCCTTCCTGCACCGATAGCTGACGCATGTGGCTGCGCCCCATATTGCCGAACACCATGCCGAGGATAAAGGTCAGTACACTGAGAACGGGAAAAAATCCGGTCGAGGTATCGCCGACGATTATCCCATAGGCAAAGGGAATGAGATAGAGCGGAGCGAAGACATACGCCGTGCGCCCCATGAGCACCCAAAAGAGATCAAAGCGCATCAGTCGTCTCCAAAGTAGGTGAGAGCTTTATTGGCAAAACTCTTCAGAACGAAGAGAATGACACGGTCGCCCGGCTGCAGCTCCGTCATGCCGTTCGGGATCGCCGCTTGTTCTCCGCGCACATAGGCGCAGACGAGACATTCGCGCGGGAGCCGTGCGTCCATCAGTTTTTTCCCTGCGACGGGAGCACCGGGGCGGACGATCACCTCGAGCGCCTCTGCACGTGCGCCCTCGAGCAGGGTGACGCGCGCCACATCGCCGCCGCGTGCAAAGGCGAGCACCTCGCTCGCAGAGAGCAGACGCGCCGAGAGCGCAATGGTCACGCCGACCTTCTCCATGAGATCAATATACTCGTTGCGGTTGACGCGCACCAATGACTTGATGCTGCTGTTTGAGAGATGGCGTGCGAGGAGGGCAAGCATCAGATTCAGCTTGTCGTCCTCCGTCAGACAGACGATGGCATCCGCCTCTGCGATCCCCTCCCTGCATCAGGAGATCCATATCCGTACCGTCGCCGCAGATCGCAAGCCCTGTCGACATCATCCCCTGCGAGCAGCTCACAGCGCTCGCGGCTGCGGTCGATCACCTTTACCTGTACCCCTTGGCGCTCGAGCATGAGCGCGAGTGCGCGTCCCGTCCGTCCCGCGCCGATAATGGCAACGCGTGCGAGCTTCTTCGTGTCGCTGGGCACGAGGCTCTGGCTGAACTCCTCGATCCGTTCCTGCAGGCCGATGAAGTAGGCATTGTCGCCCGGGAGGAACATATCGTCGCCGTGGGGGATAATCATCCGATGGTCGCGGAAGATCAGCCCTGCCAGAACGCCTTGCGGCAGGGTCAAGTCCTTGAGCGGAATGCGGGCGATCGGCGCATGGCGGCGGATGCGCGTCTCGAAGAGCTGCACCTTGCCCTGTGCAAAATCCTCCACATTGAGTGCGGCAGGGGTCATGAGGATGCGGTTGATTTCGTTCGCCGTGATGAGCTCGGGGTTCAGCACGAGATCAATGTCAAAATTTTCCTTGAGATACTTGCCTGCCTCCACTGTGACCTTCATATCGCGGATACGGGCAATCGTATGACGAATGCCGTGTTTCTTCGCGAGGACACAGGCGACAATGTTCACCTCGTCGCTCTCCGTCACCGCGATGAGAATGTCCGCGCTGTTGATGTCGGGATCGTTCATCGTTATGGGGCTCGCGATATTTGCCTCGACCGTGAGTACGTCGAGCGTCGTCTTTGCTGCCTCCAGCTGCTTTGACACGCCGTCCACCACGACGACATCCATGCCCTCCTCCGAGAGCAACGAGGCAATACTGTATCCGAGCTGTCCCGCGCCTGCTACTACAATTCGCACATTCCTACCTCCTGCACACGATAAATCATGGCAAGTATACCACACCGCATGGCATGATGCCATATTTTTACCGATTTCGGCTCTATGATAAATGCTATGGTCGGTAAAATTTGGAGATTTGCTCATTGAATTGTCGCGAATCGGCTTGACAATGTCGGGCACGACACATAATATAGTAGTGTTGCGAATGGGACGAGTTTTCGCCAATAGAGAGAATTTGGCAGGCGTGGAGGTGGATGATTGACAGCGATTACCTATGAGCTGATTCGGAAAGATCCTGCGACGGGAGCGCGTGCCGGTGTCATTCACACACCGCATGGGAGTTTTCCGACACCGATCTTCATGCCGGTGGGGACGCAGGCGTCCGTCAAGGGGGTTTCACCCGATGAGCTGCGTGATCTCGGCGCGGGGATCATCCTCAGCAATACCTACCATCTCTTCCTGCGCCCCGGAATGGAGCTCGTGCGGGAGGCGGGCGGACTGCATCGCTTCATGCACTGGGACGGTGCGATCCTCACGGACAGCGGAGGATTTCAGGTGTTCAGCCTCGGCGATCTGCGCAAGATCACCGAGGAGGGGGCGACGTTTCGCTCGCATATTGACGGGTCGAAGAAATTCCTCTCGCCCGAGGTGTCGATGGAGGTGCAGCGCGCACTCGGCGCGGACATCGTCATGGCGTTCGACGAGTGCATTCCGTATCCTGCCGATCATGACTATGCGAAGGCCTCGACGGAGCGCACACAGCGCTGGCTCATCCGCTGCCGCGATGCAATGGCGGGTGCGGAGGGGCAGGGGCTTTTCGGCATCGTGCAGGGCGGGATGTACCGCGACCTGCGCGCATGGCACGCCGCCGCCGTAACGGAGCTCGATCTGCCGGGCTATGCCATCGGCGGGCTGAGTGTCGGCGAGCCGCATGAGCTGATGGAGGAGATCCTCTCCTATACGACAGAGCTTCTGCCCGAGGAGAAACCGCGCTACCTCATGGGCGTCGGAACTCCCGACTACCTCCTCACGGGGGTACGGCACGGCATCGACATGTTTGACTGCGTATTCCCGACGCGCGTGGCGCGCAACGGCATGGCGATGACATGGACGGGGCGGCTCGTGATGAAGAACGCGGCGTATGCGCATGACCATACCGTCATAGAGGACGGCTGCGGCTGCTATGCCTGCCGCAATGGGTACACGCGTGCGTACATCCGTCATCTCGTACGGGCGCAGGAGATCTTTGGACTGCGGCTGCTCTCCCTGCACAACCTCTACTTCCTGCAGGAGTTCATGCGGCGGATGCGTGCGTCAATTTTGGATGGGACGTTTTTATCGTTTTATCAGGACTTTATGAGTCACTATCATAAGAAATAAGTGAAGGAGTTGTTTTTATGGATGCAGAAATGATGGCACAGCTGAGTTCGTGGGGCCCGATTGTTATACTGGTGCTCTTCTTTTACTTCCTCCTCTACCGCCCGCAGAAGCAGGCACAGAAGAAGCGTGAGGAGATGCTCAGCCGTCTGAAGGTCGGCGATGCGGTCATTACGCTCGGCGGAATGCATGGCAAGATTACGGCGATTGATGAGAAAAACCGTTACCCTCAGTGTCGGCGAGAACGTCAGCATCGTCTTTGAGCGCTCTGCGATCAGCGGCGTGAATGAGGGGCAGGAGTAAATCCGCTGTGACGGCAGAGGATATACGTGCTGAGAAAAAAAGGCGCTGCGGCAGGAGATGCTGAGTCGGCGCCGTACATTATCATCGGAGCAGCGGGCGCATGCGGGCAGCGTCATCACGGCGCAGGTCCTGCCGGAACTGAAGCAGGCAGGGACGGTCATGCTCTACGCATCCATGCCGGAGGAGATCGACCTCTTTCCGCTGATGGAGGAGCTGATCTCTGTTGGGGAAAACGCATCGCTTTGCCCGAGATCACGGGGCGCGGCACGATGGAGGCACGGGAACTGCCTGCCATGGATGCTCTGACCCACGGTGCATTTGATATACCGACGCCTGATCCTGCACGTGGGGCGCGGATTCTGCCCGAGGAGATCGATGTCGTCATCGTCCCCGGTGCAGCGTTTGATGCAGACGGCGGGCGGCTGGGACTGGGCGGCGGATATTATGACCGCTTCCTTCCGCGTGCGGTGCATGCGGAACGTCTCGTTCTGGCATTCGATTTCCAGATCGTTCCTGCCGTTCCCATGGCGGTATGGGATGCACGCGTCGATCGGATTCTGACCGAGCGGCGCAGCATGGACTGCCGAAACGGCAGAGTGAAAGAGGGGTAAAGGCTGTTGAGACAACATAGTCTGTTAAAGCTGGTGATTACGGTCGCCGTCATCATCGCAGCTTTTTTCGTGTGTGTTCGGCCGCTTGCGAGCTCCATCCGACAGGGGCTTGACCTGCAGGGCGGTACGCACGTCGTCCTGGAGGCGGTCGATACGGAGCAGGCGCAGGTCAACGACGATGCGATGAACCGCGTGGTGGCGATCATGGAGAAGCGCGTCAATGCACTTGGCCTCACCGAACCGATCATCCAGCGCGAGGGGGAGCGGCGCGTCATCATCGAGCTGCCGGGCGTCAAGGATCCTGATGCGGCAATCAAGACCATCGGCAAGACGGCGATGCTCGAGTTCCGTGATGAGGACGGCAACACCGTCCTGACCGGTACCGATCTGAAGGATGCACAGGCATCGACGAATCCGCAGACGGGGCAGAACGTCGTCAACCTCGAGTTCTCGGATGAGGGCGCACAGAAATTCGCCGACCTGACGATGAAGAACGTCGGGCGTACGATTGCGATCCTGCTCGACGGAGAGGTGCTCACTGCGCCGAACGTACGCGAGCCGATCCTCGGCGGGCGTGCGGAGATCACGGGGCAGAAGACGCTCGAGGAGGCACAGAACCTCGCCGTCGTCCTGCGCAGCGGCGCACTGCCCGTGAAGGTCGAGATCATCGAGACGCGCACGGTCGGCCCGACGCTCGGACAGGACTCGAAGGACAAGTCCCAGTTCGCCTTTGCCGTTGGACTTGGTGCGGTCGTCATCTTCATGATTTTCTTCTACCATTTCTCGGGATTCATCGCCGACGTGGCACTGATGGCATATACGATCATGCTGCTCGGCATCCTCTACCTGATGGATGCAACCCTGACCCTGCCGGGCGTCGCGGGCATCATCCTCTCCATCGGTATGGCGGTGGATGCGAACGTGCTCATCTTTGAGCACTTCAAAGAGGAGTATCAGATCAACGGAAAGTCCCTGCGCCTTGCCATGGACGCGGGGTTCAAGCGTGCATTCACGACGATCTTTGACTCGAATGTCACGACGCTGATCGCAGCGGGCGTGCTCTTCTTCCTCGGGACGGGGACGATACGCGGCTTTGCCATCACGCTCGGCGTCGGCACGATTCTCTCCATGTTCACGGCGATCACGCTGACGCAGTTCATGCTCAAGCTGATGATCAACTCGAAACTGTCAGAGAATCCGCGCCTCTATGGTGCGACGGGCTTCATGCTCGGGGGAAAGAAGGGGGCTGAGAAGAATGCCTAAGTTCGATATCGCAGGACATCGCAAAATATGGTTTCTGATCTCGCTGCTCGTCATTATCCCGGGGATTATCTGCATGTGCGTGCGCGGCTTCAACTTCGGCATCGACTTCACGGGCGGTACGATCATGGATCTGCGCTTTGAGCAGCCTGTGACCCTGCAGGAGGTACGCAGCAGCCTCGCAAAGTATGATCTGGACGGCAGCACGATCCAGTTTGCAGGCGCAGAGGCGGGAATTGATGCCTCTGAGAACGTCATGATCCGCACGATCGACCTCGAGGAGAACCAGCGCAAAGAGGTCATGGCATCACTCACGCAGGATGTCGGTCCCTATACGGTGCTGCGCGAGGAAAAGGTCGGTGCGACCATCGGCGGCGAGCTGATCACGAATGCCGTGCTTGCACTCGTGATCTCATGGGCACTCATCATCCTCTATGTCGCGTATCGCTTTGAGTGGCGTTTTGGTGTGTCGGCCGTGCTCGCGCTCATCCATGACATCATCATCGTCATGGCAGTCTTTTCGTTCACGCAGCGGCAGATTGACTCCTCGTTTATCGCCGCTCTGCTGACGATTGTCGGATACTCCATCAACGATACCATCGTTATCTTTGACCGTATCCGTGAGAATCTGAAACTGCATTTCCGTCGCGGCGGGGATGTGAACGAGCTGGTCAACCGCTCCATCTATCAGACGCTGACCCGCTCGCTCTATACGGTGTTCACCGTATTGTTCACGACGTTCGCCCTGTACTGGTTTGGCGGCGAGACGACGAAGGACTTTGCCTTTGCACTGCTCATCGGCTTTTGCGGTCGGCTGCTATTCCTCCATCTTCATTGCGAGCCAGCTCTGGATTGAGCTGCGCAATCGGACGGAGCATCGCCGCCCTGCGGTAAAACCTGCAGCGGCGGAGTGATTTCATAGGGAAAGAGCCTGCTCGGGTCGCTGAGCAGGCTCTTTTGATGAGGTGGGAAGAGGAGGAGAAAAACGTGCTGAAAGAATGGATCGTCGCACAGCATACGGACGAGGGGGACGCGCTCGCCGCAGAGATCGGCGTCACGCCCATCATCGGACAGCTCCTCTGGCAGCGCGGCATCCGCACGGCAGAGGAAGCGCACGCCTTTCTCCACCCTGCGGATACGCCGTTTCATGATCCCTTTCCTCATGGCGGATATGGAGTGCGGGGCGGAGCGCGTCCTGCGTGCCGTCCGCCGTGGCGAGCCGATCGTGATCTACGGGGACTATGATGTGGACGGCATGACGGCAACCGCCCTCCTGATGCGGAGCATCCGCGCGCTCGGCGGAAATGTCTCCTACTATATCCCGAACCGTTTCACGGAGGGCTACGGGCTGAACGCAGATGCCCTGCAGCAGATCGCAGGGGAGGGCTGCCGCCTTCTTGTGACGGTGGACTGCGGCATCGCCTCGGTGGATACTGTGGCAGAGGCGGCGGGCGGTATGGACATCGTCATCACGGATCATCATCTGCCGGGGCAGACGCTCCCGCCTGCCTATGCCGTGATGAATCCGCATCGCGCGGACTGTTCCTACCCGGAGAAGAATCTCGCAGGTGTCGGTGTCGCGTTAAAGCTCGTTCAGGCACTTTGGCAGATGGAGGAAAGGAGCCCTTTGCAGAGCATCTGGACATTGCGGCACTCGGCACGATCGCTGATCTTGTGCCGCTCGTCGGCGAGAACCGAAAAATCGTGCAGATGGGACTGCAGCAGATGGCAGAGCATCCCTGTGTCGGCATACGCGCCCTCATCGAGGTCGCGGGACTGGCGGACAAGAGCATCAACACGGGACAGGTCGGGTTCCAGCTTGCCCCGCGTCTCAATGCAGCAGGCCGTATTGAGACAGCGCGTCATGGGGCAGAGCTCCTTCTGACCGAGGATACGGCGTGTGCCGCCCGCATGGCAGGGGAGCTGAATGCACTCAATACGGAGCGGCGTGATCTGGAGCAGGACATCTTGGCGGAGGCGGAGCTGCAGCTGGCGGATTTCACCCCCGATGTTCCTGCCATCGTCGTGGCAGGAGAGGAATGGAACGCGGGCGTGATCGGCATCGTGGCATCTCGCCTCGTCGAAAAATATTATCGACCGAGCATTGTCCTCACGCGTCGGGACGATGTCTATAAGGGCTCGTGCCGCAGTATCGCGGGACTGCATCTCTATGAGGCACTTTCCGCCTGTCGTGACACACTCATTCAGTTCGGCGGACACGCAATGGCGGCAGGGCTGACACTCTCCTGTGAGCGTCTCTCGGACTTTCGCCGTGCCTTTTCGGAGGCGGTGCGCACCAGACTGACCGCGCAGGACTTTATCCCGAAGGTCGCCATTTCGGCTCTTGCCGCTCCCGCGGACTGGACCATTGAGACGGTGGAGGAGCTGGCTCTGCTGGAGCCGTACGGGATGGGAAATCCACGCCCGATCTTCGGCGTGCGGAACGTCCGCCCGCAGAAGGCATCGTCCATCGGTGCGGAGGGAAAGCATCTGCGCATGGACATCGGCACGCGGGAGCATCATATCACGGCACTTTACTGGAACGCGGGCGATCTCGCGACAGTGCTGACGGAGGAGGACAGCGACCTCGCCTATACGCCGAGCATCAACGAGTGGCAGGGCGAACGCTCCGTGCAGTGCATGGTGGATACCGTCACGCCCGCCGCCCACGAGCGCATCTTTCCGGAGCGGGAACTGCTGCGCAGGATCTATGCCTTCCTGCGTTCTCTTGCGGCGGAGGATGGGACGATACGGGGGAGTGCACCGGTGCTTACCCACCGCTATTCATACACGATGGAACATATCTCGCACTACACGATGGACTGCGCCCTGCAGATATTTTTGGAGCTCGGCGTGCTGAATGTATCGCCTGAGGGGTGGAATTTTATTCCGCCGCGGGGTAAAATGGAGCTGATGGATGCACCGACCTATCGTCGGCATCAGGAGAGAAAGGAGGCGGCAGCAGATGTCGGATGAACTGAAACCCGTGACACTCGATATGATCTTGGAGAAGATTGCCGCATATCAGCCAAACGCAGATATCAATAAAATCGTACGCGCCTACGAATTTGCGGCGAACGCCCATCGGGGACAGGAACGTGTCTCGGGCGAGCCATATATCGTCCACCCCATGCACGTCGCCTATATCCTTACGACACTCCATCTTGACGATGAGACGATATGCGCCGCGTTCCTGCACGACGTGGTGGAGGATACGCAGACCACCCTCGAGGAGATCGAGGAGGTATTCGGAAAGAACGTCATGACGCTCATCGACGGCGTGACGAAACTCGGGCGCATTGAGTCCATGTCCAAGGAGGACGTCAAACTCGAGAACTACCGCAAGATGTTTCTCGCTATGGCGAAGGACATCCGCGTCATCATGATAAAGCTCGCTGATCGCCTGCACAATATGCGCACGCTGAAGTATATGCGCGAGGACAAACGCCAGCGCATCGCGCGGGAGACACTCGAAGTCTATGCGCCGCTCGCCAACCGCCTCGGCATCTCCGGCATCAAGGCAGAGCTTGAGGATCTCTGCCTGCGGTACTTGGAACCGGAGGCATACTATACTCTGGTGGAGGAGGTAAAGCAGAAGCGGCGTGAACGGCAGGAATTCATTCAGGATGCCGTTCAAAAGATCCGTGCCCAGCTTGAGGCGGCGGGAATCGAGGCGGAGATCAAGGGGCGCGCGAAGCATTTTTACAGCATCTATCGCAAGATGAAGCGGGACAACAAGAGCATCAATGAGATCTACGACCTCTCAGCCGTGCGCGTCCTCGTCTCGACGGTCAAGGACTGCTACGGCGTGCTCGGCGTCATCCACGCGATGTGGAAGCCGATCCCGGGACGGTTCAAGGACTATATTGCCATGCCGAAGTCCAACGGCTATCAGTCCCTGCATACGACCGTCATGACAGAGGGGGATCCGCTCGAGATCCAGATCCGCACCAAGGCGATGCACCAGATCTCCGAGTTCGGTATCGCGGCGCACTGGAAGTACAAGGAGGCAGGGCGGAGCGTCGGCGCGGGCGATGAGAACGATCAAAAGATGTCGTGGCTGCGTCAGATGGTCAGCCTCCAGAAGGAATACGATGATCCGAAGGAATTCTTCGAGGCACTGAAGCTCGACGTATTCTCCGACGAGGTCTTTGTCTTTACGCCGCGCGGCGATGTCATCGACCTGCCGAAAGGCTCGAACCCCATCGACTTTGCCTATCACATCCACACGGAGATCGGGCATCACTGCGTCGGTGCAAAGGTCAATGGGAAAGATCGTGCCGCTCGAATACAAGCTGAAGAACGGCGACATCGTCTCCATCGTCACGAACAAGGCGAGCGGCGGGCCGAGCCCCGACTGGCTGAACACCGTTGCCTCCTCGGCGACGCGCGGCAAGATACGCGCATGGTTCAAACGGGAGAACCGCGAGGCGAACATCGAGCGCGGCATGACCCTCATCCGCGACGAGGCAAAGCGACTCGGCTATGCGGCAAAGGATCTCATGACGGATGGACGACTTGCCAAGGTCGCGGAAAAGCTCAATGTACAGAGCGAGGACGATCTGCTCGCCGCACTCGGCTACGGCGGTGTCAGCCTGCGCGGAGCGATGACGAAGCTGATAGAGCTCTATCAGCAGGCGATCAAGGACAGCACACCGCCCGAGGTCTCGCAGATGCTCTCGGAGCTCAAGGCGCCACGGCGCGGCAAGCGGAAAAAGGCAAGTCATGGCGTCCTCGTCGAAGGGGAGGGCGGCTACCTCGTGCGCCTCGCGCGCTGCTGCAACCCTGTCCCGGGCGACCCGATCACGGGCTACATCACGCGCGGACGCGGCGTCTCCGTGCACCGCTCCGACTGCCCGAACGTCCTCAACGACACCGAGTTTACGCGCATGATCGAGGTGAGCTGGGACATCGGTCTGGACAAGGAGTACACCGTCGGCATTGAGATCATCTGCAACGACCGCAACGGGATGCTCGCCGAGATCCTCGCCGTGCCGTCTGAGATGAAGATCAACATCCAGACCATCAACGCCACGCCGAACCGCCGCAATAAAACCTCCACCGTCCAGCTTGGACTCAGCGTCAGCAACATCGACCAGATCGAGCGAGTCATGACGCGTGTCCGCCAGCTCAAGGACGTCTACCGCGTCACACGCACCCTCGGCGCAGGCGGCGGAGAGGGATAACAGAAGCACCCCTGTATGTCGGAAGAGCATTCGATATATGGGGGTGCTCTTTGTTGAGAAAACGATGTGCCTACTGGAAGAAATACGTGATGTCTGATAAAATAAAAAGGAAAATGAACGGAGGAAGGAGCTGGCAATCATGGATCCTGCAATTAAACAGGCAATGGATGCGGAACAGATCTTTATGTCCGATCCAGATACCTACCTTCGTTATGTAAACCGTCAGATGGCGATTATGGATTATAATACGAACATGCGCTGTGCCAGAGAAGATGGGATTGCTGAGGGAAAAGCGGAGGGAAAAGCTGAAGGAAAGGCCGAAGGAGAAGATCGAATGGCACGGCTGATGATGTTCCTCATGACAAGGGAGAACATGAGGAGGCGCGTCTCGCGATGATGGATCGTGAGGCGCGGCATCGGCTCTATGAGAAGTATCATATCGAATAGCAGATCATACGAGAGAGAACAGGAAAAGGAGGTGTATCTTGCTCGTCGGAATACAGGATGAGATTCTGCGGCTGCATGCGAAGGGCCTCCTTGCCCCGCTTCTCGTGGATAAGACGACCAAACGGAATATCATTTGGGCGACGGACGCCTATCGTGCTCTCGGCTTTCCGTACGAGCGGACACAGGAGATCCTGCCTGCCCTGATTACGGGAGAGCACTCGGATGTGATCAAGACGCGGGCACGCAAAGGAGATGGAGCAGCAGTCGGAGCGCACGCGCCGTCATGCCGAGGTGTTCACGCCCCTCGCCGTCTGTCGGCAGATGATCGGCGACGCGGATGCGGCGTACTTTGGCGGTGTGGATCCGTTCATGGCAGACGGTGTGCCGTCCGCGCGCGTCAGTTTCCCGCGCCGCAGAAAGTGGCAGCACTATGTCGATGCGCGGCGGCTGGAGATCACCTGCGGCGAGGCGCCCTATCTCGTGCACCGCTATGATGTCGCGACGATGGAGGGCGTACCGCTCGCGGAGCGACAGGGCGTTCTTGACCGCAAACTGCGCATCGTGTGCGAGAATGTCGCGGATGAAACGGAATGGATGCGGTGGACACTGCGCGCCTATCAGGCGACGTATGGCTACGAGTTCCAAGGGGATAACCTCCTCATTGCGCGCGTCAATCTCCTCATGACGTTCGAGGAGTATCTGCGCGCACGCTGGCGGCGAAAGCCGACAGTGCAGGAGTACCGTGCCATCATCCGCACGATAGCGTGGAATCTCTGGCAGATGGACGGGATTCGCGGGACGATTCCCCTATGCCGAGGAGAGTGAGCCGATGGAGCTGATGCTCTTTGATCTGCCCGAGGAGATCGAGGAACTCCGACTGTTCCCCGCGCATACGGGAGAGATGCCGCCTGTGCGCATCTATGACTGGCGGCGACAGAGTGGACTGGAGTATCGTAGGGTAAATACAGGGGGGAGAACGATGAAGTTCGATTTTGTCATTGGCAATCCGCCGTACAATGAGGACTTTAACAACTCTGGCGACAATGCCAACTTTGCAAAACCTATTTACAATTTGTTCATCGACGAAGCTCGGAAAGTATCGGATAAAGTCACACTCATTCACCCCGCGCGTTTCTTGTTCAATGCGGGCAGTACGCCGAAAGACTGGAATAAAAAGATACTCAGCGATAAGCATTTTAAGGTGCTCTACTACGAACCGAACAGCGCACAGGTATTCCCCGAGACGGATATCAAAGGCGGGGTTGCCATTACATACTATGATGCAGGAAAAACATTCGAGCCGATTGGGACATTTACAGCGTTTGAAGAATTGAACAGCATCTTGAAAAAAGTCGCGCCGAGGATTGAACAGCCACTCGGGACGATTATCTCTGGTCGAGGTGTATACAGACTATCTACAAAAGCATTGGATGAGCACCCCGAGATAGAGGACATACAATCCAAAGGGTCATAAGTTCGACGTGGGAACAGGAGCGTTCCAAAAGTTAGAAGAAATTGTATTTTTTTAAGGAAAAAGCCTCTTGACAATGAGGAATATGTGCAATTTTTAGGTTTGATGAAAGGTAAGCGGGTCTGGTATTGGGCACGAAAGGATTTTCTGGACCCTCCGGATAGTTTTTATACCTTTAAGGTGTTTATCCCCGAAGCAAACGGTTCTGGAGCGTTAGGTGAGGTGCTAAGTACGCCCCTCATAGGGGCTCCCCTCATAGGGGCTACTGAAACCTTCTTAAGCATTGGTGAATTTGCGACAGAAGGAGAGGCGGCAAATTGCCTGAAATACGTCAAGAGTAAATTTGCACGTGCCATGCTTGGCGTGCTGAAAATTACGCAGCATAACACACGTGAGAAATGGATCTATGTTCCCCTTCAAGACTTTTCCTCCTCCTCCGATATTGACTGGTCGCAGTCTATTGCGGATATCGACCAGCAGCTCTATACGAAGTACGGACTATCGGCGGAGGAGATTGCCTTTATCGAGTCCCATGTAAAGGAGATGGCGTGATGGCGGTAGAGATTCGGTCCTTTGCGCGCATTGTTCCGATGATCTATGCCTACAATACGCCCGGTGTCTCCTATCACGACGGATGGACGAAGGTCGGCTATACGGAGCGGCAGACGGTCGAGCAGCGCATTGAGCAGCAGACGCATACGGCGCATATCCACTGGGAGCTCGCGTGGGCGGATAATGCCATGTATAAGGACAGTTCGGGCGAATACTTTACCGACCACGATTTTCACGACTATTTGGAGTCCTTGCAGGTGGAGCGCGAGCCGCGCACGGAGTGGTTTCACGCGGACGGCGGGACGCTGCTCGGTCATTTTCAGCGTTTTGCGAGCCGCAGAGCTCCCGTGACGGAGGAGCGCCACACCTACGAGCTGCGCCGTGAGCAGGAGGCTGCCGCAGCGATGACGGCGGACTATTTCACGCATGGCGGAGTGGAGTTCCTCTGGAATGCGAAGCCGCGTTTTGGCAAGACTCTGACGGCCTACGATCTCATCTGTCGGATGGGCTTTTCGGAAGGTGCTAGTCGTGACGAATCGTCCGAGTATTGCGAAACGCATGGGCAGAGGACTTTTCAGAAGTTTATTGCGTGGCGCGGCGAGCTCGTCTTTGTCTCCGATACGGAGGCACTGCGCGGACATGCAGGCGTTCTCTCGCGTGAGGCGTACATGAACCTCCCGAACATGGAGGAGGTCGGCATGGTGGCGTTCGAGTCCCTGCAGGGACTCAAGGGCTCTATCTATTTCGGCGGAGATATGGATAAGCTGCGCTGGATGAGCGAGCTCTCCTTTGATCTCCTGATTGTGGACGAGGCGCATGAGGGCGTGGATACGATGCGCACGGAGCGTGCGTTTCGGAATATTCATCGCACGCATACGCTCTATCTCTCGGGGACGCCGTTCAAGGCTCTCGCGAGTGCGCAGTTCGCCGCGGATCAGATCTATAACTGGTCGTATGCGGATGAGCAGGAGGCAAAAGGCGCAGTGGGCGGGTGAGGGTACAATCCGTACGAGTCGCTGCCGCAGCTCTCGATGTTCACGTATCAGCTCTCGCCGATGATTGCAGATCATCTGAGGCAGGGGATTGATCTTGAGGATGAGAGCGTCAACTATGCGTTTGATCTGAATGAATTTTTCGCGACGAATGAGAGCGGACGATTTGTCCACGAGCCAGAGGTGAAGAAGTTCCTCCATGCGCTCAGTACGAATGAGAAGTATCCGTTCTCGACGGAGGAACTGCGGAGAGAGTTGCCTCATACGCTCTGGCTGCTGAACCGTGTTGCGAGTGCACGGGCTCGCAAAAGCTGCTGCAGGAGGATCCTGTCTTTTCAGGGACTATGAGGTCGTGCTTGCGGCGGGGGACGGAGCGCTCGATGATGACCGTGCGAATGCGGCGGCGTATGACCGCGTACGGAAGGCAATCGCTAAGTATGCGCGGACGATCACGCTGAGTGTGGGACAGCTGACGGTGGGCGTGACGATCCCGGAGTGGTGTGGGGTGCTCATGCTGTGCAATCTGCAGAGTCCCGCCTCCTATATGCAGGCGGCGTTCCGCGCGTAGAATCCGTGCCGGCTGAAGCAGGCAGATGGACAGTGGATGCGTAAGGAGCGGGCGTATGTCTTTGACTTTGACCCCGCGCGTACGCTCATCATCTTTGACGAGTTCGCCAACAATCTTTCGCCGCTGACGGCGGATGGACGCGGGACGAGTGAGATGCGGCAGGAGAATATCCACCGCCTGCTGAATTTCTTCCCCGTGCTTGGTGAGGATGATGAGGGACAGATGGTGCGGCTGGATGCGGCACAGGTGCTCTCGATCCCGCGCAGACTCAAGAGTATGGAGGTGGTGCGGCATGGTTTCTGTCCAATTTCCTCTTTCAGAACATCGGGACTGTGTTCGGTGCGCCTGCTGTTGTGCGTGAGATCATGGATAAGCTGACGCCTGCGCAGGATAAGCCGAACAAGAATAAGAATGCGTCGTTGGATGGGATTTCATCCGTCATGGTGGATGAAAACGGTGATGTTTTTGTGTCCAACGAGATCGTGATCGGGCAGACGCAGGATATTTTCGGCGCGAAACGCTATGCGGAGATCGAGGAGCAGATCGCGCCGCATATTGACCGCATCTCGGTGAGCGACGGGGCTGCAGCGGTGCAGGCGTCGATGGAACGGCTCGCTGACGCAGTACAGGAGAAGCTGCGGACGGAGGTCGTTGCACCTGTGGCAGAGTCTTACAGCGTCAAGCCCTCCATGAAGAAGCGCATGGAGCAGCAGGTGGGGCAGGAGATTCAGCGAAAGTTTGAGGAGTTGCGCGATGACTATGTGCAGCGGGAGAACGTTGCGAAGGCGGAGCTCACGCGCCGTCGGGATGCTGCTGCGTCGGAGGCAGAGCAGCTGGCGGCAGAGAAGGACTACGATGCTGAGATGGCAGCCGCACTGCACGCGCTGACGGAGGCGGCACAGTCTGCCGCCCGTGAGACGATCGAGAACAAGCCGCAGGAGCTCGTGGAACGCATGGAGCGTGTGAAGGCGGAGGAGAAGAAACGCTCGGTGGAGGATGAGGTGCGTGCGCGGCTGCGGGGATTCTCACGGACGATTCCGAGTTTTATCATGGCGTACGGCGATGCAGATATGACGCTCGCAAATTTCGATGACTATACCGATGACGATGTATTCGAGGAAGTCACGGGCATCAGTGAGGCAGAGTTCCGCTTTCTGCGTGATGGCGGGACATATCGGAATCCGGAGACGGGGGCAGAGGATCATTTCGCGGGTCATATTTTCGATGAGGTGGTATTTAACGACTCGATTGCGGAGTTCTTGAAGAAGAAAGAGGAACTCGCGAACTACTTTGATGAGTCGCAGGAGGAGGATATTTTCGACTATATCCCACCGCAGAAGACGAATCAGATTTTTACGCCGCGTCGTGTTGTGCAGCAGATGGTGGATGCACTCGAGTGCGAGAATCCCGGCTGCTTTGATGATGCGACGCATACGTTTGCGGATCTCTATATGAAGTCGGGGCTCTATATCACGGAGATTGTGAAGCGGCTCTATCATTCGGACAAATAAAAGCAGAATACCCGAATGACGCGGAGCGGATTCGGCATATTCTGCAGCATCAGGTCTATGGGATGGCACCATCGCGCATCATCTATCTCATCGCGACGAATTACATTCTGGGGTTCGATGAGAGCATGAAGTCTGAGACGAAGAATTTTGTCCAAGCAGATGCGTCGCAGGCGGCAAAGGAGGGGAAGCTCGCGGAGCTGGTGAAAAAGTGCTTCGGTTGAGTCTTATTTTGCCATAAAGGCGCGGTAGGTGTGCTCCATCTCCTTTGCGGGTTTTGCTCGCAGGCCAGAGTTCGCCGAGGGCGCCTTCGCGCATCCCAGCGGCGAGGTGACTGTAGAGGCTTGGATTCTCCGCACTGAGGCGTGCGATGAGCTCTTTGACGGTCTGCCGTGTGGTGTTTCCGTTGTGCGGACATGGCGACGGGATGGGAGTGAAGCCGTGCAGGGGAATAGCGTCGATGATCTCCTGCTCACGGAAGTAGACGAGCGGACGGATGACGGTGATGCCCGTCTTGTCGAGGTAGGTCTTGGGACGGAAGGTGTTAAGCTGTCCTGAGTAGAACAGGCTCATGAGAAAGGTCTCCACTGCATCATCATGATGGTGCGCGTAGGCGACCTTGTTCATGTGATGTTCCTTTGCGTAGCGGTTGACCGCACCGCGGCGGAAGAAGGCGCAGGTAAAGCAGGGGCTTTTTTCCTCCTGCTCTGCGATTGCTCCGGCAATGTCAACGTCAACGACCTCGTACGGAACGCCGAGGCTTTTGGCAGAACGCCGCAATCGCATCGGTGTCAAAGGGATCGTCGAACTGTGGGTTGACGGTGAATGCGGCGATGGTGAAGTCTTTCTTCAGCCGTTCGCGCAGGATGGCGAGGGCATAGGTGAGAAAGATGCTGTCCTTGCCGCCGGAGACACCGATGAGGATGCGGTCACCGTTGTCGATGAGTTCAAACTCGACGACGGCACGCATGAGTTTGCTGAAATAGGTCTGCGGGATGTTGATGTTCATAGAATTGAGATGTTTCCTTTATTCCTTATGACAGAGATAGACGCCGAGGATGCCGCTCCCGAGGGCGACGGAGAAGCGATGCTCTGTGTTGCCCTCGGCGAGGACGTTGCTGATTGTCGTGGAAGAGTGCGTGTGTATCTGTGCATGGTTCAGCTCCCATCGCAGTCCATTTGTCGTGATGCCGGTGCACTCCTCGGTGAAAGGGAGAAGGGAGATGGCCTGCGGAGGACTGTCACATGTGATGGTTAAGGATTCGTCACCGTGCAGGAAGAACAGTGCCTCACGTTCATCAGCGAGGATACAGGGGAGAGCAGCGTGCGCCGCGACGGAGGCAGCACTCATGAGGTGGTCGAATCTGCCGCCGAATGCGCCAGTCAGGACGACGAGCGCACGGGGTATGAGCTCTGCGGCGATCCTGAGCGCAAGCTCTGTATCGGTAAAATCCTTTGCGGGTGGAAAGGCATGCACACGTGCGCCGTGTTCCTCTGCCCACGCCCACGCATCATGCGCTGCGCTGTCCCTGTCGCCGATCAAATGTGCAGGGGGGAGCGAAAGAGCCCGGCAGATATTTACGCCGCGATCAATCGCCCAGATGGGGCGGTCGGTACCGCCCTTTTCGGATTCTTGCACGAGCTGCGCCATCCAATCTTTTGCCGGTGCCCGCCCTCCGCCGATACAGATGATCTCCTGTGACGGCGGGGAGGGCAGCGCTGCGTGGAGCGCTGGGAGGATGAGATTGTGCTTGTATTCATGCATGACAATAGTTCCTTTTGTCGAGTTTTATGATAGAATATGATTATATCACACGGTTTTTTTGACGAAAAGCGAAAAACGAAAAAGGGGGTTGACGAGGAGAAGTCTCCTGTGTTATATTATGACAGTCGCGCCGATGAGAGCGGCGGGCGAGCGAAAGCAAGCCCGAGCACTAGAGCGGCGCAGGATGTACCCTGAAAACTACACAATGCAAAACAGTTAGATTTCGAATCTAACAAGCCAGATGCAACATCGTTGAGAAGGAGAAATCCTTCGGTCAACGAAACAACAATTCTTTTACAAGAATGACATTTTGAGCCAACAGGCTCTCAGATAGACTACGGTCTTTTATGGAGAGTTTGATCCTGGCTCAGGACGAACGCTGGCGGCGTGCTTAACACATGCAAGTCGAACGGGATGATTTAGAAGCTTGCTTTTTGAGAATCTAGTGGCAAACGGGTGAGTAACACGTAGACAACCTGCCGACAGGATGGGGACAACATTCCGAAAGGAATGCTAATACCGAATGAAGTCAGAGGAGGGCATCCTCTTCTGATGAAAGATGGCCTCTATTTATAAGCTATCACCTGTTGATGGGTCTGCGTCTGATTAGCTGGTTGGTGAGGTAACGGCTCACCAAGGCGACGATCAGTAGCCGGTCTGAGAGGATGAACGGCCACATTGGGACTGAGACACGGCCCAGACTCCTACGGGAGGCAGCAGTGGGGAATCTTCCGCAATGGGCGCAAGCCTGACGGAGCAACGCCGCGTGAGTGAAGAAGGTCTTCGGATCGTAAAAGCTCTGTTGACGGGGGACGAACGTGCGGAGTGCGAATAGCGCTTTGTAATGACGGTACCTGTCGAGGAAGCCACGGCTAACTACGTGCCAGCAGCCGCGGTAATACGTAGGTGGCGAGCGTTGTCCGGAATCATTGGGCGTAAAGGGAGCGCAGGCGGGCCGGTAAGTCTTACTTAAAAGTGCGGGGCTCAACCCCGTGATGGGAGAGAAACTATCGGTCTTGAGTACAGGAGAGGAAAGCGGAATTCCCAGTGTAGCGGTGAAATGCGTAGATATTGGGAAGAACACCAGTGGCGAAGGCGGCTTTCTGGACTGCAACTGACGCTGAGGCTCGAAAGCCAGGGGAGCGAACGGGATTAGATACCCCGGTAGTCCTGGCCGTAAACGATGGATACTAGGTGTGGGAGGTATCGACCCCTACCGTGCCGGAGTTAACGCAATAAGTATCCCGCCTGGGGAGTACGGCCGCAAGGCTGAAACTCAAAGGAATTGACGGGGACCCGCACAAGCGGTGGAGTATGTGGTTTAATTCGAAGCAACGCGAAGAACCTTACCAGGCCTTGACATTGACTGAAAGCGCTAGAGATAGTGCCCTCTCTTCGGAGACAGGAAAACAGGTGGTGCATGGCTGTCGTCAGCTCGTGTCGTGAGATGTTGGGTTAAGTCCCGCAACGAGCGCAACCCCTGTTCTTTGTTGCCATCAGGTAAAGCTGGGCACTCAAAGGAGACTGCCGCGGAGAACGCGGAGGAAGGCGGGGATGACGTCAAGTCATCATGCCCCTTATGGCCTGGGCTACACACGTACTACAATGGAACGGACAGAGAGCAGCGAACCCGCGAGGGCAAGCGAACCTCAAAAACCGTTTCCCAGTTCGGATTGCAGGCTGCAACCCGCCTGCATGAAGTCGGAATCGCTAGTAATCGCAGGTCAGCATACTGCGGTGAATACGTTCCCGGGTCTTGTACACACCGCCCGTCACACCACGGAAGTCATTCACACCCGAAGCCGGCGCAGCCGTCTAAGGTGGGGAAGGTGACTGGGGTGAAGTCGTAACAAGGTAGCCGTATCGGAAGGTGCGGCTGGATCACCTCCTTTCTAAGGATTAGGATGAACTACGGTTCACAATCTTAGGTCGGTCATTTGGCTAAAGTTTTGCATTGTCTAGTTTTGAGGGCGCATCTACTGGAAACCAACGATTTGTTGGATAGTCGATGAAGCTCTTATTGTTCACTGAAAACTGCACAGAAGAAACAAGAAAATCTAAACATGGGAGATATTGTGAACTCATGTACACGATATTTTCCACACTGAAAGATTTTCCCAAGCAAATTAGGATAAAGCGAAAATACCTTAATCACAAGATGAGTTCTGCGCCAATGTGAGATTGACGCCGAAGATTCTGCCGGATGCAAGGAGGCGCAAGGAAACGTAGTTCGCTACGTTGACTGAGCCGACACAGCAGGCGGTAGGATATGCGGTGTCCCTAACATCGAAGCGGAAGGTTAAGTCAAGTGAAGAAGGGCATACGGCGGATGCCTAGGCGTTTCGAAACGAAGAAGGACGCGATAAGCTGCGATAAGCCATGACGAGCTGCAAGTAAGCAATGACTCATGGATTTCCGAATGGGGCAACCCGGCAAGAGTAACGTCTTGTCACCCTACTCTAGAGGTAGGGAGAAAACACCCGATGAACTGAAACATCTAAGTAGTCGGAGGAAAAGAAATCAAAGAGATTCCCTGAGTAGCGGCGAGCGAAACGGGAGGAGCCCAAACCTGAGGACTTCGGTTCTTAGGGGTTGCGGACCTGCAACAAGACATAAGCTTTAGTGGAAGCATCTGGGAAGGTGCGGCGAAGAGAGTGAGACCCTCGTACACGAAAGAGCGAGTGTTGGGCAGGGATCCAGAGTACCACAGGGCACGAGGAACCCGGTGGGAAGCAGGGTGGACCACCATCCAAGGCTAAATACATCGAAACGACCGATAGCGATGAGTACCGTGAGGGAAAGGTGAAAAAGAACCCCGGGAGGGAGTGCAATAGAACCTGAAACCGTATGTCTCACAAACAGTCGGAGCACTTTTAGATGTGCGACGGCGTGCCTATTGAAGAATGAACCGGCGAGTTAATTTATGCTGCGAGGTTAAGCGGGAGACGCGGAGCCGAAGCGAAAGCGAGTCTTAAGAGGGCGGCAGTAGCATGGATTAGACCCGAAACCACAGTGATCTATGCATGTCCAGGTTGAAGCTCAGGTAAAAAAATGAGTGGAGGACCGAACCCGTGCGTGTTGAAAAAAACGTTGGGATGAGGTGTGCATAGGGGTGAAATGCCAATCGAACGTGGAGATAGCTGGTTCTCCCCGAAATAGCTTTAGGGCTAGCCTCAGGCGAATAACCATAGAGACGGTAGAGCACTGATCGGGCAAGGGGGCGTAAAGCCCTACCGACCCCAGTCAAACTACGAATGGCTCATATGGGCAGCCTGGGAGTCAGAATGCGAGTGATAAGACCCCGTATTCAAGAGGGAAACAGCCCAGACCGCCGGCTAAGGTCCCAAATGCTGTGCTAAGTGGAGAAGGATGTAGGGACTTCGAAAAACAACCAGGATGTTGGCTCAGAAGCAGCCACCATTAAAAGAGTGCGTAATAGCTCACTGGTCGAGAGGCCCTGCGCCGAAAATATCCGGGGCTCAAGCACAGAACCGAAGCCGCGGCAGGGTGTACTAAGGTACACACTGGGTAGGGGAGCGTTCTTATCTGGACGAAGGCAGACCGGAAGGACTGCTGGACGGGTAAGAAGTGAGAATGCCGGTATGAGTAGCGAAACGACAGGTGAGAATCCTGTCCACCGAAAGCCTAAGGAATCCCGGGCAACGCTCGTCGACCCGGGGTAAGTCGGGACCCTAAGCCGAGGCGAAAAGCATAGGGCGATGGACAACTGGCGAAAATTCCAGTACCGGGCGACTTCGTTTGAGGATGGAGTGACGCAGGAAGGAAGCTGAGCGCGCGACTGGAAGAGCGCGTCGAAGGCGGTAGGCTGGTATGGAGGCAAATCCCCATACCGTAACGGCCGAGAACCGATAGATAGGAAGGGCTACGGCCCGACTGAATTCAGCCGCACTAAACTGCCAAGAAAAGCTTCTAACGAGAAGTCGTCCGCCCGTACCAAAACCGACACAGGTAGGCGGGGAGAGAATCCTAAGGTGCGCGGGAAAACCCTCGTTAAGGAACTCGGCAAAAATGCATCCGTAACTTCGGGAAAAGGATGGCCGTCTAGGGGTGAAGACATATACTGTTGGAGCGTTGGGCGGCGGCAGAAAAGAGGCCCAAGCGACTGTTTACCACAAACACAGGTGCCTGCGAAAGCGCAAGCTGAAGTATAGGTGCTGACGCCTGCCCGGTGCAGGAAGGTTAAGGAGAGTTGTTAGTCCTAGAGATGAAGCAGCGAACTGAAGCCCCTGTAAAACGGCGGCCGTAACTATAACGGTCCTAAGGTAGCGAAATTCCTTGTCGGGTAAGTTCCGACCCGCACGAAAAGGCGTAACGATTTGGGCACTGTCTCAACGAGGGACCCGGTGAAATTGAAATACCTGTGAAGATGCAGGTTACCCGCGACTGGACAGAAAGACCCCATGGAGCTTTACTGCAGCTTGGCATTGGTCTTTGGCATATAACGTACAGGATAGCCGGGAGACTGGGAAACCTTATCGCTAGATGAGGTGGAGTCACCGTTGGGATACCGGCCTTTATATGCTAAGGATCTAACCGGAACATTAACAGTGTTCGGGACAGTACCAGGCGGGCAGTTTGACTGGGGCGGTCGCCTCCGAAAAGAGCAACGGAGGCGTCCAAAGGTTCCCTCAGCGCGGACAGAAATCGCGCGAAGAGCATAAAGGCAGAAGGGAGCTTGACTGCGAGACTGACGGGTCGAGCAGGTACGAAAGTAGGGCTTAGTGATCCGGTGGAAAGAGAGTGGAATTGCCATCGCTCAACGGATAAAAGCTACCCTGGGGATAACAGGCTAATCTCTCCCAAGAGTCCATATCGACGGGGAGGTTTGGCACCCTCGATGTCGGCTCATCACATCCTGGGGCTGAAGCAGGTCCCAAGGGTTGGGCTGTTCGCCCATTAAAGTGGTACGTGAGCTGGGTTCAGAACGTCGTGAGACAGTTCGGTCCATATCCATCGCGGGCGTAAGATACATGAGGGAGGCTGCTCCTAGTACGAGAGGACCGGAGTGGACGGACCAACGGTGTACCGGTTGTCCTGCCAAGGGCACGGCCGGGTAGCTGCGTCCGGAAGGGATAAACGCTGAAAGCATCTAAGCGTGAAGCCCGTCCCGAGATGAAGTATCTCATTCCTATAAGGAAGTAAGACCCCTTGAAGAAGACAAGGTTGATAGGCTGGATGTGGAAGCACAGCAATGTGTGCAGCTGACCAGCACTAATCGGTCGAGGGCTTGACTTAAGTAGAGAGCCAAAACTGCGTGAGCGAAAGCGAACGAGCAGTTTTGTGCGAATCACTTAGTCGACGTTGACGTAGTCAATGTCGACAGTGTTTAGCAGAGAGCTTTCTTAGGGTAATTCACTTTACACAAACAATTTGCTGACGTTTCTTCTGTGAAGTTTTGAGTGAGCAAGACTCATTCAACAAGATGCGGTGATGATGCCTGGACGGTTCCACCTGTTCCCATTCCGAACACAGTAGTTAAGCGTCCACAGGCCGAGGGTACTTCGTTGGAGACGACGTGGGAGAGTAGGTAGTTGCCGCAAAGATAGAACTCGTGAATGACGTGTTCACGAGTTCTATTTATAAATGACATGGCGGCTTTGGTGAAGCGGTTAACACACTGGATTGTGGCTCCAGCATGCATGGGTTCGATCCCCATAAGTCGCCCCATAGGGGTATAGCTCAACTGGTAGAGCAACGGTCTCCAAAACCGTAGGTTGTGAGTTCAAGTCTTACTGCCCCTGCCATTGAGGTTCAGCCGTATCGATTTGATACGGTTTTTTTGTTCTTTTATCTTCTTTTTCTTGTCAAATACTCCATTATAGTGTAGAATGACGAACAGCAAAGAGCTTTTGCTGTCTATTTAAGGAGGAGATCGATCCATGAAGAAATTCGTCCAAATGGCGCTTGTCTTGTGTCTTACGTTGCTTGCTGTACAGGTGAGCGCTTCCCCTTATACTGATAAGGTTACGCTTCCTGAGGGCGCGGTGATCACGAATGTAAATCGCCTTGCGGTCGGTGCCCCCCTTTATGTACAGGTTGAGAATACAGCCCCTTCCATTGAAATCTTGACCCAGATTGTTGCGGATGCGGCCCGTGTGACACGTGCTAACGTGGTCAGCTATGATGCGGTGGCAAACGGAATCAAGGAGAGCAAGGGCATTGATCTGAAGACCCTTCCGCGCCGTGATGCTGCAAAGACGTTTAAAGATAATGTTGCTTCCTTTCGCAGATGCTTACGTTATCCTGACTGTGGCAAACAACAGTCGTACGGTTTTTTTCTTTGATGTTTACCGTGCCGGTTCGAAATGAGCTTCTCTACACGTATGAGGTGCGTGCAAAACTCGACGGACGGTAATACGGTAGCAACGTTCTCCAATCTTTCCGAGCAGTTCTATAAGAATTGGCAGCGTTCGGTGGAGGCACAGAACAAAGGAAAGTAAGCTCTTCGTTACGATGGGAGCTGCTGCACGAAGCTCGATAAACATCGTGCAGCAGCTTTTTTTCTGTCTCTTGTGGAAAAATGTAGCATCTGCTCATAATATTTTATTGACAAAAGATGCTTTTGCTATACTAAGATAGACACACTATCTTTTGGACGGAATTATGGGGAGGAAAATGATCTATGGCGATCAATGAAAAAAACTGCGCAATATCGCGATTATTGCTCACGTTGATCATGGCAAGACGACGCTGGTCGATGCGATGCTGAAGCAGAGTCACGTGTTTCGCCTCGAACGAGCAGGTGAACGAACGCGTGATGGACTCAGGCGATATTGAGCGCGAGCGTGGGATTACGATTCTCTCGAAGAATACGGCTATCCTCTATGATGGGATCAAAATCAATATCGTAGATACCCCGGGGCACGCGGACTTCGGCGGTGAGGTGGAGCGCGTCCTCAACATGGTGGACGGCGTTCTTCTGCTTGTCGATGCGTTTGAGGGGCCGATGCCGCAGACGAAGTACGTTCTGCGCAAGGCGCTCGAGCAAGGGCTGAAGCCGATTGTTGTCATCAACAAGATCGACCGCCCGGATCAGCGCGTGGACGATGTGTACGATGAGGTTCTGGAGCTCTTTATGGAGCTGGACGCGGACGATGATCAGCTCGATTTTCCCGTGATCTATGCTGCAGCGCGCGACGGTATCGCCAAGTTTAACATGGAGGATACGAACGATAATCTCGAGCCGCTGATGCAGACCATCGTGAAGGAGATCCCAGCACCGCAGGGGGATGCAGAGGGCCCTCTGCAGATGATGGTGACGACGCTCGAGGCCGATGACTACGTTGGCCGTGTTGCCATTGGGCGCGTGATTCGTGGTTCGGTGCGTCCCAATCAAAATGTCGTTGTGATCAGCGGCGATCATGAGACGAAGGCAAAGATCGGCAAGGTCTATGTGTATCAGGGGCTCAAACGCGTCGAGGTCGACGAGGCAGGGATGGGCGAGATCGTCGCTCTGACGGGGGCTCGGCGATGTGAGCATCGGCTATACGGTGGCGGACGCGGAGAATCCGGAGGCACTGCCGACGATCAATATTGATGAGCCGACGCTCTCCATGACCTTTGGTGTCAATACGAGTCCGTTTGCAGGCCGTGAGGGGCAGTTCGTCACGTCGCGCCATCTGCGCGATCGCCTGTTTCAAGGAGATCGAGACGAATGTCGCCATGCACGTCGAGGAGACGGATTCCGCCGATGTGTTCAAGGTATCGGGACGCGGCGAGCTGCATCTTTCCATTTCTGATCGAGCAGATGCGCCGTGAGGGCTATGAGCTGCAGGTCGGAAAGCCCGAGGTTGTCTATAAGACGATCAACGGACAGAAGTGCGAGCCGATGGAGAATCTGACGGTCGAGGTTCCGCAGGAGTATATGGGCGCCGTGATGGAGGCACTCGGTACGCGCAAGGCGGAGCTGTCGAATATGACGGAGCTGTCGGGCTATATCCGCATGGAGTTCTTTATCCCGGCGCGCGGACTGATCGGCTTCCGTTCGGAGCTCCTGACGAGTACGAAGGGCAACGGGATTATGAATCATATCTTCCACGGCTATGTTCCGTACAAGGGGGATATGACAGGCCGTTCGCATGGCTCGCTTGTTGCGTTTGAGCAGGGCGAGACGACGGGCTACGGCATCTTTTCCCTGCAGGATCGCGGAACGATGTTTATCTCGCCGGGGCAGCAGGTCTACGAAGGGAATGATCGTCGGGGAGAACTCACGCGATATTGATATGGACATCAATCCATGCAAGAAGAAAAATGTCACGAATATGCGTACCTCTGCCTCAGATGAGGCAATCCGACTCACTCCGCCGCGTATTCTGAGCCTGGAGCAGGCGCTGGAGTATATCAACGATGATGAGCTCGTCGAGGTGACGCCGGAGAATATTCGTCTGCGTAAAGGCGATTCTCGATCGGACGGCACGCGGGTCGTGCGGCGAAGAATGCACGGAAATAACGGTGAAAAAGGTTTTTTTCATCAAACTTTCTATCGTCGATGCACTTGCTTTTTCTGAAAGAAATATGATAGTATGTCTGCGTTAGCAGGATGAGATATTGTCGCCAAATTTTCGGCGGATGATAGCAGATCAAGGAAGGAAGAGGTAAATGGGTGCAGATCTTTGTTTTTCACGTGTGAAAGATATGGTTTCACACGTCGTGGACTCATTTATACCGAGTCCCTGAGGATGAAGATGAGGATGTAGGAGATTCAGGAGCAGCAGGCATACGACTGCTCAGACGTACTGCAGATACTGCACAGAGTTTCTGCTTCGAGCGACGCGTTGTCAATGGCGGAACGGTGTCGTCATTCTCATCGCCTTCCTATGGCAGCCCAGTTCCTTTCAGTCTCCAGCGCACCCCTGTGACAGGGAGATGGGAGTCGACGCCGCTGACGCGTACATACGACGAAGGTATCGGAACTGCGCGTGCGGATTCATCGCCCGCGTCGTTACGATGATGCAGGGCTCCGGCGGTTGTCCAGCTGAAGCAGGGATTGCGATCGCCGTGAATTTTTGACTGCATGAGCGAGCCTGAACGACGTCGTGTCTGTGACTTTTCCTGAATGGTGCCTGCTATGTGATGCATGGTACGGCACATGTGGTGTCGAGTACGATCATCCTCTATGCACCCGAAGGGTGTTGATGTGACGGATGCCCACTTGCAGCGACGAAGACCAACTGAATGATGATCATGGAGCTCTACGCGAAGACCATCCTCGCATGAGCTCTTTTTGTAAAAATTCTGCGAGGGCGTTGTTTTGGCGGGCCCATGGTATGCTATAATACGCCCTAGTGTAAAAAAACACGCGTTTTCGATAGCTGTTCTGTGCCGTATTTGATGCGGTGGTACAGCGGATGAGGAGCGCGGAAGAACAACAGGAGGTATTTTTATGGCAGTCATTTCTATGAAGCAGCTTCTGGAGGCAGGTGTCCATTTCGGACATCAGACGCGTCGCTGGAACCCGAAGATGGCACGTTACATCTTCACGGAGCGCAATGGTATCTACATCATTGATCTGCAGAAGACGGTGCGCAAGGTGGATGAGGCGTACAATTTCCTTCGCAGCGTTGCGCAGGAAGGGAAGTCCGTGCTCTTCATCGGCACGAAGAAGCAGGCGCAGGAGGCCATCCGCGAGGAGGCACTCCGTGCGAATATGTACTACGTCAACGAGCGTTGGCTCGGCGGCATGCTGACGAACTTCCAGACGATTCAGCGTCGTATTCATCGTCTCAAGGCACTTGAGGAGATGGAGGAGAACGGCACGTTCGAGGTTCTCACGAAGAAGGAAGTGCAGGGGCTGCGCCACGAGAAGGAGAAGCTCGAGCGTTATCTGGGCGGCATTAGGATATGAACCGTCTGCCGGGTGCACTCTTTGTCGTTGACCCGCGCAAGGAGCGTATTGCGGTTGCCGAGGCACGCAAGCTGAACATTCCCATCGTCGCGATTGTCGATACGAACTGTGATCCCGGATGAGATCGACTATGTGATTCCCGGGCAACGATGATGCGATCCGTGCCGTGAAGCTTCTCACGGGCTGCATGGCGGATGCCGTGCTCGAGGGAAATCAGGGCGGCGCACAGGAAGCGGCTGAGTAATCAAAAGACAGTGGGGTAAGGGAGCATTATCCCTTACCCCTTTTTTTATGGAACGATCATAGGGAGGAACGATAATGGCAATTAGTGCAGCGATGGTAAAAGGAACTGCGTGAGCGCACGGGCGCAGGTATGATGGACTGCAAGAAGGCTCTCGCTGAGACGAACGGCGATATGCAGCAGGCAATCGACTACCTGCGCGAGAAGGGGATTGCAAAGGCAGAGAAGAAGGCTGGACGCATCGCCGCTGAGGGTGCGGTGACGGCATATCTCTCGTCCGATGCGAAGGTCGGTGTCATTGTCGAGATCAACTGTGAGACGGACTTTGCTGCGAGCAATGAACAGTTCCGCGAGCTCAGTGCGAAGGTTGCCAAAGCACATTGCAGAGACGAACCCGGCAGATCTCGATGCCCTGAATGCAAGCACGCTGGATGGCAAGGATGTTGCCTCCCTCATTACTGAGGCAACGGCGACGATCGGGGAGAAGATTTCCATCCGCCGCTTTGCCCGCTATGAGGGCGCAGGCCGTGTGGCAACGTACATCCACATGGGCGGCAAGATCGGCGTCCTCGTTGAGCTCTCCGGTGGGGATGAGCAGCTCGGCAAGGATATTGCGATGCAGATTGCGGCAGCGGCACTCGCTCGCGATTGATCGTGCCGGTGTGACGGCCGATCATATCGAGCATGAGAAGGAGGTCCTTCGCAAGCAGGCGCTTGAGGAGGGCAAGCCCGAGAAGATCATCGAGAAGATGGTCGAGGGGCGTATCAATAAGTTCTATGAGGAAGTCTGCTTGCTTGAGCAGAAATTCGTCAAGGATCCGGAGAAGAAGATTGCAGATGTGCTCGGCTCGGTAGAGGTCAAGGCGTTTACGCGCTATCAGCTGGGCGAAGGCATCGAGAAGAAGCAGGAGGACTTCGCTGCAGAGGTTGCTGCTCAGATGAAGTAAGATGATTTGAAGAGAGGAGAGCTGCCCAACGGCAGCTCTTTTTTGCAGATGGTCTGCGGATTTTTTTGCAAAAATGTGCTATAATGGCGCAGAGAGTGTGCGTGACAGGAGGAGTTGTCTTGGAAACGAAATATCGTCGCGTCGTGTTGAAGCTGAGCGGAGAAGCGCTCGCGGGAGATCAGGGATTCGGGATCAATCCACAGGTTGTCGAGGCAATCGCCGCACAGATTAAGAAGGTGCGCGATCACGGCATCGATGTCGCCATTGTGGTCGGCGGAGGGAATATCTGGCGCGGACTCGCAGGCAGTGCGAAGGGGATGGATCGCACGACGGCAGACTATATGGGGATGATGGCGACGGTGATGAACGCACTCGCCCTGCAGGATGCTCTTGAAAATCAGGACGTTGACACGCGTGTCCAGAGTGCCATTGAGATGCGTCAGGTGGCAGAACCGTATATTCGCCGTCGCGCCATCCGTCACATGGAGAAGGGGCGCGTGGTGATCTTCGGTGCTGGTACGGGGAATCCCTATTTTTCTACGGATACGACGGCCGCCCTGCGCGCAGCGGAGATCGAGGCAGACGTTATTCTCATGGCGAAGAAGGGGACGGACGGAATCTACGATTCCGACCCCAATAAGAACCCCAATGCCAAGCGCTTTGAGAAACTGGCGTATATTGATATTCTGAACAAGGGACTCGCGGTCATGGACGCGACGGCGACCAGTCTCTGCATGGAGAATAACATCCCCATGGTGGTGTTTAATATTGATGTGCATGAAAATATTGCACGGGCAGCATTTGGTGAGCCGATTGGTACAACGGTAGGAGGCGAAGCAGTATGATCAAGGATATTCTGTCAAAGCACGAGGAAAGTATGAGTAAGGCGATCGAGGCGCTTCGTCGCGAGTTCTCTTCGCTGCGCGCAGGACGCGCAACGCCGAATCTCTTGGATAAGATCATGGTGCCCTACTATGGGACACCGACCTCAGTCAACCAGCTCGCCAAGGTGACGGTGCCGGAGCCGCACATGATCGTCATTACACCGTGGGAGAAGTCGATTCTGCATGAGATTGAAATCGCTATCTCAAAGTCCGATCTCGGCCTTTCGCCGAACTCTGACGGAAATGTGATTCGCCTTGCAATCCCTCAGCCGACGCAGGAGCGCCGCAAGGAGCTGATCAAGACGGTCGGCAAGAAGACGGAGGAGGCGAAGGTCGCTCTGCGCAATATCCGACGTGATGCAAACGAGGCAATCAAAAAGCTCGAGAAGGACAAGGAGATCAATGAGGACGAGTCCAAGCGCGGTCAGGACTCTGTGCAGAAGCTCGTCGATAAGTTCGTCAAGCAGATGGACGAGATGCGTGCAGCAAAGGAAAAAGAGGTCATGGAGATCTGATGGAGGATTCCTTTTCGGCATGTCCGTGGGATGAGGTGCGGCGGGAGCTGGATGCCAAAGGCGCATCCTACACGGTATCGGTATCGCGTGCATCACGTCCTTTTTTTCCCGTCGATGAGACGCAGTCCCTATGTCATTCGTGTTCGCCAGAATGGGGCTGTGCATCAGGTCACGCTCACGGAACTTCCGCTGTGCAGTCCGACTGTCGCCGCCTACGAAGAACATTTCCGCTGAATGCGCGACACCCCTTTCGGCATCCGCCGAAGGGGTGTTTTGGTAGAAGAGTAAAGGCATAGGAAATGGAGCGAATCGACATGTGGAGAGAAACTATGGCGGCGAGAAAGAATGATACGCCCGGACATCGAAAGCGATCACGGCTTTCCAATCTGGCGCTCTGATCGTGCCAGATATGCTCGCGTCATATTGCCATTGTGATGGATGGCAAATGGAAGATGGGCAGAAGGCAAAGGGAAAACTCTCGTTCCGCAGGGCCATGAGGCGGGAGCGCGCACGCTGAAAGCGCATCGTGCGTGCTGCATCGCATATAGGGATAGAGGTGTTGACGGTCTATGCCTTTTTCAACAGAGAACTGGAAAGCGCCCGCATCGGGAAGTCGACTTTTCTGCTGCGACTCTTTGATACATTTTTCTGGAGACGGAGATCGACGAGATGCACGAGCAAAAATGTTCGCATTCAGTTTCATCGGTCGACGGGATCGCTTCTCTGACCGTTTCCTTGCCCGTATGGAGGATGCAGAGCAGCGTACGGCGCATAACACCGGCGTGCATTTTTAATCTGGCGGCGAATTATGGCAGCCAGGATGAGATCGTGCGTGCTGTTCGTAAGTTGGCCGTGCGTGTCGCAGAGGGAGATACGCCCTGAGGAAATCGACGAGGCACTCTTTTTCCGATGCACTCGATACGGCAGGCGATCCGCCCGTGGATCTCTTTATCCGTACGAGCGGCGATCTTCGTCTGAGCAACTTCCTCCTATGGCAGTCTGCCTATGCAGAGCTGTATTTTACGGAGACGCATTGGCCGGATTTCACACCGGAAGAACTTAAGCGTGCCATTGAGGACTTTGCAGGGCGAAGCCGGCGCTTTGGCGGGCTTACTACAGAAGAATAAAGATGGAGGCTGTCTTTGATTACACGCATTATCTCCGGCATTATCGGCATTGGTATTGCAGGATATGTTATACAGACGGGCGGAACAACGTTTACGGTTGCCGCAGCGGTGCTTGCAGCTCTCGCGTGGTTTGAGTATACACGTGCATTTTCGCACCGTGGAGGCAGTCCTGCCCTATTCTCCGGTATTCTTGGCATCGGGGGAATGCTGTATGGCGCGTTCATCGGGCAGGAGAGTGTGATCTTGCTTTCCATGATCGCATCCTCGATTCTTGCCCTGATGACCTGCGTCCTCCTGCGCGGCGATGTGTCTGTTCACGATGCAACTGTTTCTGTGGCGGGGATCTGCTACATCGGCATGCCGTTTGCCCTGCTTATTCTCCTGCGGAATATGACGGGGCCTGTCTATACGACGCCGATTGAGACGTTTTCCTGCGGAGCAGCGATGGTCTGGGTGATGTTTATCGGGACATGGGCAAGTGACAGTTTTGCCTATTTTGCCGGACGTGCGTTTGGCTCGCACAAGCTGGCACCTGCCATTAGTCCGAATAAGACGATCGAGGGGTTCTTTGGCGGTCTGATCGGTACGATCGCTGTCGTCGTGGGGCTTGGCTGGCTTCTCGCAATGCCGCTGCCGCAGATGGCTGCACTGGGCGCTGCGATTGCCGTGCTCGGTACGCTTGGTGATCTTGTCGAGTCCATGATGAAGCGGCAGACGGGCATCAAGGATTCGGGTGCGATTATCCCGGGACACGGTGGTGTATGGGATCGCTTTGACAGTGTTCTCTTTACGGCACCGCTGGTCTATTACTATACGGTATACATTGTCCTGCGCTGAGCGGGGCAAAAGGAGCTTGGATGTTAGAGAAAATTGCTGCGACAGTCTTTGTCTTCGGACTGCTCGTCTTTGTGCACGAGTTGGGGCATTTTATCACGGCAAAACTGACCGGGATGCGTGTGGATGAATTTGCCATCGGCTTTGGGCCGCGTCTGGTGCATTTTCGTTATGGAGAGACGGTCTATTCGATCCGTCTGATTCCACTGGGGGGCTTCAATGATATTGCCGGCATGGCGGCAGATGACAACGATGCCGGTGATCGCGGCTATTGCCGCAAACCGATTCTCTCCCGCATGATTGTGATTCTTGCTGGATCGGCGATGAATTTTATCCTGCCGATCATTCTTTTTTTCGGCATTTTTTTCTTTGCCGGGGTGCAGACGCCGAATCCTGCGCCTGTTCTTGGCAAGGTGCTTGCAGATAATCCTGCTGCACAGGCGGGGCTCATGGCGAACGACCGCATCATTGCGATTGATGGGAAGCCCATCGAGACGTGGCAGGAGATGGTGGACGCCATTCGCACAAACCACGGAACGGTTCCGATGACGATGCAGGTGGAGCGCAATGAGCAGGAGCTGACGGTCAGTGTGACCCCACATTATGATGCATCACAGCAGCGTGGATACATCGGCATTGTGAATGCCTATACCAGTACCTATCCTGGCTTCTTCCAGTCCATCTCGATGGCATTCGAGCGGACGGGGATGATTGTCGTGATGATGCTCGATGCGCTCTATCGGATCATTCTTGAGCTCTCTGGCTCGGAACTGGCGGGGCCGATCGGTGTGGCACAGATGGCGGGGGAAGTCGCGGAGATGGGCATTGTCCCGCTCCTCAATTTCGCTGCACTTCTCAGTCTCAATCTTGCGATCATCAATCTCCTTCCCGTACCGGCACTGGACGGAGGACACTTTCTAACGCTCTGTGTTGAGGCGGTGCGCGGTAAGCCGCTGAGTCCGAAGGTCATGCACTATATCCAAAATGCGGGTGTGGGGCTGATTATTCTGTTGATGCTGCTCGCGATGAAAAATGATGTCGTACGTATTTTTGCAGGAGGTTGACCCGCGTCATGTCAACATTTGAGCGCCGCCGCACGCGGCAGATTCACATTGGGAATATCCCCATCGGGGGCGGTGCACCGATCTCCGTGCAGTCCATGTGCAACACGAAGACGACGGATACGGAGGCGACGGTAAGGCAAATCCGCGAGCTGGCGGCGGCAGGCTGTGATATCGTACGCCTCGCTGTGCCAGATATGGAGGCGGCAAAGAACCTCGGCAATATCATTCGCCAGGTGAAAACTCCGCTCGTCGCCGATATCCACTTTGACTATAAGCTTGCGCTTGAGGCGATGACACAGGGGATTGCGGCTCTGCGCATCAATCCCGGCAATATCGGTGGTACGGAGCGCGTGAAAAAGGTCGTCGCGGCGGCACGTGAGGGGGGAATCCCCATCCGTATCGGCGTGAATGCCGGCTCACTCGACCATAAAAATGCTCAAGAAGTATGGCGGTGTCACGGCAGAAGCCTTGGTTGAATCCGCCATGGAACACGTGCGCATTCTGGAGGAGCTGGATTTTCATGACATGAAGATTTCGCTCAAGGCGCATGATGTTCCGCTGACACTTGCGGCGTATCGTCTGATGAGTGAGCGTACGGATTACCCGCTGCATCTAGGCATCACGGAGGCGGGCACGGCGGGGACGGGGATCATCAAGTCTGCTGTCGGCGTCGGAGCTCTTCTCGCCGAGGGAATTGGTGACACGATACGCATCTCGCTGACGGGAGATCCTGTCGTCGAAGTCCGTACGGCAAATGAGATTCTGAAGGCGCTCGGGCTGAAGGAGTATGGGCCAACGCTCGTCGCTTGCCCTACGTGCGGGCGGACGAGCATCGACCTTGCATCCATCGCGGAGAAGGTCGAGGAACGTCTGCGCGGCATGGAGGATCCCATCGAGGTGGCTGTGATGGGCTGTGTTGTCAATGGTCCCGGTGAGGCACGTGGTGCGGATGTCGGTATTGCCGGCGGGAATGGCGAGGGCCTGATCTTTCGCAAGGGAGAGGTCGTTCGTAAGGTAAAGGAAGAAGAACTGCTGCCCGAACTCTTTCGGGAGATTGATGCGATATTGGAGGAACGGAAACGGTCATGAGAGCAACGAATCTGTACGCGCCTACCCTTAGAAATACGCCTGCGGAGGCGGAGATTGCGAGCCATCAGCTCATGTACCGAGCCGGGTCTCATTCGCAAGTCTGCCGGCGGGATGTACACCTATCTGCCGCTCGCATGGCGCACCATCCGAAAGATTGAGCAGATCATCCGTGAGGAGATGGATGCCGCGGGCGGGCAGGAGATCATGATGCCAATCCTGCAGCCGTCCGAACTCTGGGAGGAGAGCGGCCGCTGGGGGGCATACGGCGCGGAGATGATCCGCGTGAAGGATCGTCATGGCCGCGAGTTCTGCATGGGGCCGACCCATGAGGAGATGATTACGGCACTCGTGCGCGATGAGGTGCGCTCGTACAAGCAGCTCCCACTCATGCTCTATCAGATTCAGGACAAGTTCCGTGATGAGCGCCGCCCACGTTTTTGGGGTGATGCGCAGCCGTGAGTTCATCATGAAGGATCTCTATTCCTTTGACAAGGACATCGCGGGGATGAACGAGTCCTATCGCAAGATGTCCGTGGCCTATACAAATATTTTCACGCGCTGCGGATTGAACTTCCGTGCGGTGGAGGCCGACAGCGGTGCGATCGGCGGCGGGCACTCCGAGGAGTTTACCGTTCTTGCTCCTGAGGGGGAGTCGCGTATTGCCTGCTGTGATGCGTGCAGCTATGCTGCGAGTGACGAGAAGGCGGCACTGCGTCCCATCGATGCCGCTGCGGAGGAAGCACTGCCGCTTGAGAAGGTGGAAACGCCCGATGCTCATACGATTGCCATGCTTGCTGAGTATCTCAGGATTCCTGTCGAGAAGACGATCAAGGCGGTTGCCTATCAGACCGAGGAGGATGTACTTATCCTCGCATTTCTGCGCGGCGACCACGAGGTCAATGAGGTGAAGCTTGCGAATGCCGTTGGTGCGCAGGAGCTTCGCATGGCGGATGATGCGGCCATCCGTGCAGCAGGCGGATGCCCGGGCTTTATGAGCCCCATTGGCATCAAAGAGGGCACGTGTATCGTGGTTGATGAGACGGCAATGCGGATGCACAATGCCGTATCTGGCGCAAATGAACAGGACTTTCACTATATCAACGTCAACCCGAAGCGTGACTTTGGGGAAGTGACTGTGACGGATATTCGCCTTGTTGCGGAGGGCGATCTGTGCCCTGCCTGCGGCGCTGGACATCTTCACATTGGCCGCGGCATTGAGGCAGGACAGATCTTTGCGCTCGGCACGAAGTACAGTGAGGCGATGGGGGCGACCTTCCTCGATGAGGCGGGGAAGACGCAGCCCCTGCAGATGGGCTGTTATGGCATCGGTGTCGGGCGCACGATGGCGGCGGCAATCGAGCAGAATCACGATGAGCATGGCATCATTTGGCCGCGTGCGATTGCGCCGTACGAGGTCGTCGTCGTGGCGGTAAACGCCAAGGCGGAGGAGCAGCTCACATACGCCGAGGAGATTTACGAGGAGCTGCGTGCTGCAGGTGTCGATGTACTGCTCGACGACCGTCGTGAGCGTGCGGGCGTGAAGTTCAACGATTGTGACCTCATCGGTTATCCTGTGCGTATTGCGATCGGACCAAAGACCATAGAAAATGGAACGATTGAGGTGAAGATCCGCAAATCCGGTGAACTCGTGAACTTTGCACGGGATACGTACCTGAAGGGCGTGAAGGATATGCTGGCAGCACTTTAATGTCGCTTCAGGAAAGGGAGGAACTGTGGCAAAGGCATATCCAGGAGTGATTCTTCGCGTGCCGGAGGGGAGCCTTGCCGATGAGCTGGGGCTTGTGGCGGGGGATAAGATCCTTGCGATCAACGATATGCTGCTGTGCGATATTATTGACGTCAGTTTTGCGATGGCGGACGAGGAGATTGAGCTTCTCGTTGAACATACCGATGGGACGCAGGAGTGCATTGAATTTGACAAGGACTATGACGAGGAACTCGGCGTAGAGTTTGAGAGCGCCGTATTCGATGGGATTCGTGCATGCGAATCACTGCTATTTCTGCTTTGTCGATATGATTGCCCCGCACATGCGTCACAGTCTTTCCGTAAAGGACGACGATTACCGCCTGTCCTTTCTCTATGGGAATTTTGTGACACTGACCAACATGGGGGAGGCAGATTACGCGCGTATTGCACGGCTGCATCTCTCCCCTCTATGTATCGGTGCAATGTACGAATCCCGTCCTGCGTGCAGAGATGCTGCGCTGTTCGTGGGCGGGGATATTCTCGGACAGCTTGCGCGGCTCGAAGCGGCGGGCGTGGAGTATCATACGCAGGTGGTGCTCTGTGCAGGGCTGAACGATGGAGAGGAGCTGGAGCGGACGATTCGCGACATTACGGCGCGGCGTCCTCATGCTCTCTCACTCGCCATCGTGCCCGTTGGGCTGACAAAACATCGAACGGATCCGTTCCCGCTCGTTCAGTTTGATCGGGACGGTGCGGCGCGCGTGATCGACCAGGTTGAGCCGTGGCAGGAAAAAAATGCGCACGGAAGAAGGGCGTACCTTCATCTACCTAGCTGATGAATTTTATTTTCTGGCAGGACGCGAGGTTCCGCCTGCCACGATGTACGATGGTTTTCCGCAGCTCGACAATGGGATTGGGCTGACGCGCAGCTTCATCGGGGAGTGGGATGCGGCAAAGGAGCGCGGAGCTGCATGCAGCGCTCACCTCGCTGTCGTGAGCGGAACGGCGGTTGCTCCCGTTCTGGCGGCAAAGGCACGGGAGCTTGATCCTCTGGAGCAGAATATTTTCGTCTTGCCCGTTGAAAATCGTCATTTCGGCGCGATGGTCAATGTGTCGGGTCTCCTCATCGGTGCAGATATTGCAGCAGCCCTGCGCGAGATGCCCCGGACGGTTGACGGTGTACTCATTCCCGCATCGGCATTGCGCGAGGGCGAGGATATTTTTCTGGATGATATGACCCTTGATGCCCTGCGGGCGAAATTTCCTGCCCTGCGCATCGAGCCGGTGGCGACGGGGGCGGACTACTATGCGGCACTTTCGGACTGGGGACATTATCATCGTACGCGTGCGAGCGGTGGTTATACGTGGCAGAGCAATGCGGGTTATACAAAGCCTGTGGCAGGAAATCGCTGAGGATGCAGGGAGAGGAGTGAAGGATCATGAGCAAACCCATTGTGGCAGTGGTCGGACGCCCCAATGTCGGGAAGTCAACGCTGTTCAATCAGATCGGCAAGAAGCGTGTCTCCATTGTCGACGATATGCCGGGCGTGACGCGTGACCGCATCTATCTGGATGCGGAGTGGCTGAACCATGAGTTTACGATCATTGACACCGGCGGCATCGAGTTCGATGAGAGTGACCATATTCTGCGTTCGATGCGTTCTCAGGCAGAGCTGGCAATGGAGGAGGCAGATGTCATCCTCTTTCTCGTCGATGGGCGGGCAGGGCTGACAACTTCGATGAGGAGGTCGCGCGGCTTCTGCGGCGGACGAAAAACCTGTGATTCTGGCGGTCAACAAGATCGATAGCTTTGAGCGTGAAGCGCTGATTTACGATTTCTATTCGCTTGGGCTCGGTGACCCTGATTCCCATCTCTGCCTCCAATGCGATGAATCTCGGCGATCTGCTGGATGCCGTCGTCGCAGCGTTTCCCGAAAAGAGCCGAGCGGAGGCACAGGAGACGGATGAGATCGCTATTGCCGTCGTCGGCCGTCCCAATGTCGGCAAATCCTCACTCGTGAACCGTCTGCTCGGTGAGGAGCGGGTCATCGTCAGTGATGTGCCGGGGACGACACGCGATGCGATTGACACACATTTTACCAAAGACGGAGCAAAGTATCTCCTCATTGATACGGCAGGGATGCGGCGCAAGGGCAAGATCACACTGCCTGTGGAGCGGTACAGCGTGATGCGCTCCCTGCGTGCGATCGACCGCGCAGGGGGTCGTCCCTCATGGTCATCAACGCCGCTGAGGGATTCTGGAACAGGATACGAAGATCGCGGGCTATGTGCACGAGTCGGGCAAGGGCGTCATCATCGTCGTGAATAAATGGGATATTTTCCCGGAGAAGAACGACAAGTCGACGCTGCGCTTTACGGATGATCTGCGCGAAAAGCTCGGCTTTCTCCAGTATGCCCCTGTCCTCTATACATCGGCACTGACAGGACAGCGCGTGGAGCGTGTGACGGAGCTCGTGAAATATGTGGCGGAGCAGCAGTCGATGCGCATCAAGACGAGTGTGCTCACGAGCTGATCCGCGATGCGGTATCGGTCAATCCGCCGCCGACGAAGAAGGGGAAGCAGCTCAAGATTCTGTTTGTCACGCAGGTGAGCATTGTTCCGCCGACGTTCATTATTTTCGTCAATGACCCCGAACTCATGCACTTCTCCCTATCTGCGCTTTATCGAAAATCGTCTGCGCGAGAGCTTTCGGCTTCGAGGGAACACCAATCCGCCTCGTGGTGCGCGCGCGCAAGGAGGAAGAACAATGATGTATCTCGCCGCAGCCATCGCCGCTCATCTCATTGGATCGATTCCGAGTGGGCTGATCCTTGGAAAACTGATCTGGCATAAGGATCTGCGCGACTATGGCAGCCACAATATCGGTGCGACGAATGCATGGCGCACGCTCGGAAAGGGCGCGGGCATTGCCGTATTTGTTGCGGACAGCCTGAAAGGGCAGGCGGGCGTTATGCTGGACTGCTCCTTGTCGGTACGCCCTCGCTGCCGTCATCGGAGGTTTGTGCCATTCTCGGCACAGCTTTTCGCTCTTTCTCCGCTTTCACGGCGGCAAAGGCGTTGCGACTTCGCTTGGCGTTCTGACGATGCTGATGGGGCAGGTGACGTTTATCATTTTTGTCATCTGGCTGACGATCGTCTATGTGTCACGCTATGTTTCCCTCGGCTCTGTTGTCGCAGCATTTCTTGCGCCGTTCCTTGCGGCACTTTACGGTTATCCGACAGAGTATGTACTCTTTACGGCCGTGGCGGCGATCCTCGTCATTCTCCGTCACCGGGAGAACATCGGACGGCTGATGCACGGGACAGAAAATAAAATCTGACGCACGGTTTGTGGTACTGGGCGTGTATGGTATGATATACTTGGACTGAAATAGTGCATCGGCAGCAGTGGTCAGGGAGGATGGGATTCTGTGAATACAGTCAAGATAGCTCTTTTGGGGGCGGGGACAGTCGGCTCCGGCGTTATCCGCACCCTGTCTATGAACGGGGAGACGATCGCAGGGCGTTGCGGCGCACGCATCGAGATCAAGAAGATTCTCGTCCGCGATGCGAAGAAATACCGCCCGGAGGCAGAGGGATTGCCCTCACGGACAACTTTGATGAGATCCTGAATGACCCGGAGATCTCGATCGTCGTCGAGGTGATGGGCGGGCTCATGCCGGCAAAGGACTACATGCTGCGTGCCATGCGTGCGGGCAAACACGTGGTCACCGCCAACAAGGATGTCATTGCCGAACATCTGCGGGAACTCTATGGTGCAGCGGATGAGCATCACGTCGATTTCCTCTATGAGGGCAGTGTCGGCGGCGGCATCCCGATCATCAAGCCGCTGAAGGAGTGCCTGACAGCGAAACGAGATCTCCGAGGTCATGGGTGTCATCAACGGAACGACGAATTACATGCTGACGAAGATGACGGAGAAGCATATCAGCTATGATGCCGTACTGCGCCGTGCGCAGGAAAAAGGCTATGCTGAGGCGAATCCGTCGGCGGATGTGGACGGACTGGATGCCGCGCGCAAGGCGGCGATTCTGGCGTCACTCGCCTTTGATACCATCGTCGAGTTCGAGGATGTCTCCGTTGAGGGAATCTCACATATTACGGAAGACGATATTGAGTATGGCCTGAACCTTGGCTACGTTATCAAACTTCTTGCAGTGGGACGCAATACGGAGGAGGGATCGATGTCCGTGTGCATCCCGTGTTCCTCCCTGAAGACACATCCGCTCGCTTCAATCAACGGCGTGTTCAATGCGGTCTTTGTACGCGGCAATGTGATCGGCGAAGCGATGTTCTACGGTCGCGGTGCAGGCTCGCTTCCGACGGCATCCGCTGTGGTCGCAGACGTTATTGAGGTCACGCGCGACATTGTCGCAGGGACAACGGGGCGCATGAAGTATCGGATCGGCACGAAGAAAAAGCTCTGTCCTGTGGAGAAGACGCGCTCCTCTTATTATCTGCGGCTCGTTGTCGCTGATGAGCCGGGCGTGCTCGGTGAGATCGCCACGACATTTGGGACGTGCGGGGGTTAGCCTTCGATCCGTCATTCAGGCGAGATCGACGGTGAGCGGTGACGCGGAGATCGTCGCTGTGACGCATGTCGTGACACATGCGGATGCCTTCCGCTGCCGCAGCGCTGCAGGCACTTCCTGTCGTACGCGAGGTGCGCAGCCTGATCCGGGTGGCAGACGGGCAGGAGGATACGATATGACGGAGCGCAGTGTACGCGTGCGTGTCCCTGCGACGAGTGCGAATCTCGGTCCCGGATTTGATGCACTCGGTCTTGCCTGTACGCTGTATAACGAAATGACTCTGACACTGACGCACGAGCCCGGGCTGTCGATCGCGGCACGTGGTGAGGGCGCTGCTTACATTCCGGGAGATGAGCGCAATATCGTCTGGAAGTCCATCCGCTATCTCTTGGAGAAAGCGGAGCGTGCGGAGGAATTTCGCGGTGCACAGATTCGTATGAGCAACCGTATTCCGCTCTCACGTGGGCTTGGCAGCAGTGCGACAGCGATTGTCGCAGGACTGACAGCAGCGAATGCGCTCATTGGCAGTCCGTTTGACCGCCATGCTCTGCTGCAGTTCGCGACGGCCATTGAAGGGCATCCGGACAATGTGGCACCCGCGATCTATGGCGGCTTTTACGGTAAATACCGTGACGGATGGAACGGTGGAATGCTTTTTCCTTCCTGCCGCGTATCTTCCTCCGATTCGTCGTCATGGTGCCGGACTTTACTCTCGACGAAGTCGGCACGAGGTGCTCCCTCGCCGAGGTGCCGATGAAAGATGCTGTCTTTAACATCAGCCATGCAGCCATGCTTGTGGCGGCTCTGTCGCGCGGATCTGAGAAGCATCTGGACAACGCCTTTGCGATGCACTGCATCAAAACCACCGTGCGCCGCTTATCCCGGGGATGTTTGATGTCTTGCCGCTGCGAAGAAGGCGGGGGCATGCGGCGCGGCGCTCAGCGGAGCGGGCCCTTGTCTCATCGCCTTTGTGCCGGAGAAACGGAACTGCACCGAGGATGTCGCCCATGCGATGCGCGAGGCGTTTCGTTCGCACGAGATCGAGGCACGCCCCTGCAGCTCCGTCTCGATACGAAGGGAGCACGCGTTCTCCATCGCAGGAATACGAATGTAAAATCATAGGATATGCCCCCACTCCATGTACCATAGAGGAAGTGGGGGTATCATCTTTTTAAGAAAGTGCTTGCAAAAATATACATAAAAGATGTATAATCATAAACATCTTTTCAGGGAGATGGAGGAACCGTCATGAAGGTCAGTATCATCGGAGCGTCTGGCTATGCGGGGGAAGAACTTATCCGACTTCTTCACGGTCACCCGCATGCCGAGATTGTACATCTGACATCGGAGCGCCATACGGGCGAGAAAATATCGAAACTTTATCCACACTTAACGCATATTTATGACAATATACTGGATTCGATGGAAGATGTTCGCCGTATCGCAGAGGACAGCGATGTTCTCTTTATCGCACTTCCGCATGGACATGCAATGAAGCTGGTCAAGGCGATTGCTGGTCTGCCGGTGCATATCATCGATCTCGGGGCAGACTATCGCTTTGCCGACACATCGGTCTATGAGTCATGGTATCATGTCCCGCACACGGATCCGGAGGCAGAGCGAGTCTACGGACTGGCCGAGCTGTACCGTGATGCAATCCGAGGGGCGCACCTCATCGGCAATGCAGGCTGCTATACGACGGCAAGCATCCTCGCGCTGACACCGCTCGTGCAGGAGCATCTCGTACAGATGGATTCAATTCTCGTCGATGCGGTTTCCGGTGTTTCCGGCGCAGGGCGTACACCGAAGGAGAGCACGCATTTCCCGGAGTTCTATGACAGCTTCACGGCGTATGGCGCAGTTAGTCATCGACACACCCCGGAAATCGAGCAAGCGCTCTCCGAGCAGGCAGGTGAGCCGGTTACGATTAACTTTACGCCGCATCTTGCCCCGATTGCACGCGGTATCCTTGCCACGTGCTATGCACGCCTTGCGGACGGCGTAACGGAAGAGGATGTCGACGCGGCGTTTGCGGCTCGGTATGCAGATGAGTTTTTTTCATCCGTCTGCTTGGGCGTGGCGCGTATCCATCGACGAAGTATGTCCGCGGAACAAATTACCGCGATATCGCATGGCATATTGATCCGCGCACGCATCGTGTTATTGTTTTTTTCCGCGATTGACAATCTCGTCAAGGGAGCGGCAGGGCAGGCGATTCAGAACATGAACATCGCGCTTGGCTTGATGAACGCACAGGACTCGACCTTGTGCCGATGTATCCATAAATGGGAATGGAGGATATTGATATGTTCAGTGAGCAGAATGCAAAAGCTGGGGTGACATTCCCGCAGGGATTCAAGGCAGCAGGGGTAAAGGCGGGCATCAAGAAGAGCGGCAATCTCGATGTTGCTGTGATCTATACGGAGCGGGAGGCGGCTGTTGCGGGCGTATTTACGCAGAATGCCGTTGCTGCTGCACCGGTCTTCGCCTCGAAGAAGGTCGTTGCTACGGGGACAGCGCATGCGATTGCAGCAAATGCAGGCTGTGCGAATGCCTGCACCGGAGCGCAAGGGGAAAAAGGATGCGCGCGCGATGAGGAGATCACGGCGGCAGCACTCGGCTGCACGCCGGAGGACGTTCTCGTCGCCTCAACGGGTGTGATTGGCGTAAATCTTCCGATGGACAAGATGGAGGCGGGACTGAAAGCCGCAGTTGCTGCACTTTCGACAGACGGCAGTGCCAGTGCGGGCAACGCCATTATCACGACGGATACCTACTCCAAGTCGTGCCACGGAGGTGATGCTCGGCGGCAAGCAGGTACGGTTTGGTGCAATCGCAAAGGGATCGGGGATGATTCAGCCGAATATGGCGACGATGCTCGCCTTTATCACAACCGATGCAGCGATTGACGGCAAGCTTTCTCCAAAAGGCACTTCTGAGGTCGTTGAAATTTCGTTCAACATGATTTCGATTGATGGCGATATGAGCACGAACGATATGGCTGTTGTGCTTGCCAATGGCGCGGCAGGAAATGCGAAGATCACGGCAGAGGGCGCGGACTACGAGGCGTTCAAGGCAACGCTTGCAGAGATTTGTAAAGGTCTTTTCACAGCGTATCGCCTCCGACGGTGAAGGTGCAACGAAGTTCCTGACGGTTCATGTGACGGGGACGAAGAGCTTTGCGGATGCCAAGACAATTGCGATGAGCGTGGCAAAGAGTCCGCTTGTCAAGACGGCGTTCTTCGGTGAGGATCCGAACTGGGGACGCGTGATCTGTGCAGTCGGCTATGCAGGGTGTTCCGATGAATCCCTGAGACAACCGTTGTGAAGTTCGGAGGAATCCCTGTCTACGCACACGGTGTCGGTGCCGACTACGATGAGGCGGCGCTCAAGCAGGTCATGCGGGCGAACATGATATTGTGATTGACATCGACATGGGCATGGGCACACAGGAAGCAAACCGTCTGGACCTGTGATTTCTCCTATGAGTACGTCAAGATCAATGGCGAGTATCATACCTGAGGTGAGGGCTATGTACAGCGATAAGGACAAGGCGGAGATCTTGGTTGATGCCCTCCCGTACATCCAGGAGTTCTCGGGCACGACGGTCGTCATAAAGTACGGCGGCAACGCGATGGTGAGCGATGTGCTGAAGGAAAACGTCATGCGCGACGTGGCACTGATGAAGTATGTCGGCATCCGTCCCGTCATCGTTCATGGCGGTGGACCGGAGATCACGGGCTTTTTGAAAAAGGTCGGCAAGGAGTCCTCTTTCGTCGCCGGGCTCCGCGTGACAGATGAGGAGACCGTTGAGATTGCCGAGATGGTACTCGACGGCAAGATCAACTCGGAGATTGTCAATCTCCTGAACCAGCGCGGTGTTCGTGCCGTCGGCCTCTCGGGCAAGGATGCAGGGCTGATCCGCGCGCGCAAGAAGATGGCGACCGTATACGAGAACGATGCAGCGCATGAGGTGGACATTGGCTACGTGGGCGCAGTGGAAAACCATCGACGTTTCTGTGATCGAGGATCTGTTGGACCACGACTATGTGCCGGTTATTGCGCCCATCGGCGTGGGAGCGGATGGCGAGAGTTACAACATCAACGCCGACTACGTTGCGGCGGAGATCGCAGGGGCACTTGCGGCGGAGAAGCTGCTTCTCCTGACGGACATAGAAGGCATCTATAAAGATTTTAACGACAAGAGCTCGTTTCTCTCGACCATCCATCTGCAGGAGGCACGCGATTACATCCGCGACGGAATCATCTCGGGCGGGATGATCCCCAAGGTAGAGGCGTGTCTGACGGCACTGGAGTGCGGCGCGGCAAAGACGCACATCATCGATGGACGCCTGCCGCATGCCATCATTCTCGAGATTTTTTTACGTCGACCGGTGTCGGTACACAGGTTGTACGGTAAGCAGTATAGGAGTGTATATGAGCGAAACGGAGCAGCAAATATTCGAGACGTATGCGAAGGATTATCTTCCCGTATTCAACCGCTATAAAATCGTACTCGATCATGGTGATGGTGTCTATGTTTGGGATGCCGCAGGAAAGAAATATCTCGACTTCCTTGGCGGTATTGCCGTCAATGTCCTCGGATATAATTACCCGCAGCTTGTTGAGGCAATCGCGTCACAGGCAGCAAAGATTATTCATGCCTCGAACCTCTACTACACGAAGCCGCAGGCGGACGCAGCGGAAAAACTTGCAGCACTTAGCGGGCTCGGTAAAGTATTCTTCTGCAACTCGGGAGCAGAGGCAAATGAGGGGGCGATAAAGATTGCACGTAAGTACGCCTGCCAAATCCATCCCGAGAAATCGCAGATCCTCACGGCGTGGGATAGCTTTCACGGGCGTACGCTTGCGACACTGACCGCAACGGGGCAGCCGAAGTATCACGAGGGACTTGGCCCGCTGCCGGCAGGCTTTGACCATATCCGCTACAATGATATTGCGGATCTCGAGGCGAAGATCAGCGATCAGACGGCAGCGGTCATGCTCGAGACGATTCAGGGGAGGGTGGCGTCTATCCGCCGGAGGACAACCATTTGAAAAAGGTTCGTGCCCTCTGCGACCAGCATGGTGCGCTCCTCATCCTCGATGAGATTCAGGCGGGAATCGGGCGCGCGGGACGTTCTTCGCCTGCGAGAAATACGGCGTAAAACCCGATATTGTGACGCTCGCGAAAGGTCTTGCCGGCGGTGTGCCGATCGGTGCCTTTGCTGTCACGAATGAAGTCGCAGCTGCGTTCCATGCAGGTGATCACGGCACGACATTTGGCGGCAACCCCTTGCTCGTGCAGCTGCGAACGTCGTCCTCGATACCGTTCCCCGAAAAGGAGTTCTTGGCACGCGTCGAGGTGCTCGGCGCATACTTCAAGCAGAAACTCGTGGAGCTGCAGAAGAAGTATCCGGCATTCATCGTCGACGTGCGCGGCACGGGGCTGATGCTCGGCGCGGAACTCGCGTCGGATGCACATGGGCGTGATATTGTGAATATGTGTCTTGAAAAAGGGCGTCATCATCAATTGTACGGTGGGTAAGGTGCTGCGCTTCCGTCGCCGCTCATCATCACCGAGCCGCAGATCGACGAGGTTGTCAGCGTTCTTGATGATGTGATCTCGCACTATGCGTGATGTGCTGTTTTCTTTGCGGCAATGCTGCAATACGATATAATGCACCAATGGGAGGGGTTATATGCTGAAAGGGAAGGACTTATTGTCCATTCATGAACTCAGCCGAGATGAGGTCGAGGAGATTCTATCCCTCGCGCAGGAGCTCAAGGAAAAAGCAGAAGGCGGGGATACCGCACCGCCTTCTGGAGGGCAAGTCGCTCGGTATGATCTTTGAGAAGTCCTCAACGCGGACGCGTGTGTCCTTCGAGGTGGGGATGTATCAGCTTGGCGGCCAGGCACTGTTCCTCAGCAGCCGCGATCTGCAGCTCGGGCGCGGTGAGCCGATCAAGGATACGGCGCGCGTGCTCTCACGCTACCTTGACGGCATTATGATCCGCACGTATGGACATGAGCGCATCGAGGAGCTTGCGGAGTGGGCGGATGTGCCCGTGATCAACGCGCTCAGTGACCTCCCTGCATCCGTGCCAGGCGCTCACCGATCTCCTCACGATCCGTGAGTATAAGGGCAAGAATCTCACGGGGCTGAAGATGGCATACGTCGGCGACGGCAATAATATGACGCACTCGCTCATGTATGCGGCGGCAAAGGTCGGCATGAACTTTGTGGCGGCGACCCCAGAGGGATATGAACCAAATGCCGAAGTTGTGGCAAATGCCAAGGCCGATGCGGCAGAGACGGGCGCGACCGTCTCGATCACGCACAATCCGATGGAAGCGGCTGCGGGCGCAGACGTCATCGTTACGGACACGTGGGCGAGCATGGGGCAGGAGGCGGAGCACGACGCACGCACGGCGGTCTTCCGGCCCTATCAGGTGAATTGGGAGCTCGTTGCCGAGTCAGGCAATGCACGCTGCATCGTCATGCACTGTCTGCCCGCCTATCGGGGCGAGGAGATCGCAGAGGATGTCTTTGAGGAATTTGCCGATGTAATCTTTGACGAGGCGGAGAACCGTCTCCATGTTCAGAAGGCGATCATGGCGCTCACCATGGGAAATTAAGGAGTTGTTTTATCATGGCTAAACAGATCAAAAAGTCGTTCTTGCCTATTCCGGCGGACTGGATACGTCGGTGATCATTCCCTTGGCTGAAAGAGCACCACGATGGCTGTGAGGTTATCGCTGCCTGTGCTGATGTCGGACAGGGCGATGAGCTGAGTGTCGTTCACGACAAAGCACTCGCCTCGGTGCATCGAAGGTGTTCATCGTCGATCTTACGAAGGAGTTCCTTGAGGAGATGTCTGGCCGACACTGAAGGCAGGTGCGGTCTACGAGGGCAAGTATCTGCTCGGCACCTCATTTGCCCGCCCCTGTGATTGCCAAGGCGCTCGCTGACATCGCAAAGCGTGAGGGGGCGGATGCCATTGCTCGCGGCGCGACAGGCAAGGGGAAACGATCAGGTGCGCTTTGAGTTGACGGTCAAGGCGCTTGCTCCCCAATCTCCAGATCATCGCACCGTGGCGTGAATGGGATCTTGACTCGCGCACGGCAGAGATCGCCTATGCGAAGAAACACGGCATCCCTGTCGCGACGGAGAATAAAACGTACAGCATGGACCGCAACATCTGGCATCTCTCGCATGAGGGCTCAGACCTCGAGGATCCCTGCGAACGAGCCGAAGAACTCCATGTTCTCATCTCCTGTGCACCTGAGGATGCACCGGATGCACCTGGAGTATGTCTCCATTTCCTTTGAGAAAGGGATCCCCGTCGCCGTCAACGGTGAGAAGATGGGGGCAGTCGAATTGTTGACGAAACTCAATGAGGTCGGTGCACGTAATGGTGTCGGCATTGTCGATATCTGCGAGAACCGCCTCGTCGGCATGAAGTCGCGCGGTGTCTATGAGAACCCGGGCGGATCGATTCTCACTATGCGCATCGTGAGCTGGAATACCTTTGCCTCGACCGCTCTACTTTCCACTACAAGGAGGGACTTGCCATCCGTTATGGCGAGCTGGTCTATGACGGCATGTGGTTCTGTCAGCTGCGCGAGGCACTCGCCGCCTTCGTGGACAGCACGCAGGAGACCGTGACGGGTGAGGTGCGCCTGAAAGCTTTCTACAAGGGCAACATCATCTCTGCCGGTGCGAAGTCTCCGTATTCCCTCTACAGTCAGGAGTTCGTTACCTTCGAACATGATGATGTTTACGATCAGGCGGATGCAACGGGCTTCATCAACCCTTCGGCCTGCCGCCTGCAGTGCGCGCACTCATGCAGGAGGGCAGAAATAATGAGCGAAAAGCTCTGGGGTGGCCGCTTCTCCAAGACGACCGATGAGATGATCAATGAGTTTCAGGCATCCATCGGATTTGACCGCCGTATGTATCGCGAGGATATTGCGGGATCTCTTGCTCATGCTGCCATGCTCGCCAAGGTCGGCATCCTCTCAGAGGAGGATCGCGCGGCAATCGAGAAGGGGCTGAAGGACATCCTTGCTCAGATCGAGCACGGGGATTTTGATTTCAGTGTGGCACTTGAAGATATTCACATGAATATCGAAAAGCGTCTCACGGACGCAATCGGCGATGCGGGCAGCCGCCTGCACACGGCACGCAGCCGCAACGATCAGGTGGCACTCGATACGCATCTCTTTGTACGCCATGCCGTTGTGGACGTGATGGCACACATTCGCGCGCTGCAGCAGGCCCTCACAGAGTCTGCCGCACAGCATCGGGATGTGATTATGCTGGCTATACGCATCTCCAGCGAGCGCAGCCCATCCTCTTTTCCCACCATCTCATGGCGTATTTCGGAATGCTCGCACGCGACTTTGAGCGGTTTCAGGGCGTCTATGCGCGTACGGATATCATGCCGCTCGGTGCCGGAGCACTTGCGGGGACGACACTGCCGATCGATCGACAGTTCGTGGCACAGCGGCTGCACTTTCGAGCGCATCTACACGAATAGTCTAGATGCTGTCAGCGACCGTGACTATATCCTCGAGTTCCTCTCTGCCGCATCAATTCTCATGGTGCATCTTTCGCGCCTCTCAGAGGAGATCATTCTCTGGTGCTCACGAGAGTTCTCGTTTGTCGAGTTGGACGACGCGCACTGTACGGGCTCGTCGATGATGCCGCAGAAGAAAAATCCTGATGTCTCCGAGCTTGTGCGTGAAAGACCGGCCGCGTTGTCGGACATCTCATGGCGATGCTCATGGCGGTCAAGGGGCTTCCTCTGCCTATAACAAGGACTTGCAGGAGGATAAGGAGGGCTGTTTGACACCATCGACACGGTGAAATTCAGCCTGCAGTATATGCACAGTTGATACGGGGAATGAAACTGCGGAGGATGTCATGCGTCATGCGGTTGAAGCGGATTACCGAATGCCACGGATCTCGCGGACTACCTCGTGCGCAAGGGATTGCCGTTCCGTAAGGCACACGCCGTCGCGGGCAGGCAGTAGCACAGTGCATCGCACGCGGATCTATCTCGCGGATCTGCCGATCGCTGACTATCAGCAGCTCTCGCCGCTCTTTGCGGAGGATATCTATGATGCTATTTCTCCTGAGACTTGCGTTTCTGCCGCAACTCTTACGGTGGTACATCGTACGAGCAGGGCAGAAATGCAGCTTGAGGCTGCGAAAACCCCATGACGGAGGAGGAGCGCATGATCTCCGTACTGACGGAAAAACAGAATATATTGTCGTAATTTCGATGCGAAGGACTTGCTGATTGGTTTTTTTATCAGCAAGTCCTTAAATTTTTATTTGCATTGTCACGGTACAGATGGTACAATAGCACCAAGTGACTGGATCGGATTATTTTTTTGGCGATTTTCGTATTTGCTGTGCGGACGTATTTTTCACGGCAATGACATCGAAAATGGTTCTTTTCCGTATAGCGACAGGCGTATAGGACGTGTGGTCGCTGTGTTTTCGTGCGGATGAATTCTGATTTCATGATCGAAAGACTGAGAAAAATATAGGAAGGGGATTTTCCCGAAGGATTTATGGAGGTGTGTTTTTTTGTCGTTCAATCGTAATGGCAACCATGGAAAAAGGCGGACAAAAGGTACAGGTTATCCCGTTGGGCGGGCTGGGTGAGATCGGAAAGAATATGACGGCTATCCGCGTGGATGATGAGATCCTCGTGGTGGATTCCGGGCTGATGTTCCCGGAGGAAGATATGCTGGGGATTGATCTCGTCATTCCCGATATTACCTACCTTATCGAGAATCGTGACATGGTTAAGGCGATCGTACTGACGCATGGGCATGAGGATCATATTGGTGCTCTCCCGTATGTGATGAAGCAGATCCCATGCCCCGTGTATGGTACACGTCTGACGCTCGGCATACTGGAGGGACGCCTGAAGGAGAATGGGGTGGACTCTGACCAATCTGCACCCGTCATGGCAGGGGACATCATCAACATTGGCTGTTTCAGCGTCGGATTTATCCGCGTGAACCACTCCATTCCCGATGCGGTCGGACTCTCCATCAAGACGCCCGTGGGGATGATTGTTCATACGGGTGACTTCAAGCTCGACTATACACCGGTGGATGGGCAGATGACGGATTTCCGCCGTTTCTCCGATCTTGGCAATAAGGGTGTGCTCCTTCTGCTCGCCGATAGTACAAACGCCGAGCGTGAGGGACATACGGCAAGTGAACGTACGGTGGGAGCCGCGTTTGATAAGGCGTTCCACAATGTGCGTGGGCGCATTATTGTCGCCACGTTCTCTTCGAATGTGCACCGCATTCAGCAGGTCATTGATACGGCGGTCAAGTACAAGCGGCGCGTTGCCGTCCTTGGGCGCAGCATGGAGAACGTCGTCGGCATCTCGCTTGAGCTCGGCTATCTGACTGCCCCTGAGGGGACGATCATCGGCATCGATGAGGTCAATAACTACCGTCCGGAACAGATCGTCATCGTGACAACGGGCAGTCAGGGTGAGCCGATGTCCGCGCTTTCACGCATGGCTGCATCCGATCATCGTAAAATCACGATTGTACCGGGCGATACGGTCATCATCTCGGCAACGCCGATCCCGGGGAATGAGAAGCTGGTCTCCAAGACGGTGGATAATCTGATGAAGCTCGGTGCAAATGTCATCTATGGGCGCGACAAAGGGATCCATGTTTCAGGGCATGGCAGCCGCGAGGAACTGAAGCTGATGCACAACCTCGTGCGGCCGAAGTTCTTCATGCCCGTACACGGTGAGTATCATCATCTCGTTCAGCATGCGGGTCTTGCCCGCGAGCTCGGAATGCCGAAGGAAAATATCTTCATCAGTGAGAATGGCCAGGTACTCGAGTTTACGAAGGAGAAAGGGCAGGTTGTCGGGCGCGTGCAGTCGGGCATGGTCATGGTCGATGGCCTTGGTGTCGGTGATGTCGGCAACATTGTTCTGCGGGATCGTCGCCAGCTTTCACAGGATGGTATCCTTATCGTTGTTGTGGCAATGAACCGTCAGAGCAATCGTGTTGTCTCGGGGCCCGATATCGTCTCGCGCGGCTTTGTCTACGTACGCGAGTCGGAAGCCCTGATGGATGAGGCACGAGCTCGTGTTCAGCAGGCGCTCGATCGCTGTGAGGACGAAAATGTGCGCGAGTGGTCGGCGATCAAGTCGAATGTACGCGATGCGCTCAGCCGTTATCTCTTTGATAAGACGCGCCGCCGTCCGATGATCCTCCCGATCATTATGGATGTTTAATATCTATTATATGGGGTTGTTATGCGAAGAAGCGAACTTCGTATAATGGCCCCATTTGTGTATTTCTGTTCCCAACATACCCTCATATTTCGAGCTGTGGTTAGTATCGTACCACAAAAGCAAAGTTTTCAGTTGCTAATATTTTTGATGATATTGCTGTATTGGCGGCTTGCAGTTGTTCACAAAATGAGATAGAATAATCATGGTTTATCGTCTTTTTGATGTGGATGAGGAGGAGTTTTATGACGGCGGTTGAACAGAAAGAGCTGCGGCTCTTTGCAGTGAAGGTGCGCGAGGGAATTCTGCGCGGCACGCATGCGGCGAAAAGCGGGCATCCAGGTGGATCACTTTCGTCAGCGGACTATTTCACCTATCTCTACAAGAAGGAAATTCGTGTCGATCCGAAAAACCCGCATGATCCGAACCGCGACCGCTTTGTTCTTTCCAAGGGGCACGTTGCACCGGGGCTCTGCGCGACACTGGCGAACTGCGGATTTTTCCCCGTGGAGGAACTGCTGACCCTCCGTCATATCGGCTCACGCCTGCAGGGGCATCCGAATATGAACCTCACGCCCGGCATCGACATGTCTACAGGCTCGCTTGGTCAGGCCTTTCGACGGCTGCGGGCATGGCAAAGGGCGCGAAGTATCTGGCAAGGACATCAACGTTCACACACTGCTCGGCGACGGTGAGCTTGCCGAAGGACAGATCTGGGAGGCGACGATGTTCGCCGCGCACTATGGACTGGACAATCTCTGCATCGCCGTGGATGTCAATGGGACTTCAGATCGACGGAAAAACCGCAGATGTCATGAATAGCGCCCCGTGGACAAGAAATTCGAGGCGTTCGGCTGTGCCGTTCAGTGGATTGACGGACATGATTTCACCGCTCTTTGCGTCGGCATTCCACACCTTCCATGCGAATCAGGGCAGCAAGAAACCGACGGTGATTCTGATGAAGACGGTCAAGGGCAAGGATGTCTCCTTTATGGAGAATCAGGCGGGCTGGCATGGCAGCGCCCAACGATGCCGAGCTTGCCCAGGACTGGAGGACTTGGCTGCGGTTCGGAAGAGCATCGAGGAGGCATGAGCATGGCAGAGGTAAGAAAAATTGCAACCCGTGAGAGCTACGGCAACGGATTGGTGGAATTAGGAAAAGAACACGATAACGTCGTCGTGCTGATGCGGATCTTGCCGGTGCAACCAAGACGGCAATCTTTAAGAAGGCGTTCCCTGACCGTCACTTCAACTGCGGTATTGCAGAGTGCAATCTGGTGGATGTCGGCGCAGGTCTGTCGACCATGGGACTCGTGCCGTTTGTCTCGACGTTTGCCATGTTTGCGGCGGGCGTGCCCTGCGAGCAGGTGCGCAATACGATCGGATACCCGCATCTGAACGTCAAGATCTGTGCCACGCACGGCGGCATCTCCGTCGGCGAAGATGGTGCATCGCATCAGTGCTGTGAGGATTTTTGCTCTCATGCGTACGATTCCCCGGCATGACGGTCATGTGCCCTTCGGATGATGTGGAGGCGCGCAAAATGCTGCATGCTGCCTACGAGATGGATGGTCCTGTCTACATCCGCTTCGGACGTGCAGCAACGCCGGTCTACCATGCGGAGGATTTTTCCTTTTGTCGTTGGCAAAGGAGAGGTGCTGCAGGATGGCACGGATGTCGCGGTCATTGCCACAGGGATTCTCGTGCCGGAGGCGATCGAGGCAGGAAAAACGTCTTGCGGCCGAGGGCATCAGCACACGTGTGATCAATATGGCGACGATCAGCCGCTCGATACAGAGATCGTTCTTCGTGCAGCGCGTGAATGCGGGAAGATTGTCACGGTAGAGGAGCATAACATCATCGGCGGACTTGGCGAAGCGGTCTGCGCTGCGCTCGCGGAAGGATGTCCTGTTCCCTGTCCGCCGTGTCGGTGTCAACGATGCGTTCGGACACTCTGGCCCTGCGGCAGAGCTCCTGAAGGAGTTCGGTCTGACTGCTGACCACATTGTCGAGGCGGCACGCACGCTGGCGGGAAAATAATATCATGCAGAAGATGTTCTCTTTCGTTGGAGAACATCTTTTGTTTTATCCGTGCTTTCCTAGATTGCACGATATTCCTTTTTCCCTTATAATAGGAATAAGAGTCATAAGAGTTATATGAAATGAGGAAGTTATGAGAATACAGGGCGTAGTGTTTGATGTTGATGACACGCTGTATGATATGGCTCAGCCATTCTATGCTGCATTACGAAGACTCTATGGGGAGCGCAGTGAGTTCGACTTGCCATCTCTCTTTCTGTCCTTTCGTCGCCACAGCGATGAGCGGTTTGAGGAGTCGCAAACAGGAAAAATCAGTATGGAGCAATTCTATATTTATCGCATCCAAAAAACGCTGGAAGAAGCTGATGTTCAGACGACGGATGCGCAGGCGTTGGCGTTTCAGCGCGTCTATATGGGGCTCCAATATCAGATTCGGCTCTCGCCAATGATGATTCGCATGTTTCAACGAGCTCCGTTCGCGCGCCAAACTCGGTGTGATTACCAACGGCGAATCTGCACATCAGAGAAAAAAGATAGCTTCTCTTGGTCTCTCAAAATGGATGCCGGAAGAGACGACGATCGTATCAGGTGACCACAAGTTTCGTAAACCAGACCCTCGTATTTTCCAACTGATGGAGGAACGTATGGATCTGGACAAGGCAGGGCTTCTCATGTCGGTGATGCGTTTGAGATGGATGTTAAAGGTGCGATAGAGGCAGGCTGGAGTGCTGTTTGGTACAATCGTCGTGATCGAGCCGTGCCAGACGGATGCTGCGGGTCTGTCATTTACTGAAGTTTCATCCGAGGATAAATTGCTTTCCGTTGTTGTCAAAGCCGTGCGCGGTTGATTTGAACGTAATTCATCTGTGATTCCTGATGAAACAATAGAAAAATAGCTCATCCATACGGATGAGCTATTTTGTACTGCTTAAGTCGCAGAATTACTTGT
>BNJU01004873.1_pt1 | contig 257178 bp, 335 predicted proteins | sample 8539281 | NCBI WGS metagenome assembly BNJU01 (sample SAMD00202456, study PRJDB9452) | human saliva metagenome | isolation source: human saliva | place: Japan
ATATAGAAAGGCTGAGTTTTAGGAGCAAATATGCGGGAAGTTGGATATTTACGAAAAAGATTGTCACAGTTATTCAATTTATCTGGAAAAGGATTTTTCTCATCTTTCTGAAAATTGAAAGACTTGCATTAGTGAGGATAGAAGTGCGCTGATTATAACGGATGATATTGTAGCGCCTCTTTATCTATCCGACTTAAGGGATCAGCTTAAAAGAGTTTTCGTCATGTTGAATCTTTGGTTATTCCCAGTGGAGAAAGAATAAAACACTAGCGGAATAGAAAAGATCTATGAAGCGGCTATTCAATACGGATTGCAAAGAAAAAGATTTCATGGTCGCTTTAGGTGGCGAGGTAATTGGAGATATGTGCGGATTTGCAGCGGCAACGTATCTTCGAGGAATTCGTTTTATTCAGGTTCCAACGACCCTTCTTGCTCAGGTGGATTCCTCAATTGGCGGGAAAACGGGAGTTGATTTTCAAGACTATAAAAATATGGTGAGGCGCTTTTCATATGCCTGCTGTATATTCCTCCATGCATACGCTTTCTACCTGCCTCTGGAACAATATGCCTCCGGTATGAAATTATTAGCATGCTCTGATTCACAATCCCAGTATTTACCGTATTTAAAGGAACATAGGCTTGCTTTTAAAAATCGAAAGCCAGGTGCCTTTTTGGAAACCATTTATCAGAGTAATCGTATAAAAATATTTTGTGGAAAAAGATCCTTTTTGAAAATGGGGATCGTAAGTTTTTGAACTTCGGGCACAGTTTGGGACATGCAATTGAAAAAGACTGCCGATTTTTACTACAGCCACGGACAATGTGTAGCATTTGGAACCCTTATAGCTCTTTTCTTTATCAAAAGGAATTACCGAAGAAGACTTATCAGAGATAGAGTCACTAATGCAAGATTTATTATTGGGAAACACGTTGCAAAAAAATTAGATCATAAAAGCAGTACTTTCTGCAATGAAAATGGATAAGAAACAGAATAAAGCACATTTACAATTCGTACTTTTTACACAAGATTTGTGCTCCGTTTATTGAAGAGGGACTTCGGGAAGAAGAGCTGGAAGCCGCATTGGCTCGTTTTTATGGAGGAGTAAATGAAGAAAAATACTTTTGGTATGTTCTATTTTTCTTTATAGCGGTACTGCTTATCCTATTGAGATCAATGGACTAAATCCTTGGCTGTACAATTTTTAAAAAGGAGGAAAAAGAGCTATCTCTTATTCCACATATTTTAGTACTTGTATATGTAGAAAAATCCCGGAGCCGCATTTGGGATTTTACATGGTCAATAAGGATTCTTTTTGATTATTACGATTGCGGTTCTTCTCGGAATTCTCTATGTACTTTGGAAGCTTCCAAAAAGAAATGAGATTAAAAGCGAGAAAAAGAAGAAATAGCTACGAATCAACTAAGTTCGGATATTTCTGCAAGGAGTATAAAAATAAAAAGAGTTTATTGCCTTTTATTTTTTTATACTTTGTTTTATTTTCTCCGGAGCAATAGGCAATTTTATTGATCGACAGTTGCAATCTTATGTAGTTGATTTTATTTACTTCAAACCAATTGATTTTCCGGTGTTTAATGTCGCTGATATTTATGTTACCCTTTCTCTTGTATCGGTTTTGTTCTTGCTGGCTTTTTCTACTACAATGAAGACGATTTTTGCCTTTTTAAAGCATTAAGTTCCTATAATTGCAAGATTGTATCCTGCTATTTAATTCTTCTATATTGAATAGTTTGAATATCTTCAAATATATATGGAGAAAAACCATGGATTTTTATGTGAAAGAGGAAGATAAAGAAAACGTCTGGACAGCTTTTTAGCTGAAAACAATACCGCGGAATATACCCGTTCTTATATTGGAAAAATTAATAGAGGAAGGCTATGTACTATACAATGGGCAGAAAGCGAAAGCCTCTATCAAATTAAAAAGTGGAGATCATATCAACTTAATCGAAAAAGAAGCGGAAGTATTAGATGTGAAGGGAGAGGATATTCCCTTGGATATTGTATTTGAAGATGAAGATCTGCTTGTAGTTAACAAGCCCCGTGGAATGGTGGTGCATCCTGCTCCGGGGCACTATACCGGAACATTGGTGAATGCTGTTATAGCTCATTCTGGAACTTCTCTTTCCTCTATCAATGAGTTTTGCGTCCGGGAATTATACACCGGATTGATAAAGATACTTCCGGACTATTGCTTATTTGTAAAAATGACTTGAGTCATAAAGCTCTTGCAAAACAACTAGAGGAGCATACCATTACCAGGCGTTATCACGCACTCTGTTTTGGTCGATTAAAAGAGGAGAGCGGGACGATTTCCGCCCCAATAGGACGAGATGAAAAAGATCGAAAACGGCAGGCAATCAATTATAAGCATGGTAAAGAAGCAGTAACGCATTACAAACTGCTGGAAAAGCTTCGAGAATGCTTCCTTGGTGGAGTGTCGTCTGGAAACGGGTAGAACACATCAAATCCGGGTACATATGAAGAGTATCGGACATCCCTTAATTGGAGACCCTGTTTATGGATTAAAAAGTGTCCTTATTCTATACAGGGACAAGCTTTTACATGCTATGGTTTTTAGGGATTCATTCATCCCAAAAGCGGAGAATATATGGAATTTTCAGCAGACTATCCGGATGATTTTTCTGAAAGTTCTTACAAGCTTACGAAATAAAAAGCAGAAAATAAATTGTCAAACTCAGAGATATTGAACGAAAATTAAGGAATAAGATATGAAAAATATTGACTGATTCCATTATAAAAGTATAGCAGCTATCAATATAAAATGGATTAGTGTTTTAGGAGAAATGTTTTTGGAAGAGGAAAAGGAAAAAGTACAGGAAGGACAGGTTAGAAAATCCAGACTTCGTAATAAAATAAATCATAAGCGATGGAAGGTTAAGCTTGTGCCGACCTTTCTTCTTGTGCTTTCCGTTATTGTGTTTTTATTAAAAAGAACAATAAAGTTAGGGAAACGAAAGCTGCCGGAAATATTTCCACAGAAACGGAATATAAAAACGCACTTCATAACGAAAGAGAGGAAGATCAATTTCTAAGTCCGAGAGCAAAAATAGATATCTATAATCTTGTGAATGAAAAAGATAAGGAAGGATCGTCTATCGGGGAAGCTCTTTATAAGGAAATGATGACGATGGAGAGTCGTTATCTTGCAAGTATTACAGATGAAGCCGGTGAAACCCCGGAGAAGGTGGCAAAAATCTTGGTGTTAAACGTTCCAGGATAATGAGCAAAGTATAACCCTACCGTTCATGGAGATAACGCGGATCATGCCGCGTCCTATCCGATTCCCTATTTTAAAAATATTCATTATCGCTTTTTAAATGGAGATGGGAAGGAAATATCGGATTCCAGTAATGTTAAAGATATTCTAGCAATGGTCTCGTCTATACTTATAAGCATAATTATATGGATACTGAGCATTTTCGTGAAAATTTGTATGGAACTTTACGAAAATCTCATTCTGTATACTTTGTCTATCAGTCCTGTCTATTTTGATCAGGGCTGTGTCAATTTGACGGCTAAAGAAAGAGGCGGAAAAGGAGAGGGAAATCAACTAAAGAAATTCTCTCGGAGGAAAAAGAAGCTTCCGGAGGAGAGACGGAAGCCTCTGAAGGAGCTTCTGCCATCGTTTCTTCGGAGCGTTCCGGAGAGACAACAACTGCAGTGGACAGCAGTACGGAAACGCAGACCGAATCAACTACGGAAAAAGTACAAAGAAAGAAGAGCAATCATTTGGGAAAGCAGTACGGAAGAGAGCTTTTCACAGGAAACAGAAGACTCATCTTCTTTGGCCAGTCCATCGGATATAGATAAAGCACAAAATAATAGCGGAAAAAGTTCTTCTTCCACTTCATTACAAAAAAACCATTCAAAGACTGCTTCACAAGATAAAGCTTCTTCTACTCGAGAGAAAAATTATTGTCCGGGGCATGTCGATTTAACCATTACGATTCAGGTAAAAAGTTTGAAGATCAAAAACGGTTTAAAAAGAAATCGTTTTGGATTCCGTACGAGAAAAGATGCAGAGTGGGAAAAAGTCCATTTTCCCGTTGGAAAGGTTGGAATGAAGAGTGTGTTTCAGCGGTGAAGACACTGATTAATAAAAGATTGGTTTACAGAATACGGTCTGAGCTTATCTACTGTTGAAACCAAAACCCCTCTTACTGAGGAAGAAATTTCCCGTTATATGAGTCTGCTTCCTGAGAATTTAAGTGAAGAGCGAAAGCAATTGATTCATTTCTCTTTAACAACTGTCGGAAAGGTACCCTATTACTATGGAGGTAAAGCGGAAAACAAGGAATTGAAGGAAATGCATTCGGAAAAACAATTTCGAGCGAGATTACAAGGAAGAAACAGAAAAGGGATTGGATTGCTCGGGCTTTGTACAATGGGCTTACTGGACAGCCACAAATGATTCTTTGGACTTTGTGTCCAGTACAAAGGAATTGATTGGACAAGGCAGGAAGATTAAGCGAAGTGAACTGATACCCGGAGATTTAATCATTCAGCCAAGCGGTGACAGTCATGTGGTGATGTTTCTTTGCTGGACAGAAGAGGGTAGGATGCTCGCTATACATGAAAAATGCTACAGCCGGAACAATTTCCGTAGATGAAGTATCTGCAAACTATCCTTATTATAGAAGTATACTTCCATAGGATTGAGCTGCTTTTAGTCGTATTTGAAGATTTGATGTTTTTTCCGGCAATAAACAAGAATTCTAGCCTATTTTTCATCCTTAATACAAAGAAAACTGCTTGACGGGAAAGAGAAATACTGTAGAGTAGCTTAGATGCCGCATAGCTAGGTTAAAGCAGTGCAAACTCACCAAAGCTAGCGAGTAAATTTATAGGAGGATGTCCTAAATGTATGCAGTTATTGTAAGTGGCGGAAAGCAATACAAAGTCAGTGAAGGCGATGTAATCCGCGTAGAGAAGTTGGAAGTAGAAGAGGAGCAAAGATTTCTTTTTGATCAGGTTCTTCTTATTAACGACGGTTCTCTAAAGATTGGTACTCCCACTGTGAAAGGTGCGAAGGTTTCCGGAACAGTTCTTCAGAACGGTAAGGGCAAGAAGGTTATTGTTTACCGTTATAAGAGAAAGTCCGGATATCACAAGAAGAACGGTCATAGACAGCTCTTTACAGAAGTAAAGATTGAGAAGATCGGTTAATTCGTAACGAGTAGGATGTATAAAACTCGTGTATTACAGGAAGGAGTAAAAAAATGGCTCATCATAAGGGTATGGGCTCTACCAAAAACGGTAGAGATTCTAATTCAAAAAGACTTGGTGCGAAAAGAGCAGACGGACAGTTTGTAAAGGCAGGAAATATCCTGTATAAGCAAAACGGCACAAGAATTCATCCGGGTCAAAATGTAGGCTTGGGAAATGATTTTACCTTATTCGCTAAGGTTGACGGTGTTGTAAAGTTCGGCCGATTAGGTAGAGATCGTAAGCAGGTTTCTGTTCTTCCAAGGGCATAAAGAAATGTTAACCCCATGCCGGTTTCCGGTGTGGGGTTTTTTCTTCAATATAAAAGGAGCTTTTATGTTTGCTGATGTAGCAAAAATATATGTAAGAAGTGGTAAGGGAGGAAATGGACACGTTTCTTTCCGTAGAGAACTCTTCGTACCGGCAGGCGGTCCCGATGGAGGAGATGGCGGTAAGGGAGGAGATATCATCGTGGAAGTGGATGATGGATTAAACAGTCTGGAAGCCTTTCGTCATAAAACAAAATATGCGGCCGGAGACGGACAGGAAGGCGACGGCCGGAGGATGCACGGAAAGAACGGTAAGGATCTTGTTTTAAAGGTGCCTGCCGGGACGCTTTTAAAGGATGCGGAAACAGGAAAGTTGATTTCCGATATGAGTGGAGAGAATCGCAGAATTGTTCTTCTTACCGGAGGAAAAGGCGGATTGGGAAATATGCATTTTGCAACGCCTTCCATGCAGGCACCGAAATTTGCTCAGCCCGGACAGGATGCAAGGGAGATTACGCTTCAATTAGAGCTTAGAGTGATTGCGGATGTAGGGCTTCTCGGATTTCCGAATGTAGGAAAATCGACTCTTCTTTCCATGTGCAGTAATGCCAGACCTGAGATAGCAAACTATCATTTTACGACTTTGAACCCGCACCTTGGTGTGGTGAACTTAAAGGGAGACAGAAGCTTTGTTATGGCGGATATCCCGGGACTGATTGAAGGGGCAAGTGACGGAGTTGGACTCGGATTTCAGTTCCTTCGCCATATTCACCGTTGCCGTGTCCTTATACACATTGTAGATGGAGCAGGCTCGGAAGGAAGAGTACCGTTAGAGGATTTAAAGAACATTCATGCCGAGTGTGAAAGCTATGATCCGGAGATTTTAAAGAAGCCGGTTATTGTTGCGGCAAATAAGGTGGAGCTTATCCAATCCGAGGAGCAGGAGAAAGCCCTGAAGGACTTGGAGAAATATTGTAAAGACATGCATTATCCTTTCTTTAAAAATATCTGCGCAAGTAATCAGGAATTTATCCGCTTCTGGAAGAGGCATATAAAGCTTCTGGAAGGAATCGCAAAGATGAAAATGATCTATGAAAGTGAAGTGGATCTGGAAAACCTTGGCGCGGTTGAATCTCTTCCCATTAAGTATGAGCATCCGGAAGAGGGACTTTTCCTTGTAGAAGGCCCGAAGATGGAGAAGATGCTCGGCTATACCAATTTAGAGGCGGAAAAGGGATTCCTCTTCTTCCAGCGTTTTATGGTAGAACAGGGTATTATCAAAGAGCTTAGAAAATGGGCATGAAGGAAGGCGATACTATTAAGATATTCTCGCATGAATTTGAATATTATGATGATGAAATAGAGGATGAAAACGAGTCAAGGAGGAATAATGAAGTCCCTATATTGCAGATAGCAAGATGCGCACGCATTCGCAGTGCGGCGCAAAGCATTGATCCGGTTCTTTCCATCGGAAAAAATGCTTTAACGCCGGAGTTTACTCATTCCGTGGAAGAATATATGGAAAAGCATGAAATCATGAAGATTAATGTGTTGAAGAACTGTGACGAAGACCTTCGTGAGTTGGGAAATACGATTGCAGAGCGTTCCAATACCGAGCTGGTACAGATAATCGGAAGAAAGATAGTACTGTATAAGCCGGCAAAAGAAGAGAAGAATAGAGCTTTTTAATGGATAAAAATAACTTATGTCTAAGTCTTTCCGATATTGAAAGCGGACTATGTTTTCCCTCTGTCCGAAAGCTTGGAATATTAGGTGGAAGCTTCAATCCTATTCATTACGGGCATTTAATCTTGGGAAGAACGGCATTAAAGACGTTGGAAGAGAAAGAAAATGAAGATAACAGGAATAAAAGAAATAGCATAGAGGCTTTTTGATTCTGAAAACAGATCAGATTCCTTTCTTTCTAGGGAATGTATAGTATTCTTACCGACAGGAGTGCCGTATCATAAAAAACTCGGTTTACTTCCTTTTTCCGAGCGCTCAACGATGCTTTTTGGCCCTTAAAGAGGAAAATGAAAGATACCGAAATGACTCGAAGAAAAATCATATCGGAACGAACAGATGCAGTATAGAAAACGAAGAAACTCTGCCATTTTTCTATTCCACTATAGAAGGAGAGCGCAGAGGGAAATTCCTATAGCTACGATTCGGCTCTCATTTTTAAAAAACTTTTCCGAATGCTGAAATATTTTTGATTATCGGAACAGATGAGTTCTTTACTTTGAAAAATTGGTATAAAATAGAAGAGCTGGTAAAATGCTTCATTTTTGGTGGCCAATCGAAATGGAGAATCCGAAGAAAGGAATTAACGGAAAGAAAAATTCTTAAATAATGAGTTCGGATTAAGCTGTAGTTTTTGAATATGAAAAAAATCAACTACTCAAGCTCTTTAATTCGGGAAAAACTGGAAAATGGTGATTCCATAAGCGGTATTCTTCCTGTATCGGTAGAAAAATATATAATGGATAAGAATTTATACCATTAAATCATGGCTATACTCCAATCTCAATTATATTGGAAGAGGACTTAAAACGAGGAATGGTGCGACAAAATTAAAACTGTCGTTATTTTTACTGCTAATCTGCTTTTTTCAGTTTTTGAAATGAATATTAGTAACAAAACCGAGCTACTACTCGCAATAGAATGTGCTTATGGAGGAACTCACTTTGGAAGAAGATAGAGGATATTGGGAACAAGTAAAAATTCATTCCTGCAAGCATTTGAAAGGAGCACTGAATGAGGAACGATATGAACACTCCATCAGTGTATCCTTTACCGCGATTGCTCTTGCCATGGCGCACGGCTACGATTTAAAGGCTGCAGAGCTTGCCGGTCTTTGTCATGATTGTGCAAAATATATGGGGAAAAAAGTGCTTACGGCTTGAAAGAGAACATATTCCTTTGCTGCGGAATACATTTCTGCCCCCGCAGGTCTTACACAGGGATATATGGTGCAACGTATGCCAGAAAAACATTTTTCAAATTCAGAATGAAGAAATATTGTCAGCCATTTATTACCACACTATTGGTAGACCGGCTATGAGTTTATTGGAAAAATCATTTACCTTGCAGACTATATCGAGGTCAGAAGAGGAAGTAGAGGAGAATTGGACGAAATTCGAAGAATATCCTTTTCTAATCTGGATAAAGCGATTTATATGAGCTTACGTGCAACAATAGAATATGTTGAGGAAAAGGGACAGAGCTTGTGCACGGAATCGGTAGAAGCATACCGGTACTATAAGGCTTTTGCAGGAAGAGAGCTTCAGAAATGAAGTGGAGCTTAATAAATTGAACCGGAGTTTCATGAATTGAATCGAAGTTTCACGGATTATTTTAGCGTTTAACGAGTTTATCTTAGTTAAATAATAGGGAGGAATTTATGGAAAATACCACTTTATTACAAAAATTATGAATATATTAGAGGAAAGCGGCGATATCATTGCCTTGGACATATCCGAAATTTCCACCTTGGCAGATTATTTTATTTTGGCATCTGCTGACAATGCCAGTGCAGTTAGATGCCCTGGAAGATGCAGTAGAGGATCAAGTTCAAGTAGATGGTTTACATAAGGAGGGAGAGCAGTTCCGGCTGGATTCTTATGGATTATCGTGATATTGTAGTACATCTCTTTACCAAGGAACAAAGGGAATATTACGATCTTGAAAAGATTTGGTCCGATGCAAAAAGATTCCTGTATAATTGCTTTTACAAAGATAAATTTATTTATGCGTTTTGCCTAAATATTATTAGTTAAATTCATTTATTGTTGTAAAAATTAAAGCGATATACTCCTTCTAAAAATCTAGTAATGGAAAAAAATAAATAGTTCTTGCCAATTAGTAGAATTTGCTATATTCTTAACATAGTCTAGATGTTCATTATTTTACAGAAAATAATGAAATTTTTATCGTAATTTTAGGAGGGTTATGGAAGAAGCAGTAAAGAAAGAAAAATTTCACCACCGAAAGGTCTATGGCTTTGCCTGCATAGGAATGTGCGGATCCAGCTATTTGAAGTATGCGGTTTCGGGATTCTTGATTTTTTTCTACACGTATAGTGTAGCTATGGGAGGCTTGGGCTTATCCAAGGAGCAGGCAGGATTGTTGATTTCTGTTGCCACAACAGCCGGTTCTGTGCTTCCCTTACTTGGATCGGTAATAACAGACCGTTTCTTGGGTATTCAGAAGTCCTTACTTATGGCGTTCTTTATGCAGGGAGTTGCATATATGATTTTCTTCCTGTTTACGCCAAACGTTCCTATGGTTATTGTGGGTATTTCCATTAATGTATTTTCTGCAGCATTTATGAATAACAACTTAGTGCTATTGTAGGAATGCTTTATTCCAAAAAGGAGCATACCAGAAAAGATGCCGCTTATGGAATTTTCTATATGGCTGTAAATATCGGTAGCTTCTTCGGTCCGATTTTCGGTGGAATGTTGACTGACCACTGGATGGCTATTAAAGATGAAGCGGGAAATGTTATCAGCTATGGTTACAAGTACGCTTATCTGATGGTGTCCATCGGTATGTTCCTCGTATTCTTGATTTATCTTTTTCCTTATTCCGAAGTGGTTAGGAGAGGTTGGAAAGTATCCTGCAGGAAAGCAGAAGAAAGAAGAGGATGGAACAACTAAGACAGTAAGCAACGAGAAGTTGACAGCTGTTGATAAGAAGCGTATCTTAGGTATGTTCATCATTTTCATCCTTGTTACCGTATATTGGACATGCTATTTCCAGACTTCTTACACCATTAACACTTTGGCTATGGATTACGTTAACTTAAAGGTTGCCGGTTTCCAGGTTCCTGTTGTATGGCTTATTTCTTTCAACGGTATCTTATGTATCATCCTTGCGCCGCTTTTCGGTAACTTATGGATGAGTTTGGGACAAAAGAAGATGGATCCGCCCATTAGCGTAAAGATGGCTGTTGGAATGGCGATTACCGGTCTTGCCTTTCTTCATCATTTTAGCCGGATTCAACACCCTTTACATGGTGTACTGGATAAGACTGTAAAGATGGATCTTTGGTACATGCTTGTAGCTTATACTGTGTTAACTATCGGCGAGCTTTTAGTGTCTCCTGTAGGTATGGCATTATTCAATAAGTTGACCCCGGAGCGGTTCTCCTCTTTGGCAATGAGCTCTTGGTATCTTACATATACTTTCTCCGGTATTGCTTCCGGTTATCTTGTTGCAGTAACGGATAAATGGGGATATGCAAAGATTTTGATTATCCTTGGTTCTTCTCTTTTGATTTGCGGAGCAATCCTTATAGTAATCAAGAGCTTCCTGGAAAAGCTTATGGCAGTAGATAAGCTGGGAGAGGAATAGGAATAAGTAAATAGATTCATAGTGAAACTTAGAATAAAAGAATAGCGTAATTGAGAAAGTGCTGAATGGCGAATTTGTCGTTCAGCACTGTTCTTATTATTTTCGTACAAATGTTTTGCAATATAATTCTTTTATGCTATAATTTATAAGAACAAAAGTTCGTGAACTAAGATGAAGAGCAGTATCAACTTTATTATTTTTGGAGGATGGCATGGGAAGACCAAAGAAGGTATATAGTATAGATAATTTAACAAAAAAAGCAGGAAGAAATATATGAGTACATTAAGGATTGTGTACAAAGGAAAAACTATCCTCCATCTGTAAGAGATATCTGTGCAAAAGTAGGCCTTAAATCAACTTCCAGTGTTTTTACTTATTTAAATGATTTAGAAAAGCTTGGTTTAATCAGGAAAGATCCGGCTCATCCTCGAGCAATAGAAATTCTAAATCGTGAGGGTCTTAGCTTAGAGCGAAGAGATACAGAAGATGATGATATAGGAAATATTGCCGATAAATCTGAATTAGTTGAAGATAGAGAAGATACCGTTTCTACCGAAGCTTATGGAGAAGAGATGACAGCGTTACCGATAGTAGGTACAGTGGCTGCAGGAACTCCAATATTTGCAGAAGAGAACATTACCGGTAATATCCCGTTTCCTGTCAACTTACTTCCGAATCAGGAGAGTTTTATCTTAAAGGTCAAGGGTGACTCCATGATTAATATCGGAATCTTTCATGGAGATTATCTTATAGTAGCTAAGCAAAACACCTGCGCCCAAGGTGAAGTTGTGGTAGCTTTGGTTGATGACAGTGCGACGGTAAAGCGTTTCTATAAGGAAGATGGACATATTCGTTTGCAACCGGAGAATGATGCAATGGATCCGATTATTGTAGAGGATTGTGCAATCTTAGGTAAGGCTGTAGGCCTTATTAGACTCGGTTTATAAGACTGAAGGCTTTATTATGATAGAGAGATGGTCTGAACCCGGATTAGGGGAACATATAGTGGAAAGTCTGCAATTAGAAATAGAAGATGACGGAGAGTTTTTCGTATTCAAAAAGAAAATTACCGAGCTGGATTCTTATTTAAAAAAATATGGTATGAAAGTATCTCTATCCTCCGGGAGAAATGAGAAATACACTTTTTAAGTTGGATATTGCTGTAGATCGTTTAAAACGCGATGCCGGAAAGAAAAGAGACTACGGTTCAGCAAAAAGTCTCAGATATATTTCTCATAGCAATTCCCATAAAAGTACTGAAGCTGCAGAATATGCCGGAGTACAGCTCAGAACCTATCAAAGAAGAGTCAAGAAATATAAAGAAGAGAATCGTTGGAATGAAGAAAATACTTCATTTTTTTCTAGAATACTAGCTTTCTCCTTCTTCTTTTCTAAGACGAACGACATTTCGTACACTTCTGCGCCGTTCTTCTTCCAGTGCAGCATAATGCTTCTTTGTTGTATTGACATCACTATGTCCCAGTACATCCGCTACAAGGTAAATATCCCCTGTTTCTTGATATAGATTCGTACCATAGCTGCTTCGCAATTTATGCGAGTAATATGTTTTAAAAGGTGTTACACGACTGGCGTACTTTTTGACCATTTTTTCTACAGAACGAACAGATATACGTTTGTTCTGCATAGAAAGAAAGAGTGCTTCTTCATGTCCGGGAGCAGGAATCTTCAGCTTTCTTTCTTCTAAATAAGCACGAAGCCCGCTTTCCACCTCATCAGAGAAGTAAATAGTAACCTTTTTTCCCCCCTTACGATGAATACGGATGCCGTTATTATTAAAGTCAAGATCGGATAAATTGAGTCCCTACACACTCGGAAACACGAATCCCGGTTCCCAACATTAGTTGCATCATGGCAAGATCACGTACATTGTTTTTCATGAAATTCACGTTCTTTTTTGCTTAGTTGATGACCGTTTTCCACTTCATCAAGAAACTGGGCGATTTCACCCTGATCCATACGGATAATCTCCTCCTCGGAAAGCTTGGGGAGGGAGAGAAGAGATGCTTTGTTACTACTAATCAAACCTGCTTTATATAAATAGTTGTAGAAACTCTTTAAAGAAGAAATTTTTCGTTTGATGCTCTTATTATGATTCAAGATATCAATGGTTTCATTTCTCCATCTGCATTTTTCTTTTTCTTTGGTTCTGTATTTAAGATATTCCATATATTCTTCAAGCTCGGGAACAGTAAGATTCTCTACGTCCTGAACCGTAAAAGTCGTCGATGGAATCATGCATATGCAGTTCTTCCTTAAGATAGGTAAAAAAACTTTCAAATCATAAGCATAGGCAATCTTTGTACGAGATGCGGTAATCTGGTCAATTCCGCGGAAAAACATTGCAAAATACAGGAAGATCCTTTTGTAATTCTCTAAGCTTTTACAGTATTCTTTTTATCCAATTCTTCATGATAGGCTAAAGCCATAGTTCACCTCACATAGATAAGTTAAAAATAAGTTAAACAAATAAGTTAATCAAATTAATTAATCAAAACGGTATTTGTCTTATATAGTATTAAAGGTATAGCTTATTCAGCCATACCCTTTATTTTTAGCATATAACTATTCGTTAAACAAGAGTTTAGCGAATAGTTATATGTCAGTTATATGCATATCTCTTTTTATTCTTTTTCTTATAATTTTTATGAACTTATATACGTTCTAAAAACACTATCTTGAAATAAATATCACGAAGCCATTTATCTCGAATAAAGTATCCATTCAGTTCTATAAATTCGGCTTAGTTTGTCTTTTTCCAAGTCTTTATGGAGAATAAAATCAACATGGGAAATATTTCCAGTCTTCCGGCTAGCATGTCAAAAATCATAACCAGCTTTGAAAAATAAGAATACACGGAAAAATTACTTAGCGGTCCTACTTTTCCAAGTCCCGGTCCTATATTGTTAAAGGTTGCAGAAATTGCGGAAAAAAATTAGTCAAGAAGTCATACCCGTCAAAACTGATAAGGAAAAATGGAAATCATATAAATAAAGCAATAAGCTACCAAATATGTGCTTACGGAACGAACTACGCTGTGATCCAAGCACTTTCCTTCCAGTCTTACCTTTTTTATAGCTTCAGGATGAATAATCAGATGCAATTCCTTTGCGAGGCTCTTTAACAATATTATAAGCCTTGATACCTTAAGTCCTCCACCGGTTGAACCTGCACAGGCTCCACAGATCATAAGGAATAAAATGACCATTTTGGGAAGGTACTGCCCACTCATTAAAATCTAATGTAGAAAATCCTGTTGTTGTGATTATACTTCCTACTGTGAAAAAAGCATGATGCAGAGCAAATAAAAATCCCTTTCCAATACTCTGGAAGATATTGAAAGTGATAAACAAAGTGCTTGCCGCTATGATGATAAAATATCCTCTGGCCTCTTCAGAATGAAATGCATCCGAAAAACTTTTTCTCTGAATCAGGTAATATACATTAAAAGTTAACTCCGAATAGAATCATAAAAATAGTAATTAAAAACTGGCTAAGCATAGAATAATCCGCCATTCCGGAGTTTCGGATAGCAAAACCTCCGGTTCCTGCTGTACCGAAGCCGATACACAGTGCATCAAAGAGAGGCATGCCGGAAAGCAGAAATACAAGAATCATGATAATCGTTAAAATAAAATAGATTTTATATAGTGCTTTTGCCGTATCCGCTACTCTAGGTACCATTTTTGTAACTTCCGGTCCGGGTGACTCCGCTTTCATAATCATCATATTATAACCGCCGCCAAGTGGTAGTACTGTCAATACCAAGACAAGCACTCCCATTCCACCAATCCAGTGTGAAAAAGAACGCCAAAATAAAAGACCTTTTCCAAGAGCTTCAACATCGGAAAGAATTGAAGAACCAGTTGTAGTAAATCCGGATACGATCTCAAATAAAGCATCGATATAATGCGGAATTCTTCCGGAAATAAAAAAAGGGTAATGCTCCTACCAAGGAAAGAACAACCCAACAAGCCGCCACGATAACAAAACCCTCTCTTGCATAAAAGGCGATTTTTTTTGGCTTTTTTGCAGTCAAAATATATCCGAGCAAAATGGATGCGGTTCCAATAATGAAAAAGCAAAGGGCGATGTCATTTTCCTTATAAAACAAGGAACATAGGAGTGGCAAAATCATACTCGCTCCCTCGATTTTCAGTACCCATGCCAGAATATAGACAATCATACTAAAGTTCATAATGGATTCCACTCTCCTCTTCATTGTTCTTCTTTAAAATATCTCGAAGATCATTGTATCCCGTATTTTTTGTAACAATGATGACACGGTCTCCCATTTTCATCATATCCGATCCATTTGGGGTAATCACACGATGATTCCGGATGATTCCACAAATCAAAACACCATCATTTAATTGAATATCCGATAAAGGAATGTTAATCAGGTTCGGATCGTTTAAAACACGAAATTCAAGGGCCTCTGCTCTTCCATCGGCAATCTTATATAATGTCTCCACATTCGAACCCTTGGAATTTTCCAGTGCACGAACATAGCGAACAATGCTGTCCGCAATAATCTGTTTCGGGTAGATTACAGAGCCAAGATTCATTTCTCGAATCACATTTTCAAAGGTAATACGGTTTACCTTAGTAATCAATCTGGTTTTTGAGAGTTTTCCGGCATAAAGAGAAAGCATAATGTTTTCTTCATCAAAGCCTGTTAAAGAACAAAAGGCATCCGTGGTCTCAATTCCCTCTCTCTTTAACAATTCTTGATCAATACCGTTCCCGTTGATAATACTACAATCCGGCAGTTCTTCCGCTAAAAAATCACAGCGCTCTTTATTGGAATCAATAATCTTCAATTTTAAGTTTAAATGCGTTTCTTCAATATATTTAGCAATATAATAGCTTACTCTTCCACCACCTACAATCATGCAATCACGGATAGGGGTATACTTTAAGCCAAGCTTTAGGAAAAATTCCGTAATGTGCTTTGTCGATGCAATAAAGCTGATTTCATCACCGGCCATAAAGCAGTCGGAGCCTTTCGGAATCAGGACCTCCTCTCCTCTTTCAATGCAGCATACCAAAACATCCAGACCAATCTCCTTTTTCATCTTATAGAAAGGAATACCGACTAATTGACTCTCTTCGGGTACCTTTGCCCGAATTAAGTCCAGTCTTCCTCTGGAGAAGCTGTCAATTTTGATTGCAGAAGGAAAACGAAGCAGCCTTTCAATCTCTTTTGCAGCTGCCATTTCCGGATTGATAACCATGGCAAGATTTAATTCATCTCGTAAATATTTAATTTCCGTTGTATACTGCGGATCACGAATTCTGGCAATGGTACTGCAGTAATGTCCTTCTTTTTTAGCAAAAAGACAACAGAGCATATTGACTTCGTCTTGGTTTGTAGCTGCAATCAATACGTCCGCTTCAGCGATACCCGCTTCTCGAAGCGTCTGTGGCATGGCACCATTTCCATGGACGCCCATGACATCCAAGAAATCCACCGCATGACGAAGTTCCTTTTCATCATTATCAATGATGGTAATGTCATGTCCCTCTTTGTTTAACTGGTCCGCTAAATTCAGACCGACTTTTCCGCAACCGACTACGATAATATTCATTTTATCTTCCTTTTTTACTATGGCATACTCTTCAGATTTCTCTTTTTAAAAAGAAAAAGTCGAAGAATCGTTTTTTACTGTGCTTATCATTACACAAACTTATAATTGCATGAACTTATAAACTACATAAACCTGTAAGTCCATGAACTTTTATCTTTATCCATAATACTCAGTTTTTGACATTTCATTTAATAGTAAAAATATCCTCATTTAAAGCTTCTAAAAATGCACCAGAAGGTCCTTTTTATGATAAATTCTATGGGAGCATTCGAGTTCATCATAGCGAAAACTCTTTTTACCGCCCTCTTCCATTCTCTTTGTGAAGCGAAGAAGCTCCCGAAAAGGCATAATAGATTTTCATTCCTTTGTGTGAATGACAGGATAATAAAGCTGATTCCGCCCTGCTTCATAAAGTCCCTCATAAAGTCCATCTGATGCGCATGAAGATTTTGCAAAGGAAGTGAGTCCTTATGGCATTCCTTGGCATCGAAACAAACAGGAATCCCCTGCACTACTCCCACATAGTCCACTGTGGACTTCCGGTCAAAGTAGGCAAGGGTGATCTGCTTATGGCTCTTATCCAATTCTATAGGAGTAATCGGGGTCGGTATTTTTCTGAATGAGGGCGAGGTTCTTTTTCCCTATAGAGGGCGATAGTTTGATTTAACTCCTCTTCCAGAAGAGAGCCTCTTAGCCCTCTTGACTTCCATGTACCCATTTATCCCATTCTCCAATGATTTCATTTCCTTTTGAAGTAATTGATCCGCATCGCGTCTCGTACTTCTTCGAGGGTAGCATTTGTCGTTTCCTTTTGCTTTTTCCGTGCCTTGATAAAGAATATCATAGACATCGGAAATGCGATTCTCCCAAAGCTTTCTTTCCGATCTGATAGGGGAAAGCATATTTTCCATGACCTTCAAAAGGAATTTTTTACACTTCACATCCCCGAGACCGCCTCTTTTATAGTGTTCTTTCATTTCCTCAAGATTCGCATATTCCGGAAGGAACTCGGCAAAATCTTCTTGTTTGGAGAAGGCATCCAGGTAAGTAAATACCATATTTCCTTCAACATGACCGGGATCGGCAATATTGATATGAGAAGGATCGGTATACATGCTCATAATCTTTGTTTTAACCGTATTTTCATCATCGGAAAGGTAAATTCCATTACCGAGAGACTTACTCATCTTTGCCTTACCGTCAATTCCCGGAAGTCTCCTCTGGCTGGAATTTTTCGGAAGAAGTATTTCCGGCTCTAAAAGGATTTCTCTCTGATAAAGCTGATTAAAGCGTCGTACGATTTCCTTCGTCTGCTCAATCATGGGAAGCTGATCTTCTCCAACCGGAACGGTTGTCGCCTTAAAAGCGGTAATGTCCGCAGCCTGTGACACCGGATAGGTAAAAAAGCCGGCAGGAAGTCCCGCCTCGTTATCATTTTCATTTTCTCCGCTATAGCCCTTCTGCTTCATTTCCGCCTTCACGGTCGGATTACGGCTCAGTCTTTGCGTGGTAACCAGATTTAAGTAGTAGAAGGACAAGGCATGCAGTGCGGGAAGAGCCGACTGAATACAGATAGTACTCTTAGCGGGATCAATACCGACAGAAAGATAGTCCAGAGCCACTTCAATAATGTTATCTCTGATTTTCTTCGGGTTATCGTAGTTATCGGTTAAGGCCTGGTCATCCGCAATCAAAATATTGATTTCGTCAAATTCCCCGGAGTTTTGCAATTCCACTCTTCTTTGTAAAGATCCTACATAATGCCCAAGATGCAGTTTTCCGGTAGGTCTGTCTCCCGTTAAAATCACTTTGTGCTCATTTTTATTCTTGCTCTTTTTCTTCCATTCCGTTAAACTCCTTTATCTATTCTTCTCTTTCGAATGATGAGAAATAATATATCATTTTTATAAAAAGCATCATATGCAAAACACATTTTTTTCCATTTTTAAAATAACTAAGATCTGTTCTTAAATAGCTAAAATGCATTCTTAATGAGCTCTATTTCTTCCCCTGAAATGCAAAGTACATCAAAACGACAAGGGGTGTCATATAAGGATAAATGTTGTTTTACCAAGTATCCCTCCGCCATGGTTCGAAGAAATTGGATTTTCTTCCGACTCACGGCTTCATAGGGAGAGCTAAGCTTCGCTCTTTCTCCCTTTACTTCTATAAAGCAGAGGTATTCTCCGTCTCTTGCAATAATATCCGTTTCCAAATGGTGAAAGCGTGCATTGCGCTCCAAAATACTATACCCCATTGCTTCCAAATATTCTACCGCCATATTCTCGTACTTTTCTCCGAGAAGATGGGTATTCTTCACCTTATTACTCTGCATTTGATTTACCTCTCTCTATAAACCGTTGTGCTATTTCTAAAGCACTGATTATTCATAGGGAAGTCTGCAAATCGAGATTACATTCTCTTTAGCAGTTTACTTATATTAACTATATAAATTCTTTAAAAAGCTTCTTCTGTGAATCGGACAGGGGCCGTGTGTAAGAATGGCTTCTCTATGGACCTTTGTGCCATAGCCCTTATGCTGCTTAAAACCGTATTCAGGATATTGTTCATCGAATTCCAACATGATATGATCCCTTGTCACCTTGGCTAAGACACTGGCTGCCGCAATGGACAAAGATTTCGCATCACCGTGAACAATGGCCTTCTGCGGAATCAAAATTCCCGGAATCGTCACGGCATCATTTAAAAGAATCTTCGGACTAAGCGAAAAACGCTTCTCCATATCCTTCAGTGCCTCTCTCATAGCTTCATAAGTCGCCTGTAAGATGTTGATTTCATCGATTCTTTCCGGAGAAACAATGCCGATTCCAAAGGCAATGGCTTCTTTCTGTAAGACCTCAAAAAGCGCTTCTCTTCGTTTCTCGGACATCTTCTTCGAGTCATTTAAATAATAAAAGGGATAATCTAAAGGAATCACGGCACAGGCCGCAACCACTGGTCCTGCTAAGGGCCTCGTCCCGCCTCATCCACTCCTGCTATCGGACTTAAATCGAGTACAGCTCTCTCCTCTTTTCGCATTTCCTCGAGCCGAAGCTCTTCTTTTTCTCTTGCTTTATCGGTCATATCTTATCCTATTAAAATTCATTCCTTTTCGAAGCATGGAAATATTCTTCCATACTTTGAACTATCTTATAAATCTATTCTTCCAATCTATACTTCCATTTGGCTGTCTTCTTCCCATTTCATGGGATGCTCCAAGCTGATTCTTCCCAGTCTTCCGCTTCGAAAATCGTCCAGAATGAGTCTCGATACCTTCGTGTAATCAATATCTCCGCCCTTTTTGATGCAGGCTCTTTTTATGGCAATGGCATCCATTGCTTCCAAAGCTTCTTCTTTCCCTAATAGCGTTTCTCCATAGCGGGAAACAAGGGCGGAGCCGTAATAACGGGTAAGATATTTTTAGAAGATAAAAGATAAGCTCTTCTATCGGCAGTATCTCATCGTTAATAGAACCGATGAGGGCCAGATTCAAGCCCACAATCTCTTTTCAAATTTCGGCCAGGTGATTCCCGGTGTATCGAGAAGCTGTAAGTCCTTTCCGATCTTAATCCACTGTACCCCCTTAGTGACTCCCGGCTTATTTCCGGTCTTTGCCGTGGACTTTCCCACATAGGCGTTGATAAAGGTGGATTTCCCGACATTCGGAATACCGAGAACCATGGCTTTGATGCTTTGAGAAAGAATCCTTTTTGCTTCTTTCTTTCCAAAAAGCTCAGCACAGCTCTCCATGACAAGCTTATTTACGCCCTTTACACTGGAACGGCTTCGGCGTCCATTTCCATGGTATAGAAGCCCTGCTTCTGAAAGCTTTCCATAAAGCTCTTCGTTCTTACCGGATCTGCAAGGTCGGCCTTGTTAAAAAGCATGATTCTGGCCTTATCCTTAGCCAAAATATCGATTTCCGGGTTTCGAGAGGAGTTAGGACAACGGCTGTCTATCACTTCAATAATTGCATCGACAAGGGGCAGATCTTCTTTCATCTTTCTTTTGGCTTTTTGCCATATGCCCGGGATACCACTGTATTTTCACTTCCGGCTCCTTTCTATACTATGAGCTTCATTTTCCGAAGAGGAAGCAGGCGAAACCAGACTTTTCCCCGTATCTGCGAAAAATGCACATTTCCAATATTCTGAAAACGACTGTCCTCCGAGGAATCCGTATTGTCTCCGATGAGAAAATACTCGTCTTTCCCAAGTTCTACGGGATTCTTGGCCAAACCCGGTAAAGCGATGGGAGAAATCTTTGTTGTTTCCAGAAGCTCTCCGTTAATATAGATTCTTCCATTTTGAATAATCACGGTCTCACCGGGAAGACCGACTATCCGCTTCATATTATAAGACTTATCCGCTCTTTGGAACAGCACGATATCCATTCTTTTCGGCTTAATGAATCGATAGCTCAGCTCATCAATGAGAACCGTATCACCTGTGGAAAGTGCGGGCTCCATACTGTGTCCAGAAACCCTGTAAAGGGAGAAGAAGCTGTAAACAATGAACCAGGCCAAAGAAAGAAGAACAAGAATGTCCACCAGAGTATGAATAAACTTTTGAAAAATCGTTCTTTCTTTCATAACACTCCTTAGAAAAAAACAGGTGCTCCGAAAGGAACACCTGTACTGTATGGTTTAAATTACTTCGCAGCCTTAACTTTAGCAGCCTTACCAACACGATCACGAAGGTAGTTCAACTTCGCTCTACGAACCTTACCCTTACGAACTACTTCAATCTTCTCTACGAACGGGCTATGAATCGGCCAGGTCTTCTCAACGCCTACACCGTTACTGGTCTTACGAACGGTAAAGGTCTCTCTGTTGGAACCACCCTGAATCTTTAAAACGGTTCCCTCGAAAATCTGGGTTCTCTCTCTGTTACCCTCTTTGATCTTGTTGTATACCTTAATGGTATCTCCTGTGTTGAACGGTGCTAAGGCTTCCTGTCTTAACTGTGCCTGTTCAATTTCTCTAATGATTTCAAAATTTGACATATACAAGTCCTCCAAAACATTCTATGTTCATACACGGTCTCGTCAGCGGAACATATTATAGGGTTATATTTTGCCTTATGACAAAACAGCTCGTATAGAATAGCACAGCCTTTTCTAAAAAGCAAGGAAAAATGCCGGATTCTCCTCTTTTTTTATGGAAGATAGCTGTATTTTTACTTCCTTTTCTTTTTCTTAGGCTGAAATTCTTCAGGATTCCTTTCTCTATAGAGCTGATAGAGATCGGGACGAACATCTTCGGTTAGCTTCAAACTTTCCTCATGTCTCCATGCGGCAATTTTCTTATGGTCTCCGGAAAGAAGGACCTCCGGAACCGTGAGCCCCTTATATTCTCTCGGTCTTGTATACTGGGGATATTCCAAAAGACCGTTCGAGAAACTCTCCTCCTCGTAGCTCTCTTTCTTGTTGAGCACGCCTTCTCTTACTCTGGAAATGGCATCCATCATAATGGCACATGCCAGCTCTCCACCGCTTAATACATAGTCACCGAGTGACAGCTCCTCAGCGTTAAGAAGCTCCAAGGCTCTCTGATCCACTCCCTCATAGTGTCCGCAAAGAAATGCGATATGACTTTCTCTTGCCAGATCTTCTGCAATCTTCTGTGAAAATATTCTTCCTCTCGGAGAACAGTAGATTACCTTTGTAGGAGTTTCTTTTTCTTGTAGATCCGAAAACGCTTCATAGATCGGCTCCGCCTGCATGAGCATTCCCGCTCCTCCGCCAAAGGGCGCATCATCGACATGCCCGTGCGGATCTTTCGTATAATCCCGAATATTGATGCAGCGCAGCTCTATTTTCCCATCCTCCATCGCTCTTTTCATAATGGAGTGGGAAAATGCAGCTTCCACCTGTTCCGGAAATAAGGTCAGTACAGTAAATTTCATCATAATTCGAGTAACCCCGGTATGGTATGAATATGGATACGATTGTTCTCTATAGAGTAGACAATAGCAGGAACATGCGGAATCAGATACTCCTTATCCTCTCCTTTTACTACGAAAACCAGATTTGCTCCGGTTTCAATAAGCTCCGAGACCTGCCCAAGGCTCTCCTCCCCCTCGATAAAAACCTCCATACCGAGGTAATCACCGAGGAAATATTCTCCTTCCGCTAAGGAGAGAGCTTCTTCTCTTTTTACATAAAGAGAGTAATCTCTATATTTTTCGGCAAGTTCTATGCTGTCTATCCCCTTTAAGCTTAAAAAGGACGGTATCCTTGTGATAACGGACAGCGGAAACTTCTCTCTTCTTGTTCTTCCTGGAGATCAGCCCCTTGCTTTCTTTTTTTAAAATAACTTCCTTTAAGGCGGAAAAATCGCTTCGGATCGTCCGTTGTGGGGAAGACCTTAAGTTCCCCTTTTAAGCCATGAGGCTTTCCTACAATGCCCACTCGTAATTCTTCTAACATGCTTTACCGCTCCTAAAGAAAAGGGCTGTAAAATCAAAGCATCCTTATGCTCTACAGACTTGTACAGCAATCAAAAAAATCTTTTAGCTTTGCTTTTTACAGCGCTTATCATAACTGCCAGATAAATCTGCCGGTTTTACTGAATATCGATGGATATTCTCTTGTTTTGCTTGGATGCAGCTGCATTCATCACAGAACGAATTGCCTTAGCAATACGGCCTGAGCGTCCAATCACCTTTCCCATGTCCTGCTCATTTACAGAAAGGGTGAGAAAGACTTCTCCTTCTTTCTCTTCCATTTCGGCATGAACATCTTCGGGAAACTGAACCAATGCTTTTGCAATGGTTTCCAGAAGTTCTTTCATTACAGCATCCCCTCCTTGTAGAGTTAGATGTTAAACTTCTTGAGAAGTCTAGCTACGGTTTCTGTCGGCTGAGCACCATTCTGTAACCACTTCTTTGTAGCTTCAGCATCTACCTTAAATACAGTAGGCTCCTTAGTCGGATCATAGTATCCTAACTCCTCGATAAATCTACCGTTTCTCGGGCTTCTGGAATCTGCTACGATTACACGATAGTACGGTGCGTGGATCTGTCCCATTCTTCTTAATCTGATCTTAACTGCCATTTTTTTCTCCTTTGAAAATACACTTGATTTATTTCTTCAGCAATGCTGTTGAAACCGTTTAATACAATGTTTACCTAAGTTTTTTTATTGTTCTAAATACACTTAAACCGTAATTGATATTTCAGATTTTTCCTCACCCTATCTTAGAAAAGGAAAATCCTTTTCCTTTGCTACCCATGCCCGGGAAGCCCATACCGGGAAAAACCGCCGCCAAACGGACTGCCGCCGTGCTTTCCTCTTCCTCCGCCGAACTGCTTCATCATTTTCTGCATTTCTTCAAACTGCTTTACCAGTCTGTTTACTTCAGAAATATCCACACCGGCACCGCTTGCAATTCTCTTCTTTCTGGAAGGATTCATAAGCTTCGGATTGGCTCTTTCCTTAAAGGTCATGGACTGGATGATGCATTTTACCTGCTTCATCTTCTTCTCGGAGTCTTCAAGGTCTATTCCTGCATCGCCTTATTCATCCCCGGAAGCATTTTTAAAATCCCGGCAATTCCGCCCAGCTTTTGTAGCTGATTCATTTGCTCCATGAAATCATCATAGTTGAACTGCCCCTTGGAAAGCTTACGAACGGATTCCTTCGCCTTCTCTTCATCAATTTCGCTCTGCGCTTTCTCGATTAAAGAAAGGACATCGCCCATGCCGAGGATTCTTCCGGCCATACGATCCGGATAGAAGGGCTCAAGATCGGCAAGCTTTTCTCCCATACCAAGGAATAAAATAGGCTGTCCGGTCATTGCTTTAATAGATAAAGCGGCACCGCCTCTGGTATCTCCATCGCACTTCGTAAGAATAACACCGTCTACGCCGATGTCTTCACTAAAGCTCTGACTGACATTAACCGCTTCTTGACCGGTCATTGCGTCTACGGTAAGGATTGTCCAATCCACCGGAACGGCAGCCTTCATACGCTTTAATTCCTGCATCAAAGCATCGTCAATTTGCAAACGACCTGCCGTATCCAAAATGAGAAGATTATATCCCTTCTCTTTCGCCTCTTCATAAGCTCTTTTGGCGATTTCCTCCGGCTTAACCTGATTTCCCAGACTAAAGAAGGGAATGGAGAGCTTTTCCGCATTAACTCTTAACTGCTCAATCGCTGCAGGCCTGTAAATATCACAGGCAACAAGGAGCGGCTTTCTATGCATCTTCTGGAACTTTCCGGCCAGCTTTGCCGCCGTAGTCGTCTTACCGGCACCTTGCAGACCGACCATCATAAGGACGGTAATCTCACTTTGGGGACGGAGCTTCAGCTCGGTATTTTCCTCACCCATCATCGCCGTAAGTTCTTCTTTTACGATTTTTAATTACGGTTTGAGCGGGACTCAAGGAAGAAAATACTTCTTCACCGATGGCCTTTTCCTTTACCTTGGCAACAAAGTCTTTTACCAGCTTGAAATTCACATCCGCTTCCAAAAGTGCCATACGGACTTCTTTTAGCGCCAGATTTACATCGTCCTCGGAGAGCTTCCCCTTACCGGATAAACCTTGAAATATTGTACTTAGTCTTTCTGATAAGCTTTCAAATGCCATGCATTATTTCTCCTGCTAATTTCCTGATTTCCTCATCCTCGCTTTGCTCAGCAATCTTCTCCGCCAGTGCACGAATATGCAACCACTTTTTTCCCAGCTGCAGATTCTCTTCCATAAAGCGAAGTTGTTCGTCGGCTTTACTGTACAAGTACTGTGCTGCCTGCCTCGTGATATTCATCTCTATGCCGATTTCCGAGAAGCTCATATCTTCCATAATGTGGTAGGCATAGACCTTTTTCTGGTTTTCCTTTAAAAGTCCCGAGTAAAGCAGGAATAGATTTCCTTTTTCTACAAATTCATCCATAGCACACCTCGCTGCAATAAAATAACAAAAAAAAGAATAGCTGTCAAGTATTTTTCTTGACAGCTATTGTGTTCTAAAAATCGGATATTCCCATATTCTCCCAAAAGTGCTTTGACTGACAGTTCCTTATCTTCAAAAAGTTTGAAAATATGTTGCGGAGGTTTTGCGAAATACGCTCTTATGGATAAAGACCGTGTTTTTGTAAAACCTCAAAATCTAAGCTTTGAACAAGCGTCTGCTATTCCTATTTCTTTTGAAACTGCATTAGGGGCACTTCGTAAAGGGAATGTAAAAGCAGGTCAGCAAGTTATGATTTACGGTTCTTCGGGTGGCGTTGGTTTATATGCAGTACAATTAGCTAAAATCATGGGAGCAACTGTTACAGGTGTATGTAGTACCCGTAATCTTGAGCTAGCAAAACAAATGGGGTGTGATTACGTAATTGACTATAAAAAAGAAGATTTTACGAAAGTGCGGACAAAGTTTGATGTAATCATAGGTGTGAATGGCTGTAATTCCATGAAAGACTATAAACAGATTTTTGAAACCAAAATGGAATTTTTTTATAGGTGTAGGAAATGTAAAACAAGTAACTAAAAGCACTTTTTTTCGTTCGTTTACATCAAGGAATTTTTTTCTTATTTTGCTGGTCCTATGATGCCCCAAAAAGATTATTTATCTTATGCAAAAGAACTGGCAGAAACGGGTAAATTGATACCTTATATAGACAAAATCTATTCTGTCAAGGATACAAAAGAAGCCATTCGTTATATTATAACTTCTCACGCACAAGGGAAAGTCGTTGTTTCTATGGATTTTTGAATAACGGGAAAACTCCTAAAAAAATCTGAACAAGAGAAACAGTAATAATTATCAAAAATAACAATTATATCGTCAAAAGAGGTTCGTACAAACATTTTGTTTTGATACGAGCCTTTTGTTTTTATCAACGGTATAAACATCATTTTTTTATGTTGTTTATATAAGTTAGCTTTTCAGCAGAAAGGAGGTGAAATCATGGAAGCATCTTCTTTTGAGAAATCTGTCTGTTTACAGTTTAATGCTTTTAATGATGATTGTGATTAAAGGTACATTGTCAAGTCATAGAAGACAAAAGTGCAAGACGTTCTAAACATGAAGTCTTGTTTTTGTGAATTGTCTGAAATGAAACGTATGGAAAAATGGTACAAATGATGAATATTTTTTTCCGATTTTGTATCGTTTCAAGTTATGAATTTTACAATCCGTGTATCTGATGAAGAACTAGGTACAGCTTTACAAGAATTGACCGAAAAACAGCGTACTGCTATCTTGTTGCATTTCTTTCGAGGCATGAACGACAGAGAAATTTCAGAATTGTATCATGTATCACGTTCCACTATCAATAGCAGACGGGATAGAGGGCTAAAGAAATTACAAAAAAATTATTGAGCGAAAGGAAGTAGAACGAATGAAAAAAGATTATGCTTATCCCTCTTATGAACTCATTTGCAGAGCGACTAGCGGAGAGGAAAAGGCAGTCAAAGAAATATTAGATTTTTATAACGCCTATATCTTCAAAGTATGCTTACGACCATGCTATCATGCAAATGGTACTGTGCATATGCAAGTTGATGAAGAACTAAAGGGAGAAATCCATGCGTAAATGATGAAAGCTTGAAGTTTGAAATCAGAGTAAAGTAGTCATTTAGCATGAACAAAGGGAGATACACAGCTTTTCATGTGCTATCTCCCTTATCGGTTTTATTGTCATATCAAGGCTCATTCAATCGTGGTAAATGCATGGTAAAATGAATGTCTTTGCAATTATGAAATTGCTTATAGATGTAGTGTTTATGCAGATAATTCAAAAACTCATATAAAAGGACATATAAAATTTCAGACTCTCTATTTTTGCTTAGTTCGGCGTTGTTTTTTGCGCTGTTTCTGAAGTGCCAGCGCTTCTTTAGCAATAATACCAAGGCTGAGGCTGACAATACCTAGTCCCAAAAAGACCGTAGATCATGGTAAAAATCTTTCCCAAGGCGGTCTTGGGCGTAAAATCCCATAGCCAATGGTGGTCAAGGTCGTAAAGGATAAATAAAGGGAGTCCAGCACGGCTAACTTTTTCCACCATCGTATAGAAAACCGTACCCAAAACCAAGAGGAGGCTAAACTGGCTAAAATCGCCTGCCCCTCTTCGCTTTTGAAAAAAACCTGACGGATGATTCGAAATAAATGTTTTAAAACCAAAGATGAGCGAAAAACATGGAGACCCTTTCTACAAATGATGTTAGCTGATAATCCTCCCGAACCTTAGTAGGATGTTTTTCTTCATAAATCCAGTTATAAAGATTCTGTCTAGTAGGATATCCCAATATCCTTACTGTCTCTGATACAGATTCTGTCTGATGATGTAGTTTAAGTGCGATTTCTTTTTGTTGTTTTGAATACACAGATAGGCTCCTTTCGGAGCCCTATGGTAATCCAAGCTTGTATGTCTGCAATATTTCTGTTTAGGTACACATAAGCATACAAACTCTCCCAGCATAAATTAAATGCCAAGGCAACAATAGGCATCGCATAAGTTCTTCCTTATTCATTGCACAGACACCTTATTTCGTTTCATTATACCATTTTTATTTGCATTTGATAGCCTTTCCCATCTCTCCGGCCGCCTTAAATCCCTGACGGGCTAAGAAAACAGCTATAATTTCATTAATGACTGCCGCAGCCGCAATTGTACCTCGAACAATGTTTCCATATTGTTCGAAATCTCCCGTTAATGCCGAAATAGCAATACCTGTCATGACAAGAGATACGCCGGAATGAGGCAAAATGACCAGCCCGAGATATTTTTTTACCGTAGCAGGGGCGTGCGAAAGCTGTGCACCGAGAGCTGCTCCGCCTATTTTTCTCGCTGCGCGGGCAATAATGTATACTGCTGTAAAAATTCCTGCCCCTAAAATGAGATGATAATCCAGCGGAGCACCCAGATTCAGAACAATCAATGCAAAAGCAAGCGCTGATGCTCGGAGTGCAATATTTCATAATATCTTCCAGCTTTTTTTCATCCAGGATATTTGCAAAGGTTGCGGAATAAACCATACCGCTCAGCATAAAATTAAGGACTGGAACAGGCATAAGGTAATGGTTGGCAAGTGCGGTCATAGCCGCTGTAACAAGCACACCGGCAAACACCGTGATTGCACAGACTTTTTCTGACCTGATTTTTTTCATAATAAAGGCTGTGATGCCTCCGGTTATAAGACCAATCAAAACCGGGAAAATAACGATCAGTATAATCAGATATTTTGGTACAGAGCCTCCCGAGGTAATCGGAAGGATGAAACTCATAACAAGCAAAAATACGCAGATTGCCAACACATCGTCAATTACCGCCAAAGGTATCAGTGTCCTTGTAACAGGTCCGTCTGTTTTATATTCTGACACAATGGATAACGCCGGTGCAGGTGCGGTAGCTAAGGCAATACCGCCAAAAAAATCAAGCCAAGGAAAACAGGGATATCCATAAAATAAAAAATAGCAGAAAACGCAAGACTGACAACAGCAAAAGTCATGAGTGACTGCGCCAAAGTAATCACAACAATCTGTTTACCGGAAGAACGCATCTTTCGCCAGATCATTTCACTGCCCAGCATCAGCCCCATACCGCATTCCATGAGCTCAATCAGTGTATGATACATCGAGTTATCTAAAATATCTTGTGTCAGCAGATTTACTGCATAGGGCCCTAAGAGCATTCCCGCAATTAAAAAACCTAAAACAGCGGGCATTTTAAATTTTGCTGCCACCTTCCCGGCGATTACTGCCAATAGCACAACCGTCAATAAACGAATTAACATTTCAAACATTTAAATAGTCTCCTTCTTCACAACGCCAAACAAAAAAATATCCATAATCACAGCTTCACAGAAAATTTTCTGATACAGCGGATTTTCATGAAAGAATATCATTCTGGTCTTATAGTACTGTGAAAGACATTCCTTCAAAGAGCTTGATTCTGTTTCAATGAATATATGATTTTGGATGTATTCTTTTAACTGTTCAAAGCATTCCTCCACACAAGCAAGGAACAACTCATCTTTTGATTTGAAATAATGATAGATCAGTCCCTTTGAAATTCCCTGTTCAGAATCATAAATGTTGTTCACAGAGCTTGCACTATATCCTCGTGTAGCAAATTCAAGCAACGCATTGTCCATAATTTTTCTTCTTGCTTGTATTTTTCTTTCTTCCTGTCTCATCTCATACCTCAATAATTGACCATCAAGTCAATTATATAAATTGATGACCACAGAGTTAATAATTTGTTTGTGAATCCTATCTTCCAGACCATTTTTAGGACCTTTTAGAGGGATCCGGATAAGATCATTAATGCACTTGAACTTCCCTACTCAAACGCAAAACTTGAGGCCACAAATAACCTCATCAAAGTCATTAAGCAAAATGCTTTTTGGCTTCGGAACTTTGAAAATTTTAAAACGAGAATTCTCATTGCTTTTGACATCAAAAAGGAGAGAACCAATTTGGTGCTCTCCTTTTTGTAAGTTTTTATCAACCCATTACAGTTATTAAAGAGCCTTTTTTCTTATTTAATCTTGAAGAATTGAACAATCGACACAATACCTTGATAAATAAAGACAAAGGCAATGGTGTAACTAACGAAGAGACCGGTCATCAATGGGTGTCCCATCATGATTAAACCTGCTACGATTCCTAAAAATCCCCATCCAAACTAGAGGATTACCTACTGATTTATCCGTCTTACGAACCTTGAAACCAACGATAGTTTTTTTGTAATACCATTTGTCAAGGCCCAGAAAGAAATGATAAATGGTACAAAAAGTTACCATGTCAATAAAGCTACCTGAGAACAAGGTAAGAGCGAGGATGAGGGTAACAATTCCTCCAAATAAATTCCAGCTATGCTTTTCTTCTGATTTGAAGTATTGTACAATCTCAGAAATCCCTTGAACTGCAAATACAAGTGCAAACAAGAAAGTCATAGAAGCCAAGGTAGTAGCAGGATGTGCAAGCATATTAAAACCTGCAAAAACTGCAAAAATACCCGCAATTAGTAACAACCATTTCCCAATTTTCGACATTATTTTTCTCCTTTTTTAGAGGAATCTTCCTCTAGTATTCCATAAATCATCATATCCAAAACCTGTGATAATTGACGTTCATATCCTGAAACCAAGTCAGGCAAACTGCTATCTGATGAAACAGTTAAATAATAGGAACGAAACATATTCTGAATCAATCGCAGATAGGCCATAGCTCGCTTCTCATCAATATGCTCTTTCAGTTTGGATTCTGATATAAGTTTTTGACAAACTTGTTCATTCAAGTCCAAAAAATAGCTTTCTGTGGTGCGATGTCTGCTTCCAATTCTTTTGGCGTCGCAATCATTGCCTCAAAGAAAATGTGGCTATGTTCCGGGTATTGCTGATAAAATTGGTGACGTCTTTCCATATAATCAGCTAAGGAGGGTACTTGACCTTCCACCCCCAGAAGCACTGCCAAAGCTTTCTCAAAACTCTCCTGAACACAAGTTAGATAGAGGTCTGATTTCCCTGAAAAATTATGATACAAAACTCCTTTGGAAATACCATCCACTTTACAAAGTTCATTGATGACAAAACCTTTATAGCCTTTTGTAGCAAATTCGAACAAAGCAGCGGTAATGATTTTCTCTCTTCGCAGTCTTGTTTTTTTCTTCTTTTTCTCATGTATGCACCTCTAGATTTTTTTAAATTATAAACCGTTTAGTCTAAAAATATCAATCAACTTTTCTCGATAGAGTTTCTCCATAAATGTAGGATTACAATACATTTGTTACATCACAACTAAATAATAAAACGGAAGCACCTGTCTTGTGTTAAAGTTAGATCACCACAAAATAACAAACATAAGGAGGGCTTCCGCTGTAGCTACTATAACACAAGATATGCGCTTTAGACTATCACTCATTCATTATTAATAGAGCCAGCTATTGTGTTCACATCGACCCAAAAAACTGCTACTCTTAAAAAGTTTAACTTTTCGGGGTCACATCAAAGAGCCGGCAGATTTTTTTGAACGGGCAGGTTATTTACCATTTTCAAAATGATCTCTTAATACCATTAATCTAAATATCAGGACAGTATTCAGAATAGCCGCTAATATAAGACCAGCTCCAACCCAAAGCAAATCTATCGCAAACCCTATAATGAAACATAGGCTCCATTTCATAATTTGCTTACCACAAATGATGCATAGTTCTTTGCTTTTATTGGATATATTTTTCGTCAAGATTATGTCCGGTTAAATATCGAATTGCTCTGCCGTTCGATCTAATAAATAGAATACCTATAATCAAATAGAGCAAAACCATCATGAAATCGATACATAAAATTACAAACATATTTATTACCTCTTTAGTATCCATAAATACAGATGTTTATGTCATGCATTTACATCATATCAATTCATTCTCCTGAACTTTATCTCTTGCTCTTCCATCCGCCATGAAATCATCCGAGAACATCTCTATTGCTTTCATAAACGAATCCCACTTGTTTTTGTTTTTGGAAGCAAAAATATCAATATCACCTATCTTATTTACCATTACCTCATCTGATGAAATTCGGCATTCCTTAGGAAGTCTAATTACCTGACTTCCTCCATTTTTAAAAACCTTTGCAGTCAGCATTTGGATCACCTTCCCTTCACTAGCAATATATACCGTAATATATCACAGTATAGACCAAGGCAATAAAACATCTTCTTTTTATTACTATACATTACATGTAAGTTTTATGTCGTAATATGCTTATCCACCATCCATACGTTCAATTCTTCCTCATCACCATCATGAGCCTATCGATTTATACCTTCTAACGCCCCATTTAAAGAATAAGCAACACGGAATTATAAGGGATAGCAATGGAAACCCAATATAATACGCTTCCGATTTTCTGCCAATTAGGGTACAACAAAGGATAATATTGAAACAACGCCAGCGGTATGATGTAGGTAAGAATAGATAAGACAGTCTTCCCATAAATGGAAAACGGATATTTGCCGTATTCCTTTGCTCCATACGTAAATAAATTTAAAAAATCTAAATCCTGTACAGTGAAGAAAGTAAATGTCGCCTTAAACAAAAACATAGAAAAAAACAAAATGCTTCCACAGACAACCATTAGAACAAGGGTGATTATCTTTTTATAGTCCCATTGGATATCAGATTTACCTATTGCATATGCAAGCGTTCCTACAGACTGAATCAATAGCCCTATACGTGTAAAATCTACACTCGAGCCAGTACTTGGAGCACAACATTACCCGGTCTTACTAATGCTCTATCAAATTCACCATTTCCAAGTATGCTACCAAATCTAGCTAATCCGCCGCCTATAGCTTCACCAATTGAGAAAGATAAAACTACAATCGCGTAACACAAAATCACATCGGTATAGTTAAAACTATATATCTTATCCACATGTTCAAAAATAAAGTTGATACTGAATAATCCTGCAAAGGCTGTTATAAACTGACCTAAAACTGTCAAAAAGGATAGTTTATATTGCATTTGACTTTCTAAATTCAATATCATCATCCTTAGATAAACTCTCATTGTGTTTATCCTCCCTGAACAACTACGTGCTTTTATGGAATGATTCATCAAAACCTTTCCAATTACAATTAGAATAAGCATCCATGTAACCTGTATAGCAATTCCTTTTAAAATTTCTATACCGGTAATATTTCCACTATAGATTAGTAACGGAGTGCTCTGCATAGACGAAAAGGGAAGATATTTTACTATAACGAATACCTTTTCAGGAAAAAAAGTTATCGGAATCAATCCTCCTGATAGAAATGAGCTTACTGCGGTAACTATAATCTTTATCCCTCGTTGAGCTATTGTATAAAACAATGTAATAAACATTAACATAGCAAACGCTACTACAAGTCCCAGTGCAAGAATGGCAGAAATAAAAAATGCAAATACTTGTAGAACACTCCTAGGAAAATGAAGTCTATATGGTTCTGGGAGTATTATTGCTATCAATAACACCGGGATACAACTCACCAATGTAGATACAACTCTATTGGCTATTGCCTGAGAATACCATTTTCCATATAGATCCATAGGCCTTACCAGTTCATATGCTACAGCGCCATTATTAATAACACTGTATATCTCTCCATCATACGCAACTACAGCAAGCATATTCATTACAATTCTTTTTATCCAAACGTATGAGACCATTTGAGAAAATGTCATCGGCAGTACATGCCCGGCAGAATTATATAGTGCCACATACATCATCAGTTCCAACAATACCCATACTATATTAGAAGCTATAGCGCCAAATGTGACAGTCCTATACTGAATATTGTTTATTAGGCGAATTCTAAATACTGATAAGTACTTCTTCATATCTGATACTCCTTATAGAGTCTTGCTACCATTTCCTCTGCCGATATATCAGATACTTCCAAATCCATGATTTCAGTCTCACGAGACAAATACGCAATTCCTTCGGAAACAGAAATCATCTTAGGGTCTAATGAGATTCTTAATTTATCGTCTTTTTGTTCTAAGTAATTCATCCCTTCACATAGTTCAGGAGTTTTTCCATGGTGTTTGATTATTATCTCTTTCTTATCCGAGACTCTTTTTTTCAGTTCTTCAAGGCTTCCATCCAAGAGAATTTGACCTTTTCCTATTAACATTACTCGATGTGTTAGTGCTTCAATGTCCTGCATGTCATGTGTTGTTAATATAACGGTAGTTTCTTTTTCTGCATTGATTCTTTTTATGAAATCCCTTACTGCCAATTTAGATACCGCATCCAAACCAATGCTTGGTTCATCCAAAAAAAGAATTTTGGGATTATGTAATAATGATGCTACAATTTCACATCTCATTCGTTGACCAAGACTAAGATTTCTAGCAGGCGTTTTTACTATTTTCTCTAAATCCAGTAGCTGGCACAATTCCGATACATTCTGTTTATATGTACGACTATCTATATCGTACATATCCTTAATCAATTCAAAACTATCAATGATTGGAATATCCCACCACAACTGGCTTCTCTGCCCAAACACAACCCCGATGTTTTTAACATATGATTTTCTGTCTTTCCATGGAACATAGCCATCCACAATACAATTGCCTTTATCAGGAGTCAGAATTCCGCATAATATCTTTATAGTGGTACTTTTGCCGGCACCATTAGGTCCTATATAGGCAAGAATTTCTCCATCATCAATTTTGAAGCTGATGTCATTAAGAGCTCTTACAGTATCCTGTTTACGGGAAAATAAAGCTTTAACAGCGTTATAAAGACCCGCCTCTCTTTTAGCCACTTTATAATCTTTCGTAATATGTTCCACTTCAATCATGGTAATCTCCTACCGTGTATTTTTTATTATAAAGTTCTTGAGATATTTTATGATTGCAACTATTTATCATTATAACAAAATCAGGCAGAAATGAAATTTTTATACTGCCTGATTTTTGGGTGTTTTTAATATTTAATTTACTTCTACAATAGATTTTATTTTTAACTTAGCCGGAAGAAATCTCTAAAAGGCGAAAATATCCTCCACATATTTTTTTGCATCAAAGCGCTTTAGGTCTTCGATCTTTTCTCCCTCTCCCACATACTTTACGGGAAGTCCGAGTTCCGCCTGAATGGAAATGGCCATACCGCCTTTTGCTGTGGAGTCCATTTTACTTAAAACCACACCGGTGACCTGAGAGCAGTCTTTGAACATCTTTGCCTGGCTCATCGCATTTTGCCCGGTTGTGGCATCGAGAACCACCAGTGTCTCTCTATAGCCTTCCGCAAATTCCCTGTCAATAATACGGTTAATCTTCCCGAGCTCTTCCATCAGGTTTTTCTTGTTGTGAAGTCTTCCCGCGGTATCAATGATTAAAACATCCGCATTCTTTGCCTTAAAGGATTGTAAAGCATCAAAAACCACGGCAGCCGGGTCTGAGCCCTCTTTTTGGTGAATACAGTCCACCCCTACACGATTTCCCCACTCTACAAGCTGTTCAATCGCACCGGCACGGAAGGTATCGGCAGCGGCAAGAATGACTTTTTTCCCTTTTTTCTTTAAGTGATAGGCGAGCTTTCCGATAGAAGTGGTCTTTCCGACTCCATTTACGCCGATTACGGAAATGATACTCTTTTCTTTTTCAAAATTATAGTAATCCTCATCCACTGACATGGTATCCAAAAGATAATCCTTTAAAATCTTCTGGACATCCTTAGTAAGATTCACGCCCTTTCGATCCGCCTCGCGCTTCACCGCATCAATAATCCGCATACAGCTTGGATAAGAAACATCACTTTGAATCATAGCCTCTTCCAGCTCTTCGTAAAATTCCTCATCGGCAACCCGATCCGACTGAAAGAGATTATTTAAAATTTTTGAGAAAAAATTCGCCATAGCTACTCCTTATACCATAGTTTTATATCTAATTACTTATTGCAAATGCTCTTCCACTAAATCCATTTCAATATAGTTATTGCAAATGTTCTTCCACAAGGTCCACGGAGACTAAAGTGGAAATGCCCTTTTCCTGCATGGTGACGCCGAAAAGACGATCTGCACTTTCCATGGTTCCTCTTCTATGGGTAATCACGATAAACTGCGTGTTCTTCGTTAAATGATGCAGGTACTTCGCAAAGCGCACCACATTGGAGTCATCCAGTGCCGCCTCAATCTCGTCCAGAAGACAGAAGGGGGAGGGTTTCAAGCTCTGCAGAGCAAAGAGCAGGGAAATGGCAGTCAAAGCCTTTTCTCCGCCGGAAAGCTGCATCATATTCTGCAGCTTCTTTCCGGGAGGCTCTGCAATAATGGAAATGCCGCTTTCCAGCAGGTCCTCGCTGTCATCAATTTCGATTTTTCCGCTTCCTCCTCCAAAGAGTACACGGAAAACCTCATTAAAGCGCTCTTGAATCTTGTGGAAATTCTCATGGAACTGCTTTCGCATCCCGCTGTCCAAGTCCTTAATAATCTCTCGAAGCGATTCCTCCGAGCTGATCAGGTCTTCCACCTGTTTCCGTAGGAATTCATAGCGTTCTTTTACCTCGGTATATTGCTCAATACTATCCAGATTAATAGAGCCGAGTCCCTTCATTTCCGCCTTTTTCTCTTGGATAATCGAGGGAAGTGCAGGATTATCGGAAAGATTTTCATCGAAATACTGCTTTGCCTGACTGACCCCTGATTCCGTAGTCTTCGAAGAGCTGTGACGCGGATTGGGCAGACTGGTCTTCCAGTTTTTCCTTCTGATGCTCCAGTCGAAGCTGTTCTTTCTCAATTTGCAAAAAGCTCTTCCTGAATGCCTTCCTTTTTCTTTGTAGAAGCGCTTTTTCTTCTTCTGATTTCCGCCCTTCTATTCTTTAAAGAGGCAAGACTTTCTTTTCTTTTTTCTTCCTTTTCAAGAAGAGCGCGAATCTTCTCTTCCAAAGCATGAATCTGAGTTTGGTCTTTTCTCTACCGAGCCAGCAGTATTTTTTTATTTTTCCTCTTCCAAATCCATCTGGTCCGTGAAGTTCTTTTCGAGCCTTTCTCCGTAGTCATGAAGCTGCTCTGTTAAGAAGTCAACTCTTGTAGAGAGAGTTTGCCTCTCTGCATTGACTGTACCTTGGAATGTAAGGAGTTTTTCCCGATATAGCTTATCCAGATTCAGGATTTCTTCTCTTTTTTCCGCTTCAATAGTGGAAAGCTCTTGCAGTGCCTCCTCTTCTTTGCGAAGTGAAGCTCTCCTCTCCCCTTCTTCCTTTTTCCATGCCATGCAACTTCTCCACGAGCTCGTCAATTTCCCTCTTTCTGCCAATAAGAGAAGAGGAATTTCGGTAAGCACCGCCGGAAAGAGCACCGCCGGCCTGGAGAAGTTCTCCGTCCAGGGTGACAATACGAAGACTATGTTTATATTTTCGGGCAATGGAGGGCATTGTCCAGATTGTCAACCAGAAGAACCTTCGATAAAAGATAGTTCTCGAGACCCGTACAGGACTTCGGTACCTCAACAAAATTGGCAAATACGCCAATCAGCCCCTTTTTCTCCTCTAACGCTGTTATAACGTCCGTCCCTTTCCTTTCGAATCGAACTAAGAGGTAAAAAGGTTGCCCGACCGAGTTTCTCTCTTTTCAGCTTTTCCAAGAGACGCTTTGCCGTCCCTTCCTCTTCCGTAACAAGGTTTTTGCAGACTGCCGGAAAGGGTGGTTTCCAGTGCAAGCTCGTACTCGGGCTTGGTTTTTTTAAAACATCGGCTACTACACCGATTAGCCCTTTTTCCCGCTCTTTTCTCCTGCATACACTTCCGAACAGCCTGTCCGAAGCCTTCATAGCGCTCGGCAAGATTTTGCAGGTTTTCCAGTTGAATTCTGCATCTTTCTTTTTGGTGCAAAAAATCCTGCAAGCTTGCTCTTTTATCCGTAACCGTCTTTTCCGCGTCCGCCCTTTTTCCTTTGTAAATGAGAAAAAGGCTTCCTGCTTTTCCTCTCCCTCATTTTTTTAAGGCACGAATTTCCGTTTCGATTGCATGGAAATTTTTCGCGTCCTCAGACGAGGCCTCCGCATCTTCCTTCTCCTGTATTCCCTCATCAAAGTCAAAGTCGGGATAAAAGGTACTTCGGATGATTTGCTTGGCTTCCGAAATAGTGGAGTCAATCAGCTGAATATCAAGCTTCACCTTATCTTCTTCCGTGTTAAAGAGGAGGAAGCTTTGAAACTTCTTCATAGTAGAAGCGCAGAAACCAAATCCTCCATTTTCCCGATGGAAGACGATGCCTCTTCCTTTAAGGCATTGACTCTTTCCTGAAAATGCCTCGACGAGCTTTCTTTTCCGGAGATGGATTCCTTTAAACGGACAATCTCTTCCTCGAGCGTTTTTCCTGCTCTCGTCCGCCTCGTTTCCGCGACTGATTTCCTGCTCCTTTTCATCCAGCAAGAGGAGTTCTTCCTCAAGCCCTTAAAGGACTCGGAAAGCGCATTTTGCTTTTTGACTTCTTCGTCGATAGAGGCTTTCAGATCTTTTTCCGCCTCTTCCAGTTTTCTGTAACAGCTTTTTCCGTATCCTGAAGTTTTTGCAAAAAATGCGTTGACTCCAGTACCACAAGCTCATCACGAAAACTCAAATATTTTCTGGCCTTTTCGGATTGCTTTTCCAGAGGGCCTACCTGCTTTTCGAGCTCGGAGACAATGTCCTGAATTCGTTCCAGATTCGCCTGTTCTTCTTCCAGCTTCTTTTTCGGCGATGTCCTTCCTTCTTTTAAACTTGACAATCCCGACCGCCTCATCAAAAAGGGCTCTTCTTTCTTCCGCCTTACCGGAAGAATTTTATCAATTTGTCCCTGTCCGATTAAGGAATAGCCCTCTTTTCCGATTCCGGTATCATAAAAAGCTCATGAATGTCCTTTAAACGACATTCTGAACCATTTAAACGGTATTCCGACTCCCCTGAACGATAGAGCCTTCTACTGACGGTGATTTCCTCATAGGGAAGCGATAGTGCATGATCACTGTTATCAAAGGAAATGCTCACGGAGGCATAGTTTTGCGGTCTTCTTGTTGCGGTTCCGGCAAAAATCACATCTTGCATGGAAGCACCACGAGCTGTTTTACCTTTTGCTCACCCAAAACCCAACGCACAGCATCGGAGATATTCGATTTTTCCTGAACCGTTCGGGCCCTAATTCCCGTAATACCCGGGGAAAAATCCAGTACGGTTTTTATTCGCAAAGGATTTAAAGCCCTGTACCTCAATAGATTTTAAATACATCCCCTGTTTCCGCCTTTATTTTTTCTAAAGCAAAGTATGCTGCATTCTGCTCTGCCTTTTTCTTGGAGCTTCCTTCTCCCATACCGTACTCCGTGTCTCCCAGATATACCATTACGCGATAAAAGCGGTCATGAAATGGCCCGGATTCCTCCAAAAGACTGTAATGAAGAGGAAGGTGCTTTGCCGTAGAATACTCCTGCAGCATGGTTTTGGCATCCATTTGCAGTTGCTTCTTCTCGATATCATTTAATAGATTTTTCTTTACAAAACAGCTTGCACTTTCAATACCGCTATCCAGGTAAATGGCACCGATAATGGCTTCCAGTGTATCGGAAAGCACGGAATCCCTGTATTGGATTCCCTCTCTTCCCTCACCTTTTCCCAGCACGATGTGCTCCGAGAGCTTGAGAGCCTTGGCAACGGCGGCAAGCGCGGGTTCACAAACCAGTGCGGCACGGAGCTTCGTCATAAGCCCCTCCTGCATGGCAGGCTTTCTATGGTAAAGCACGGTACTGGAAATAAGCTCCAACACGGCATCCCCCAGAAACTCCAAACGCTGGTTGGAGGCTTCCTTGGCTTCCCCCATTTCATTGGAGTAAGAGGGATGAATTAAGGCGTGCTGCAGCAAGTCTCTGTTTTGAAAATGATATTCTAAACGCTCTTCTAAGGCGAAAGCGCCTCATCCTTCTCTGTCATTTTACTGTCCTAATGCTTTTAAAAATAGCCTTATGTGCTTCTCCGACAGTCTTAATCTGGTAGCTTGCTTTCTTCCGGAATTTCAATGCCGAACTCGTCCTCAATCCCCATAACGATTTGTACCACATCTAAGGAATCGGCATTTAAGTCTTCCACAAAACGGGTATCTTCTGTGATATCCTCTTCCTTAATGTTCGTTAATTCTCTGCAGATAATCTTCTTTAACTTCTAATTCCATCTTTATTCCTCTACTTCCTTAAAATCGATAGCCTCCGCTATTTTTCTTTTGTCAGCTTCTTTTCCGCAAATTCCTTTGCTTGCTTGATAGCCGTTGTGACTTGCTTACCGTCCGTATTTCCGTGCACCTTAATCACCAGCCCTTAAGTCCCAAAAATAGGTGCTCCGCCATACTGCTTTGCATCAAATTTTTGAGTCTCTTCTTTAGGGCTTCTTTAAAAGAAGAGCCGCAAGAAGTGCCAAAGGACCGCTGTGTTTCATGGTGTCCGTAATTTCCGAAAGGAGCATCTTTCCGACACCCTCGTACATTTTCAGAACAACATTTCCTACAAAGGCATCACAGACAACAACAGAACAGTTTCCTTCCACTATATCTCTGGCTTCCACGGAACCGATGAAATTATAGTCCGTGTCTTCCCTTAAAATCTGCATGGCAGCTTTCACAAGGCTGTTTCCCTTTTCTTCTTCTGCACCGATGTTGACTAAACCGATACTCGGATTTTTAATCTGCAGCATTTCTTCCATATAAATTGCGCCCATCTTGGCAAACTGGTGCAGCCATTCAGGCTTGGCATCCACATTTGCCCCGCAATCCGTTAGGAGGCAAACTCCGTTCTTAGTCGGAATGAGCGCTGCAAGGGGCGGTCTGTAAACACCCTTTTCTCTTCCTACAACGAGTTGCCCTCCGGCAAGCACCGCTCCGGTGGAGCCTGCGGAGATAAAGGCATCGGCCTCTTCATTTTTCACAGCCAGCATTCCGCGAACAAGGCTCGAATCCTTTTTTCTTCGAATCGCCATAACCGGTGATTCATGAATACTGATATTTTTCACTGCAGGGAACAATCTCGATCCTCTCCGGATCATAGCTGTAGGAAGACAATTCCTGCTTTAGGACTTCTTCCTCTCCAAAAAGAAGGAGCTTCATTCCTTCTTCTTTAAGACTTTCCACTGCGCCTTTTACCATGGCTTTTGCGCCTAAATCGCCCTCCCATAGCATCAATCGCAATACGAACCATATTTACCCTTTTTACGCTATAAAATAGGATACAAAGAGCCCTTTCCGACTCTTTTATAGCAACAAGAGTTATGATAAATTATTCGCCCTAAACTGTCAACTTGCCTAGAGCGGTACGAAAGAGCGTAAAAAGAGGACGAAAGAACTAGAAATTTGGGATTTCCAGCATAGATAGCAGCCGGGAAAAGCTGTCCTGACTATCCAAACAGGTATCTATAAGCCAACCCCTTTCGTTATGCCATTCGTTAAGACCCCGATAGTAAAAATTTTTCTTCTTATCTTCTATCAGGAAGGGAATAATGTTATGCCGTAAACATTCTTTTAAGATAATGAGTCTCCCCACCCTTCCATTTCCGTCTTGAAAAGGATGGATATATTCAAATTCGGCATGGAAGCTAATAATATCCTCAATCTTTACTTTTTCTATTGCATTATAGTTTTCCAAGAGTTTTTTTATCCTGCCGGCGACCTCGGAAGGCTTCGCTGTTTCTCTTCCCCCTACCATATTGGCACGCTTTTTATAATCTCCCACCGAAAACCAGCTCAGAGTAGAATCTTTTGTATCATGCTTTAAGATATAGTGAATATGCTTTATGATTTCCTCGGAAAGCCAATCTTCAGCATGCTCAATAACATAGTCAATAGCACGGAAGTGGTGAACCGTTTCCAAAATATCGTCCACCGGAACACCATCCTGTGTGTCAATCGTACTTGTCTCAAAAATCAATCGCGTTTGCTCTTCAGATAACTGACTCCCTCGATGTGATTGGAATTATAGGTCATTCTAATCTGAAGTTCATGATACAGACCTCCCGGAAGCCTCGATTCCTTTTTCCTCACGAAGAAGCTGTAAAATGGGATTTTTCACTACTTCCCTCATCAAATTTTCCGGTCGGGTTTTTAAATAGTTCGCAATCTTTTGTATACTTCGCTTGGACAGTTTTTCTCCCTTGGAAATCTTTGCAATAGTTCTTGACGAGATTCCAAGTTTCAGGGAAAGCTCTGTCTTACCAATCCCTTTTTCCTTTAAAATCCGTTCTAAAAGCATCATATGAAACCATAGTTTTCCTCCATTATCTTTTACTTATTTTACTATTTTTTGTTAAAAAGTAAAGATAACAAGAGATTTGAGCCTAAAAAGTAAAGATTAACGGCATGCCCAATTTTTTTCAAGACATGCTGTTTGTTGTAGATGCTCCAGCGGCGCACGTTTCTAAAGGGTTAAAGTCCCGAATCCGCCCGGTAGTGGGAAGGATATAGCCGAAGGCAAGGGTGTCGAGGTGACCTCGAATCTGAAGGAAGCTGGATATGAGGAAGATACTAACTCATGGGCAAATCTCCGGTCTGACGAACAGAAATCTCATATGAGGTTATGCATGAGGTATATGCAAGAGGGTGGCTTAACTACTATGGAATAGCAAGTATAAAGAGCAACATGAATGATGTCAACGGATGGCTCTATCACAGAATACGTATGTGTATATGGAAACAATGGAAACGTGTGCGAACCAGATACCGAAACCTGATGAGCATGGGAGTTCCCAAAGACCTGGCATGGAAAGCGGCAAACAGCAGACGAGGCTATTGGTTTACAACACATACAGTTGTCATTAACATGGCAATGACAAAAGAAAGACTGATAAACAGTGGCCTTTACGATTTAGCCACAGCATACCAGTCTGTGCACATCAACTATTGAAAGCGATGTATATGAGAACCGTACGTACAGTGCTGTGAGAGGACGGCGGTTAGTCACCGCCTCCTACTCGATTGGTTTTATTCTTTCTACAGCTATCCGGTAATACCTCCGACCAAGGCATCAGTTTTTTCAGTTCTTCCTCAGGAACATATTCTCTTGGATATTTGAGGAGCTCCTTTAGTAGGTATGTAAAGTATTCGTAGGGCTTTAGTTGGTTTGCCTTTGCACTTTCCGCAATACTGTATAGAAGGGCACTGGCAGAGGCTCCTCTCACGGAATTGATGATGTGCCAAGAATGCTTTCCAACGCAGAAGCTTCTGATACTTCTTTCTGTGTCATTATTATCCAGAGGGATTAAAGCATCCCGTAAATACACTCGGAGATACATAGATTGCAAAAGAAATTTTTTTATTCTTTTGACGTTCTTTCTTGCAAAAAACCTGAAAAAAACCGAGTAAGTACAGGAGAGCTTTTATGCGATCACCGATGCGACCACAAAACAAAAAGATGGAGCCTGATTCCCTGGAATCAAGTTTAAAACCGGCATTAACTACTGCAATTAGGCCATCAATACCTCTTCTAAGGTCTGTATATCCGGTACAGAGATAAATGTGTTTGAATCCGGAAGCATCGTTAAGCATTTTTCAAGACCTTTATAACATTTGTCAGTAAATCCATCGGCGTGTTTTCGCCAATCCCTAGGACGATTTCATTTACGGACGCTGTTAACTTTGGAGATGGATAGCAGGAGGAAACCTCCACTTGTTGCCGTACTTCCACAAATCCACTCTGCGTAAGGGCGGCTTCCTTTACCTTTTGAAGCCGGTAGAAGTAGGCATTTCTGGAGAGACCATGCTGTGCACAATAGTCATCTACTTTTAGACCACTCTCCTACAATCTTTAATAATGTCAGCCCATTGTCCTGTTCGCATCCTGCTTGTAGCAAGTTTTGTGTTCATCTTGAATTCCTCCCTGAGATAGTGTGCAAAGTGGAAAAAGTTTGTAAAGTGGAAAAAGTGCGTTCAACTTTTCACACTTTACACGATTATCTCAATTTTTATGGAGAGAAAAAAGATGACGGGTTATTTACCATTTACGAATCTACTGTTAATTGTATAAAATTAGCAGATTACAAATAAGATTAACCTCCCGCAACTTAGAGACTAGAAAAGGCTGTCACCCCTAAGAATAAACACTTCTTAGAGTGGCAGCCAATTTTTATATACTTTTATATGCTCTATCAATACTCTTCCTACAAGCTTTTTATACGTCATAAGTCACTTAGCTCTTCATTTTTTTCTTAACATTTAAGAAAAATATTTCTTATCCTCTGGCTATAATGTATTTCTTATTCATAAAGAACTTCCATAATACAAGGTTAGCTAGTATCATCACCACTATACCTATTAGCTGTAACTCTAGGGTTTTAAGCCAAAATATATGCGTCCATCCAAATAAGGCAAGTATGAATAAACTCATAAATAACAACAGTAATCCCCGTCCTACATTTGCAGGATTGAATTCCGAAGAAAATGGAAGCTCCCAAGTACCTACTCTTATCATAAGACTTGTTACAAATATAAACGACAAGTAGGCAATGACTATGTCGGGTAGGATAGCAATTCCATAAACCGCAAAAAGCAGAGCTGACAGAGCCACAAAAGATAGGCGTCAGATAGCGAAACAATACTACCTTAACTCCTGCCCTTATACATTTACTTAGATTCTCAATTGGAAGAATCTGATAGAACATTATGCTCTCTTTATTCTCAGTCTGAGTTATTATCCCATAGATGGCTGCGGAAGTAAGCCCTGTAAAATAAAGCAGAGCCAGCCCCCATCTTCCTTCTCTGAGATTTTCTATAAAGCCTGTAAGTCCTTTTTTTCACCTGTAATCTGTGGCAGAACCATTATTATAGGCAGAATAAATACATTGGCAAGCTGTGGATAGAGCTTAAGCTTCATATCCCTGTTTCTTGACACCTGTATCAGCACAAGCTTCATAAAGGCATTTTCCTGCTCATCCTTTGAGAGGAGCTTACACATAAGATTTGAAAATGCTGAAAGTGTTTTATTTTCCTTGGCTGTTTCCGTAAGCTTGTCAAGTTCTCCTTCAAACTCCGGCATAGCCTTTTTCCTGTATATTACTTCAAGCAAGATGACGGCAGGCACTGTGATTCCTGCCAGTACATATATATACCATGCTCCACCCGCACCAAATAGGCTCTCCAGTATAGCTGAGAACCAAGCTGATGGCAGAAAAAAATAAAATGGCGAAAATGTAAGTTCCCCCTTTGAGAAGCCTGCTATGCTTACGACTCTTGGCACAATCTGATACGAGAGTATTATCGCTATTGTCATAAATATCTGAAAGCCGCTTAATATGTCCTTTAGCTTCTCTCCGGAAAAATACCTTTGAGAAGGAGGTAGTAAATAACTCCTGCAAGGTGGAGGCAAACGACAACAATCACAATCGATACCAGAGTGAACGCAAAAGCCGTATAGGATTCCCTTTAGAAATAAAGCCGACAACTATAGATGGCAGCATCATAGCAGCTGCTATAGTTCCTATATAATAGGCTATATGTATGTTTTTTTGCAGTACTTATCTCATTTTTTTCCCAATCGGCAGTGCTCCGTAAAATGACTTTTTCTGTAGTGTCTAAGAGTACAGCTGAATATTCACTGATATAGACGGAAAATAACATGAATATAAGCATGGCAAAGCTGATTGTATTAGCTCCAAACATATTTGGCATCACCTGCATAGAAGCGATAAAAATTCTAACCCCATATAAACCAGGCAGGTTAAAATCATAGATCTTTTTCGGCTCTTTCCTATCTTCTTCCCGTTATTTTTGCAGAGCAGGGGAAACCCTTCTGCTATCCATAATTAGCTTTTAGCCTAAGCATCTCCCTAATCTGACCATAGTTTAAGTCTTTACTTAAAAATGGCTTTTACATTTATCAACTACCTTAAGCACAAAGGGTTCGCTATTTTTTTCATCTTCAATAGTCTCACCTCCGGTCAGTGTGTCTACAAACTTAGCTGCAAGGTCGTGTCCCTTTGTAAAGCCTGTAAGGTCATTAAAAATCTCCTCCATACTACTGCCCCTGCTGTTGTTTTTCAGCTCTTCAACCGTAGAATCTGCTATGACTGCCCCTGTCCTTAAGAAGGATAACCCTACTGCTCATCTGTTCCACCACTTCCATAATATGAGAGGAATAAAATATGGTCTTCCCCTGTTTGGTAAGTGTCTTAAGCACCTCCTTAAACACAGCCACGCTATTAGTATCCATACCGTTAAGCGGTTCATCAAGGAAGAGGATGTCAGGGTTATGTATAAGGCTTCCTATGATGGCTATTTTTTGCTTCATACCCTTTGAATAACCAGAGATACGAGTGGTGAGGCATCATTTATCTGAAATATCTCCGCAAGCTCCTCCATCCTACCTCTCCAGTTGCTTAGTTCATAGACAGAGGATAAGAAAGAGATATATTCTTCCCCTGTAAGGCTCTCATAGAGGGATAGAATCTCTGGAACATAACCTATCTTCCTCTTGTAGCTTACCAGATCTTCTTCTATATTCTTACCAAAGACCTCAATTGTACCTGTGTATCCACCAAGGATTCCAAGCATCAGCTTAACAGTTGTGGACTTGCCACTTCCGTTTGGCCCTATGTAGCCGATAAGCTCTCCCCTGCCTGCCTTAAAGCTCACATCATGGAGAACATGATGCTCTCCAAAGCTTTTATTCACATTAGTCAGTCTAAGTACCGTATCCATACAATTCCTCCACTCTGATTATATTAAAATAATAATATCACTAAATATTGATCTCAAACCATTACATTCTACTCCTGTTTTTTCTATTTGACATGTATATTACCTGTCTTTTTTGAGTTGAGATTAAAAATAGTGCTAAGCCAAAGATTAGAACCTATAGCTTTAGCATTTTATTTATATCTTCATTATTAAGAAAATACAATGTCAATGGAAGTTTTGTATTTATAGCTAGTTTCTTTATAAAGTCTGAACTACATGTAAGGTTTATGTATTTATAATCTGAGATCTTTGCTACCTTAAAACCCCTTATAAAGTTAAATATTTCTTCAATTCCATATTTATCTTCTAAGATGTAAATTTGCAGCATTCGGGAAAGAAGAACAGCAAGGTAAATATATCAGGAAATGACCGATAATTGAGTTTTATTTTTTTGAGGTATACAGGTCTGGCGTCAAGCTGTGATTTCATTGCCCTGAATGACTCCTCGATTCGCCAGAGATTATGGTATGTATCATATATTTCTTTTTGAAGTCATTGACAGCTCTGACGTTGCAATTAGATTATATCCTGCAAGATTTTTTTGCTTTTTCTATCGCCTCTTCATTTATTTTTAACTTTAATTTCCCCATCTTCTTTGTTTCCTTTTTATCTGTAGGTATAAAAGTTACATACTTTGAACAGTCACCAAACTCAGACCTTTTAGCCTGTGAGGGTTTTTTTAGATTGTGGGCTTTTTTTCAACCAGTTTATTAATCTCGTATATGTGTTTTTCTGCAAGCTTAGGATTAAAGTAAATGGTAAATAATCTGTCTGCCCAACAAAAATCTGCCAGCTCTCAGGCTGGCAGGTTTTTCTTATCGTGAGCCTAGCGGCGCACGTTTCTAACGGGTTAAAGTCCCGAATCCGCCCGGTAGTGGGTGGGAAGGAACAGAAGTGGCATATATGTCCGAGTTCATGCAAAGTCTTGGGAGAAGTTTAAGTCGAAACTGAAAGAACTTTCTTCCCGTAAGCTCTGTCAGTCAATCAAGTCGAGCCTAGAAAGAATCAAGGTATACGCAAGAGGGTGGCTTAACTACTATGGAATAGCAAGTATGAAGAGCAACATGAATGATGTCAACGGATGGCTCTATCACAGAATACGTATGAGTATATGGAAACAATGGAAACGTGTGCGAACCAGATACCGAAACCTGATGAGCATGGGAGTTCCTCAAGACCTAGGGTGGAAAGCGGCAAACAGCAGACGAGGCTATTGGTTTACAACACATACAGTTGTCATTAACATGGCAATGACAAAAGAAAGACTGATAAACAGTGGCCTTTACGATTTAGCCACAGCATATCAGTCTGTGCACATCAACTATTGAAAGCGCTGTATACGAGAACCGTACGTACAGTGCTGTGAGAGGACGGCGGTTAGTCGCCGCCTCCTACTCGATTCTCATTTCTTATCTTCTTATTTACTCTTCTACCGCAGCTCTTTCCTTCGCTTCTTGAATTACGATGTTTTGGATATCACCGGGTGCCTGCTCGTAACGGTCAAATTCAAAGGAGAAGGATCCGGAACCGCCTGTCATGGAGCGAAGATCCGTATTATAGAGGTAAAGATTACTCATCGGAAGCTCCGCTTCAATGAGCTGCTTACCGCCATGTACGGCATTCATACCAAGAATTCTTCCTCTTCTCTTCGTTAAGTCTCCCATGATGTCTCCGGTGTAGCTGTCGGGCACATTTACCGTAAGTCGGGCAATTGGTTCAAGAAGAACAGGATTTGCCTGCATAAAACCGTCCTTAAATGCCATGGAAGCTGCAGTCTTAAAGGCCTGCTCGGAGGAGTCTACCGGGTGGTAGGACCCGTCTAGGGAGGACAGCCTGTACGCCCACTACGGGATAACCTGCCAAGGGGCCCTTCTTGCAGGATTCCTGAATTCCCTTTTCTACAGCCGGGAAGTAGTTCTTCGGAACGGCTCCACCGAAAACCTGCTCCTTAAAGGTATAAGCCTGATCATAGTCGAAGCTCGGAGAGAATTCCATCACTACATCACCGTACTGGCCGTGTCCGCCGGACTGCTTCTTATACTTACCCTGTACCTTGGCAGTCTTCTTAATCGTCTCTCTGTAAGCAAACTTCGGCTTAGTTAAGATAAGAGAAACATTGTAGCGGTCTTTTAAGCGGGCTGCCAGCACCTCAAGCTGCTGTTCTCCTATACCGTAAATTAAGCTCTGTCTGTTTTCCGGATCCGCCTTTACCTTAAGAGTACGATCTTCCTCCATCATTCTCTGAAGAGCTGTGGAGAGCTTATCTTCATCCGCCTTATTCTCCGCGGAATAAGCCATATAAGTATAGGGAACGGAAAGCTTCGGTGCGTGATAAATAATCGGCGCATTTCGAACCGCAATACTGTCTCCGGTCTCTGTGATGCTTAGTTTTGCAACAGCTCCCAAGTCTCCGCTCTTTAATTCCGGAACTTCAATCGGGGTATTTCCTCTTAAAACATAGAGCTTACCGATTTTCTCTGTGGCCTCTTTATTGACATTGTAAACCTCGGAGTTTGCCTTTAAAACACCGGTACAAATCTTAAATAAGGAGTATTTTCCAAGGAAGGGATCCGCAATGGTCTTCCATACTCTGCCGCTGATAGTAGCTTCATCATTGTAATGCGCAGTAAAATGCTCGCCGGTAGAAGCATCCACACCGATAGCCTCCAGCTCCTTCGGAGACGGGAAATATTTATCGATAACCTGCAAGAGGACATTGAATCCCTGCACATGGATACCGGAGCCCATCAGAATCGGGGCAATATTGCATTGCTTTACATTTTCCCGTAAAGCGTTCTGAATTTCTTCCGTGGTAAATTCTTCTCCCGCAAAATACTTCTCCATAAGCTCTTCGGAGCTTTCCTCACGGCTTCCAGCAAGGAAGAACGGGCAATATTCAAATGCTTCTCCACATAGTCGGGAATCGGACAAGCTTCATATTCATTTAAATTGGTAAAACGGCGACCTGCCATCTTAACGACATTGACAAAGCCGACAAATTTCTCATTTTCACGAATCGGTAACTGGAAAGGAGCCACTGACTTACCGAAACGCTTCTCCAGATCCAAAAACGAGCTGACGGAAAGAAGCCTTATCGTCATCCATATTGGTCACGAAGAAAAGTCTCGGAAGATGATTCTCCTCGCAAAGCTCCCATGCCTTTACGGTGCCGGGCTCAATACCGGCTTTTCCGTTTACTACGATAATAGCGGCATCGGCAGCGCTGACTGCCTCTTCAACCTCTCCTACGAAATCAAAGTAACCCGGCGTATCCAGTATATTAATCTTTAAATCTCCGTCTTCTCCCTTATATTCTATCGGAAGTAAGCTTGTGGAAATGGAAAACTTTCTCTTCTTTTCTTCCTTATCAAAGTCGGAAACTGTATTGCCTTCGTCTACGCTGCCCAGTCTGTTTGTCACCCTGGTCACATAGCAAAAGACACTCTGCTACAGTCGTTTTTCCGGCACTGCCGTGCCCTAAAAGAACAACATTACGAATACTTCCGGTATCATACACCTTCATAGAAACCTTTCCTCCAATCTCAGCTTCTTGTGAGAACCTATTCTATTCAGCCCTCTTTTGCAACGAGAGTCTGAAGCGTTCCCACAGAAAACTCGTTGATAACAAAATGGATAGTCATATTGTATCGAAAAAGGGACAAAATTTCAATCTTCTTAGTCAAAAAGAGAGATTTGATTGGAGAGAGGAATTTCTCCGAGTAGGCCTAATTCATGGAATTTATCTGCAAATGCCTTCGGGCAATGTGTTCTTTGCACAAAATCATCCTTGGAAAGGTAGGGACCGTATTTTGCCCCCTCCTCAAGACCGAGGGCTACCGCCTCTCCGAGTCCCGCTATACAGCTGAAGGACGGCATGATTTCTCCTTCTTCCGTAATCTGAAAATCCTTGGCCTTTGCCTTATAGATATCGAGTTTGGCAAAGCGAATGCCTCTGGCATACATTTCCTCACAGATTCGCATATCACGAAGACATAGATTTTCTGTCGCGGAAAGCTTATCCTTCTCCAGATACTCCTGCATATAGAAACGGAGCTTTTCCACCCCGAAGCACATTTTATCAAAATCAAAGCCGTCCGCACGCACGGAATAATATGCCGTGTAATATTCTCGCGGATAGAAAACCTTACAGTAAGCTACACGGTAAGCCATCATGACATAAGCTGCGGCATGAGCCTTCGGGAACATGTACTTGATTTTCTTACAGGCATCGATATACCACTCCGGTACACCGTGGTCGCGCATGTCCTGACACCACTCCTCTTTTAAGGGCTTATGCTTTCTGGTGGCCTCCATGATGGTAAAGCTTTCGGAGGGATCCAGTCCCATATGCATAAGATAGACCATGATATCGTCTCGACAGCAGATGGCATCACGAAGAGTCGTTATCCCGTTTAAAATCAGGTCCTGTGCATTGTTTAGATACACATCGGTACCGTGGGAAAGTCCGGAAATACGAATCAGGTCGGAAAGATACTGCGGTTTCGTATCCACTACCATTTGCATCGCAAAGCCGGTTCCGAACTCCGGTATTCCGAGACAACCGAGTTTTACTCCGTGAATGTCCTCTGGCTTAATCCCGAGAATTTCCGTAGATTGGAACAAGGACATGACTTCTTTAGAATCCAAAGGGATATCTTTTACCGGATCCAGCCCCGTTAAGTCCTGCAGCTTTCTTATCATGGTCGGATCATCATGCCCGAGAATATCGAGCTTTAAGAGGTTATGGTCAATCTTATGATAGTCAAAGTGCGTGGTAATAATCGGGCTTTCCACATCATTTGCGGGGTGCTGTACCGGAGTAAAGGTATTGATGTCCTCTCCATGAGGAAGCACCACAATGCCTCCGGGATGCTGCCCTGTGGTTCTTCGGATTCCGGTCAGGCCCTGCACAAGGCGATCAATCTCTGCATTTCGCTTCTGCTCTCCTCTTTCTTCGTAGTAATTCTTAATCATGCCGTAGGCGGTCTTTTCGGCGAGCGTACCGATGGTCCCGGCCTTAAAGGTATTTTCCTCACCGAAAATCGTTCCGGTGTAGGCATGCGCTTTCGCCTGGTACTCTCCCGAGAAGTTTAAGTCGATATCCGGCTCCTTATCTCCGTCAAAAGCCGAGGAAGGTTTCAAAGGGAATATCAAAGCCCTAAGCGGTCAAGCTCCGCGCCGCAGTGCGGACATTTTTTTCGAGGGCATATCGTAGCCTGCCATACCCGAATAAGACTTCACCTCTTCCGAGTCAAAGTCCGTGTAATAGCATTTAGGGCAGACATAGTGTGGGGGAAGCGGATTTACCTCGGTAATGCGGGACATGGTCGCCGCAAAGGAAGAACCTACCGAACCACGGGAGCCTACCAGATAGCCGTCCGCATTGGACTGATCCACGAGCTTCTGTGCGATGATATACATTACGGAGTAGCTGTTGGAAATAATGGAGTTTAATTCTTTTTCCAAGCGATTTGCTACGATTTCCGGAAGCTTCAGACCGTAGATCTTATGCGCCGTTTCATAGCAGATTTCCCGCAATGTTTCATCGGAGTTCGGAATCACGGGCGGGCACTTGTCCGGACGCACCGGCTTAATCCTTTCACATTGTTTTAAAATGCTTAGAGGATTATCAATCACGACTTTTTTCTTGGTATTTTCATCAAGATAGGAAAACTCCGAAAGCATCTCTTCCGTACTTCTGAAATAAAGGAAGCTATCCTCCTCTTCCGTCATTCCCTTTAGTGGCGAGGATGATTTTTTTCGGAAAAATGTCTTCCTCCTTATCCGTATAATGGGCATCGGAAGTTGCGCAAACCGGCTTTCCGAGCTGTTCTCCGAGGGAAATAATCTTCTTGTTATACTGGATCAAATCTTCTTCCGTCTCCGCACTGTACTTATCGGAAGAAAGCATATAGCGGTTGTTTCCCAGCGGCTGGACTTCCAGATAGTCATAGAAGGACGCAATCGTGAGAAGCTGCCGATCGTCCATACCGCGAATCAGAGCTTGAAAGAGCTCTCCGTTTGAGCAGGCGGAGCCGATAATCAGTCCTTCTCTGTACTTTTTCAGAAGAGACTTCGGAATACGGGGGTGCTTTGCAAAATATTTTAAATGCGACTCGGAAATCAAACGATAGAGATTGATGCGCCCAAGGTCATTTTTGGCAAGCAAAATAATATGATAGCTAGGGAGTTTTCTTACCTTTCCCACGGTATCCATATCGAGGCTGTCTATTTGCCCCTAAGGACTGCACGCCTCTTTTTTCAAGCATCTCCAATTCTTTCAGGTAAATGCGTGCGGTTGCCTCCGCATCGTCTACCGCCCTGTGGTGATGTAAGAGTTCAATCTTTAATTCCTTCGCAACGGTGTCCAATTTAAAACGATGGAGCTTCGGAAGAAGGAGTCTTGACAAAGCCACCGTATCGAGTACCGGTCGTTTAAAAGGAATGCCGAGTGCCTTTGCCTTATTTTCCACAAAGTTATAGTCGAATTCCGCATTGTGTGCGACCAGAACACTGTCTCCGACAAATTCTAAAAACTTCGGAAGTACCACTTCAATGCCGTCCGCGTCCATAACCATGGAGTCGTCAATCGAGGTAAGCTGGGTTATTCGATACGGAATGGGAACTCGAAGGTTCACAAAAAGATCCATGCGATCCACGATTTTTCCGTCTTCCAGCTTCACTGCACCGATTTCAATGATATGATTTTTCTTCGGATCAAAGCCGGTAGTCTCCAGGTCGAAGACCACGGTACTACAGGATAATGGGAGGTCCTCGGAAAGATTTTTCACCACAGTATCGAGGTCATTTACGAGATATCCTCCATGCCGTAGATGATCTGCAGCTCGTCTTCCTTACCGAGCTTTTTTAAGTGTGCCATGGCATCCGGGAAAGACTGCGCCACGCCGTGGTCGGTAATGGCGATGGCCGGCATACCGAATTCCAAAGCTCTGTTAATATACTCTTCTATGTCGGAAACCCCGTCCATGTCGGACATCTTGGTATGCAGATGCAGCTCCACGCGCTTTTCTTTCGCATTGTCCACACGCTTCGCCCGAACAAAATCAGACTTTTTAATGCCGAATACACGGGAAAGCTCCAGTTCCTTGTCGTACTGGTCGTATTCGATATTCCCTTTTACGGCTATAGTCTTTCCAACCTGCAAAAAGGCTCTGGCATCATCCAGATTTTCTTCTTCCACAAAGATTTTCGAGGCGATGGAATCGGTATCGTCCGTAAAGGAGAAAGTAAAAGATGACCATACCGGATTTTCTGGTAGGCCGTTCATCCACATGAAGAATAATTCCCTGCAACGCCACGGTTCCGGAAAAATTCACCAACGGATGAAATCGGCACACTTTCGTCCTGAAAATCTCTACCGTAATAAACATCCTCCTTATCACTTCTCTTAAAAGGACCTCTACTGCCGAAGCTTCTCTTGAAGGAAGAATCATTATTTTTCCCTTTGAAATCCTTTTTTTCTTTATATTCTTTTTGATCTTTTTATCTCTTGCTTTCCTTCTTTCGCTTTTACCTTCTTCTTTACTTTCTCCCTTACTCTCTCCCTTACTCTTCTTCTTTCCTTCCTCTTTAGTCTTTCCAAAGGCTTTTTCCGGTCTTTCCTTGTTTACCGCTGTCTCGCCGCCGGCTTCACTCTTATCATTGCTATGCCGGTTGGCGTTTTCCGCTTGCTTTTCTCCCCGATTGACCTCGAACTTTTCCTTTTCTTCCCTATATTCGCTTCTCTCGTATGTATCAAAATCTTTTTCTTCCGCTTTATTCAGCTCAGGGGCTATAGCCAATGGAGAAATGCAGGATAATCCCACAACGCTCATGGACTATTTTTCTCAACAACCCGGATACATTCTTCCTCTTCTTTTTGAAAAAAAGGGAAATTTCGGTAGCAAAAAGAGCTAGGGTGGAATCATCTTTCCACTCTAGCCTAGCTCTTGAAAAACATCTGATGCAGCACAATGTTTTTTTCTTTTTAACTCTTCGCGAAGAGAATCTTCATAGTGTTCAAAAAGAATCCTTGCATTATATTGGGAAGAAAGATGAAAACTCTCGTGAATTTCTATCTGAATTTTCTTTCCCGAAAATACCTGCTTCTGAATGAGCTCTTCCATGGCATGGAGTTCATTTTTAAGTAAATGATCGCTATGCAGGTAGATTTTTCATCTTCGTGCGATCCCAGCTTAAGGTAATGCGACTGATTTCCGTCGTCATGAAGAGTGATTCTAAGTCTTTGTTTCCCTTTAGTTCTTGAAATACTTGAAAAAAAGGTTTTCATGAATATTTTTCAATTTCTCTCGTAGTGCGCTAAAGTAAGTCTTCTTCCTAACCTTTTCGGATGATTTCTCCCTTTTTAAAGAGCATGCCGACACCCTTTCCTCCGGCAATGCCGAGATCCGCCTCTCTGCTTCCCCCGGGGCCGTTTACCACGCAGCCCATTACAGCAATCTTTAAGGACTTATCGGGATAGGAAAAGGCAATCTTCTCCACTTCTTTTGCAAGGGAAATAAGGTCAATATCCGTTCTTCCGCAGGTGGGACAGGATACCACGGAAACAGCTTTTTTACGCAGTCCGAGCGTCTCCAAAAATCAGCTGTCCGCTTCGAATTTCTTCTACGGGATCCGCGGAAAGACTGACCCTGAACGGTATCTCCGATTCCTCATTTAAGATAAGAGCCAGCCCCATGGCGGACTTGATATTACCGGACCAGACGGTGCCCGCCTCGGTAATCCCGATATGCAAGGGAAGCGCACATTTCTCCGCTACAATCTTATGCGCATGATAAGCCATTAAAACATCGGAGGACTTAATGGAAAGGACAAGATTATGATAGCCCATGTTTTCCACAAGTTCGACATTTTTAAGAGCGGACTCAGCAAGTCCTTCCGCTATGACTCTTCCATTGTACTTCTCTAAGATATCCTTTTTCCAAAGAACCGGAATTCACCCCGATGCGAATGGGAATATTTTTTTCCTTTGCGCAATCTACAACCGCCTTTACCTTATCGGAGGAACCGATGTTCCCGGGATTGATGCGGATTTTATCGGCACCATTTTCCATAGCAAGTATGGCTAAGCGATAATCAAAGTGAATATCGGCAACCACAGGAAGGGGGATTCTTCTCGAATCTTCCCGAAAGCCAGTGCTGCTTCCTTTGTGGGAACCGTTAAACGCACTAAATCCGCACCGGCAATTTTTAAGGCGCGAATCTGAGAAAGACTCCCTCTACATCCTCCGTCTTGGTATTGCACATCGATTGCAAAACCACGGATTCCCTCCTCCAATTTTTCAGGGAAGGGAGGATAAATTCCACTTGTTTTTCCGAGTTCCACTACTCGAGTTTCCGTTCGTTTTATCATTGTTTTTCCCTTTTTGCCGGATTATTTCAATTTCAAAAATCACCGGATGAACACTGTTTTATAGACTTCCTCAATGTTTCCCTAAAACATATTTTTACTCATTCCTCTTTGTATTTCAGCTGTATTGCAGATTAGTTTAACAACTTGGAATACACTCCCGTAAACAAGTTGAATACATCGTTAAAGACGATTGCTACCATGAGAAGCAGTAAAATAGCCATTCCTACAGTGTTGATTCTCTCCTCCCACTTCGGATTTAAGCGTTTACGTAGAAGCATTTCAAAAAGAATAAATAATAATCTTCCGCCGTCGAGCGCCGGAATCGGCAGTAAATTCATAATTCCGAGATTTACACTAAGCATAAGAGAAAGGTTCATTAAAACCAATATCGTTAGGCGAAGACCTCCGGAGCTGGATTGCTGCACCGCACCGCCAATCACGGCCACAGTTCCTACCGGCCCCATCACATCCTGTCTGGAAACCTTTCCTCTTAGAATCATGGCGAGGCTGTCAAAGACAATTCGTGCATTAAAGCGGAATTCGTAATAGCTGTACTCTAAAAACTTGAAATAGATTTTTGCACTTACTCTTCCGTTCTTTAATTGTACGCCGAGACGATATCTTCCATTCTCCGGATCCCGGTAAGGGCTAAAGGTAAAACTCTTTTTTTCCGTCTCGAAGCACGGTAAGTTTGATATCCCCTTTCTGAAAGTCCTCCTGATGAAGCTCAAGAAAAATCGACAGCTCCTGCAAGGTGGCAAGGGAGCGTTTACTTCCGTCAGCAAAGGCAATAGCTACAATTCTATCTCCGTCTTGTAAACCGCTTTCCATGGCCGGAGTCTTCACGGTAGAGGCTCCGATAATCGGAAATTCCGTACCAATATTTACCGTAAGAATAATGGCAAAGAGAAAGGCCAAAAGAAAGTTATGCCAGACCCCTCCAAAGCAGATAATAAATCTTTTGCCACGCCGGCTTTTTCTCAAAACTGTATTTTTCCAAGTCTTCTTGGCAAAAACCACGCCGTCAAAGTCCAGAACATCTTCCTCTTCTTCCCCTTTTTGCTGTCGAAAAATCACCGCTGCCTGCCGCATCCTCTCCGAGCATCGCGCAGCTTCCACCTAAAGGGGAGAAGTTTCAAACTGTATCTTGTGTTACGGAAGACGCCGGAAAGAATCTGAGGACCCATTCCGATAGAAAACTCCAAAACACCGACTTTAAAAACTTCGCCGCCAAAAAGTGGCCTAATTCATGAAAAACCAAAAACGATAAGGCAAGTAACGCTAAAACAATACTCAAAATTACTCCTTTACTTGTTTAAATCATTAATCTCTATACTATCTTGTATTAAAATCTAAAATCAGTTTCAATATAAGCCTTCCTTGGCCTTCTCCTAATATCTATGCTTCTACCTGATTTGCATTTTCTTCTACGCAGTTTCTCGCCCATCGTTCAATAGAAAGTATCTCCTCCACGGAAGGATAAGCCTTCCAGTCCTTCTCATGCAGCTGCATCGCCTTTTCGATCAAAGCCGGAATGGAAAGGAAGGATATTTTATCCTGAAGGAAGAGGGAAACCGCTTCCTCATTTGCCGCATTAAAAACGGTCGTCATAGATCCGCCCTTCAATCCTGCAGTCCGTCCTAAGGCTAGAGCCGGGAAATCAGTATAGGAAGGGGGATGAAAATGCAGAGACATCACCTTGGTAAAATCCAGCTTCTCTCCTTTAAAATCCTCTCTCTCTTCTTCGAAAACGGCATAAGCAATGGGAACGCGCATGGTAGGGACTCCCAGTTCCGCCTTGATTGCACCGTCTCGAAATTGTACCGCAGAATGAATAATACTCTCCCGCTGAATGACAACCTGAATTTTTTCAATCGGAATATGGAAAAGGATATGTGCTTCCAAAACTTCCAGCGCTTTATTCACCATAGTAGCGGAATCTATAGTAATCTTTTCTTCCCATAGACCAGTTGGGATGCTTTAAGGCATCTTCTTTCTTCTTTCCCTTCATTTCGTCTTTTGTGAGGCCGAAGAAAGGCCCTCCCGAAGCCGTTAAAATGAGTTTCTCGACTTCTTCCGCCTTTTCTCCTCTTAAGCATTGCCAGATTGCGGAGTGCTCGGAATCAATAGGGAAAAGCTTTGCCTTCGACTCTTTTAATAAGTCATTGATTAAATGCCCGGCACAGACCAATGTTTCTTTATTGGCAGGGCTACTTTTTCCCGGCCTGAATAGCCGAAATAGTTGGCTGTATTCCGACCATCCCCACTACACTGACTACAATCATATCGGCTTCCGTCAAGGCAGAAAGCTGAATAAGGCCTTCCATTCCGGAGTAAATCACCGGTGAATAGCTATCTTTTTCAATCTCTTTTTCCGTAACGTATACTGTTCTCGGCAGATTCCGAATCGAGTGTATTGTCACGATTATAACTTGATTGAAAGCGCTCTTTCAGAAGTTTTGCTTTATCTTCATGAAAACGCAAAGATACTTCGGCTTCCACTCCCGCGCCTGCTCTTCCAAAAAGTGAAATATTTTCTCCGGCAGAAAGGGCAAGCACTTTATATTCCGTATGGTCTTTTTAAAAGTTCCAGGGTCTGTGTGCCGATAGAGCCTGTAGACCCCAAAATCACAATATTCATATCTATCCTCGATTCACACAATCTTAGAAAAAGTAGCTTTTATGAAAGCAGCTTCTTATGAACTTAGAGTCTTATAAAAACGGCTTTTCTTACAGAAATATAGAATAGTTCATCTTATAAAAATCTGTCTTAAAAAACAGACTGCAATACTCTTAATGTAAAACGACGAATATCTAAAAACATTATTTCACAAAAAGAACCAAAAGCAAAGTAGATAATCGAGCCGTAAAGAGTGCCGAATCAAAACGGTCCAGTATTCCTCCATGTCCGGGTATCAAATTACTGTAATCCTTGATTCCAAAATCCCGCTTGATTCCGGAAGCCGTCAAGTCTCCCACAATGGAAAAAAGAGAGGCAAAGGCGACAGAAATCGCAAGCTTTAAAGGGGAATGGAAAAATCCGTCATAGACTTGATTATTATACAGTCCGTAAAGGTAAGTTAAAAGAAAAGATCCGAGAACTCCCCCGATAGCCCCTTCCCAGGTCTTCTTCGGACTCAGAACCGGTGTCATTTTGTGCTTTCGAAAAGAATCCCTACAGCATAGGCACAGGTATCCGCCGCTCAGCTCGATAGAAAAATCAGCCAAACCAGAATCTTTCCATGCATGACGCCTCTTGTCTGATAGAGGTAGGAAAACATGATTCCCGCATAGGGAAGAATCAGAAAATACAGGCAAATCTCCTGAATTGTCTTTTCCGGATAAAACAGAACATAGTCTACACAGAGCAGAATGAAATAAACCAGCATAAGAACCATTTCAAAATGTTTCCCATAGAAAAGTGCAAGGTAATGCAGAGAAATAAAAAGATAGGGCAAAATCGACATTTTCTTCTTATGAAAGGAAAAACAATGCAGAAGCTCATAGCAGGCAAAGACAGATAAAATGAAATTAAAGAATAACAGTAGATTTCCTCCAGCGGGAAGGATGATAAACAAAAAGAAGCAGTAAGACAATTCCGCTTGCTAATCGCACAAAAAAGGAGGACAGCTTCTTCTCGTTCTGTCCTTTCGGAGCTGTTTTCACACGGTCTTCTCTATTTTTTATTTCTTCCGTTTCGTTTAGTTTTTCCATCTAACTATTACCCTTAATCATTTCTACCCTAGCAATACTTCGGAGGCTCAAAAAGTCTCTATAACATAGTGATTCTTATTCATAACGAGTATCGCTTTGCATAAAGCGTGCGGTATCTCGTTGTAGAGCTCCCTTTAAATGTAAAATAAACAATAGCTACTTTTTCTTCCGCCAAATCTTCTTTCCCTTTTTCCGTAACTTTCTATCGCTTTTAAAAGCTCTTCCTTATTGAAGTCGGGCCAGAGCACATCCGTAATATAATACTCGGAATAGGCAGATTGCCATAAAAGGAAGTTCGAAGTCCGAAATTCTCCGGAGGTACGGATAACGAGGTCAGGGTCGGGAATATCTTTTGTATCCAAGTAGGAAGCAAGCTGCTCTTCCGTAAGATGAGCTAAAGCATCTTTCAGATTCTCTCCCCTGTACTCTGCAGAAAAGCGATGCATTGCTCGAATGATTTCATCTCTTCCGCCATAGTTCACGGCAAAAATAAACTCCATCCCCGTATTGCCCTTTGTGCTTTCTTCCAAAGCACGGATTCCTTCCTGAATATCCCCGGAAAAACGACTTCTCTCGCCAATCATCTTCGCCTTCACATTATTTGCATTGGCAACGGAAATAAGCTTTTTCATATAGAAACGAAAAAGCTGCATAAGCGCTCCTACCTCTTCTTCGGAACGCTTCCAATTTTCTGTGGAGAAACCGTATACGGTTAAATAGGATACGCCTAGCCTTGCACAGTCTTCCACAATCTGTTCCAAGGTCTCACAGCCTTTTTTATGGCCGAGGGCTCTCGGAAGTCCGCGAGAAGCCGCCCAACGACCGTTTCCGTCCAAAATAATAGCAATATGCTTTGGAAAGCGCTCCATGTTCTCCATCATACTGTAAGGAGTTCCTTATTCTTTGCTTCCACGGACTGATCAATCTTCTCAATCATGTGGTCGGTGAGCTCTTGAATATCCTTCGTCTGTCTTGCTAAATCATCCTCGGTGATTTCCGCATTTTTCTCCAGCTTCTTCGCCAAATCCATGGCATCTCTACGGATGTTTCGAATAGCGACCTTTGCAGCTTCTCCCTTCTTCTTTACATCCTTAGTCAGTTCCTTTCTTCTTTCCTCTGTAAGCTCCGGGAACACAAGACGAATCACCTGTCCGTCGTTTGTAGGATTGATACCGAGGTCGGACATATTGATTGCCTTTTCAATTTCCTTCATCACAGACTTATCCCAAGGCTGAATCTGAATGATTCGTGCCTCCGGAACGGAGATATTCCCTACCTGCTGAATCGGGGTCTGCGTACCATAATAATCCACAGTGATTCGATCTAAAACATGGGGATTCGCACGACCGGCACGAATCGTTGCGAGCTCACTCATCAAGTTGTCGTGAGTCTTATGCATTTTCTCAATATAGATTGTAAATTGATCATCCATTTTTCAGTCCTCTTCTTTTCGTATTTTTAGCATTTATTTTTGTCTTAAATCAGAATGAATTCTTAAACGGAATATACTCTGATAGAGAATTGCAATAGTAAAATCCAATAGAAAAAGTAATTTATAATTATTCAAATTTGTAAACAGGCAAGACTTGAAGAATTATGCTAAGTGATAGTATTTCCTTAAAAGTCAGTCCGCTGTAACTCTTGTTCCTTTGTGCTCTCCGAGAAGGGCCTTGAAGATGCCGTCCTCTTCCTCTAAGGAAAATACGGACATCGGGAGGCGGTTCTCAAGACAAAGGATGGATGCGGAAAAGGTCAATGACCTGCAAACGCTTTTTCCACCACTTCTTCAATACTAAGTGTATCGTATTTCTTGGCATCGGGAAACTTCTTCGGATCCTTGTCATAGACCCCGTCAATGGCCTTGGCAAGGAGAATTTCCTTACATGTAAGCTCCAGCGCACGAAGCACTACACCGGTGTCGGTGGAAAAATAGGGATGCCCCGTACCACAGGCACAGAATACCACTTCTCCATTTTGTAAAGCTTTATTTGCCTCATCCTTGGAAAAGACCTCACTCATATCGGAAATGGAAAAAGAAGACATAATTCTGGTCTTCATTCCGCTGATTCGGAAGATTTCCGAAACGTAGATGCAGTTCATGAGTGTCGCAAGAATACCGACCTGATCCGCTTTTATACCGGTCTCACCTGCTCGGACTGTCTTCCTCTCCAGAAGTTTCCACCTCCAATCACAATGGCTACTTCTACGCCTCTATCTACCGCTCTTTTTACCTGATCCGCCACTCTAAAAATAACATCATCGGAAAATCCGAAATGCTTCTCTCCGGCCAGGGCCTCTCCGGAAAGCTTCAACATCACTCTTCTTTTTTCCATAATATTCTCCTCTTTCTAATGCCCTAGTTTACCATACAAAAAAAGGCTCGGCAATTCTTCCGAGCCTTTTTCGTCGTAAAAGAAAACTGAATAATTCCTGTATCCTTATTTTTCACCGGGCATCAACCAGCCCTTTTGGTCAGTGTGTAGCAGCTCTTCTGCAAGCTCGGATAAAGGTTCTCCCAAGAAATCTTTATAAACTGCTTTTATGGAAGGATTTTCATGGCAGAAACGAAGACTGCCCTCTCTATCCTGCTTATATAGTACAGGTGCTCTGTGCACTGCCATCTCTACCTGGTCGTGAATAGGTTGTCCTCCGCCGCCAACACAGCCTCCGGGGCAAGCCATGACTTCCACAAAGTCATAATGTACCTGTCCGGTTTTTAATGCAGAAAGCAACTTGTCTGCATTTGCGAGTCCGTTGACTACCGCAATTTTTCAGCTTGTTTCCTGCAATAGTAAAAGTTGATTCCTTCCAACCGTCCATACCTCTTACATCCTGAAAGGCATCCGGATCAGGGTTCTCTCCTGTTGCAAAGTAGTAAGCGGAACGAAGTGCAGCCTCCATCACACCTCCGGTTGCACCGAAAATATTTCCTGCACCGGAACCGATACCAAGCGGCATATCCAGTTCTTTATCAGCCAGTTTTGCAGGACTGATATGGAAAGAACGAATCAGTCTATTGACCTCTCTTGTGGTCAAAGCTACATCCACATCAAAGTTACCGTCCTTGTCTGTCATATTCGGATATGCACACTCCGCCTTTTTGGCAAGGCAAGGCATAATGCTGACAGAGAATATTTTCTTAGGACTTACTTTCAGAATATCCGCATAATAAGTCTTCGCAATGGCTCCGAACATCTGCTGAGGAGACTTGGAGGTCGAAACCTGCGGAATGAACTCCGGATAATGGCTCTTAATAAAGCGTACCCACCCCGGACAGCAGCTTGTAAACATCGGGAATTGTCCCTCATTTTGAGTCAGCTTGTGTAGAAACTCGGAAGCTTCCTCCATAATAGTCAGGTCAGCTGAGAAGTCGGTATCAAATACATAGTCAAAACCGATTTCTTTTAGGCAGCTTGCCAGTCTTTTCTACCGTAGCTCTTCTTCGGCCCAAGGCCGAACTCTTCTCCCACGCAGTACGAATGGATGGTGCTATCTGTGCCAACACAATGGTCTCAGGATCATCTAATGCATCTAAAATTCTATCCGTATCATCTCTTTCTCTTAAAAAGCACCTACAGGGCAATGGGTGATACACTGTCCGCAAAAGCGCACATGGAGAATCTTCCAACTTGTAGAAATCACGTACATCCACAGTACTTTTTTCCACCGGAATTCACAACATCCCAGACATTGGTAGCTTGGATTTTATCACAAACCTGAATACAACGCATACACTTGATGCACTTATCATATTCTCTAATCAAGGAAGGTTTTTCGAACTCTTCTGCTTCGGCAAATCTTTTCGGATAATAATCCTTTCCGACAATGTTTAAATCATTGGCTACGGACTGTAAAGCACAGTTTCCGGAACGACTGCAGGTTGTGCAGGTCACGTTATGCTGAGACAAGATTAATTCGACATTGTATTTTCTTGCTTCTCTTGCTTTTTTAGAATTTGTGCGAACAACTCATTCCTTCTAAAAACTCAGGCTATTGCAGGCAGCATGAAGTCTTGCATCTCCTTCTACTTCTACCACGCAAACTCGGCACGCTCCAATTTCATTTAAATCTTTAAAATAGCAAAGAGTGGGAATATGGATTCCAACTTCTTTAGCCGCATCTAAAATCGTTGTATGCTCAGGCACACAAACCTTTTTTCCATCTATTGTACAGTTTACCATTTATTTTCTCTGCCTCCCTTAAATATACCATAACCAAAGTGATCACAGTGCAGGCATCTTCCGGACTCCTGGCAAGCCTCTTCATCCGTCATACCATATTCCATGAGCTTAAAGTCAAGTACTCTTTCATCAGCCGGTCTTTCTTTCATATTGACACGACCGGTGGGCGCATTATCATCAAATCTTACCGGTGGAAGTACAATATCGGACTCGATTTCATGGAAGAAACCGAGGTATTCATCTATATTTGCCGCAGCGGTCTTTCCTGCAGCTATTGCACGGATTACTGTAGCAGGACCTGTTACACAATCTCCTCCCGCAAAGATTCCTTCTGCGTTTTGTAATGCGGAAGTATCTAAAGCATTGATTCTTCCTGATTCAATAGTTATCCCCTGATACTCCTCAAACTTACGGAAGTCGATTCCCTGTCCGATGGCAACAAGCACAAGATCCGCCTTCATTTCCACCTCAGGTGCCTGAGAATCCTTGGGTGACGGTCTGCCATAGCGAACGCCTCCGATAATCTGCGGCTTCAGAACGATGCCCTTACAATGCCCCTTCTCATCCTTTTCAATGCGTACCGGAGAATGCAACTCTACGATGTCACAACCGTCGGCGATAGCGCCTTCCACTTCTTCGGGAAGAGCCGTCATATCTACTCTTCTTCTTCGGTAAGCGACCTTTACCGTTTTAGCTCCAAGACGAATGGCAGACCTTGCCACGTCCATAGCTACGTTTCCTCCGCCGACTACGACTACATTTAAGCCCGTGAAGTCCGGATAAATATCATCTCCGATATTTCTAAGCATTTCTACTGCTGAAATAACACCTTCCGCATCCTCGCCCGGAATACCAAGCTTCTTATCCGTATGAGCTCCAATCGAAACATATACAGCATCAAATTCTCTTTTAAGCTGCGCAAGGCTGATATCTTTTCCAATGGAAACATCCGTCTTGACTTGGAATCCGGTTTTCATTAAACCGTCAATTTCGTGATTCAATATCTCTCTAGGTAACCTGTATGCAGGAATTCCATAACGAAGCATTCCGCCAAGCTGTTTCCTTTGCTCGTAAACTGTTACATCGTGTCCCATGATGCTTAAGTAATACGCAGCACTCAAACCGGATGGTCCACCGCCTACAACGGCAACCTTTTTTCCGGTTTTATCCATACTTTGGGTACTTTAATCTCTCCTCATGCTCTACTGCATATCGCTTTAAACCACGAATGTTAATTGCTTTATCCACCATAGTTCTTCTGCAACGCACCACACGGGTGCTCACAAATCAAACCGCATGCTGCAGGAAAGGGATTATCTTTTACGAATGAGTTGCACCGCCTCTGCGTAGCGCCCCTCATGAATCAGGGATACATAACCGGGTACATCAACATGAGCAGGGCAAAGGGATACACATAGCACTAGGCTGACTCTGCTTCGCATTACAGCGTCCATGCTTTACATGCTCTGCATAATCGTCATAGAAACCGCGTATTCCACGAAGAACCATCTTCGCTGCCTCAAAACCTATTGCACAGTCTGCAGAATGATAAATGGCGTCTGCAGTTTTTTCAATAGTCGTTAAAGTTTCCATATCTGCGGAACCGTCCAAAACAGATTCCATTAATTTTTTCAAGTTGTCCCAATCCCACTCTACAGGGAGTACACTTTCCACAGGACTGTCATGACAAATATGTAAAAATGCCTCTGCCAAATCCACGGGACAAAGACCGGGCTGAGAAGCCTGAATTCTCCGCTCTAAGTCGCGGTAAAGCCCCTCCACGGTTTTCTGCGCTTCATTTTCTGTAACAATGATTAACCTGCTCATTTTTTCTCCTTGTTCGAAAACAGTATATCTGTTTCCGTTATAAGACTCACCTTTGCCTTTTTTCAAAGACAAGACCCTCTCTTTTCCAAGAGATGATTCGTGCTCAGTATAGCACACGAATTTTCTTTTTTCTTTTCTAAAAAAGAAGGAATTTTTTGTGCATATTGTACAGCGAACGCTGTTTATGCCATTTTATAGTTAGTTATATATGACTAACATTTTTGCAAAAAGAAGAAAATTTAGTCTGATTTATTTGAAAAATTTATCAATATTCCTTCTTTTTAAGTTCTATCACCGGAGGCTATGACAAACAATGCACTTATGTATTCCGCTGTAAAAAGAGAACCTTCTTTCACAGAAAGTTCTCTAAAAATATCTTATACTTTTTATATAGTGCATTTGTAATTTCACTTAAAGCATATATATCTTGTTGTTCTCTGATTCGCCTATCCCCAGAAAAAGATTAAGAATGGAATAATTTTTATTTTGATAACGAGGTTCACAGGTAATTGAATTCCAAGTTTTCCCCAAAGTTTTTCTCATCCACTTGAGATAGAATCACAGTAGAATGCATTTCGCAGCCATTGAGCTTTTGCAAGTTGTTCCATACATTTTTTCTGCATTTTCATCAGAATTTGCGGAAATTGTAAGGGCAATCAAGATTTCATCCGTATGGAGTCGAGGATTGTGATTTCCAAGATGTGCCACCTTTAAATGCTGTATCGGTTCAATAATTTCCGGAGAAATAACCTTAACTTCATCAGGAAGTCCTGCAAGAACCTTTAATGCGTTGAGGATCATGGCAGAACAAGCTCCAAGCAAGGGAGATGTTTTACCCGTGACAATCTGTCCGTTCGGAAGGGAAATAGCAGCAGCAGGGGCACCTGTAATTTCTTCTTTTTGTAAAGCAGCGCCGATTACTGTTCTATCTTGTGAGGAAATATGTGCCTTCTCCATAAGAAGCTGCACTTTCTCAATGATAGCATCGCTTCCGCTTCCCTTTCTTTTTTCCACTAAGGCATTAAAGTAACGACGAATGATTTCCTGCTGAGAGGCTTCTCGTACAGCATCATCATCCACGATACAATTCCCCACCATATTCACTCCCATGTCTGTTGGAGATTGATAAGGAGAACTGCCATAAATGGTATTGAACATAGCCTTTAGTACCGGAAACACTTCCACGTCTCTATTGTAGTTTACAGTGCTGACTCCATATGCCTCCAAATGATAGGGGTCAATCATATTGACATCATTCAGGTCTGCTGTTGCAGCTTCATAAGCAAGATTAACCGGATGCTGTAAAGGAATATTCCAAATTGGAAAAGTTTCAAACTTGGCATATCCTGCATTAACCCCATGGACATGCTCCTGATATAACTGGGATAAGCAAACTGCCATTTTACCGGAACCGGGTCCCGGGGCGGTAACAACAATTAAGGAATGGGAAGTTTCAATGTAATCATTCTTACCAAAGCCTTCTTCGCTAATAATTAAAGGAACATTGGAAGGATAAGATGGAATAGGATAATGTCGATAAACTTTAATACCGAGAGACTCCAACTTCTTTTGGTAAGCAATGGCACTCTCCTGTCCTGTAAAGCGAGTCAACACTACAGATCCAACATAAAGACCATACCCCCTAAAGGCATCAATGAGACGAAGAACATCCATATCATAAGTGATTCCCAGATCTCCACGTACCTTGTTTTTCAATATTCCGGCATGTATTGCAATCACAATCTCTACGTCGGCTTTTAATTCACCCAGCATACGAATCTTACTGTCGGGCTGAAAGCCAGGTAGAACTCTGCTCGCATGATAGTCATCAAACAGTTTTCCTCCAAACTCCAGATACAGCTTGCCTCCGAACTTGGCTATTCTTTCCTTAATGTGCTCTGATTGCATCTTTAAATACTGTTCATTATCAAAACCGATTCTGATCCATGACGTCTACCTATCCCTTCTATACACAGGAGAACCAAAATCAAACGTAGCCCATTATACTCCTTTTTACAAATATTGGAAAAGAGGATTATATGATAAAAGTTGGCGGATATTTTTCTTCGTCATGTTCTATTTCTTTTAGAAAATACCGCAATTCGTAAAATGCTCGGTTCTTCGGAAAAGAAGCAAGAGAAGTGCTTATCTTTCTTTCTTTATTTCTTTTGCCTTCGATTAAACCTGTATAACAGTTTCCATCTTTCACCGAATATTGATTCAGTATAAGAAGATACGCAGTATAGATCCACTCTATACTTTGATACACGAGCGAAAATAGAGAAGTAAGGAGGCTTCCTCAAGAGGAAGAAGCGTATAACGAAAGAGAAAGTAACGGCAAAGCGCCGGCATGGCTTTCTCCCAGTCTATCTGCTTTTTCTTTTTGGAAGTTTCAAAAATATTCTCTAAACGGATTTTTCTTCTATTGTCTCCGGCAGCTTCCGACTCGACTGTCTCTTCTATCTTATCAGATTCTTTTTTGAATACATCCTTGGATACCTTCGCAACTTCTTCTAAAAACAATTCTCTCCACTTGGAAAAATCAGGGCTTTTCTCCTTGATTTTCTTCTGCCAGTTTATGGCTTCAAGAAAACGCTCTTCATTTAGAAATGAAAAACTGTCAAGATGAACATTTTTCGAATTTAGTCTTTCTATCTTTCCGGCTTTACATTTACCAGCTGAAGCATTCGGATATATCAGTAATTCCGCTTCTAAACAGAATTTGTAAAGTTCTAAAAAGAAAGCGTTAAAGTCTTTGGGAAAATACGAATCTCATCCCATAGAGCGGAACGAAAAGCAATTAAATTGATTAGTTCCTGCTCTTTCTCGGAACTAAGAATTTCTTCCGCATCTGTATCCTCTCTTCCACGAAGTATTTCTCCATCCCAGCTCAAAATTAAGCGAAAGGCTTCTTCGCAGGATGCATTTAAATCATATTGTGCATACTTTCCGTAACTGCTTCATCCTTGGGTATGACTGGCAAACTTCGCAAAGTGCATCCCTCCCAGTTCACATATCATTTCACAAAGACCGCTTTTCTTAAGAAAAGGGCAGTCCCCATTTTTCCAAAGGGAAAAATAATTCCCTTCTCTTCCTAAGCGTTGCTTCAGCTTTTTCGCTAAAGCTTCCCGGAACCCTATCGTAGCGTTCCCGGCTATCTTTATCCACATCAATGCACCAGCCCCTACAGCAGCTGTCCTTGCAGGAAGAAGCAATACAATGAAATTGATCATAATATGACGGATATTCTATATCCATTCTTTTTTTCTCCTTTAAACGGGATAAACTCTCCTTCACTATAGATGCGAAACTTTGCAGCTCTATACTCTTCCATCGTCTTCGCCTTTCTAAGCTCTTTTGATTCCCTTTATACTTACAGGATAATTTTTAGCAAAATAACTCCAGCATTCCTTCAATTTACAAAGTAGATTCTTATCTCCCTGTATCTCTTCGGAAAATGCTTTTTCCACTGCAAGAATATAATCTTTCAATTCTTTTTCTTTCAGTTCGTTTCACCCCTGAATTTCCTTGCAAGAGCAGGATTGGCAAGAAGACCTCTTCCGAGCATAATGCCGGAAATGCCGGGAAAAACGTTCCATAATTTTTATGAGCTGTTTCTGCATTTTTCAATATCCCCATTATAGACAAGAGGATCTTTGTAATCTCGTATACCTTTTGAAAGCCCTCCAAATCTACGTTTCCTTTGTAGAATTGTTTTTGTACCCTAGGGGTGCACTATGACTTCTGAGAATGGAAATTGATTAAATAAAGAAAAACAATTCCGGAATCGCTATGGCATCACTGATTCCGATTCTGCATTTCACGGAAATTGCAAAATCTTTTCTTTCTTTAAAAACAGGTTTTTAAAAATCCTCTAAAAATACAGGTCCCGAAGCATCCCTGCTCCCTTTCCTTTAGCCACAACAGTTCCGCTGGGACAACCTAGTTAAGATTTGCCTCACTATATCCAAGATCTTGCAGATAAGAAAAAGGATTTCAACATATGATCTACTTCTCTCCCCATAATTTGAGGAATAAGTGTAAGTGTTTGATTGTTTTTTGGGAGATAAATCCCTGTTCTATTTTTTTCCTGTATAATGCCCTCCTCATTCGCTGAGACAAATGGACTGAAGTATTTGTCTATAGACGAAAAATCGTGCATGTGCGTTTCTTAGGGGATAAGAACTGATTGATTCCAAGGGTGCAAAATAATATTTCATAAAACCCTAAAGATTTCCTGTAAAGAAAGCAAGAAATACCAAAAGTAAAAGCATTTGAATATGTAAAAATATAATGCAAGATAAACACCTTTCCATGCGGACGATTCTTCATCATGGAATAGGCAATTACTCCACTGTAGTTCCAGGCAAGAGGATGAATGGAAGATAGAATGGATGCTACGATCAATTGTCGCCCCTTTGTAGTCAAATCAGCCAGAAAAACCGCAGCCGGAAGTCTGGTAAAAATCTGTGCCAAAACTAAGGAGTGACTGCATTCTTTTCCGCTGATAAATGTAGAGAGAAAGCGGGGTATCAAATGCATGGTTAAAATATTTCCACGAAGGAGAAAAATGAGCAGAACAAAACCAGAAGGAAATAATCCAATCGCAAAAATACTTCTCTTCTAAAAACAGACTGTAAAGTAAAAGCAATACTGTCACAAGATAAATTGGAATAAGTCTAATGCAGGATAAAAAAAACAGAGTTGAAAACACACCTAATGGAATCGAAAAGCGATGGACTTTTCCTTCCGGCCTCCTTTCCTTCAGTCCCTCATAAGAAGATTGTAACCTGTCTAAAGTCTGTAAAGAAAGAGGCCGGTTCTTCTCTTTATGAAAGCAATAGACATAGGGTAGCAAAAATAATATAGAAGAAAAGAAAAAAGGGAAGCTGATGCGGAGATAATCTGTAAAGGAATAGTTAAATTGCAAAAACAGATAAAAATCCGAAAGAGAGGTAAAGGGAAATAAAATACTTCCAAGCTCCGCAGCCAGAATCTGGAGACAGACGGTATGCATAAACAGATAGGGACTATCCTCTTCTTTTCCCAAAGTAATTGCGGAAAGAGGAAGTGTAAAAAACATACTGATGCTGGTACCGAATAGCAAGGCAATCCCAAAGCTTAAGAAAATCAAAATATGGGAAAGCGCTTTTCTTGTTTTGGCAAAGCGTAAAATCGGATACGCAATATAGGATAGCACACGACTTTCCAAAAGATAGCTCGACAAAATTAATATTGTCGCCATGTAAAAATATTTCTCAAGAGGAAAATAATACAGAAAAGAAAAATTCAAAAAAAAAGGCAAATCCGATTCTACACTAAACTTTTCCGGAGAAACGAAAAAGCAGGAAAGTATAAACAATCCTGCTAATAGAAGTAAAATCCATTTTCGGAGATTTTTCCTCATTAAATCATTTCGTCCCTTCTGATAAAGCCTTCTCCGTGTACTTCCTGTACGTCGGAAATAATAAAGAATGCCTTATCGTCAATTTTATATACCTCGTCCTTAAGAACCGAAACCTCACGATTACTTAGTACGCAATAAAGCATAGTTATTCCGTTTTTAGTATACATTCCCTTGGCTTCGATGCCGGTTACACCTCTGGACATTTTAGAAATGACATACTGGGCAATCTCTTCTCCTTTATGGGAAATAATAGTAACCGATTTTTGCAAAAGTGCATCCTTCCATTATGGCTTCACAAACTTTGGTAAATACATAGATAGACACTAATGCGTAGAGCGCTTTGGTTACACCGAAAAATTTGTAATCCCCAAAGAATAACCAGAGAATCTACAAATTGAACCAGCTTTTGCCATGGAAATGTGTTAAACTTAGTCTGCAGAATGGCAGCCAATAAATCCGTTCCTCCTGTTGTACAGTTGGAAATAAAGACCATGCCACAACCTACACCCATAAAAACACCGCCTACTACAGACGCAAGGAAAAAGTCATCCTTGGGAAGAATTTCCCATACAGGCAAGATATAAAGAAAAAGGAGCAGAGCAAAGTCGAAAATCACTGTACGGAAAAAGGAATTTTTCCACCTTTGCAAAAAAATCCCCAAATAAAAAGCGGTACATTAATCATACTGTAGCTAAGCTCATAAGGGAATATTAAAGAGGTGACGTACGATAATAGACACACCGGTAACACCTCCTATTACCAATTCCGCTCTATCATAAATTGATAAGGAAGCAACAGAAATCAAAAAACTTCCAATAACAATAAATAAATAATCTCTAAATACTCTTTTCTTCTTATCCATTCTGCCTCCTAGTATGCCTTGATTTCCTCTTCATTCTGAAGAATCATTATACTTACTTTCTCGTTAACCAAAGTTAATAACTCTTCCATGGAAGACTTTTCCACAGTAACGCAGCCGGAACTTTCCCATGTATCCGGTGCTTTAATATGCAGGAAGATGGCCGAACCTCTGCCATAGACAACCGGATTCTGATTAAACCCAATCGCCAAGGCCTTTTCATAACATATCTTATAATTCCAAAGCTGCTCACCTGAAACATATCTGTTGGACTCTACCCACTGATTATAACTGCCTTTTTCATCAGACCAAACCGAGTTCTTTTTAATTTGTCTATAGGGAAGCTTCGTATTTTCCTTTTCCGCAAAACCGAAGGCAAAAGAAATGGGAAAAGCTCCTTTAGGAGTAGTACCGTCTCCTTCTTTTCTGAGTTCTGCAGCTTTTTAAACCGTTTCTTCCATAGCCACATTGCCATTCTTTAAACTTTATATACCGTCCCTCTTTTTTATTCCAAAGGCTCAGCTTATGGTCCAAAAGGAGAAGAATCTGTTCTTCCTTCTTTCCGACTTGTGATGCGGAAAGCGCAGCAGAAATCCTCTCATCTCGTTGTTTTTCTGCTGATACAGAAGAGTCGGAAGGCAGATCCGATTTTTACTGGAAGAAACACTTATATTTTGCGCAGTTTCTTTGACAGGATTTTTCTGCATCCAACTTTTTGTAATCTTCTCCGGGTCCGGCAAAAGATAAAAAGCTAATTGACAAAAAAACAATATGCCAGCAATTGCTATATTTTTACTAAAACTCCATTTATTCATTTCGAACTCCATTTATCTTGAAAAATAAAGTCTCTTTGAGACACCATGCTATAATAATCAATTTTTATCTTTCTGTAAACATAAACAAAGTGGACTCTTTCATAAAAAGATAGTGGACACTCGCATAAAAACGAGAGTGACCTGAGCTGCTCTCGTTTAAAAGTTTCACTGCAACAGCCATTAAGAACAAGGCTGTTATTACTTCATTACACAAAACTCCGGAAAAACAGACTGTTTTTTCATAAAAATCTATCTCTTATATCTTCCAAAACCAAAGGGCTTTGCATAATGATAGTCATGTTCTCTTACATAGTCTCCGCTCTTCGTTGCATGAATAATCGTTCCGTTTCCGGAATAAATTCTACATGATAAATTGTACTCGGGCTGGAACCGTAAAACACCAAATCACCGGCCTGCAGTTCTTCTTCGGATATCTTCTGAGAAGCAGCATACTGAGAACGCGAATCTCTCGGAATAGATATACCGAATTTTTTATAGATTTCTGTGTAAATCCCTGAACAATCTGCACCGGTACTAAGAGAGCTTCCTGCAGTCTTATAAGGAGAACGGCAATAAAGGAACGGGCATATCCTATTAAGTCGGACATATCTCCATTTGCAGCTACAACTGCAGGATTAGAAGAAAAGTCGGAAGTTCCCTCTCCCGGACCTCCGAAACGACCGGACACTTCAAGAACAGATCCTGTCTTATCCTGTACGGCAACACTTGCTTTATCTTCCGCAGAAACCGCAGCTTTATCAGCGGTCCCTAATTCTAAGTCACTCTCCATATCTATTGTGCCATTACTGACTTCATTTTTCCCGTTCGTAAATACACCGGAATCGCTAACTGACTTTACTTGTACAGCTCCATTCTCAATGCAAGCACCGGTAGAATCCACTTTATATCCTTCCACCGTCTTATTTACAACCAACCATCCCTGTTGATCGAAATAATAGCACCCGCAAGACCGTCCCCATTTCCGTCAATCCACGCCCATGAAGACTTAGGATATGTACCATCTAAATGATTGTACCACCACTTAGCGCTATTCTTTTCCATTTCCTTCTGCCACTGTCCGGCGTACACCGGAAGGGCAAGAAGAGCTGACATAACAACAATAGAACAAAAACCTATCCGCTTTTTATTTTTCATACAAAACCTCTTCTCCTTACCTTTCTTTTATATTACGACACGAAAAATTTAATACAACGGTACTTGCTTAAATTGTAAGGTTTGCAACGCAAAGTTTAGTAATTTGTAAGTTATTAGAAAAACGAAACGACCAATAGTGCAAAATACATTTTACTATCGGTCGTTATAGTATAAAAATAATAAAAATTTCTACATTTTGCTCACGTATTATTTTTGCAGGTTCCGATTATTTGTAAAATTAAAGGTAGGAATCCTGCTTTTGCATTGAAAGACTCATTAATCTTCTTCAGCTCACGATACGTTGACACATTATTCTTTAAATAGCGCTCCAGTTCAGGATACTCCTCTTCGTCTATCCTAAGACACACTCCGCAACATAGACTTGCTTCACGTGGTGTAGGTGCAATTACAGAGCCGATTCCCGCATTTTGCAAATCCCGTCGCAATTTAATAGCCTGCTCATGATTATCAAAAAGAATATAGTATTTTGTCATTTCTACCGGCTTCTTCTTTCTAAGAAAAAAAAACAATTTTGCCAGATTTCCTATTTCCTGTTTCCCTAAAGAAATATTCCACAGGACTTAGCTTTCTACTTATTTTGCTTCAATCATTTCGAGGAAAGCACTGACACGGGTTCTCAACTGCTCCGCATTACTGTCTTCGTAGTCTGTTTCCAGACTTAATACCTTATAGCCTTCTTCCTTTAAGCGTCTCTCAACAAAATAGTTTTCCGTAGCATAGAGATTACAGAACTTTAAGTTTACATTGAGAATACCGTCTACCTGATATTCCTTCGCAAGTCTTAGGATATCGTCGATTCTTTCCGGGTTCGGAGTAAAGCAAGCACAATGGATGTTATTAAAATACCGCTCTGTAAGAGATGCTGCCGCTTCTTCCAGAGTTTTATTGTTTTCTTTAACGGTATTGGTAAAATAACGGGTTCCCGTACAATTTTCTTTCGCATACCACGATTCCGCCACTGGTTTCCACGATATTATGCATCTTCCAGTTCGGGACAGCATAGGAGTTCCTGTAATCAAGATTCTCGGTGCATTCTTCGGAGCAATGGAAACATCCTCTTTATTCTTTTTCCAGTTCTTCGCAAAGACTGTTCACTTGCGCGGTTAAACGCTCCGGATCATCAAAGAAAGCAATCTGCATAATGAGAAGAACGTCTCTTCCGCTAATCGGGACACAGCTGTTCTTTCTACAATTATAGAGTCTTTGCAGAGCCTTTTCTTTTCATTCACAATGTGAATTGCCTGATTTAACTTATCAATATCGATTTATTTCCACTAAAGTCTTCCATTACCTTTACAAAATCAAGGATTTCTTGTCCCATGCGGCAATGTCCCATGGTCTTTTTCCATGAGGAAGGTGCATAATGCATTTTTACATCTTCAGAAAGAATCTCATAGGCTTTCTTCTTCCCGTCACAAGTGGTCTCTCCGACAAACATATCGGCAATACGGAAATAGGGACAGGTTCTACCCAGTCTTGCGCCGACGGAGGCCTTAATCAAAGGACAGGTATTGGCGGGAAGCACCTTCTCTCCTTCCGGTACCCAGAACTGAGAACCGCCGCAAAGACCGGTAACGATTCCGTTTGCCGCAATAATTACCTCATCCGGAACAAATACGCAGAAGGTACCGATGACTTTTCTACCTTCTTTTTGCGCTTGAATCAATTCGGCAGGACGAATCCCGTGAATATCCGCAGCGACCATATTGAAAATAGTCCATTCCTGCGGACGGTTCTCCTGTGTTAAAAATACATCGCCATATGCTCCCGGAAGGGCAGCACAAAGTAAGTCGTGTTTGTCCAGATCCATGCCAAGATCGGACCACATCTGATGGTTCTTGTCCATAATTTAACCTCCTGAATGATTTATTGCAATGTAAGCTGCAATCATCTCCGATAAACAGATATAGGTCTCCCTGAAGAAAACTACTATCTGAGATGAAAAGACACCGGAAATATTCCGGTGTCTACGAGGAACTCACGCTCATTAAGCTCCTTCGTACACACGTTGACAGTGATGTAACCATTATACTGAAAGGAAGAAAAACTTGAGAAATTGTGAGTTAATATAGGCAAGCTCTTTTATTTGTAAAACTTATAAATTAATAAGTTTATTGATTCCATTATATTATTTTTATATGGATTTATATCTCCGTATTCTCATCACCATAGGTAATGACATGGGTAGAGAACTCCATATCCGGCATACATTCCGCCATGTCCTTACGAATCCGCTCCAGGGCCTCCAGACGCATCTCTACAGAAGTATTGGCATTTCCCTGAATGATAAAAATAGCATTCTTCGTATTCTCATCAAACTTGTAGTTTTCGCCGTCACGAACATCAATCCATGCCATGATACCCTTCTTATCCTTGTAAACATAGTCTGTTTCGCTACATACTTCTCGGAGCAAGAATCGGATAAAAACATCTTCCTTTTTGCTGACCGTAAAGCAGATTTCATCCTCAATCTTATCGAAATCATGTCCGCCGATAGCAAGGAAAGAATGCAGAGACTCTACATTGTAGATATCTACAATGCTGTTAATGTTTGGCATAGAGCCGCGGCGCTTGATATTTTGAATGAGGGCTACAGCCGTAGGCGGATTCTTTTTAGTACTGCGCCCTACAGCTGTAATGGAGTCAATATAGCCTTGATTTACAGGATGCTTTGCCGCTTCCTCCGCATCACAGTTCAGTGCCCACTCTTCAATCTTCTTCTGCTTTTCAAGAAATGCATCCGAGAGCTTTGCGGCGGGATTTACATTTTTCGCAACGGCAATCACAATACTTTTTTTCCCTAAATCGGCAATACTTTTGTCCACAATAATCTTCATAGAAAAATCTCCTTTGCTAATAATTTACTTTTCTTCCTCCAGTAATTCCTTTAGAGCATCAATAGCCAGCTTTACTTCTTTATCCGTATTTGCAAAGCCAAAGGAAAAACGAATCGTTCCCGTCGGATAAGTCCCCATGGTTTTATGGGCGGACGGGGCGCAGTGCAGGCCGACTCTTGTCATAATACCATAGCGTGTATCGAGCTGAAAAGCCGTATCGGATAGTTCTCTGGTTAGCGTCTGGATGGAAACCACTCCGGTTCGCATCTCCGTATCTTTTTTTCCCGATGATTTTTAATTTTTGCTTCTTTCTCTAAGGGCTCCAGAATGTAAGAAATTCTTCGGTAAGGTGCAGTTCATGCTCACTGATTTTTCTAAGGCTGCTGAAAAGCAGTGCTCTGTAGTAAAAGTTCTGCGTTATCCGCACCCCGTGTAAAGATAGTTTTCAATTCTGTCTATGTTTTTTCCGAGGAACTTAGAAAATGAAAATTTTCTTTATCTTCAAAAACCACATTTTCTGTTCGTCTTTTTTTCCTCTAATAAGCTCATTTCTCCGAGCTTGCGAAGCCAATTTAATGCAGCATGCAAGCCGAAAATTCCCTGGTAAATTCGGTGTTCCTGCTTCAAAACGATCCGGCATAAACCCGGAACTGTCTCTACATTACTAAGGCTTCCGGTTCCTCCGGAAATCAAAGGTTCAATTTTCAGAACAAGTTCATCTCGAAGAATAAAACCGCCTATACCCTGTGGCCCTAAAAGTCCCTTATGCCCCGTAAAGCAGAGAATATCGATATGCATTTTCTCCATGTCTATCGGAAAAACACCGGCTGTTTGCGCCGAGTCCAGAATGAAAAACCAATCCGTTTTTCTTTTGCAAAATGCGCCCACTCTTGAATAGGAAGCATGGTGCCGAAGACATTACTGGCGTGGGTCATTACTACCGCCTTTGTATCCGGACGAAGACAGCTCAAGAGCTTTTCCGGTTTTAAGCTGCCGTCCGACTCACACTGTGCTCTTGTAAAGCTGACTCCCTTTTTTTCCAGCTGCCTGATAGGCCGCATTACCGCATTGTGCTCCATGGAAGAAACAATAACATGGTCTCCGCTATGCAAAAGTCCCTTTAATACTACATTCAGGCTCTCCGTAATATTTCTTGTAAATACAACATTTTTATAGTCCGGCGCATGAAATAAGGCTCCAATCAGCTCTCTACATTCAAAGACAACGGATTCCGTATCATAGGCAGTTGCATATCCTCCCCGGTTTACATTCGTACCGAGTTTTGTCATGTAGTCATAGACTGCCTTTGGAACTTCTTCCGGCTTCGGAAAAGAGGTTGCGGCATTATCCAGATATATTTTTTCCTTTTCCATCCAGCTCTCCTATACAATATTTTCCAAATCAAACATCGTCTGGGCAGGACAGTTCTTGTAGGAAAAATCCGTGGCATAGATCGATTCCTTCTTCTCAAATTCTTCTATCCATTTGTCCAGCTGTTTCAGCACTTTTTCTCTATCTTTCGCTAAGGTACCCCAAACTCGCTTTCGAATACAATCGTGAAAGGAATCATAAAATAGTTCCGTTCCGTCCGTAGCCAAAAGTTCCACCAGTCTTCTATCTTCTTTTAGGTTTTCCAGTTCCGTTGCCGGCTGAAAACTTCCCTTTACAATATCCTGATACAATGGCGTATCGGAGGAGATAAACATGGAAAAGTTTACGACAAATTCCGGTTTTGTGCGATTTAGAAAAGTGGCTAGGGCTTCCGCATTTTCTATCCCTCTCTCTTTTCCTGCGACACCGCTCATGATATGCGCATCATAAATCATACCGGCATTTTTAATTCTCGCAATTTCCCGCTCCGCTTCCACTACATCATGCTCCTTATGCATAAAAGATAATACATCGGGAAGACCGCTTTCTATTCCGATGTAGAGGTGTTTATAGCCTTTTTCCGAAAAGAGCCTTAAGTTCCTCGTCCGTTTTTGTGCGGATGCTTGTAATTGTTGCGTCAGAATTAATTGTGTCGCAATCAGGAAAAAGCGATGTATTAAGTCCAGTATTTTTAAAAGTTGCTCGGTTTTTAAACCGAGGCACAGCTCGTCTCCCTAAAAAGATCTTTCTTGGGCTTTCCTCCGGCGTTTTGAACACGCCTTAGCTCTTCTTCTATCTGTGAAAATGGAAGCTCTCTGTAGTGCAGGTCACGAAAGAGATTGCAAAATGACAGCCGTTATACGGGCAGCCGACAGTCACGGGCAACATATAAGAACTCTTCTCCATAGGAGAACGACAAATCCTTCCCTCGTAATCCATATAAGCCTCCTTACAGTTCACTCTACGTCAGCAAAAACAATCTACTTTGTTTTCTTAGAGCTGATTCCTTTGTTCTGTTAGAACTTTCTGTCCAAACGAATAGAATTCAATTTACGATCTGTAAAATCAATCCGTGGGGAAGACAAACTATCGGTAAGTCCGCATTCTCTGCACTTATTGCCGGCGTATGCACACAGATTTGATTGTTACAGTTGGATTCCGTGCAAAGCACCTTCCCGTCTTTCACTTCAATAAAATTCACTTCATGCATTGCCGGATTTCGCTCATCATCAGACAAACTGCTTAAGCTTTCTTCAAAAGGAACTTCTTTGGCTTCCTGATCCAGAATCATAAACTTGGTATCTTTTTTATGTCATGTTCCAGAAGGATTTCTCCATTTTTTAAAACACGAAGTTTTTGAGAAGGCTTAGCCAGAAGTTTCGGAATAAGATAAGATAGGCCTGCTATAAAAAGCACGACTAAAAACGATTCCGATAATGACTTTTAACTCTTTTTTATTCTTCATAGATTACTTCCCTATTCCTTACTTTTTCTTCACTTTTCTTATTTCTTTACCTTCTTCCTTCTCTATTTTTTTATTTCTTTACTTCCCGGTTCTCTATACTCCTATTTTTTTCTGTACCTTAGCTTTAGCCTCGTTTACGCAGACAAGCTTTATTTAATCACTATTTTTTTCATTATAGCAGAGAAAAAAACAAAAAAACAGGGAAGCCAAGCTTCCCCGTTTCCCTATTCGGCCACAAACCGGACTTGAACCGGTGACCTTCTGATTACGAATCAGATGCACTACCAACTGTGCTATTGTGGCAACCACTGCAGTATAGCACAGGTTTTTCAGCATTGTGCAAGCAAGAAATTTTGCTGCAATTCACTTTGCTTTTACCAATTGGCATCAAAAAATCCATTTCTCTGCAAGAAACTATTCTTATTCCAGCTCAAAGGCTCCGGTATAAAGCTGGTAGTATTTTCCTTTCTCGGAAATCAACTTCTCATGACTTCCTCTCTCAATGATTTCTCCCTGCTCAAGCACCATGATGACATCGGAGTTCTGTACCGTGGAAAGTCTATGTGCAATAACAAATACGGTTCTTCCGGACATCAAAGCATCCATACCCTTCTGTACAATGGCCTCCGTTCTTGTATCAATGGAAGAGGTAGCCTCATCCATGATAAGAACGGGCGGATCGGCTACCGCGGCGCGCGCAATAGAAAGAAGCTGTCTCTGTCCCTGAGAAAGATTTCCTCCGTTACCACTAAGCTCGGTATCGTATCCGTTCGGAAGTCTTGTGATGAAATCATCCGCTCCGGCTAGACGCGCCGCTGCAATACACTCTTCGTCAGAGGCATCGAGCTTTCCGTAACGAATATTGTCCATTACGGTACCGGTAAACAGTACGGTATCCTGCAGAATAATTCCAAGAGAGCGTCGAAGATCTCCTAGGCAAATATCATAGACATCGAAACCGTCATAAATAATCTCTCCCTTTTGAATGCTGTAAAAGCGATTCAAAAGATTAGTGATTGTGGTTTTTCCTGCACCGGTGGCCCCTACAAAGGCCACCTTCTCACCGGGATGGGCAAAGACATTGATTTCTTTAAAATCATGCGCTTTCCATCGTAGGAGAAATCGACGTCCCGAAGTTCCACATCCCCAAAAGACGTTTCAGAACGACAGTGCCGTCCTCCTTTACTTCCTTCCATGCCCACATTTCCGTGCGATCCTTTGTTTCACAAGTTCTCCGTCCATGTCCTTAACGCTTACAAGACGAATATGACCGCTATCCTCTTCCTTCATCTCATCCATTAAGGCAAAGACTCTCTTTGCTCCGGCAATGCCCATCACTACAGCATTCACTTCCGACGAAATCTGCCCCTACCATGCCGGCAAACTGTCTCGTCATATTGAGGAAGGGAATGACAATGGAAATACTGAGAGCCAAAACCGGAGATAGAAAGATTCGGCACCTTATAAGTTAAAAAGAATACCACCGAGAATTGCCACCAAAACATAAAGAATATTTCCGATATTTCCCAAAATCGGCATAATTACACTGGAATAGCGGTTTGCCGAATTGGAAACGGCGAAAAGCTCATCGTTATAACGATCAAAATCGGTTATCGCTTCCGATTCGTGATTAAAGACCTTCACTACCTTTTTGCCCGTTCATCATTTCCTGGATAAAGCCCTCGGATTTGGCTAGTTCTTCCTGTTGGCGCATAAAGAAATGTCCTGACTTTCCGCCGATATCCTTTACAACTCGAATCATCAGAACAGAGCCCAAAATAACGAGGAGGCTTAGCCAAAGAGAGTAATATAACATCAAAAAAACAACCGTCACCATAGTAATAAAGGAAGACAGTGCTTGCGGAATACAAATCGAAATAAACTGCCGCATGGAGTCTATATCGTTTGTGTAATGACTCATGATATCTCCGGTCTTATTTCTGTCAAAAAACGAAATCGGAAGGTCCTGCATGCCGTCAAACATCTTTTGTCTGTATTTTTTTAAAGAGCCTTGTGTGATTGTCGCCAGATTCCAGTTGTAGATAAAAGCAGCCAGTAAAGAAATACCGTATAAAATTGCGAGGATAGCAATCTGATTAAAAATCGGCTCGGAAACGGACTTCCACTCCCCGCTTTTATAAGCCCTTTCTACGAGGCTGATGATTTTCTGCTGAAACAGGGACGGAATCGCCGAAACTACGGCATTGACTACAATCAAAACAAGTGTAAGAGGCAAAAAGACCGGATAAAAGCTAAAAAGTGTTTTTAGAATTCGTTTTAAAGTCGGAAAAAAGTCTTTATCGATTCCCTTCTTTTTATTCTCCATCTTTTTCCTCCTTTCTGTTTTGTGACTCATAGGTCTCCCTATACTCTTTCGAGCTTTCCATTAGCTTCTCGTGATTTCCCTGCGCAATAACGCGCCCCTTGTCCATTACCAAAATGAGATCCGAATCCTGAACGGAAGCAATTCGCTGCGCAATAATAATTTTTCGTGGTATCGGGAATAAATTCCTTAAAGCCTTTTCGAATCAAGGCGTCGGTCTTTGTATCCACCGCAGAAGTCGAATCGTCTAAAATCAGGACCTTCGGTTTTTAAGAGTGCTCTTGCAATACATAGTCTCTGCTTCTGTCCGCCGGAAAAAAATTGCTTCCTCCTTGCTCCACATGACTTTCATAGCGCTCCTTCATATTGTCAATAAACTCAGCAGCCTGAGAAAGTCTGCAGGCGTGCTCTATTTCTTCCTGCGTGGCATTTTTATTTCCCCAGCGCAGATTCTCCGCTATCGTTCCGGAAAAGAGGATATTCTTCTGTAAAACCACGGCTACCTGATCACGAAGTACGGTCAAATCATAGTTCCGTACATCCACTCCGCCAACCAGAACCTCTCCTTCCGTTACATCATAAAGACGGGAAATAAGCTGGGTTAGGGATGACTTCGAGGAACCTGTTCCGCCGATGATTCCCACCGTCGCGCCTGACGGAATGTGCACTTCCACATCGGAAAGCACATTTTTCTTGGCATCTTTCGAATATTTAAAAGAGACATGATGAAAATCAATGGAGCCGCTTAGGACTTCCATGACCGGGTTTTCCGGATTTTGTAAGTCACTTTCCTCGGATAAAACCTCCACTATTCTTCGGGAGCTCGATGGAAATGGAAACCATAACAAAAACCATGGCAACCAGCATAAGACTCGACAAAATTAAGAAGCTATAGGTCAGTAAGGCGGAAAGCTGTCCGACATCGAGACTTAAGCCCTGTGTAATTACAACGAGGTAAGAACCGAAGCTTAAGATAAAAATAACCCCAATATAAAGGCAGAACTGCATTAAAGGATTCGTAATCGAAACAAGCTTCTCTGCCTGAATGAACTCATTCGCAAGCTTTTCCGCCCTATCGTTAAACTTCTTTTTCTCGTACTCTTCTCTTACAAAGGCCTTTACCACTCGCATCCCCTGCACATTTTCCTCGATGGAATCGTTTAAGGCGTCATAGTTTTTAAAGACCTTGTCGAACATCGGCATAGCCTTCGCAATCAGAATCGCAAGAGAGGCTCCCAAAAACGGAATCATGAGGCAGAAAATGATAGCCATTCTTCCGCCAAGAAGAAAGGCGGCCGTAAAGGCGAAAATCATCATTAAAGGCGCACGAAAGGCCAGACGCACAAGCATCATATAGGCCATCTGGACATTACTGACATCCGTGGTCAGTCTGGTAACCAAAGAAGAGGTTTCAAATCGGTCAATATTACTGAAGGAAAAGCCCTGAATCTTTTGAAACATATCTCTTCTTAAATTTCTGGCAAAACCGGTTGATGCGGAAGACGCATACTTCCGGCCTTGATTCCGCAAACTAAAAGAAAGCATAGCCATAATCACAAGGACTATACCATAACGCAAAATCATAGGAAGGAAGCATCCACCTTCATCTGATTAATCAGTCTTGCTGTAAAGAACGGAATCATGCACTCTAAAACCACTTCCGCACTGACAAAGGCGGGAGAAAGCATGGAATCTTTCTTAAATTCCCTTACGGACTTGGACAAGGTTTTTATGATTGTCATTTTCTCCTCCTAAAACTGACAAAATTTGTTAACTTAACTTTTTTTGTTAACTTAACTCTTTTTGAAACCATTATACAAACTCTCACACTTACGTTCCAAGTATTCTTTCATTACCTATCTCAAAGTACCAGATTTTTCAAGAATTCTTCAATGATTTTCCGATATCCTTCTTCACCGAGAACTTCTCTGGATTCAGCATGTCCCGCACCCGGCACAAAATGTAGTTCAGAACTTCCCTTATCACTTTTTTGATTAATCAGCGAATTCTCCGGTAATATAAACAAATCTTCAGACCCATGAATAAAGTAGATAGGAATTCGATTCTCTTTCACAGCATCCTTAGGAGAGCTTTTTTTCATGTCATAGCCAAAAAAAACCTTTGTATTCCAATTTATAAAGGGGAGGAGAATGCCGAGGTGTTCTTTACGGTATCCTGTATAGATTAAATCATATAGATTAGAAAAACCACAGTCGGCAACCACAAAATCTACTTCAGGATTTTTGGCAAGTAAGGAAAGGGATGTTGCTGCCCCCATGGACTCTCCATGTAAGCCTAATTCAATATCGTCACCATAGCGGGAATAACTGTCTTTTACAAGCTTTTCCAAATCCTCAGATTCGAACTGGCCGAGGCTTACCACGGTTTTCTCATTTTCTCCGTGACCTCTCATATCATATAGGATACAGTTGTAACCCAAATGAATATAAGCATCCAGATACTTTACTGCCCCATAGCGATTGGAACGAAAGCCATGGCTGATAATCACATATTTTGTACTCTCAATAGGGTTTTTAACCAATTCAATGTGAAGGCCATAGTCCTGATATCCTTTTACTATATATTCTACCTTCTCATAGTTGTCATAATCTCCCCATAGTCCATGCTCTTTTTCCCAGGCTTCTTCCTCCGCCAAAGTATTTCCTTTGGGATAAGCCATGGACCTTGCCGCATGATACGTAAAAAACAGAACTGCTACGATAAGAATGAACAAACATACCATGACTATACATAAGATTGCTTTCCCCATGTTCATTTTCATAATTTCTCCCTAATTTCCGCATTCAGCTTGCCCGGAACTGGCTTTCATAGAGCTCCTTGTAGAAGCCGTTTTCCTGGAGAAGCGCACTGTGACTTCCCTTCTCTATGATATTTCCATCTTTCATGACAAGAATGCAATCCGCATTTTGTATGGTGGAAAGTCTGTGCGCTACAATAAAAGCGGTTCTGCCTTTCAACATTTCCTGAAAAGCACTCTGTACCTTCTGTTCCGTTCGGGTATCAATCGAACTTGTTGCCTCATCCAGAATCAAGATAGCCGGATCCATCAGCATGACTCTTGCAATACAAAGCAGCTGCTTTTGTCCTTGAGAAAGATTTCCGCCGTCTTCGGAAAGAACCGTATCATAGCCCTTCGGAAGCTGCATGATAAAATGGTGGCAGTGCGCCCTCTTGCAGGCCTCTCTTACCTCTTCCAAGCTGGCGTCTTCTTTTCCATAACGAATGTTTTCGAAAACGGTATCGGACTTTAACCAAGTTTCCTGCAGTACCATGCCGTAGGCTCTTCGAAGAGAAGCTTCCTCAATCTTCTCATAAGGAAAGCCGTCCAAATAAATCTCTCCCTGATTGGGAGGATAAAAACGCATTAATAGATTAATTAAAGTTGTCTTTCCGCAGCCGGTAGGACCGACAATCGCGATTGTCTGCCCGGGCTCCACCTCCAAATTAAAGTCCGTTATCAACTTCTGCTCCTTTTGATAGGAGAAATCCACATGGGAGAGAGCCACTTTTCCGCAGATTTCCGTTCTGAGTTCCTGCGTTTCTTTCGTTCTGTCCATGGGCTTTTCATCCAAAAAGGAAAATACGCGTGAAGCGGAAGCCAGAGAATTTTGCAACTCCGTAATGACAGAGGTAATGTCATTAAAGGGCTTTGCATACTGGGTGGCATAGGCCAGGAGGGAGCTTAAACTCCCTACGGAAAGCATTCCGAGAATGGCGAGATATCCGCCTATTCCGGCAACAAGCGCATAACCCAGTGCATTTAAAAAACGAGTTAGAGGATTGACCAGAGAACTGTAGAAATTTGCCTGCATACTGGATCTGGACATTTTCTCATTCTTTTCCCGGTATTGCTTCTCCATATCCTCTTCTTTTTGAAAGGCCTGAATCAGCTTGATATTGCCGACCGCTTCCGTTGCAAAGCTCGAAGTATCTCCCCTCTCCTTGGACTGTCTCTGAAAGTAAATATAGGCACGCTTTGCAATAAACTTCGCAATAAAATAGGAAAGCGGCGTTATCAGAAGCAGGATAACGGCTATCTTCCATTCCAAAATGAAGAGGAAGACAGCTGTTTCTATAACCGTTAGAACTGCCTGCAAAAATTGATTTAATCCCATAAGAATTCCTTGGGAAAATTGCTCTATATCCGTTGTTAGTCTGCTAAGGAGGTCCCCGGGTTTCTCCCTGTCGTAGTAAGAAATTGGGAGCTTCTGCATATGATGAATACAGTTTCTGCGGAGGTCTTCCACAAGCTTATAGCTTAAATAGGTATTCACCTGATTCATGCACCATTGGAAAAAAACTGTAAGTACTAAAATCAGAAGCATAATGAGAAGAATACGGAACAGGCCTGAAAAATCTGCCTTTCCTTTTCCCGGCAAATGGTCGATTCCCTTTCCCATCAGAATAGGAAGAGTCAAGGATAAAACCACGGTCAAAAACGAGAGAAAAAAAGATAAAAATATCCAAAGCTTATAGACCTTGGCATATTGCAAAATTCTTCGAAAGACCTTCCCCTCTGTATATTTTTTCTCCTCCATTTACAACTCCTCTTTTTTAAGCTGGGAAAGACAGATTTCCTTATATATCGGAGAACTCTCCAAAAGCTCCTTATGCCTTCCCACACCGACTATTTTCCCCTGATCCATGACGATGATCTTATCCAGGTCTCGGATACTGGCCACTCTTTGCGAAATAATGATTTTATTCTCTACCCTTTTATAGGTGGAAAGTGCGTGTCTTAACTTTCTTTCCGTTGCAAAATCGAGTGCGGAAGAGGAATCGTCCAAGATAAGGAATTTTGCCTCTCCTACTAAAGCTCTTGCAATACAAAGCCTCTGCCTCTGCCCTCCGGAAAAATTCTTTCCCTCCTCTGTAACAGGAAGTTCCAGTCCCTTTCCCTTTTCCTCTATAAATTCCTTCGCACAGGCCATATCGAGCGCTTCCCAGAGCTCTTTATCCTGAGCATTTTTTTCTCCAAAGAAGATTATCTCGAATCGTTCCGGAAAACAGCACTGCTTTTTGCGGAACCAGCGCTATAGAGCTGTAGAGCTCCTCCTTTGCATAGTTCCGCCGGTTTTTCCCGAAGAGTCGGATTTCCCCGCTGTAGCCGGGGTAAAAGCCGGCAAGAAGGGAGATTAAAGTGGTCTTTCCGGAACCCGTTCCTCCGATGATTCCTAAACTTTCTCCTTTTTTTACGGAGAAATTCAAGTCGGAAACGGCATATTCTCCATTATTTCCATAAGAAAAAGAGACATTTTGAAAATGAATCGCCACTTCCTTATCATTAGGTGCATTATCTTCCCTCTTCCGCATGGAATGATTTGAGGACGGAAACTCCGTTTTCAGCCGGAATTTTATTTCAGAATTATTTCTTTTTCTGCATTATCCATGCTTCCGGATTGTCTTGATAAATCTGAAGAGGTCTCTTCAGCCTGTTCATTTTCTATTGCAAAAACCTCTTCCACTCTGTCTAAACTGGCGACCCCTTTTAAAATGAGGATGATTAAGTTCGCAAGCTTAAGGAGCTCCGCAAGAATCTGGCTCATATAGTTCGTAAGAGCGACTACATTTCCCTGAAAAAGCCTGCCGTCGTTCACCAGTTTAGAACTAAAATACAAAATTCCCATAAGACCGAGCTGAATAATCAACATGCTTAGAGGATTCAGTAAGGAAGAAATCTTTCCCACTTTTACCTGCATGGCCGTATAGTCTTCATTACTTTTCTGAAAGCCCTCCTCTTCCTTTTTTTCTCTGTAAAATGCGCGAATTACCCGGACACCGAGAATATTCTCCCGAACCTGCTTTGTGATTTTCTCCAACGCCACTTGAATCTTCTTGTAAAGAGGCATCGTTATCAGCATGATTCCGAAAAATAAGAACGGAAAGAAGAACGAGTACCAGAATAAAGAGCAGTGAGATAGAGGGAGAAATCCGAAAGGCCATAATCACTGCGCCGAACACAATAAAGGGGGAACGGAGAAACAGGCGTAAAACCATATTTACTGTGGATTCAATCTGAAAAATATCGGGACCGAGCCTTGTCAGTAAAGAGGCGCTACCAACCTCATCTACATTTCTGTAGGAAAGATTCAGGACCTTATGAAATAAGGCATTGCGATAGGACTGTCCCACATGCATCGCCACTTCCGCCGCAAAATACTGTGCTACTATTGCGCAAGATAGACCTATTAGGGCAAGGAGTAATAAGAGAAAGAGACTTCTCCAGATTATTACCGTATTTCCCTTTTGAATTCCACTGTCAATCATATAGGAAATAACCATAGGGACAAAAAGCTCAAAGAGGCTTTCCAAACATTTGAAAAGCGGTGCAATGATACTCTTCCCTTTTAACTCAGAAATATACGATAATAGCCTTTTCATACTTCTTCCTTCGTTTTTACTTTAAATACAAGTCAAAAAGTTCTCTTGCTAGAGGCGCCGCGGTTCTTCCGCCCGTCTCCCCGTCTTCCACCAAGACAGAGACGGCAAGCTTCGGATCATCCATCGGAGCAAAGCCGACAAACCAGGCATTGGTCTTCAGTTTTCCGTCCTCCTTCACTTGCGCCGATCCCGTCTTTCCGCAAACCTGATATGCCTTGGTTTTTAAAGCGGAAGCCGTTCCCTCCGTAACAACTGAACGCATAAATTGTTTCAAAGCATCGCTCTCGGAAGAAGACATCAGTGTGATTTCTTCTCCCTTCGGAAAATGATGCACCGCCGTTCCTTCTTTTGATTTTACTTCGGAAAGAATGGTCGGATAACGAAGTGTTCCGTGGTTTGCTATGGCTGAAACCATGCAAAGGTTTTGCAGAGGAGTGCAGAGTGTTTCGCCCTGTCCGATTCCGCTTTGCATCTTAAGCCAGGTCGGAGAATCCGCTGTCAAGCTAAACTGCCCTGCCTTGGAAGGAAGACCAATGGACAAGTCCCTGTTATAATAAAAATCTTCCGCTAAACTTTGAAGGCGATTTACATCAATCTCCGAACCGATAAAAGCAAAGGCCGAGTTACAGGACTGCGCAATAGCCGACTCGAGATTCACCGTCCCGTGCACCTCTCCGTTATAGCAGTGCACCACATTCGCGGGATTGGAAGGATCCACGTACTCTCCCTTACATTTAAAGCTGAAATCCTGCCAGTCAGTCGGATGCTCCCGAATATATTCCAGTGCCATAAGGAGCTTAAAAGTTGATCCCGGCGGATAGAGTCCCTGTGTTGCGCGATTTACAAGATTTCCGTCCGTATTATCTTCGGAAATTAAACTGTCCCAATTTTCCTGTAATTGATTCGGGTCAAAGGAAGGCGCGGATGCCATGGCAAGGATTCTTCCGCTGGAGGGTTCCATACAAACTATGCTCCCCTTTCTTCCGTCCAATAAAGAATAGGCAAGCTTTTGTAAATCCGCATCTAAAAGATGTGACCAAGGTATCTCCGGGATTTTTTCTGTTTTCGATTTCATTCATAAACTTCTGCAGGGGATTAATACCGGAACTTGTGAGGTAATAATTTCCAAGAGATTCTATGCCGGTCTTTCCCTTTACGCTGTAGCCCACAGGATGGGCGAAAGCAGCGCCTCCCGGATATTCTCTACTTTTCCGTTCCGTCTTCTTTCGTCACGGTTTTTTTGCAATGACCATGCCGTCAGCCGTTTGAATTTCCCCCTTACTGTCTTTTTGCGCAAGATAATCAATTCTTGCATTATAAGGGCTTGCCATCTTATCTTCTGCCTGAAACAGGATGAAATGACAAAAAATAGACAATCATAGCAAAGAATATGAGGGCAAAGAGATAGACGATCCCGAGCATTTCTCGATTTTTGCTTTCTTCTTATCATGGCAAGTTTCGTTTCGGAAAGAACTTCCTCCCGTCTACTCTCCGCCTGTCTCTCTCTTTTGCTTATTTATCTTCTTCTCTATATTCTTTTCGTTTCCTTTTCTGCTTCTTTTTCTCTCTTCGCTATCAACTCTACGCATCTTCTCCCTCCGACTCCATTTCCTGTTGTTCTGCGCTTTCCGCATCTTCCTCCATTTCTACCTCATCTTCCTGTCCTTGGATGATAAAGAGGGACTGGAAAATGGCGAATACGATAAAACTGGAGATCAAACTGGATCCGCCGTAGCTCATAAAGGGAAGGGTTACGCCGGTGGAAGGTACAAACTTAATTGCGCCTCCAATCGTGAGAATCACTTGAATGACATAGATTACGCTTAAGCCCAGAACCACAAGTTTATAGAAGGAGCTTTCCATATCTCTTCCCATCATCATCATTTGCATAAAGCAGGAAAGGCAGATAAGGATTAGGCAAATGGCCACTACCCCTCCCATTTCTTCGGAAAGAGCGGAAAAAATAAAGTCATTTTCCACAATAGGAATCTTATTGGGAAGTCCCTGAAAAAGGCCGAGCCCCAAAAATCCGCCGGTACCGATTGCAAAGAGAGATTGGGTAATCTGATAGCCTTCCCCGCCATATCTCTCCAAGGATCGATAAAGGCATAAACTCGGGTTCGAACATGGGAAAATAAGCCGTATGACAGCACGCCTGCCAAGGCGGAAACAAGCCCTCCCGCTAAGAGATAGAGAATCTGGTTCCTTGCGACATAGAGCATAAAAACATAGGAAATAAAAAGAAGCAGGGCGGAACCCAGGTCTTTACAAAGCACCAAAATGATGCCGTGCAATGCCGCAACACAAGCAGAATGGATGACGCCTTCTCTCCCATGCTCTTCCGAGAGGATTCCCGCATGGAAAAACAAAGGAAAGCTTCACAAACTCCGATGCCTGAAAACGAAAACCGAAAAGACTCACGCTCATTTTCGCACCGAAGCTTACCGAGCCCAGTACCAGAACAAGAAGTAAGGACAGAATCCCTATCCCCGCAAAAATATAACGAAACTTCTGAAAATCCCATACCTTATCCACGATATAGGGAATGACTAAAACAGGAGGCTTTGCCGCCATGGCAACCGCAAACTGTTTAATCGCCTTAGCCTCCTGCAGTCTCAGCAAGTAGAATCCAGCCCTAGAGCGAGAAAAAGACACTGGTTATTCAGTAATACCTCGTTATAGAAGGGATAGAGCTTCTTCCAAATAAGAGGATAAAGCAAAAATAAAGAAACTGCGGCAGATAAAAATAGATATAAAAGAGATTTCCCGTCTGAAAATACAGCACCGCATAGGAAATAAAGTGAAGAAGAAGCAATATCTTATATAAAAGACCGGATAGCTTTTTTTCTCTCTGTAATCTATCGATAAATTTCGAAACAGCCTCGTAGCTGTATAAAAAGCATTAAAAGAATGCTGACAATCTTGGCAAAACTGCTGAAGAGATTTCCCATATTTATCCCCCTTACTAAAAACGCATACTCATGAAAGTTGCAATTCGGAAGCTTTATTTCCAAACTGTTTCTTTCCTGAATTTCTACCTCTACTCAATTCCTTTATGAAAATGCCCTCTGGTAAAACTCTTATTTATCTTTCCCTGAAGAACCTCTTCCACTTCATTTTTACTCTCCACCGTAAACTCCAAGCGAAGACTATCCGGCTTAAGAGCCGCTACTTCTTTTTCCAAACCGAATAAAGAAAAAACATCGGCATTGAAGATTTGATTATAGCAGAATTTACAATACAAACGAACAGACAATTCTTTATTTTGTCTGTCTTTTTAATCCTAAAATATGGTTCTTTTTCGTGCATCTGTTTTCTTGTTTTTCGATGCAGTTGGCACTCACCATCATGGGAAGATGGCCGTAAAGGAGAAGCTCCGTCGAAAGACCGGCCTTTTTAGCCCAAGAAGAAAAATCCTTATCCTCCCGAAAATTCAGCTCTATCGGGAAAGTGATGGTCTCTGCACCAAAGTCCTTCCAAACCTCTAAAGCTGAGGCATTGTAGCTGTAAAGCGTATAATCAAAAACAGAGTGAAAGTTTTTTTCCACCCTCTGTAAGACCGAAACTTGATCTAAGCTACGAAATAAAAAGGCGGAAAAAGAGAAGTTTCTTCATTTTCTGTAAGCCACGAAAGGCAAGTCTTTCCCGAATCCTCCCGTCTTTCAATTCTCCGAAAGCGAAGTGCGGACTCTATCCCTCTTTCTTTTATTTTCTTGGCAAAGCGCCGGATTTCCTCCTCCGAAAAAGAAGCTTCATCTAAATAAATACGCTGAATATTCTCTGCCTTAAGACATGCTTCCAGCTGTTCTTCTCTTTCAACGGATACCGATATATTCCCGATTTCTCGGATTTCTTCTAGATTTGGCAAGAATAGCCTCCCTTACTCTTTCGCATCCCTCTCTCCTTAAGGCATTTAAGGCGGAAAGGGGAATAAATACCTCTTCTTCTCCTATAATTCGCAGGGCTTTCGCATAAAAGCAACTGTTTCCGAGCTTTAAGAGCTGTTTTTCCATTTCTTCCCGAGCTGTAGCTCTCTGCTTCGCTTTCTCCACGGGCTGCTCTCCAAATACACGGATTCGGATATCCTCATGTTCCAGAGACAGCTCTAAAACTGCACCGCTCTCCACCCTAAGCTCCATAGATAGGGGAAGTTTTCTTACCCGCTCTTCCATGGATTTTCGAAGAAAATCGGTAAGTTCTTCCTCTTCCTTTCGAAAAGGGCGATCCGCGAGGGCAATCATGTCCTTTGCATTGTGCTGATATAAATAGGAAGTCTCTCCCCCTCGGTCATACACCGCCTTTAAAAGCTGCCTGTCCTGATCGGAAACCGTATAGCTTTCCCCCTTTAAGGCTAAATCAAGGTATTTCCGGTAAACGGAAACCACGGTCGCCGTATACAGTTCCGACTTCATTCTTCCCTCAATTTTCAAAGAATAGGCACCGGCTTTTAAAATCTCCTCAAAAGAATCCAGTGTATTCATATCCTTCATACTGAGGAAGTTTCCTTTTTTCCCGCCTGTAGTATAGGGAAGACGACAGGTTCCCGCACATCTTCCTCTGTTTCCGGAACGGCCTCCCAGAAGAGAGGACATAAAGCAGGCACCGGAATAGCTGTAGCACATCGCGCCATGCACAAAAACTTCCAGCTCTGCTCCGGTAGACTCATAAATATCGGAAATATCCTTAAGAGACAGTTCTCTCGACAGTACACTCTCTCCATACCAAAAAGAAGAGAGGAGCGAAAAACCGCCTCTCTCGTGTTGGCTGTCATCTGGTACTGGCATGCAGGGTAAATCCGGATAAGTCTCCTTCAGAACTTTGGCTACACCGAGATCCTGCACTATTATGGCATCCACTCCCGCTTCTACATAAGGATCCATGTATTCCGGTAGTTTTTCCAGTTCGCTCTCCTTAAACAGCGTATTCACCGTCATAAAGAGCTTGACCCCGTAGAGATGACAAAACTCGATTGCCAAGAGGAGTTCATCTTCTTCCGATACGGAGGACTTCGCAAAGGCTCTTGCCGAATATTTCTGTCCACCCATATAAACAGCATCGGCTCCGGCAAAAACCGCAGCCTTACAAACTGAAAGGGAACCGGCAGGTGCTAAAAGCTCCGCCCTGTATTTTTTCCCCATTATTTTTTTCTCCTTTATTTCCTTCTGTCTCAAAACAGTTTTTTTCTGTGCTTTTTCTAGCTCCTGTAGAGCTCCGTCCAGCTTCATCTGTGACTTCACGAGATCATGCTTTAAGGAATAAATCTCCTTCTCCAGCTCTTCCTTTTCCTGCTCCGCTTTCTCCGTCTTAGCCTGCTCCTGAAAAAGGTCATCACAAATGTTGAGTTGCAAGAGAATGGAGCGAAGATCCTCATCCAATAATCTGTAGTTTTTTTAAATTCCTTTTTAAAAGAAGTAATCTTTTGCATTTAAATAATTGGAAACACTGACAAGATAAGCCTCCGACTCTGTTCCGCTTACTCCTGACTATCTTTCCGTCAATGATTACATCTACTGTATTTTTATCTCCCATTGCTTCTCACCCTTTTCTCGATTATTGGACCAGACCTAAAATGTCTGTATGCACTTTCTGTTGCGACTCTGCCTCTTTTTGTGCGATCAATGAGGCCTTGCAGTAAAAGATACGGCTCAATCATATCTTCTACCGTTCCGCTGTCTTCTCCGAGACTGACTGCCAAAGTTTCGAGGCCTACGGGGCCACCGGAATATTTATCTACAATGGCTGTAAGATAAGCTCTGTCGTTTTGGTCGAGCCCCAGCTTATCGACATTCAGTAAATCCAGACTTTCTCCGCCACTTCTTTGGTAATCACACCTTCGTACTTTACATCCGCAAAATCCCGGATTCTGCGAAGCAGACGATTGGCAAGTCGCGGTGTTCCTCTGGAACGCATCGCAATGCTCTTTGCCCCGTCCTCTTCAATCGGAACGGAAAGTACCTTGGCACTGCGAAGCACAATTTTTCGTGAGTTCTTCCTTCTTGTAAAATTCCAGCTTACTGATGATTCCGAAACGATCTCTTAAGGGTGCCGATAAAAGGCCGGCTCTTGTTGTTGCTCCGATTAAAGTAAAATGTGGCAGCTCCAAACGAAGGGAACGGGTACTGCTTTCCTTTCCAAGAAGGACATCGATTGCAAAATCCTCCATGGCAGGGTAAAGTACTTCCTCTACCTGACGATTCAATCTGTGAATCTCATCAACAAAGAGTACATCTCCTTCAGAAAGACTGTTTAAAATAGCCGCCATTTCTCCCGGTTTTTCAATCGCCGGTCCTGAAGTAATCTTACAATTTACGCCGAGCTCATTCGCAATAATATTGGAAATCGTCGTCTTTCCAAGTCCGGGAGGACCGTAAAAAAGGCAATGGTCCAGGCTTTGTTTTCTCTTTTTCGCCGCTTCGATATAAATCGAGAGCATTTCCTTCAGCTTTTTCCTGCCCTATATAGTCGGAAAGCATTTTGGGACGAATCTTCGGCTCATACACCAAATCTTCCCGGCTTTCCTCCGTCTGAATTAGTCTTCTTTCCATCCCCATTCCTTAAAAAGCGAGTTTCCGTAAGGCGGATCGTAATATTTCCTCCGCATTCATCTCCTCTACATTCGGTAACTTAACGATGGCCGTCCTTGCCTCTCCCTGCTTATAGCCAAGAGAAAGTAAGGCCTCCATGGCTTCCTGCATGGCCTCACTAAAGCCTCCGGAAATGAGCGGCTCTTCGTTTTCCACTGCCCCCGGCAGCGCATCTTCTACCTGTAATTTATCCTTTAATTCGAGTATCAAACGTTCTGCAGACTTCTTTCCGAGACCCGGTGCCTTTTGAATACGCTTAGTATCCGCTGAAAGAATCAGTGCAATCAACTCTTCTCTTCTAAAACAGGAGAGAATCCCGAGAGCGGTCTTCGCACCGATTCCCGAAACGGAAATAAGTTGCATGAAAAAATCTCTATCCTTCTCCGTAAAGAAACCGAACAAGTCCTGTCCGTCTTCCCGAACTGAAAAATAGGTATGTAAGAGAAGCTCTTCTCCAATGGGAGGGGCCTCGGAAAGCACGGAAATCGGCACTCTTACACCGTACCCCAAGCCCCCTGCCTCTATAATCAGACTATCCTCTTTTTTTTCTCTCAAAATCCCATGTACAAAACGAATCATGTATTCTCTTAGGCCCACTCGAAGTTTTCTTTTCCGGCAGCCGCTTCAAAGTGATACTTTACAAGTCCGGTATCAATGCCCTGAAACTCTCCCGCCTTATACTCAAAGTGCACGGTGTTGCCCTTTCCTTTGATGTAGAAGGACTGACGATTGAAGGCCGTCGGTGCCATAAGAGCGTACTCTACGCCGTCTTTAAACCACTGCGGTGCCTCTCCTTCGTAAGAGCAAACCTCGAAGTCATCCTTACTGTGATGCACAGTTCCCTGCTCTTCTCCATAGCCGATAGAAATCACACCGTATACCGTATGATTCGGGCACTCCTTCTTTACGGCATCTTTATTAAAAGCTTTGCGCCGACCCACCAGGTGTTTAATCCGAGCTCCTGTGCATAGAGCATGATGTCTGCACTGCTGTAGCCGATTTTCTCTTCTACGCCTTCAGCGGGATCTGCAGCAAGAATAATGAAGTTCTTGGCATTCTTGGTGATCAGCTTATCGATTAATTCTGCAAAGGCGGTACCGTCTTCCACGCGAAGTACCAGATTTAAATGATGCTCTTTTATTTAAAGCCTCAATTCTTTCATTCAGCTTTTTTTACAATATCCTCCGTAAAACAGTATCCTTATACTTTCTTACCATGTGTCTTTTTCTCCATAGCCTCTCTGATTGTCATTGCTCTCCTCCTTAACATGTATGACTATATGTATTTTTTTGAAAATAGATATCAACTTCATCAGTATAGCTTCTTTTTATCTTATTCGCTACCTCTTATTCATAGCTAAATGCATTATTCCTATCGAAGTTTCATTATGCACATTGAAATGGAATTATTCTTAGCGAAGTACCATTATACATAGTGAAGGAGAATTATTCATATCGAAGTGCCACAATCGGATCTTCTTTTGCCGCCTTATTGGCAGGATAAATTCCGAAGAATACTCCGACAATGGCGGAAAAGACAACTGCTATAATTACAATTCCGGGCTTTACCACTACGGTCAAATTAAAGGCCATAGCCCCAAGATGTACAAGCGCACTCGCAAGAATCACGCCGATAAGCCCTCCCAGTGCGGAAAGCAGTGCCGATTCCGTAAGGAACTGCACGAGAATATCCTCCGGCTTGCACCGAGCGCCTTTTCGGATACCAATTTCTCTCGTTCTTTCCGTAACCGTAACCAGCATGATATTCATAATACCGATACCGCCAACCAGAAGGGAAATCGCCGCAATGCCGCCAATTGCCGCGGAGAGGCCGCCCATGACACCATCCACCTGTTTCATTTCATCCTGAACGGAAGAAATATACCAGTCCTCGGGTTTACGATTTTTTTCACACGGGAAAAATAATTCTTGATATCCGTATTCAAGCTATTCATTTCCTCTACTGTAAAATTCTTTTTCCCATAATAGCGAATCGTAGAGAAAGTATCTGCGGGTCCCGTAAGAATCGTCCATGGCACAAAGGCCTCTCCGTTTTTGTCCTGCGAGCCCATAAGCAGTTTTTCTATAGGACTCAAATCCTTTCGATAGACTGCGATAACGGAAAAATCCTGTACCTCTCCATGAAAGTCCGCTCGAAAATGCTTTCCTGTGGCATTTTCGGTACCGAAAAGCTTTAGTGCCGTGTTCTCGGAAATCATGGCGACAGGCTTCCTCTCACTCACATCCTTCTCGGAAAATGTCCTTCCATTTAATATTTTCAAAGGCTGAAAATCGGTAAAATTGTACTCTACACCGGAAAGTTCCACCTTCAATCGATTTCTTCCCACCTTGACATCAATGCTTTCATAGGGGGTGTTGTCAACATAGTCGAGGCGACTGCCGAAAATCCTTTTAAAATTATTAAAATCATCCAAAGTGAATTGATCACTGTCTCGCAAATCATTCCAATCCATATTAGGGTTAATCATGATATAAGCCTGTGTCACACCGTAATTTTTTATACAGGTCGGAAAAACATCTTCCGAATGCTGTCCCCGATAGACACAATGGATATCACGGATCCGATACCGATGATGATTCCGAGCATGGTAAGCAGGGATCGCAGTTTATTGGCACGAAGAGAGCCCAGTGCCATTTTAACATTCTCAAGAAACATGACTTTCTCCTTTATACATACCCTCGAAAATACTCAAGTCTCGAACCGCTGTAGGATTCTCATTTTTCTTATCGGAAATGAGCTTTCCGTCAGAAAAGCGAAGCATTCTGTCCGTATAAGCCGCAATATTTTCCTCATGCGTAACGACCACCACAGTTGCTCCAGCCTTATGAAGGGCGGAGAACATTTCCATGATTTCCACGGAACTTGCCGTATCCAAGTTTCCTGTCGGCTCGTCGGCAAGAATCAGGGGCGGCTCATTCGTAAGAGCCCTTGCAATGGCTACACGCTGTCTCTGCCCCCCGGACATTTCATTCGGCTGATGATGGATTCTTCCGCTAAGTCCTACCTTCTCAAGAAGCATTGCCGCTCTCTCACGCCTCGCCGCCGGAGACTTCTTATGGGCATAAATCATGGGGATTTCCACATTTCGAAGAGCGCTCATACGACTGATCAGGTTAAAGCTTTGAAAGACAAAGCCGATTTTCTCATTTCTAACCTTGTTTAAAGTGTTCGGATCCATCGCAGCAACATCTTCTCCGTCCAGAAAATAGTTTCCTAGAGTCGGCTTGTCAAGACAGCCCAGTATATTCATAAGGGTCGATTTTCCGGAGCCGGACTGTCCCATAATGGCCACGAACTCTCCTCTTTTTATCTTAAGGTTTATTCGATCCAGTCCCAAGACCTTTACTGCTCCGGTATCATATATTTTCACTAAATCTTTTAGTTCAATGAGTACATCATTCATTTTTTTATCCTAGTTTGTTTTTACTACTACACCGCTCTCACTTGCACTGATACTTTCTCCCGCACTGTTCTTCGGCATCTCACTAACCTCTAAGCCTTCAGTAAGACTCGCATCCGGAGCACTTACGAAATGGGCACCCTCTTTAAAGACAGCATCCTCTTTTAAAGGACTGACTTCTACGGAAACATCGCTTTCTACCCGGTTTTTACAGCTACAATATGAATTTTTCCGTCTTCCACAAAAGCCATCTGACTGCTTCCATCTTCACCCGTAATCACTGCGGAAAGCGGAACCACAAAGACATTCTTGGCCTCGGAAAGCACAATATCAGCCTTTGCGGTGATACCGGAAATAAGTCCCTTTTTATCACCGTCTATTTTAATCTTAATCGGAATAACTCTTTCTGCGGTATTTCCGCCTTTCGCTTCTCCTGTCGGAGAAATGGAAGAAACCTCTCCTTCCAGTTTTTCGTCTCCTAAGATATCCGCACTGATAATCGCTTTCTGTCCCAGACTTAACTTTCCGATGGAATATTCGGAAACGCTGATGGAAAGTTCCAGTTGATCCAGATTCTCTACCGTAAACATGGGCTTTCCATCCTGTAAGTTATCCGCAAACTGTCCGGCTTCCACGTTTACTCTGGTAATTGTGCCGGAAATGGGTGCTTTAATCTCAGCGGAATCACGGCACTCTGTGCCTTCTTTAAACCTTCTTCCGCGCTCTTAATCTGCAAATCATAACTCTCGAAACCTGCACATTGCCTCCGCTTACCTTGAAGCTTCCGAGACTTGCCTTCGCATCCTTGAGGCACTTTCCGCCTGCTCATATTCGCTTTTGGGAAATATCACCGCTCTCCAAAAGGCTGCTCTTCCTCTGGAAATCGAGAAGCGCATTGTTATAGGCAGTTTGCACTTTAGCATATTCTGCCTTGGTATTCTTCTGTGCATCTTCCTTATTGGCCTTTGCCAGATCAACCTGCGTCTTAGCCGCTTCCAAAGCTTCCTCCACATCTTTGGTATCGAGCTTTTGCAATGAGCTGTCCTTCCGTGACCTTGTCTCCTTCCTTTACGAGAATTTCCTTTACCTTGGCATGGAGTGCCGAAGTAACATGCTGAGACTGGGTACTGGAAACGGGACCGGAAACGCTGAGCTTTTTCCTGAATATCCGCTTTGGAAAGGCTCTCCGTATTGACAAGCATCCCTGTAGCCTTACCCGGGAACAATAAATTTTTCAAAATAAAAGAACAAAAAGAAGGAGTAGCCGAGGAATATCCACTTCTTCTTTCCTTTTTTTCTTCTTCGGCTTTTCGTTCAGAAGCTTCTCTACCTTTTCTGAGATATCTCCTCCCTGCTTTTTTCTTCTTCCTTCATTTTCTTCTCCCTTAAACTTAAAAATTCAAATATTCTTGTGCTAAACTATGCTTGCCTATTATAAAACAAAAATAGAAAATAAATGTGAAAATATAAAAAAATATTTTTAATATCTTGCATTTTTGGGGAGGACAGATGGAAATCATTCGAAAGGATATAGCTTATACGGAAGATAGGGGCTTCGTTGGAAGTCGTCCTCACTTCCGTTTTCAAGAACATCTCCTTGGAAGACACCCTGCTCTATGACATTGAAACGACAGGACTTAATCCGAAAGTCTTCTCAGCTATATCTCCTTGGTATACTGCTTTTTCATAAAGAAAATAAAGAATTAATCCAGTATTTTTGCCGAAAGCGTCCGTGACGAAGAGGAAATTTTGGAACAGTTTTTTTCAGCTTTGTAAAACAAAAAGAGTTCTCATCAGCTTTTAATGGAGAAGGCTTTGATAACCGTTTTATCGAGACCATGGCCAAGTCCTATGGAAAGCTTCCTTTTCACCTGAATTTAAAACAGCTTGATTTATTTAAACTGATTCGTAAAAAGAAATAAATTTTACGGATTGGAAAGTTGTTCTCTTAAATCCTGTGAACGGTTTTTAGGCATTTATCGTGAAGATCGGTGTAATGGAGGCGAACTGATTTCCGTATACCGGAATATTTACAGAATAAAGACAGCAAAAAGAATTCGTTGCTCCTTCATAATCGGAGGATATTCAAAACCTTCCCGGCTCTCTTCTCTTCAGCTTATGAAAATATCTTTCAGGGAAATATCAAATTCAAACGGCAGAGTTCTTGGAAAGCGAGGAAATAAAAACTTTGCCTGCAGTATTATCTTCCCTCTCCTGTTCCCTGTCCCTCTTACTCTTGCTCCGAAAAAAACTATCTTTTAGAAATAAAAAGACAAGTCGCTTTATTCTTACTGTTCCTCTCTATCAGGGAGAACTTTGCTATTTTTAAAGACTATAAAGACTACGAATTTATCCCTCGGAAGACCGTGTAGTACACAAGTCCTTAGCCTCCATGTACCCGAAGGAAATGCGGAGAAGTCCAAGGCTTCAACCGCCTATCAAAAATGAAGACCTCTTTTCTTCCGGTATTTCAGGAAGGAGAAAGTCTTCAAAAACGTATCAGGATAAAAAAACTGCTTTATTCCTTTTTAAGGAAAATACTTTTGAGAGTATAAATCCGGTGGAATATCTGCTTTAGCTTTCTAAAATACATTTTTTTAATTTTATAAGAATATGGCTATGTTTTTCGCTACTTTATATCCCTTTGTCTATTTTTCGCTACTTTTTCTCCTGCCTTTCATTCACAAAAGCAATGAGACCTCCCTTATCGATCATATCCTGTAAAAAGGGAGGAAAGACTGCCATATCGTAGCTTTTTCCACTACTGATATCCCGAATTTTCCCAGCGGAAAAATCCACTTCTACTTCGTCTCCCTCTTTGATTTCCTTTGCCGCATCCGGGGATTCCACAATGGCCAGACCGATGTTTATGGCATTTCGGAAAAATTCTCGCAAAGCTCTCCGCAATAATACAGGAAACGCCGGAGTCCTTTAATACCTGCGGAGCATGCTCCCTGGAGGAACCGCAGCCGAAGTTCTTTCCGGCAATCAGTATATCGCCCTTTTTCATCTTTTTATGGAAGTCCTTATCGATATCCTCCATCGCATGTGTCGCCAGAAGACTTCGGTCCTGAATCGCCAGGTAACGTGCCGGAATAATCACATCCGTATCGACATTGTCCCCATATTTTATACAATTGCCCCTTGCATTTTCCATACCGTTCCTCTCCTATTTCCCTTGCTAATTTTCTTCGCTATCCATTTTCATTCTTAAAACAAGATGTCTCAGGCTTCGCCTTAGCCACTTGTTAAGAATAAAAACAGTTTTTCTCCACTAATGATTTCCATTTCTCAAAAATTCGTTTTTCTTCGCTATAGATTTCTATTTTTTTGAAATAGTCCATATCCTTTTCGCTAAATTCTTTATTGATTCCTGTTAAAAGACGGTCTTTCCTTACAGCCCCAGCTCTTTTGGTCCTGCGATATAGCCTAAAACTGCCGATGCCGCTGCAACCTCCGGAGAAGCCAGATAGATTTCCGAGCTTGCATCTCCCATTCTTCCAACGAAATTACGATTGGTGGTGGAAACGCATCTTTCATGCGGTGCCAAAATCCCCATATAGCCGCCAAGACAAGGCCCGCAGGTCGGGGTACTGACTACTGCACCGGCCTCGATTAAGTCCTTGATATAGCCCTTTTCCATCGCTTCCAGATAAATCTTCTGCGTTGCCGGAATGACAATACAACGAAGATTTTCTGCAACATGACGACCTCTTAAAAGCTCTGCGGAGACGGCAATATCCGATAAACGACCGTTTGTGCAAGAGCCGATAACAACCTGATCAATTGGAATTTTATCAAAAGTCCCGATTTCATGCGTATTTTCCGGCAAATGCGGAAAAGCCACTGTAGACTGAAGTGTAGAGAGGTTTATCTCTATCACTCTCTCATACTTGGCATCCGAATCCGCTTCGTAAACGGTGTACGGCTTATTTCCATGCGCTTTCATGTACTCTATTGTTTTTTCGTCAACCGGGAAAATGCCGTTCTTTCCGCCCGCTTCAATCGCCATATTACAAATGGCAAAGCGGTCGTCCATGGAAAGAGAAGAAACGCCTTCCCCGCTAAATTCGATAGACTCGTAAAGTGCGCCGTCCACTCCGATTTTTCCAATCAGGTGCAAAATCACATCCTTACCGCTGACATACTTTTTGCAGCTTTCCTTTTAAGATGACCTGAATTGCGTTCGGCACCTTAAACCAAAAGCTCCCCTGTAGCCATAGCGGCAGCCATATCCGTAGAGCCCACGCCGGTAGAAAAGGCTCCCAGTGCCCCGTAAGTACAGGTGTGAGAATCCGCGCCGACAGAAAGCTCTCCGGCCGTAATCAGTCCCTGCTCCGGGATAAGAGCATGCTCAATTCCCATATTTCCCACATCATAATAATGCTTTCAGACCGTTTTTCCTTTTGCATAATTTCGACAAATCTGGGTGCACTTTTGCAGAAGTAATATCCTTGTTCGGCACAAAGTGGTCCATGACGAAAAAAACCACCTTATCTTTATCAAAGACACCTATCCCTTGAATCTTCTCCCGCTCCCGAATCGCAACCGGAGTCGTGATGTCATTTCCATGAACCAAATCCACCTTTGCAAGAATCAGTTGACCGCTTTCCACCTTCTCCAGTCCTGCGTGCTTTGCCAAAAATCTTTTTGGCTCATCGTCATTCCCATCGTACTCTCCTTTATCTTCCGCATTTTTTTCAGAAAATACAGCTCACAACTACTCCGAAAAAAACGTTTTCTCTTCTTCCCTTTTTCTTCTTTGAACAAGATATACTGCGTAACGTCCATAATATATTCATTTCAAACGAGATATCGCACGCTTTGCGCACGATACTCGTTATGAATTTTAGAAAAGCATTTAGATTGCTTTCTTTACATACTAGCAAAAAGTCTTGCTATAATTAAAATACATTTTTTTAGATGTTTATTATTCCCTAAAGTTATTTCTATGAATAAGATATCTGAAATTTATCACGTATTGCGAGAAAATACATGAGAAAAAAACCGTAGAAGATTCTATCTATAACTTTACAAAAGAGGGAATGCAAATATTTATCTGAAATCCATTTTCAAAAGGATCATTTCTAAACAAAGGAGTTATATGGAGCAAAATTTATCAACCTATCGTATTTTTTTTGAAGTCGCAAAGCAAGGGAACATCTCAAAGGCTGCAGAATCCCTCTATATATCTCAACCTGCAATCTCCAAAACCATCGTGCGTCTGGAAGATAATCTGAATGTAAAAACTCTTTCAAGAGAAATTCCAGAGGTGTAAGTCTCACCGAAGAAGGAGAGGTTTTATTTCGTCACGTTCAGGAAGCCATTCATCATATTGAAGAAGCGGAAAATGCTCTGCAAAAAATGAAGGACTATCATATCGGACATCTTGACATCGGTGCCAGTACAACGCTATGTCGTTATATCCTGCTTCCTTACTTGAAGAAGTTCATGGAAGAATTTCCGAATATTCAAATCAATTTAAAAAATCAAGATAGTGCAAAAAATATCCAGGTTTTGGAGGCGCAAGACATTGACATTGCACTGGTTGCCATCCCGAAGCACCTAAGTCCCAATCAAAAAGGTTATTTTTAGAGCAGGAGGTGGAGGATATTTTTGTTGCATCCCCTAAGTATATCGAGAATCTAAAAGCCCTTCACGGAAATAACTTTTTCTCTTTTTCAAAAATGCCACGGTGATGCTTATGGACGATAAAAAAATGTTTCCAGACACTACATCGATATGTATATCCGTGAAAAATCAATTGGATTTTTAAGCAGGTAATTGCCTTAAACACCATGGATTTACTGATAGATTTCGCAGAAGATTGATATGGGAATTTCCTGTGTTATCCGTTCCTTTGTGGAAAAAGATTTGGAAAATGGAAGTCTCGTGCAGATAGATATTGCTCCACCCTATCCCTAGGAGAAAAAAATCGGCTTTTATGTACCATGCCAATAACTGCTCAAAGTCTTTAGAGAGCTTTCTTTCCTTCTTGGAAAAAGAAAAGGATTAAAGGATAATAAAGGGTAGTTTTCATATAGAATCAAAAATTACTATCGAGAAATATTCAAGTTAATGCTGCATTTTTACAATTCAAAAACAATATAATTTTTAATTTCAAAAACAGCAAAAACTTGGATTGAACTCTCTCATAAACTCGCTAGAATAGTAAGGGTCTTTTTTTCTTAGCAATTCGTATCAAATATGTAAATAGCTTAAGAATTAGATATAAAACTCGAAAAAAAGGCACTTATCTTTTTAAAAAAATTTATGGATAGAAAGAAAGGATAAATATATGGCAGAACAAAATAACAGCTCCTGTTCCTCTCACTGCGGCTCCTGCTCCGCAAATTGCTCAAGTAGAACTAGAACTGCGGGAATCGAAAAGCTTCCTTTAGCGGAAGGCTCTTCCGTAAAGAAGGTCATCGGCATCGTATCCGGCAAGGGCGGCGTAGGTAAGTCTACCGTCTGCTCTCTCTTGCTTCCGCAATGAACAAGGAGGGTTTCCATGTCGGTATTTTGGATGCGGATATTACCGGTCCTTCCATTCCGAAGGCATTCGGTCTCCTGCATGACGGTGTAGCCTTAAGTGAGGACGGAAAGTCCATGGTGCCGGAAACCAGTAATGGCGGTGTGGAAATCATTTCCACCAATCTTCTTTTGGAAAATGAAACCGATCCCGTAATATGGAGGTTCCATGATTGCCAATGCAGTAAAAGCAATTCTGGCAGGAGGTCGAATGGAGGGAAATTGACTATCTCTTTGTAGATATGCCTCCCGGAACAGGCGATGTACCTCTTACCGTATTTCAGTCTCTTCCGATTGACGGCGTAATCATTGTAACTTCTCCTCAGGACTTGGTATCCATGATTGTGGAAAAGGCAGTTCGTATGGCAGAGAAAATGCATGTGCCAATTCTCGGTATTGTAGAAAAATATGTCTTATCTCCTCTGTCCGCACTGTAATGAGAAAAATCGATGTCTTTCGGAGAAAGCCATATTGAAGAGCTTTGTCAGAAGGAAGGCTTGGAGCTTCTTGCAAAGCTTCCCATCGATCCGCAAAACGCTTCTTTTATGGATGCCGGTGCTGTGGAAGCCATTGATACGAAGGAAAGCCTGAAGGATGCCGTAGCTTGCTTAAAAAAAGCTTATAGGACTAATCTTTCACATGTCAGAGCAAACGGATGTCTCACATAACATACCTTCACGATGATGAATCAGAGCTAACATTTTTCAAATGTCAGCTCCGATACTAGCTAAAAGTCCATTAATATAAAAGCTGTAAGCGGATTTCGCCTACAGCTTTTTATAACCTTTCAGAACAAAAGATTCCGGAACGCTTGTTCCCTCTCCCAGACCTGTAGAAATTGCTTCTAACACAGCCTTTAAAGCATCGACTTCATCAACACCGTTGCATTCCACTCTCACAGTACTCCCCTTCTTTACACCGGCAGCCATGACATTTAAAACAGACTTTCCAATAATCTTTCTTTCCCCATAATAGAGTATGATTTCACTCTTAAAGCGAATACAGGTCTGTGTTAAAACACCCTGCAGGGACGAAGATGCAGCCCGGACTCATTGATAATTTTTCACTTCTGCACTTACCATATTTCCCCCTTTTTTTCGTACTCTGAACTATTCTATACTCATTCCTATTCTCTTGATTCTACGTTTTTATACTTTCGTATTCCAAGAATTTACTGAATACTCTCTTTTTCCCTGTTTCTGCGAAGACTCTCCGCCTTAGAGAATTCGCAACCGCAGTAGTCCTGTCTGTAAAAGCTCATATTGCTTCGAAAGTTCAACCGAACGCAGGTAGCGTCCTTTCTTTTTAAAGTCGGATGGCAGGAAGGAAATACCGTAATTTTTTCCCAATTTCCATTCCCAGCTTATTGAGCCTTTCTGCATCCTTTAAAGGAGAAATACTTAAGCTGGTACAGTAATAATCAAAGGGATTTTCCGGGTTTTCCTTATTCCATCGCGAAGCGAAAGCTGCAGTCTCCTCCAAACGAAGCTGAAAACAGGCTGTACATCTCGCCTCTCTCCGGTTCCTTTTTCCAGTCCTTTGGCAATGTCTAAAAACTCCCTATGTATATAGCTGGTCACGATACAGTGAATGGGAAGTCCCATTTCCTTTACCAATCTTTTACACTCATCTGCTCGACGTTGAAATTCTGTCTCATTTTCAATGTTTGGATTGTAAAAAAACAAAGTAATATCAAAAAAATCTACAAGGGACTCCAGCACAGCCGTAGAACAGGGAGCACAACAGGCATGAAGTAAGAGCTTCGGCTTAGAGCTTCCACTATTCTCCCTTATGACCGCTTCCATCAGGAGCTCATAATTCTTTTTACCACTCATAAATATCTTACTGCAGGAAATCTCGTATACGCTTGGAACGAACCGGATTTCTAAGCTTTCTAAGAGCCTTTGCTTCAATCTGACGAATACGCTCACGCGTTACATTAAATTCTCTTCCCACTTCTTCGAGGGTTCTCGGATGTCCGTCCTCTAATCCGAAACGAAGAACAATAACCTGTCTTTCTCTTTCCTTTAAATCGTCCAAAAGGCTGTCAATATGCTCTCTTAACATAACGGATTCCACATTTCCCTCCGGAGATAAAACATTGGCATCCGCCACAAAATCTCCTAAGTTGGAATCATCTTCCTCTCCGATTGGGGTTTCCAAAGATGCCGGTTCTCTTGCAATCTGCATGATTTCCTGCACCTTTTCCTCTGTCATATCAAGATGCTCTGCAAGCTCCTTTACTGAAGGCTCGTAGCCAAGCTCCAGCGTTAACTTTCTCTGCATCTTGGACATCTTGTTGATGGTTTCTACCATATGTACCGGCACACGGATAGTTCTTGCCTGATCGGCTAAAGCACGTGTTACGGATTGACGAATCCACCAAGTTGCATAGGTGGAAAGCTTGAATCCCTTCTCCGGATCAAACTTTTCTACGCCTTTAATGAGACCCAAGTTTCCTTCCTGGACTAAATCCAAGAAGCTCATGCCTCGCCCTGTATAGCGTTTAGCAATGGAAACAACAAGACGGAGATTGGCTTCAATCAGTCTCTGCTTGGCATACTCATCTCCTTCCTGCTTCTTCATAGCAAGAGAATATTCTTCTTCCGCTGTAAGAAGGGGGACAGTACCGATTTCCTTAAGATACATGCGAACAGGATCTTCCGTTCCGATTCCTTCCAGAAGATCAACCGCATCTAAATCAATATCCTCGCCATCCTCTTCCTTAGAAAAGTCTTCGTCTTCAAGGGCAAGAAGCTCATCCTCCGTATCTTCCTTCTCCACGCCTTTTTTCCAGTTTCTTTAGGGCGTCCTCATCAACAGTAGGAATTACTTCGAGACCTTTATTTTTCCAAAAAAAGTAGAAAACTCTCCATCTGTTCTTCCGTGAGAGACAGGTCTTTTTACCATGTCCTGAACCTCACCCATATCGATGGAGTTCTTGTTCCCCTTCGCTTTACTCATTAATGTTTCGATGATTTTTCTCTAATTCTTCTCTATCCAAGTTAAATTCCTTTCTTTAGGACTAAGTCCAAAGGCTGATGCCGGAAACAACACTGAGCACCAATAAAAGCAAAAACACAATGCCAGTTGAAAATATTTTTTTCTTTTTCCTTCTTCCGCTCTTCTTTGCATAAAATTAACACTTCGTAAAACAAAGGCAAAAGAAAAAGATAAAAAGGAAAAAAAGCACCTTGTTTTTCATCCGGATTACTAAGCGCCATCACAGCCATAATAAAAAAATCAGCAAAGCGATAACACCGTACAAAATATCTAAATTATGGCTGGGAATCTTCCCGCGAGACTTGCCATTCATCAACAATTCCTCCCGGAAGATAGCTTCTCTATCTCCCTTTGCTCTTTGTCTATACACTTCGTACATTACAATACTCCCTGCTGTAGCAACGTTTAAAGACTCAATACTTCCCATCATCGGAATCCGAATTTTTTCATCCGCTAAACGGCTCAGTTCATCACTTAGACCGTTTCCCTCATTTCCTAACATAAAGGCGGAGGAAGAAGAAAAATCACTCTCGTAAAAGTATTCCCTTCCCGCAAGATGCATAGCATAAAATGTAACGCCTTTTTTCTTCAGCTCTTCTACCGTGGATAAAAGATTCCCAATACTAAACGGAACACGGAAAAGAGAACCCATGGTGGAGCGCAAAACCTTCGGACTGAAAAGATCTGTACAGTTCCTGCTCAGGAAAATATGAGAAACGCCCGCAGCCTCTGCTGTTCTAAATATGGTCCCAAGATTTCCGGGATCCTGTATATCCTCAAGTAGAAGAAAAAAATCTCCCTCCGCCTTCTTTTCCGTCGGGATCTTCAGCTTTGCCACAATCCCCTGCTGACTTTCCGTATTGGAAATACTCTCCATAGCTCGCTTACTCAGTAAAATGATCCGCTCATCCTCTTTGGAAAGTCCATGCGGAAGTTCTCCGCGATAATCTTCCCCTAAAAATATCTGTACAAGAGAAGAAAGAGGCAAATCCCTTAATAAGCGTTCTCCCTCTCCAACAAAATATCCTTCCTCTCTTCTTTTTTTGGCCTTCTTGCCAAGCTCTCGAATCTCTTTAAGCAATGCATTTGCAGGTGAATCAATTCTTCGCATCCCCTACCTGTCTTTCTGATAAGCCATAGGTGTATCGCAGACCCTACCCACAATACTACTTTGAATTAAGAGTATAACAAAGTTTCTTTTCTTCGTCTATAAGCTGGATTCAATTTCTTCCAACTCTTTCAGCCATATTTGAGAGGATGCATCACTGGCCTGCCGTAAGTCTCCGCGGGGAGAAAGACCGATTCTTCCCACCTTTGGGCCATCCGGTGTACAGGAACGTTTAAACTGTTGTGCAAAAAATCTTTTATAGAATATTTTCAAGCAATTCAAAATCTGCACCGGAGTATATGCTATTTCCTCAGCATCCCTACTATAATACTTCAGGTTTTCCTTTGAAAATGCATGACAGGCAAGGAAAAAGACTTTTTTTGCCGAAAAAGCCGTAGCGAAGATGCATATAGAGGAAGAAATCATGTAATGCATAAGGGTCCCAATATTTCCTCCGTCTTTTGCTGAATTTCCCCTTTTTCATTAGGAGGAATAAGCTCCGGGACTAACCGGTACATGAATAATCTTCTCCACTGTTTTCTTAAGCTCTTCTACCTGCTTCTTTTCCTTTTTATCCTTGGAGGCATCCTCCAAGTCCTTTACAAAGCTATGCAATATAAGCGGTATAGCAGTTTTTGGGTACATCACAGTTCACACTATACATTGACATATGGTCTCCATTATAAGTGGAAAAACCTAAAGCAGACTCCGATAAATCTCCTGTCCCGATTAAAAGTGCCCCCTCCTTATTTGCAAGATCCATCAGAATCTGTGTACGCTCCCTGGCTTGCGCATTCTCATAAACTACATCTCTTTTATTTTCATCATAAGAGATGTCCTTAAAATGCTGTAAAACCGCATCATGAATAGGAATCTCCCGCATATCGGTACCGAGAATCCTTGCCGATTCCAAAGCATTACTATGCGTAATTTCACTTGTTCCGAAAGACGGCATAGTTACAGCAATAATGTTCTTTAAATCATATCCCAAAAGCTGAAAACATTTTACAGCAACAAAAAGCGCCAAAGTGGAATCCAAACCTCCGCTAAGTCCCAAAATTACCTTTTTAGCTCCAATATGCTGAAGTCTTTTCTTTAGACCATGCGCCTGAATACTGAGAATTTCCTCTCCACGTTCAAAGTCCTTGGAACTATCCACCGGAAGAAAAGGCATCGGATTGATAAATCGCTTTAAGATCAGTCTCTTTTCTTTCTTGCTCGATTCCACTTCCTCAGCACCGGCCTTCTCGCCAGTTAAACCTCTCCTTGTTCCCGCTTTTCGTTCAACCTCGTCCAGTTGCTTTACGGAAATACCCTGTGCAAGATAATCTGCTTTAAACAAGGTAAAGGGAACCTGCACAGCATTTTCCTCCACGGTTTCAAAGGTGTTTTGCTTGATTCTCTCTCTCCATAAAACGGATAAATCAATCTCCCCAAAAGTCATACCCTCATAAAAGCGTGGAGATTCCGCAAGAATTTTTCCATTCTCTGCAACCATGCTGTGAGCAGAAAAAACCATATCCTGCGTAGATTCGGACGGTCCCGCACTGGTATAGACATAGGCATTATGCAAACAACCGCTGGAATGCTGCACAAGAGCTCTTCTGCTGTCATTTTTTTTAATAAGTGCATCGGAAGCCGTAGTATTGGCAATGACTGTTGCCCCCATCAGGCAATGCGTAACAGAGGGAGGATTCGGTACCCAAAGATCTTCGCAGATTTCCACCGCAAGGCGGAAGCGTTCGTCATGATCTGCAATAAAGTGTAGGTGCATTCCGAAAGGAATATCTCCATCCTTTTCTAAAAAATCCTGAATCCACTCCACTTCCTCTCTTCCTTCTTGGAAATAACGCTCCTCATAAAACTCACTATGATTCGGAAGATGTCTTTTCGGCACAATTCCCAGAATCATACCTCCCTGCATAACTACTGCCGTATTAAACAGCTTTCCTTTATGAACCAGCGGATATCCGATGACAAAGAGCACAGGACTTTTCTTCGTTTTCACGGAAAATATTTTTAAAGCCTTTTTACAGGCCTCTTGCAGACTTTCCTGCAGAAGCAAATCATTTGCAGTATAGCCGGAGACGGAAAGCTCCGGATACACCAAAAGAGAGACAGCTTCCTTTTCCGCCTCCTTAGCCCATTTCAGCATCTCCTCCACATTATAAAACGGATCTGCTACCTTTACATTCGGACTCACTGCCGCTACTCTTACGAAATCCTTCATTCTTTGCTCCTACTCTTCTTATATTTGCATATTCTAATACTTATCTTTTTATGCTTTTTCTTTTTGTATATTCATTACCGGATCCACTTTTCACGGGAATAAAGCTGCATTTCCTTTTATCAACTTTTCTCAGGGCAATCCAAAAGAAGCACAGTCCTCTTCCCTTCTTTTTTGTACTAAGTAAAAAAAGTAATGCGGATTTTCTCCGAAACCAGCAATATCTAAAACAGCTGCTCCGCTCCTTTGGTACTGCTCTTTTGTCTCCTCACTAAAGGGTCGAATCTCCAGCACTTCTTCCTTACCGCATTGTATCAGTTTCTTCCTACTGCTCTTGTGGTAAACAACATCAACACTCAAATCTCCCGCCATATAAAGGTACTCATATTCTTTGTCACTTCTTGTCCACAGAAAATAGGATATAGGAAGTGAAATAACACAGAATAAAAGAGGAATAGAAAATAAAGAAAGAATAAAAACGAAAAGAAAGGGGAGAGCTATTGCCACTCCCCTTTCCATATATTCTTTCGTTCCTTTTTTCCCTTTAACAAGATGCTCAATATAGTTTTCCATGGGAAAATCTCCTTCTACGTCCGCAAAAGTCAAAGGAAATTACATCATTCCGCCCATTCCGCCGGGAACCTGAGGCATTGCGGGCTGCGCTTCCTTGATCTCAGCCACTACGGACTCTGTGGTCAGAAGAGATGCGGAAACCGATGCGGCATTCTGTAATGCAGTTCTTGCAACCTTAGCCGGATCAATGATACCTGCATCCATCATATTTACATACTCTTCCTTATAAGCATCGAAACCGAAGTTTAGCTTGCTTTCCTTTACCTTATTAACGATTACAGCACCCTCTAAGCCTGCATTATATGCAATTGTGAACATCGGTGCTTCCAGAGCCTTTAAAACAATTCTTGCACCGGTCTTCTCATCTCCTTCAAGCTTCTCTACTACCTTCTCTACAGCAGCCTGCGCATGGATATAAGCAGATCCGCCACCTGCGATAACGCCCTCTTCCACAGCAGCACGAGTAGCATTCAAAGCATCTTCCATACGAAGCTTTGCTTCCTTCATCTCCGTCTCTGTTGCAGCACCTACACGGATAACAGCTACACCGCCGGAAAGCTTAGCTAGTCTTTCCTGTAACTTTTCTTTATCGAAGTCGGAAGTAGTTGTCTCAATCTGTCCTCTAATCTGGGCAATTCGATCGTTAATCTCCTTCTTCTTTCCTAAGCCCTCTACAAGAGTGGTCTTTTCCTTACTTACCTTAACAGACTTAGCTCTACCGCATTGCTCAATCGTAGCATCCTTTAAGTCTAAGCCAAGTTCCTCGGAGATCACCTCACCGCCGGTTAAGATAGCAATGTCTTTCAGCATTTCCTTTCTTCTGTCGCCATAGCCCGGAGCCTTCACAGCAACTACGTTGAAGGTTCCTCTTAACTTGTTGACAATCAAGGTGGTTAATGCCTCGCCCTCAATATCTTCCGCAATAATCAGAAGCTTTGCACCGGTCTTAACGACCTGCTCAAGAAGCGGAAGAATATCCTGAATGTTGGAAATCTTCTTATCGGTAATCAGAATATACGGATCGTCCAGATTGGCTTCCATCTTTTCCATATCGGTGCTCATGTATGCACTGATATAGCCGCGGTCAAATTCCATACCTTCTACAAGGTCCAGCTCGGTCTGCATGGTCTTGGACTCTTCAATGGTAATTACGCCGTCTTTCGATACCTTCTCCATAGCATCGGCAACCATCTCTCCTACAGCACTATCTCCTGCAGAAATGCCGGCAACCTTCGCAATCTGGTCCTTCCCCCTTTACCTTGGAGCTCTGCTTCTGAATGCTTTCAACAGCAGCAAGAACCGCCTTCTTAATTCCCTTTCTTAAAACGATGGGATTAGCTCCTGCTTCAAGATTCTTCAACCCTTCACTAACAATAGCTTGTGCAAGAACTGTTGCAGTAGTCGTTCCGTCACCGGCTACATCATTGGTCTTGGATGCCACTTCACGAACCAGTTGTGCTCCCATATTCTCATACGGATCCTTTAATTCAATTTCCTTTGCAATGGAAACACCGTCGTTTGTGATAAGCGGTGAACCGAAGGACTTGTCAAGAACCACATTTCTTCCCTTTGGTCCCAAAGTTACTTTCACGGTATTGGCAACGGCATCCACACCGGCAGCCAAAGCCTTTCTAGCCTCTACTCCATATTTAATTTCCTTAGCCATATAAACCTCCTTGTGCGGAATATTCCTCCGCTAATCTTCTTGCTTTCGTTTTATACAAATTTCTCTATTTATACAATTTCAAACATTAAAGTCCGTAAATCCATTCTTAAAATCAACCGTCATAGTTACTCTACAACAGCCAAAATATCACTTTGTTTTACTACGGTATACTTCTTACCTTCAAGCTCTACCTCTGTACCTGCATAACGGGAGAACAAAACATGCTGCCCCTTCTTCACCTGCATTGTAATATCCTTACCGTCTACTACGCCACCGGGTCCTACAGCAACCACAACAGCCTGTCCCGGCTTTTTCCTTGTCATCCTGTCCGGGAAGGACAATACCGCTCTTCGTGGTTTCTTCCATCTTTTCCTTCTCTAAAAACAACTTTATCAAATAATGGAACTAATTTCATTGCTTACCTCCTTGCTAATCTGCATCCTCTGCAATCACGTATAAATCTTAACAACACTAGAAATTATAATGTCAGCTATTAGCAGTGTCAAGTATTGAGTGCTAAAATTATCCTGTGAAGTTTTTCGTGAACAATGAATTGAATAAGTCACGTTGTTTTTTTATTAAAAAAATAATAAAATTTTTGATAAAAAAAGCAAAATTATTTTTTTCTTGTAAATTTATTGTTTTTTTGTATAATCATAAATGGAACTAGCAAGTTTCCTCGTAACATTTAGAAAAAAAGTTGCAAAAAAATCATTTGGAGGTTCGTTTTATGAAGAAGAAAAATTCTTGTTGCCGGATTAATCGCTATGCTTTCTACAGCATCCGTAATGCCTTTTTTTGCTAGAGAGGGTGCTATAGCTTGGGGAGGTTCCAGTACAAATGCAGCTGAAACTGATGGACATTGGGTAGCAAACAGAGACGGCTCTTGGTCTTTTGTAAGCAACCAAAACGGTGCTCCCATTAAGGGTTGGATTGTTAACCAGCACCAGTGGTACTTTATCGGTGATAACGGTCGTATGGTAACCGGTTGGCAGTTCCTGAACAAGTGTTGGTACTATTTCTCTGCACAGAAAATGGAAAACCAGCCTGTAGGATCTCTTTATGTTAATAAGGTTACTCCTGACGGATATCGTGTTGATTCCAACGGAATCTGGATTAGCTAATCAATCTATAGTAAAGATAGAAACCGAGCTGCATGTCAGCTCGGTTTTTTTGCATCTTTCAATATTTTTAGATTGTAAGTCCAAAAAAACTAAATATTTCTCTAATTTAGAAACTATTTAGCAAGCAAAATCTTTAATCTCTCCATCGCTTCTTTTGTTTTTTCCTTCGTAGAAAAAGCAGTCAAACGGAAATATCCCTCTCCCGCTTCACCAAATCCAGCTCCCGGAGTTCCTACTACATAGATTTCCTCCAGAAGCTTATCAAAGAAATCCCAAGAACGAAGACCATTCGGACACTTCATCCAAACATAGGGAGAATTCTTTCCTCCGGTATAGTAGATTCCCAACTCGTCGAGCGTTTTCATAATCATCTTGGCATTTTCTTTGTAATAGTTGATATTCTCGTCTATCTCTTTTGCACCGTGCTCCGTAAAGACCGCAGCAGCAGCCTTTTGCACAATATAAGAAACACCATTGAACTTTGTAGTCTGCCTCCTCAACCACATCTTTCTAAGAGACTGTCCTCCAAAAACAAGACTATCCGGTACAACGGTATATCCGCATCTTGTCCCGGTAAAGCCTGCCTTCTTGGAGAAGGAACAGAACTCAATAGCACAATTCTTAGCCCCGGGAATCTCATAGATAGAATGGGGTAAATCCCCTTCCACAAAGCATTCATAAGCTGCATCAAAAAGAATTACCGCATTTTTCTCCTTAGCATAGTTCACCCAAGCCGTAAGTCCTGTACGGTCATATACGGCACCTGTCGGATTATTCGGAGAACAAAGGTAAATCAAATCCGCCTTTACGGAAGGATCCGGCATGGGTAAAAATCCATTTTCTTCTCCTGCACGTGCATAAAGAAGTTTATTTCCCTGCATGATATTTGTATCAACATATACAGGATAAACCGGATCGGTAACCAAAGCAGTAATTCCTCTGTCAAAAAGGTCCAGTATATTCCCAAGGTCAGACTTTGCACCGTCGGAAATAAAAATCTCTTCTTTTTCCAAATCTACAGAAAAACTCTTGTAATATTCCTGAATCTTTTCTCTCAGAAAATCATAGCCCTGCTCCGGACCGTAGCCGTGGAAGCTTTCTGCAACGCCCATCTCATCCGAAGCTTCTTTCAGTGCCTTCACAACTTCCTTGGGTAGAGGCCTTGTAACATCTCCGATTCCCATACGAATCAGCTTATCCGCCTTTTCAGGATGACTCTCCTGCCAGATACGAATACGCTTTGCTATTTCCGCAAAAAGATAACTCTCTTTGACTTCTTGATAGTGTGTATTTATCTTGATTCCCATTCCCTTATACTCCTTATATATAAGTTTTAATTTACGCGGGATAATGCGTATTATTAAAGCTTAATTTCTCTAAAACTTCTTCGAGATACTTAATGCTCCACCACTTGGCAACAGGAAGATTCATATCACGGAAATTTCCGCAGTCATGCGCAGTGGCACCGGGAATATCTCCTTCAAATCCGCCGATGAAGGAAAAACAGGAAATCAATAATTTCTGAATATCCTTACTTTCCAAATCTCCTTTAAGAAGAAGATAGAATCCGGTACGACAGCCCATTGGTCCAAAGTACAGCACTCTTTCCTTCCACTCCTCGTCATTTCTGAGATAAGTGGCCGCAAGATGCTCTATGGCATGCATTGCCGCATTTTCCATTGCAGGCTCCGTATTCGGCTTCGTAAAGCGTAAGTCAAAAGGTTGTTACAATCTCCGTTCCAACCTTGTCTTTTCTCGATACATAAACTCCCGGAAAAAGACGGGTATGATCAATGGTAAAACTCGTTATCTTTTCCATCTTACACCTCTTCCGTAACAACAAGACCGGATCCTTCTTCTTTCACGGAATCTTCCAACTTCTTTGTGTCAGCGTTTCCGGTATTCTCGTCCTGAACTTCTTTGTTCTCTTTACTGTCCACTACATCATCATCGTAGTAAAACTCCACATCCACATCTTCGCTGTCGACGGATTCTTCATCATCCATGAACTCACTTTTCTTCTTATCAAAGGCTTCACGAACTGCCTTATATGCATCCTTTCCTGCATCAACGGCAAGGTTCTTGGTATCCATAGCAAGATTCTTTGCCGCAAAACCGAGGTCCTTCGCTACCGCTTTAAAATCTTCCTTTGTTCTGGAATCCTTTAAAATCGTATAAGAACGTTTTGCAGAATCCTTCACCTCCATTGCAGAATCCACGACATCCGTAAAATCCTGATCCACTTCCTCTGAGAATTTCTGATACTTATAAAGATAGGAAACCACGCCTGCAGCAGCGCCTGCAACAGCAGCCAAAAATACCAGAGAACCAAATTTTTTTGCCATGTTCTTCCTCCTTACATCCTTTATGAAAAGATGATTTAATTAACATTGATAAATATACTTCGGTTAATATATTTCAATGAACGCCTCTATGTTAATTTACTTTGAAACTCGATTTCAAAGATACAATTCTGTTAAATATAGGATGTCCTTCTGTGGAATCCTTACAATCCACACAGAAATAACCGTTTCGAACAAATTGGAAGCTTTCCAAAGGCTCCGCAGATTCCAAAATCTTCTCCAGATAACAGTTCTTTACTGTAAGAGAATTCGGGTTAAAATTCAGGCTTCCGTCAGCATTCAGCTTTCCTTTTTCCTCATCAATCAGCTGCTCATAAAGACGAACCTCGGCAGTAAAAGCAGTTTTTGCATCTACCCAATGAATCGTTCCCTTGGCTTTTCTCTCGCTAAATCCGGAACCGGACTTTGTCGCGGGATCATAAGTGCAATGCACAACCGTAACATTTCCTTCTTCATCACATTCATAGGAAACAGCCTTCACAAAATAGGCCCCCATAAGACGAACTTCATTTTCCATGGTAAGTCTCTTGTATTTCTTGGGCGGATCTACCATAAAGTCGTCTCTTTCGATATAAAGCTCTTTAGAAAAATGGACTTCTCTCTCGCCTAAATCTTCATTCTCCAAGTTATTCGGAATATTGAGGATTTCTCCCTCGCCCTCATAGTTATCAATAACTGAGCTTAATCGGATCAAGAATCGCCATATAACGAGGTTTCTTTAATTTCAAATCCTCACGAATGCAGTACTCTAAAAGGGAATAGTCACTGGAAGACTGCGCCTTGGAAATACCGGAAAGCTTCACAAACTGTGCCAAGCTTTCCTTTGTATAGCCCCTTCTTCTTAAAGCGGCAATGGTTACCAGTCGGGGATCGTCCCAACCGTCTACTATCTTATCTTCTACGAGCTTTTTAATATAGCGCTTTCCCGTTACTACGTTCGTCAGGTAAAGCTTTGCAAACTCAATCTGTCTCGGCGGGAAGGGGAACTCACACTCCTGCACCACCCAGTCATACAGCGGTCTGTGATCTTCAAATTCCAAGGTGCAAAGGGAATGGCTGATTCCCTCTACCGCATCTTCGATAGGGTGTGCAAAATCATACATGGGATAAATACACCACTCATCTCCTGTATTGTGATGGCTCATGTGAGATACGCGGTAGAGAATCGGATCACGCATATTGATATTGGGACTCGCCATATCAATCTTTGCACGAAGAGTCTTCTCTCCGTCCTGATATTTTCCTTCCTTCATTTCGGTAAATAAACGAAGGTTTTCTTCTATTGAACGATTGCGATAAGGACTTTCCTTACCGGGAGTATTATAATCTCCGCGATATTCCTTAATCTCCTCAGCAGTTAAATCATCTACAAAGGCCTTTCCTTTTTGAATCAAAAAAACCGCCTTTTCATACATAATGGGGAAATAATCCGATGCAAAAAACATCCTGATTTTCAAAATCTGCTCCGAGCCATTCCACATCCTTACGAATACTATCGACAAACTCGGTCTTTTCTTTTACAGGATTCGTATCATCAAAACGCAAATTAAAGGTACCGTTGTATTCCTGCGCGATACCGTAGTTTAGTAAAATAGACTTTGCGTGTCCAATATGTAAATAGCCGTTCGGTTCCGGGGGGAAACGAGTTTTAATTTCCTTTACTTTTCCCTCTTTTAAATCCTCATCAATAAAATTCTCAATAAAATTCTTGGACTCCGGCTCTAAATTCGTACTCTCATCCGTAAAAGAACGATTCTCCTCTGCCATCTTCTCCTCCTGCTTTCTAATACAAGACTTCCTTCGAGTCTCCCCCGACAAAGCACTTATATACCTAATATCGCTTTTAATCAAGGTATTATACCACAAAGAGAATTAAATTATCTATGTATTTCTTTTTATGGAAAATGCCGACACGAATCTTTTTCATTCGTGCCGGCATAGATTTATTTATCATAATTATTACTTCTAAAAGCACGGAACTAAACTATTTCCTCTTTCTCACGGAAAAGCCGAAGCTTCGATACATTTCCCCAAAGAAAAGTATTGTCCGTGAGAATAGCTGAGGAGTTTTGCTTTTTCCAGCTGCAGACGTCCTTTTGTATCCAGCAAACTGCTCTCCACATGAACCGCCATAACTTTTCCTAAAAACATATCGTGGCTTCCCAGCTCTAAAAACCTGCTCTACCTTACATTCGATATTCACGGGACATTCGGAAATTAAAGGCACGGATACAGTGCTTGCCTTTTCGGGATGCAAATGGAGAAGCTCCCACTTATTGACATTTTTCCCGGAAAGAACTCCCGCCTTATCCAGCTCCTTCACCATTCCTTCGGTAGGGAGATTTACAACAAATTCCCCTGTTTCCATAAGCATTGAATGAGATGCTCTATTTTTTCGTACAGATATGGAAAGCATGGGAGGGTCTGAGCATACCGTACCCGTCCATGCAATGGTTATCATATTGCTCTCTCCCGCTTTATTTTGGCAGCTCACCAAGACCGCCGGAACAGGGTAGAGCATATTCCCCGCTCTCCATAATTCTTTTGCCATACTATTTCCTTTCTTGAAGCAAGAAAACTTATTTTGAATAGTCAAACAAAAGATCCGGTAAAATGCCCTTTTGTTCCTTCCAAATCTTATCAATCTGCTGTTCCGGAACAGGACTTGTTCCTTTTCCGCACTCAATTGTTACAGAAGGAACATTCAGTTTTCTTTCCGTAAAATCCTTAAATCCGCCCGCATGATTCTCGTTATAATAATCTATTATGGCATAGTTGGAGTTCTTATGTACAATTTCCGCTAATCTTCTGGCGTCATTGACATAGGATCCCTCCCCAAAATACCAGTAAATTACTTCACCTTGAGTATGATAGCTTAAGGTACATTTAAAATTCTCCTTGCGTTGCAGATCAGCCAGTGCCTTGGATTCCATTTCAGACTCTGCGGCACTTCCCTTATACTCATCCTTAGACGGATAGCCTTTGCGATCTACTGTTTGTTCCCAATTGGCATCGAAATTCTTATTGAGGTTTACACCTCTTGCATTATTTTTCCAGAGACGAAAATAACTTGCATAATCCGTTACATTTTCCCTCTTAGCCATATCCATAATGGAAGCACGCAATGCTTCCGATCCTATACCGCCTATCCCGTACTGCACAAGAGAAATTCCCGTCCGGATTTACCATGGGAACGAAATGAATACAGGTATTTTCAAGCATCTGCGCTATAGACTTACCTCCATATGTTTTCCCTGTCTTTTGCATCTCCAAAAGACTTGCTATTTGTCGCATAGCCACTTTACAAACTATGTATTCTCGTGCATGAATCCCTGCATGAACCAAGATTTTCTTAGGAGCATTCGGATTCCCAACAATTACCCGGTACAGTTCTCTGCCATCCACCGTTTTTCCGAGAGAATCCAACTGCATAGTCGGATAAGTCTCTTTTAATTTCATCAAGTCGGAGGACAGCTCATTATAGCCGTAAAATTCATAAGAAGAAAAAGCATAGTCGGAAGGCAAAGGAATCTCTTCCCCTGATAAGACGCCGGAGTAAACTTGGAAAGCCGACTCCGGTACATTTACGGAAGACTGTTCTTGTTCTCCCTTCCCAAGGTTCATTCCCGGTCCGGAAAGCACCGCCTGCTTGTCGTCCAGATCGGGACCGTCTGCAAAAGCCCTTAAAAACAAAAAAATAGCTGAAAACAAAAAGTAAAATAAAAGGCAATTCGTATATTCTTTTTCATTCTTCTCCCCCATAAGTTTGTAGTAAATTCAGTTCTTTTTTTATTTTAACAAAACCATAAAAAAGAACTTCTCTTTTTCTTACAAAAAAATGGATATCTTCGCTTAACTACAGTTTTTTTACTTTACTGTGATTTCGCCTAACTATAACACTATCTCTGTCCGCTTTTTAGAAAAATACTGCTGTTATAATAGGGTACAAAGATAACCGTAAATATTCCCGCTAAGACAATTGCAAGAGAAGACATGGCGCCTTCCACCTCTCCGTATTCCAAGGCCTTTGCCGTGCCGATAGCATGCGCTCCTGTTCCCAGTGCAAGACCTTTTGCAATAGGGATGACGAATCGGAAGAATGTGAAAAATCAAATCGGAAAGTATGCTTCCCAAAAATACCCGGTAATCACGATGGCAGCAACGGTGAGATTTACATAGCCACCGCTTTGCCTCGAAAACCCCTATTCCGATTGCTGTCGTAATAGACTTCGGAAGTAAAGTAAAAAAATATGTTCCGCTTTGAGTCGAAACAGAAGTCCCAAAAAGCAAAATACTTCCCAACGAAGTCAATGTTCCCAGTAAGATACTAAAAAAATACAGCTTTAAAATTGTTTTTTTCAAAAGAGATATCTGCTTATAAAGCGGAATGGCTAGCAGACTGTTGCCGGTGTCAAAAATAACTTAACAGATCTGCTCCTTTCTGATACTCCTTATAAGGAATTCGAAATAAAACCAATATTGCCACGATAATGATTGTGGAAAGAAGTAGAGGATTTAAAAGCTCGATTTAAACTTCACTTTAATCTGTATCGAAAGAAGAAAAAAATAAAGATACTCAGTACGAAGCCGAAATGCTCCGAGCTAAAAATCAATTCTTTCATTTCTTACCCCTCCAAATCCTTTAAACCGCTTTTTGCATCTTCAAGAAGCAAAGATACCAGCTCCTCTTTCTGCTTTTCTTTCTTGTCCATAGCTACTTCCGCTGAAAGCTTTTCCTTCAACTTATCTTCCTTTGATTCCGTTCTGCGAAGAATAAACTCTGCAGAGAGACCCGTAACGGAAATTACAAGAAACGTGGAAAAGAAAATAATTACCGTATAAGGTAAGAGAACCGGGAGCAAAAGCTTGGTTACAGTCATAATTCCCACTGCAGCGGGTAAAAACATGATGCTCATTGTTTCCAGAAGAAAATCCCCCGCAACCTCCACTTCGTCCAGACGAATAAGACCTCTCATTAAAAAAATAAGCATTAAAATCAAACCGTAAACCCCTGCAGGAACAGGGAGAGGTAAAAGTTTATTCAAAATCTCACCTATGAAAGTGAAAAATATAATCCATAGAGTTTGCCGAATTAATTTCATACACATTCCTCCTAATTAAAACTTGTTTAGTTTATTCCTGATATAACAGTTTTACAAGTACTGAAAAAAAGCAGGAATAGTATTTTTTTACAGTGCAAAAACACTTACTTATAATCTGTAGAGATTTATCCTTTACAAACGCGGTCGTCTAAGATACTATGCAGTCGTATCTTCAATTTTTTTATTGAAAAAAAGGGGACGAATTATGGATTTACAAAACTCAACAACAAAAAAATGATTACACTTTCCATGCTTATCGCTTTACAAGTAGTTCTTACCAGAATATTTTCCATTAATGCATGGAATATCCGAATCGGTTTTCGGTTTCATCCCGATGCTTTTTTTGCCGCATTGTATTTCGGTACATGGGAGTCAGTGACAGTGGCTGCTCTTGCCGATATTATCGGTAGTCTTGCTTTATCCAGCTACCCCTATTTCCCGGGATATACCTTCTCCATTGCCCTCTCCGCCTTTATTTTTGCTACAATTTTAAAACGAAACAAGAGCAGTCTTTCTATCTTTCTTGCGGTTCTTCTAACCCAGCTTGTTTGCAGTCTTCTCTTAAACAGCTTATGGATTTCCATCAACTCCGGCTCACCTCTTCTTCCCATCATGCTGACCAGATTGATTCAGGTGGGAATTAACGGCGCTATGCAATTCTTTACCATTCAGTTTATGGTTTACTTCTTAGAGAAAAGGTTTCGTGTGACGGAGTTGAATTCATGACTTGGGAAGAGTGTATGGAAGCTCTCGGGACATCCGACATAGAGGAAAGTACCAAGCATAAACCGGATTCTCCCTCTTATATGGAACGTGATTTTTCCCCCTTAAAAGAGCTCTTAAGAAGATTAGGGAATCCGGAACGCTCTCTTCGATGTATTCATGTGGCCGGAAGTAATGGAAAGGGTTCCATTTGCATAAGCTTGCAAAATATACTCAGTCTCGCATCTTATAAGACAGGTCTATATATTTCTCCTCATCTTGAAAGAGTGAATGAGCGCTTTACAATAGACGGAAAAGAAATCGAAGATGAGAAGCTGCTTACGTATGCAAAACGCATCCACGAAGAGCTTCATTTCATGGAGAATAAGCCCAATGATTTTGACCTTCTAACCGCTCTTGCATTCTTATATTTCAACGAGGAGAAGGTTGATTTCCTGATTTTAGAAGTAGGACTTGGTGGACGTCTGGATTCTACCAATGTGATCGAGGATAAGCTTCTTGCTATTATTGCCCATATCGGACTGGAACATACTGCCCTCCTTGGCAAAAGCTTGGAAAAGATTGCCGGAGAAAAAGCGGGCATTATTGCTAAAAACCGTCCCGTTGTCGTTTTACGACAGGAGAAATCTGTCCTGGAGGTAATCCGGAAGGTTGCAAAAGAAAAAGAAGCAAAACTAATTCTTACTGACAGTCGTCATCTGCATTCTTCTCCTTTTTTTCTGGAAAACGGATATCAATATTTCAGCTATCGCGAGCGTAATGACTATGCACTTTCCCTTCTCGGTGATTTTCAGCTGGACAATGCCATGGTCATTTGTGATGCCGTAGATTGTTTAAAAGCACAGGGCTACAAGATTTCGGAAGAAGCTGTAAAACTTGGCTTATATTCGGTGGAATGGAAGGGACGATTTGAAATCTTAAGTAAGAATCCTCTTATTGTTTTGGACGGTGCTCATAATCCTCAGGCCGTAACCGCTTTGGTTCGCTCAATTGAAATGCTTTTTCCGGGATACAAGAAAAGGGTTTTTTTCTCCGTTATGGCAGATAAAAATTATATGGAAATGCTCAGGATATTAAAGAACAACAGTCTAAGCTTTTACCTTCTTTCAGGTGAGATGACGAGCGAGGTTTTAAATGTAAGCACTCTAAAATCGCAATGGGAGAAAGAATATGATGGAGAAATCTTTATCCCGGAAAGTGCCGAAGCAGGCTTGGATTGGAATTTTGAAAAGTTAAAAAATGGAGATGGCAATACACTTCTCCTTTGTCTTGGATCCCTCTATCAGGTTTCCGGAATAAGAAATTATTTTAAGAAAGTTTTAGCTTAAAAAAGTATAAGCTTAAAAATGGGAGGATTAATGATTAATCCTCCCATTCCTCTTCTTCCTCAAGATAAATCGATTCAAAGTATCCGGCCTTCGTATACTTCTCTTCTACCTCTGAAAGCTCTCTGATATGAGGAAATCCATCCGGACTTGTATCCGTTTCCTGCAGATTATGCACATAAAAAAGATAGAGTTCTCCATTCTTCACTTCCATGGAAGGTATTTTTCTCTGAAACATACTAAGAATCTCCCAGCAACTTAGAGGATTGTCATACTCTATTTCGAGCGCAAGAAATGCATTTTCCCTCTTATAATATCCATAAACTTTCGCACCGACCGTATTTTCTCCGAAGCTTTCCATATAAGCTAAAAGAATCTCCGACTCCTCAATCTCTGTTCCTTCCTCTAAATAGGAATCCGGATTCTCAACCAGGACTTTTACTGAATGAAAAGAATAATCTTTTAATTGAATAAAATCCATCAGGTTATAAAACATGCAGTCTCAAAAGCCACATTATTCTTCTTCGCAAATTCTTCCAAAAACAGTATCATATCCTGCCGGTAGATGTAATTTTTTTCCATAAAAATTCTTTTGCTCCCTTTCTTCTATCTTGATTTAAATACTCAAAAAAACATACGATAAGTCTATTTTATAATAATTTATAATAGATTCTTTTTTTACTCTTTCTTTTTTCCTTATTTTGCATTAGGATATAGGCAAACTTGCTTAAGTTTTACTATACTTGCAGATTGTACACAAGTGCTTTTTTGAAAGGATGGAGAGTCAAATGAGGTTGTTGGAAGAGCGAATTAAAGAAGATGGTCAAGTTAGACCGGGAAACATTTTAAAGGTGGACAGCTTTTTGAATCACCAATTGGATGTAAGCTTGCTGGAACAATTGGGTAAGGAATTCTTTGAAAGATTTAAGGATAAAGGCATTACAAGGATTCTTACGATAGAGGCTTCGGGCATTGCACTTGCCTGTCTGGCTGCACAGTATTTTTAAAGTCCCGGTTGTATTTGCAAAAAAGGCAAAAAGTAAAAATCTTGACGGGGAGCTCTACACCTCTACAGTTCATTCTTTCACCTACGGTAAAGACTTTACCGTAACTCTTTCCAAGAAATTTTTGACTAAAGACGATACTGTTCTTCTTATTGATGATTTCTTAGCCGTAGGTAAAGCAATGCGCGGGCTCATTGATATCTGCGGACAGGCAGAGGCAAATATTGCCGGCATCGGTATTGCAATTGAGAAGGGATTCCAGTCCGGAGGAAAAGAACTCCGCGAGATGGGCTTTGATGTCTATAGCCTGGCAATCATCGATGAAATGGACGATGAAGGTAATATTTCTTTCAAGGAGCAATAAAATTTTTAGTTTTACTTAGATATTACTTTAACAATAGTAGAATAGAATCGATTCCAGCCGGCTGTATAGCTTGAAAAAAATCCCGGACGAGAGTGTCTGGGATTTTCTTTTATTATATATCTTCCTTTTCCTTGCTCTCTTGAATTTTCTCCTGCTCCTTGTTCTTTTTAATAATTGCGTTCAAGCGTATCCACATAATGCGATAAAGAATCACAGTCAGAATAACAATAAAGAGAAAGGAAAGGAGCAGAAAGGGAATAATCCATTGCTTAAAATCCATTATCCACGCCTCTCTCCAAGAACAAATCCAAATCTTGTGATGACTCCATCCTTGTCCTGCACAATTTCTTGTAAGTATAAATTCGGAAGGAAGGAAACAGCGTCCTTTGCTGTAATGTTCTCCAGGTTTTTCATCCAGATAGTGCATCATAGCATTCTCTGCAAGCACAATCTCCGTTTCGTAGGCAGGATCACCGCTCGGACGTCCATTTTTTTTATGATAATATACCTTAGCCTTAAAGATATACTTATTTCCATCCTTCTTTCTGTCTTTGCTTACAATGGCCAAAATGCTGTCCGGATGTTCTTCATATAAAGCCTTTGCATCAAAAGAGCGATTTCCGTTTTGATCAAAATAGATTCCGTCACTATTGGACTGATTTTTAAGCATTTCTCCATTTTCATCAACATAGTACCGATTCTCAATCCATGCATCTCGAACCATATGTCCCTGCTCATCAAAGTAATAGCTCTTTCCATCTAAATCCAAACGGCCGGTATGCATTTTTCCATCACTGTCCAGATAGTATTTTTCTCCGTCCAACTCTAGGAAACCGGTCTGCATAATTCCATTTTCATTGAAATAGTAATATGCATTATCTATGAGAGTCCAACCGATAGCTTGGTCACCATTTTCATCTATATACCCTTTTCCGCCATCCAAGTCCACAAAGGAGGAAAGATGATATTTTTCTTTATCCAAGTCCACCGTAAAGCTTTTAGTATAAAGTTCGCCTCTTGCTCCATCAGAAGCCAATCCATAAGCCATCAGAGTATAGCTTCCGTTTCTCTTAATCGCAATCGGCCCTGTATACTCCGCTTGGGAAATTTCTTCTTTTCCTCCTGATAGGCTATAGATAATCTTCCCGCCCGAACTGCTTTCCAACTTGATTTCAAAGGAATCATGATACAGTTCTTCACGAATATCACTGCTAAGCTTTGGATCTAAGAGATTTAAAGCATCCTTTAGCTCCTGATTATCGGAAAAATGTTTTTGTCCTTCTAGAAGGCTGGCAATGGCATCCTCATGCTTTACCGGCATTTTTCTGTGCTTCAGACAGCAACAGATAATATCTTGCATCCAGCTGGAAACTGCTCTTATCCTTTTCCAAGCTCTCTACGGCCTCACTATATTTTTCTCCTTTAATGAACTGCTCACCTTTTTTCAAGAAAGAATCATAGCGTACCTTAGGAGAATTCAGATAATTTATACCGGCAAAACCAAGGATAGCAACAGCAGCCGTGCACGCAATAATCTTTTTACTGGGAAGACCTGATTTCAGCTCCTTCATCGATGTAGGCGGAATAGATGATCTATCTCTAAAATCATCCGGGTCATCCGGAATTTCTCCGAAAAAATCTTCCTCATCCTTTTTCTCCTGAATGGAGAAAATCTTAGCATCGGGAGAAAAACGACTCTTCCGCTAAATCTTCCTCCGTATTTTTTTATTTCACTTTTTCTTCCTCTTCCTTTTCCAGAGAATTTATATCATTCAATTTTTCAAAAGAGTTATCCGTTACTATTTTGTCATCGGACATATCTTGAAGAACTTCTTCCCGCCTCGAAAGAACAGAGAAGTCTTTAACAAAGTCTTTTTCCGAATCCTCTTCTACTTCATCGTCAAAGATTTCATCAGAGCCATCAGAAAAGACCTCATCAAAAGTATCGTCAGAAAGCTCCGACTCCTCATCTAAAAGTGCCGAATATGCAGCATCATCATAGCCGTTTACAAACTCTGGTTCCGAAGCTTCTATATTGTCTACCTGCTTTACCTCTTCTGCTTTATCCGCCTCTACGTCCTCTTCCGCCAGCTTAGATTCTTCTGTCTCTTCCGAATCATTTCCCGGTTCCGAATTCTTATCAACATTCGACTCTTCTGTCAGTTCCACTTCCTCTTTTATTTCAGACTCTTCTGTCAGCTTTGCTTTTTCTTCTACTTCAGACTCTTCTGTCAGCTTTGCTTCCTCTTTCTACTTCTGATTCTTTTGTCCGCTTTGCTTCCTCTTCTAATTCTGACTCTTTTGTCCGCTTTGCTTCCTCTTCTAATTCTGACTCTTCTATTGCTTCTGCTTCTTCTGACACTGCCTGATCGTCAAGCTTTTCTGCTCTCTCAGTCGCTTCTGCTTCTTCTGTTACTTCCGTGTCTTCTGACACTGCCTGCTTGTCAAACTTTTCTGTTTCTTCAACCTCTTCTTCCGTTACTTCCGCTTCTTCTACAACTTGTGAATCTACTGTTACTTCCGCTTCTTCTTTATCCAGACTTTCCTGATATTCCCTCTTCTGACGAAGGAATTCCGGTTCTTCTCTCTTTTCCTGAGGCTTCTCAATATCCTTTACAGAATAAGGTGTAAAGCTTAAGTCCAGAAGCAGACCGCAATTAGGACAAAATCTTTGCTTTTCATCCACCTCTGTCCCGCAAAAACTACATTTCATACTGTCCCTCCTGACTAGTATTTCACCAAATTCAAATTTCCGTTTTCATATTCAGCAAGAAAAACATCCGAAATATTTTCCACATCCTGTTCCTTCAGTTTTTCCATTAGCCATTCTTCCGTTTTATCGATACTGTCCAATGCCTGTAATTGGATGGTTCCGTCTGTAATTAAAGGAAAACGGGGGTTCTCCTCTCCGGCCTTCACAATAATCAACTGTCCGTTTTGTTCCAACACCGCCTGTTTTACCGTTTTAATACTGTAAATTCCGTTACTTCTTAACTTAAACATCACTTCATGTGCAGTAAGACCTGCAGTTCTGCAGGCCTCCGTATCCAACTTTCCTCTTGAAATCAGCACAACCGGTTTACCGTCAATCGCCTCCTTAAAAAAGGAGCTGTTGGTCTTTAACCACTTCATGCTTAATACCAGACAAATCCAGATCATCAAAATCAAAAGATATTGAAGTATACTGATGTTGTTGTTATAAATTACGCCACCGATAATACCACCCAAAACATAATTTTGCACTGCATCAATAGCGGAGGAAGGTGCAAGATTTCCTTTCCCGGTAATATTAATCACGATGATTAAACTGATTAAGCCCAATGCAAGCTTTATAGCAATATTGGTATAGGATAAAATCATGAATTTGACTCCGCATCTATAATTTCAATTTGGGGATGATAAAGTTCCATCTTCTCCAAAAGCATTTTTCCGTCCGCATAAATCACTCTGTAATATTTCTCTTCCGCAACTCGAATAATTGCTCCGTCCCGAGCAGCCTGTGTATTGATCACGATATCTTCCTTCGGGATATTCATGGTTTCCGACAATTCCTCTATCAGTTTCAAAGCCGTCCCGTAGCCGTCATCAATCGCTTTATGAATCTGGATATCGTTAATCCGAATTCCTATCATTATTAATACCAAAAACAAAGCAATCAGGGAAAGCTCCCTGTACTTGCTTTGTTTTTTCTCTTTGTAGTATTTAAAAACACCGAAAAGCAAGATAGAAGTGGCCAAAACAATGAAAAAAATCTGCAGCCAATTGGTCACCTCTATTCTGCTTAAAAGGTAATTATAAGTATAAAACTTCATTTACAGCTCTGCTATAGCCTCAATCTCACAAAGTACATTCTTAGGAAGAGTCTTTACCGCTACACAGGAACGAGCCGGCTTAGAGGTAAAATACTTCTCATATACACTGTTAAAAGCAGCAAAATCCGCCATATCCGCTAAGAAACAAGTGGTCTTTACAACCTTGGAAATATCACTTCCGCCTGCTTCAATAACTGCCTTTACATTCTTACAACTCTGTTCAGCCTGTGCGGAAATATCAGCCGGAATTTCTCCATTTTCAGGGTTAACGGGAATCTGACCGGAAGAAATCACTAAATTTCCTACTACAAAGCCCTGAGAATAGGGTCCGATAGCTGCAGGTGCATTGCTTGTTGATATAACTTTCATATTACTCTCCTTTACTAAAGAAAAACAATTCTCGCTATATTATGCCAAAATCAGGATTGTAAAACAAGTATTTCGACTTTTTTTTACTTATTTTCACTCTCGGAAATCTTGAGCATTGCGAGCGTTCCGGTACGCGCACATTCCAAAATACTGACCGACTTTAAAGTATCTAAAAACATATTAATTCTTTCCGGGGTATCACACATTTCAATAATCATCTGTGAATGACCAAGCTCTGCAATTTTCGCCCCCTAAAATCTGACAATTTTTCCATAATATCCTTCCGGTTATCTCTTTTATAGCGAAGCTTAACCATAAGAAGTTCCCTGCAAAGTCCCTGATTTTCATTAAAGGTTCGCACTTTAATGATGTCGAGCTTTTTGTTCAGTTGTTTTTCCACCTGCTCTAAGGTTCGCTCTTCCCCGCTGGAAACAATGACCATATTGGAGACCGCACTGTCTTCCGTCTCTCCTACGGTCAAGGAATCAATATTAAAGCAACGCCTCCAAAACAGCCCTGCAACCTTTGCCAAAACACCGGAGCGGTTTTCTACCAATACAGAATAAATTCTCTTCATCAGGCCGTCTCCTCCATATCTACAAAGACTTCCAAGATTCCATTTTCCTCTTTATCTAAAAAGTCTCGAAGACCATCCTTTACTTCTTTATTCTCTTTTATGGAGAAATAGGAAAGACCATATGCCTTGGAAAGCAGAGACAAATCCGGATTCCCGCTTAAGTCAATCATGGAATAATGCTCCTTATATGCCGTCTTTTGATACTGTCTTACCAAACCGAGAACACCATTATGAAAAACAATAATTTTCACGTGTGCACTGTATTGGCGAAGAGTAGCAAGCTCCATAAGACTCATCTGAAAGGCACCGTCTCCCATGACGGCAATAATTTCCTTTTTATTCTTTCTATCTTCTAAGCAAGCATTCTCCTTTTCCGCAAAATAAGCACCAATTGCCGCAGGAAGGGAATAGCCCATGGTTCCCATACCGCCCGAGGTCAAGAAACGTCCTTCCTTCATTTTTATAATGTTTACAGGACCATAACTGATTCTGTCCAACATCCGCTACATAGATGGCATCATCTTTCATTGCCAGATTCAGCTCTCTGAGAAAATAATGCGGGTTTACCAAAGTACAGAGTTCATTTCCTCCTTTTTTTCTTCTTTTTCTATAAGAAGCTCCGTCTCTTCTTTAATGCCGTTTAATTCCTCCATCCAATCCGGGATAGGAAAGCTCTGCATCAACGTTAAGAAGACTATCCAGTACACTGGAAAGATCTCCGACCAGAGGAATCTCCGGACCGGCATTTTTTTCCCGATTTCTGCAGGATCCACATCAATATGCACCAGGGTTTTATTTTTCTGTAATCAAATCCGGCTGGCTGATGGAACGATCCGCCACCCTCGCGCCCATCATGATGATAAGCTCTGCCCTGTTCATGGCCTTATTTCCGTAAGACCTTCCATTATTTCCCTACCATGCCGAAAGTACAATGGGTCCTGATCCTGCATCGTGCCGAGCCCCATCATGGTGCTTACTACCGGAATATTGAATTTGTGAGAAAATTCCCTTACCTTTTCAGAAACCCCCGCTAAATGAACACCGCCTCCCACGCAAAGAATCGGTTTTTTTACGCTGAGAAGACGCTGAAACAGACGCTTAATCTGTACCGGATTGCCTTGAACAGTCGGCTTATAGGTACGCATCTTTAAATCATCCGGGTACTGAAATTTCCTAAGACTTGCCTTCTGCACATCAATGGGAATATCAATTAAGACCGGACCTTTTCGTCCTGTCATCGCGATATGAAAAGCCTCTTTAAAGACCTTCGGAATTTCTTCCGCATTTCGAAGAGTATAACTGTATTTTACAAAGGATTCCGAGGCACCGCAGATATCCGCCTCCTGAAAGACATCCGATCCGAGCAGACGACTTTCTACCTGTCCCGTAATCACAATAAGAGGAATGCTGTCCGCAAAGGCAGTCGCAATCCCGGTAATTACATTGGTCGCTCCGGGACCGGAGGTCACGGCACAAACTCCGGGTTTTCCGCAGATTCTGGCATAGCCGTTTGCTTCATGTGCCGCATTTTGTTCCGTACGAACCAAGATACTCTCTATATCTGTACTTTCCAAGCTGTCAAAAAAAGGACAAATTGCTACGCCGGGATAACCGAAAACATAGCTTACTTTTTCCAGCTCCAAACACCTGACAATTGCATCTGCACCGGTCATCTACCCTCCATTTACAATACACTTTGTCTTACACCAACAAAAACCCTTCCTCACGAAAGCGTTTCTTAATTTCTTCTATATGCTTAAAATCTCGTGTTTCAATCCTTAATGTCAAATAGCAGCCGTTAATGTCCGAATCCTCCACATTCATGTTGTGATCGACCTTCGTTACATTGGCTCCGAGCTCCGCAATAATACGGGATACCTCTTCCAATTGCCCCGGTTTATCCAAAAGAGAAAGTGTCAGAGATGCTTTTCCTGCCGGTCTTTAAAAGACCACGGCTAATGACACGGGAAAGAATATTGACATCAATATTTCCGCCGGAAATGATACAAACCACCTTTTTTTCCCTTTTAAGCGGAAGTTTATTAAAGAGAACAGCCGCAACAGAAACCGCACCGGCTCCCTCCGAGACAATCTTCTGCTTCTCCATAAGCGTTAAGATTGCCGCGGCAATCTCATCATCACTGACGGTAACCAGTTCATCCACATACTCTCTTACCATTTCGTAGCTTAAGTTTCCGGGAGATTTTACGGCAATACCATCTGCAAAGGTATGCACCTCTTCCAAGCTTTCCAGCTTCTTATCCGCTACCGCCTGTACCATGGAAGCTGCTCCCTGTGCCTGCACACCGTAAACTTTACACTTTCGGGTTTAATTTCTTTACCACAAAAGAAACGCCGGAAATGAGACCCCCTGCCACCGACCGGAACCACTACTGCATCCGCGTCCTCCAGCTGTTCCATGATTTCCATTCCGATGGTGCCCTGCCCGGCCATAACATCGATATCATTAAAGGGATGAATAAAAACAGCACCGCTTTCCTTCTGGTATTCTACCGCAGCATTATAGGCATCATCGTATACACCGTCAATCATGCGCACTTCCGCTCCATAATTTCTGGTTGCTTCCACCTTGGAAATTGGAGCAATAGCAGGGAGGAAAATGGTAGACTTGGTACCGGCCTTGGTCGCCGCAAGTGCCACGCCCTGAGCATGATTTCCCGCAGAACAGGCTACCACACCTTTTTTTCTTGTCCTCCTCCGAGAGTGTGGATATTTTAAAATACGCACCTCGAATTTTTAAAAAGAGCCGGTATTTTTGCAGATTCTCCGTCTTTAAATACAGATCACAATCCGCCTCAATTCTTGTCGCATGCACAAGATCCGTTCTGTTGATTACCGGCTTTAGTACATGAGCCGCCTGATAAACTCTGTCCAGCGTAAGTTCCATTTTCCCCTTCTTCCTGCTAATCTTTTATTTCAGATTCACAAACCCTACGTTTTTTTGATTGTCTACGATAAGCCTCTTTTCGAAGCTAATCGTAGACATTATCAAAAATATCTTCTACTCTTTAAAGTAAAAATATTTTTTTATCTCGCCTGATCCAAATCCTGAACCTGCTTCCATCCCATCTTATTTCTTAGATCTCTTCCGGTTTCGGAAACCAAATTGTTTCAGCTTTGCCTCTCTCATCGCAAGGAAATGGGGTCTTCCGGCCTGGTTCTCCAAAATCCAATCTTTTGCAAAAGCTACCGTCCTGAATATCCGCTAAAATCTTCTTCATAGCGGCCTTTGCTTCCTCTCCGATAACCTTCGGGCCTGCTGTATAGTCTCCATACTCTGCAGTATCGGAAATGGAATAGCGCATGCCTTCAAAGCCGGCATTGAAAATCAAATCCACAATCAGCTTCATCTCATGTACGCATTCGAAATAGGCATTTTCCGGCTTGTAACCTGCTTCTACAAGAGTATTGAAGCCTGCCTCCATAAGAGCGCATACACCGCCGCAAAGCACTGCCTGCTCACCGAAAAAGGTCCGTCTCTGTTTCCTCTTTAAAGGTTGTCTCCAGTATACCGCCTCTTGCTCCGCCGATTGCCGCAGCATAGGCCTTTGCAATATCCATAGAGTTTCCCGAAGGATCCTGCTCACAAGCTACAAGGCAAGGTACTCCCTTTCCGTCTACATACTGAGAACGAACTGTGTGTCCGGGACCCTTTGGAGCAATCATAATGACATTCACATCAGTTGGAGGAACAATCGCATGATAGTGAATGTTAAAGCCGTGAGCAAAAAGCAATTGTCTTTCCTGCACTAAGGTTTCCGGAAATCTGCTCCTTGTACAGCTTTTGCCTGCTTCTCATCATTGACCAAAATCATGATGATATCCGCCTGCTTTGTTGCTTCATCGGTATTCAAAACGGTAAAGCCGTCTTCTTTCGCTTTTGCAGCAGACTTTGAACCCTCATACAGACCGATAATTACATCCACGCCACTATCCCGTAAGTTCAAAGCATGAGCATGTCCCTGAGAACCATATCCGATAATCGCTACCTTTTTCCCTTTAACAGTGTCTGATCACAATCCTTCTCATAGTACATTACAGCCATTTTTCTTTCTCCTTTTTTGATTATGATGGAAGCCAAAAAAAGTCTTTTCGAAAGATAAATTTCATCCGAGAAATATGCTTTTCTTCCCTCGCTTCCATGATGCCTAAGGAGCATCCGCTCCCACTCTATCGCGAAGCCTTCCGGCACGAAGATTCTGTATCTCCCTACCTTCTTGCATTACACGTTATTTTACCTATAGATAAAATCTTGGTTTTACTCCAAATCCGTTACGGACATCAATTCTACCTTCCTTACATCATAGAGCTTTTCCAACTGAGAAATGACCTGCATCCGCATATACTCGTCTCCCGTGGAAACGATTTCAATCTTGGTGCAACCCGGAATTTCAGTTGGTCCTGCCTGAATGGATTCAATATTATAGCCTCTCTTGCAATACAAACCGGTAATACGGTTCAAAACACCGAAACGGTTATTAACAAAGAGGTCAATCGTAAACTTCTTCATGCTTTCTCCTTATAAGATAATTTCTTCCACTGATTTTCCGGGGGGAATCATCGGTAAAACCTTCTCATCCTTATCAATATGACAGTCAAGAAGTACGGGGCCTGCAATATTCTTTCTTTCTCCTAAGGCCTTTTCCAGATCCGAAATCTTATGAATGGAAAATCCTTTTCCGCCGTAAGCTTCGATAAGTTTTACAAAATCCGTTCCTCTGTCTAAGACCGTTGCAGAATAACGTTCTCCGAAAAAAGCGGTCTGCCATTGCCGAACCATGCCGAGCACCTGGTTATTTAAAAGCACAATCGTAATAGGAAGTCCCTCGTTTACTGCCGTACAAAGCTCATGACAATTCATGGAGAAGGATCCGTCCGAAGTAATCAAAAGGGTTTCCGCTTTATCTTTTGCAAGACATGCCCCAATTGCCGCCCCCAAACCGTAGCCCATGGTTCCAAGCCCCCCGGAGGTAAGGAAAGTTCTTGGCTTCTCAAAGCGATAATACTGCGCTGTCCACATCTGGTGCTGTCCAACATCGGTAGCAACAACCGTCTCATCCTTCACAAACTTTCGTACCGTATCCAAGATATTTTTTTCGGATGAAAAAGCGTCCTTCTTGGGGTTCTTCACGACTTGATAAGACTCTATTTCTTTCCACCACTCCGGATTCTTTCTTTCCTTAATCTTTGGAAGAATAGACTTCATCCATTTTTTGACATTGGCCTGCACGGAGCAATCGGGAGTCAGATTCTTTCCCAGTTCAGCTTTATCAATATCCACATGGATAACCTTACAATTCTTCGTGTATCGGGAAAGATTGCCCGTTGCTCTATCGGAGAAACGTACGCCGACTGCAATCATCAGGTCACATTCCGACTGCACCTTGGCTGCCTGATAGCTGCCATGCATTCCCACAAGACCAAGACTCAAAGGATGCGAATCCGGAAATGCCGTCCGCCCCATCATACTTACGGCAACAGGAGCATTTAACTTTTCGGCCAATTCCCGAAGATAGTCCTCTCCCCCGGCAGAAACAATACCGCCGCCGGCATAGATAAAGGGCTTCTTTGCTTCATTAAGAAGCTTTACGGCAACTTCTTCATCATAGGGAAGCTCCGCTTTCTCCGGCATCCTGGGAAGTACTGCCACTCCGTACTCGCATTCATTTACCTGCACGTCCTTTGGAATATCGATAAGCACCGGTCCCTTTCTTCCGGAATTCGCAATTAAAAAGGCTTCCTTTATGGTCTGCTCAAGCTCCGATACATCCTTTACCATGAAGTTGTGCTTTACAACCGGCTGGGTAATGGAAACGATGTCCACCTCCTGAAAGCTGTCTCGTCCCTAAAGGCTTCGGTCGCCACATTTCCCGTAATTGCAACAAGGGGAACGGAATCGAGGTAAGCATTCGCAATACCGGTAACGAGGTTGGTCGCCCCCGGACCGGAGGTAGCAATCACGACTCCGACTTTTCCGCTTGCTCTTGCAAAACCGTCCGCGGCATGAGCCGCTCCCTGCTCATGCGCCGTTAGAACGTGGTGAATTCGGTCTCTGCATTGATACAGTTCGTCATAAATGTTTAAAACCGCACCGCCGGGATAGCCGAATACGGTATCCACACCCTGTCGAATGAGTTCTTCAATTAAGATCCTTGCTCCTCTTAGTTTCATCCCAAAAATCTCCCTCTTCATTGAAAAAGCCTTACAGCGTAACGCTGTAAGGCTAAAAGGCTCTAAACTGTCTTTATCTTCCTAATGAGGCGTTACACAAACAATCACTACTGTCTAAGACAATAATGTTCACGAGAATAATAATGACTGTTAGTGCAACTAAAGCATTCATTCGCTTGCTCCTCCTAAAAAAATATGTTTGGATTATCCCATAGCCCTTTTTTTCTGTCAAGAATTTTCTGATTATGGGAGATATAACTTAAAAGTAAAATAGCGGAAAATCCTGTTTATTTAATACGCATTTTTATACCGGTGAAATATTATAACCGTATTCTGCCGTAGTTTTTTTCCAAAGCAGAGGATCTTCATGGCTGGCAAAAAAACCATGGCTCTTTTTTTCCCAGGTGCTCTATAAGAAACCGCTCCAGTTTTTAGCTGATTTTCTTCATCTATACCGGTAAAGGGTTCATCTAAAAAGAAGATCAAAATCCGGAAGCATTGCCCGTAAAAAGCTAAGGCGTCTTTTTCATTCCTCCTGAGTATTCTGAAACCTTTTTTTCAAAAATCTTCTCCGGAAAGCAATTGTTCAAAAAAATTGTATTTTTTTCGGAAGCGATATAGGAGGAGGAAATCAGAGACAGATTTTCCATAGCGGATAGCTTCTCTAAAAGTCTATTTTCCTGAAACATCCAGGAAGAACGTAAGGTGCTCCCACCTCTTGCCGCTTCTCCCATAACAATAGAGAGCTCACCGCCATCTAAGTTCTCAAGGGAAGATAGAATGCGCATCAAACTCGTTTTTCCCTTTCCGGATTCTCCCTCTATGCGATATATCGGATGCTTTACAAAATCAAGCTTACAGGAAAAATCTTGAAAAATACTCTGCTCTCCATATTTCTTTTCCCCCTTAGCTATCTCCAATACCATCAGATACTTCCTTTCGAAAATATTTTTTTTAAGACATAAAGAACAAGCAGTTCAAAAAACTTAGATAAAGCAATCATAATGATGCTCCAGGCAAATACTTCTCCCATATCCAGGCTCACCTTGGCATCCATAAGCTGATAGCCTATGCTGTTTCGTACTTGTCCGATTAGTTCCGCTGCAATTCCGCTTTTCCAGGAAAGCCCCATTGCCAGCTTCGCACTGCTTAGCATCTGCGGATAAATCCCGGGAATCAAAATATAGCGAAAGCGATTCCAAGGAGAAAAACGAAACACCCTCGCCATTTCAAAACATCTTGATCCAACTTTTTTTAAGCCTTCCAAAAAAATTAAAATAAAAAAATCGGAAAAGGACATCCAAAAGCTGATAAAAAAGGATAAATTTGCTCTGCCTATAAAGAAAAGCAATATAATGACAAAGCTTGCAACAGGAAGGCTTCTAAGAAGAAATAGCGGCGGCTGAATCAGATTCTCAAAAAAACTTGTGTCGATAAGAAAACAAAGCAAGAGTCAGCGCCAGAATAAAAGGCAAGAAAAATAAGCGGACAGTATACGAAAGGAACTGAAGGACAATATCCTGAAAAAAACGCAGCCTTTTTCCATAAGCAAAAAGATATGTCTAAAGGCTTCCATCGGTCCCTACTAAAAGAAAGGAATTGTCTACCAATCTCGTAAACAATTCCCCAAACCATAAGCCAAAAAGCCTAAGATAATGATTTTCTTTCCTTTATTCCTCATATTTCCTTTACTGTTAAAAAAATGAGATATTGTATGCTTTGCGAGCAATACTCACCAAGAATAAAAAAATTCAAAAATTAAAGTCGGCTTTTACCAATCTTCGACAAGAAAAGAATTATCCAAGAGAAAAAAATAGAATTCCGCATCCGGTAGAGCTCCGCCTACAGACTTCGGATCCGCTGCAAAAAGGACTTCATAATACTTCTCCAAATCCTTCTTCATCTCTTCTCCGTCAATAAAATGCACATTGCAGTTTGGAATAGCCTTCTTCGCAAGCTCTACCTTCTCTAAAATGCCATATTTTACCATAAGGCTTGCCGTAGTATCTATGTCTTGCTCTACCGCTTCAATACTCTCCTTCTCCTCTTTTAAGAAATCCTCAAGCATATCCTTATGCTTCTCATAGAAGGACTTCCTTACAATGGTAACTGCAGTCGGAAGATTTGCACCGGCGTAAAGCTTGTTCCACTCCTCTGTCAAAGAGAACTTTCTCTCCAGGGCGGGATTCTGTAAAAGAGTTGCTGTCGCAAAGGGTTCAGGAAGAATGGCAACAGCATCCGGATTCCCCTTTAGTCTGGCAGCAATTTCCGCGGGTTCCGTGAAAAACTCCAAGTCGGCAACGAGATTGTTTTCTTTTAATAAAGCATTCATCAGATACTCCGGGCTCGCTCCCTGTCCGGTACTGTAAATGCTTTTCCCGTTTACATCAGAAAAAGACTTGACTTCCGCGTTTCCGCTTACTCCGTAAAGCACGCCCAAGGTATTGATATTCAATACATAAAGGTCCTTCTCTAATTTCTGATACAGAACCGCTGCCATATTGGCAGGGAACTGTCGCAATATCCGCCTTTCCGGAAACAAATTCAGGAAGAAGCGCATCCGGGCTTGCCTCCATCTGAAAGCTATATGCCAAACCCTCTTTTTCCGTCTTATCCATAAGGTTCACAAGTCCAATACTGGTCGGCCCCTTTAGACTGATTACCCGTAAGCTGTCTCCGTCTTGCTCGTCCTGCTTCTCCGCAGCTTCTTCCGCTTTTTCCGTCTCCTTTTCTTGCACTGTTGTCTCAAGCTGTTTTGTTGGAGCTTCTGTTGTTCCCTTCTCTTCCTTCTTCCCGCCGCAGGCTGACAAGCTGCAAAGTACAGCAAAAGACAGAAATACCAATGCCAATTTTTTTCTTCATTTTATTACCCTTTTCAAGAAGAACAGTTTTGCTAGGAAAGCCCTATATCAAACTGCAGATAATGGATGTTCATCGACACCTTAATTTTAAGCTATAGAAAGCAAATCCAGCGGTTTTTCAATGCTGTACTTTGCAATACTAATCTCTTCCACTTCACCATAACCATACAATGCCGCAACCGAGTCAATCCCTACATCTTTTGCGGCCAAAAATATCATACTTTGTATCCCCCTACCATCAAGCAATCTTCCTTCAAAAAAATTCCCTTCACGAAGTGCTTTTTCAATAAGACGGGTCTTGTCAGAACTTTGTTCACTCAAATCAGGACCAATTTCCATAAAGAAATAGTCACTAAGCCCAAAATGTTGCAGAATCTGACTCGCGAAAAAAATCGGTTTAGAAGTAAGAAGAACCAGCTTCTTACCGTCTCCTGCCATTTTTTCAATACACTCTCTCATGCCGGGATAAATAAAGGCATCAAACATTCCTTTTTCCGGATAGTAATCTCTGAAATACTCTACCGCCTCTTCCGCCTTTTCTTTCGAAAACCCATAAAAGTTCATGAAGGAGTCAATCAGTGCAGGGCCAATAAACTTTCGTAGCTTTTCTTCCGGCTCATGATACATGGAGAAATGATCCAAGACATATTGTACTGATTTAATAATACCGGATCCGGAATCCAAAATCGTCCCTGTCTAAATCCAAAAAGGATATTCTTATACTTTCCCATAACTCCCTCTTTCTACTTGCTTTACCCTATCTACCCCTCTGCAGGCTCTAGTCTTTGCATGCTCTAGTCTTTGCATGCTCTAGTCTTTGTATGCTCTAGTCTCTGCATGCTATAGTCTCTGCATGATTTTCTTGCTGTTCAGTCTACTTATTCTATTTTTTAGGATTTATCTTAAGTCTGCTATATTTTTTTCCCGGTATAGTACAGTTTAGATTTTATCATTATATTAATCTTTTACCGGTCTTAGTCCTTCGGCTTCATATAGAATCGTCCCATGATGTCCTTGGAATGAATCGTATTGATAAAAGCCTTGGGATCAATTTCCTTTATTTTCAACTTCACCTTTCTGGCATCCATAGAAGAAATAACGGAATACACCATACTCTTCTCCTTGTGTGCATAGGCCCCCTCCGCCTTTAAGATAGATGCTCCATGGTGACAAACCTCATGAATGCCTTTGGCAATTTCCTCCGGATAGTCCGTAATAATAAAGAAGGTTAACTTCTGATAGTTTCTGTATAACACAGAAAGAGTCTGCGTCGATACGAACTGGAAAAATGATGGAGTACAGCGCCTTATCCCAACCAAAGAGATAACCGGCAACGGAAAGAAGCGTTGCGTTGAAATAAAATATGATGTTCCATGTATCTACACCTTTTTTTTCCGAAAGGAAAATTGCAATGAAATCGGTTCCTCCCGACGTGGCATCCACTCTAAGACAGAGCGTAATCGCAATCGCGTTTACAATACCGCCAAAAATGGAAATCAAAAAGCGGATCGTAGGTAATGGGATCAAAGTGCAGAGAGTCGGTTATAAAACCGGTCACAAGAATCATAATCAAGGAAAATGCCGTGAATTTCTTTCCCACATAACGAAAACCGATATAAATCGGAATCAGATTGATACATATATTCACAACAGAAAACGGGATAGAAACATTGAAAAAAAGTCAATGCGATTCTTTTGCAACAAAACAGTAAGTCCATTTGCGCCCCCGGCAAGAGACCACCGGCAGACACAAAGGACTTAAGGTTCAATGCCATAAGAAAGCCCCCGGCAAAGTACTCCCAAAAGGCGTTTCCCATCTTCTTTTCCAATCCAGTTTCATTTTATTTGCAGTCCTCCCCAAAATTTTTCTCCATTTTAACATTGAGTCCGTTTTTGGAAAAGAGTAAAGCCTCTTTTATCCAGCGACGAAACTCATTCCTTCTGTTTTTCTTACCGGAATTGTCCAATTCCTCGGTATCTGCTGTACAACCGCAATCGATACCGCTATGGTAAAGGCTGTTAGGAAACAGAGCTTTCCAAAATGCATGGAAATCTGCGCATTGCCCATCAAGAGATAATATATGGTTCTATACAGACTGATTCCCGGAAGAAGGGGAATTAAACTCGTCATCAAAAATACGGTAGCCGGGCATCTTCTGAGCACCGCGAGCACTCTGGAAGCAAGGACTGCCGCAAAACCGCTCACGAACACGGCAATGGCTTCATTGTTCCAGATTTTTATACAAATCATATACGCAAGCCAGGTAATGGTTCCCAGTACTCCACAGTCCACAAAATGCCGTTTTCTGACACGAAACATCAGAGCAAAAGCAATGGTTCCAAGGCCTGCCGCAAGACTTCGAATCATCATGACCGCATAAGAGATTTCCGGGATATCATAAATCACACTGGGGGTCATAATCGTTCCCGAAACCAGCAGTTCCACCAAGGCAACACCGGAAGCCATGGATACACAGGTCAATAAGGCACTGGTGAGTAAAGTCTGTCCCGTAGCAAAATTGTTCTGACTGAACTCTCGCACAGAGTTAACGAAGGCAACTCCCGGTACCAAGTCCATCATGGCCCCAATAATAATAAAAGAAAGTTGAGACCCCAGTCCGATTGCGACAAAGAGATTGCTGAGAAGCGCAGTCAGTACACTGGCGATAATCGTAATAAGTACACGGGATTTAATTCTGTATTTTGACCAAATCATATAGAAACCAACAAGGCTTCCGATAATGGCAGCGCAAAGAGAGTCTCGGAAGGAAGTTCCGATTGCATAGCTAAAGCACCCCTGCTCCAAGAAAGTAGGATAAAATCTTTTCCGCTACATTTTGTTCTCCCATATTCGCAATGTTTTGCAAAGAAGTTTTAAGATAGAGTAAATCCATTCTATTGCTGCAAACCTCACGCGAAAGCTCATTTACCGCTTCAATCTTATCAATATTCAGTTCCTTGTCCGGAACACTCATAATCCGGCTTTCAATTCCTTTACCCGGTACATTTCCGCTCGCAAAGATACCTCGATTCGTTACATAGGCATCCAGGTCTTTGATATGCATAGCATCGGCAATGCGGTGCATCGTTTCCTCCGCCCTGTAAATCTCCGCGCCGCTGCTTAGCAAAAGATTTCCTGCATAGAGCACCGTCTCGAGTTCATCTATATTCTGCATTTCTTTCTGATCCGAATTTTGCATTCTACTTCTCCAATTGTGTAGAAACGATATACTTTATTTCTCCATCTCCTTAGCCGCTATAAAATACGGTACAGCCACAAACAGAGCGCCGCCAAAAATGTTTCCAAGCGTAACAACCAGTAGATTATAAGCAAAGCCGGCGAGAGAAATTGTCTCATTTCCCGCATTGTTTATAAGAGCAAGTGCGAGGATAGTCATATTGGCAACACTATGCTCAAAGCCTGCTGTAAAAAAAATCACGATACACCAGAATACCATAATCAGCTTTCCCGAGTCGGATTTTGAACGGAAGCAACACCAAACTGCAAGACAAACCAGATAATTGCAGAGCAGTCCTCTCATAAAAAGTGCCAAAGGAGGTAAACTCATCTTCATTGCGGCACTCCCGACAATTGCCGCCAGTGTCGCATCCTTATATAAACCCGTGAAGTTATAAAGATAGGACAGGAGCACAGATCCAAGAAGATTTCCGCCCCAACATACAATCCAAAGCTTTAGGGCATCTTGCACCGTCACCACCCGCTTAAGCACTCCTGTTGCCATAACCACATTGTTTCCGGTAAAGAGCTCCCCTCCGGCAATAATAATCAGACTAAGAGCCGCACTGAAAAATATCCCCATCATAAGCTTCACATAGGGACTTCCTGTAGCTGCCCTCCAATCGTAAAGGAAAGTAATACACCAAGCCCGATAAATATTCCACCAAACATAGACATTAGAAAATACCCGGCAGGATTCGTTTTGAGCAGCTTTAACTTCGTTGTCGCACAATTGGTAACTGCAGCAATTTCTTCCCTGAACATAAATTCCCTCCATCTAAAAGTGAAGTATTTGTATCTATAACCATGATACACTACTGGACAAATTAATGGAAGTTTAAAGAATCAAAGATTTATTATTAGTCATTCTGCCCATAGGCAAGCTTTTTATCCGTTCCGTTTATTGCAATTGCTGTAATAGCCGCTTCCAGTCCTCTTACTATTTCCGAAAGCTCCAGTGCCGGTATCTCTTTTTTGTTTTTTGTCTGCTCCGGAATATAGGGAACATGAATAAAACCGGCTTTTATACCAGGGCTTTTATCAAGATAATACAAAACGCCATACATCAGGTGATTGCATACATAGGTACCTGCCGAGTTCGATAAAGAAGAGGGAAGCCCTTCCCTTCTGATTGCCTCCACCATAGCTTTCACGGGAAGTGTGGAAAAGTAAGCATTTTCCCCATCAGGAAAAACAGGTTCATCAATCGGCTGATTCCCTTCGTTATCCGGAATCCTTGCATCATCCAGATTAATAGCAACTCTTTCCGGCGTAATCTCCGCTCTTCCTCCGGCCTGTCCGATAGAAAGAACAAAGTCCGGCCTCTCCCGCTCTATCGCTTCTCTCACTGTATCAATAGACTTTCCAAAGACTGTGGGTACTTCGAGCTTAACAATCAAAAGATTCCCTATCTTATCCTTTACAAGCTTCACCGCCTCTAATGCAGGATTGATTCTCTCCCCGTCAAAGGGTGTAAATGCCGTTAAAAGTAGTTTTTTTCATAGAATTTTCTCCAAAACTCTACCAACAAGGAGCTTTATCTCCTCTATTCTATAGAAAGCAAGGTAAGCCTTAAATCTACTATAATAGTATCCGGTGAACAAATCTTCATAATATAAGGGAGTAGCGGATTTCGGATACTTCGCTTTATTTTCTATTTTGTCAATAAATCATTTATGTATTTCTCGCAAGTTTCGTTGTTCTTGGATGCTTCAAAAACTTCATGCCAAACTCTGTCAAGGTCTCACAGTACTAGTGGTGAATATTCCGGATTGTATTTCATTTATCTTTACCGCTAAAATATGCACGCACTTCTTTTCTTATCTTTTTCTTATCTTTTCTTATCTTTCCTTATCTTTCCTTATCTTTTCTTATCTTTTCTTATCCCCCATCATAGCATTCACGGAATCGCGAGACAATATTTTACGACGAATATTACTTAAAATTGCCCCAAGTTTCTTTCGTGGATTTCTTTTTTTATGAAGAGGAAGTATCAATGAGACAGTTCATTATCACAAGATACAATTACAACTGATTACGACAGTTTCCAAATAAAGAAACTAAAAGGCGGAAGCGTAAAAGAATCATTGAGGAAGAGTTTTTCCCCACTGAGTAAATCCGTTACTTCGCAATTTCCCATGCCGTGAAACTGCGCCTGATACGCCTGCTCATCCGCGTTAACGCTCACCCATATCCGCTCTCCTTCAAACTCTCTTTGGAAAATAAGCTGGCGGTTGGTCAGGACTATACTTTTGTAGTCTCCATAAACCAAAGCTTTTTGTTCTTTATGGAGCTTCGCAAGAGAGGAAATTAAATCGGTGAGTTCGTTCCATTCCGGCTCCGAAAGCACAGGACGAAGGGCATCATCACTCTCATTTTCCTTAACTCCCGAAATCCCCCACTCACCGCCATAGTAGATGCAGGGAATCCCCGGCATGGTAAAGAGCATAGCATATAAGAGGGGCAAATGTCGTTTGTCCTTTAAGATGCTTGCCACCCTCGTCACATCATGGTTCTCCGCAAAGGTAAGCAAGTGCATTCCCTTGTAAATAGGATTATCCTTTCCAAATTGCCGATTTAATGCATAGTTAATCTCAAAAAGGTTCAAGTCGTTAAAGCTGGAATACAGCCCTTTGTAGCACTCATAATTCGTGCAGCTATGAAGCATAGCGTCATTGACAATCCTTTTATAGTCCCCAAAAAGAATTTCCCCCAAGAGGAAAAAGTCCGGCTTAATGGAATCACAAAATGCACGAAGCTCCCGCATGAAGTTTTCATTTAAACAATACGCTACATCGAGCCGCAAGCCGTCAATCTGAAACTCTTCCATCCAAGCCCTTACGCAGGAAAAAAGATACTCTTTCACCTTTGGATTCTCGAGATTCAGCTTTACAAGCTCAAAGTGCCCTTCCCAACCCTCGTAGGAGAAGCCGTCATTGTAGCAGGAATTTCCATCAAAATGAATGTAAAACCAGTCCTTGTATTCCGAGTCCCAACGTTTTTCAATCACATCCTGAAAAGCAAAGAAGCCTCGTCCCACATGGTTAAAGACGCCGTCCAGAACAATGCGGATCCCATTTTTCCTTGAGAATCTTACAAACTTCAAAAAAATCCGCATTACTCCCCAAACGACAATCAATCTTTCGATAATCTCTTGTATCATAGCCATGCCGGTCCGACTCAAAGACGGGCGAAAAATAAACGGCATCCACATGGAGGCGTTTAAGATGGGGAATCCACTCTGTAACTTTTTCGTATTCTGGGAGTAAGAACTCCATCGTTTTTCCTTCGGGGCTCCACAAAAGCCCAAGGGATAGAATTGATAAAAAAATGCTGCTATCGGACCACATAAACATTTCTTCTAAAAATATTATTAAAATTTGTAGAAAAAGTAGAAATCAGTATAATCATACAAGTACAAAAACACTATAAAAGCAATGAAAATCATAGCAGTAGATACGTAAAAGCCCCATTCCTTCTATTACGTCATTTATCGCGCCATCTATTATGACATTTTACAAGTCCTGCTTTTATGACGTAATGGCCAAACCAATTCGAACCAACGTGTTCAATCTTTCCATCACTCATAAGACGCTTTAATGCTCTTTTGAACCGTCCTTGGAAAGGAACCTAGTATCTCAGCAAGTCCAGCAGCTGATTGATTGCCATCTTCCTTCAGCAAATCAAATAGCTTCTCATCCAATATTTTTTTCTTTGTTCATTACACCATTATGTGAAAGGTTTATTTTTTTCGTTGCATTTTTCATATATGTATTGAAGTTCTTCAAACTGATCAGTAGTGAAAAATTGTTTTTGTAATATATTCCGTTTTTTTCTCTAAAACTATTCTTTTTGATCGAAAAATGAAAAATAAATAAATCTCTCCCTTTCAGAAAAGTATCCTTTACCATATAATAACACTCTTCCATCTCTTCATCCTTGCTCTTATCAGTGTAATGATTCAATGTAATATACCTAGGATTATTCTTTAAGATAATATCTTCCGGTTTAATCCTATAATTATCATCTCTATACCTAATAAAAAAATAGTTTTAGGATAATGATGTATATCATATATAATGAGGCTATACCCCATAAGATATCTATAGTTGTGTTCGGGGGCTTTTAGGAACGTCAAAAGTATTGTTTAAAAAGATTTTTAGAAAAACAATACACAATCCAAAAAAATCTGTAAGAATAAACAATAAAAAAATCTATATAATCTATTTTTGGGCTGTAATATAATTGGATGTATATACAAACCCATCAGAACTATAACTTTTTCTCCTCCCATCCAATTATATGAAAAAAACCATAATAACCGACGCACAGAATTAACATGCCAAGAACGATAATTCCTATAGCCACAAATACTATATTAACGTAAAGTATGCTTCCAATTGTCAAAATGCTTCTTAAAACAATTTTTAATGATACTATCAAGATATACAGGTATGCTGGCACTTATATTAAAATCATTAAAAATATTAGCGTTATAGAGATATAAAATATTGATAATATAAAATATAGGAACTAGAATATTACAAAAACAGAATTATAATAATTCCATACTTTTTCCTTCGTCTCTCTCTTCTATTCCAACAATAGAAAACAAAAACGTCCGTAACGCTCATGTCTCCTCCAATAATATATTTATTTCCATTCAGTATCTATAATACATTGAATTCCCTAACTCCCTCTCCTGCTTTTTTTGAAGAGTTTCAATGGGAATACTCCCCTTTTCAAAGTATAGTTGATTTCCTGTTTCCGACAACTGGGTAACAAGAATAGAGAGCTCTGGGGATTCTTTCGTCTTTATCTGTTCTTTACGATCTAAATTATTTAAGGAATCTCTATCCCTTAGTACCGGCGCAAAAAAGGCTTCCAAACCCTCATGCTTTGCATAGCGTAAAGTTCCCTGCCATTCATTAGGCTGATTGGTCAGGTCCTCTCCCACTCCGGGAAGTTCAGAACGCTTCACTTCGCAGGGTAAAGGGCCATTTCCGTGACGAGTGATATAAGGGCGAGTCACATAGATAGCTTCCTCTAAAGATAATCCTCGTTTTTCTAAAAAGATGGTCGGATTATGGATTCCGGTTTTTGAAGAAGTCAAATGGGGAGCATAGGCTTCATAGTCCTGATCCAAAAGCAAGCCCTGTCCTGTCTCAAAAATCAAATTCTTAAACTCCTCCAGCCATGTTCTATCCGCATCAACTAAAGTCAGTAGCTTCACATTCTCTTTCACTTCTACCACAAAGTTTTCCAGTACCGTCTCATTGTGCAGCATCTCATAGTAGGGATTCGAGGAATATATTCCCAAGATTTTTGCTCTTCTTTCCGTATATTCTCTTCGAATCTGCTTTAAACGGTCTAATAAATCTTGCTTACTTCCTGTAACAAGCTCTTCCACGGTAATTTCGTATCCGGCGGCATTTCGCTGCACACATTCCTCTATGCCCATACCGCAGGAACCATGGCGATTCTTGTCTCTGGCAACTTCTGCCCCCATATTTAAAAAGTACATCATCTATGGTGGTTCCTTGTGCATTTTTTTCAGAATAAAGAATAGGCTGAAAGCCGAAGAGCTCCGTAAACGCTTTCACTTCCTTACCCAACTGAAATAAGTCCGGCATAAAGCTATCAGCAAATAAAGTAGGCACATGGTACTCCGCTCCGGCGCCAATCTGATGATGGATAAAACGCCATTTTCCTTCCGAATCTTCCACCGTGTGCCCAGCCTGTCCGCCGCCATTATGTTTAATAATCAGCGCATTCTTAAGGGATGAAGCAAGACGACTGCAAGCAAAGCCCTTTCCCTCATCCCCGAAATTCTTGCCGATAACCGCAATGGTTCTCATAGGGAAAATGTCTTCATCCCTTTGTAAAGATAGCTGTGCTAACGCAGCGCTAATCACAGGACGATTAATTTCATCCCAACGCCCAAGAACTTCCTCTAAAAACAGCACCCTTTTTGTAACTGAATGGCACTGATAATAATTTCCGGAAGGCAGGAAATATCCTGTCGTGCCAGTACGATACAATGTCCCGGAAGCAGCTTCTCATTTTTCCTGGCTGTTTCCGCCAATCATGATATGGAAAACATGGAAGGATTGCTTTACTTCATTCAGCAAATCCTCTTTGGTGACACTCGTTCCGATATCATCTCCTATAACCCGGGCAATCGTTGCTCCCACCGAATCGCTGCGAATCTCCGCCATATCTCCGATGGTAAAGAGAAAGCCTTTTTGCTGTCTCTTCTTCACCGCATCAATATTGGTATGGCGGGATAAGAATTCCCAAAGACAGGTAGGTACCACCTGACCACTGCCATGATTTTCAAAGTAAATGTCTAAGAGCTGCTCGGCGATACGAATATCCGACTCAAACTGGGTGACCTGTAGAGGGGATATATCCTGAAAATCTCCGTAAGCCGCACACATTAGGGCCGGATCCGCCACTGCGCCGGTGGAATAAAGCTTGGTAATCAACTCATTTAAGGCGCCCGTTGCCAACTCCACCGCAAGATAGCCCATGGAGCCAGTCACATCCAAGCCCACAACGATAGGGGTCGTATTGGGATGCTCCTCGGAGTCGAAACATTCTCTGGTTCCGATGAATTTCGGATTCATCTTAGGATTACATTCTCTTCTTGTAAATACTTCCTCTACTCTCTGCCCATTGGACAGCTTTCTACTGCTTTTCAATTTCTGCCAATCTGATGCTGAATAACTGCCGTATCCCATATTTTCCTCCTATTTCATCTTCACAAAATGATGACCGCCAAAGCCCTCTTCAATCACCTTATCCCATGTGGCAAAGTCCTGAAAGGCATCCTTCCGGCTCTGCCAATAAAAATCCTCCAAAAGAGCCGGACTATGAATATTTTTCAGCCACGGATTTTGCGGTCTTCGTAAATCCAATAAATCCTGATTGCTATGCTTCCTTTCCACATTTCTCCAATCCCCGAAGAGCATCCCCTCATGGGTCAGGGAATTCACAAAAAGTGTGGACGCCGTAATATCCCCTGTGCTGAAGCCCCTGAATACTCTAGGGCGCAACATATATTTTTCCATCCGGGAAATCACCCAGGCCAAATGCTCCCGAAGCAAAGGGGCAAAAACCTCCGCTGGATAAAAATAGGGCTTTCTGGTGAAAAATAAGACAAAGCTTCCCGGCATCTAAAAGCAATCTTAGACTTTAACATCGGAAAGCACCTTGATAACTTTACATCCGCTTCCGGAAAGCTAAGACGATTTAAGCCCAGCATAAAAAGCATTTGCCCCATCCTCTCGGTCAAAGACATAGACCACCGACTCCCGGCACAAGTAGCAAATCATTTCCAGATAATGATAGCTATCCATATAGGAAAGAGTTAGATTCTTACCATTTGCCATTAGATATGTGGCCGTGCCCAGCTCTTCCCATAAAAATATCGCCGCTATAGTCATTTTTCCTTCTCGCCGGCCTTCGCCTTGTAATAGGCCAAAAGCTTCTTTCGAAACTCATGATTCCCTTTAAATTCCGCATCGGACAGGAAGGCTCTTGCCCCGCAATAGGGGCACTGAAATCCACCGGCACTGCTAAGCTCCAGCTGTGCGCCGCATTGCTTACAACGATAGCTAACCATAGACCTCCTTTGACGAGCCATAACTGTTAAGAAATTTCAAAAAATAGCAAAGTTTAATCACAGAGGAAGTATAGCACAGATTATTTTCAAGTGCATAGAAATGTATTACATTATAGCCTCTTGCCGGAGTCATATTAAACTCACGCCAAGAGGCTATATGTTTCACGATATAAAGAATGAAAGAAAGAATATTATTATATCACCAGCAATCTATACGGATTTCCGGCTATTTCCTCTTTTAAAATATCCAGGATAGATTCCCTGGATTCCAGATAAAGGTCTGTTTCTTCATCCATCAAGGCTGCATACACAGTGGTTTTCATCAAAAATTCAACTGCCTCATCTCTTGAATATCCCTTTATCTTTCATTATATATTCCACAAGAAATACAGCTATATTTCGCATAGCTTTTTTTCTGATCCGCACTCGTAATCATTATTCAATCACCTGCCTTTTTCACTTTATCAAAGCTTAGCGTCTTTACTGCTTCCTGCGTTCTAAAAAAATACTGCTTGGGAAGATTTTTCCGGTTTTAATTCAGCAATAAGCTTTTCACATACTTCATCAGAATATTCCAATTCTTCCAGCTCATCATAGTACTCATTAATTATTGTAGTAGTTTCAGCATCAGCCGTTGGACCCTATCACAATGTCCATATCATGTGCACATCCATCACATCTACGATTCTTAAGTATAAACCTAAGCCACTCTTTATCCGCTTTCTCAAACACCTTAAGCTTTAAACCTCTTGTGTCTTCATTGAAAAGAAGATTGTATCTATATGCTTGTATAGGCTGGAACTTTATGTTTTTCTTGTTTTTGAGAAAACTTTGACGTTTTTTTCTGCAATATATTTATTTCTAATTGCAAGTCTTTCTGCATGTGATGGAACCGCAGTAGCATAAAAATCCTTTACCAAAAATCTTTGTAGCCTTTTTCCTGCTGAAGGATCTATGCTATCAAACAAGTATATTGAACCATGATATAAAGGCTTCAATTGACTCTCCCCCCCTGCATCTCAATATAGTCTTGCAAATCATTAATAATTCCTTGGTTGCCGGTAGAATTATAAGCTTCATAGCAAACATCAATGTAACTCAATACATCATATTTCTTTAACAAATCTGATAGCTCGGAATAGGTTTTCTTCCATGCCTTTGCCAAAATCGGTATTAAGACTAATTGCATATTAAGTACTTCTTTGTCTCTTATACTCACAACAGAAAACCTCCTTTACTATCATAGTTAGCTACGTACACAGTTAATATGATTATAATACCTCATTCGATGCACTGCTTCAACCTTTGCAGAAACAGCCGCAAATTCAATCGTAAAATTTTACGGTTGAATTTGCGGCTGAAAAAAAATCAACATAATTGCTTTTCGATTGAGCCAATTCTAAGATTGACTCTGTTTTTGTAATGTTTTGTAGAAGCTCTTTTCCTTTTTCGATTTATAATACAGAGGAAATAGAAAAGAAAGAAATATAAAGAAGTACAAGAGGAAGAGGGAGGAAAAATGAAAAAGAATCTTTTAAAGCATACACTGTTTATCGCAGCCTTATCCGCTCTATCCATTACCGCCTGCAGCAGCAAAACGGCAAAGGAAAGTAGCGCAGTAAATCCCACGGAAACCGCAAAAGAAAGCAGTTCCGAGGAGCTAAGTTACGCGAAGAAAGAAAGCAGTAATACTGATTCCGAAGAAGCGGAAAAAAAGCAGTGCTCCGAATCCTACAGAATCCGGAGCAACAACAGAAAGCGAAAAGGAAAAAGCTGAAAACAATTCCGATTCTCTTGTAGGGGCTTATAACACGAATCTTGTAAGCTTTTCTATAAAGGATAACCCGGATGCCATGAATGCATTTGAAGCGGCTTTTCCAAATGGCTATAACTATACCCATTATGAGCCCATAGCCCTGCTGGGCACCCAGGTGGTTTCCGGCACAAACTACCTATACCTATGTAAGAGTACTTGGACGGATTATCAGGAAAATGTCTCCTTTGTACTTTTACAGATTTATCAGGACCTTTCCGGAAAGTCCGAGGTAATGGGAAGTGCCATTCTCTTTCCCACAGAAGAATCCAGAGAAGAGGGAGAAGATTACATTGACAATACCGGCTCCTATCTCCCGGAAAATATTCCAGCAATCCAAAATGCCATTGAAGAGGCCGTAAAGGATAACGAAAATGTATCCTATATTCCCCTAGCCTATATCGGGAAGCACACACAAGAAGGCAAGCCCGAAGAAGACGTTATTTTCACCGCCAAGAAGTCAAAAGGAAAAGATGCCAAAACAAGCTATGTTCTCCTTTACATCGGAAGCGGGAAAGGCGGAAAGGCAAAGCTTGTAAAGACGGAGGATGTAGTATTTCCGGATTTTTAGGAACTAAAAAGCTCTTTTACAGTTCCTCCGGATGGCTCTTAAAATACTGACGGAAATGTTCTTTAACCTCTGTCATATCCGTTACCGCTTCCAGCGTTCCCACGTAGTTCTGCTCCTTGTCCCGAACAGCCATATAGCGCACCAAGAAGGGCTTTCCGCCTTTCTCCATCCAAATAGGAACTTCATCTTCCTTTCCATCCCGGAAGTTTCCGATAATCATACGCACCATAGGCTCCACTTTGGGAGGATGACAGGAAAATACTTCCCGGTCAATGGCCATTTGCGGGCGTTTAAAGACCTTTGGCCCTTCATTAAAGAAACGATTGATATTGTCCTTATCCACGAAGGTAATCTCCACCGGAAGGGTATTTAACATGGCGATAAGCTCATTTTTCTTTAAATGTCCACCGGGCATGATGATTTCTCCATCCCTTGCAGAAGAGGACTCTCCGCTATTCCCGGATTTTCCTTCCAATGATTCTACCCTACGAAGCAGATCCTCCAGCATTTTTCCGGCTCCCTGAGGAAGTTCAGCAGCATGAAAAATCTCCGGAACGCTCCTCAGAAATTTCTTTCTCGGATTTTTCTCGTTCTGAATCTCCTGAAGCTTCGACCGCTCTCCACTTTTCCGGAGTATTGCCGTTTTCTTCCGCTTCCTTCCAACTTACATTTTCAACGGAAAAACAAGCTTCATAGTCTTTGGAATCGAAGTAAATCTGTATCCACTCCTCTTTTTGAAATTGCAGGGCGCACATGGGGAAGAGAATATTTTCCTCCTTATAAATCATCTCCTCCATACGATTCCGTACGGCAAGATAATTCTTTAAGAAAAAGCTGTTTAAGATACTTTCCGCAATCTCCGCTTTGCTTCTAATGTACTCTTCTTCCTCATCATCCAGATCTTCTCCGGTGTTCTTGAGCGCTCTCACGCCCTTGCTCTTCTCAGTAAGCTCTCTTTTCAGTTCTCCCAGAGTATCCCGAATCTCATCATCCACCGTCCACATGACTTGAGAAGGCCCGGAAATGTCGTATTTCACTTTTTAGAAGGGGATAGAGAAGGTCTCCCTTCTTCGCATAGTGCACGGTAAAGGAACGAAGTTTAGCAAGCTCCTCTGAAAAATGCAGCAAGCAAAGCTTCCCAATCCGGCGTCTCTTTTGCTCCCTCTGCTCCTTTGTGCTCCTTTTTTACTCCTTCTGTTTTTTCTGCTTTTATCTTTTTCCACCGGCTTTTCCGGAAAGACTTTCTACCAAGCTTTCCCATCTTGCCTTCGTATTCTCCAAATACTGCCCGAGAGCCTCATTTTCCTTCGTGAATGTTGAAAGAGGATGTCCGGGAATCTGAATCAAGGCATCCACCTCTACGCTTTTATTGATGTAGTTTTTCTCCTCTTTCCCTGCATGATTCTTTAAAGAAGCTTGAACAGCTCTTTCCGCATTGGCAATCTTTTCTTCCCGGGTATCTCCATGGAAAAGAGCCGAATGCACGTCACAAAGCTTCTGCACTTTTGAAAGAGGCATGCCGGACTCCATGAGCCCCTGCTCTGCCCTCATGATTTCCGCAGGATCCACGTCCTTAAAATCCCGAACAAAATCTGCACGAACAGACTCCAGATCCTCCCCCTCTGACAGACGATCCAAAAGAGAACGCAAGGCTTCTGCACGATCTATCGGGGCTTTTAGTCGCCTCAGATAAATCAGCATCCTTAGCTATCTTGGCTGCCTCAGCTGAATCAGTTGATTCAGCAGGGAAGGGCTTACCCCCATCCGTAATCTCAAATCCCTTTTCCCGGAATGCACGAACAATCTCCTCCATAGGAATCTTCTTCATCTGAGAACCCTTCTTCAGATTCATAATCCGACCTACAGAAGCCAGCATGGCAGGATTTTTAATTTCCGTGAATCCTAAATCAGACATGATGTCGGCAACTTCCGGATACTCCTTTACAAAGGGATGCTACACTTTTATCCAAATCCAAAATCTTATCCATTTTCTTCTCCTTCCAATTCCACTGATTTCTTCTGACAAGCCATGAAGGCAGGTTTGCTTTTTAACTTGCCGGATAGAATCAGATCATTTTTTACGATATTAGTCTGCTGGGTATACTATGATTCTTGTTAGCATAATCTAATTATCATTTAAAAAGAAAATGAATTTGTTGCTTATGCAACAAATGAAGTGATAATATCTTTTTCATCAGAAAAATTTCATTAGAAATCGATAATGAGTCCAGCTTAATTCAGGATTCAGTGCGTCCTGAATTATAATTGTAGAATAAACACTGTGCATATTTCGTAAATTACTCTTGTCGTAACTTTTTTCCAAATTCACTTGTCATTTTTCAAAAGAGAAAGTGAAGAATCTCCATCTCTAAAAATACTTTTTATATCTTCGATATCACGAATCAAACGTCTTAAATCTCTAATCTCTGGATTCAAAAATGTCCGTAATCCCCATAGAAAAAGACGAAAATCATCATTACCATACTGAGACAGAAAAGCATTAATACAATAGCTCTAGTAATAAGTATTGGCCATGCAACATCTTTAAAAATACTCAGCTAATAAAATAGAGATTATAGGAAGCAAGATGTATGTTGACATCCCTTTAAATAATCCCCTAAATCCTTTTCCATGTATCATACAATTCTTCCTCCTTTCTAGCTATTACGATAATCTCGTCCAACTGCTTTTTATTATGTACATCAATATGAAAAAGACCTTAATAAATTAACCATCTCATTCATTCTTTTTCTCAGCAGCAGGCCCGATTTTTTTCATTTAATATTCTCTTTTGTTCCAATTTATTACTTCCACCGATAATCAAAATCAAAAAAGCAATAATAAGTATTGCAGAGGATCCAAATATACCTATCATATATCCCAATAAAAGCAAACGCAAGTATGAGCATTGAACCAATAATCCACATTGCTAAAAAATTTTTCATATAGCTGCATATCCTTAAAAAGAGAATGTGCTATCCTTTTGTAATATATCTACTTGGTATCTCTTGTATAAATAAAAACATGTTCTACTCTCTTTTTCTTCAATTCTTTTTCTCTTTTTCTGATATTGCTTGACACCATCTTTTTGAATTAGATTAAAGGAGTTCAATGAATGTAATGCGCTATATTAGTAAGGTGTCTGCATGCAGATGCTGATATGATTGGTGTATCAATTCAAAAGGGTCCTCTGAACGGTGTCTGTTTACAGGTGCTTTAGTCAGACGGCTCTTTTCTTTTTCCCCATTTTAAATAATCGTAAATCAATATCAAGCGTCTTATATTTGTTTTTACTGGTGTTGTTGCATCATGGAGAATATTTCTATTTTGCTCAAACAATTCTTTTAGAATCGTTTCCAGCTCGTCGATTGAAATCTTATCCTCAGGAAGGTGAGCCACTAGCCTAGTTTTTTTCTCAATCGTAGCAGACTTTAAATTCCAGATGTCCATGACAGAGTGATACTTTTCTACTATATGTCGTTGATTCCGTATAGTTTTTAGAAATTATCTTATCAAAAGTATACTTAGTGCAAGTTCCTCAGCCTCCGGATAACTATCTTTTGCACTTACTAACAGCTTGTTAACCGGAAGCTTGTTTGAGTTCTGTTTAAGTAACTTAGAAAAGCGTATCGCAAGAGTTCATCTGCGCTAAAATTCAAGTCTCCAAGGACTATATTTCTATACCACTCACTTGCATCAAGACCACTTAATCCTTTCAATCCTAATTCTGAAGCTCTGCCGATGGCTAATACTAAATCTCATCTTTAACCCTCGTATCATCAATTGAAGCCACCCGCATTGTTGCAGTCAGGGCTATTTGTACTAACAAAATTATATATTTCCTCTTTAAAATGCCTTAGCAATCTAACCGGCATTTTTGCTTTTTCATTTCTAACGCACGATATAATTGAGAAAAAGTCGCTAAGACCAATCTTTGTCATCTGCAAAGGTTCTGATTCAATCATGACCGCATAAGAAGATATCTCTATTCCGCTATTATTAGGTTGGTATTCGACGAAAATAAAACGATCAGACAGTTTGTGTAACTGTTGTGTATCGAGACAGCTTACTATCGATCGAATAATCTGCTGAATATTCCAGTCACTTATAGAATAACCAAGAAAAATAATTGGATATTCCATAAAATAGTCATCAGTTTTGCCGCAAGATACTTTTTCCTTTTCGTCAAAAAAATCTGATAATCTTTTTCATTTATAACGATACTTTTCCGAGCGAATCAACTGAACCATGTATTTTATATATCTCTGCAATTCCCTGCAATGGAGAAAATATCAACTCACTCTGTCCAATATAAGTTTTATATCCATCAAAATGATCCTCTAAAAACGTATCGTAATTTGTTGTAATAACTCCTGATATGCTGTTTAAAGAGATTTTTCCAATAATTCTATTTCTTTTTTTGATATTGTGGAATTATAGAAAAGGATCGTTTAATGTAGGCAGCCACTTCCGCTTTGAATGGAGAAGCACCATTAGCTACACTTTCTAATTCCTTTTCATTAAGATTACGCTTTTGCAGGATTGCTAAACCACTCTTCATTGAAATCATTTTCTATTAACGAAGCAACTCTTGGCAGGGTCATAGAAGAATTTCCACTGGATGCCTTATTTACATAGTATTGATACGCAAATTTATCATCTCTGATTTGTGTGGCAAAAATGCTTTAATAAACTTTTCCCAATTTGGCAGTTCTAAGTATCTTCTTGACATTCCAGAACCGATAAATAGAAATGGTGTGGTGTTAAATCCGTTTACAATTTCAGTCAATGTCATATCTACCATTCCTCCTTAATAATTCAACGTAATACTATTCATGTAACCTGATTATATCACCTTCAATTTTTCTTATCCAAAACTTATTTCCAATAATTCCTGTGCTGCATCCTTACTTTTTACACGCATTAGATTGTCATCCACCTTCGCTCGTGATAGAAAATTCATACTTCCATACCATACTATCTCTTCATCTATGATAGCGAAATGTTCATGCATATGCTCCCTGAAGCTTTAATTCTGACACCACAATTTTTAAGTATCTCTACAAGTCTCTTTGTATCTTCAATTTTTTCTTCCGGATATCCCTCCGGGTTAAGGGTTATTACCGTAAGCTTAACTCCATCTTCCTGTCTCTGTTTTATAAGCTTTACGAAAGCATCCACCTTGGCGTGATTTATTCCGGGGCTGGAAATAATAATCTCTTTATTGGCCTCCTGTAAATCTTTTTCATATACTTTTTTTCATAGCTATCTATATCAAAAAAATAGTGTTGGCATTCTGTTTTTCGATAATAATATTATTGCAAATTTCATATCCAATTTTCTTATAGGTCCTTAGGCGCTTATGATACATCTTCTCCAGCACACGTATATGAGAATCCACATAATCGTATATAATTACTTCTGTCTTCGTATCATAATCTCGATGTAAACGCCCGGCAAACTGCTCAATATTTCCTTCTGCTGCTGCAGGCATGGTAAGCATCATTGTGTCAAGACGAGGAAAATTAAAGCCTTCGCCAATATATTTATCAATAGCAACAAGGACAATAGACTCCGCATCCGAAACCGCTCTCATTTGAATTCTCATCTTGTCCTTAGCTTTTCTACTGCCCCCTCCTTGCAAAAGATAAACATGATCTGCCTTCCCCTGCAATCGTTGATATAAAAGCTCAGCGTGCTCCTTATACTTCGTCAAAACAAGCGGTGTTCTACCGTTTTGAATACAGTTCTCTACATCAGCAATAATCTGTTTATTTCTGGATTCGCATTCAATAATCGCTCTGTTTGCTTCTGTAACCTTAAGATCAGAAGGGCTTACCAACCTTGTAAATCTCGGGTAAACAAAATGGTCGATACCCTGTTTTTCCGCTCTTTCTTTAGCAGTATAGCGGAATCTTATGGGACCGAACTGCATAAATACTTTCTTTTCCAGCCCGTCTTCACGTTTTGGCGTTGCCGTTAATCCATAAACATACTTTTTGCTTTTTACTGAACCGACAACATCTTCGACTGTCTGAGCCGCTCCATGATGACACTCATCCATGATTACCATTCCGTACTGCTCAAGCATTGGATTGATTTTATCACTCTTTCCCCAAGGAGGAAAAATATTGCAACGTCGATAATACCGGTCATCGAATTATGACCTGCATGTAGATTTCAATAAGGCTCTTTTCTCTTTTTTAATTCTTCCTGTTTTTTTGTCTTATATTCCGGTAATTCAGCATTTACATCCAAAAACTTATTTAAATCTTCAATCCAATTCTTCTGGATTTCCGTATTATGAACAAGTATAAGAGTATTGGTTTTCCTTTCTGCAATCATATACGCGCCAACAACGGTTTTACCCAAAAGAAGTGGTTGCTGCAAGAACACCATTATCATGTTCTAGAATGGCCTTTACTGCTCTCTTCTGTTCATCATATAAAGTGCCGTTAAAAGTAACATCCAATGCTTTTTCCAAGAGTCCTCTGATCAGTCAGTGTAATTGGGATGTCTGCTTCTTGGAATCTATCCATTATTGATTCCAGTAAGGCTCTCGGAATACAGATATATCCGGCCTCATCATAACCGCAGAAAATGATTCTCGAAATTCCTTTTGTTGATAATCCCATAGCAGATTTCTTATAAAAATCAGGATTACTAAATGCCGCCATACGTCGTAAAGCATTTTGCATTCTCGGTTTCATGCTTTTTGTGCTAATGTATACTTTATCAGCAATAACGATTTCTACCGTAGCGGAAACATCTTCTTTACGAAAAGCTATTTTCCCTTTTTTCCAAGGCTTAGTCTCCTTTTCATCCGCTATTCTGTCAGTGTCTACTGTATCCGTATTGAAATCATTATTGAGTACTCCCCTAGGATTCCGGACAAAAGACCATTCTTGTATCTTTTTCGACTGTTTCATTAGAATTTTTCTTGATTTCCCTTAAGCAATCCCATTGATTTGGATAAGCATTCCAATTCTCATCCACAAAGGCACTATTTCCGTGCTTAAGAGCCTGTCCCTGCAACGGTAAGGCAACCAGATTTCCAAGTCCCGGCTTTCCTGTTTTTGTGTTAATAGGTAAATGATCCTGAGCCGGAAGCATTCTGTCATAATACTTAAAAGCTTCTTATATTAACAGACTCAGCACCTTTGGTTAGAAGTGCTGTTCCAAATCGACGTGCAATACTTGCAAGAATAGGTTTTTCAAAAATATCCAGATATGGGCACCTTTTTCCTGAACGGGAACGTTCAACCAGAATGGGAACTTCATTATTTTCACAAATCTTTCTGAAAGCGTTAACTTCCGCTACCCACTCTAAATCAATGTTCGCACCATCGTCCCCACCGTTTATTTCATCATGGCAATCAAAGTCGAATACCAAAAAATTAATCGTTTCATCCGGAAACATCGGGTATAGTCCTATAACATCCGAAGCATCTTCTTTTTACTCCAAGTAAGTGCTCATATAATACTTGCCCGGTCAGCTCCTTATATCTTTGGTTCCGACATTCACCACAATGGAACTGCGGATTATCCTTCTTGGGGCAAATTCCATCCTTCCAAAAGTTCCAGCATTGCGTATAATAACCATGTTTTCCGGTCTTCTTATTTGCTTTTCCGGACCTCTTACTATACACATCATTTCGTCCCTTAAACAAATGATAGAAGAATTGAACATGCTGCTTTGTAATCTTTACAGGCAGAATACGAGCTCCTTGATCCTCCTCAAAAACCGGATTCCTATCCGGAGAGAAGTCTTCTGACTCTTTGAATTCTAATTCATAGGAAATCCCGGCATCATCAAGAAGACTATGCAGATATTCGATTTCCTCTTCCAGTTGTCTGATTCTTGATAAATACTGTTCCTCATTCATAAATCTGCCTTTATTTGGATTTTTATTGCATTCAATAGGATTTACAAAACACTCTGTATTACAGTGATGTCTTAGTTTGAAAAGTGTGAAAGGTGTGAAAGTTTGAAAAGTTTAAACACTTTTTAAACTTTACTCCATTTTTATGGAGTGATTTATAAAATCATTAAACTTTTCTATCAGGCTCTTCCCGTTTTTCTTAGATGATTCGATTTCAACTTTACGCAACGTTCTCTCTTATCAAACTGTTTTCAGGTCCGTATACTCCATCTCCAATTCATCTAAAAGATATTTGCACACTTCTTCTCATCATCCTGACACATATCAAGTTCATACAACATATCATTAATCTGATTTTCCTCTAACTCTATCACTGCCATATGTACACCTCTCTATCTCACATGCTCTGTGATGCTTCCATCCTCATGGGCGTCCATAAAATATTTCGTAAACTCTTCATTTTCTATGTATCTGCAAATTTTCCCTTATCCTCATACCAAAACACAAGTTTTCTGGTATCCCCTGATAAACTCTTCATTCAGGCGAATAATAATCTGTTTTAGATTCAATTCTGCCATTTACTTAATCACCTTCCAATTTCCAGAACGGCGATTTCCTTCTCTTATAATAACGCCTTTTTCCTGTAGCCTAGGCAGAATACGCTTGATAGTTCCTATCGTGATTCCAGTCTGATTATGCAAGGCCTGCTGCGTAATACTCGAGTTTTTGTTTTACCGCAACGATTATCAGCTTCTCGTCTTCTGTTAGTTCAGTCGCATTGGTTGCAATTTCAGTCGCATCAGTCGCATTAGTTGCACTATTAGTCGCATCAGTCGCAGTTCTATCTTCGCTCGGGCCAATTTCCCTTGCGATAAATGTTTACAACAAGGTCTACCTCTCCGTCTTATTTTTTTCTTTTCACCATGATATTTTTTTAGAATCTGCAAGCACCTCATTGAATTTGCCATCACTTGCTGTCTAAACTTTTCGGTAATTTTTTTCGAGATTTTTACGACATATCTTCGGTATTTCACCGACTTCTCCGACACTTGCGTTTCTTTTTAGATATCTATATAAATCAATTCGGACTTTCGATTATATAAATACCTTTTTCATAATACCCAGTTCCATGTCACCAATGGAAGTTCTAATTTTCTCTTTCGGCTGCATCAATCTCTACAACAGTATATCCTATAATATTGATAAGATTGCCCTCTTCTCGAACATAGAGTAAGTCTTTTATCTGCCTTACTCTTAATTTTCTCAATCATATGGTCAAATTCCTCATTTAGCAAATTAAAGGCTATCATTATCCATATAAGCGTCATAGAGCTTGTCCAAAGCACCTTCATCGTTTATGCCTTTTTCTATACTAATAATTGCCTTAACAAAGTCCCTATGGTTATCATTTACCATATCTTCAATTCGGTCTCTCATCGCTTTGAAATCCATGTTTTTAGCACCTTTCAACTATTCAGTACAATTACCGTAAATTCAAGTAAATTCAATGTAGGATATGGCTCTGAACATCGGAAAGATATTTAATTCCGCATGACTCCGACACTCGGATTTGGTGGCTCTGAGCATCGGATTCATTGGCCTCAAACGCCAGAATAATCAAGCTGTTTTGCCGAATGCTTAGAGCAAGAGAATCTTGCATTTTATGCCACTCTAGCATTCTCATTAATACTCTCAATCACCTTCCGTATTCCCATCCATACACTCAGGTCAGTAAAGATCTCCACCACACTACCCTGATCAGTAAAGGGGGATTCCTGAAGTACAGATAAGTCCTTCATCATTCCATTATGCACGATATACTCAACAATCTGGTTTACAAAATAAATCTGCCTACTATCCAGATTATTGCTTTCCAGATACTCTGAAAAGGCAGCTTTTGCGGCATTCATATCCAAGCCAACAATCTCACGGACAAATTCCCCAAGTGGCTTGGCACCATATTCTGACTCATAATCTTCTTTACTGCCCAACTCAGACCAAAGAATCTCTTCTAAGACCTCAATATCTTTCTTCGTTAAAAGGTACATTTGACTTTAATTTCTTGATTACCTCATCTTCCTGATGCTTCCGGATATAATACTCTGCCTTTGCCTTATAATTCTTTAAGTTATCATTTTCCAGCTGTGATTCTTTCTTAACCGTTTCCAGAACATTATCTGTAAAATTCGTATCATAACGAAGACTTGATTTTTGGACATACTTCATAAGACCGCGCAGTTTTTCTCTGATTTCCTCAAAGTCATGAACATTGCAGCGATCTATGTAATCCGTATGTAGTATTTTATTGATCAGATCTTTTTGCGCCTGAATTTCAGGAATATTGCCAACGCAGGCAATATCATTTACTCGATTAAAGAGATCGCTACGGGCTTTTCCATATTTTTCTCCTTTAAGACAGGCAAGCTCTATACCATACATGAGAGCATCAAAACGTACCGCACTGGCTTCGTCCTCATTCGGAAGTATTAAAGGTGCCAACTCTTCTCGAACTATTTTTGTATCTTCATAGGGTATACTTTGGTAATTTGCTTCTGTAGAATACTGATCTACATATTTCAAATGCTGTCTTACCGAAAAGTTATCCCTTGGAAGTTCACACACTTTTTGCGTCATCATTTCTACCAAGTCTTTACGATAATCAATAAACTTATCTTCCTGATATTCTAAATCTTGTAATTTATAAGCAAGATTAAAATGAAGGTTAAAGATAGCTCCTTGAAGAGCAAGTGTATTGCCCGTAGCCTTGCCCTTGCTTATTCTAAAGAATTCAAAATTTCCACAAAAATCAAATATATAAAACTTGCTCTTATCTTCACCATCAATAAGCTCCGGACAAAGTCTTGTACCACGGCCTATCATCTGCCAAAACTTGGCATAACTCATTACCTTTTTAAAAAAATACCAATTCAATACTTCCGGTACATCGATACCGGTATCCAGCATATCCACGGAGATTGCAATCTGTGGCATTTTATCGGCCTTAGAAAATTCATCAATCAGACTTTGCGCATATTTGATTCTATTATCAATGACCTCTGCAAAATTATTCAAATAGGGATAATCTTTATTAAAGACTTCAAGTATCTTTTCCGCATGGTCATGATTTTTGGCAAAAATTATGGTCTTTCCAATCTTCTGTCCATAGTCTATTTTTAGCCCTTCCGTCATTAGGATATGAAGAACTTGTCGAATGGTATCTTCATTAAAAATCCAAGAATTTAGAGCAGAGGAACTAATGGACTCCGGAATTTCCCCGTCTTCCATTTCAAATGTACTTTCATATCTTTCCTTATCTTCTTCAGAAAGATCTGCATAGACGATGCCCTCTTCTATGAATTTTAGTTTCGTTTCTACCGATAGAAAATCTACAAGATATCCATCTTTTACTGCCTGAGCTAGTTCATAGCCATAGGTAGGAACCCCCGGTTCCAAGTCAAAGACTTCATAAGTATTCTTTATGTCATCTTTTGGTGTTGCAGTAAGCCCTACCAGCAAAGAATCAAAGTAAGTAAAGATATCCTTGTATTTGTTATAAAACCGATCTGTGCGCCTCATCACAAATCAATAAATCAAAATGTCCACAGGTAAAAAGCTTCTGGTCTTCCTGCTTTTACAGAGTCAATACAACTCATCATTGTCTGATAGGTGGAAAATACACAATGGGCATTATAATTCCCTTTATCTTCACACAAATTCGTTACCGAAAGAGATGGATAGAGATTCACAAAGGCTCTCTTAGCTTGTAATACCAAAGATGTTCTGTCAGCCAAAAATAGGATATTTTTTACCCATCCGGCATCAAGAAGAACATGACATAATTCCAATACTGTTCTCGTTTTACCGGAACCTGTAGCCATTACAAGTAGAGCCTTACGGCGATTCTTCTTATCAAAACTATGACAAACTGCTTTTAATAGCCGCTTCCTGATAGTATCGTCCTGCAATATTTTTTATCTATGGTGATGTGGTCTAAGGAAGTCCGTATTCTCCTTAAATTAAACATTTTTCTAAATCTGCTTTAGAGTAAATGTTGGAGACCTTTCTTTCCGGATACTGTCCATCAATGATTCTGGTTTCAAAACCATTGGTCAAAAAAATATGCAAGGTCTTCTTTTATATTTCTTTTCCAAAATATCTGCATATAGCTTGGCTTGCTGTCTACCCTGAGAAACATCCACACAAGTTTTCTTCGCTTCAATGATTGCCAGAGGCACATGCGCATTGTCATAAAGAACATAGTCGCATAGCCTAGTTCGGATTTATTAGGCATGCCCGAAGCTCTACTTCATTGATCCAATCAGAGCCTTCCTTCCAGCCGGCATCCATCAGCATGGTATCTATATAAATCTTTCGAGTTTTGTATTCGGACAGTTCCAAAGGTTTTGGAACATAACTTTCTACCTGCTCTTTTCTTCGAGATGTAAGCTCTTCCTTTAAAGCTGCATTTTCAGCAAGTAAGGCCTCCATATCCACATCTGGAAATTTCTTCTCAGGTATTTTTTTCTCTTTCTTCGAGAGCAATGATTTATCAAAACTATGTTCTTCGTAATTGTCTGAGTAACAATATGAGATAAAGTCAAAAAGATATGAAGATTTTTCAAGGCAAAGCGCTGCATCATCTTCTGTCAGTTTATTCGTTGTATGAGCTGCATTATTACCCATTTTCCGAATCAAAACCAGACGAGTAAGCAGATCCTCGCCCAAAATATCCTTAAACTCTTCCGTACTCATAAGGCTCACCAAGGTATCCTGGTACGGCATCTTAAGATCCTTATCTACAGAATAGAGCCACTTGATTGCAAACTCCATAGCCCTACGGCAGTTCAGAATACAGGAGGTAGGATCAATATATAATATTTTTCTCCGCCGTAATTGCCACATCGGAAAATGTGTCGAATTTTGGCTCTTTTTTTCAAGTAATCGAAATTAGTCAAATGACTACCTCCTTTAGTTTGAATGGGATGCAAATTTTGATTTGTCGACTTGGTCAGACAAATGATTCAAACTCATTTTTGTATACTCAAATTAGGTGGAACAATTATAGTACCAGTCTTACATCATTTTTCACTAAGATTCAACGTCTTGGTTACAGCACCTTACACATTGTTGAATCTCTCTCTGTCCATACTCTGATGTAGACAGGTGATACAAAACTCTACATTAATGCGGTCATCTATCTAAACATAAAGGCATTTCTACCTAATGATGCTAGCATATCTATGCCTGTGGCATTAGAATAAATCGTTTTCCCAACGCAGATGCCCAATCTTATTCATGATTGATTTGCCACCATATATCTCTGATTTATCGATAGTTCATAATTACCTCATCATATGATACTTAATAGCTGTCATATCTCCAGACTCTAAGTCTGTTGTTCTATCATCCATGCAACTAGGTTCGATCACAAATTGATACACTAGTATCTAAAGTCTGTAAGCAATACTTTCGAGGGCTGAAATCAGTTAGCACTGTCATGTAATCTCCCATAGAGCTTTTATAAAACCTTTTTCATTATGTTGCTGATTCCAAAACATCTCGACAAATCGGGCTTTGATAAGCTAACATATGAACTTCTCCATACTTCCTTCTATTTACACAAAAATATACTTATTTACTCTTATATACAAGTCTAACAATACTCTGTAATAAATCATTTGCCATCAGCATAGACTACATATCCACGATAGTTTATAAATTCCAATATAGCTTCTTTTATTTTATAATAATGTCTATTTTTTTATCTCTTCAAATGTTTCTATACTACATTCTGTCTTTCCATATAAAATATCAGAACAATTGTTTAAATGTAATTCTTCAAATTCAATATCATAGTTAACATCAAACATGTACTTATTATTATGATTACAAATAATAATAACACCGGAAAAAAATATCCATCTAACACTTCTACATTATGAAATTCATATCCTTCCATGATACTCACCTCTTTTTATTATGAAATAAACTTTTGATGCGCATTTTTTTCACATTACTTTGATTTACCATAGCATACTGCATCGTTGTATCTATCTGTGAATGTCCTAAAATCTTCTGAACTTGCTCAATTGGCATACCTTTATCTATCGCTCTGGTTGCCATAGTTCTACGGAACTTATGCGGATAAATCTTATTAACCAAAGATTTTTTCCCCAGTTCACGCATTCTTATCTCTACTCCACTAATCTTCAATCGAGTATATGGAGCATCTAATGTGACAAATAACGCCGGATTTCTATCAATTCTATCCACAAGATAGCTTTGTAAATGTATCTTTGCTTTGGCGTCAAAGTAGACTTTCCTCTCTTTTCCTCCTTTCCCAAATACAATGCATTCCCTCTCATCAAAGTTTATGTCTGAAATATTCAAATTCACAAGTTCTCCTACACGAATACCGGTTGAATACAGAAAATCAAGTATGGCTAAATCCCTTTTACAGAAGCATTGATCTCTCATCTTTTCGATTTCTTCATCACTAATAACTTCTTTAACCTGTTGGTTCGTCTTTATCTTATGAATCCTTCTCATTGGGCTCTTTCAAAATATAATTTTTCTTCCTCAAGCCAAGAGAAAAAACTGGATATGTTCCTACGAATATTATCTATCGTTACTTTACTACATGAATTGATTTTCTGATATTCCGATAAATATGTTCTCATATCCTCTGTAGTTATTTTTTTCTTATGGATTGAGTAATGTTTTGCAGCATACGTCCCTACTGTGGCTTTTATAGAATTGTATCGTTCTAGTAGAACAGCCCTCAATCGTTTTAGCTTCAAGAAACATAGTCATATATTCCTTATTTGAAGTAATCTTTCTAACTTCTGTCTTTTTCCGAAAAATGTCTTAAGCATCACTTCCTGTAACTTCTTCATCTGAGGAATGGATAGGTATTCATACATTTCATTTAGGATCGTGACAATTTTTTTCTTCCATACTGGTATCTCCTTTCATGATACCAGTATCCTACAACTATTGTTTAGCTATCCAAAAATATTCTTGCATTAAACTATCAAAAAAAGTATTTGAGCCTCATCCAACGCTTTCTGAACAACAACTTTTGATTTGTTGACTTCGGCGACAAATGATTCAAACTGATTTTGTAACTCAATTGGTGGAACAATTATAGGTACAGCTCTTACATCATTTTTAGTAATAGTCTTGGTTACAGCACCTCGTACATATTGTTGAATTTCTCTCTGTCCATACTCTGATGTAAGAAGGTGATACAAAAACTTTACATTAATGCGGTCATCATATCTAAACATAAAGGCATTTCTACCTAATGATGCTGGCATATCTATTTGTGGCATTAAATAAATCTTTCCAGCACTACCAATCTTATTCATGATTATTTCGCCACCATATATCTTTGATTTAGCCAAAAGTTCATAAGCCTCCTCATCAATATACCTAATGGCTGTCATATCTCCAGACTCTAAGTCTCATATGTTTCTAACCATCCATGCATAATTAGGTTCATCATACATTGTTACACCACTATCTAAAGTCTTATAGCTACCATTCGAGCTGAAATCAGTTAGCACTGTCATGTAATCTCCCATAGGAGCTTTTATAAAACCTTTTTCATTATTAGCTGGATTCCAAAACATCTCGACAAATCGGGCTTTGATAAGCTCATCTAGTTTCACAAGCTCCTCTTCGCGCATTTTGATAATGGAGTAAAGCTTATCCAAATGAGTACAGATTTCCTTTTGTCTTGAATAATCAGCTTCAACAACCTCATATTGAGATACATAATCATCAGTTTTTAAGTTATGCAATCCTGTAGTTTTGTTCTCATACGGCCTGGTTCCACCTCTTCGGTAGTTGCCATATAGGGAAAAGAAGACATATTTTGGAAACCATTTTTCCTGATCCTTAACCCTTAGCAATCCTGTAAAATTGTTGAAAAGGTATGTATTACTCGGTCCATCAAAATATATAACTCGGCCAACTGGATATTTATCACTTCCACCTGACTTCTCAATAATGATGTCTCCAGCTCTAAGGTATTTTTCATCTATATTTTTTTTTGTGATTGTTCTTGTGACAACATCACTGTAATCAACCACACCCTCGTTAGTAAAGTTTGTAGTTCTTAGCACTGGTATCCCTGCACCAGTCTCATCATTTGTACCCCATTCACCAGCTAGGGCTTTTCCTGTTATCTCTATTAGTTTAGCCATCGATTATCCCTACAAATCTCAATTTATTTTTCTACGTCCTGTAGGACACTCACCGTTACCCATTCAAAAGCTTTTCTAATTCATCCAATTCTACAGCTATCTGCTTTTCTATTGCTCTAATATTCGCCATAATCTCCGATGTTGGAGGATACTCCACTGCCTTATATTCCACCTCTTTATACTTATTGATAGAAAGGTCATAGTCATTGTCTTCTATCTCTTTCTTAGGAACAATAAAGGATTTATCCGTACGTTTTCTATCCTTCTCTAGTTCCAAGTTTTTAAATCTACTGATTATTTCCGGAATATCATTATCTTTGATCGCGCTTCGTTTATCATCCAGGCTAAATCCATCCGAAGTCATATCATAGAACCAAACATTGTCTGTTCCACCATGATTTGTTTTTGTGAAAGATCAAAATTCCGGTGGAAACTCCAGCATAAGGCTTTAAAGACTCCTGAAGGCATGGAGATTACTGCTTCAAGTCTCTGATTATCTACTATTTCTTTTCTAATGGCCTTGTGTGCGTTGGAAGATCCAAAAAGCACTCCATCGGGTACGATACAAGCGCATCTACCACCTATTTTCAGCATACGAACAAATAAAGCTAAAAATAAAAGTTCTGTTTTCTTTGTTTTACACATTTTTTGAAGGTCTGTTGATATCGTATCTGCATCAAGATTCCCCTTAAAAGGTGGATTTGCCAAGATTAAAGAATAAATTTCTTTATCTGGATTCTGATCTGATAAACTATCCCGATATTCTATGGATGGATTTTTCCACGCCATGAGTCATCATATTCATAGCACCAATACGAAGCATGGTTCTGTCCATGTCATAGCCATGAAACATATCATTCATAAAATGATTTCTGTTCTGCTTATCAAGAAGAACTTCCTTCTTATATCTTTCTCTAAGATAGTCTCCGCTGGCAACCAAAAATCCTGAAGTACCACACGCAGGATCACAAATGCTATCCTTGATTCGGATCCATGAGTTCCACCATCATTCGAATAATGTGACGAGGAGTTCTAAACTGCCCATTTACACCAGATTGCGCAATTTTAGAAAGAAGATACTCATAGACATCTCCACGGATATCTGTCTGATGTAATTTTTCCATCATGGAATAAAGCTCATCCATAGCATCAACGATCTTGGAGAGCATTAATGGCGTATTGATCTTGAAAATAGCATCATCCATATATTTACTATAGGCAGAGTTCTTATCTCCATGAAGATTTTTGATAAAGGGAAACACCAATTCCTGTACAATGGAATACATTTTTCTCCGCAGGAAAATCATGGAATGTAGACCACTTGAGTTGTGAGCCATCAACCATGCGACCTCCAATATCAACATCTTCGGCAAATATACTTTGAAAAGGAAGCCCTAGCATTGCAGCTTCCTTGGCTCTCAGATTATCTGTATCATCCAGATCTTTAATAAACATGAGATAGGTCATCTGCTCAATTACATCGAGAGGATTGGTAATTCCCCCATTCCAAAATATTTCCCTATAAGCCATCTATTTTTGTTGCCAAGCTCACCTGTCATAATTGGTCTCCATTCTTCTTTATACGGAATTGTCTGTCCGATTATACGGACTTAGTTTGAAATCCGGATAATAATTGATTTAAAAGCAATCTTAATATCTTTTAATTACTAACTATATGAATAAGCTATCAAAGGAAGCTAACAATACTTGTGCTTCCTATTATAAATACAAATATTGTTATATATCACTTAGAGTAGATTGTACCATAACGGGATTGATATTTTTACAGAAATACCCATATCTTTTTAATATTTGAATATAAAAACAAAGGCTTAATATGCTTAGTCCTTTTACGTACATGGAAATAATCTTATGTTTACCCCCCGCAACTTCTAATCTACCATTATCTATTTTTCCAAAAGCCCCCATCGAAATGATGGAAGGCTTGATATTATTTCTCACCCTAATTGTTCATTGAGAAATAAGTATCGCATCTGAAACTCGCTCAATATTTGTTATCACGAGATGTTATCAGAGTTTCCGATTTCGCACTATTTTGCTAGGTGCTGGTTCGGTACAAACTCTATTCTCAGCGTCGAATTCACCGCTTCGGCGATACGATTCAGTAAGGCCAAACTGGGATTCCTTGTGCCATTCTCCAATCTGCTGATATCTGCCTGACTGATTCCGGTTTTCTCGGATAACTCCGCTTGCGTAAGTCCTGCTTCCTTTCTCGCACGAATCAAAGACATCGTGATGTCTCTCTCCGGCTGAAGAGCTTCATATTCCTTTCTAAATGCAGCATCCTGCATGAGTTCGTTAGTCAATTCCTGTAAATCGCTCATCGTATGCTCTCCTTCCTTCTCAAGTAAATCGCTCTCCTCTGCTTTGCTAGCTGAATCTCACTTTGCGGCGTTTTCTGCTGCTTCTTGACAAAACCATTTGTCGCAATAATAATCTCCTCTTCATCAAAGAAATACAGAATTCTCACGATATTGTTTCCCTGTATCGTGCGGAGCTCAAAAATATCATCTTCAAGGAACTTGCTCAGCAGAGATCGGGCTTCATTTCCCAGCATCTCTAATCGGTGTAAGTCAGACACGACCTTGGCTTTCATCTTCACGTCAAGCGTTCGAATAAAATCACCAACCGGTTTACTTCCATCTTCTTCTCGATAAAAATTCACACTAAACAAATCGCCTCTCCTTTATGCTATATGTAGCATAATACATGTGGTTCACTCCGTCAATACCTATCAATCCCTTGAAATGCGCCTGACTTCCATGTCAGATGCCTTTATTGTCCAGAAAGATGATCCTAAGATGAAAGATGTCTCCTTTGAAGATCTTTTTCGGGCTTTGCTTGTTGACATCGAGTACAGTAATCGCAAGATCAACGGCATTAAACGCCTTATTACGAATGCCGGTTTTGACCAGACAGACGCCGCTGTCGTTGACATCAACTACACATCCGGCCAGGAAACTAAACAGGGAGCTTATAAACAGGCTTGCGACCTGCGAATACATCACGGAACACAGGAACATGTTCATTACCGGTGCGACGGGAAGCGGAGACATATATGGCGTGCGCCTTCGGCCTGGAAGCTTGCAAACAACACTTCAAGACCAAATATGTCCGTCTCACCCGATCTCCTCCTTGAACTGGAGGTTGCTCGGAACGAAGGAACATACAAAAAGGTTCAGGCCCGTTATGCTAATCCGGTTCTTCTAATCATTGATGAATGGCTCCTCCTTAAGCCTACGGAGACAGAGCAGCATGATATCCTGGAACTCCTGCACAGAAGGAGAAAGAAATCCTCCACTATTTTTCTGTTCACAGTATGATCCATCCGGATAGGTATGACCAGCTCGGCGGTGATGACAGTCCACTTGCTAAAGCCATCCTCGATAGGATTAAGCATGATGCTTACAAGATCAATATCATACCGACTGACCCAACAAACTATAAGTCTATGAGAGAGGTATACGGTCTTGATCCAGCATTAAGCGAGTAAACTCGCACCAGTAACTAAGCAACATGACGGTTTCCTATTCCGGACAGGCGGTTTCCACTTTTCCGGAATAGCGGCTCCGCCGCACCGGAATATTCATTTAATCCTGTTAAATCTACTCAAGCCCCCTCTCCAGCCTGCTCTAGGAAACATTTATCTGCGAACCATTCAATGTCATTTTCATCAAACAAACCTTTTTCGTAGAATGTCTTCATCGCATCACCAACCCAATAGTGTTGCTTTCCAGCCCACCCAATTAGCATCTCATTAGTAATCACTTCTTCCTCCCATAAAAAAACACTTCTGCTCACTCATCGTGACCAGAAGTGAAAACTTTAAAGTAACAAATCATTCTCTTTAAGATAATCGATGAATGTACTTATAATCAGCTCTTTACGCTCTATAATATCTTTCTCAGTAAAATCGCTTAACTTAGATGCCATTTCTAATAATTCAGCATCTTTTGTTGGTTCCTTAACTTTACCCTTATCTGAGATAAAGCCCTTGTAGTATTTCTTTTTATCTGCAAATCTATAATCAGCAGCTCTAATATTTATATTTTTCTCTAAAAAGTGCCTTATTCTCCCAACGATTCAAGATTACTCTTGAATTTAAGAGTATTTTCAATTTCTTGGCGCTTCTTTGGATAAATATGCTCAATCTCTAGCGTGGTATCAAATGCAATGAGTTCCTGAACCTCCTTAGTGAACAGCCACCAAGCCAATATTGATTTTGTTATTGGTCTGCCATTGTTAAATACATAGTTCTCAAGTGTATTTCTTACCGCATCCTGCTCGAACTTGTATTCAGTAAATAACACTGGCTGATCATTTACAATATTTATCATTTCAGGATAAGCTGGGCTACGAAGTGCATTAACGCCAGGTCTCATAATTGCATATGTCCAAATAAATGCTGTAATTCTATTTAAGAAGATATAAAATCGCTTCTTCAAGAGTCCCATCATCTTTCCGGTTCTGCATAAAAATATACAGATACCAAATAAGCCCACATACCATTGGGAGCATAATTGAGAACAGATAACTTCCTCAAAATCCTATCTGAAAATACACCATCATCCTGCAAAGATACAGACCTCCAAAACTGTGCAAGTGCTTCCAAATTACCTAGTGTCTCACACTTTTTTTAGCAATGCATACTTATCTTTTTCATAGAATTTTCTAAGAGCCTCTGTTGTTGTATTCTTAATTCCAAGTTTTGCACGTTCAAAATACATGTATCTTGTAAATAACTCATCCATAGGTGAACCAGATGCAGCCGAAAAATTTTATCAGATAAGTTTTTCCAGTTCTTTCCATCTACTCATAAATAAATCTTTTTGACCCAGTTCTTTATAATACTTATAGAACTGGGCCTTAAAGATATCTGTGTCGGAAAGCGGCTTTCCTCTATCATTCAATGTTGAGAAGATTCTAAGTGCTGTATCCTGTGATTCAGCTTCAATCGGCAATAAGATACAATTATTCATAATTCTAATCGGAAGATAAGCAAAATATGCCGGGTACTCAAGTAAAAATTTATTTATCTGATTCATAAAGAATCTATAATTCTGTGCATATACACTTTTATGATTATCATTAACGCGACCAGTCCTTAGGATGGAGAGAAACTCATCCTTATCATCATCTGAAGATACCTCTGAATCAATCTTAAGATCACTCATATTCGGAGTCCCAAATTCATCGGTCTTCCATATACACTTCGAAATATCTTCCGAAGTCTTTACAGAGTTATTATCTTTCATATTTCCAAAGAAAGAATAAAAAGCTCTCAACAGTAACATTAATGTTGTAAGTCTCTGTTGGCCATCAATGATTTCTAGTTTGTTGTTTTCATTCTTAAATGTAACAATCGGACCTCAAAAAGTATTCATCATTCTCACTATCAAACAGAGTATAGTTATTATCAGGAAACGCAAACGAAAAATATCATCCCATAAAGTTTGACATTCAACATCATTCCATGCATACGGCCTCTGATAGTCTGGAATAAGAAAGTCTGACTTTTTATTAGCAAACAACTCCTTTATTGTTTGTTGATCAATATTGAGTTTTGACATCTGTTCCTCCTTTAGCCCATACATAATTAATTTAAAGTTTCCTAAATACTTATAATTTAAAGTGTTGTTCCGCATCCTTCTAAGGGTCTCTACTGCCAAGTTCACTAACCACACTTCATTGTTAAGATATATTTAGGTGTTTTTAAATGTACTTTTTGCAACACATTTGCTATGCTAACTCCAATTCATAATCCTAATATCACATAAATAATAGATTGTACAAGAAAAATATCAATTACTCTCTAGCTTGTAAATAAGTTCCTTACTCATTCACGTAAAAGCTCTAATAAACATCAATTTTATTGATTGATACTAATTATAGAAAAACTACGTAATAAAGTTTATCCTTCCTAAATAATTGTAAAAACTAATATTAACTAATCTCTTTTTAATAGGATTCTAAATCCCTGAAGAAATATAGTTTTAATCATTAGTATTTTCATCAAGCAAAGAAGATGTATCTATTTCAACAATTAAAGCATTTCCTTGACTAGTCAATTCTCTCAAATACCATTGTTGCCTGAATCTTATCACTCGCCCTAAAAACCCTTTAGAGCCTGAAGAAGTTGTTGAGATAGTATGTAGTCTATATCCCAAAGATGCCTGTTTATTAATTGTTGCTTGAAGATTAACTAAGCTAATAGTTCCTGATCCAGTACCCTAAAAACTGTTCAGACAATACAACCTGAAGCACTACATATTTCTCTTGACTAGAACTCCCCATGCCATAAAAAATCCTCCTTTATAATATTACTTTAATCATATAATATTTTAAATATTCACAATTCAATATCATATATCAGAAACTAATAAAGTTATGTTCTACTCCATCTCAATCGTTCCTGGTGGCTTGGAAGTCAAATCATAGAACACCCTGTTCACTCCCTTGACCTCATTCACGATTCGATTCATCACTCTCTGGAGTACGCTAAATGGGATATCCGCGCATTCTGCAGTCATAAAGTCATCGGTAATCACCGCCCGAAGAGCCACCGCGTAGTCATAGGTACGAAAGTCTCCCATAACGCCCACGGAGCGCATATTGGTGAGGGCGGCAAAATACTGGCTGTAGGAACGGGAAAGTCCCGCCTTCTCTATTTCTTCACGGTAAATGAAGTCCGCATCCTGTACCATGCGAACCTTCTCCGGAGTCACTTCTCCGATAATTCTTACCCCAAGTCCCGGTCCCGGGAAGGGCTGACGATAAACCAAATGCTCCGGAAGGCCAAGCTCCAGTCCTACCTTACGCACCTCGTCCTTAAAGAGCAGGCGCAGTGGCTCTACGATTTCCTTAAAGGAAATGTTCTTGGGAAGTCCTCCTACATTGTGGTGGGACTTAATCACCGCTCCCTTTCCAAGGCCGGATTCCACCACGTCGGCGTAAATGGTTCCCTGAGCAAGGAAGTCCACTGTTCCGATTTTATTTGCCTCACGCTCAAAGATACGGATAAACTGCTCTCCAATTATCTTTCTCTCTTCTCCGGATCTTCCACTCCGGCTAATTTCTCAAAATACTCTTCTCCCGCATTGACACGGACGAAGTTTAACTCGAAATCTCCCTTTTCTCCGAAGATTTCCTCCACCTGATCCCCTTCATTTTTCCGAAGAAGGCCGTGGTCTACGAATACGCAGTACAGCTGCTTTCCGATGGCTCTGGAAAGAAGCCCTGCTGCAACAGAGCTGTCCACACCGCCGGAAAGGGGCCAGAAGCACCTTGCCGGAGCCGATTTTATTTTTCAAAAGGAAACCTGCTCCTCCACGAAGGACGCCATCTTCCAGTCTCCGGTACATTTGCAGACGTCATAGAGAAAATGATGAATCATCTTCTGTCCTTCTACGCTGTGCTGTACCTCCGGGTGGAACTGCACTGCATAAATCTGTCTCTTCTCATCTTCCATTCCCGCAACAGGACAATGCTCGGTATGGGCGGTAATGGTAAAGCCCTCCGGCACCTTGGCAATATAGTCGGTGTGGGACATGAAAACAGTGGTCTCTTCCGCTACATCGGAGAAAAGCACAGAGGACTTCTCCACATGGGTTTCCGTCTTTCCATATTCGCTGACAGGGGCGGTAGCCACCTCTCCTCCAAGCTCATAGGCAATGAGCTGTGCTCCATAGCAGAAGCCGAAAATGGGGATGCCCAGCTCGAAAATTTCCTTCCCGATATGCTGGCTTTCCTCTTTGTACACGGACTGAGGTCCCCCGGTGAAGATTATTCCCTTGGGATTTAACTCTTTAATCTTCTCTATACCAATGTCGGAACTGTAAACCTCTGCATAAACCCCTTCGTCTCTTACTCTCCGGGCAATCAACTGGTTGTACTGTCCACCAAAAATCCAAAACGAGAATCTTCTCATGATTCATGCTGTTTTCCCCTTTTCTTCTATTCGTCCAATTAAGTAAGCGGCTTTCGCTTACACAAAATCGAATTCATTATAGTTTATCTTTAATCTGTAAAGCAAGAGTCAGCAAGAAGATATTTAGCGATATTGAACTGATATTTTCAAACCGCCATTACTTCCGCCTAAGTACGGTTCTTTCCGCATATTTTCCAAAGAAATGGTAACCGGAACCGCCTTCACTGATGATGTCCAAAAGTTCATCTGCTTTCGTAACCTGAATACCGCCAAGCATTGTTACTCCCTTGGAAAAGAGGCAGTCGGGAAGCAAGCTTGCAGTGGGCCCTACTACTAGAATTTCCGCATCCTTTTTTGCCATAGCTAAAAGCTCCGGCAAAGTGTCATTTAAGATGGTAACTCCGGTAATCACGAGTAAATCTGCGTAAGGTACACATTCTCCTGCTCTCTCCGGAGGAAGATAATAAGGCATCTCCCGTTCTTTCAGGGTTCTGCTGTCCTTTTCCAAAATATGAAAATCCGCATTTTCCTGCATAAGCTTTCGAATCATGGGTACCAATGCTCCCACCACCACGGATTTATTATATTTTTTCACATCAATTTCATCAAATGCATCCGCACCGTAAAGAAGCTCATACTCCGGATGCGCAGTCTTTTTCCCCATACTAACGTGCTCAAGGAATTTAACGCCGCAATTCCCAGAGTTCTTCTTAGAATATTTTTCCGAAAAATATCCTCAAGATAGGCCTTAACCGCTCTTCCTTTAAGTTTTTCCGGAAAATGGCATAGCTTTCGCGGAGCTTGGACAACAAACCGCCTCCGGAATCTCTTTTACCGGCGTGAAACATAAGCCTCCATGCCCTGTAGAAAGCTTCCACACTGAGAAAAAGGTAGAAAACGGCCCTTTCCACAGTAATAGATTCCAAATCCACGCATTTTCAATTTCACGAATACATTCTTTTTAAGAAAAATATTGCTTCCCTCAATTTTCTGCAGATCTTTCATTGTACTGCTCCTTCAAAATGAATTTTCTGTCATTATAACATGATAAACTCATTAAAACCTTGCATTTTTATCAACTGACAAAATCTTTTACTCTATTGAAAGAAATCTTTACTCTATTGAAGCTAAATCGAAAGAAATGAGATTCTTTACAAATTCCGCATTTTTCCCGTAAAATAAAAGCTGTATATGGGACTTGACCGGTTTTCGACGGGGATGATGCAGCTTTAGAAGCTATCCGAAAGAAGTCGCGTTAAACTTCAAACTTAAAATTAAACGCTAACGATAATAGTTACGCATTAGCAGCTGCTGCTTCTGGCTACAACTTCTCTCACTCACAGGAGAAGATCCTGACCTCATTTATGTGGGAAACGACGCGTATGGTTTCCTCCCATGCTTGGGCGTATGTAGAGGATACCGGCTCATAAAGAGGTGCACAGCTTTTTATGAGTGGGGAATCTTGAAAGTGTACTATGATAGTAGAAGGAAAGGAATTTGTTTTTCGGACATGGGTTCGACTCCCATCAGGTCCACGATTAAAAACGCTAGGATTTCAGCAAGAATGGCTTGAAACCCTAGCGTTTTTACTTATTTTTGAAGCTTTTTCATGGAACCCGATTACACCAAAAAGTAGCTACTTTTCATAGCAAGCCGCCCACGAAACCGCCCACGCTTATTCCAAGTGTCGTCATTTATAAAGCATAGCATACTTGACTAACTTTTCCTTATCAGAACCCCACTTCCTTCAGCACTTCGTCCAGGGTATAAATCGTAATCCCTTCTCTGTAAGAACCCCGTGACTGTTCGGATTGTCCTCTTTCGAAGACTCCCGATCCGGATTTAAGTGATAGTAAAACTTTCCGTCCCGCTCCTTCTTCTCCGCAACAGGAAGGTGCGTATGTCCCTGCAAGAAGACATCGCCGTTCTTTCTTAGAGGAAAGCTTTCATGGGTATACACATGTCCGTGACTCATGAAAATGCTTCTACTTCCCAAGTCGAGAAGTGCATAATCTGCTATAATAGGAAAGTCCAGTACCATTTGATCCACTTCCGCGTCACAATTTCCTCACTGCAAGGATTTCATCCCTAAGAGATTCAGCATCGCAATAACTTCCTTTGCATAGTCCTTTCGGTAAATCATTTCGCGGACCGTGATAAAGGAGATCTCAAGGAGGAAAGTTTTCATACTCCCGCCTTGTATAATATCCAAAAGCTTCTGTATAACAGCCGAGCCGTAAGTCGCTCATAACAAAATACTTCATCTTACATCTTCTCCGAGCAGAGTCCAAATTACATGGATTGCATCGGTCAGGATTCTCCAAGTCAGTGCAAGGTGAGCAATATAGTTCTTCTTGCTTCCTTATTCTCTTCTCCAAGAATCTTTACATTGTGGTAGAAAGCATTGAGCTGTTTGCCAATGCATCAGATGTATCCGCAGATCTTATGCGGTGCGAGTTCCTTCCAAGCGTCATTCATTTCGTCGGCAAAATACGATAATCTGCTTCCTGAAGTGCGAGTAAAGAAGGCTCCTCATCGGACTGAATCTTGTAGTTCTTCCATAGTTCTTAATCCATGTTGCGGTATCTGCAGAGCCTCTCCGTTTGCCTCAGCGTATTTCCCGTAAGATAGAGGCAATACGCACGATGGTATAGAGGATATAGGACCGGTATTTCCTTCAAAAGCACTAAACTTTTTCAAGGTCGAAAATATAGTCCTTTGTAATCTGGTTGGAAAGATCACCGTACTTTTAAGGCTGCAAGAGCGATAACCTTTGCGGTTTCCTGTCTCTCTTCGCTCGTGAGTCCGGTATCCTTTCCTTCTTCCATACAGGGAAAGTACGGGAGTCCCGAATCTCGTCAATGAGCCTCCAAACGAAGCACCCCGCCATCTCTTGTCTTAAAGGGCTTTCCGTCCTTTCCGTTCATGGTTCCAAAGCCCATGAAGGTGAGCTTTGTTTTCCTTCGGAAGGAGTTCCGCCTTTCTTCCTACACGGAAGAAGGAGGTACTGTCAGCTCCTGACGGCTGTCCGCCACATAAAGATACTAGTTCTGCGGATAGAGTTTCTATCCATAATGGTTCCGAGGTCAGAGGTGGCATAAAGGCTTTACTCCGTCAGACTTTCTAAAAATCATACAGGAGGCAGTTCTTTCTTATCTTCTGGCTCTGCAATATCCACGACAAGAGCACCGTTCGAGCGATAGGAAAGTCCTTCTCTTCCAAAAATCTCAATGAGTCTTGAAATAAGACTCCGCATCGACTCACCTTCCAGATCTCAAAATGTACATCAAGAGCATCGATAGTTCTTCTTTAAGTCGGCAATGGAGGACCTTCATGATTTTCTCCCAAACCTTTGCTTCATACTTCCCGCCCTTCTGGAGTCTTACTGTATATCCTTTGCGCGGTTTGCGTATTCCTCGTTCTTTAAACTGCCGTCAGGATTTCTTCTCCTTGCCTTTCGCGGAAGCCATGGGATGATTTCCTCGAGTTCACCGATGGTGAAAATCTTTCTCAGCTCATCCTCTTTCTTCCAGTTCCCTGATGATGAGTCCTATCTGCAGACCGAAGTCACCAAAGGTGCACATCGCCCACAGCTTCATTTCCCATACGGATAGCGACGCTTTTAAAGCTTCTCCGATGGATGCGGAACGAGAGTGTCTCACGTGAAGGGCTTTGCTACATTTGCTCCGCCGTAGTCCACAAGAACCTTCTTTCCTTTCCTTCTGGGTCTAAAGCCGTTCTTCTCGTCCTCAGTCATCAGCTGCAATATTTGGCAAGAAATGCGGAGAAAGTGTCATATTCAAAAATCCGGGCTTACCACTTCCACTGTTTGAAAATAAAGGCACGGAAAGAGCCTTATCCCTCTAAATACTTCTGTACATCTTTCAGCAAGCTCAATCGGGTTCTTCTGATACTTCTTTTGCCTCGATTAAAGCACCGTTACTCTGATAGTCGCAGAGGTCGGACGATTGGAAATCGGACCTTTTCCCAGTTCTTTTTCATATCCGCAGACTCAAATGCAAGCTCTACAGCCCCTTTGTAAAATCTTCTTTACGCTTTCCATGTTCATCCTTTCTTTTTGCTAAATGAGTGCCTACATCCCTTGGACGACACTCGCACTACATCAATATAATTTTTTCTGCAATAATCGGAGGCCTGACTCTGAATACTTCCCCAGGTCTGAAAAACTTCCCTGTATATGTACGGAAAAAGACTTCCTGAATCGGAAGTCTCTTTCTTATCTAGACAAGACATCGTGCTCCTTGCGCAATGTTCTTATGCCTGCAAGGTATGCTCTGACTCATAGTCTCCTGTCTGTGGAGTGATAATCTTATCTCCGTATTTACAAACAAGGAACCTGAACCTCAACGCCTGTCTCTGCAGTACCGGCTTTGGTAGCACCTGTGAAGTATTGCCCTTAATACCGGGCTTCCGGTATGAAACGACTTCCAGGTAACCTTTCAGGAGACTACAGAAAAGACATTTCCTGATAGAAATAACTTTTAGCTCTTTCATTTTCTTTACAAACTTCATGGGTCAGCAATCTGCTCAGTGAGAGTGCAAATCTGCTCAAAGGTCTCATTGTTCATGAAGTTGTACATCTCTCGTCATCATCATAGAGGATGCCGCATCTCCTCGGTCAATTCTTGCTGCCGGGAACTTCTCGGTCGGACGGAAAATCTTGCTCGGTTTTCTACCCTGCCATTAATCACATTTCTTAACTTGGTTCGGACGAAAGCAGCCCCTTTACCCGGCTTAACATGCTGGAACTCTATAATCTGAACTACCTGTCCATCCATCTCGATGGTTATACCATTTCTGAAATCACCTGCAGAAATCATAAATCCTCTAAACTTCTTCACTTATGGGAAACCGCCATGAGGGCATAGTTCTACCCTAAACTCGCAGATCAATTTTAATATAAAAGTGAAAATGCACGTAAGCTTTTTCTTGAAAATAAGGCGTTTCAGTACCTTTATTCCTACGCTTCCTTTTTATAAATTTGAATTTTTGCGTATAATTTTTGAATACTGAAATCAAAGAAAAGGTTCAGCTTTCGATCGATCGCTTCGTTATTACGCTGAGAAAAAGATTCAATCTTGCTATACGATTGCTTTTCAAGAATCATGGAGGGAAAATATGGAATGGAAACACTTTACCTTTATCGGTTTAGGATTAATTGGAGGATCTTTGGCAAAGGCATAGGCTTATCCCTGATTCCCATATTTCCGTTCTCGATAAAGATGAACATTCTATACAGATTGCTCTTTTCGGAAGCTGTGGTAAATCAAGAGCTAAAAAGCCTGAAAAGAAATAGAAAAAGATACGGATCTCCTCTTTTTATATGCTCCTGTAGAGCAGAACCGAACCTTTTAAAGGAACTTAAGACTCTGCTTTCTCTCCTTTATCTTATCGGATGTCGGTTCACTGCAAAACCGCCATCATGAAGGAAAGCGGAAGAACTGGGACTTTCTTCCCGATTTATGAGGCGCGGCATCCCATGGCCGGTGCGGAAGTTTCAGCTATCAGGCCTCCGATTCTCTTCTCTTGGAAAATGCTTATTATCTGCTTACACCAGGAAAAAGGCTTTCCTGAAACACTAACTGAAAAATGCAGACTCCTCTCCTCTATCGGAAGCATTCCTTTGTCATGAGTCGGAAGAACATGATAAATCTGCAGCTCGCGTAAGTCATCTTCCGCATCTGCTTGCTCAAAGTCTTGTGAAAGCTTTTTAAAGGAGGAAGACGAAAAAGGGCACAATGAAAAAGCTTGCGTGCCGGCGGCTTTTAAAGACATCAGTCGTATTGCCTCCTCTTCTCCCATCATGTGGCAGCAAAGTCTGCCTAAGCAACAAAGGCACCCTTATAGACATGATTGAGGATTACATTACTTTGTTGGAAGCATCAAGACTTCTATAAAAAGAAGAGCCTCATGCTGTTATGGAGCTCTTCCAAGAATCCGGTGAATGTCGAATTCAATGGACAGTTCCGCGCAGGACTCATCCAAAGTGAATATACTATTTCTTCATGTGCAGGATCACTGGTGCCATTTCCATCATTTTCGACTATCCTTGCCTAATATGGTAAGCATTCGGAACATCGGCATCAACCATAACGAGAAAAGGAGAAGGCGCTTACAGCTCTCCTTCTATACGGGTGAGACTGTGAAGATGGCAAAGAAACTCCTTCATAAGTACGGATTTCAATTTAGACTTACAAGAAAAACCAAGCACATCACAAATTTTTCATTTTATCGTAGACTCATCTACACTTATGCTGTTACACTGCTGGCTTTTCTTAGCCCCTTTGTTCGTGACTCAAAAAGACATGCGTTGCCTTATAGATTTTTTCTTGATATAGGAATTGTTCATGGTGTAAAGGTGCCGTCAACTTCGTGGGTAACTAAATCCACAGTCGGTCTACGGCGTAAGCGATTCCCGCGTCTCGCATAGCAACAGGATTATCCTCATATTTTTCCAAGATTCTCTGGAACTCTTCGGTACATGTTACCCCACAGAGGCTAGCCATCCTTTTGAACCTGTCTTTTGTGATAACGGGCATAATCCCCGCCCTCAATCGGAACATTGATTCCCGCTAAGGCACAACGCTCTTGGAAGATGTAGAAGTGCTTGTTTCAGAAAAGCTGCGAAATCAGTGATTCACACCTGCATCCACCTTGTTTTTAAGTTCGGATATCTTCACCTTTATCCGGACTCTCAAGGTGTCCTTCCGGGTAGCAGGCCGCGGAAATATTGAAATCCCGTGTTCTCTCAAGAAAGCAATCAGGTCGGAAGCATATCGAAAAATCTCCTCGGTTTCTTTCTCCTCGGGAATATCTCCTCAATGCCAAAATGTTTTCAATTCCGGCAGCCTTTCAGCTCCTCGATTTTTCCAGTACATCCTTCTTACTCTGATTTACACAGGAAAATGTACTACGCTCGGCACATGGCAGATATCATTGATATGCTCTGCAATGGGGACGAGTACTCATTATTCTTTCCGCCTCCTGCTCATGGGTTACGGAAATGAAATCCGGTCTTAAGTCCCGAAGATTATATAAGGTGTCATAAATTGTCTCGATGGAAGCATTCCTCTGAGGTGGAAACACCTCAAAGGAAAACACCGTTTTATCTTGAAATAAATCAACAATACTCATTTCTTAATTCCTTTGCCGCCTGAACAAGGTTTTTCAAACTTGCCAGGGTCTCTTCTCTTCCTCTGGTCTTTAAACCGCAGTCCGGATTGACCCATAACTTCTCTTTTCTATCTTCTTCAGCATCTTTCCAACGCTTCCTAATCTCTTCAACGGAAGGGACTCTCGGGAGTGAATGTCGTATACTCGGTCCAACCTCTGTACGGAAATGGTCTCTCTTAGGAGTCCAAAATCTGCAGGTCGGAGCGGGAAGCCTCGAAGGAAATAACATCTGCATCCATGTTGTCGATTGCAGGGATAATGTCAGTGAACTCGCTATAACACTTATGCTGAGTGTGAATCTGTGTATTGCCTGACAGCCACTGTGTACCAGACGGAAGGCGGAATTGCCCAGTCTAGGGTACTCGCTGTACCAATCGGACTTACGAAGAGGTGAATTTCTCTTAAAAGCCCTTCATCAACCCTGGATAATCTTGATGCCGTTCTTCTGTAGTCCAAAACCTCATCTCGAATGGCCAGGCAATCTGCTTGGTGCTTTCCGCAATGCTGATATCTTCTCTCAGGACCAGTTTACAGATGGTTACCGGTCCTGTCGGCATTCCAGCTCATGGGGCGCTTAGTTAAGCTCTGTGCGTAAGTAGACCATTCTACCGTCATAGCGGAAAGATCTGCACTATCTCCCCAGATGATGACGGCTTTTACAACGGGTTCCGTAGGACTGCACCCAAGCCTTTTTCGGTAAATAGAAGCCGCTTAAGAGCTCTCAAAGTACTCCACCATGTCGTTTCTTTCGAACTCACCATCACCAGGACATCAAGGTCCAAGTCTTCCTGAATCTTACCATTCGGCAATCTTTTTTCTCTGTTGAAAGCAACGTACTTTCTTTTGTCTTCTCGCCCTTCTTAAAAGACATTTCTGTTCTGACGAACATCCGCGCTCTGCGGGAAGGAACCGATTGTCGTTGTCGGAAGGAGGAAGGTCAAACTCTTCTTTGAATCTTTTCTCTCTCGGAAAAGGCGGGAAGTCTGTATAATCTGCATCTGCACGTCGCTGCACAACGCTCCTTCTGTACTACTGTTCGGTCTTACTGCAGAAGCAAAGAGGGCTTTATTTTCCTCTAATACGCTTGCCTCCGCGTTTCGCTTAATACCTTCTTTAAACTAAAAAGCTCTGAAAGCTTTTTCACCGCAAAAGCTGAAATGTCTCTTTACTTCATGGAGAGCTTATTTTCCTTCTAAAGTATAGGAACATGAAGCAGGACAGGAAGATGCCAAAGCACTGCGAAATACCCTTTTAGCCTCCAAATCCTTTTACTTGCTCTATGGTCTTCCTCGTAATGGTTTCTCCACAGATATTCTTTCCGTTTGCAGTCCTGCAAAAAGGAGCTTATCTTCGGGAAGCCCTTAGCTAACAGATTCTTTGTTTCTTTTTCCTTCGAGGAAGTCTAAACCGATACCGTCGAAGGAAGGGCCAAAATGCAATCATAAGCATCTCTTACATCCCCAAAATAGGGTCTGCAACAAAACCTTAGTCTCGCCCTTTCGCAGAAAGAATCTCCTGATATAAAAGCAGTGAAAAAGCGCAGATCTTCCTTATCCAAGTCTCTCTACAAGGTAAAGCTTCATCAAAAGCCACACTTCGCACGAGAGACATAAACTTTTCACATAAGCCTTTGGTACGCGGATACCGCCTGATGCAGGAAATCTTTCTCCGTCTTCTTCGTCATAGCAGGAAGGAGCTTTAATAAGGTAAATGGTCCAATTACCACAGGTTTAGTCTCTACTCCTAAGGCCTTCGCTTCTTCGTACTCCTTAAAGGGCTTATCACCCGCAAGGAAATCTCATCCTATCGGAAATCTCCGCCACCATGTAGTGATAGTTCGGCATTGAACCATTTCTTCATGGCAAGTGCCTTCACATCTCAGCCGGTCCCCTATAGCCTCTAGCCATTGCAAGTATTTTTCCAATGGACTTGAGGACAGCTCTCTGTAACGCTCCCGGGATGATGTTAAAAGAACGGCTGCATCCAAAAAGTTATCATAAAAAGAAAAATCGTTGGAAGGAATAAAATCCACTTCCTTCTCCTGCATCTTCAGCCACTGCTTTTTACGAATGTCTTTGCAAGAGCCTCTAATTCCTGCTCGGATACCAAGCCCTCAAAAACTTCTCTGTTGCGAATTTGAGTTCTCTTAACTCTCCCACTCTTGGGAAGCCGATAACTGATGTTTGCATAAATATTTTCTCCTTACTTTTTCCTTTTGGTTTTACTCTTACTTTTTAACTGCTCATAGAATATTTCCGAAAGAGCCGTGGGATATTTTTATCCCTAGTTTCTGAGACTGGATATAGGATGAGCGCAAAGAGCCTTCCTTTGAAAAATACAAAACAGGACTTAGTTTATAGTTTTGAACTATATCCAAGTCCTCTTAATTATCCTTAGTTTTTTCCTTAGTTTTTTTCCTTAGTTTTTTCCTTAGTCTTACATTTCAAACTAAAAACGATGTCCTCCACCACCTGAAGAAAATCCTCCACCGGATCTTCCACCTCCGGAGAATCCGCTCCAGATCGCCCTCCTCTTCTGCTACTGCTTGAACTAAGTCGGACTTTTGTTTGATTCGTCATAATAACCTCTCGATTACCGAGTATCATATTCGGACGAAGGGCTCCAAGAACCGCTTTGGACCCTGCCCGATTTTGCTTCCAGGTCATAAGGAGCATGGTAAAGTTAAAGAGAAGTCCAAAAAGATAGCTAGGGAAAAATTACTGATCCAGCGCATCAGGGTCGCCACAAAGCGTCCCTCCATCTTTGCCTTTACTTGTGAAAATGCCACTGCAGCCGTCCTGTAGTAATCGCCATTGAGCAAAGACATAGACATTGTCCGTAATGCTATTTGCTACATCAGAGGAAATGGTTCTATAAAAATGCACCGCCGCTCTGGATTCGAATCTCTCTATTTTCGTATCAATAAAGAAAATCAGACCGCTCTTTTCCATAAAATACTGCGTTGTAAAAATCACGAATCGTAGTAGCTGCACTATACTCTCCTCTTCCGGAGAAAGAGGCACATTGCTGCACTGCGTTAAGGGAACCAGCTCAAGCAGATTCTCTTCTGCTGCTGCTTAGCAAGTCTTCTGCATCGTCAATATAAGCGGAATAGCCCGTGTCCGAATTTTTGATAAACTGGCGAGGATAAAAAGCGGATTGATCCAATGCATAGCTCTTTTCCTATCATAAAAGTGACTGATACAGAAAGCAAGAAGCAGAGCTTTAAAAATACTATTTTTCATCATCCTCCTTCTTCTCATCAGGGGATGGAACGTGTCGATAAAAGGTTGAACTTCTTAATCATTCGTCTTAGAGAAAAGATGAAAGCCACCGCAGATAAGACTGCTGCAATATAGTAGTACTCATCTCTGACCGGATGCCAGAATAAAATCAACACGGAAATAATAAATTGCAAGTAATAGCGAAAAGTCCCGCTCTGCTCTGTATTGTTTTCTTCTTCCTGTCGTTTATTCTCTGCTAGTAACGCCTCCTATCTCACCCGAGATCTTATGTAGTTGAACCTGAGATGGATCAGAAAAACCGAAAGAACGAGGGTGATTATGGGTAAAGTCTCTGCAGAAATTTGGAAAAGCAGGTTTAGAACCAAGAAAATAGGAATCGTAATCAACAAAAGAACTTTTGTGATTTCTTTTTCGTCAATAGGGATATCACAGCACCTTTCCCGTCTCTCGATTAGCTAATGGCATGGAAATGATCCTTCTTTTACAGCTTTAAAACCATGGGGACATTCCTCTATCAACGGTCATTTCATGATGAAGACAACTTGCATCGAGACTTTCCTTGGACTTTAATATCCGGTCTATGAAAACCATTTGGTCCAGGGAATTGTCCTTTCCATCTCTTCTCCCAGCATGGAAAAAGCTTCCTTCTCATAGGTTTTGGACTCATCCGCTATTTCACTATAAAAAGCCAAGAGATAATTGGGGAGAAAAGTCCTTCATTTTCTCTTTCGAAACAGAGCAATAACTCCCGGCTATGTCATCATCACAACGAAAGCATCAAAGATTCCTTACGTCCCCCTGCAGGTTACCACTAGTGTTGTAATCCTCATGAATGGCATAATTTCCATGTGTAATTTCTGTCTCCTTTTAAACTCAAAATCTCCATTAAACTCACTAACTATAAAGCCAATAGGGAAGATAAAATCACCACAAAGCGGTCAAGGTAGGCGGATCCTCCAAGTCCTTTTTGTCTATAGTAAAAGGATCGAATCTTTGCAGATAGAGTCTTTGCATCCTTCAGAAATTTGAAAAGGATAATCTTGGCTTTTCCGCTTCCTATGCCGACTGTTAAAACCACTGCCGAACCGTATGCACAAAAACCGGTCACGGACCGTTGAAAGCTCTCTATTTTCCGCACCACGGTTCGGACAGGTAAAACCTTCGTGCCCTCTTGCTCGACTTTCCGAGTTCTATTATAAGTTGCCGGATCAAAATGCGTTTTACAGTTCACGCATTCAGATCTTGACTGTCTATAAATCGTGCTTCTCGCAATTTGAACAATAAGCGCCACAGGCTTTCCTTTCTAAATCTTCGAGTTCTCTGTTTAACATTTCATGTCTTTCCAGGCCATTAGAAACCATGGTAATCGGTACTTCAGCTCACTTTCATCAAAGTCAATATAATCGCCTTACACTCGCTTGGTAATTCCTCCTGGACTTTCGGATTCCGCGAATATCCCGCAGTGCACAGCCCGCCAGAACCGGTACCTGCCACGGCAGCGCTTACGAGCAGGAGTAACGGGAAAGTCAGCGCTTCCTTTCCGCGTCCAAATCGATCTCATAAAGCGGTGCGACAGGTTTCTGCCTAAGTGGCACTAAAAGGATCCAGTACACTGCGTTAAGAGGCTACCTCGGTTGCTGCCTACCAGCTTACAGCGTAACGGGGACGCTTCGCATCGCCTACCGGCCGACTCTTCTCGGACGACCCTGTTGTTCGCCATATTGCTCTTGTCTCTCCTCCGCGCTTTCTGAGCTCCTCCACGCTTCGTCTCCAAAGGTTACTGACCGACTCTCCGCTCCTACGGCGGAAGAATATGCCTTAGTTTACAGACCACCACTGCTGGTGGCAGCAAGTTGAATTCCCGCTCCCACCAGCGGCGCGAAGGAAAGCCAAAGTATGGCTGCGAAGTGACGCATCGGGTAAATGCCGTGATCGGTATCCTTCATCGTTCGAGCTGATCCTACAAGGAAGTTTTCTTCCTTGACGGTGCCTTTCTGAGAGAGAGAGGTATCACCAAAGGAATAGAGGACAGATCTGCTCCTCTCTCTTTCTTCAGCTCTTGAGGCGTAAGCATAAATCAAGCTACTTCCGCCAAAGACTCTCCAAGGCGACATTTTCATCTCCAAAATCTTCTTCAACGCTCTCTCTAAAATATCATCGTAATACAGCTCGTTGTTGCAGACCGATTTTCGCATACTTATCGGAAAAGCGGAGGCCGAAATACCGGACTTAGTTGATGCGTAGCTCTCCCAGTCTGTGCTTCCTTCCTCATGCCCTATGAAATATGATGAGGGCATCAAGACCATGTACGGTCAGGTATAAATCTTCAGAGTCAGTTGCGGCTTCCTCTGGCTGTACGACTCCTTTGCGAACTTCCTGAATATCGAGTATTTTCACCGTTTCCCCCAGAATAGAAAGTCGCAGCTTCGGATAACGCACTCGCGGAAAGAAGATGCAGAGAAAATCTGCATATTCGTTAATGATTAGTGTATGCGCCTGCATTGCTGCGCCTCCTTGAAACCTGCCTTACGACATCCGCTTTTCCGCAAGATAATCCGTGATTTTTCCTTTCAGCTTCATCTCCCCAGTTTGCTCCGACAATTTGCTTGTACCCTCGATTTTCCCCCTTTCAACTTTCAGAACGTATTATTCTTTTCAGAACGGTATAAGTTCTTGTCCCTATTATGTCCTTACACTGTTATAAAACGTCTTTTAGTCCTCAAAAGGATGCCTTAACAAAAACTATTATTGACTCCTTTTCCAAAAACTCATATCTCACTGTTCCTTCTGGGTAAGATTGGTCCTGCTACTGCAAAACATAAAAAGCGTAGGAACAATCTCATAGCTGAAAGAGATGAGCAGAGGGCTCGTCTTACGCGCCTGTAGAAGGCGAGGTATAAAGATGAGCAAAGTCCAGCCAAAATGGAATGACCAATACTACTCTGTAATCTTCTTTCTTTGCTTTCCTCCATTTTCCTTTGTTGCTTTGTTGCCTTGACTTTGTGCAACTTTCCTCAACTTTATTATCTTTTAACTTTATTGCTCTTGTATGTGCCGCGATTACTGAATGACTCTTTTCTGTGACTTGATTTCTGAGTCCAGTAATTCCTGTTCTTTCATTCTAACGTCATTTAAAATGCAATCTCACTGATAAATTAGGCTCTTCTTTTATTTTCCTCTAAAATAGGCTAAGATGAATATTGCTCGATAAATTCCTCCACTTGTTCCCTTTGCGTCCCGATATACAGCTCCCTCATAGGTCTGTATCTTCTTCTGTAAAGCGGAAAGCATCATCTTCTGAATTCTTTCCAGAGTCATTCTCAGCCCTCTTCCTTACTCTCTTTCCAGCGCTCTGCATGGGTGCTATGCGGATTCCTGTCGTGGCTCACGCCTGTCGCCCTTTCTCACGCGTCCATCAGGATATTTTGCGTGCCGCAGGAGCAGTTCACTGTTACCGTAGTGCTTTTCAATCATCTTGAGGATGAGACCACGCAGTTTCTACGACATTATAATATAAATCAAGTAGCCGTCACAAGGCAGAAAGAACTTCCAGAACAGAGAAGATCTCTTGTTTGCCGAAAGGTCGTCCAGTGTTCTTTTTCAAACCACTGCGTGGATGCGGTAATGCTGGAGTTCGCGTTCCGAAGGAAATGAAGTTTCGAGAGATGCCGCCGCCGCTCCACGTCAGTTTCTCTTATAAGCCATGGCATCGATTCCATATCTGACTGTGCTTCTCAAAAGGGTTCTTCCACCTCTTTTAAATGCTGTATGCTGTAGGTCATTTGAGAACTGTGTGTGCGGACTGTGCAATGGCGGAGAGCACCGGAAAAGCACTCTCGCGTCCTGCTTGCAGGAATGGGTCTGTCCCGATGCCGGATGAAACTTTGGAAAATCCATTTTCTTTGCTATCTTACGATCCAGCTCCTTGCACTTTCGTGGTCTCCTTCAAAGTTCCGGAGAGAAGCTTTGTTTCCGGTGGTCACTACAACCTAAAAGCTCTAGGCGATACGACCCTCTTCTGTTCACAAAGTCTGAGGAATATAAAGTCGTGAAGCCAAGACTTTGCCACCTCTTTCCGAGGTGTTACGGTCTTGCGCCGCTTCGAAAAATGCGATGTATCCGAGCAGAGTAGCGCCTATATTTTCGTCGCAAAGTCGGAGAGCACATTCGCCACGTTGAGACTTCTTTCAACGAATCCAGCCGTAATCCTCTCGCATCAGCCAGGTAAGTCGGTATTGTCTCCCTGCATAGCGGGAAGTCGCTCCGAGATGAATAATTCACGCTTTGCTGGACACGCTGAAGACCGTGAGGCATAAACATGAGCTCATCACATCGTGTCGAGACCCTCTTTTCCCCTTTCGTTTTCGCTAGCTACATGTAGTGTGATATCGCATTTTCCCAGTTCTTTAATCTGCTCCTCCGTTGTCGGGAAGTCCAGCTCCTTCTCCACTTTCCATAAAGAGTGATCAGGCGCTCACCAGGTTTTAAACTTAAAGCTCGGAGAAAATCTTCCTGCATCTCAGACGCATAATCTGCCGGATAGCGGACTTTCATAAAGCTGAAACCTTCCGCCCTCTCCTTTCTATATGTGGGCAGTAAACCATCCCTTTCTTACCAGCTCGAGTGGGGCTTTGGCTAGCTGATGCAAAGCATGTCCTTATTACATATTTCAGTTAAATCGTCTGTTCTTTACAGATATGCCAGCCTAATGCTCATGGAAGCTTCTTGTCGACAGAGACCGCGCCCATATCATATCTTCCCGGAGAAAACTTTATCTTGGAAGGAAAATGCCGCATGTGATTACTGCACCCTTTGCAAGATTTTTCGACATAGGCGCGATGTGCTCAATTTTACATCTCGCATCTTCTCGGCGAAGATATCTCGTGATTCAGGTGTTTCTTTTCCCTCTTAAGGAGAACTGCAGTTCCTGCCTCTCTCTGGCTGATGCCTTTCTTCTCCTATCATGGATACCTTGTTCAGTGCTTCACGATTCCCTCTTCAACTTGCTTTTCCAGCATAAGTGCGTTTCCTTTCTCGTATCTCCTTCTGTGGTGCGCTTCCCCAATTTCAGCATCGAGCCTTCCTATCTACGACTTTGCTGCGACGATACAGATAAAAGCTCCTCCTAAGGGTTGCGCACTAGAGACATGCATGACCGGACTCGAAATAGGGATGTGTTTGGATGCCTCCTCTCTCTTCTTCTCTTTGCTCTCAGGAAGGTCCCGTTGTACACATATCCACACAGGCCTATGCTTTTCTCCTGCCATAGTCAAAGTCTGTCCAGCACTTCTCCAACAGGAAAAATCAATAGTACATCAAAATCCTCTTCCATAGCAGTATCTTGATAAAGCGGAAAACCAAAATCCTTTGTATTACACTTGGCAGCCTACTCGGAGTATTGACACAATCCTTCGTATTTTACCCACATCTATAACATTTCATCCCATAACTACCCGGATGCACCATGTAGTATCTTCCATGTCCCTCTCACTACTCCTATAAAAGAGCTACGCGAAAATCCCTCATCTCTAAAGGTTTCTCTTCTTTCGCAAACGCCACTACCTATTTCAAAATACTCGTATGAGATCATTTCTTCTTTTAAAGAACTTCCTATGTTTCTTTTCCGACATTTCTGTCCAGGGGCAGACAGAAGCACGATCCAACATTCTTTCACTATAGAGAGTTCACTGACCGCCTTTGCAGAATAGAGATTCTGCCACTAAATCAAAACTTGTGAATTAACGGTAGTAGCCCGCAGTTGTTCTTTCTTGCAACTTCTATATCTCCGGAAAACCACTTTGCAGATTTCATGCGTTTCCTTCTGGTGCCACATTCGAGTAAAAACGGAAATAACGCGACTCACGCCGGCTGCAGGAATCGGAAGAATCAAAGCCGTCACTCTCTCGCCAGGCAGAAATCCTCATCCACTATGCGCGGCCAGGTCCAAGGCCAGCACCGACATCTCATCCTGCATCACACACCAATAATATTTTTCCACATCATGATCCGATGCCCATCGCCATCGTTTGGCCTCGATACTCACGCCTGTTCTTCGGAACGGTGTAGGAAATGGCGGGAATGTTACGAACTCCTGTTCTGCGATGCTGATGGAAAGTCCATTTTGGTTTGGCACGTCTGCCAGCCACCGGTGTAACCAAAGAAGACCGTCGCTCTCAACTACTGCCGCCTTCTTGGAAAGGTAAATAGCTTGGAGATCCGTACGGACGTTACGGTCACCGTACTGCGCAAGATACGGTCTGTTTACAACTTTCTGCGGTATGAGGCAACTAACTGCTATATGCTCTCTTCCGTTAGTATTTGCCCGCTTCTCCTGCGTTCCCACAGAAGATAATCGCATCCGTGTCGCCAGAATCTGCTCTTCTATAATTGGCTCAAAACTTTCAGAATTGACCCGTTTCTATCCTCGTACGCCCACAGTAACCAGCGCAACTCCCTTGCTCATCACGTAAACCACCTAACTCACCTCGCCTGCGTCTGTGTCCGTCGTCTGCTCTCGCGCTATCTTACTCTTGATGAGCTCTGTTTCCGCCGACGACCGACCCTGTCTTACTGTCTGTATTAAAACCGGCGCGCTTTTCTTGCCATGGATCAGAATCTTCTGCGGATGCGCAGATTCTCGTGACTGCTAAGCTCATCCGTATCAATAAAGGTCAGCCACCTGCTCTAACGTACATAATGTGCTTTCGGAACCAACTTTAATATTGCACTCATCAGGAGCTGGAGGTTCTCGTCTGTGCTCAAAGGTGCTTTAATGTCTTACAAACATTTAACTCGTATCACTCCGACTTCGGCTCTGTCCGATAACCATGCCGCTATGAACCTTTCTCCCGGTCGATAAAAGCGTACTCTCGTTCTGTGCGAAAGACCATGGAGTCACCGCCTCGCCTTGCTCAAAAGGCCGATTCAGGAGCCCTGCGACGGTGGTGGGGTCTCCTCGTAATCAGCACTCAGCCTTCAAATTCCATGTAAGATTCCATTTCTTTATGTCATCGGTTGCGGAACTCCTCTCGGTAACCGGTGAGGTCCGCGAAGATTTTCAAACTCAAGTCTTGTATGCGGATGCCATGAGGACTCTCATCGTTTAAAGGTACCCTTTCTCTGGAGTTGATTTCTGTCTTGCGCGCGCCGAGTAGCCTCTTCGGAACATCAATGTATCGGCAATCTCCATCGGCTCCAGCTGTGCCTGACTCGTCCGTCTTATAAATAACCTCACGCCTCGAGCGCTATAGATTCAAAACCCTCTCTCCCGCCTTAGTCTCTGCACACGGAAGGTGCAGCTCTCCGCGTCCGGAAAGCCTTACAGTCCGCGGACTCAGTCTCTTCTGCATGCGAGAGAACACGTCTGTATTCAGCTCTCTAAGCCTGTCTCGGATATGGCGGGAGTCCTAAACTTCCCTCCGTTCCAGCAAGCAGGGAATCGCTCATTGACGCTGTGAAGTCCCTTGGAAATCGTCGGCTCCAGTCTTCGAAAGGAAACTGGGCAAGTTAACTCCTCCGTACCAAATCCATGCCTCCCACATGAAGGTCTTCATACCGGATGCTGCACGTGTATCTCTCGAGAAGGAAGCTTCTCTTCACATCCACTCTCTTTAAGCCGTCAGGAAATAAAAGCTTCGTGATACGATACTTTCTTTCGCGCCATCCGGGTTATGATGATTCACCACCAAAGGCGTCTGATTTGCCTTGATTTTCCGTTCTCCCTGCCACGATTCCGGTTACCGCCACCAAACTCATTTGCCAATCAATCGTGGAAACGAGCTGCGTTTTCCCTCATCGGGTCTCCTCCGGTGCCGGAATAAAGTCGATGATGCTCTCAAAAAGCGGTTTCTACCTCCACATCCGGATCTTTCGATTTCTTTTTGTAGCATAGCCGTTCTTGGAGCAGAGAAAACGGACAGTCAGCGACTGCTCATCGCAGGCACTGTTAAGTCGAGCATCAGTTCCCAAAAGCCTCGTCCACTACATCGGTGGGGGCGAGCACTGCGCAGCTTATCAATCGCGGCCCGGCTACGGCATCAGAGAACAGAGGAGACGAGAGCTCTGAAGCTCTCTGCAATACAAAACGGGTTTGCGGCATCGGTCCTTCAAAGGCATCAACAATAATATGGCGCATCCACCATAAAATTCTCTTCCAACTTCTCATACCCAGAATCCGCGTGATCAAAGGTGTATCGACAATATTAATCTTTACCCGTACGCAGCTTTTCTGCAGTGTTCTTCGCTAAAATCGTGATACCTGCTTTTCCCGTTCAATCAGGTTTGAATCGTACACGAGCGCCGATGTCCTGGTTGTCACGAGATACACCGGACTGCTTTAGCTCACATCTACAAAAGTTGAGATCTTGCCACTTGGTCAGCACTTGGGCAATAATGCGCTCCATTACGAGACATCCATCTCTCTTCTTTAACGCTGAGATTTTCATACTTTACTGAACCTAAATCAGTATGCTGAAAGCTTCTAAAATTATGCTTTGTTGCTTTCGCTTTAACTTATCAAGTACTTGCACCGGCATGTACTGGGAAACCATCCGTCTATACTCTCGAATCTGCTTTTCAAAATCCGAGTATTTCTCTTCCTTTACCGTATTTGAGACTGCATTTCCGTGATTGCTTTATCTAAAATAAAATTCTCGCTGCTCCACGCTAAAGCCGTTCTGTCGAAAGAGAGTATGAGGATCTGCGGTTTCCAGCTCTCTGCCTCTATCACGTTCCATCGCCTGTATCCAATGCGTTTTGCTTGCGCATCAGGTAGGCGCAGGAAAGGTCCTCCCGTACTGCAGTGTTCATAAAAGAAATTCTGCTTACCACAAGAGCGCATTTTTCAGCTTCGAGTCCTTCCATTCTTTTGCAAAATATAGGCGTGCTGGCGGTCTTTGCAGGCTCTCCGTCATCGCTCTGCTTCTTATGCTCTGAACGATTCCTTCCCTCTCTTCCAGAAAGATATAGGCATATGCAGTGTGCTCTTAGCTTCTCTGTATTTTTCTTGCACCTCTTCAAGATAGTGCTCTACATCCTCTTCTTTTCCATGACGGAAGAAGCCCGGCCTCAAAATCGGACTTTTCACTTCTATCTCTCCAAAGCATTCATTAATAAACCCGTTTTCACCTCTAACGTTTGATGGAAAAATAACTATGAGGTCCTGTTCTAGCTTCTCTCTTTTATTAGTTGAGAGGACCTTTCTTTATTCGAGGTCCCTGTTCCCAGGAAATGATGACTCTTCCCGTTCCTCAAGTTTTCTCTCTTCATCGCCGCCTTCTTCATCTCTGTCTGCCTTCCAGGCTGATAGCGATAGTAATGGTCAGCCATGATCAAATCTCTTGGAGTTCTCCGGAACAAAGCATAGCCTCCCAAAGAGGTATGAGTAGTCACACTTTCTTTCAGGTGCACGTGCACTCTTGCAAAACTCTGTGTCACTGCACGCTTCCTCTGTAGTCATTGTAACAGCCGGAAGTTGCTGCAGGAAGTCCCGGACTTTCAGGCAGACCTTCTCTCTTCCCACCGTGCTATCTGGTTTTCAGAGCCGATATCGGCCTTTCCTTCATGAGTCTTTGCCATGATTTTCCGCCAAATATGTATCCTTATGGGCTCAGTTCTCCGTTATATCTCACTATGCATCCTTTCAGACCTGGTTTTCATCACATACGGGCTCACGGCGAGGCCAGTGTGCTAAACCAAAACCGACAAGCCAGATATCTCTGTTGACTGACATTGTTTCCGGATTTTCAACGTGCAGCTCATGTGCAAATCAAAATGAGCTCTTGTGGGTTGAGGCCCCACGCACGCATCGATGCGCTTGCCTTGTGGTTCCATAGATTCCCGCATTGCATCCGTGAGGAAGGTATGCCGGTAGCTCTTTCTTCTTAACCTGCTGTCGCCTCATCACTCTGGTATCGGTAGATGGCTGCTGCCGTTCTGGTCTATGATTTTAGAAAAGAGCTTCGCCTTTTGTATCCTCCATTATGCGTTCCCATATGCCTGCGTCAATTCAGGTTGACTTGCCGCGCGTCAATCAGCGCCAACGCGGCGCATTACTATTCATCCTGCTCGCAAAGTAAATGCTCTTGAGATTCTGCATTACTGATAGCCACCGCTCCGGTTTGCGTTTCGCAGGCAAACGCTCGCGCAACGATGTGAGGGTATACTGCGCCACCGTCCCAGATAGCTCAGGAGGCAAGATATCCACGCAGTTACCAGTTCTTGAAAAGTCTCCGACTGTGCTCTGGATCGCCAGTAGGTAGAAGCAGAGGTTGCACCACGTAGAGATCAATTGCCGGAGCCTTAGGAACACCATGACCTTAAAGGTGGATCCGGGCTGAGCGAGCATTCGATGTTTCGATACACGGTTTCAAGTCTTCCTCTGCTTTCTCGCCTCTTCCTCGTCCAAAGCCAGGACTCCACCACTGGCGGATCCAGTAAGACAAAGGCCTGGGGCTCCAAAACATGATCTATCGTTTCTCCGAGAATGCAGTCGGTGGTGTCGATCGTAACCTTACGCTAACAAATTCGTCTATTCTTTATGTTGCCTACAGTCACTTAGAATTGTAGGCCAGGTAAAACCGATGCTTTTCCTTCATTTTAAATAATATTTTGCAATATCCTTCACTGAAATTGACGATACCGCCGTCTTTGTGTTGTATGGTATAGCGCCAGAGTGATCGAGAGTATTTTGCCGATTATCGTGATTCTCCGGGACCATTAGTTCTTTATCCACAATCGCCTGCCAAATCCGGGTCCTGGTTGGCGTAAATCGTTAAGCCGCCGGAATCCGCCAGCTTTGTCGCATCTTCTTTAGAGTAGTTGAGCCTTTCCGTCAAAAGCATCCACTACCTGCTCCCGTCAGTTCGTCGGTGTAATACGAATACGGTTTATCTTCTCCGCTGGTCGAGAATTCACTGCAGTCTGTGATTCTCTCGCCATCACCCAGGATCACGCCAGGGCTTCATTATGGCGAGTTTTCATCGATATAGCCTTGCTTCGCATATTTTGAGCTAGCACCGTCTTGCAGCATTTTTATCCGGATGCGTAATCGGGTTTAAAGCCCGGAAGATTCTTAGTAGTAAGCAGCAGTGCCGTTGATTCGAAAAGACTAAGTGCTTTACTCTTTATTAAAATAACGTCTTGCCTGCAACCTTCACTCCAAGCGTCAGTTTGCCCAGATTAATAGTGTGCAAGTACTCGGTCAGAATGCTGATCTGCGCTCTTCTCTAGTCGGGCTGAGTCCTCCAGGTTTCAGCCATGGTACTGCTCTGAAACTGCCGAACATGCTGCCAAATTTTCCCCTCGTAGAGGCCTCCACCGAAAAGCATTGTTTTTACCGAAGCTGCTGCGTAATGGTCGTCGATCCTCCTCCAGCGAACTGTCGCGATACGACGAGCTCTGTCACGCGTAATGGACGGAAATCGATTGCGTTAGCAATGACTCCAACAACGCTCTGTCCTCAATCACCAGCAAAAGCATTAATCAGGTCAACTTCGGCTCTCATACATTGCCTCTCTATTCGAGGCTTCACTTCCGTGACAAAGTCGACATCAAATTTCACCTTTTATGCAATGGCTCTTTCGTGACTTGTAGGCAGTCAAGTCCCATGAATTTTTGAATATGGGGTGCCAGTCCGAAATCTGTGAACATGCCACTAAGAAAAAGATACACCTAAAGAGCAAAAGCGAAGCTGCAGAGCAAGAACAGGATTACGTTTTTACGATTCCCGTAAAGCCTGGCCTGTATTCGACGTCACTTGCACTCGACTCATATAAACGATTCTCTGCTGTATTTGTGAACTTCATTCTTACGTCCCTTGGTATGCAAAGTCCAAATTTACACATACCATTCTCTCCATAAGCCTGGCTCTCCTGCCGTATACTCTTAGCGCATGTCATTGAGCTTTCTCCCATAAGAACATCAGTCTGCTACGCTGCTCCCTTGAGGAGGGCCAAAACCAGTGATTATCACATTGATATAGAAGCTCTGTCATCTCATTTCCTCAGCCTCCTTCATCATGCTCATCACGGACAGTGATTTGTTTCGGAACCATCTGTTGTGTTCTTTTCAATCTGTCTTTTGCTTCGTCTGAGAGTATTTTCTTATAATCTGTCCTATCCGAGTTCCGGGAGCTGAGGCTTTCCGCTTTTGCACATCTACCGAAATATAATGGTGGTGAACGGTTTCCGAATCTCCTTCTTCTTTAACTTTGGACGAAAGGACAGCATGCGTAATCTTTCAGGAGTTTAAAATCAAATCAGAACTTGCATCAGATCGCTCCAGTGCCAACCAGTTCTTCACTTGAATTCCCGAATCCACTCTTCCGTCTTTTCTCGATGTCAGAATTGAGTCTTTTCGCTTAAAATTCGCCTGTACGTTTTTCCAAAGCAGAGACTGTCTGAAAGGCTCAAATCTTCTCCTCCGCAGCTCCTCGGCTACACGTCCTCTTCGCTAAGGCATCTCCTTCCGCATCCAAACCCATCCGAAAGCAAGATAGGAGTCTGAACTTAGCATGGAGAATGAGTGCGATCGTCGGCAGAGTGCTGAAAGGGTAATGAACTGGATATCGTCCAGCCAGGAATCGCATACTGCTAGTAGCGCTGCGCTTTCGTTTGCGCAAAACATTTGGGAAGAAGTCAGGAAGAAGCATAGGCAGGCCGCAACTGCGGTCTTCAACAAAAGGATGTTTTTCATCACTGTTTCTTCAGTTTCACTTTACGTGGAAGGACTGTTTTGCTCTTCACTGGCTCTCATCGGCTTCAGGCTAAAACGATCGTAATTTTCTGCTCGCATCTATCCAGCTTCCAATCCTTCTAGCCAACCTGCTTTTCCAGCTTAACTGCTTCATAGCATCTCATACGATAAGACGCACTTTACCTTTACCTTACTTTCGCTTGCATTAAGCGCTCCGCTATCTCTTTAATCTCCTCCTGCAGTAAAAATGCTCGGCGAATAAAAGAAAACTCGACTCTACTGCTTTTGTTCACCGAGTGCGTGATAACCCAGCTGTAGAGGCATCTTCATTTGATATGCGCTGCTACCATTATTAATAGAAACGCTGTATATCTTCTCCAGGCTCGTCTATGCTCTGCCATAAATCCATTTCCACTGTACCATGCATCTTCTAATCGATTAATCTCTAAAATTTCTCCCAATTTTTGCTACCAATAAGCCTTCAAAAAGCAGAAGGTTTCTCCGGAGAATTGCATTCAGACGCTTAGCCAAGTATTCGTTAGAAGTTTCTTACATCTTCCTTACATGCTGATATCTCTGCACTCCTATTTTTCCGCGGTGCGCCTGTATATTACTCCTACTGAGCAGGCAGAATCCCTCCTTACTGTCGCAGCAAATCTGATAGTCTGCTGAGTCTTCCCTTCTCCTTCTACCCGAGAGATTTTCTGATTTTCATTCCATTAACTATGTATAAGAATATTTGTCCAGTGTCGAGCCGATTGCATGCTTTTCTACAGATTTGAGGCTTTCTCTACAGAAAGAAACTTCTCCTGTGAAGGCATCTGCCTCGAAAAGTTCTCGGTGTATTATGCTGACAACTTCATGTCCTCAAGTCAACTACCTCACCTTCCAGTCCCTCCGGCTTTGTCGAGGCTTTGGAGCGCATAGGACTTTCCATCCTCCGTGGTTATCAGTAACATGAAAGTCTTTGGTTTTCAAATCTGCCCTTCAGATTCTTCCCCAGACGTTTTCTTTTCTTCACGCTTTTGCTGTTTCCTTTTGCAGTCTCAGGCATCCACGTTAGTGTTCTTACTCAGCAGCACTGCTTCATGCATAGCTCCACAGCCATGCATCGCCAGGATGTGCACGAACGGACAGAGGACGGCTGCCAGCTCTTCCATAAAACATTCTGCACCAGTTAAAGTGTCTTTTCGTCCTCACTCCATCTCTATACGAGCAGGTAAGCCACGCTCTTTCTGTCGATCCATTTTCTTATCCATATATGAGACAGAGGATCTCGTAAAAGTCCACATTTTGTTTTAGTACATTTTCTGTATTGACTCGAACGTGGAGCATTCTCATTTCGTTCCGTGACAGGTCGTGATCCATGGAACTATGCTTCTTCCCTGCAGAAGTTTCGCATAGCTTAATGTTGTTTGAGGTTCTGGTCAAAAAGAGACAAAGTATCTTCCCACAACGCTCTTTTTATCGGAAGGAAGATTCGATGTAATCTGCCGCATCCCTTCTCCTAGCGGACTAAAGCAAAGGTCATCCCCTTCTGGTGCCGGATACCGAATATCGATGCGCACCGGAAAATGCGTCTCTCCTGCAGTTCACGATTTCAATACAAGTTCCATATGCCCGTTCGCTTAAAGTTCCTCGCCGTCACGTCTATACGGGATCCGGTATCGCCAAAGCAGGTGGCAAAATGGTAGAACTCGCCCTCCGGAATATTTCTTGCCGCGCCGAAGAAACGCTTCGGCATGCTGCAATGTCTGAATCCATACCGCCGGAGAAGAATCTTTCGAGAAGAAGGAACAATCAGATTATAAAGCTCTTGCCAAAGCCCTGTGTAATACTGTCTAAAGGATACACACGTCCTAACCCTGTTCAACGAGACGCTGCGCTGCTCTCTTCGATGGTCATCTCCGCTACTCTCTTATGATGTTCCGGAAGTTCGTCAAAGATGGAATAAATAACCCTGTACGCTCGTCATACAACTGCTCCTTGTACGTCATATCCGTTACTGCTTCCGGCCTCTCGTCAATCAGAAGAATCACCGGCGTCATATCGGGTTTCGTTTTCCGAAATAGGCTGTGCAATCTGCTTTAGCAAAGTGGTTTTTCCGGCCTTAGGAGGAGAAACAATCATTCCTCTCGTCGCTTTTCAATCAGACTAAGAGTCCAGAGGGCCCAGTGAAGTTGAGACACGCGTCGCTGCTCTTTCGCCGTAGGAATACGCTCATCCGGAAGATAAGGAGGTCAGCGCGTCCGAAATCGGAACGACCGAAGTGCGAGAAAGAGGAAGTAATTTACTCTTTCAATGTAATAAGCAGTGCACTGTAACGTTCTTGCGGTTTCTGGACTTGGCATATGCCGTAAAGCGCATCTCCGTCTTCAGATGAAAACGGCGAATCATCAGATTGTTTACATAGACATCTGGTCTCCCGGAGAAAGATTCTCCGAACCGGATAAAAGCCGTAGCCTTCCGGCATGATTTCCATGCCGTGAGACAGCCTTGTCAGCGGCATCTCGGTCCTTCTTTTGATGGACGTTCCTCTTTGGGGTCTGGAGGCGGAAGGTTTTCCGCAGGAAATAGGAAAGCGAAGTTTTCTTCGCTGCCATCTTTAGCAGAAATAGGGAGAAAAGATTAGCCGGAGCTCAGCTCTACTTTCTCCTCAGTAGAAGTTTCTGTAGGAAGCTCTGTTTTATCTATGGACAGAAGTTTCTGAACAGATGATTCCTTCTTTTGACAGCTATACCGTTTTCGCTTTGTCGAACTCCTCCTTCTCCAGTTTTTCCTTCTGTTTTCCTGGCTTTCGAAAATGTCTTTTCCGAGACTTGGATGCAGGCTTTGTGAGCTCCTTTATCCTCTTCAGAATCATCCATGGAGCTTAGCGTGTGTTTTCTGTCACGGTTGGTTTCTGTTGTCCATGCTAGCTACTTCTCTTTTTCACTTCTTTTCCAGCGGAGTTCTGCGATACAAGCTCGCACCATCTCCGCACCTTTCTGGGGTCGTCCCCTTCTTTTCTTTTCCGCATGACTACAGACTCACCCGGCTACCTGTTCATTTTCATCCGTAGGTCCTTCTCCTCTGGCTCCTTCATCTTTCTCTCTCACTACCTTCCGAGTACTCTATTTTATCGGCTTAAATGCAGCATTAGATATTCTTTGCTCTTGATTCTTCTCAGTTTCCTGAAAGTCTCTCTCGGTTTAGATAAAGTGAATCGATAATTGAACAGGGAAGATCCTTTTTCCTTACAAAAGAAATGATTTCAAATGAGAAGAAGGAGCTTAATATTTTGACAGGTGGCTATGCCGAATTATGTCGGCGTATATCTAGTGGCTATAAATTTGGATTCAGCATAACCCAGGCTGTTTATCAAAATAAAATGAAAAGAAATGCCTTGTTGCCTGATCCACCGTAAATCACAGCTCTAAGCTGGCTCCGAGGCAAAAGAATAGGCGCCGCTTCTTACCTTTTAGCACCATCCTAGCATAGCTGTGCGCGCGCATATATGTTCCATCTGCTCTTTCTGCAACGCTCGACAAAGCTCGCTGCGTTCCCTGCCGACGATCGGTTTATAGTCAGCAAGGATTGTCACGTCCTCTTCGGCTGGTAAAAGCATCAATGATTCCTTGCGAGAACCTCTTCTCTCTCCTCACTTTCACGGAAAACGCTCGCTTATAAGGAGGTGCCTGCATAAAGTGTTTTCATGGAGCTTTGGTCAACTACTCTCTCGAAAAAGCTCGCGCTTTCATTTTGCAATGCCCAGGGAGATGCTAAATGATCCAGTTTGCCTCTATGAATGGTTCCAGCTCCTCTTCTTTCAGCATATCGAGGCTGTTCTAATCATAGCCTTATCAGTGAAATAAAGCCAAAGCATGGTGGCTGTCAATCCTCCAATCGATGCCCGCAGCTGACTTTCTCTTTTCTCGGACTAGAGATGAAATTCCGTATCCTGCTATTCAGAGTTCTCGAATTTGAATCGCTTCCGTTGCTCTTTCTATCGACAGGCGCATCTCACTCATAAACTTCTCCATCGCTTCTTCCTTCAAAAGGGATGCACATATTCGGATAGATGTGTACTCTCTTCGCTTAATGCGATGAAAGCTATAGTGAAAATCACTCGTCCCAGCATTTCTTCCTCTATCGTCTTTTCTTTTGGACTCCATATTGGTAGAGTACACCCTTTCCAACGATATCGCTATCTGCTTTCTCTTTCTCACTTCATCACTGACTCGGCTCCCTGCCGTGAGCGAACTTCTAAGTTTCAAAGGAGAATGCTCCAGTCCTAATCACCTTAGAAGAAATGCCAAACATAAGAAAAATCAGGCCGGTTGCTCCCATAGTCCTCTATACTTACGTCATGCTTGTGACAGGCTTTCCTTGGGCGCTGCTGCAGCTTCTCGTCATAATGTGCTTTCTCAAACTCTTGTCATTTGCAACATGAAAAGCCAACTCCTCTCCCAGATTCTATTCATTGGTTTCTTAGCCGTTCTATGTAATAAGTATATTGTATCCTCTCACTCAAATCAATATAATCCGAGACTGTACCAGATTTAACCATCGAGATGGTTTCCACTGCTATATCTTGTTAAACTCACACTGCAATGAGGAAGAAAACCACCTTAAACTGCAAGCATGGGTGATGAATGGACTTGTAATGCAGAAGAAGATTGTCGTTTTCGAATAAACACTCGCTTCTCCTCGTCATAATCCTTCTCCTTTTCGTATAGCGGATAAAATGGAACAAACCGCTATAGCTTCGCACCGAATTTATCGCATCATCAATTAATCGGTCGAGTTACGCCTTTCTTTCTTCTCCATGGGGCTCTGAACATAAAGAATAGTAGGCACCATAAAGCATATACAGAGGTTCATGGATGCGTAGATTTCCTGGATAAATTCGATATCTTTTCAGACGTCCGCTTAATGCTCCATTTCATCAATTCGAAGGATAATCCGCTTTATTACGCGATTCCACTTTCTTTTCGGATTATGAGCAATTCGCTTCCTTTTCTTCTCCTTCGAGGAAGGTTCTCCTACTTCCATGGAAGAATTTTCTTTTCTTCGAAAAACAAGCCAAAGCAGAATGACTATATGCTGTTGAAAAGCTAAGTTCTTCATCCGTGAGGTACCTGGGAAGACGAAAACTGCCCATAAAGGCGATATCATAACTTCGGATTGTCGATCCAAAGGCATGGACGCTGATGTTTTTTTCCACCTCATTTAAGGAATGGTATCCGCCGCTCTCTGCGCATGAAGGTCCGCTGCTCCGTAAATACTTCCTGTCTGCGGTTTTGGAGGCGAAGAATCGCCATATCTTTTATATTCCTGTTCTACACCGATGATTGCAAATTCCTTGATTTCCTTCGTCATCCTGCATTCCAGCTTAAAGGCGCTTTCTTCCAGATCTTCACGTTTCCGTTGAGAAGAAGCTCTAGCGATCGTCTACCCTCTTTCACTCTCTTCCTGAAAAACTGCTTTCTCTGTCAGCGCCTGCCGCCCGTCGCTCGCGTTTTATAGAAGCGGCGTTATTGACATCTAATACTCCATAAAACGAAATTCTTCTCTTAAAAAATCTTTCAGTTAAGTTTCGTCGCAATACTTTTACTGAGGAAAAGCTCCGGTCTTGGCAATCAAACAGTGGTCTTTGCTTCCACATCTCTACCTGAAAGACATTTCCGTGAAAACGCTCTTCAGGCTTTTACAACTGTTCCTGCCTGTATTGAGTCCTGAGTACTCATCCACAAAAGTCTCTGGAAAGCTCCCCACGCAAATTTCATTGTAACAGCGCTTATGCTTTTCACCCTCCTGGTCTCAAGGGGTTTCAGTGCAAAGTGCTCCAAATCAGAAAAATGGATATTTCTTATTTTCTTCTGATATCGCTCAAAGGCTTAAACAAGTCCGCTTCCGCAATGTTCGCACCACTCATTTCACATTTTATCTTCTATATCTTCCGGTAAATGCTGTAATTCTGCAGTTTGATTACCCGCCTTCTGGAGCCTCGATTTTGCGACCTCGTCCTTTCGTTCCTTGTGGAATTCTTTAAACATGAATTCGTTGCCTGTATTTTTTTTAAGAAGATGAAGAACTTCCTGTTCCTCATTCTTTGTCAGAGAAAGGGCAAGAGTCATTTCATATCATCTTCCAATCTTTCCTTCTCCATCGGCCGCCTTCTTCATCGCATAGCAAAGGCCGTCTGAATATTCTTTAATTCAAAATGCGCTCGTATACATTTTGAAAGGTATCCCTTCAGTTGCTTCAGGAATCCTTTTCAGATTTACTAAAGTACTCTTCGGAAGGGTTGGTCGCAAGGCGATAGGCTTTAAGTGATTTCCTGTATGCCCTTATCCTGTTTCACTGAAGCTTCAGTCCTAAAGGCGCTCCCTCACTCTTGCTATTCCTCCTCAATAATTCATCTGTAATCCTCTGAAGGCTCATTCTCTTCTCCCGATACGAAAATTGGGTTCTGTTGAGACTGCTGTTTCTTGAATGAGTTTTGCAAAAGAGTCAATGGTGCAGTTTCGCTGTGAAAGTGTTGACCCTATTTTGGAAAAAGCATCCTTCGTTTACTATAGACCTCTGTCAGTCTTAACAATTCTTTCCTTCTGTTTCCACGCCATGCAGCTTCTGTAGGGTCATTAAAACAAGAGAGAAAGGCCCAGTCAGTTGTCCTTATCAAGGCTGATCAACAACATATACTACAGTGCCTGGAACACCACGAACCTGCGCTGCACTACGGAAACCAAGAGAATTCCCATCACGATGATACACTCTGCTGTTCTTCTGTCCACCTTGGCGTCTCTCATCCCTTTCTCGTCCTTTCTTTTTCAAATTCCGTTTCTTGTTTTGCTTCGAATCTTCATTTCCGCTTTAGCTTTCAACCCTTCTCTTTCATTTCACTACCGTCTGCAATTTCGTAAAAATTATTGCTTCGTCTTATCTTCCAATCGACATTAGCGGAGTTCGGGATATTTTCATCAAAACCGCAGATGCTGTGATAGGGACAGTAAGAACAACTGTCTGTATTTCCCTCTTCTGAATGTCTTTCTCCCCTTTAATCATCTAATACTCTTACATTTTCTTCTTTGCATAGGAAGAAGACATCAAACTTTTCTTAAACCTGGCATAACACTGTTCTACCACTCGTTTTCACCTGAACAGGGAAGACATAGACTTTCTCCGGCATCCAGCTTTCAAATAGAGACAAACTTTCTCAATGTGTCGCTTCGACTTTTCAAGGCCTTTAGGCACGTTCGCTGCATCCTTCTCCGAGGATCGCGGGAAGGCAGGATTATCCATCGTGTAAATAAAACATGGCGGAAGGAAAATCTCCCATAGCATCTTTATGTTTTCAGCTATTCTCTCCGTTACGCTAGTCATATATGGGAAGCTAAATCAAGACCTGCAAGCAGGCGCTTTTAAGAAGTCACTCACTCTTGTAGTCAGAACCTTTAAAGCATCTTTTTGGTCTCCTCCCGTAGAAAAGCTGTCCCTCTATCAATTCTTCCCTGAGACTTAATCAAATGTTCTTCAAATAAAGTCCTACTATCGCTTTAGGTCAATAAATCCTGCAAGTTGTTTCCTGGCCAAAATTATTTCCAGAAATTTTATGACTTTCAGGCTAGTGCCTGGTCGTCCCCCTTCTGAAAACAGCCAAATTGAGATTCAGCCTCTCTTCGTACCTCTTTCAGAATCTGGCACTGCTCCAAAAATTCCGCATCATTTCCGCTTTTGCTTGTTCGTTTTGAAAAGCTCCTACCATCTTGTGTTAAGGTTTCAATATCAAAGAGCCTGTACTTCCTTTGTTTTCTTTCTTTCAGTTTTATCCAATATTGCCAAGGAAATGGGCAAAAGGACAGGCAGTGACTCCATTCTGGTTGCCGGAGCCTTTTATGGTTTCTCCATATAAAAACTTTTACTGAGTTCTGTCAGAAAGAGCTTCTTTTCATATTTTCAAAGAGATAAGGCATCAACAGCTTCTCTACCTTCACATTCTTCCTTATTCAAGGTAGTACCTGACAGAGGCACCGTCTTAAAGAACAGTTGTTCAATTCAAGCTTTTCTTGGAAAATATACTACTTACATTGGAAGTTCTCTCGCCAGTTCCTCGCTTTTACTTTTTCATTGCTCATCTCTTTTTTTCCTTAGGAAGAAGGCTTTTAACACACGAAACAACTCTTTTAATTCTACAAAATATAAGAACTTGGCTGCCAACTTTTCGTCTTTCGTAACGCGCGGAATTAGGACAATAGCTCCTGACCTCTGGCGTTGAGCCTTATACCAGTATTTCTCAGCAACCTTCTTCCCCAGCTAAAGAGAATAGACGATGGCCTTTATCTCTCTTAAGACTCTTTTCACTTTCACTGAATATTTATTCTTACTTCCAGGGCCGGAAGAAACTCGGAGGTTGAACCTAGAAATAAAGGCTTTCGGATTGTGAAAGCGAGATAGTCTTCGTCTCCCCTGACAGCTGATCAGAGTTGCGCGAATCTGTCTTAACTTTTCTACACAGGCTTAGGGTCAAAAAAACAGAGACAAAAGTTTTTTAAACAGGTCTCCCAGGCTTTCTCATTATCCAGCAGTTTCTGGATTTCTTCTTCTATCTTCTGTGATAGCTTTCCCGTCTGTTTCCATGCCTTCACACGCATCTAAGAAAGATTCTTCCACCCTTTCCACCGCCGTCGGTGTTGCAAAGAACCGAAAAGACAGTCCATTCGTTCCTTTAAGAAGAGGCATCAGCATTTCACTCATAAAATGAAGAAAATTCCAGAGGTCTGACTGTACTTTTATCTCGCTATGCACTCTTTAAGCATTCATCTCTTTTGCAGTCGAAGTCTTTGCAATCAGTCTGCTCTTTGTCGTGAGTCAGATCTTCACAAGTGATTGAGTTTCTTCTCACGGACATTATCTCAACAGTTCATCCTTTAACTGCCAGAATATCAGTAAAGGACTGAAAGGCTTTTTTTCCCTTTGATCCTCTTATATAACAATGTTCTCCCCACTCATCAAATGGCTTTCATGCTCACACCCTAGGAAGGCAGGGGAATAACAGGAAAAACTGTATCGAAATCCTTTTCCGTAAGCAAAAGTGCCAGAACCGATCCAGCTTTCCGGGAGAATCAAAAAACTGTATATCTTCTTCCCAAAAAATAGAATCTGTAAGTCCTTCCTGTCTGCTGAAGATATCTCTACAAGCTATATATCCGGAATAATATGAATATCCTACATAACGATAACTCTTGTCCTTTAAATGATGAATGTAGGCTCATCCTCAACCTCTCTTTGAATATCCGGAGCCTCCTCGAGAAGGAGATTCCTAACTCTACAGAAAAACTCTTGTGTAAAATCATCCACAATCTTCCTGCAATACAGAATGTCTCTAAAGCAGGAATGGGCCTCTTCCTCTCTTCTCTCCCTTTGATGCTGTCATAGAAATTTAGAAGTTCCACTGCGGAAAGCAGCCATTCAGTTGATGAGCCAGACTTTCAAACCGACTCCGCATCCTTGGTCAGATAAACAGAGAAAGGAGATCGTAGCATCAATGAGGAGTTCCCTCTTCACGACTTCAATCTCAAAAATAGAATCTGTTCTTTCTCTCAAAAAGCGGTTCCCAGACAGTGCTGGCTGGCACAAGGTGAAATCCGGCGGTCAAACCGTCCAGAATGAAAGTGGTTTTCAGGAAACTCAGATGCTACAATTTCGCCATAACAGAATGGCAATACCTTCCTCCGTGATTTTCGGTAACCGGAAAAGCCACGGTAAAACCCTCAGAAAGGAACTGCATCATGCGCATTTTCATCCTGCTGAGCTTCTTCCGTCTTTTCAACGGCATACAGAAAGGTCTGTCGGGCTGTGTCTGTGCATACGCTCAGGGCTAAAGACTTGCATTCTTCCGTAAAGATGCTCAAGTTCTCCTCAAGCTCTGTAAGAAGAATGGTTTAATTTTCCATAAAGAAAACACCATGATTTCCCCCATCTCATCGAGGACTTCAGTGCTTTTTGTTCATGAAGCTTGCATATAGAGGCCTTTGCGACTCAAACATCAAGACTACAATTCCTTTTCCTTGTTTTTTTCCATACATTACTAATCCTTTTGCATGTGGTACTCTGCTCCGGAACAGGTAGTAGACATTGTGATTTAAGTCCTTCCCGCCTCTTCCCAGGCCACCGAATACAAAACTCCGTCTTACCCGACCCCGCTTGCAAACAGGTACAGCTGCTGAACGCCTGTGCTCCTTCTTTTTTCCTTACGATTTGTTTTCCTCTTATCGAATAGAAAAAGCGGAATAAAAGGGTTTTCCTGAAACTAATACCGTTCTGAAGCAAAGGCCTCCCAGCATCTTCTCTGTCCTCTTTTCCTTAATTTACTCAAAGTAAATTCCTTCTAAAACTTTTCTTCCCGGATAGCTCGCTTCAATTTTCTTCCGGTAGCTATTTCAGATACTCTTCCATAAAACACATTTTCAGGTCCTGCTTCCGTAATAAAATTTTCTTTCTAAAAAAGCTCCAGATAGAAAACAGGGACAGTCGTCATATATCGATTGTAAATCCTTTGATGCGTACTCCCTGTCGTTATAGGCGACAAATCACTCCTCTTTTCTTGCAAATATATTGATGATGCTTGAATTTCAAGTCTCTCTTGAGAGGAAATCAGAATAAGGGTCATAACACTTGGTGACATTCCGTAATGATATGAAGGTCTCCATTTTGGGAGAACAGGTAGATGTACTTATAGTCTGCGGAGAAGTTGACTCCTTCATTTCGCACACACTTTCAATGGGCAGTTTGATAATTATCATAAGTGGTCCCTTAATCAGACAAAATTCGGATCTAAGGCTCAAAGCTCCGCAATATTCGTTAAACCGGTCACAATCAAATCAATTTCATGCCGGATAGGCTCTGGCAAACTTTTAATTTCAGGAGCTTTCAGTCTGATCTTCGGTTTTATCCTCCAAACCATGAATATCCTCTCTATTCCTTTCCTAAACATAGTCTTGTATTTCATAAACGACCTTGGTCAGTTTGTTTAAACTTACTGACAGCGGAAGCTCGTGTCCTCTCTTCGAAGATAGAACATGGTCAAAATCACATCCATATCACAACCAGTTCCCCATATATGGTGTCGCAGTCCGTAATTTTCTCTTTCGTTTTACTTCTATTTACATTTCATTTTCTATTTCTTTTGTATTCTATTTTTCTATTTCCGTTTTCTATTCCATTTTTTTCTGTTCTATCTTTCTGTTTCATACCTTTCTGTTTTCTCTTTTCTGTTTCTGTCTTTCTGTTTCTATTTAGTCACACTCAAAACCTCTTTCTTTAAGAAAATAGAATATCCTTTTCATACAGTGCATCTATGCCGTTTCTAACTTCCTGGTCTATCCCGTCGTGTGAAGAACAAGACATTTCATTTTCCCACTCCAGCTGTCCCCAATGCACTGAGAACTTGTCGGATAAGGGGTGCTGCTATAAGCTTTGCGCTTTCCATGGTCGTGCAATTGTAACCTGCTTCCGGAAAGGCATCTCTTCCATGTCAATTTTGTGAAGGCATCTGATTTTCAGAGCTTCGACACTTCTGAAACTTGAAACTGTCTCTCTCTTGGAAAAATGAAGCCTCTCATCGGCTTGTCGCCACAACAGAGACGGCGCTGTTACTGAGTGATCGTCGTTGAAATGAGGAAAAAAGGCATCTTAAATTCTCTGTCCATCCTTCTAAAAATAAAATTTGGCTTCCCCATAAATTTTGCCTGGGCAGTTTTCGAACAAGCTCTTTACCTTCCTGATGAAATTTCTCCCTCTTTCATTAAAACAATTCGGTCCAGGCACTGAGGGCTTCCTCATGGTCATGTGTGACAAGCAAAACAGAGCCTCTCTTCTCCTGCAAATGAGAGCTCTCCCAGCCCCTCCTTTCAGTTCAGGTCCCACGAAACAGCTCGTCGAGGAGGGGCAGTTCCACATTTCGTGAAAGTGCTCTTAATGGCACTCTATACGTCCTCCGGGAAAGAACTTTCTATCGTCCTCCTCGAAAAACTATCGAGCTTGCAAAACTCTTCCATATTTTTCCCGTTCTTCCGTCTTTGTTCTTTTTTATGAAAATGCAGAGAAAAACTGATATTTTCTCCAACCGTAAGGTGCGAAATAATGAAGGTCCTGGAAAACCACCGTACCGTCTAACAGGAGGAAGCGCAGTTCTCTCTCTTCGGAACAAACGCTCCCCGAGGGCTCGGGAATAGGTCCCATTGCACAGCTTTAATCAGGGTACTCTTCCCAACCGCTGACCTGCGAAGACTGGAAAGATTTCTTGCACATTTCTGGGGAGCAGTTCTTTACGAACTCCCTTCCAAAATATATACACATTCAGATTTTCTATTTTTAACATGCTGTTTCCCTCAGCATAGAAACCTCATAAGTATTTTGCATAAGAAGAAGAACGGAAACTGCTCAGTAAAGAGCGGTCCGTAAGCGCGGATTTCTTCTCCTTTCTGAATAGGGCACCATAAGCAAGACTTAAGTCTTCAAACTTCCCTCATAAGGCACCGTTAAGTGTCTTTAGCTCATGGAAAGATAAGGGACATCATAAATGTATGAGATAAGGTGAGGAAAATAGAGATTGTCACAGCAAACATGGGCAAGCCACTTTCATGAATACTCTCCTATATATTTGATGTTATTCTAAATTTCCTCCGTAAGATAAGTTGTTGCATACGGCTTCAATGTTTGCTTGCATACGATAGAAGACCGGTAGCATTTTTTAAAGGGAAATGAAAAAAGAATCACCACCAGTAACTACATGGCAAAGCCGAACGGAATCATAAAGGAGAAAATACAAAAGAAAACCAGCTACTCTCTTTTGTGTTCCTTTGCCATTTGCGGTGTCAAGCAGCAGTATGATGCAAAGACACCATGACGGAAAAAGAATGCTAAATGGGCAATTAAAAAGAGACGCTGCTGAAAGAACATGGTCCCCGCTCTCAGTGATGGTTTCGGGAGTATCCCGACCCAATGTAACTCGGAAAGCTCCGTAAAATAAGGGACCAAAAAGGAAAACGTCGAGCAAACAATGCGTGTCAGCTGATACGCCGTTTTCTTTACGGCACAGTTATCGCTGTTCTGCTGGTAAAAGCGGAAATATCATAAAGAAAGGAAAAGCGGGAGCGAGGAGCGTGATTCCGTGTAGCTTGGTGCGGTCGGAAGCGTTCATAAATCCTCTTTGCGGTTCCTGATGAGCCAGAACGCTGAGGCCCTCTCCCGTTGTATTTCCAGAAGATGGGAAGATCAAAAGCTTCCCGGCGAAGGAAAGGAAAATAATAAAGCAGCAGGACATTGCCGAGATCGATAAAAGCGGCGGTCCCATAAAAAGCGGCTGTATAAGGACTCGCTCCCATTGTTCTCGCCTTCAACTTTCCGGAGTCACCGAGATGAGCGACGGTGCAGCGCAACATAAAAGGGTTAATTCGCTTCCGGAGCATGGCAAGGATCACGCCATTCCCAAAACGATCATAGACGAAGACTCCAGAAAAACACTGGATCGAATCGGTTTTTAACGCATACAAAGATCCTTGCTATAAAACCGTTTTGCGAGGAGGAAAAGAGCAGAGCGCTTCTAGCTATGCGACGTAATAATCGCAAGCTGTATTATCGACTTAACCCACTGTCCCGAGTTTTCAGAAAAATGTAAAATCAGAAAAGAACAAAAGTCACTGCAAAAGAAGGAGCCGTAAAGGGAGGAGGATAAAAAGAAATCCGTCGTGTGTGAAAATGAGAGGCAGCGTCCCCTCACTAGTGCATCTCGCCCATATTATGCAATGCTCCCACATGTCCTCTACAGTGCAAAAACTTTCCCAAGACCCCAAAACAAAGCCGGTAGAAACGGTGTAAAGAAAATCTGAGGCCGAAATGCAGATACAGGAAGGAGAAATTCTTTTTCATCTTACTTGTCCTACTACTTCTTCCTGCCAGATTTCCTCGATAATCGAACCAGTCCTGCAAGCATTTCGGAAGACGCTTGTTTAAAAACTCGTCTGGAGGCGACACCTCTCGAGATCCACCTTGGAAACTCCTCCTGCATCTCTTTCGAAAGTTTGGCATTGTCGAGTAGCGAATGGTCTTTAAAGTCTCCTTAGCGGTTTAACTGTGCTTCCGGGGCCATCATCGCATTGATTGCCACTTCAGCGAGCGCTCATGTACTTTGCATTCCCAGGAGAATGTAGTGTGGTTTGTGTTTCAAATTGTTCCCTTGACCGAAAAGGAAGGTCTTCGTATCAGAAAGCTTCCGTCCCTTGATGCGTTCTGCACAATATATGCAGAATAGCTCATACCCTGTGGGACTGCTCCGTCCAGGTGCATGTTCATCATCGTCGATGCCGGACTCCGAGATAAGTCTTTTCCTTCTTTTCCAAAAGATAAAGGAAGCAAGCTCCTTCAAGTACTCCTGCTGCAGGCTCCAACCAGTTCTCACCACCGCTTCCTTATCTTCGCTACGGTCTGGAACTGCTCTACTCCCACAATATCGCAGATAACATGTGCGGACAGCGGAACCGGTAAAGTCGGGGAGGTGCTCGGATAGTAATCTTTGCGGGTTGGCCTTTGCAAATTCAAAAGCTCACGCGACCCATTCGTCAAGGAACTCTGTGCTGTCTTCCAAAGTATAAAACACGGTTGCGCTGCCTGGTAACTTCGCAACCTTCCTCTATCGGATAAAGAAGAAAGTCTTGCGGTGGTTCGGATCGAAATCCTGATCGATAGCCTTCTTTAAAGTTCGGCAAATCCTCTGTAAAGGGACCATGAGAATAGTCATTTTCCTTTGCCGTCTTAGGATTCTCTCCGTAATCAAATCATGTCGATGTCGATTCCGTACTGCCTGCCTAACCTCGCTCAGCGACACAATGATCAAAAGTATCTCTTCAATCCCCATGCCACGCCCTGACGATTCAGGGTGATGTCGCAATTCTCTTCAAATATTCTGCATAGAAGCCATCCAACCACTGGTTTAAACGGTCATCTCCGCATCCGTAGAAGTTTACGGTCTGTCACTCGCTTCTTCTACAAACGGCTTGTCCAAGGCTGCTGAGCCGGTTTCCTCTCTGTCTTCGCGCTTACTCCTTCAACCGCCTTAGTTTCACTCTGCCTTGGCGTAGTAGCGGTTGGTTTCCGCTTTTCCGCTGTCAAGCGGGCTCAAAATAACCTGTCTTTCTCAGAATCCATTGCTGCGTAAGACTGAGCGAAATCATTAAACGTAAATTTACTTTCCTTCCTCTTTCTCCTCATGGCCTGTGTATAGCTTTGTATTACTACTTTATTCTTTGTGCTTTGCCTCACTCCATGACTCGCAATTCTGGTTGAACTTTTTAAAACCGGTCTTGGTGTATTTATCCTATATTCTGATCCTGTTTTCGCTTGTTCTTCTGTCTTTCCGTATAAATCTATACCACCGAGACCATGCCGGTGCCAGTGCCAGAAGAAGGAATCAAAAGACCCGTTACAGAGACTTTGCTCCTCTGTCATCCTCCCATCATAGGATATGGCCAAGGTTGCCAGAAGCTGGTCCGGTACATTGCAGCGTAGCCCAAGAAGGATGCGGAAGCTTAAAGCACTGCGGCATGTCTAACGATATCCGAAAGGAAAGCCAAATGGAAAGACTAATCTTGCAATTAGAGACTGTGCTACACCATTGTCTCGTGAGCGTTCGTCAATGCTAATACTCCCTTCGGAGGTCTGACTACTACCGGCTCCCTTCCCAGACTTCTTTGCCAATAAAAGCGAAGTTGCACGCTTAGACCATGGCACTTCTCCCAGGAAAAGCCAAAAGCGCCCTTCCACCGAGTTTCAACGCGGCATTGGCAAAAGGTGATCAAAAGGCAGGCAGCGGTGCTACAACAGACTGACCAAGACCGCTTGGTGAGATATGGCTGCAGCATGAGGCCCGTGAAGCCCTGGTCTAAGCACGGAAGGAGGTCTCCCGTGGCGAGAAGCGTGAAGACTTCCCTTCAGAGCGCTGTTCTAAACGTGCTGTCTAAAAAGTACAGAGCCTGCAGTCACTGCAGCGACTCAGAACAGAATTCGTCTCTTAGGAGATAGTCATTACTTATCTCCCTATGGAAAATCCTTACTCCCACCCTTCGTGCCGTCTAAGCAATTCCATACACGTGGTATAGCTTCCTTGCGTACGAAAATATGCTCACTGCAGCTACCGCGGAACGGTTTCCAGGAATAACGACGGGTAACCAATTAAGGTGTTTTCGTCATCCGGAAGAACCAGCATCGATGGTTTGCCGGATCATCGGGTGTTGCTGACATTGCAGCAGTAACCGTGTCACTGCTTCGAGAATCCTTTGGGTTCTCTTGCATCCACTACAAAGGGCGATCTTTCGCCTGCTCCGTCATCGCTGCACGGATGTCCAAAGAATCTTTTAAAGTCTGAGAGAACTTCTACACACGACTTCTCCGTTATAAACCTTGGTGAAACCGTTGGAAACAAGGATATCCATCACTTCTCCTGGCTTCTTTTCCGGAATTACAGTATATCAATGACATTCTTATCTTTCCAGTCTTCAATCTCGGAAAGATGGTCTTTAATAGTATCCAGCGGCATATTAATAGCAAAGTTGATGTGTCCTGCAGCATACTCTTCAGGGCTACGAGCATCAACAATCATATAGTTCTCTTTTTCCTTCTGTCTTCTGATCTTCTTAGTAGCATCCTTCCTTTATCTCTTTACCTCGTGCCCTAGCTTCTGCTGCAGCTGTAGTTTCCTCAGACTTGGCCTCTGCAGCTTTCTCTCCTGCCATCTCTGTGCCTGCCGCTGTAGTTTCTGTCTTAGCGGCACTACCACTGTTTCCGCAGGCGGTAAGGGAAAGACCCATAGCAGCTAAAGCAATAATTGCAAGACTTCTCTTCTTCATAATATCATCCCTGGTATATCAAAATTGTATATAACAGTTCGCATTCTACCACATGTGGCAGAAACTATCCCTTTTCCAGATATAGGTTCTGAGTTTTATAATAAACATCTTTGTCTGTCTACAAAAATCTAGTGCCATCATCAAAGAAAAACTTTGTTGAGACTCTTGAAACAGCCATTCCACTGGATAGAAAGGGATCCGTGAGATATGCCTTAATTTTTCGAAAAGGTATCTTCATTTGAATATCTCGACCTTTTTCGATATTCGGCATAGCATATAGGTGCACAGAAAGGCCTCTTATACAATTAAAGAGGGATAAAAAGCTCCGTCTGCTCTTCTGTGCCGGAAGAGCTCAAACCTTCTTCCTGCCAAGGCTGTCTTGTAAAGCATGGAAAGAACTGAACTCTATCCTTTTCATGGAGAATACAATCCAGTCTTCCAAAAGCAGTAGTCGGTGCCAGGAAATGCGGTCACTGCACCAAAAGTGAGCATGAAACGGTTTTCCCAGTCGATAAGATAACTGCTGATATCACCTCGGGTTTTTCCTCTAACATTTTTCTTCATTCCGGATCAGAAAAGTTCCTAAGTTTAATTGGTATTGATAATGCAAAAATCTTTTTCGGAAGAAAGGGTTTTGGCATATTTTTGCTAATAAGATCCTCGCTACGCCAGAGATGCAGGTTCGATTGTAGATTTCCTCCTCCGCAAATGAGCAGCTCACCAGCTTCTTAATAAAGGCCAGTTCGAGAGCATCGCATACGAGGATTTTCAGGAGAAAAGTCGAGATCTCCAAGGTCCTTTTCCTCGCGACTGTCGTCTATGGATATCAAAGGTTGCCCTGCAACGGAAAGATCGTTTTCGCATGAAATTTCTCAATCCTTCAAAAATCCATACGAAATGCCTTCTCTCCCTTCTCATCCACATAATAGACCTTAGAGACTCTCGCTTTTTCTCCAGAAAGGGAAAAGAGCATGCCTTCATAAATCTGCTGGGTGCATTTTGAGAGCCGTGGTTGACTCTTAAGACATCTCTTTCCGTTTTTCCGGATGGATGAGTTTCGTTATATTCCCCATGCAAAACTCAGTGCTCCTCTGTAACTTCCTCAGGGAAGACTTAAAACCTCTATAGGCTCTCGAAAATTCTCTCCACAGATCCGGCTCTTTAGCGAATGTCTTTATATTCTTTTACCGTGCATTGATCTCCTCTTTCCTGTATCTTTGCCGCGAGTCGGTTCATTTTCCACAATCGATGGCTTGTGAGCTTCCACTTCATCGCCTTTCGCTGGTAATCAATCTCTTCTTACAAAGTCCCATAGAAGTCCCCCGGCTTTTAAGTTTGCGAAAAGCTGATAATCCTCCATTGAGGAAGATCCGGAAGCTTGCATTTGAGCTCTCTTCCTGAAATACTTGATCTCCGAACATCACCTTCTGTCATAGACTCTGTGATTACTGATAAAACTGCAAATCATCATAAGAGCGTGGGCGGGCTGGGAAGCAAAATACCGACAAAACCACCCATGGTGACTCAGTAAAAGCTCCCGTATTTCTTCAAAAGTCATCCAGTAAAATGGGTCGCAGTGCGGGAAGAATAAAACATCACACGCCTCCCTTACCGCGAGTATTCATCTGCTAGCTCTCTCTGCTTGGGCAGGCACGACCCTACTCTCGGAAAAATGATTTTCCCGCCGTCAACAAAAGAGAATCTCCGCCTGCTTCTTATATGGACGAGTAGCTCTTCCATTCTAGAAACGTATCTCCCTTATAGCAGAATGATAATGGAAATCTTCACCTGTCTTAGAATTTCTCTCCCGATAAAGGGTCTGCACGAGCTTTGTTATAGGAGAATAAGCGTCACTGCTGCAATATCCTCTTTGTCATCAATATCCCGCCTTTTCTTTAGAAGCAGGAGGTCCGGTAACATAGAGGCGTGTGTGTATTCGAAAATATCGGCTTCTGTTCCTGCCTCTCTCCTTTTCCGCGCTTCATCAAAACTATTCTGCTCGGATTCACTTTGAAATCTTCACTTTTTCTTTTCAGTGAAAAAGATGTATCAAGCTCGGAAGATTTGATTCTGCTCTTGTAAACCGATTCCGTATATCCTCCGTCGAGGCTCTCTCCGGTACATTTTCCCTGAATCGCCCTGCAGAAAAACTTTACAAAAAGCTATCTTCGGAAAACGGAATATCAGCTCCGACAAGATAAGAAAAACTGCAGCCCTCTTGAAAAAGTATAGAAAAATGATTTTCCATTTTCCTGAAAAATGTCCTCCTTCCTGGAACAAACTCGACATAGGAAAAGGAGTTTTCTGAGCATTTTCATTTCTGCAATCTCTTTTTATGTCTTCTTTAGCTTCCCTCTTTCTTTCTTCTTTACTTTTTCTTCTTTCTTTTCTCCTCTTGTTCTTTAGTACTTTTCTCCCCGGGTCCAAATGCGCCTCTACTGCTTATGGCGGTAGCGGAGAGAGAGCTGACCTCACCTTCTCTCTTCGATGGAAAGTTCCGATAAACTTCGCAAAATCTTGGAGCAAAAGCAAGATTCTCCTTGCTCCTTTCTTTCCAGATGCGAGATCAATCTGGTCTTCGTCTTCCCGGCAATCAGGAAAGCCTCGTAAATATGAGCTCTAGACTTCGATGTTTTGGGTCTTGGCAAAAAGCATTTTCAGAGCATACAGCCTCTTTATAACAGGTGACGACGGGCGCCAGACATCTTGTTTGCTCGTCAACATTTTCTTTACTCCTTTCGACTTCTCTTCTCCATCTACGGTCTCTCTCTTTTTCTTTTTGAGCTTATCCCTAATAAAACTTGTGCAAAACTCGGTTCAAAAGGTGAGTGTAATCGCTTTTCTCCTGTTTCCAGAATAAGAGGCGAGAAAATGCTCGCTCTCTCGAATCTAAACTGCGATACAGGTTGCGCAGTAGCTGATGAGCTTCTTCTCCTTCGGTCGACTTTCACGCATTTCCTGGAAAGCGCGAGCTCCTGAATGAGCACATGCCTCCCATACCGCTACGCTACAGATTTTTCTTTTCGAGCTCTCCCGAAAGAAGGGAGCTTCGAAGCCAACGTTTATCCTCTCTGTCGGGACGGAGGAAGCACTCGTACTCTTCTGTGGCTGCAATATTTAATTCAAGCTTCTCATAAATGGTGGTGATTTTTACATTAAGCTTATTCCCAAAAGTGGTAAAAACAGTTTGGGCAAAGCAGGATAATTTCTCCAATTTCCGCCTTTTAAAATCCCGGTTTGCTCGTGTGAAGTGCTTCCGCTTCCTTCAGTAAGACCCAGCTCTTCAATCCAGCTTCCGCAGCAATCGTAAAGTGGGTTCAATCCATTCCTTCCATAGCGGTGACTTAATAGCTCTGAGTCGGATAATGGCCGAAAAGTACAGCCGGAGACGGTTTTTACAGCCCTTCGCCTCTCTGTGATTTTGAAATAGATATGTTCTCCAAAGAATACGCTAGCAACCCTGCTTTAAGCCGTATTTTCCCTCTTTCACTCTTTCCTTTCGGTGATCAAGAACCATACTCTCCGTCAGCGCCCTTCGGGCAAACCCAGGCTATTCTCCCGCAGAAGATAGCGGTGATGGCAGAAGTGCTGGCTTCTCGCTGTCTCTATACAAATATCGTATTTTGTCAAAAACTTGCGCTTCCTCTTACAAGCGATTGTCGGATGCATTCTTCTACACCCTATGAATTTTCCTTCTTCATTTTTCTTCCCATGATCCTCATTTCCTCTTGCACCCGTTTTCTGCTTTTGGTAAGCAGATGGCTTATCTTTAGCTAGTTATTCCTGTTTATAGATTAGTACTATTTACTTTTATATCTATACACTATTTTCTTTTATATCTATACTATTTTCTTTTATATCCTATATACTATTTTCTTTTTATATCTATATATACTATTTTCTTTCTATGTCATTACACTTTCTCCCATGCATCTTTTCTCTACATTTTTCTTTTTGAAGAGAAAAAGGCTAGAAAACAATACTAAAAATCTGAGCGAAAATCCAGTAAAGCATGGAATTCTTTTTCTCGTAAGACCAACAAAGACACAGTGTGCTGTTGCCATTCCCGGAATCATAAAGAAAACTCGCAATAAATACAGAGAAAAAGGAATATCCATGTGCCATAAGCATAGTTCTGCAGATTAAAGGGAAAACCAGGATGGTTCTGGTCTGAAAACAAAGATTTCTCTTTTCTCCAGCATATCCTGCAATATAGCGTTTTTCCAGCAGACCTAATGGCATCATGCATATCGTCCCATGACCTACCACTGCGAAAATACGGCGCGACAGAGAATTGTTCCCAGGCAGAAAGACCGTTCCTGCGATAAGCGCATAAGTTATTCGGGAAGTGCCAAAAATGCCTGCCGAGCACAAGCACCAATATAGAAATGCAGAATAATATAAATTCTCCTCGGACTTCTCTTGCAAAACGCAGTACATTCCTGAAAAACTCTACCGGAAGATAAGGCGGTAAAGAAAGGAGATCAAGCACTTGATTTGTCATGCCATGTCCTTCCTTAAATATGTCAGAGGAATAGCACGGAAAAAGATCTGCACCAGGACTGTGCACAATAAACTTTCACTGTTATATTCTCTTCAGGAGATCCTAGAAAGAGTAGAGGAGAATACAGGATAACACTGTGCTGTAAGAGAGCGGAAAAAGCGGAAAAAGCTCTTTTTCTCCCCTCTCTCTTAGTATCTTTCCTCCGAAATATGGAAAAGTTTCTTTATTATAAGAAAAACACTGATGTAAAAGCAGAAAAATCACTAAAACACCCTGTAAAGGATCCCAGCTCTTTTTCCGCTCATTGTCTGAAAGTAGACCATATAACGCGCCATACCCATTTTCACATTGTAAAATAGACGAAGAATGAAAGTGCAAAAACATAGTGGTGTTCCTAAAAAGAAAATCTTTTGTCATGATTAACAGCATTATTTTCTCATTTTCATCCTATGAAAATAGCGAAAGTCTAAAAACCGCCTCTACTTTCTGTGCTATCGTCACTGCGCCTCTAATACATCGATTCTGAATAGACCTTTTATCTAGCTTTCTTCTACATCATCAGTTTATTTGCTTTACCCTTATCCGTGAAAGATCATAACGCTGCACTGCTTATAATCGAGGCCAGCTCGCCAAGCTGAACTGATTCTCCGGATCATCTGCCACTGGGACAGCCGCCATCATAGGGTAAAGCATTCCAAAGCCATTCTCATGGGGCAATCAGGAAGGAACAGAGCTCTCAACCTGTTTCCGCAGTGAAAGCAATATCGTTTTTCTCAGAGAGAGTCACTTTCCCCAGATATTCACTCAAACTTTTGCAGATCAGACTTCACACTACCGTCCGCATTGTTGTGAGGATCCGTCATCGGTATCGTATGTCCCCAAACAGCGCCCTAAAACCACCAGCTCTATCAATGTAGCCGGAGGTTTTCGAAAACTCATCCTTGGAACGGATGCTGACAAGTTCACTTTGCATCGTCCTTTATCTTCTCTTTTACTTCATCAATGCTGAGAACATACTCGGGATGAGCAGAATCTTTTACACCGAAATCTTCTTTCGTTGCTACCGGCTCGATGACCTGTTTCTCTGTCTCAATCCTTCACTTCATACGTCAGCCTACCGCCAGCAGTTCTTTACATCTTCGCACCGGCCCAGAAGAGAACGGTTGCCAGTCTGTCATCAGCGTATTTTTCCGGCGTATGTTTCGCAAGTGCCCTGTAACAATGGTATCCTTCGTGATGCCATAGTTCTTTTGAGTTTTCAATCTCTTCGGACCTGGAAGTTCCATGTCTCTTTCTTCCTCGATATCATCCGTATTGACATGAAAGGCTCCGAGAAGTATTGTATTGTAATCTTCATCCGCGATCCACAGAGCCATGCAGCTTCCCAACCTGCTTTACGTCTTTCCGGAATCCAGTAAAAGCTTTTACTCGTCAGCTTAAGCTAGACGGTCTCCTCCTTTACGGAAAGATCCGCAACTTCTTTCTCTCCTGCCTTTTCATCTCTACCTTCTCCGTCTCCTGTAGCTTTCTCACTTGCCCGCTGTAGACTTTCAGCTTACCGCAGTTGTCTCCTTTTTGCATTTCCGCCAGGCAGAAAGTGCGGTCGCAAAACACTGCGAGACAGAACAATTTTCTATAGTTCTTTTACAATCTCCTCTTTTCCGATACTATACAGTCTCTTTGAATGAAAATATCTTCCATCAACTTTGCCATTATAGGAAGATTATTTAAATATAGCAGAAAATGGATTATTGTAATATTTTTATAATATGGACTATTCATTTGCATTTTCATTTAATTGAATAAAAAGTATCATGAAATCCTGCGATACTTTTCCGTATCAAAAATGTCCGAGGACACTCTTCTTATAACAGCCTTGCACTATCCTGATACGCTAAATCTTCCGGATCTGCAGTTGCCACTTCGGAAAAGCATCTTTCTGTTCATCTCGATGCTGCCTCTTTCGACAAACATAAGCAGGTGAAAGAAAAGGCGTTTAATCTGCAACAGTTGATTCTGCAATCAAAAGCTGTCTGAACTGTCTCTTTCTTTCCTTACGACCATATAAGCCTCTGTGGAGCACGCATAACACTCTGCTTTTGAATTCTATACTACTTGGATCTTGCACCTCTATCATCCATAGCTAATTTCTAATGACGGTGTGCTTTTCTTTGCGTTTTAAAGCCACCTTTAATTCTCATTTCATCCTCCTATTCTTACTCACATTACAGATAAGGAAGAATCTTCTTCATTAACTTTTTCATTGGTATGGTCAACTACGATGTCTTTTCTCAAGTTTCTCTTTCTCTTGGTAGACTTCTTGGTGGATGTGAGACTTAAATGCCTTATTTTCTTACTAACTTTTCTGTACCGAGTTAACTTAAAGCACTTCTTTGCAGCTCTCTTTGTTTTCTACTTTAACTATTTGCCATATTGCCTCCTGTGAATTTACTTTTGAGGGCTTAAAACCACTGCCATATTTCTTCCTTCACCTTTGCAGCCTTATCGACAATTGCAATGTCGAAAGGCTTCTCTCAAAAATCATCCAAGATATACTTGGACTGGTTCATTCTGGATCTCTCTCTTCCACGGAAAGCATAGAAAGCAATCTTGACTTTGTTTGCCCTTTTCCAAGAACTTTTCTTGCTACGAGCTTCGTATTCAAATCATTGGTATCAATGTTCGGTGTCATACAATTTCTTTCAGTCAGTGGTGTGCTGGTTCTTTTGGCCTCTTTTTCTGCTTTACGCAAAGTTCATAACGATACGTCACCGTAGTCCGCTATACGGCACTACAGGGGGTGTTGCCGTTGCTGCAATCTTAGTGAGATCCGAAATCCGTCTCTCGTGCCAGCTGTGTGCGCCTCCCACACGGGCATCACGCAAATGTTCTCCTTCGGCACTCGATACTCTAACCTCTTTTAGTCCCTTATCTCTCGTTAATTTCCAGTTCCGTATTCTTTTTGGCTGCCATAGCTCCTCTCTGCACATAGTTGCTACATTTTAGAAACGAAATGCCATAATAGCAAAGCGTTATAGTGATATGCTCTTTCGAGCAAAATCACAAAATATGGTGGTTAAGCCAATCCACCATTGATCATCTGAGTAAGTAATCAATTTAAACCCAGGGTCAGCTTACGCTAGGTGAGGTGGATGCCTACTTTTCCTGTCACTAAGACTGTGACAGGTCTAACAAGAGAAAAAGAACTGCTTGTCAATTCTTTTCTGCTTGGATTTCATAAAGTAATTTCATAAGAATCGCTCGTGAAATGTTGCAATATCTTGTTGCTGGACCAGCTATCTACTATCATGGTGATCTCATGCATTTTTATAAAACTTCTCTATGAACTGTACTAATCAAACTTTCCGCTACTTGATCAATCTTCCCTCAGCAGCATCCTGAAAAATTTCATCCATGGTGCGCCATGTCCAGAACCGCACACTTTACACGGGGCGGGCATGTGAGAATATCCTCAAATTCCGCCTCTTCGAGTTCTTCTTTCTCTTCTTCCGTAATCTTTCCTGAGAATCATACGAAAAAGAATTTCAGGAAAGACGGAAACCTCGTCCTTCTTCTTTCCCGATTAATCAGGTCGCACAGTATGTCACTGCTCGCCTGACAATGGCATCCGTCTCCATCAGCTCAACTTCCACATGTCTCATCCTGATCGGCTTGAGATACAGCACAATATCGTCATCCAGACTGGGATTCACTCCTTCAAGAAAAATCCGCGTTCTCATCTGTACTGCCGCAGAGGACGAGATGTTGTGCTCCGTCAATATTTCGTTTGTAATAGATGTGTTATTCGCCATATCCCATCGCTCCTCTGATTGTAAAGCTGCAAAAGGCATCTACATCCTCTTTGCAGTGTATAGCCGACGGATACACCCTACTACGGTACTGGGCGTCATAAAACTTCATAAGAGGCTGCGCACGGTGAGTGTCCTGCTCGAATACAGACTTTATGAGGTCACGATTTCCACGAATATCGCGAGGATGTGCCCCGTCAATCGTAAGGGTCATGATTCCGTGATGATTTTTCCCTTCTCGGACCCCAGATATGCACATGAAATTTCCTTCATCCCTGCCAAGGTGATTCAGAGCTCTTTTTCTCTCTTCGATAAAAGAAAAATCAAACTTCTCAATATACTGAATAGCCGCTTCCAAACCGACAGCTCACTAACATTTTACGGTACCGGCTTCAAATTTATGGAAGCTCTGCCCAGTAGCCTCTTCCCTCGTAACATATAATCATCCTCTCCGCCAAAGAGGAAGGAGGCATCTTTTCCAGTAATTCCTTCTTTCCGTAAACCGCACCGATTCCCATCGGACCGTAAACTTATGGTCGGAAAAAGGCTCAAAAAGTCCACATCCATAGCTGCACGTCCCACCTTTCTGTGCGGCACGGACTGCGCACCGTCTGAACAAAGATAGCATTTTTCATGGGTCAATTTTACAAAAGTTTCAGATATCCTGTCAGATTTCCCAGAACGTGGAAACTTTCGCCATAGCTACAATTTCACCTTATCATTCAGTGCACTCTTAAAAGCATTCCAAAAAATGAGTCCTTCTTCATTTCGGCTCCGGGAAGGTGAGCTTAGCGCCCGCTTTTTCTTTTTGCAACCTGCTGCCAAGGAATCAGGTTACTGTGATGCTCCATGATGGTAATCAGGGATCTCATCTCCCTCTTTCAAAAAGGCTCTTCATAGCTTTGCTGCACGAGGTTTAAACCCTCCGTCGCATTTCATTTAAAGATAATCTCCTCGGGACTTTCAGCATGCGAAAGTTCTGCACGGTAACCCTCCGCCCTCTCATGAGCTTCTGTCGCCTTAAGGAAAGCTCGTAAAGCCCGCAGAAGGATTCGACATTTTCCGTCTCGTAATATTGTTTCATCATGTCCATTACGCAATACGGTTTTGTGTGAGTAGCAGCATTGTCGAATAGAAAAAGTCAGCGCGTTTTAAAATGGGAAAATCGCTTTTATCCTTGCAATCTCTTTTTCTCTCTTCGATTATTCCTCCTTACTCCTCTTTTTCCCAGCTCCGCCTCTATATATTCTTCTACCTTTTATCCATAATACCGTGGTTAGCGCTTTTCCATTCGAGCCTCCACTATCAGCTCATGAGCCGCCTCCAAGAAGACCATGCACTTTCCATATGAAAAAGACTCTCTTCATCAAGTCTTCGATACTTGCCCGTGATTTTCCTTCACATCATCCTCATCACAAAGAATAACAGGAATGGTCTGAGTTCCTATGGAGTCGTCCATAAAGCACATTTTCCTGCTCCGTGCCGGAGCTCCCTTTGCCATGTTTTAAATCAATGGTGCCGCGGAATATTTTCACCGCATCTTCCCGCAGTACACCGTCAGCTACGATATTGGAAATCGTCTTTTTCCCCCTGTGATTCACTACAAGATTAAAATCCGCTTTTTCTTTTTGAGAGAGCACATAGTCAAGATGCAAGTCTGTCTCGGACTTATCTCCGTTTAAATCAATCTGGTAGGAAATATGAGTGGCTCTTTCCGGAGAGAAGAAGAAGTCAGTTTCAACTGCCTTTTCTTCCAAAACAAAGGAAAAATCCTGTAAATGTGCAAAAGTCCTTAGCATTCTTTACAGCAATAACAGGTCCAGTTTGGCATTTTTCTTTAAAAGGAATTTTTCCTGCAAAAAAGCCATATTCTTGGACTCTTTCAAGGATTCAATCGCCAAAAAGAGCTTCAGTCTTGCTCCTTCTTCCACTGTAAAACAGTAAGCGGAATGCTCCACCGCATTTTCCCCGTTTTGAAAATGCATACGAATATATTCAGGGCTCTCCTCTCCTTCTCTTAGAACAAAGGACTGCACAGGAAGTCTTTCCTCCCGGAAATAATCGTCCAGTGCCGTACTCATGCTGCCGGAAAAGTCATTCTCTTCATAAGCCTCTTTCGAGCTTTCCTTCTACGGAAGGCTGATAGGGCTGTAAGTTCTCCCAGTATTTCAAGCTTTTGCCTCGTTCATTTTCAACCAGCGAAGGTAGGCACGAGGCATTTTATTGATTATAAAGTGATTCTCTTTCATCCTATCCTCCTTCCTAGCCGATGAAACTCAACCATTTCAAACGAATCAAGTTGTTCATTTCTACGCATACTCTAAAGGCTCCTTGAAACCGAGTCCGCAAAACCGCTTACGATAGGGACTTTCGCTCTTCTTCGAAATTCCTCTGCTCATCAGGTGAAAACAGCATCGTCGAAATTCTTCCAATCTTCGCCTCGTGTCCAACATCGGCCTTGTTGGTACGCATCAATAGCCGGTACGGTATCGGAGACAGGACTCGTCATCGAGCATCAGGACTGACGGAAGCGGCAGACTTCGCATTCTTCGCCTGATTCTGAATCACTACAGCAGAGCGATAAGTGGAAATGCCGCCTCCCTTCGAAATCGAGACGGGTATTGATATAGAGCTGGTATCCTTACCGATATACCATCTTTGCTCCGGTATCAGATTCTGTCCCTTTCCGGCAAAGAGTTACGCCCGTAAACTGAGAGCGCGTTGTCCCCTGAAAATGGTCATCGGGTGAAAGATGAAACATGAGAACCGAAAGAGCCGGAAACCCATTCCATGATGCCGTTCTCCTCTACCTTTGCTCTCTTTGTATTTGGGTTATACATATTCTTGGACCAGTTCTCGATGGTGGAGTAGCGAAGCTTCGCATTTTTCCGACAAAGAGCTCCACAGCCTGCATGGGTTCGCCACATTATACTTCGGTGCGGGCAACCCTCAATAAAATGAGCTGTGCACCCTCATCCACAATAATCAGGGGTATGCTCAAACTGTCCTGCTCCCTTCGCATTTAAGCGGAAAATAGGACTGCAGGGGATTTCCACATTAACCCCTTTGGTACATAGACAGAGGATCACCTGACCAAACCGCTCCGTGAAGTGCAGCAAACTTGTGGTCTGTCGGTGGCACCAGTTTCGTGAAGTGCTCTTCAATCATTTTTCCCAGTAAGGGACCGTGAGCGCAGACTCGATATCGGTATAAATAACGCCCTGTCTTGCCACTTCCTCCTGAAGATTATGATAAACGAGGCTCCGGGTCATCCTGCGCTCCTACTCCGGCAGGCTCTTTCTTTCCGCTTCAGGAATCCCAGCTTCTCAAAAGTGTCTTCAATATCTTCCAGCACCTCTTCGACTCTGAGACATTTCCGTATTCGGTTTTACATAGAGTTACGATGTGTCTACATTCGAGACCTGAAATATCCGGGCCTCAGTTCAGCATTTCCGACTTTATGGTAAATCTCTAAGGATTTTAAACGAAAATCCCGCATCCACTTAGGATCATTTTTCTTCTCGAAATCTCGAACAATATCCTCAGTCAATCCTCTTTTATCTTATAGAACTCTCCTTCTTTTTCCTCATGGCGGAAATCATAGAGAGCGAGTCGATATCTTCTACTATTGCTCTATCTTTTTGCCATACTTTTAACCCTCTAAGAAGGACTCAGCCCTCATCATTAATCTGATGACCAGACTGCCGTCTCCCGGTAGCCTTGATTTTTCCCGTTTACGATAACATGCGTCTTATCTACGCTAAGTGCCTCCAAGTTCTCAGTGGAGTGGGTGATGATAAAACGCGCCAGTCCATATTTTTCTGATACGCCTTTACACCTTCGGACGTACTGAACCGCGTCCCATCAGTCCGGAGTCGGTTTTCATCCAGAATGGCGAGCTCCGGCTTTAGCATAAGAGTTGTAAAATCTCAGCTTTCTTCTTCTCTCCGCCGGAGAAGCCTACATTTAAGTCTCTTTCCGCTAACTGTGATCCATGCCCAAGATATCCATGAGCCTTCAGCTCCCTTACGGAAGTCCCATAGACGGATTCTCTTTCCGAATCTTTGCTCCATAGTGGAACGGATAAAGTTTCCAAGGCTTACTCCCGGTACTTCAAGCGGATTTTTGGAAGGAAAGGAAAAATGCTCTCTTCGCCCTCTTATCCACCGCCTCGGCAGTGATATTCTCACCGTTAAATACGATTTCTCCTCCAGTAATGATGTAGCGAGGATTTCCCATAATAGCATTTCCGAGGTGGACTTTCCTGCCCCGTTCGGTCCCATTAAAACATGGGTCTCTCCTTTATTTATAGTCAAATTAACCGCATCGAGAATGGCACTTCTCTTCTGCAGAAACAGATAAATTTTTGATGTCCAGCAAATCTGCCATAACTCCTCCATCTACTAATGCCGCCTTACGTTTAAGCGATATGTATTATTCCATAATTTGTTAGCAGTAAGTTGAGTACAAAATCACAATAACATCTCTTACTCCTCACATTTCCCCGCATTATAAAAGCAGTAGCTTTGCTGTGACAATAGTATTCTAGTAATTTTATAGGGATTATAAGACATGGAGTCGAAAAAAATACACTTTTCACACTGTATGGCTCAGAATCAGGGCACGCTCTCGCTAACCTCGCCGTAGGGGATACTAAGCAGCTTGCATTTCATTTTGTTTTTCATAAGTACCCTGAGCTCGAGATTGCCCCTCTTCAGAGCCATACGGTATGATAATCTACAGATATATTTTTCGACTCCAAGCTTTTACTATGACACGATCTTCAGAAGTCATTGCACTCCTGTATTTAAAAGTTTTCTAGGATCTCTCCTATTCGGATGGCTTTTGGGATGCGGAAGTTTTTACAGAACACTTCCGCTTCAGCAATTTTTCACTAGAATCATCCCTTCCGTACGGACGGGAAGGAGCTCCTTTTCTCCGATTATTTTGATTTCTCTAAAATTTCTTTTCTTTTGCAGAGGCTTCTTCTATGGCTAGCTTCCTTTCCTCTATGGCAGGAATTCCCATAAACGGCAAAAACCTCATGATCATCATGCTCTACACTGATAAAACAATTTCTTCTGCACACTGTGCAGGTGGTATTCGTTACTTGCATTTTTCCTCGTTTCTATTTGCTCTTTTATTTCTCTATTTTTCTCTTTCCTACTCCGGCTTATTATAATCGCTTAAGCTTTTCTTTAATGCTTTTTTCCATTCGGAGAGCTTCATTTCTCTTTCCTCTCGAAGCATTTTCGGGAAGAATTCCATTTCCACATGGTGCCTTTCCTCAAGGCTCTCCATAGAAGGATAAAAACCGCAATAAAGACCGGCGAGATACGCCGCGCCTAATGCCGTAGTTTCAATGCAAAGCCGGTCGAATCACCGAAGCCTGCATAATATCCGCCTGAAATTGCATGAGAAAATTATTGCCGGAGGCTCCTCCGTCTACGCGAAGACTTCTCAGTCTTTGTCCGGTATCCTGCTCCATGGCATTTAAGAGATCTCTGCTCTGAAAGGCAATGGATTCTAAAGCAGCACGAATAATGTGATTTTTATTCACTCCCCGGGTAAGACCGGTGATAGAGACCTCTTGCCTCCGGGTCCCAATACGGTGCTCCTAGCCCTGTAAAAGCAGGTACAATATAGCAACCGTGCGTATCCTTTACCTTAGTCGCAAAATATTCCGAATCTTTAGAATCATCCAGAAGATGCAATTCATCCCTTAACCACTGAATCACGGCTCCTGCAACATAGACAGAACCCTCCAATGCATAGTAGACCTTATCGTTTATGCCAAAAGCAATCGTACTAAGTAGACCATGATGAGAAGGGACGCAGTCTTCCCCCGTATTCATCAGCATAAAACAACCCGTGCCGTATGTATCCATCGCCTTTTTGAAAAACAGCATTGTCCGAAAAGTGCCGCCTGTTGGTCTCCTGCTACACCTAAGATGGGAATTTTTCTTCCGAAATATTCCTCGTCCGTCTCTCCGAAAAAGGAAGAAGAAGGGCGAACCTCAGGAAGCATGGCCATAGGAATCCGAAAAAGTGCATAAAGCTCCGCATCCCATTCGAGGCTATGGATATTAAATAAAAGCGTTCTGCTCGCATTACTATAGTCGGTAACGAAAGCATCTTCCTTTGGTTAAAGTATAAATCAGCCAGGTATCCACGGTTCCAAAGCAAAAGCTCTCCCCTTTCCGCTCTTTCCTTGCTCCCTCCACATGGTCCAAAATCCAGGAAAGCTTGGTTGCGGAAAAATAGGGATCAAGACCAATCCGTCTTCTCTTTAATAAAGCTCTATAGTGAGGATCTTCCCTTTTGTCATCTTCTCTATCATTTCCGTGGTTCTTCTACACTGCCGAACGATGGCAGGATAAATAAAGATCCCCGTAGCCCTGTCCCAGACAAGGGTAGTTTTCTCTTTGATTCGTGATACCGATAGCCTGTATTTTTAGAAGGATGAATTCAGACTTCTCACAGCTTCCCTTGCCATGAAGCTCAGCCTGCCAGATTTCATTTCCATGATGTTCTACATAGCCCGCCTTCGGATAGTACTGTGGGAATTCCTTTTGCGCGGAAGAAACGGGTCTTCCCTCTTCGTTAAAAAGTATCGCTCTTGTGCTTGTTGTTCCCGCATCGAGTGCCAGTATCATAATCTTTTCCTCTTTTTCTTTAATCCGTTTTATAATAATCCGCGATTTTGTAAATCTTGAAAGGCTTTCACTAAGATGCTGTTATCTTTGTGACTTAGCGCTCCGATGTGCCCGACACGGAAGATTTTCTCTTTCATATCTCACTCCGTTCGGACAAATCCGAAATCCCAGTATTCCTCCCTTGAGACGGAGAACTATTTCATAAAGCATTTCCACAATCGGATGCAGTGTAGTTACCGCATTGGCAGGACTTTCGAGACCACAAATTCAAAGGCAAATTCTTTACTTTCTCTCGAAAATCCTCAGCCTGCAAGGCTACTCTTTCCACTTCTTTCTCTACACCGCCCAGTCTCTCAATTTCCTTAAGTCTCGCATGAATTTGTAAAAGAATCCCGACTGCCGGAGTGAAGGGCGTCTGCCCTCTCTCCTGATTTTTCAACATGTCCTGTAAATTAAAGTACATGCTTTTTGTCTTTAGACTGTTCACTCTCTCACCACTTTTCCGATAGGGACAATGATGGAAATGCCGGAGGACAGGCAGTACCTTCTGCGAGCCCGTAATCATAATATCCGCCTTGACTTTTTCCATGTCAAAAGGATCCGCCAGAAAAAGAAGATACACAATCACAGACAAAAAACAAATGATTTTTCTCACAAAATGCCCCAAGCATTTCGGTATCATATAGTACTCCTGTCGAGGTTTCATCCACATTGACAAGAAGTCCCGTAAAGCCCTGTCCGATCGCTACTCATAGAGTTTTTCTTTTAGTTAGCTTTTTCCCGTGTTCGAGCATAATCGGGACATGGGGAATTTCATGAATCTCACGAAAGACGCACAAGCGCTCTCCAAAACTTCCTCCGTTAATCACTAAAGCACTGTCTTCCTTTGTGAAGCAGTTCATCACCACAGCTTCCATGGAGCCCGTGCTGGAACAATCATAAAGACAGCTCGAGCATTCCGCCTGCCTTACTGTACTTTAAGATATATTTTTCATTTTCCAGCATAATTTCGGAGAACTCCGAAGTTCTGAAATAAAGTACCTGCTCCGCTCCAATAGAAAGAATTTCCTCCGGTGCCATCACCGGACCAACCGTAAAATTAATCATCTGCTTCTCCTTTAATTTTCCTTTAAACCGGTTTCTAGACGGAAAAACTCCGGTATAAAAGCTTTCATCGCTTTTCCCCCTCTTGGATAAAGCATTCTCTATTCCTAAAGACAAGTGCGTAATCTACAAGACTTTTGATATTTCCTTTCCGAGACCTTCCTGTTTATCTCCGGAAAACAAAGCTAAATCACCAAAAAGGAGTATACTGCGAAAAGAAGACTGTATAGATATATGATTTCCATATCGACCGAAACTGTATTTTAATATTTGTTTTCCCTGATAAACCTGCCCCGGAAGGAGAAGATGGCGAAGAATGACTCCTTTTTTTAGGATTTTCTCTTCAAAAAGGAGCTCCGGGCATTGTCGAACAGCTTCTTCCAAGGCTTCTTTTTGCAATCTCCGGATAATTTTTCGCCCTTGAATAACACGCAGAAATGTCCTCTTCCAGTACCTAAAGTCCATAAGGTAAATGTCGATTAAAGCCTTCAAACTCCTGTAAAACCCAGAGCTCTTTGGTATCGAAGAATTCCAGACAAAGGAGGCTAAAGCCTCTCTCCCGGGCAAGCTGCATGGCGTCCCGAACACTTCTACTATAGTGCTCCGCCGTTACAAAATTGATGTTATGGCAGCCCTCGTTTTCTAAGCGATAAAATAGATCTACTAACTCTTCTACACTTATTTCCTTCCCGGATTCTTTTCGGGAAAGCTTCTGATTCTGACAATATACACAGGAAAGTCACAAGAGGAAAAAAACGGTTTCCGCTTCCTTCGTTCCGCTAAAAGCAAGGCTCTTCCCAGAAATGGGCTTTTGCGTCCTATATGCATGCGTGTTCCGCCTTGCAAAAAGCCCTTTGTCCCTCTTCTCTATTGACCTTTGCATTCCCTCACAAAAGCACACAGGGCGGTAAGAGATTCCTTCAATCTTCGTTTGCATTGTATTTTCCTGTCTTTACATTACTTATTCACTTTGTCTTTCTTATGTATTCTTACGAAAACTGTTAAAATTCCCTTGTTATATCGATTTTTATAAAAGGAGAAACAAAATGGCAAATCCTATTGTACAATTACTATGGATAGTGGCAAGACTATTCGCTTAGAATTATACCCGAAATCGCACAATTACGGTGGAAAAATTTCCTTGACTTAGTAAACAAAGGTTTTTATAACGCAACTTTCCATCGCATTATTCCGGGTTTCATGATTCAGGGCGAGATCCTCGGAAACGGAACAGGCGGTCCGGGATACAGCATTAAAGGTGAGTTTAAATCGAGACGGTGTAAATAACACTATGAAACATAGAGCGAGGCGTAATCTCATGGCGAGACCTTTGAGTCGAACTCTGCAGGGTTCGCAGTTCTTTTATCATGCATAAGGATGCACCGCACTAGACGGAGAATATGCTGCTTTCGGTAAGGTAATTGAAGGACTGGAAGCCGTGGATGAGTTGCTTCCCGTAGAAACGGATTTCAGGGATGACCGGTTAAAAAGTAGTGATGGAAAGGTGGAGTGGAATCATAAATAAACGTTGCAGCTTTTTGCTAAAGCCCGTTTTGTCCTGTAAGCAAAAATCAGCAATGAAATAGGAAATATACAAAGCCCCCTCGAAGAGGGCTAAAACATCTGTAAGCCGGGTTATGTTGAAAATGGTCATCTATCTAGGACTTACGTCACCATAAGTCTCAAAGCGGTCTGCCGAGCAGACGAGCAGCCTTATGCTCTCTGTTGACCTTACTTCGGATGGGGTTTACATTGCATTTCCTGTTACCAGGAAACCGGTGATCTCTTACATCGCCTTTTCACCCTTACCGTATAAACAGCGGTTATTTTTCTGTTGCACTTTCCTGTGAGTCGCCTCAACCTGACGTTATCAGGCATCCTGCTCTATAAGCCCGGACTTTCCTCTCCCGGTTTCCCGGCAGCGACCATTCACAATACTTTAGGCTCCTAGTGTACTTCAGGATACTTTTTCCGTCAACGAAATCCTATTCTTCCTTTTTGCTTTCGCTTTCCAGTATTCTTCCCATAAGCGGAAGGATTGACGGCACGATAACGGAAAGTTTTGTCACTCAATTGATAAGAAAAAGGGAAGCAAAGAAGAATCTGCCGCCATCTCTCACAAATTCGATAGAATTCCGATTTTATGCGATTTTTCCACTATTTCACGGGTGCCCTTAGAACGGCAGGATGATGAACCAAATGCGCTTCTCCATTAGTCCCGTTTTCTCTATCCATAGCCATAAGATACTGGCTTAAGTCATTGCTTCCTATCGAAAAGAAATCCACTTCCTTTGCAATATCTTCCAGAATAAATAAGAGCAGGAACTTACCATAATTCCCAGTGAAATCCGAATATGCTTGTCCTTCTTGCATTAATTCTTCTTTTGCACTGTTCTATTATCTTCTTGGTTTTCCAAGACTTCTTCCATTGAGAAATCATCGGAAGAAGGATGGACAGATTTCCATATAAGGGATGCACGAAGCAATGCAGAATCTGTGCTTTGAATAAAGCTCTTTCCCGTAAGCATAAGCGAATTCCTCTTATCCCAAAGGCAGGGATTCTTTTCCTTTTCCTGTAAAGATAAGGTACTTCTTTGTCCGCTCCTATATCGAAAACACGGACTACCCTCTTTTTCCTGCATCTTTTCCAAAACTTCTCTATATAACAAAATTGCTCCTCTTCTGAGGGGCTGCATTCCTGTTCATATAAAAATTCGGATCGAAAGAGGCCTATTCCGTCCGCTTCATTTTTCCAACACAACTTCTGCGCCCGTTTCATCTGCGATATTGGCAAAAACCTGCATGATTTTTCCGTCTTTACTGATGACTGCTTATTTTTAAATCGTGCAATGCCTTTATTTTCTCTTCCTCCTTAACTTGCTTTAGCCGATACTCCTCTAAAAGATCCTTATCCGGATCCAGATAGGCTGTTCCGATAAATCCATCCAAAATACAAAGCCTTCCTTCCATTTCCGGAGAAATCTCCTGACACTGTACCAAAGCAGGAATCCCTATAGAACGGGAAAGAATCGCGGTATGACTGAACAAGGAGCCCTCTCTTGTAACAAAGCCGAGAAAAGATTTTTTTCGATATCGCATCGTGTCGGAAGGGCTTAAGTCCTCTCCCATCAAGATAAAGGGCGTTCTTTCCTCGTCATCCTTGATTCCTCTAAGGCAAGAAAGCAAAATATGTCGAATATCCTCTAAGTCTCTTTTTCTTTCCCTAAAATACATATCATCCGAATCGGAAAAATAAGCTAATTGAGCAGAAAATACGGCCTGTATGGCAAAATCCGCAGAACCGCCCTTCTGAATTTCCTGACACATCATTTTGTGTAGCTCAACATCTTTCAAAATCAAAGCATGGAAAGCAAAGATTGACGCACTGTCTTTATCTGTTTCCTGCAGTGCCCTTTTATAAAAGGTATTTTTCCTTCTCAATCGCCTGTTCAATAGCGCTCCAATATATGTATTTCATTTTCCGGAAAAATAGTTCCGGAAGCGCCAAAGCTTATCTTTGCTTGTTTCTTCCGGCTTTTGCAGAAAAGTCTCTTGTTCTTCTTCAACCTATATTTTATTCTACCAATTTGCAATTCCAGGAAATACGGAAATCCCATGCAGCAGTTCCATCTTCTTACATTTCCTCAATCCAAGCTGTTAGAAAAGCCGGTCTTTAACCAAACAAAATCATGAGAAGAATAATCAAGTCTCTCGCCTTCATTTTCTTGCCGGTCAACATATTTACATAATCCTCCACCTGAAACATACGCAACTTCCGTATTGACAGAGAAATTATAAACAAAAAGCTTTACTCCCTCAAAATATCTGCTAAGCCAAAAACATGACTGTTTTTGTATCAATAATCCATGTATCCGCCTTATTGGAAAAAGCTATATTTTCCTTCTTAATTTCTCAAGCTTCAATATTCCGGAATAAATTCTCTCTTCTACAGTACCGACAGTCTGCCTTTTTCTCCGCCTTCTTCCAAGAAAAGCCCCTCGATGCAAATAACGCGAATCCGTTTTCTTGATAGGATCATCATGGTAACTGTAATCATTTTTCAGAGCTATCTCATCACCGGAGTAGAGAACCGGAATACCGGAGAGACTCAGAAGAAAAGCATGGAGCATGATATCCAATCGTATAGCATCCTCCATCTTCAGCTTGTTTGCTTCCTTTCCAGCCGCTTCTATTCCGCAAAGGGATGCAGTTGTTCCACAAAGTCTTGCATCTCCGCGAAGAGGATCGTCATTATAGAGTTCTCCTCTGGCCTCGGATAAATCCGTAAATCGCGGAAATAGGCATTTAAGTACGCTTTATGAAATTTCTTCCATCCCGAAGTTTCGTAGAAGGCATAATCAAGCCCCAGCCCTATATCATCATGGCAACGCAGATAATTCAAAGAATACCTTATCTTTTGGCAGGCAAAAATTTGTCCCAACTGATGTTGTAAGAGTCTGGTATCCTGTGTTGCCAGTGTATGCCATGTGCTGGCCATCGTGGTCACATTATAAAGAAGATGACATTCCGGCTTCTCCTCAGTTCCGAAGTAAGGCAGTACCTTCGTCGGATCCATCATAACCTCTCCAAGAAGCAGAACTCCGGGAGCTACTATTTCCGTAGCCATACGGAAAAGACGAATCAGGGTATGCACCTCGGAAGATTTCTGCAGCAAGTTCCGAGTCTCTTCAGATATAAGGTACTGCATCTAAACGAAATACATCTGTACCCATGTTGCAAAAGATACAAAAATATTATCCAGCATATCGTTAAATACAGTCGGATTGGCATAGTTTAAATCCCACTGATACGGATAAAACATGGTCATAACCACTTTCTTTATCTCATCACAATAGGTAAAGTTTCCCAGGGCAGACTCGGGAAAGACTTGCAGAACCGTTTTCTCGAATTCATTGGAATAAACCCAGTTCAGGAAAAATGAAATAGCGATCCTGATACTCCTTCTCTCCCTTCCTTGCTCTCTTAGCCCCCTCATGCTCTTCCAGTATGATTCATGACAAAATCAAACCGATACTGATTCCTTCTCTGTGACACGCCTTCGATAAGGAACGAAGATCTTCCATTGTGCCGATTTCTGCCTGTATCTTCTGAAAATCAGGAAACAGCATAGCCTCCATCAGACTTGTCCTTAGGACTCTCAGAATAGGCATCAACTGTAAATAATTGAATCCGCTTTCCTTAAGATAATCAAAGGTGCTCCTACCCCCTTCAAGTTGTTCATAAAATTGTTCACGTAGAGCAAAACACCATGCTGATCTTTCCCTTTATACCAGTCCGGATCCGCCATCCTCTGCTCATCAAGAAGAAGTAAATCTTCCTCACGACTCAGAGCATATTTTTCAAGCAGGGACAGAAAGTAGGAAAATGCTCCTTCATCCCCCCTATATAGTTCAAAGTACAACCACTTCATTTCATCAAAATAGGAATTTAGACGATTCTGATAAGACTCCAAAGCCCTTTCCTTTATCGATTTAACGTTTTTCGGACGCTTTACCTTCGGCTCGGCTGCCTTTTTTTCTGTAGGCTTTTTCGTGACAGACTTTGCCGTAGTTTTTTTTGTGTCAGACTTTTTCGTAGTATCTTTCGTGTCAGACTTTGCCGTAGTCGCCTTTTTTACACTTGTCTTAGTGCTACTAAGCTTTCCTTTATCATCCTTAACCGCCTCTGCTTTTTCCGTCTCTTTTTCTTTAACAGACTTCGACTTCATCTTTCCCCTCCTAAGAATCCGATACGTAGTATAACGAGCCTTATTATACCCTAAAAAAAATTGCACAACAAGCCAAAAGGAAAGGACATTTTTTAGTGAATCCTCTCCTCTTTGCGATTGCATTTTTCCCCTTCCTATATATAACTAATACAGAAAAAGGAAGGTCAGTCGATAATGTAATTATACATAAATAATAAAAGAGGACATTTCCGATAAAAGCATTTCCATTAATTTTCATTATAAACTACTTTTTAGAAAAATCGGGTGAATCTATGATCTATGGTGCATTAGAAGCGGGCGGAACAAAGATGATTTGCGCTAGTTGTGAAAAACGGAGAAATCATTGAACAATGCTCCATTCCTACAGTCAGCCCCGACGAAACCATCCCGTCATTATTGCCTATTTCAAAGATAAAGGGATGAGCCGCTTTAGGTATTGCATACTTCGGACCGATTGACCTGCATAAATCTTTACCCCCACCTGGCTATATCACCCGGTACTCCTAAGGTAAAATGGCAGAGTATCCTATTTTGCCCGTTATTCAGCACTTTCCGTTCCCTGCGGTTTTGACTACCGATGTAAACGGTTCCTTGCTGGGGAAGTTTCTTACGGAGCAAGCCGCGGAATAGAAAAATACGGTTTATATTACGATAGGGACCGGTATCGGTGGAGGTGCTCAGTAATGGCAAGTTGCTTCACGGGATGTTGCATCCTGAACTGGGGCATATGACTATGGTCCCCAGAGAGATCATTTTCAAGGAATCGTCCCTTTCATAAGTGCCTGGAAGGTATGGCGTCGGGTCCCTGCAATGGAAGTTCGTTACGGAAAAAAAGGCCGATACTCTTTCCGAGATCCTATGGTTTGGGAAATGGAAGCCTACTATATCGGACAAGCTTTATGCATATCATCCTGACTTTAAGTCCGGAGAATCATACTGGGAGGCGGAGTCATGCATCAGGAACAGCTCTTCCCTCTGATTCGTGCCGAAGTAAAAAAAACAGCTGAATGGGTATTTACAAACGGAGGAACTGAACGATATCGACCATTACATTGTTCCGGCAAGCCTCAATGACAATCAAAGGTGTACTGGGATGCCTGCAGCTGGCAATCAATGCAAGGACTGTAAGAACCATGAAGGAGCTGGAGAAAAACTAATATCAACCTATGGAAATGGTATAAAGTGGCTTGCTATCGGACTGTTTACCGGAGGGTAGTCGGAACGGTTTTCCGCCTATTTTGCTAAAAGTATTCCAGATTGTAGGGAGGACTTAGAGCTGCAAACCTAAGCTTATCGGTCTCCTTCCCTTGGCAGGTCTTATCATTGTCCTGTCCTATCGTCTCTTTTCAGTAAAAAATCCGAAGGGAACAAACCTTGTTTTGGAGTCCATTCAGAACGGGGAAACGCTCCCTTCCTATAGCTCCTCTCATTGTTTTCGCTACTCTTATCTCCCATTTCTTCGGAGCATCCGTAGGACGAGAGGGCCGCTTTACAGCTGGGTTCTTCAATGGGGATCCACAATCGGAAAGTTTCTCCATATTAAAGAACAGGAAAGACGCAGAATGATGATGTGCGGTATGAGTGCCGCCTTTTCCGGCTTATTCGGAACACCTCTTGCCCTGCAGTTCTTTCCATGGAAATCTGTACCGTGAGGACATATGTACTATACGGCATTGTTGCCTTGCACTATTTCTGCCTTAGTCGCCCATTTCTTTGCAGAAAAAGTGGTGATGGTCAGCGAACCGGAGCTTAGCTTAACTATGGTTTCAGAAATCACTTGAAAATCAGCACTGGCCTGTATTGCACTCGCTATTATCGCTTCTCTCGTCAGCGTACTTTTCATCGTAACTGCTCACAAGGTAAAAGCAATCTTTACCAAATATGTTCAGAATAATTACATTCGCATCTTCCTAAGCGGATCTATCATTGTCCTTGCTACATTACTTCTTGAAATACCGATTATAACGGAACCGGAATGGAAATCATCGTAAAAACAATAAGCGAACCGGGCTACAAGGTTTTTGCCCTCGCCTTTTTACTTAAGATTCTTTTTACCGCTGTATCCTTAGGCGGTGGATATCAGGGTGGAGAAATTGTCCCTTCCCTTTTTATCGGAGCCACCTTAGGAAATGCTCTAACAGCTTTTTACCGTTGGAACCCAGCCTTTGTGCGGCACTCGGTATGGCCTCCGTTTTTTTGTGCTGTAACCAATTGTCCGCTTGCCACCTTGCTCATCTGCTTTGAGCTATTCGGCTTTCAGGCATCTTCCTATTTTATTCTGGCAATTGCAATAAGCTATCTCTGCTCGAAATTACGGACTCTATCACACACAAAATACTCTTCTCCAAGACGGAAGAAAAGAAATCAACGAACTGGCACATTAGAAAATGCTTAAGACTTCGTGATTTTTACAAAAGCTCACATCATCGGGAAGAACACGCATATTGCTGACCTTTTCTTCTTCTCCCCGGTCGCATGATTTTTCAGTTCCAAAAATACTCCCTTCGAGGTCCCTAGAAAAATTCCGTAGCCAAAGATTTAGCCACCTTCAGGTGGTTCTTTTTAAATGTTTCGAGGTCTCTTGCAAATTGCATCATTTCTATCAGATTCATCTTCCGTCCTCTCTCTATGCAATATAGTCTATATATTATCAAAGCTTTTTAAATATCTTTCCGCTTGATTATAGCTTATAAGATGAAAAAAATAAAATGAATTATCCGGCTATATTCATCTTCTCCTATTCCTATTCATCTACAAACCGGAATATTCCCTTTGATCCTGATTTTATGCTATACTGTTTTGGTTTTAGAATGAACTGCCGGGGTGTTCTTCGGCTAAAACATTTACCAAGGAAATACTATGTCAAAAATAAGAGAAATCAGCCCCGAGGAATGGGAAAAAGAAGAATATAAAATTTTACCGCGATTGATATCCGTGACGAAGCGGAATATGAACTGGGACATATAGATAATGCACTATGGATGTCTATCTCTGATTTACTTCGTGAAGACAGAGCCTTGGATAAGTCCAAGGCCTAGTTGCTCTACTGCAAATACGGAACCATCTCCAGAGAGCTCGGAGAAAGACTTCTGGATGAAGGATACCGGGTAGCGAACTTAAGCGGAGGCTACGGGCAGTACATTCTTATGAAGATTAAATCAGCCTCGGAAAACGAACGTAGAGAGGAAATCGAAAAGAGTCTTCGCATAAAATTCAAAAATCTGTTTTACGCCCTTCATAAGGCCATCAATGATTTTGCATTGATACAAGAGGGAGACAATATCTGTGTCTGTATCTCCGGTGGAAAAGACTCCATGATTATGGCAAAACTCTTCCAGGAATTAAAAAGACACAATAAATTTCCCTTTAGCGTGCAATTCCTCTGCATGGACCCCGGCTATAGCGAATATAACCGGAAAATCATTGAAGAGAACATAAAGCTTCAGTATTCCCTTCAATTTTTTGAAAGTGATATCTTTGAGTCCGTCTTTGAAATCAGGTCCTCTCCCTGCCGTCTGTGCAGAATGAGGAGAGGCCACCTATATTCGAAGGCAAGGGAACTGGGCTGTAACAAGATTGCCCTCGGGCATCATTTTGATGATGTGATCGAAACTGTTCTCATGGGTATGCTTTACAGCGGACAATTCCAAGCTATGATGCCGAAACTGCACTCCACGAACTTTCCGGGCATGGAGCTTATCCGCCCCCTCTACTATGTGCGTGAGGACGATATCAAGCATTGGCGAGACTATAATAAACTGAATTTTTATCAAGTGTGCCTGCAAGTTTACGGAGACCTGTTCTACCTGTCATACGGACGGAACTACTAGCTCAAACGCTTAGAAACAAAGAAAATGATTGCTGAGCTGAAAAAGACCAATCCTTTTATTGAAAAAATATCTTCCGTTCTACGAAAAATGTTTCCAGCAGACTATTCTCGGGCTAAGGACAGAGGGATAGCACTCCTTCCTGGAGTGGTATGATGAGAATAAAGATATAATTTTTCTTCACGGAAGTGTTTATAAAAAGCCCAAAATACTGCATAAGCCCCCTGAATGTTCAGAAAAAGGATTCTGTTCATTCAGGGGACTATATAATTCTAAAAATCATCAAATCTACAGTAGGATAAGCCTTCCAAGCATTGTTAAAAAGTAGAAGTAGATAGTACGCTGTCAATACAGTTTCATCTCTAGCCGGCATGTTTGAGATTCCCCTAAAAGCATTCGATTATAAAAAGCAGCATCTGCAAAACTATATTCTAATGGTATAGACAAATCAGACGAGAGACAAAACTGTTTGCGTAAAAATGCTATATCAACAATTTGGTCAGATTTTGTACCATACTTTTTCATAAAGTCATCCTCTACTGTAAAAGGAAATATTCTTTTCCATAACATATTGTCCCCGAGTACCATCTCGCATTTTCCCATGAAATACTCTTTCCGGCTTAACAAAAATCTACAACTGCAAAAATTATACTTGAAAACTCTTTGCTATACTTTAAATACATATTTATAGCATTTACGTCATGCCCTGCATTTCTCCATTCTACAACATTCCATATCTTCATTCTTCCTTGTATGACTAAATACCCCTTACTCTTCGCTTCCTGGATCTTGGCCTGCCTTGCCGCCTCTGCCATAGCTTGCTCTTGAGCTGAGTCTCTCTTACCGTCTTCTCAAGATACTTTCAAGTCAATCTCTTGATTTTCTCGCCATGGAGACCATCTCCCAAAGAGATAGTAGTCCTCAATCCATTGATTTTTGCCATGGTACCATTAGGCAAAAGATAGTATCAACTTCCTGTTGCTCCACCCACTCCTGTTTTTGCCATGGAGCCAGTGGGTTTAAAGTAGATACCATTCTCCGTCTATTTCGCCCACTGGTTTCTATAAAAATGCTTTCCACCCGATAACGCCATAGGCTTCCGGTTTTTGACCACAAGTACCCAGCAAAGCTGATTCCGGAAAATAAAGTGGCTAATAAAATACTGAGCCACGCTATCTTTGAAAATTCTATTTTTCACTTTCCCTCCATTTTCTCTATTTGAGTATGTTCTAAGAAGCGTAACATTTGCCTGTTCACATCATTCATAACAGGATAGAATTTCTTCCATATCGGCAGTTCTTGGGGTGTACCAGCTCTTCTGCGCAAAATAATCCGTTAGAGACTGATCTTTGAAAATGTAGCCGTGGCGGGCATACATTTCGTTGATAATCATTTGGGTAATACTTCTCTCTCCGGGAAACATACTGTTTCGGATATCGGGCTTGGAAATTTGAGACATCGCAGTGGTTAACAAACGACTTGCACTTTCTGCATAAAGATACTCTCCTGTGGCGGGCGTTTGCACTGCTGCGTACTTCCCATCTGCACCGGGCTGAGCATTGGCATCGGACCTGCGTTTCTGTAGAAACAGTAGACTGCTCCATAGTGCTTTCATTCTCATTTTTCAGGCAGAAGCTTGCTCTGAACCTTTTTCTTTATTTGGGTCTGTAGCACCAGAAGTTTTCTTAGAATCCTCTTTTGTTAATCCGGATACTTTATAGCTTCCGCCTTTAAGAGAAAGAAGGCTAAATTCTTTGAACTTTCCTCAGAAAAATCCCAATGATACTGGACCGTATCTCCATTTTTCAAATCTGTAGTTTGGCTAAATCCGGTAGCATAATGATATTTTTGGCATAGTCAACGGCATCCGGATAAAGAAGGGGAAGGAAGCCTTCCTCCGCTTCTTTGGAGTACCGAATGTTCTCCTTTTCTTTTTCCAAGAGAGCATCCCAATCCATTTCCACCTCTAAAGTGCCTTGTCCATCGGTGCCTAGTGATTGAATTTTTAGGTAAGCGTTTAAATCAATCCCATGATTTTTCGGGCGAAGCAGAAGAAATCCGCCTCCTGCTATCACTAATAAAGCAAAAATTACCAGTCCGAGTAGAATCTGTCCCGGTTTAGCTTCTGCATTACTTGGTTCCGCTTTTGAAGATAAAGCTTCCGGAAAAATATGCTCTTCTTCACGGGAAGCGTTTTCCATACTTTTATTTTCATTGCATTGTTCCGTCATAGGACACTCCTTCTTTCCATGAAAAGCATTTTTAATAGGGATATTTTTTCATGAAATTATCCCAGCCCATCTTTTTTACTTCAGATATAGGATAGTATTCCAGCCATCCGGTATCCTGTGATGCAGCAAATAAGGCGGAATCATTCGTCACTTGTGTAGTAGGAGCCGTTTCCCCAAAAGTATAAACCTCTGTCGAATTTATCTTTCCCCCATCATAGAAGAAGTAGAATTCATGATAAAACATCTCATCATTTTCATCATACTCTCCCCTATACCATGTGGATCCAAAAAGTCCGGGAACCTTTCTTCCCTTACTATATTCCGCATAGGCTGTCGGTGCATGGACATCCATTGCTCCATCAATAACTTTTGCACCGTTAGCAGAATATTTTATAAAGCAAGTATAGCTATATGTGGCTCCGATATTCGTTCCGATAAGTAATTCAGGTGTTCCATCATTGGTAATGTCATACAATGCTAAAACAGGATCATCATAAACAGTCAAGTCTGTTGCATACTTTTTGACCATATATAATCATAGAACTGCTCTTTCCATGTCCCTTTATTGGCACGTTATTCACCGCTTCTGTAGCTGCCGTTGCAGCTGCTCTCCGTTCTGCTAGGTACAACTTCCGTTTGGGAGTAGTCTCTACAGCCTGTCCACCTCCATTTGCATCGATTTCCTTCTCCCTGCCTGTCCGGCTGCTTTCTCTTGCAATGCCTGAGCCAGACTTTCCATCTTGCTCTTTTCTTCCACTTGCTTCCGCCATATGCTTTGGACAGTGAAGGTCAATCCCTGCTCTCCTGCATTTTTCCACTACAAGGCAGGAGCGATATTGCTCTTTCGGAAAGGCTTTCACTGACTAAATTTTGAGAAGAATGCGATAAGCGATTTTTCCTTTTTCACGGAAAGGATTTCCATATTTTTACTTCTCCGGTGGAGGGCTTCCCTGCTCCAGATTTTCTAAAATGCTAAGCAATAGAGAATCCGGAAGGCTCTCAAGAGAATATCGGAATCATCCTTCCTTTAAAATCTGTCCTTGCAGGAAGAACAGAGCTTCGTTATAGGATAGAACTATATTTTTATAGAAGCCGTCACCGGCTGATTCTTACTCTCTTCGATTCTTTTGCAGTATTTTCCAGAGGAATCAGTAGATTTTCTCAGACCGGTTTTCAAGCTTCTGAGCCCCATCCTACGGTAGCTTTGAGATCTCTTCCTCAAACTTACTGTTTTCCGTTGCTAAGTAGTATACGGATTGTTTCTTCTTCAATCCTTCCCAAAAGAGCCTTATACTCTTGATCTGTAGCCTCTTTTCCATGCAGCGTAAACAGACCGGAATTGTTTTCCGGACTTTCTGCTTTATTTTCTTCAGAGTTCTCTTTCTTAACATCTGCACTGCCTTCTTCAGCAGCTTCCCCGGCATTTTCTCCCATGTCTTCACTAACATCTTCTCCACCAAAGGGACTCGTAGGAGTGGCTGGCTACTTCTTCAAAGCTAAGAGGCAGACTGCCGTTATTCAAACGATAAAGCCGTTCCAGCATTTGCCCGTCATACTCTTCCCGATAGAGATAAAGAGTCTTTTCCCCTTGAATTTGGAACAGGGTATAGTTCACTCCGCCGCCGGCGAAGACGTCCAAACTGTTCATGGTGCATAGGGGCTCAAGCTTTCCGCCTGTAAAGCTGTAGACCTGTAAATCCGCCTGACTTACCGCGCCGTCTTCCTTACCGCTGCTTCCTTTTATGTAAAAGACAGCTCAGGGGTATCGTCACCGAAAATGTCCCAGAGCAGGACCGTTTTTCCCTCTTTGTGCTCTGCTTCTTCCCCTGCCTCCTCTGTTTCCTGCCCGCCGTACTGCCAGACATACGAAGAAATGGCCTCTCCCTTTTCTTCCAAATGGGCAAGATAAGAGCCGTAGGCTTTGCTGTAATCCGAGGAAAATGCTTTTCCTCTCCTACCTCGGACTTCCTGCTGTAAAAACAGCAGAAAGAGAAGCAATATTGTCACAAACAATACAAGGAAAGGCAAGTATTGCCTGAGTTTGTAACGACCGCTTCCGGCATTCCCGGTATTTTCGGTGTTGCCAATATTTCCGGCTTTTCCGGTGTTTTCAGCTTGTCCTGCACTTCCGGAAGCTCCGCCGTTTTCCTGTTGCTCCTGTGAAAAATTGGAAGAGTTCATCATTTTCCCCCTCTCTTATCCTGAGAAGACCTCATCTATGTGATGCTTACGCATTTCCTCTGTCTTTTCTGCAATATCTATTTTATCCTACATGCAAGCACGATCCGCCGATAAACTCTCTAAGTATGGAGTTTTGCGGAATGGACTCCGGACTGAGTGCCAGAACATAGTCCAAGAACTTCAAGAGTCGCTTTTGCCTCCTGATAGTGGGGCTGTCTTCCGCAATCTGGAACAAAAGAGGTTCCGCGAAAATCTTCAAAACCGGAAGCTCATAAATTAGAGCGGAATTTACCATCACATCCGCCTTTTCCTGATAGGGGAAAATGTTCTTGTCTTCTCCCCTTCTTACACTCTTCCATATGGAAAATGTATCCTCTGCGGAATATCCGCGTGTTCGAGTTATCCCGAACCATACGGCGAAAAGAAAGCCTTACATCCGTAGTCGGAATGCGGTTGTGTTCATCAATATTTAAAGGTGTCAAGGCGGAAATATAGATACGGTACTTACTGTCCTCCGGAAGGATGCGGACATCTGATCATTTAAACGGTGAATTCCTTCAATGACAAGGATATCCTCTTTGTCAAGGCTTAGAATAATCTCCTTGTATTCCCGCTTTCCGCTGAAAAAATTGTAGCGCGGCAGCTCTACCCTCTTTCGGATAGAAGCCGAGACATATCTTCGTTAAATTGTGGAAGGTCAACATTGTCAATGGACTCGAAGTCATAATTTACCTTCTTCATCTCTGGGAGCCTGATCTCTACCCTCTAAAGTAGTTATCGACCGAAATGGCATGCGGTTTTTCCCAAGTGCAGAAAGCTGAATACTAAGCGCTTGCAAAGCTGGTCTTTCGAAGAAGACGGTCCGGCAATTAAAACCAGACGCTTCTTTTTCTTTGCAATTTCCATTGCCATATTTCGATTTGCTTTTCAGCTTCTTGCATGAGAATCAGGGAGTCAGGATCTCCGGAAACAATTTTTGATTCAGTGCCCCGATATTTTTATTCCCACCTCGGTTGCCCACTTGAAGAGGACTTCTGTACCTGATAGAGCTTTATCCATCGGACGAAATTCAGCCAACTCTCCGGGATTATCCTCCTTAGGAAGCAGCAAAATAAAGCCATTTCCATAGAAATAAATCAAATTTTGTAATATAGCTTGTATTCAGAAGCATATAGCCGTAGAAATAGTCTGGAAATTGCCCTAAAGAATGATGTTCACCCTGCTGGTCATACGGAAGCGGAAGAGCTGTTCCTTGGAATGCATTCCGAGCGATGAAAAAGCTTTCGTGCCTCTTCGGTCGAAACATTTCTCTTCATTATGAGCATTTCCGCCTGCATAGTCTTGCATGGTGGTTCACTTTGGATAGCAATTCCGTCGTAGCTTCTGCTCTCCGGAAATATAGCCGTAAAATCCGCCGCCAAGTGTGTAATCAATTGTTACATTAAAGTCCTTCACTCCTTTACGGTGATGAAAAAGCCTTTTAAAAGCATAAAAACAGCGGAACGCTGATAGCTCTGTAAACCGATGCGATTTTGGTTGTTATCCATTCAATCTCGCAGTCCTCTTCGACACCTTCTTATGCAGCTCATATATCTTACTTCCCACCCTAGCCAAAGTAGAGGGTACTAGATTCTGCTCTTGGAAAAAGAGGCACTATGTCCTGAAATCGACTCCCTTTTTCCACTTCGATGCTTTTTCCCTTGGATGTCACCTGCATACTGCACTCCTTTCTATTCCTTTCCGCTTACTATTTTCATTGCATTTCCGTATTTTTATATTGTATGACTATACTATCGGCTAATCTTAGCATATTTTCCCCGGAAATCGGATTTCTTCTTCCACAATCTCTATCTCCGGAAAATGTCGGCGGATTAAACCGCTCATATAAGGTACAAAGAAATGCTCCAAGCCGTAATGCCCTGCATTGATTGAGCAGTCCCCTTTTCCATGCTGTCAATTGCATCATGATGTCCGAAAGTCCCCGCTGATATGGCATCCCACGTCGGAGGGAAGCGAAGACAAAAAGCTTCTTCCGGAACCCGGACAGACTGCAAGCTTCCGGATTGTCCTTCCGCTGTCAAAATACTCGATATAGGGTAGGGCACATTTTTCCTTCACGTATCTTGCAAGATCCGCACAGGAAAGCGCCTTATCAAATATTATTATAAAAAGCCGATTCCTGCTCTTCTCCATCCGTCGTGGATGGTACAGCCTCCATAACGCCCTCTTTCTTCCATTCAAGTGTTTCGCAACAAGATCCGCCATTCCTCTTTTTACACTGTCAAAGTTCGTGTGCATGGAAAAGACCGATATTCCGTTTTCTATCAGAGTAATGATTTTCTTCCCTGCCAATCCTCCCCGTCACAGCCTTTATCCCTTTAAAAATAAAAAGGGTGGTGACTGAGAATAAAAATCACAGCCTTCTTCTGTGCTTTTTCACAGCAAAACTGTCTACGTCAAGACAGAATAAACTCTTCTTACTTCTCCTCTCTCTTTCAAGGAGAAAGACCCTACATTGTCCCAATCTTCTGCAGATTTTTCGGAGCAAGTTCCTCTAAAAATTGGATCAATCCCTCTTTTTGCATTTTTCCTCCCTCTATATAGCCGATTCAAGTCTTATTCCGTGGTGTTCTGTAATACAGTAAAACCTTATTAACCAGCTCCAGCTTCTCTTTGACTTCTTTTATCTGTTTCTTTTCCAATATCTCCTTATATTGCTTCTCTTCCTTTTCCAGCATTAGCTTTAGTACCGGGTCTTTCTCTTGTAAAGGAAGCCAGCCATATTCCCACTCTTCAGCCGTTCTAAGAACTCCTTTTTGTCTTCCTTTTTTCGGTTCGTTTTCCCGTTCTTCTTGTTTTTCTTTCCTGTTCTATTTCTTGACTTTCAGGAGATTGTTTTTCCTTGCAAGAAAAGAGTCTGTAAATTTCTCCTCCTTCTTCCAGATATTCTTCCTTCACAATCTCCATTCTGTCGAAAAAGAAAAACGAAAATTTGCAAAGTCGGATTGAGGAGAAAAGTACAGCAAGAAAAACTCCTCTATTCGTTTTTCAAGGATTTCCATCATCAGGGGACCGCCCATGCCGGAAATCAGGACAGATCCTGCCTCAAACGACTTTATGGGTTCTAAGCCGTCTCCGAGTCTACATTCTATCCTGTCCGTAAGACCTTCACGCAAAATATTTTTCTTAGCACTTTCCAGTGGAGCTTGTCCTATATCGCAGGCAATGATTTTCTCCGCCTTTCCGGCCTTTGCAAGAAGAATGGAAGTGTAGCCGTGATCACACCCGATATCTGCGACAGAACGCGCTCCCGGAAACAGCTCCACCAGTTTTTCTATTCGTTTACTCAAAAGCTCCTCCGTATACTCTGCTCTATTTTTATTCCTTGCTCTATTCTTTCTGTTCATCCGGTTTTTTGATAGCTTTTTAGACGCTTTAAAAACCGTTCTTTGACTATAACGAAAAATGCTCCCACCTATCCCGTTCTTTAAAGCAATGGGATAAGCCTTCCGCATCCGTTACTTCCTTTATTTTCTCTTCTATCTTCTGCAATTTTAACTGGCGAATATAGTCGGATAAAAGCTTTTTCCTCATCCTTTTCCAAATCCATGTGATACAAGTCTCCATGATACAGTTTCACAAGTTTTTGGTATTTTTCTTCTTCATTTTGATAGCTGTCCAAAATTGCCTTTGCGGAAAGTCCGGATAAAAGCTTAAGATAGATTTCCTTTGCAAAGTCTCCTTGAAAATCTACTTCTTCTATATTTTTGCCAAATCGACAAATTCATTTCTTTGCATCAAAACGGAAAGAAATTCTTCTTCTAACGGAGAATTCCATTTTTCTTCCCTCTTTTTCCTGTCTGCCACATTTTTCCGTAAGCCAAAGGAAAGTTGCGTCTTTTCTTCTTCTTTATCCACAAGGTGTTGCAGATTTTCCGCCTTCAGCATCTGTTCTCTGGCTACCGCCTTCAGATAATTTTCTCGCTCTACCGGGTCGGAAAAACTTGTTCTTAAAAGCTCGGCAATGCTTTCCATGTATTTCTGCATTCCTGCGGGATCATGGAGGTCAAACTCGGTCTTCTTCTCTTCCACTTCCCAAAGAAAGGCATTCTTTGCTTCCTCAATTCGCTTTTCAAAGGCTTCCTTTCCTTCCGCCTTTAAAAACTCATCCGGATCCTTATAGGGACTTAAGCGAATAACCTTCCCCTCCAATTTCTTTTCCCGCAAAATAGAAATCGCTCTTTTACAGGCCTTTTTCCCGCGCCGTCACTATCAAAGCAGAGGTAGATAAGAATTAAAGCGTTTCATAAAGATCCGCTTGCTGTTCCGTGAAAAGCCGTTCAAGAGCTGCTACAGCCTCCGAAAATCCCCATTGATGCAAGGAAATCACATCCATATAGCCTTCGCAGAGAATAAAATAATTTGCTCTGGATTTTCTCGAAAAATTAAGGGCAAAAAGGTTTCTGGACTTATCGAAAAGCTTGGTTTCCGGAGAGTTTAAATACTTGGGTTCCCCGTCTCCCATCACTCTTCCTCCGAATCCGATAACCCGATTATGTAAATCCATAATAGGGAAAATCAAACGATTGAAAGAATTTATCGTAAACACCGTTTTCCTTAAAGCTGAATAAACCCGATTCCTGTAAAAACCCGGTCCTTAAAAGCCCAAGGACTTACAATATTGATAGAGACTGTCTCTTTCCTTTCCGGCATAACCTAAGCCAAAGTGCGTAATACTTTCACCGCTCAGCTTTCTTTTTGCGCAATAAGCAAGTCCCTGCTTACCTTTTTCACTGCGAAGTTGCTTTACATAAAACAGTGCCGCCTGCTTATTAATCTCCAGTATCTTGTAGCGAAGATCCTCTTCGCCCTTATCTCTTTTTTCTTCCTTCGGAAGCGTAACATTAGCTCGCTCTGCAAGCTCCTCTAACGCCTCCCACAAAGCTTAGGGTTCTCATATTCCATCAGAAAGCGAATACTGTCTCCCGCCTTGCCGCAACCGAAGCAGTGAAAATTTGCTTTCCGGGAGAGACGGAAAAGGAAGCCGTTTTTCTCCATGGAAAGGGCAGAGACCGAAGTAGCTCGAGCCCTTTTTCTAGATGAACATATTGTCCAACTAAGTCTACTATATCCGTTTTTTTGACGAACTTCCTCGACAATATCCTCTCACGTAATACATGAATGCTCCTTCAAAGCTATACAAAAGCTCTCCCCATGAAAGTCTATTTTTCCTTAATCATTAAAAGATTAATTTATTCTTTAAACTTAGTCTTTCGCCCATGCCTTCGGACATAATACTCCATAAACTTATGATTGCAATATTCATCCGTCATACGGAAATATAGTCACAAACCACCCTTTCAAGTGTTCTTTTTCGAAAATACTCTTGTCCTCTAAGCTCCTTTCATACAAAAATCGGAACTCCTCTGTCAGCTTCTCCGGATGCTCCATATAAAAAAAGTAAAGAGAAGACTACATTCCCTCTACCTTCCACTCCTCTTCTTTTGCCTCGCTTTTCTTATAAACATGGCTGAACATCCATTTACGAAGCCCCTGCATAGCCTCACCCACGGCCGAATCCATACACAGACTTTCTTTCCCGATAGAAGAAAAGATAACGGAACGAATCAAAGTATCTATCCTCTCTTTTACGCTTCTGCCAAGAACGGAACGGAACTCTTCCGGCAAATCTTCTTCTGTGATAATTCCGCCTCTGATACTGTCATCCACATCGTGGTTTAAGTAAGCTATTTTATCAGCAAGACGAACCGCCTGCGCTTCCAAGGTCTTTGGATGCGGAGCTTCTATGATTTAAAAATCCGTCTCACTTCCTTTGATAAGTTGGGTCCTCTACCGTTTTTCTAAAAACTTCAACAACACGGATACTCTGTTCCACATGAGAAAAACCAAAAGAACAAATCTTATTCAAGGCTCTTTCTCCCGCATGGTACGTAAGGTGTATGCCCGAGGTCATGCCGAGGCAATCCCCTCCGTCAAATCTTCATTTAAACGAGAGCTTTCGCAATGCTTCTCGCAATCTGACTCACTTCCAGAGTATGGGTGAGTCTTGTTCTATAGTGGTCTCCCTCCGGTTGGATAAAAACCTGTGTCTTATGCTTTGAGCGGCGGAAGGCCTTGGAATGGAGTATCCTGTCGGTCTCTTTGGAAAATGGTACGAATATCATCCTCCTCTTCCGGAAAATCCCGCCCTAAAGAATTCATGCTTAAAAAGCATAAGGGAGAGTGTATTCTTCTCCAATTCCTCCATTTCTTCCCGTATCGTCGCAGACTCCTATCTATTTTTATAAACAATTTCTTTTCTAAAGAACTGTTTACGAAAATAAACTGTCCAAACACGAATTACATGAAAAACCTACAATGCTCATCTTCAAGCCTGAATTAAAATAATCCTGTAAAAAGTAATATCAGAATCAAAATCGGTACATACAAAAACGAAATACGGTTTTAAAGCCTTCGACATCTTGATGCCTTCTCATATTGCACTCTTCAATATACTTATCAAATCCGGCCCCTTACTTACACGAAAGGAGGTAAATAAGGGATCCGATGGGGAGAATCAGATTACTTACAATAAAGTCTTCGGAATCAAGAACATCTCTTCCGCCGATAAGCTTTTAAGTCCTGCCATAAATTATACCTAAAATACAGAATGCTCATTACAAATATAAAAATACAGTTGATAATCACGCTCTATCCCAATGGAAATTATCAATACTGGTGGAAATCAAGTTCTCAAAAACCGCAATAACAAAGTGGAGAAGCTCATCAAAGGTCATAAAGAGGACTCCCAAAATTCTGCCAAACTGCATATGCATGAAAAACTTTCAGTAGGTAAAAGAAGATTAAGGGGTGGACCTGCATTTGGCTCTACACCGAAACTAAAACAAGCCGGGAAAATAATGGGTCCTGAAATATATTTACTACAAAAGGTATCAATGCAAATCTTCACTCTTCCACTAACCAAAGATGTATTCATCAGACATATAGGAGCCGAATATCTCCATTGCCGCAACCGAGTGACAGGGTAAAAATGCCTGATTCATTGCCGCAGAAATCACCATGATATAAACCGATTTCCTTTACCTTCTCCACATTCGGAGAAGATAGGGCTTTGCCCCCTCCACAGCACCGGGTAAAAGCAGACTATGTACGGCAGGGTACTATCAGGATAAATAAAAGCGCTCATCATCACGGTGGTTACCTTCTCTGAGTCCTTCTGTAAGCCAAAGAGCAAATCATAAAACCGCCGATAACCGTAATACATAGCGTCATTTCTTTCCGGACGACTGAGCGCCGCGAATTCCTTCTACCTGACTCGGCTCAATATTTTCAGCTCTTAAACAAAATTTAAATAGGAAAGCATCCGGCCTGAAACGTTGTGTAGTACATCATCAAAAGATAGCAACCGAAAATACAAAGCATAACTGCGAATATGCCACTTTGTACCTTCCGGCTCCAGCTTTTTCATACGCTCTACCACAGATTTTCTGCTGGCTCTTCTACTGCAAGCTCCATAGAATAAGGAAGCCCCATCGTCGGGAGAAATAAAGAGATAAAGAGGACAATTCCTCCCTCCGTTTTGTCTAAGATACGGAAACTTCCATACATTTCCGATTCCGATTGCGCAGCCGGCACTCACTAAGATAAAAAGCCGAGTCTGGACTTAAAATTCTCTTTCCCGCAAATCCCTTACTTCCCTTCCTAAAAATGATTTCATAGACTTTTCTTAAAAGCTGTTCAGTAAAATCAACAATATTCAGCACTCAGGGATAGCAGAATCAGCTCTTAGATAAAAACACTCAGCCCGTAAGTACAGAACTTGTAATACGGAGATGTACTATACATCTCCTGTTTTCAATCGTAAAGCTGGTTCGAACCAGCAACGACCTGCGTCCCGAACGCAGCGCTCTACCAAGCTGAGCCACGCATCGCTATTGGAGTAGATCCAGAGCACCGAAAGAAACCGGGTTCGTAATCTATTCTATCTCCGGAATAACATTAAAACAATGTGTGTTCCCTGACCGGTGACTCATAAGCTCACAGTCAAGGATTATAATCTTTCTCTGCACTCCTGTCAATCAATAATTTCACTATTCTACGACTCTGCACAGCAACTGTATCTGCCTGCGGTAGAGCCTTTGCTAAAAGCCTCGTTAGACTGCACAATACTTCTGGGTCCGTAAGAGAAGATTTTAGTTCATTTAAATGTCCTGTTGCGGTATCAAGAGCGAGAAATAATGGTTTTAAGCTTGCCAGCATCTCATCCGTATAGCGAATTGCATTTCTCTAATCTGATCAGCGTCTGCAACGGCATTGTTCACGATGATATCCGCCTGATTCTGCGCATCCTGTACCAAAGCATTTGCCTTTATAAGCCTGCTGCATAATTTCATTGTCAGAAAGCATTTCTTCCGTCTGAACCTTGGCTTCCGTAATCAGCTCTGCCTGGGACTTCGCATCAGCTGGTTGCATCCTGCTGAGAAATAATCTTCTGGTACTCTTAATCTCCTCCGGCACCCTAAGACGACTCGACAAAAACTCTTCCATCTCTTCCTTATTAACTACGATTTTACTGTTAGACAAAAGCTGAAACTACAGCTGTCAATATACTCCTCATTTCCCTATCAATTGCTCTATTCTGCTCCATACTACTCCGTCTATTCAACCGAATTTTTTCTTCATCTGTTTCCACCGATTGAGACAAAAGCAAATATCTCCATTAAAGCCCTTCACTGTACTGGAACTTAAATAAGAATACTTTTAGTTTGTAGCCAAAAACAAAGTGTCAATATCAGTAATCACCTTATTGGTCTGTGACAACTCATACTCAAGTCGGTAACAGCACGAAGACCACAACATCATCGTAGCACCGACCTTTTTGCGTAATCCTCGTCAAACCGCTAAAGATGCCTCAACATTCAGATACTGAAATTAACTCGTTAATCATTCTAACACGGTCCTCGTAAAAACAACAGGGTCTTATTATTATTGATAAGCACTCCAATGATTAATTTATCCACCATTTCGCACTCTGGATATCACGTCTAAATGTCCAAGGTAACTGATCGAAGGATCCGGGATAAATAACTATCTTCATTTCCCTCCTACATTCTTTACAAATCATTCTTTCCTTAGGCAACTAGCACTATACCTTACTTGCATACCATATACTAAAACTATTTTCCGTTACTTTCGTTCTCCTGTCTAATTAAACGCAGAAAACATGCTTATTGGACTTATAGGTCTTTTCTCTTAGGATAGTATCCTCTTCTTCCATAGCGGAAAAAGTCTTCCTCGAGCCCTGCTTCCACTACAAAATGGTATTCTCATCCACGAGGACTTATCCTAAGCAAGCAAAGCCTTTTCCGGCTCCCAGTCCATATGGCGGATCCAAGAACCAACCAATGATAGTCCTGCATAAAAGACTGATAATCTCCATTATAATCTCCGAAGTACCAAAGCCTGTTCTTTAAAATGTGTCTTCTCCAGATTTTCCTCAATACAGAGAACAACGCCTTGCTGCATCGCAAAACCGCCCTCTTGGCACCTCTGGCCTCTATCCCAAGCACCGCTTCCGCAAAAAGACCAGTACATCCCTCCCTCAAGATCAAACTGTAGAATAAAAAGGGTTCCTTTATCCGATCCTGGGTCGTGTATCAAACCGTCCGGCGTTTTTAAATTGATTCTTAGCGTTCCTCCAATCACTCATTCTTTCTCTCCATTCCCTATGTATTAAAACAAATTAAGAAGACTTTGTAAATAGCTGAAACTTATTTTTAGCTTTTCGTATTTATTAATAGATAGCTATGTATTACTATGTTTCTCTAGGATTCATTACAATGTTTCTCTGAGATTCTTACGGTGTATCTGTCGTTATCATTTGAAAAATTCTTCTCGTACTTTCGGATGCTTTCAGTTCGGATCCGCTTTCGCATTTGCATCGCTTCTTCTCTTGCTATGCGAAAAGCTCTTCATCAAGAATCGGATCCGCCATAGAAAACTGCAATTCTCCGGATTGCCCTCTCCAAATCTCCCGGCCTCGGAGGCGGAGGTCTTCTTTCGCGATGGCAAAGCCGTCATTGCTGTTCTTCATAATTTCAATCGTTCCCGTGATTTTCATCGTCTTTCGATCGAAAAATACAGTAACGCAAAGCAGACGACCTACTCTTCCTAGCTGATGTAACTGCAGGGCGAAGCACTGCACTATGAGCATCACTGTAGCGTTGGCGACCACCGACTTCACAACGGTCAAAGAGGTAAATCTCTGTTTCTCCTTTTGAGCTGCCATTACGGCTTCCTTCTCTTCGCTCTTCAACTTTCCGTGCAAAAACTCAATTCTTATATCCTCCGGAACTTTCGCAAAACTTTCTATAGGAAGAACCGCTTCCGGAGGCTCTCATTTCCTCTATCATAGGACAAATCACATAGGCCTGTCTCCCTTTTTTATCTCTCGTAAAAGCCTTTTGCGA